>OBEQ010891029.1_pt1 | contig 607813 bp, 554 predicted proteins | sample 1670901 | NCBI WGS metagenome assembly OBEQ01 (sample SAMEA104232315, study PRJEB22302) | groundwater metagenome | biome: forest; feature: aquifer; material: groundwater | place: USA | collected 2011-08-07 | depth 5.4 m
CTCCGAATAGGAACGGAGCAAGCGGTAATTTCCTTCCGCGAAGCGCTTCGCATAGTGCTTCTCTATTGTTTCCGTACTGGGTAAAGGGTACGTTGAAACCAGCTGACAGTTTCGGCAGCGGGAATAGTCGAAACCTTGGTACGCAAAGATATGCTGTTGCTTTTTATGGCACACAAGGCATACGTTCATAATCATACTTAGAGCTTGGTTATTGGCTAAGCTAATTGATTATAACAGTTGACTTTTTCTATCACAACAAAGTATCGTTTGGGGAATACCTACCCATCTGGCACAAGGAGAGAAGCGTTTTGCAAGTAATAGCAAGGAGATTTAAACAATTCAGGGGGAAAATCTGAAACAGAATTCACACATATACTCAGGGAACTTGTCACGACTGACATGATGATACATTCTCTACTTGACAAGTAACAATAAATGAGGTGTACTATATTATATGGCTGAAAATGTGGTCCAGGAAGTTGATGTAGAAAAGACATCTCCTAACATTCCTCGTAACAAATTAATGTTTTTTATTGTGGGAATTGTTTTTTTGTTAGCCTTGGTTGCAGTCGGAGCTGCTTTTCGAAATGCTGATAAAAGACAACCTCAAGGTGGTAATGTAGACTTGCCTCAGAATGATAATAGTAAGCCACTTCAGATACGCTCAATAGACCCGCGGCAAAAACCATACAGTGCAGATCAAGCATTTTCAGCATTATCTGCCCAGGAAGAAATTTCAGAGGATAAATCTATTGAATTTAACGAAGATTCGCAACTACTTGATGAAATTGATGCAGAGTTTGGTGAGTAAAAACGTATGAAAAAGCTTATTTTTTTAATAATTCTTCCAACGGTATTATTGCTCAGCACAGCGTGTACAGCCCATGTTCTCGCAGTTAGTTCTCATTCAAATCTTCTGGCGCAAAATACTGCAGATGATTCCGGATTACCAGGTAGTGCAGGCGGAGCCGCTAAAAAAGGAAAATCTTTTGACTATTTAAAGAAAAAAGCAATCCAAATCGTTGAAAAGAAAATTTCGAAATTGGAAAAACAGATTAAAAAAATAGACGCGAGCAAAAAGCTCACTCCACAGCAGAAGGAGCTGATCAAAAGCGAGAAAACAAATTCTATCAATAAATTACAAGACATTAAGAAAAAAATGCAGGATGCTCAAAATGAAGACCAACTCAAAGCTGCATTGCTTGAGATGCTTGCAATCCCAATCGATAATAGTTTAGCTGCTTTGAGTAATTTAGAAGAATTGGTAAAAGGTATTCAAGTAATGGTGGATGTTATAACCTCAAAAGGAATTGACGCGAGCAACATGCAAAAGGTTTTGGATGACATAAAAGCAAAAGTTGCTGAAGCGAAAGGAATTTTAGAAAAAAATAAAACAGACCTTATGGCAAAGGATCCGTTTAAGCATCCTGGCAAATGGAAAAACTTTGATCCGCTTAAAAAAGATTATAAAAAACTCCACGGGCTCTATATTGGAATTTTATATGACTTACAGTTATTAGAACAACAGCTGCTTGAGCTGCTATCAAAACATCCTAATCTATTTGATAATCCAACAGGCAATCCTCAACCTACCGGTCAACCTGGAGAGCCAAGCACTGGGCCAACTGCAATTCCTCATGCAACTCCAACTACCATTCCAGTTACCGGTGGATTACCAGTCTACTTTACAAAATCTGGTACGACTACCCTTATCAACAATTTGTCCGTTTCTGGAAGTTCTTCAATTGATTTGTATGTTGATGCCGGGACAACGAATTTAAACGGGTTTGATATTACGATTACTACGTCAAAAACAAGTGGAGGTTTGGTTATCTCAAAGCTTACTGAAGGAAAAGATGCTGCTTCTTTTAGCACCAAAATATTTGGAGATATTACCGATACGGGCCATAACCTTCGATTTGCAAAAGTAAGTACCAATACGTCAGGAACAATCACTGGCAAACTATTGCTTGGAACAATCTCACTTTCTACCACAGCTACTTCAGGGGATGGCCAGATTCAATTTGGCAAGATTACTATAACATCTGCCTCATCGGACAAAGCATTACCAGTCAGCCCAACCTCAGTAATGTATGTCGTCGGACCATGAGCTCAAAAGAACATCTCACTCCTCACTAATCAATGAAACCTTTATCTTTGGGCTTCCTCAGCAGTATCTGTGTTGTTTGGGGGTAATTAAGGCGTATTAGAAAAAGTGAAGTAACCTAGTTTCTTTATTTCTGTGTGAGGATGCACCTCGCCAATATATTCTCGTATGTAATATGCTATCTTTACTTTTGTACCTTTTGGTTTTCCATAAAATTCTCCTTCAAGACTCGTAAAGTAAGTGATGGTCTCAGGTTTGATATCAATCGATAGTTCTTCTTTAATCTCTCTTATCAACGCCTCATTGTCTATTTCTCCTGGTTCTCTTTTCTCTCCAGGGATAAACCAGGTATCGTTATTTTTGCTTACTGCGAGCAATAGTTTCTTATCCTTATTATCTAAAAATCCGATTCTATCAATAACAGCTGTTTTCATAAGATTGATTAAACATCAATGTTGAATAAGGGAGACCGAAGATTATCGAGAAGCTGAGATATTCGTGGTGCCTTCAGTAGTGCCTGTTCCTGTTCCACATGCTCGCAAAGTAACAATTCCATTTGCATCAACGGCTATGCTATAACCAGTTTTTACTGCAGTCCAGGTTGTTCCTCCTAATGGATCAATTGGAATACTTTTTACATACTTCACTAACGGAGTCGTTAAGTCTACGCAAGCAGTGGATGCTGCTACGTTACACCCTCCCTGGGCAAGTGGACTACAGGCAGCTGCCAAACCAGTTCCTAATTGGGTTTCAGCCATTCCTGCAGTAAGTCCAGCTGGAAGAGAACCTTTATTATCAACTATATATTCATGAATTGCAGTTAAGAGCGTATCAACGTCAGTAACTCTACGAGAATCACGCGCATCTTTTAATCTTTGAGCTGGGTTTAATGCTACAAAAACACTTACTGCTAATGCGGCGATAACTGAAATAACTATCAGGAGTTCAATTAAAGTAAAACCTTGCTGCTTTTTGAGAATCTTTTTTTTCATTATTTTTGTCCTATTATTATAATGATATCAGGTTTCTGGTTAACAACCGGACCGTATATACTACTAGCGTATGAAGTTTTGACAAGTTTGTCAAGTGCTATTTTAACTGATTCTGGAACATTGTCTTTCACATGAATTTCAGTTGATTGGTAATCTGAAGTATCTGCGTTATCAGTTTGAATAACTTGATAGCCGTTTTCAGTAAGTAGTGCGGCGAGCTTAGACGCTACTCCTTCTCTTGTACTGCCATTTAAGACAACCACCGAGAATTTTGATAAAGGTGGGAGGGTCGGTGATGCAGTCTTCGGGATCGGCGAAGGGGTATAGAGAGGTGGAGTAGCAGTGGGTTGTACCGGTGTTTTTTCTTTTGGTCCCATAAGATAAGAAAAAACACCTGCTCCTATTATGCCGAGCAACGCAAGACATAGAACCATGACTAGTATCGTTCTGCGATGGGAAGATTGATTTACCTCAGGAGGAACAGTGTTTACAGATTGCGTATTTTCTGAGATTGTATTCCCTGGTTCGCTTTGCGTTTTGACGTGGGTTCCTTTTGCAATAGCTAGATTTAGTACGTTAGTCTCTTTGGTGTTTGTATCTTTTCTGAAGGCTAGACCTATCAGAGGGTTGAGTAGTTTGTTTTCGAGAGGAACCTGTTCTATATGAAGTTCAGAACCACTTTTCACTATCCCACTAGCAATTATTTTAAGAGGAGTAATGGCATATTGCGTTTTCATAATCTCAATGAATCGCAGGAGACTTTCCTTGGTTATTTGGGAAACGCGTTGGGTAACAAATACGTATTCATGCTGGGTTGCCATGAGTAAAGAATCAGTACTGCCATAGGCAATAATATGAAGATTTGGCTCAGCCGCGGTTAAGCGGGCGAGGGCAAGAGAGATGGGTTCCATTACTTCAATGGCTAATTTTGCCTTGATAAAAGCAGGTGAGAAAGAAGTATAAAAAGCTTGGGTAAGCGCAGCAACTTGAACTGGTATTGTTTGTGAAGTTTTGCTGGCTGAAGAACCTATTTTATAATCCCATATCGTTTCGTCAAGAGAGTCAGGAATTTGTTCCTGAGCTTTTTCTTTTATTGCTTCAACCAGGTTTGGCGTTGAAGCCGGAAGTGAGAAAGAAGCAACATATGCCAGGTCTTCGCTCAACACAATTCTTGTTTTACTTCCTACTTTTCTTCGAATAGTATTTATAATACCAGGAAGCAGTTCAGGAGTCCAACTAAATTCAGTGACAAGTGTACTGGTAGGATTCTTGCCAATTAATATTTTGTGGACTGAAATACTGTTTTTTGAAATATAGAGCATCAGTTGGTTTTGAAAAAGCATAGCGTTAGAGTTCCTTCCAACTACTTATTGTAATACCTGTTGCGCCTCTTGTATATTGTACTTGAATTTTTCGCTGGTACGCAGTAGTTGTATTATTCACTGTCATTGTCCAGGGAACCGATATTTTTGAAATAGTTACCAAACAGCTTCCTTCAGGGACAGTAATGGTGCTTCCATTATAATTAGGGTCAGCGCGGGATCTCAATAATGCCTCATCAACACAGCCTTCTACAAATTGTAATGTTTCCTCGCCATCCGAAAGCGCCAGCCCTGACCGCGCTTCACCAATTGATAATAACGCCGCAGTACTCATGGTTCCTACCACCACAGCAGATAAAATAAGAACAGTAAGAATGGCAACGTAGCCGCGTTGATAATTCATATATATAAGGTATCAAAAATATCAGAAGCATCAAAAGCTTCTAAGGAATTTTCATTTTAGCCTCTGATACCTGTGATACCTTTTTTCAATTACTCCTCAATTCCGCGCTTCCTCGTATTGGTACTGATTCTTTGAACTCCTGTCGAGTGCTTGCTAAATTAGCAACCATAGTAAAGGTAAAACCAATGTGTTTTGTTTTATTATCTAATGAAGAATAATTGGTAAACGTTAAGCTATTCACCGCAGTATCTTGAGAATTCAGAGCTACAGCTGCTGAAGCGCCTTGTTTAATTCGAATATTCCCGCCTGAAAGATCAATCACCGTAGGATTATTTGCCGCAACTGTTTCGGTAAGTGAAATACTAGTCGCGCTTACACCACTCGGAGTAATACCACTCGCATTTCGAATTTCATATTTTATTCGTTCGGTTACATAGCGCGCTTGGGAGTATACTTCTTGTTGGGTTTTACTTTTCGCAGCTCCTTCAATAACATTCCATGCAAAGTGAATAAGCCCAGTCATCATAGTCGTGACAATTGCGATATAAATGAGCAATTCAATATAGGTGACACCGTGTTCGGTATTTTTATAAAAAATATATTTCATATGCTTTTAAAACTTATCCCACGCAAAGTTATACCAAAAATCAGTTGCTACAGATCCACTTTGCCCATGTCTACTGAATGCTTTTCCAGCAGGAGTAGTATATACAGCATTGGCAGATCCACTCCAAACGACACTATATACATCAAGCGTATTATCACCCATGAGAATCATGATATCGTCAGTAGTAGCATCTGGAATTAACCGAACGGTTCTTACCGGATTTCCTAATGTAAACGGTGCTGTTGAAATAGGAGTAGCTGCAGCATCCCACGTACCTGGTGAACCCGGTGTAAATTTTTTGAGCTTAGGGCTTGCTGTGTTGTCCGAATAAACCGCAATAGCGAGAGCACCTGATTGGGCTTTAAATTCCAAATCAAAACTTCGTTGTATCCCGTTATCTGTTGCAGCAGCAATTGTTTGGTTAGTTGGATTTGTTGCGGTAATTACACTGGGCGTAGCAGAGGTAAAGGTTGCTTTATTACAACGAATTGTAAAGGGAGAACCAGCATCTTTGTTGCATGCGTGAAATTCGTTCGCTCCTTTTCTTGCTGTAAGAGCGAGCGCTCCTAAATTGTTTGACTGATTTGGGCTGGCATTTACAGCTGTTCCCCAGGATCCTCCTCCACTCCCATCCGCAGACCACATTCTCATGGTTATTGCCCTATCTGCGGCAGCATCTGTATAAATGAGCATACCCCGCAAAGTGTCTTGTGGACTCCAGGCAAAATCTATATGTTCTTTGGTGGCAGTTGGCGCAACAGCAGAATGCTGAGTAGCAGCAGACCATGCTGACCCACTGTAATAAGCAGTGTTGGTATGAGAACTTTGGTCAAAAACACCCATCATGATCTCATTGGTTCCTGGCCGAGCTCGAGCAACAATGTAGAGTGGAACGCCGCCCACATTTGTTGTTGCAGCTGATGATGTCCATGAAGTGCCATCCCATATTTGATATTGAGGAGTTGTTGTGTTGTTAGAAAAAATTACCATAAAATTACCATTATTCAGGTATGTTCCGTCAAAATTGCGCACACCTAAAGCTGTTGCAGCATTCCAGCTTGCCAAAAGACGAGGAGTATTCCAACAAATGCCATTATATACTTGGGTGTATATATACTGTGTTGTGCCATTATAATGCCTTGAGATCAATACCTTTTCATTCCGCGTTGAAGAAGCATATAATCGCAACGCACGTACTGTCCTGTTGGTACTGGCATCAACATCAGCAGTAGGGTAAGGTCCCATCCATGTTCCAGATGCGGCATCAAGAATTTTATAAAGCATCGCATCAGAAGCAGTTGCGCTATCGGCATATACTAACATGCCACCTTTTTGTGTTGACAAAGGATTACGCCAATTGTTTAAATAAGAAGTAAACACTACAGAATTATTCCGGTTTGGGCCAAATGTCCAATTGACTGTTGAGGTTATTTTTTTGGTTGTTGGATCAGTAGTTCCACCGCTCGCAATAATATTACAACTACTATTGCGCTGGACATCTTCAACTTTGATAGTTCTAGTATAGGTTTTCCCACTCGAAAAAGTATTAGTGGTGTTATCACCAGTAAATTGCCAGACAGTAGATGGGTTATTGATTCCTCGAGGAGTTGGATTGACTGCAGTTAGGTTTGAAAATGCTTGATTGCGGATAGATTTAACTGCTTCTATTCCTTCTGAGGCATATTGGCTGGCAATTGTTTGTTCATTTCCCAGCCTGTTAGCCCGAAAACTTTGTACTATTACAGTTACCCCTCCGGTTGCCAAAATAGTAAATAGCGCAACAGCTAAAATAATTTCAATAACAGAAAAACCACGATTATTCATATTCAATTAGTTCTATTTATGACTCCTTGACTAGTAACACTGATGGTTTTGTTAATAGTTCCTTGGATAATGGAAATAGTTGGAGTACTGGAAGGAAGTCCGGTTACTTTGTTAAAAATTACGGTAAAGTTATTTACTGTTACAGCGCTGTTTACTGTATACTTTTCATCAAGCACTTGATTTCTACTATTAAAGGCAACTCCTTGAAAAAGCGTAATGGTTGATGGCCGATAATCAACTCCCCATGGTCCATTCTGTTTTCCCATCATGCTATACAGTTGTGCTTTTCGTAGACTGTGGACTATTTGGTCGGCAGTATTATCAATTGCATTCTGGTTGAAAAACCGGGCGTAGAAAGGAGTAGCAACAAGAGACACGGTAATAATGATAGAAACGGTTAGGAGCAGTTCAATCAGGGTAAAACCCGCCCTGCTTTGCAAGGAATTTCCAATTTCTAATTTCCAATTTCTAATTCTAAATACTAAAAGTAGATTACTTTTAGAAGAAAGCTGACGTGAGGAATTTACAATTTTCATTCATTTATCGTTTAATCGAACCAGTAAGTTGGTAAATCGGTGAAATAATTGATAGCGCGACAAATCCAACAATCAATCCGATGATGAGTAAAATAAACGGTTCTAAAACTGTTGAAAGGTTTTGCGCGGCATCATCAACCTCATCTTCAAAAAAGTCAGCAAGGTACAAAAGGATCTCGTCAAGTTTTCCAGTTTTTTCTCCAACGCCAATCATACGTACTGCAATAGGAGAGATGTGGGAAAAATTGCCACTCGTTAATTCTTCCTCAAGGCCCTTTCCTTTATTGATTGATTGCTGCAAACGTACAATGTATTTTTTATACACATAATTGGTAGTAATGGATTCTTGTACTGAAAGCGCAGAACGGATTGGCAAACCACTTTTCAACATGATGCCCATGCTCCGACACATCGAAGCCATTTGACCATTTTCAACAAACGACCCAAAAATAGGAAGCCGCAATACTAATTTGTCCCACCAGGGTCGTATTTGGGGAAGGTCTATTGCAAGTCTCACAATGATCGCAAATACTATAACCCCAGCAATAATAAACAATCCGTAATTTTTCATCATGTCAGCGATAAAAAGAAGAATGCGCGTTGAAAGAGGAAGTTTTACATCTAAGGATTTAAATAAATCAACTAAATTCGGGAGAATAAATAGACTCAATCCTGCACCCACAATGCCAATGGTTGTTAACACAATAGATGGATACAGCATAGCGCTTTGGATTTTTTTCTGAAGCGCGTATTGTTTGCCCAGTTGCTGTGCTAAAAAAGTTAAATTCTCCTCAAGTGTTCCTGATTCCTCACTCATTTCTATGAGGTGAATATAAAACTGGTCAAACACTTCAGGATGTTTTTGTAAAGATTTTGCCAGCGTCTGGCCATTTTTAATATTTACTAATATGTCGTTCAGCACTTTTCGAAGCGTAGAAGACCGGGCTTGGGTGGAAAGCGTATCTAATGCATCTACAATAGGGATACCACTCTTAATCATGATTGCCAGATGCTTAGTAAAGAGTAATTTGTCAACAAACGTGACGCGTGAGAAAAACTCTATTTGCTGTTGTTTTTTTTTCATGGGCAGCTAGACCACTTGTATAGTTTTATGTTCCATCTGTTGGCAAAAATCCTGTGACATTCTGTGTTTTCAATCCAATCACGCAGAACTTTATTCCTTCGTTACTCTCATTACTTCCTCAATTGTTGTGAGTCCTTCTTTGGCTTTTTCTAACCCGTCTTCAATCATAAGCGTCATGCCATTTTTTATGGCAATTTTGCGAATTGTTGTTGCATCTTTTTGTTGGGTAATTGCTTGCCGGATATCATCGTTTACGACCAACACTTCAAAAATACCAACCCGGCCTTCATACCCGGTTCCATGGTCAAGGCTGCATCCTTTCCCATGGTACAAACGAATAGTTTTTTCTGGGCCAAAAATCTTTTTCACTAATGCTGCGTCACAATACTTGAGTAATTGTTCAGTTGGCGTTTCAGTACTTACTCTACAATTATTATGGATTTTTCGAACCAGTCGTTGGGCAATAATTACATTTACGGTTGAAGCTATTAAAAAAGGTTCAACTTTCATATCTAATAACCGGGGAAATGAGGTAGCAGAATCATTCGTATGCAACGTTGAAAGAACTAAATGGCCAGTCATGGCAGAGTTAATTGCAATATCCGCTGTTTCTTCATCACGAATTTCTCCGACTAAAATAATATCTGGATCTTGTCGGACAATTGAACGTAACCCTTCGGCAAAGGTAAGATTGGTTTTGGAATTTACCTGGATTTGATTAATTCCTTCAATGTCATATTCAACGGGGTCCTCAATAGTCATAATATTTACGTCGCGCTTATTGAGTAATTTTAAAACAGCATAAATACTCGTGGTTTTTCCAGATCCGGTGGGGCCTGTGGTTAAAATCATGCCATATGGTTTTTCATAGGCTTTTTTGACGCGTTCTAGATCTCGAGTGGCTAATCCTAAATCAGCCAGTGAAAATTGCCGGGCGTGTTCTGACAATAAACGCATGACAATTTTTTCTCCCTCAGTTATAGGGACAACGGATACCCGGACATCTACTGATTCATTATCAACAGAAAATTGTAGTTTGCCATCCTGTGAAACTAAATGTTCATCGGTACGTAAATTTGCCAGGACTTTTACCCGGGTTACGACTGGCCGATGGAGTTCTACGGGAAGGGTTACAATATCATGTAAAATGCCGTCAATACGGAATCGAATAAGTGATTTCGCTTTCAGCGGTTCGACATGGATATCTGATGCTTTATTTTGGTAGGCGTAAGAGAGAATGGTATCAACCATTTTAATAATGGGAGGGTCAACGTGTTTGCCTGCATTTGCTGCTTGATGAACATATCCTTCAATAATTTCTTCAAAGGTTTTCGTAATATCTTTTCGGTACAGAAATAATGTATTCGTAATGTCGCGTTCTGTCGCAAAGTAGAGAATTAAAGGAAGTCCGGTTTTTTTTTGGATAAATTCAATAATTTGTATGTTATTCGGATTACTCATTGCAACATGAAGTCCGTGGGTATCTTTTTTAAAAGCAATAATCTGTTGTTTTTTTGCAATTACTTCAGGAATAATTTGAAGAATATCCTGGGGAATTGATGTTTCTGCCAATCGTATAAATGGAAGAGAAAATAAGTCTGCAATCGTCCGTCCCAGATTATCGTCAGAAATAAGATCTTGGTCAATCAGTACTGTGTTTAAAGAAATATGTTGAGATTTGCTTGATTCGAATGCCTGGGTCAATTTTTGTTCTGGAATTACGTTTAATTCTTTCAGCGCTTGGAACAATATGTCATCAGTAAATGTTGCCATAATCATCAATTGGAATAACTTCTCTTATTGTATACAAAACAAGCTTTACTCACAAGCATGGGGAAGATCGGAAAAACGCGCATCATTCAGATTTACACTAATTATTAGGCAGAGGAGGGAAGTAAGTTAGTAATTTTTTTAATAAGGTCATTCAATGAGAGGTCTGCTTTTACAAAAAAATCCGCTGCTCCTAATTTTTTCCCTTTTTCAATATCTTCTTTTTGTCCGAGATTTGACGCAATAATAACCGGGATATTTTTAAAAGCCTCTTGCGTTTTGAGTTCTTGAAGTGTACTAAACCCATCTTTTTTGGGCATTACTAAATCCAGGATAATAAGTTGTGGCATAAATGTTTTCGCCACCTCCAGCGCTTCAACACCATCGAATGCATTTTTCACTTCAAATCCTGCTTTAGTGAGTTTTACACGGTAGGCATTAGCTAAATAGACGTCGTCTTCAACGACTAATACTTTAATCATGGATTTATGAGTTGGAATAAGATGAGTTCTTCTGGGAAGCAGTAGCAAGTTCGCGCATCATATCAATAATTTCTTCGAGCTTATGTTCGGCTTTCAAAATATATTTACTTACTCCAAGCGCAAGCATTTTTTGCACTATTTCACTATTCGCGGAATTACTTACTACTAGAATTGGGATATGTGATAGATTTTCCAGTTTTTTTATTTCTTCAACAAATTCCAACCCATTCATATCACGGAGATAATAATCAAGCCAAATTGCGTCGGGAAGTGGTTGCATAGTTTGCAGTTGTGACAGCGCATCTCGACCATTTGAGACTGCAATTGCGGTAAGGTTTGTCGTATGAATTTTACGCAGGATAGCATCCATGAGTATTTCTTCATCTTCTATAATCATAATGGTTATTGGGGTATTACTCATATCTTAGGTGTATTATCTCTGCTGGTGTATTATGTGTCAAGAGTTACTTCTCCTGTTTTTGCTGGCGAGCCAAGAATCGGAAGAGTAAACCAAAAGGTTGTTCCTTTTCCTTCTTCGCTTTCAAACCATATCTTTCCTTTTGATGATTCAATAATTGCTTTTACTAAATATAATCCCAATCCATTTCCATCAGTCACCTCTTTTACTACATTTTCTCCCCGGTAAAATTTTTGAAATACTTTTACATAATCTTTCCGGGGAATTCCATACCCACTGTCAGTTACCTGAGAAATAATTTCGTCATCTTTTCGTGATAAGAATATTGTTATTTCTCCTTGCTCTGGCGTATATTTAATCGCATTGGTCAACAGATTCATATAAACTTGACGAATAAGTTTAGGGTCAATAGAAACCAAGGGTAAATCTTCACGTACGCTCATCACTAAGTTTTGTTTTTTCTCATCAAGCCGTACTCTCACATCACTAATTACCTCTTCAAGAAGTTCTTTTAAATTGGTTGGTTTCGGATCAATAATAATTCTGCCAGATTCAATGCGCGAAATATTTAACATTGACGTAACCAGCGCAATCATGCGTTCATTCGATTTATGCACATTATCTATTAACTCATATTGTTCTTGTGTTAAATCTCCTGCATCTCCGTCGAGGAGCATTTCAATAAACCATTTAATTGCCGAAAGAGGAGTACGCAGTTGGTGCGAGGCGAGCGAGATAAACTCTGTTTTCATCCGATCAATTTCGCGTTCTTTTGTAATATCTCGAAAAATCGTGACGGTTCCAACTAATTTAGTGTTCGCTTCAAGAAGAGGGTCATGTATAATAACTGGTGTAACAGTTAATGCAACTACAAATTTTGACTCATCTTTTCGCACAAAATAGATGGGGTTTGTTACTGATGAGGAAACTTTTTGTTGAGAGGTAAGTGCGACATAAATAGGAATATCATTTTTCGGGACACCTTTTCCACTTGCATATTGCATAGGAAGTACAGCCTCTATATGTTTACTTACCAGTTCAGCAGAAGATCGTCCAAGCATTTGTTCTGCTTGTTCATTTAATAATGAAACAATTCCATTTTGGTCTGTAGTAATCACCCCATCACCAATACTTTGGAGTACCGCTACATCTTTAATTCGTTCCTGTTGGAGAATATGCGTATTAAATTGTAAATCATCAACAATGTTGAGCAATACTTTTCTAAAATCATCAAGCGACCGAAATTTATTTTCGAGCATATATTCATTACTTTGCACCGTATTTTTTTCTTCAGGGATTCCCAACTTTGCCCGTAACTGGCTCATTTCCTTTTTCATCTGTATCATGGTAAGTTCGCGGTTTACCATAGTTTTGTTAAATCGGTCAAAATCCTCCATATTTTTTGAAAGCATCAAAGATTTTGATTGGAGTTGGTCTTCAAGGCTTTGTTGTTTAGCCGTCATTTCTGCAATCATGTCGTTGATGGCGGTCTGTAATTGTTGAATTTCATCTTTGGGTGCCGTGTGTCCTTTTTCATGTTGGTGATGTGAGGTATGTTCCCGAACGATGAGAAGGAGTTCAGAGACAGGATGAAATATATATGATTGCATGATTTGTAACAAAATTGCTGATTCAATCAGCATAATTTGAACTACTGCAAAAAGAATCGCGGGAGAATTAAAGGCAGCAAACATAACCCCTCCAATACTAAGAGCATTCAGGATGCCAGAGATAAGAATAACTTTTGTTGAAATTTTCATGCGTATTTGCAATATGGGTATGGCATAAAAAGTATGGCAGCCAGGAAATTACTTTGTCAAGGAAAGGGATGAGAATACTACCAATACATACCAATACTACGAATAACCCAATAGATCAATATTGTGTGAACTATCAGAAGTATTTGGCATTTGTACTATTCTTGTGGGGTTTTTGTTGACAATTTTCAGAGAATAAGATACCATATCTTATGGAAACTCCTCAGTATCCTCTTGCCCTTACCTTTGATGACATATTGCTGCTTCCTGGATTTTCTGATTTTACTCGTTCAGATATTAATCTCTCAACGCAATTTACAAAAAAAATCTCATTAAAACTTCCTTTTGTATCTGCTCCTATGGATACTGTTACCGAAAGCAAACTGGCAATTACGTTGGCAGAATTTGGCGGCATTGGGATTATTCATCGTAATTTATCACCAGAGCAACAGGCGAAAGAAGTTCAAAAAGTCAAAAAGAAAGGCTTGCTTGTCGGAGCAGCAATTGGAGCTAGTTCTGGGTTTGAAAAACGAGCAGAAATGCTCATGAAATCAAATGTTGATGTAATTGTTATAGATTCGGCGCATGGATATGAAAAATCAGTGATTGAGACAACACGATTTCTGAAAAAAACATATTCATATGTACAAGTAATAGCGGGAAGTATTGCGACTTTTAATGGCGCACAGGCACTTATAGAAGCGGGCGCGGATGCATTAAGAGTAGGAATGGGACCAGGCGCAATCTGTACGACTCGAATCATTTCTGGCATGGGAGTGCCGCAAGTGACTGCAATTTTGGAAACTGTTCGCGCCGCGTCAAACGCAGCTGGCGCAGGCTCAGGGCAAGCAGTACCTGTTATTGCAGATGGCGGTATTAAATATTCAGGAGAAATGATAAAAGCACTCGCACTCGGCGCGTCAACTGTTATGATGGGAGGATTTTTTGCGTCAGCTTTAGAATCACCGGGGAAAGTAGTAGAGCTTGACCGAGCGCATGTTCCGCATCGTTTCCAAAGCATTTTTAACAAACCAAAAGAAACGTACACGTTTAAAGAATATCGCGGCATGGGATCAGTGGGCGCAATGCAGCAAGGCGCAAAAGTAAAAGCAGAAAGTGAATTTCATGGGAAGTCATATAAAGACCGCGTATTAATTGCAGAAGGGGTAGAGGGGTTAGTTCCAGTGAAAGGAACAGTAAAAGAATTGCTTGATCAAGCAGTGGGAGGTATTCGTTCGGGAATGTTTTATGTTGGAGCAAAAACAATCCCAGAACTTCAAGAAAAAACTCAGTTTGTCCGCATTACCCAAGCTTCATTAGTTGAGAGTCATCCACATGATGTACTCATTACCAATCCGGGAGAGAACTACTGAAGAATTTCAAATTTCTCCCGCAGCAGCGGGATCCAGCGTAAGTCGTGACAATATCAAATTTTCCCCTCGCAAGGGGATCAATGACAAATTTCAAATAAAGTACCTTATTTATTGCAAATTTGATATTTGAAATTTATTCATTCAGATATTAGAGGTATGCATCCAAGCCACCCTTTTTGGCGAAAGCGCTTTTAAATGCAATTTCATTACATTGTTTGAGGTCTTCTTCTGAGAGAAATCCATTTTCTAATAAATAGGTAAGTTGGCGATACAAATGCGCTCCTTGAATAATTTCCGGCCAGTCAGTGTTAATGCAAAACCGAACCTTGTTTTCTATAAAGGTCCGTAAAATAAATTTGAGTTCTTCCTCATTTTCAATTGCTTTGGTCATAAGGTTTGAAAACGGACAGATTTCCAAAACAATATCTTGTTTCACTAATTCTTGCATAAGCTTTGTATCATATGCTGCTTTAATGCCATGGCCAATTCGGTGTGGTTGAATAAATTCGATTGCTTCCCACATATCGTTTGCATCATGTACTTCTCCAGTATGACAAGTAATTTTAAGCCCTGCTTTTTTTGCTTGGTTAGCTAATTTTTTATAGTCTTTGTATTGAAATTTTTTTGTTGCAGCGCCTGCAAAATCTATCGCGACAATTCCACGACGACGATATTTGATTGCTTTTTGCACAATAATTTCATTTTGAGTATACGAAAATTCGCGGGCTAAACAAAAAATAATACCTGCAGAAAGACTGGGATATTCTAAAAGCGCTTTTTCCATACCTCGAAGCATTGCCATAATAACATGGTCTAAGTCATTTTGGCCATCATGGTTGTGTCGCATGGGGTTGTTCCGCAATTCTATAAGGGTAATATTATTTCGATATGCTCCACTCATACTTTCATAAGTCGCGCGTTCTACCGCATACGTTCCAGAGGACAAGGAATCGAGGAGTGGGTGGTAAATCTCATCTAAATATTCTTTAAGCGTTCGTTTTTTGTGCGGAGAAAGGGTAACATACTCTATAAATTCATGGTAGTCCTTTTTAGGAAGTTTGAATCCTTGATCATGAGCAATTTGCCAGTACACAGATGGATTAATCGACGCGCCTAAATGGGCATGAAGTTCTGCAAGCGGAAAAAAAGGGAAGTGGGGCTTGGTACGAAAAGTGCTTTCCATACTTGATTTTACCACATTCCTAAGTTTACATCAAAATTACCTAGAAGAATATTGAGGAATACTAATGAAATTTTCTCTTTGTGAACCAGTTGTTACTGCAACAATAGGAAACCCGGTCCGCGCTTGAATAAACGCCAAAAATTTCACTGCATTTTCTGGAAGTTGTTTTACAGTTTTTGCGTTTAGACATTTAGTTCCATCCCAACCCGGAAGTTCCGCATATTGCGGTACAACATCTTTTTGATACCGTAATCCTGGTTGGTAGGGAAGAGGTTTTCCATTTTTATCCGTATAGTGAGTGCATACTTTAATTGGTTTGTGTTCTTGGGAAATATCCAGATGCGTCCCTGCCAGGGCTTTTACTCCAGACATACGGCTGTTATAGCGCAAAAATTCTAAATCTAAATAATTAATATCACGTGGCCTTCCAGTAGTTGTTCCATATTCGTGAGCCTCTTCTCGCACAAATGCTGCCCATTGTTGGTCATGCGAAGGTTTCTTTGGAAGATCTTGTAAATCTTTTGGCAAATCAATATGCGTTGGCATCCGCCGCGCGCCGACACTTGAAGTATAAGGAATTTTGAAAACGCCAATAATGTCTTCAATATCAAAAATCCGCCAAAAGGCAGTTCCTTCGCGAAGACCATACGCAGAAGTATTTGACGCTGTAATATCGGGAAGTGTCCCTAACCATGCATCAAGCCCAGCAGCTTGCGCACCTTCAAAAAGAATTGCCGCAGATGTATCCATATACGCTTTTTGATGAATTGCAAACGTATTTGTTGCAATATCACGCTTTAACAACCATGATCGCGCTTTTTGGAGTCTTTGTAAAAATTCTTTTTTTGACCCAACTGGTCGTTCAACACTTTCTTTTGTTTTGTGCGAGGTATAAAAATCTGGCACAGCAACATCTGCCAGTTTAATATTAAATGCGCGGAACTCTTTTTCATAACGATCATAGTAATCTTCTAAGGTTGTCATCCAATCTGGGTTCAAAAGGTCATATATCTTTAACCCAAGACGGTCATAATGATGGGCATAAGACGGGCCAATACCGCGACTGGTTCCACCTTTAGCCTTGCCAGTTTTTGTCCTATTGAGCCACTCTTCAGCCCGTTCCAAATCAGTACACAAAATTGCATCTTCAGAAAGATAGAGTGACTTAAGGGGTCCAACTTTTTCTTCTACATAATCAATTTCTGTTTTGAGGTCTTCAACATGGATGAGCATACCACGGTCCATAATTCCGGTTGTTTTCGGATATAAGACACTTGAAGGGAGAAGATGTAAGTCGAGTTTGATGCCATCTTTTTCAATCGTATGTCCTGCGTTATTCCCACCTTGGTATCGAATGACATAGACTTTTTTTACTCCCGAAGTTTGTAAAAGTTTTTCAATGGTATTGTCTATAAACCTTCCTTTCCCCTCATCACCTAAGGCGACTCCTAGTATCGCGACTGTGTTTTCTCGAGCCACTCGCTGAGTTTGTATTAGTTTTTTCGGCCAACCAAGAAGAATGTTATTGTCTTCGTAGATGAATTTTAAATCTGTTTTGATACCTTTATGAGGATTCCGGTAAAGAAATTCTTGTAGTTTGGGCAATGATTGTAGTGATGAATGCACTTTTGAATGCATCATGTCATAATTTACCCTTTGCAAGTATAAGGAACAATTGACCAGATAGTCAATATGCATTTTGTCATATTTACGCTATAATACCTGTATGATTATAGTCGTTGATTTTGGCTCACAGACGACACATTTGATTGCCCGCCGTTTAAAAGAATTAGGTTCGCAAACCACGATTGTTACTCCGGGAAAAGCATTGAAATTCATTCAAAAATTCCATTCCGCTAAAGCTTCGAGGGATAAAGTTCAAGGAATTGTATTGTCAGGTGGGCCTTCGTCAGTATACGAAAAACATGCGCCAACTATTGATCCAGCGATTTTTGATCAAGATGTTCCATTATTAGGTATCTGCTATGGATTACAATTAGCTGCTCATTTACTGGGAGGAAAAGTAATCCCAGGTAAAAAGGAATATGGACCGGCGCAAATCAAATTAAAAGTGCAAAGCGCAAAATTCAAAGTTACGAAAGAAATACCAAATGAATTTACGGTGTGGATGTCACACGGAGATGAAGTAGTGGAATTACCCAAAGGGTTTGAGACGCTGGGGTCTACAGAACATGTGCCATTTGCCTTTGCGCAGGATTCAAAGCGAAAAATGTATGGGTTGCAATTTCATCCCGAAGTAGAGCATACCGAGTGGGGAAGTGAGATACTCAGAAATTTCGTAGCCATTTGTCATTTCGACGAAGGAGAAATCCCATCCGTTTCTAATAAAGAGAAGGGAATCTCTCCCCTTCGGCAAGCTCAGGATCGAGATGACAAAAGGAATGATTCTGGACAAGCCAGAATGACGATTGATATAAAAGCATTAGAAGAGGGGATACGGGAGAAAGTAGGAGAGGAGTCGTATGTGATTGGGGCTATTTCTGGAGGTGTTGATTCAACCGTTGCTGGAGTATTAACGGCAAAAGCAATCGGAAAGCGGTTTATCCCAATTTTTGTTGACAATGGATTGATGAGGGAGAAGACAGAGGAGAGCGTGAAAAGAATTTTCACAGAGTATGGAATAGAACCCATAGTAATAAAATGTGAAGAAGAAATGCTCAAAAGGCTAGCGGGAATTAAAGATTCAGAGCGTAAACGCAAGATAATCGGCAACTATTATATAGAATTGTTTGAACAACAGATGTATCAAACTATATCACATCGAAAAAAAGTCGAATGGCTACTTCAGGGAACGATCTATTCTGATGTGATAGAAAGCAAAGGCACAAAGCATGCGGCTAAGATTAAGAGTCATCACAACGTTGGTGGACTCCCAAAAGACATGAAGCTGAAACTCCTCGAGCCCTTGCGGGAATTTTACAAAGATGAGGTTAGATTTATCGGCAGACAACTGGGGCTGCCAAATGAGTTTGTGGATAAACAACCATTTCCTGGGCCAGGTTATGCAGTGCGAATTCGTGGCGAAGTCACCAAAGAACGCTTAGCAAAAGAACGCCAAGCAGATACCATTGTGTTAGAAGAATTAGAAAAAGGAAACTTGTTGCAAGATGTTTTTATTTCATTTCCCGTAATGACCGGAGCCTCCTCTACCGCAGTAAAAGGGGACGGTCGCTTTTTTGGAGAAATCATTGCGCTCCGCGTCGTACAATCTAAGGATGTCATGACTGCGACATGGGCACGGCTTCCCTATCAAGTGCTCCAAAATATCTCCAGCAGAATTGTAAACGAAGTCCCTGGGGTCTCTCGGGTTGTGTATGATATTTCAACAAAACCTCCGGCTACGATGGAATGGGAATAAATTTTATGCGGATGAGTTTGAAAAGAGTATTTAAAATCATTAGACAAAATACTATTTTTAATTTTTTTTCTCAGGTTTTTTAGTCTTGCTCTCCTCTCCTCTTTCGCTTATTGAGTTAGAGGGGACACTTTAACAATGTCAATTCTTCTTCCCAAATAACTTGTTTCCTGATTCGTTATTATTTCTTTAACTGAATGCTGCGAACTGCTTGCTTAACCAAAATATCTGTAATTCCTATATAGTTTTCCGGATTAAGTTGTCGGATATGTTTTTTTTGTTTTTGGGTAATAGGTAACGTATCAATCCACTTACTCCAGATCGGCTCGGTGATTTTTTTGCCTTTTGAAAGAGATGCAACTAAAGAGTAAGGATCAGGGACTTTTTCTTTACGAAGATATGTTTGAACTCCTTCGGTGAGAATTGCCCAATCGTTATAAAGTTCTTCAGTAATTTTGGCAATATTTGGTTGTACCCGATCCAATCCCGATAAAATACTTTTGTATCCTAACAGACAATAGCCGAGTATGGTTCCGATATTTCGTATAGTAGTGCTATCAGATAAATCTCTTTGCAAACGAGATATCGAAAGTTTTCTTGCCATGCCTTCTATCAAAGAATCCGCAAGCTGTAAATTTCCTTCACTATTTTCAAAATCAATAGGATTTACTTTTTGAGGCATGGTTGATGAACCCACCTCATCTTTTCGTACTTCTTGGTGAAACCATTCATCGCTAATATATCGCCACATATCTTGGTCAAAATCGATGAGTATCCCATTAATACGTTGATAGATGTGTAAATACGTAATGATATCTTCATACGGATTAATTTGGGTTGTCATCAGGTTTGGTATTAAACCTAGTTGTGTGACAAACTCAGTAGAGAAGGCAACCCAATTTATTGTCGGATATACAAAGTGTAATGCATTAAAATTTCCAACTGCGCCACTGAGTTTTCCGGTTAGTTGTGTATCTTTCAACTGTTGAAGTTGCGTATACAATCGAAACGCAAATACGGCAAACTCTTTGCCAAGGGTTGTCGGAACAGCCGGTTGTCCATGAGTTCTAGCAAGCATAGGTGTTTTTTTATACTGCAAGGCATTTTCACATAAGACGTTCAGGATTTGTTCCAAAGAGGGAATAAGAATGTCAGTGGTAGAGCGAAGGAATAACAATCGATATGTGAGGTTATTAATATCTTCTGACGTTAACCCAAAATGAATATATTCAACAATATCTTCTAATGAGGTACCGAGTACAAATGTCCGGAATATCCGTTCCATAGCTTTTACATCGTGTCGGGTTTTTTGTTCAATTTTTTTTACCTCTTCTGCTTGGTCGAGAGAAAATGTTTGATAAAAGGTGTGTAAGGTTTTGAGTTCTTTTGCTGATAATGGCCGAATGATGCGTTTTTTTGATAATGCGATAAGGTATAACACTTCTATTTCAATCCGCGTTTTTATAATGGCATACTCAGAAACATATAATCCTAATTGGTTAAGTTTAGTTCTATATCTTCCATCCAAGGGAGTAATTGCAGTGAGCGGGGTAAAAGGCAGGTGAAAAGACGTGTCTTTTTGTACCATGACTATAATTCTATTTGTATCATAAAATCATTTTTTTTGTAAGACAAATTTTTCTACCACTTCTGCTACTCCATCATCCTCAACTGAGGGCGCAATATAATCTGCAATTGCTTTTAAATCCGGGACTGCATTTCCCATGGCAACTTTTAATCCACACGCCATCAGAAGCGGGAAGTCATTATACCCGTCCCCTACCCCAATAATTTGATCAGTATGGATATTGAGGATTTGGGCGACTTCTAAAATTCCTCGTTGTTTTGTGGCCCGTGCGTGAGCAACGATTACATCTACCTTGCCAGATTCCCATGAAACAGTTTTATGCAAAGAAATAGTTGGAATATGGGACAGTTCATCTACAAGAGTATTGGCGATTTTTAAATCAAGGCCAAGCACAAATATATTAAATGGTTTCACCGGAGTGTAAGATGAAGTGATTTGTATATCATTGCCATAATCATCGACATAAATAGTGGTTGAATATTTGAAAAGGATAGCAAGAACAGCAGGAATATCTTTGGTTCGTAATGGCTGTTCTTTTAATACTTTTTTTGACTGTGGGTCAATAATTTGTCCGCCGGTATTTACAATACAAGGCGCTGAGAGATTGAGAAGATTCAAAATATTTGTAATTGCGTATTGGGGACGAGATGTTGCAATGCCGATCTTTATGAGTTTGCTCGCTATATTAATAGTATCAATTACTCTGGGTGAGGGAATTGCATTCCGTCTATTTACGACTAAGGTGCCGTCAACATCACACATTATTGCTTTGTATTTTTTTCTTTGTAATTCTTCTAATGACTTCATGGAGGTTTTCTATTGTAACACTGTTCAGGTAGATTGTCATTTATAGTTCAGTTATCGGTTTTCGGTTCTTAGTTGTCAGATCAAAGTTTGTCAGTTTTCAGTTTCTCGGTTTTAACCTGATAAACTGAGAACCGAAAACCGATAACTGTCTATGATACAATACCTTCACTATGGACCAAGTCGCTCAAGTTCGAGAAAAAGTAGACATTGTCAGTTTCCTCTCGGAATTTCTAACCCTTAAAAAAACCGGGCATAATTTTAAAGCGGTGTGTCCATTCCACAACGAAAAAACGCCGTCATTTGTAGTTTCACCAGAACGTCAAATCTGGCATTGTTTTGGGTGCCAAAAGGGGGGAGATGTTTTTACCTTTTTAATGGAATACGAACATTTAGATTTTGGCGAAGCATTACGTTTTTTGGCCAAGCGAACAGGGGTTGAATTAGAGTCTGGAAGATACGAAACACACCTTACGTCACAAAAAGACAAAATATACGCAATGAATAACCAAGCAGTGGAATTTTACCATTATGTATTACTCAAACATCCAGCTGGAAAGCAAGCACTTGCTTATTTGGAAGAAAAACGCTTGCTTTCAAAAGCGCTGATTGAGACGTTTATGATCGGGTTCTCCCCCACTTCTGGAAACGCATTGACAAATTATTTAGCGGTGAAAAAAAAATATGCCTGGGAAGATATTATGGATGCGGGATTAGGAACCGAGCGGCGCGGCCGGATTGCAGATTTTTTTATGAACCGGATTATGTTTCCTCTTTATGACCACCGGGATAATATTATTGGATTTTCTGCGCGGACATTAAGCGATTCGAAAGATATTCCAAAATATATTAACACGAGAGAGACGTTGGTATATCACAAGGGACAAGTGTTTTATGGACTCAATAGCGCAAAAGACGATATTAAAAAAACCGGCAGAGCTATTGTGGTTGAAGGAGAGTTTGATGTCATTTCGTGTTTTCATAACGGAATTCCCAATACTATTGCCGTAAAAGGAACCGCGTTTACCGAAGACCAAGCGCATCTGTTATCACGGTTTGCCACAAAAGTAACGTTGTGTTTTGACGAAGACAATGCCGGACAAATGGCAATCAAACGAAGTATCCCAGCACTTGAGAAAAAAGGATTTACCATTACTGTTGCGGTAATTCCGGGCGGGAAAGATCCAGATGAGTCATTCAAAAGCGACCCTTACGCATTTAAAAAATCACTCAAAGAAGATGTAAACGTGTATGATTACGTGCTGTCAAAATTATTAGAAAAAAGTAGTAACTCATCTGCAGAGGGTAAGAAAAAAATTACTGACGAATTGCTTCCCCTTTACTCTGCCATAGAAAATGAGATTGTCAAAGAACATTATTTAAAAAAATTAAGCGCTGCTTTAGACACTACCTATGAAAGTATTCTGCGCCAAATTGAAAAGCGCAGAGATACTACGTCAAAACCGCAAAAAGTAATCACTCCAGTTCGGCGAGCGCGGGAAGAAATGCTTGAGGAATATTTGGTTTCAGTTATCCTGCAAAGTATGACTCCCAAATTAGTTTTAGAAAAAGTAATAACCATTTTGGAAGAATCAATGTCAAAAGAACGCGCGTACCAAAAAATTTTGTATCACCTTATTTCATATTTTCAAAAATCAGAACTGTTTAATAGCAGCCAATTTGCCCAAGTATTACCAGCTGAATTATTGAACGCATTTAATAAGTGTTTCTTAATTCCTATCCGCACGTTGCCCGAAGGCAAAAATTATATTAATGAAGCAGAGAAAGCAGCACGGGATTTAAAAGCAATGTATTTGCGGTCCCAAATTAAGCAATTAGGCCAGAAGATTAAAGAAAAAGAACAACAACAAGGGTTGAATGAAGAGTTGATAAGGTTGCAAGAGAAATTCAGTTCGCTCGTTTCAAGATTACATGAAGTATAACATTCATTGTTAAATCGCTATAACAATTGGGTGGTATTCATACCTCAGTTTGACATTTACCCCAAAAAAAGTGTAATATACTTATATAAGATCACTCAGTCCCTTCTAGGGGGCTGTTTTCTGTGGTAAATATGGCTACTAAGGCAGTAAAACAACAAACTCCCGTACTTACAGATATTGTAAATTCTGCAAAAAAGCGTGGATATATTACGCAAGATGAGATTTTAGAGCTCTTTCCCAAGCCAGAAGAACATATCGTGGAACTAGATGAATTGTATGACCGTTTGTTAAAAATTGACCTTGACGTATTTGAAAGCGTTGCGGAAGAGCAAGAATCTGAAAAACCAATCGAACAGCTTGAAAAAGAATTAGAAGCCCTTACTGTGCTTACTGAAGGAACTGTTTCTGACCCAGTCCGCATGTACTTAAAAGAAATCGGCCGCATTCCCCTCTTAAATTTTGACCAAGAAATTGAACTTGCGAAAAAAGTTGAAAAAGGTGACAAACAAGCGAAAAAAATGCTGATTACTTCAAATTTACGCCTTGTTGTTTCAATTGCCAAAAAATACGTGGGCCGCGGATTAACGCTTCTTGATTTAATCCAAGAGGGAAACCAAGGACTTATTCGCGCGGTAGAAAAATATGACTGGAGACGGGGATATAAGTTCTCAACCTACGCAACCTGGTGGATTCGGCAATCGATTACCCGCGCCATTGCAGACCAGGCAAGAACAATTCGTATTCCAGTCCATATGGTTGAAAATATTAACCGTTTCTTGCGTACATCTCGAAAACTCATGCAGGAATTAGGCCGCGAACCAACTCCTGAAGAAGTTGCAAAAGCATTAGGAATTGATGAAGATAAAGCGCTCGAAATTATCAAAATCTCCCAAGAACCCGCAAGTTTGGAATCACCTGTTGGAGATGAAGAAGATTCACGGCTCGGAGACTTTATCCATGACACCTCAGCGCCAACCTTATTCGATGCGGCATCACGGGAATTATTAAAAGAACAAGTAGACCAAGTACTCGCAACACTTTCAGATCGTGAGAGAAGAGTTTTAGAGGAACGATTTGGTCTTAAGGACGGCCGGCCAAAGACACTGGAAGAAGTTGGAAAAATGTTTGCAGTTACTCGCGAGCGTATTCGCCAAATAGAAGCAAAAGCGCTTCGTAAACTTCGCCACCCCTCACGCGGAAATAAATTAAAAGATTACCTCGGGTAATAATGTTCGTAACAGTTCACAGTTCTAACAAAGTTTTTCACAGAGCGAGCCTCAGCGAGTCGATGTGTTACCGATAATAAAGCCTTCGACCAAGTCAAACCAAGTCTGACTTGGTCAAACTTGGCTGATGCAAGCTCAGGCAAGAATGTTTATGTCAGAAGTGTGAACAGTTACTAATGTTCCAACTAATTGACAAAGTATACGCATGGGTTTATAATATTAAAACATGAATCCAGAAAGAAGACCTTCCCGAGCCGAAGAAACATTACCTTTAGCGGCTGTTATATTTGAAGCTCCCATAATTGAAGTACCACCAACTCTTGAACAATCACTTCAATCTAATAGCTAATACATCAAACATCCTGCTGGTTACCTTTTTTGATTTCTTGAAACCTTCCGGATCTTAATTGTCTTAATCCGTTTTCGTTCTATCTCCTGGATTTCAAAAATAATACTTCCGAGCTGTATCTTATCCCCCACTTTCGGCTCGCGTCCTAAGAGTCCAAAAACTAATCCTCCAATGGTTGTATATCCTTGTCCTTTTAAGAGAAGGTTAAATTTACTTTGCACGCGGTCAATGGATACTAACCCATCAACCAAATAACTTCCATCTGGTTGTTTTTGGACATCGGTTATGGGTTCATCGAATTCATCTCGGATGTCTCCTACTAAATTTTCGATAATATCTTCTAATGTTACAATCCCTGCTGTTCCACCATACTCATCATTTACCACAGCGACATGGACGTGTTTTTTCTGCATGTCGAGGAGTACTTCGTCAGCTCGTTTGGTTTCGGGAACACTAAAAATTTTTCGTACGATATTTGCTTGTGCTAACGTGAGTGGTTGTTTTGTTTTCAGTACTGCTTTATACAAATCTTTTACATGCACAAAGCCAATAATGTTATCAATCGAATGTTCGTAGACTGGAAATCTGCTATGCACGGTTTTTTGAATACGCTTTACGACATCTGTCAATTGAGTAGTAATATTCAATGCAGTTACGTCGGTTCGCGGAACCATGATGTGTTTGATTGGAATATCTCCTAAATTAAATACATTTTTTACCATTTCCACTTCTTTTTTTTCGATCGCGCCGCTTTGGCCGCTTTGGCTTAAAATCATTTTAATTTCTTCTAAAGAATGGACATTTTCATGTTCTGAAGAATTGGTAAATCCAAAAAGTTTTAACATAATACTCCCTGCTCCGTTCAACAGCCAGATAAACGGTTTGAATATTTTGGTAAAAAGTACGAGTGGAGCAATAATAAAAAGTGATGTTGTCTCTGCTTTTTGAAGCGCAATGGTTTTAGGGGCTAATTCACCTAACACAATATGTAAAAAGGTAATGAGAGAGAATGCAATAACAATAGAAATGGTATGGGCAGAAATAGTTGCAAGTGGAGGGGGAAGCGCTGTGAAGGATTGTTCAATAAAATGCGCTAACGCGGGTTCACCTATCCAACCGAGCGCCAAACTAGCCAAGGTAATTCCCAATTGAGTTGAAGAAATATAGGTATCCAAATGATTGATTGCATCCTGTACTAATTTTGCAGCTCGGTTTCCCTTTTGGGCTAATTCATCAATCCTTGTTTTTCGAATAGCAACAAGCGCAAATTCTGAAGCAACAAAAAAGCCATTTAAGAATACTAATAGCAAAATAAGACCAAATTTTAAGATAAATTCCATCAGAGGCAATATTATATACTAATAATTCAAAAGTCAAAATATCCTGCATCAGCAGGATCAATGACAAAGGTCAAAAGTTCAGCTCAAAAGTCGAAATGATATCGGTTATACCGCTCCGCTTTGAAATTGCACGAAATCAAGGCACTGTTCAAAGCTTTGGGTATTATATATTATTGGTAAACTTGAGTATAAGGAGTATATAATACCACCTATGATTATTGTTTGGAAACCAGTTGGCAAAACACCACTCGATATGGTTCATAGGTTAAAGGAAAAGTCTGAATACTCATCTCAAACCATGAGTTATGCCGGCCGGCTTGACCCAATGGCAGAAGGCATCCTTTTGATTTTAGAAGGGGAAGAAAACAAAAAAAGGAAAGATTTTGAAGCATTGGAAAAAGAGTATGAGTGTGATGTGTTATTTGGGGTTGCAACTGATTCCTACGATATATTAGGGTTAGTCACTCACACATCACAATTACCTGATATTCAAAACGTAGATAAAAAAGTTTCAAAACAACTGCAAACATATATCGGTAAACACCTACAGCGGTATCCGCCATATTCATCCAAGCCAGTTGATGGGAAGCCACTCTATTATTGGGCGAGAAATAGGAGATTACATGAAATTGAAATTCCTCAGAAACAAATTGAAATAAAAGATATTCAACAGCTTAAGATAAGAAGACTGATAAGTTCGCAGTCACAGAAAAATATTCATGAACGAATTAGTTTAGTTGATGGAAATTTTCGGCAAGAAGAAATTCTGAAAACATGGGATGAATTTTTTCGAACGAACCAACATCAAAAGTTTCCACTCGTTACATTTCGAATTGTTTGCTCATCAGGAACTTATATTCGTTCGATTGTGAATGAATTAGGAGAAAAGCTTGGTGTTTCAACATTAGCTTTCAGAATTACCCGGATACGAGTTGGAAAATATACAATCGTAAATGCTCTCAAAGTTTAATTGCTCAATTGTTAAATTGCCTCATTGCTGTTTTCTTCTTGTAACAATATAACAATTCAACAATTGAGCAATCTGAATCAGATCTCTTTCTCAACATACTTTGTTATTTTCTGCCAAAATTGTTCAACACCAGTTGTCTGAAGTTCGCGATATTGTATATCTGTATGTTCTTGGGGAGAAAAATGCATCATATATTCAAAAAAATGGTGTTCAATACCCCACCACACAAACGAGGCAGCATGGATTGGATCTGGGGGGAGTCTCAGGCCTCTCCACTGCTTTGCGTGTAGTTGTATCTTTTCAAAATGGTCAGGGAACAGGGATAGGTTATGGAAACTACGACTCCACATGCGTTGTTGGTCTTGTTCTGTAGGGAGCAGTTTATGTCGTTTCAAAAAATCAATATTGTCATATTCTTGTTGTCCAACCGGATCAGTAAAAAGAAGCATTGATCCACCTCGTTGATTTGGATGACACAGCGCTTTAAAGGTTTGTTCGCTGGGTTTGGTAATTTCTAAAGAAATCGGATATTGTCGGTATACTTGTTCGTACGTCTCTACAACTTCTCTATCATGTGTTGAAACATATAAGTTCACTCCGTGATTTGCTTGGATTATTTTTAAAAATTCATGAGTATATGCGGTATCTTTGGCAACAACGTGCATAACAAAACGGTCTGAGAAAAGCTGTAAATGAGTAATCAATTTCGTAATAAATGGTATACCAACTGCCGCGCCCGAAATGGGAATTGCAACATGAATCGGTGAGCCAGTATCGGGAAGTACTTGATTATGTCGCTGTTCAAGTTCATGGGACGTAAGGCGTTGGGTTAATACCGGACTAATAGGGTATGGAATAACTTCAAAATGAACTGGTGGTAAGTTTGCTGATTTTCCATACCCAATAAGCTGTTGTTTGGTTTTTTCACTTGGAACAAAAATAATGTCAGCTCCCGGAACATACCATATATATTGGGGGCTATCATCAGTTACTTGGACAAAGAGGAAAACTTTAATATTTCGTTCTTGTTCTAATTTTTGTTTAATAACGCTTAATTGATGAGCCAAACCAAAATGGGTCGCAATAATCAAAACAGTTTTCGGGACATGCATTCGCTGGTCTAACAGTGTCACCATTTGTTGGTAAAGGAGTTTATTTTTTTTCTCTAAAAAAAAGCGATATGAGTGCGTAAATAATCGTTCGGGTGTTCCGGATTGCGCCCATTGCATGATTTTTCTACTGATCGGGTGGATACTAATCATCCGGTGAATAGCGCGGATTGACGTATCTTGGCTTCCTAATAAAATCGGCGCAACTCCCGCAGGGAGTCCATGATAGAGTGCTTCAGTGACTCGTAAATGCCCAAACCCAGCAGGAGCATACGCAAAAACAACCATTACAGAATGGAGGGCGAGGATTGATTGTTTTTCTTCCATATACCTAGTGTAATAAACCCAGAAGAAATCAACAAGGTCTCTTGCATTTGTTTATCTGAAAGACTATGCTTAGTAACATGATTCAGCTTCAACGTGCCGTGGAAAATCCAATCCTTACCCCATCTCAACATGCCTGGGAGGATATGCTTGTCTTTAATCCAGGCGCAGTAATGGATAAGGGAGTAATTTATTTATTGTATCGCGCAAAAGGAAATCAAGACAGGATTTCCCGGTTTGGCATTGCAACCAGTACTGATGGCATCCATTTTCAACGCAGTGATAAACCTGCGTACCATGGAGACCAACATATTTACGAACAACATGGAATTGAAGACCCCCGGTTAGTTAAAATTGATGGTATATTTTATTTTGTCTATACGGCAGTCATTGAAGATATTACCGCTGAGGTAGACCCTCGCTGGAGTGAACAAATTTCCAAACGGCCACAAATAGCGCTTTCTGCAACGAAGGATTTTGAATTTTACCACGAATATGGGATTATTTTACCAGATGTGGTTGGAAAAGATGCGTCTCTTTTCCCCCGTAAAATTAATGGGCAATATTATTTATTGTATCGCGCGGGAGTAGGAGAAACATTTCTTGCAAAGTCTGATGTTTTAGACCAATGGTGGGAACGATACTCTATTTTTGACCGCCGTGCAGATTTTTGGGATAACGAACGAGTAGGGGTTGGCGCCCCACCGATTGAAACGGAAAAAGGATGGTTATTATTTTATCATGGTATCGACGAAAAAAATATGTATCGATTGGGAATTATGATATTAGATTTGAACGACCCGCTCAAAATTTTGTATCGTTCACCCGAACCAATCTTTGAGCCAGAAACTGATTATGAAAAAGTTGGCTATATTCCAAACGTCGTATTTACCTGCGGCGCAATAGAAAAAGATGGCCAGTATTTTGTATATTACGGTGCTGCAGACCAAGTGATTGGAGTTGCAACTATAGATAAACAATCAGTGCTTAAGTTAATTTAGATTCTCTTTGGTAAAACTCTTTGAGTATATGGTGGGCCATGAGAAATGTAACGATAGATTCTGAACCTTCATTTAAGTTAACTCCTGTTGAGGTGAGTCCGTCGAATATACCGCCACTTTTTTCATCATAGAGCGAGGTATGGTTTCGGTTTCTGCCAAAAAACCACTGAAATGCGATAAATGCTTTTTCAAGATACTTTTTTTCATTTGTTGCCTGGTAAGCATATACAAATGCTTCTACCGCGGCGCTTGCTTCAAGGGGTTGTTGGTCATAGGGCGCTTTCTGTCCTCCTTTTGCAAGCCACCCGTCTTGGCCCACAAAGTCAAAGAAATTTTTCTCAGAATCAAAATTATTTTGGGTTACAAAATCAAGCGTTTTGATACCAACTTCTTTGTAAGTTGGATTTTTAGTAACCAAATATGCCGCAAACAACGCTTGCGGAAGCCTGAAATTATCATAGGTAATTTTTTCTTCAAACCATTCCCATGTTTCGTCGTGATAATTGCTATAAAACATTAACATAAAATCCGCAAGTTTATTCATTTTTTCTAATAGTTCTTTTGCAGTTTCTTTCTTTTTTTCTAATGCCTTAATATAACAATAGAGTCCAAGTATGGTATATGCTGCTGCTCGAAGATCTCGAATTACGTCAATGTGATGCATGCTTGCCTTAAACATAGAATGAACTGCTCGGAAAAAGGGAGAACTTTTACAACGATACAAGTGGTGGCCCAACGCCCAGATAGCTTTTCCATAGGGGTCGGCAATATCATCATTATCAATCCATCTTCTTTGAACATTTAAAAAGGTATGGAACCGTCCATTTGGTTCCTGGGCAAATCGTAAAAAAGTGAGATATATTTTTACGAGTTCAAGGAGTTTGGGAGATTTTGTGTGTTGATACAATTCTGAGACAACAATGAGCGCGCGCGCGTTATCATCTGTGCTATACCCAAACCGACTTTCCGGAATAATATAATGCGCGTGCTGCACGATTCCCGCTGGGTCGGTAAGAAACTCAAGATACGACAAATTGAGATCTTTTTGAATAAAAAGTTTTACTTTTCTACTGATGTTCCCATGGCGTTCTTGTATTTCGTGGTACAACCGCGCGTGTTTGTCAGCGACTTTTGGCCATCTCATTTCTTGTCCAAATTTATGGGCGCGTTTTTCAAGAAGCGTTCGCTTTTGAGGATTTTTGTATAAATACATAATTGCTTTTGCGATTGCATTATCGTTTCGAAATGGAACCAATATTCCGCGCCTTTTGCTTAAAATATCTTCCGCATAAATGTAAGGAGTAGAAATACATGCTTTTCCGCCACCAATTGCGTACGAAAGCGTTCCTGAAGTAATTTGTTGAGGGTCAAGATACGGAGTGATATAAATATCAGCAGCCGCTAAAAAAGAACGGAGTTGGTCGAGCGTTAAGTATTTATTTATAAATTGTACATGGTTTTGTACGCCTAATTTTTCAACAAGACTTTGTAATTCTTTTCGATAGGATTCTCCTTCTTGTAGTTTTACAATTGGGTGTGTTTCGCCAACAATTGAAAACATAACCTGGGGGATCTGTTGAATAACTTTCGGAAGAGCTGAAATTACATATTCAAACCCTTTATTTCGGCTAATTAAGTTGTTTGCCAGAATAAGAAACGTATTTTCATACCCAAGTTTTTTTTGGGCAGTTTTTTTATGTATTTCATCAATATTAGGGACGCCGTGGAAAATAGTATGGATATCATGCGGGTTAATACCATAGATGCTTTCAAGACGGTCTTGCGCAATTGCTTCCATGACAATGACTGCCCTACTGAGCCGACTGAGTTCTTGGATAATATATTTTTGGTTTGGCGATGGTTGTATAAGGATAGTATGAAATGTGGTAATGAGTGTTTTTTTTAACAGTTTTGCAAACTTTAGAATATAGTCCCCATCTTCCCCTCCAAATAATCCAAATTCATGTTGGACATGCACAAAATCAATATCTTGGGTATTTAATGCTTCTGCAGTTTTTTCGTAGTCTTTCAGCTTTTTTTGAGATATGACATAGCCAACAATAGGCGGATAGGTAAGTTTTGCAGTAATATCATCCATTGCAATGAGGGTAATTTGGTGTCCTTGGGAAATGAGTTCTTCTGTTAAATCACGCGTATACGTTGCAATTCCGCATTTTTTTGGGACATAGGTTGAAACAAGAGCAATACGGGAAGGATGTGATGAAATTTTTGAATGTGCAGAGGAATCTCCTGAAGATTTGCCTCTGCTTTTACGATCTTGTATCATGTATTTTCTAGTATGGTGGCAGTAAGGAGTTCTGACCGTTTTTTAAAACTGTGCATTGAACTTATAAGTACCAGGAACCCAGAGAGTGTTTGGATCAGTATCAAGAGAAAGTGGTAATGCTGGACAAGAAAGAGTTCTGGATACAACCGAATGGCAATAACAGATCCTAGGGTGAATAAAAAACCCAGGGGAAGAAATTGAGTAAGCTCTTTTTTTTCCCGCGTGACAATGTGGTTATACAACGCTTTTTTTGCGGATGATAGAGTAAGTTTTCTTTGATGACGTTTGATTAATGAAAAGTCAACGGCATACAGGATAAAAGCCACGATGAAAAAAACAGTTGTAAATTCAAACCATTTTAGCGGATTTGTTAATTGGTTGAATGCCATTACCTCTATAAGGCTTACCAAAAAATATAAAAAATTATGGGTGAGATCAAGTGGCCAATCAATAAAACTAACCGTATGAATAATCGCCGCGGACCAGAAATTTAAAATAAATAAAAATGCTGAAACAACGTACAGCCAATATTCAAATTGAAAATTCCCAATTGGCCCAGCAGCGCTCTCCGCAAGAGATGCTAATGCAACTCCCTGTACTACACTAATGAGCAGAAATTCAATATCCAAAACAATATTATCCAGTCTTTTCATGCGGAGATATTCAGAGGAATTGTGATGTTTCATAGGTGCTACCGTGTATTATACACAATTCTTAAATAGATTACGATAGAGGGCTGTTTAAAGTAAAACTATAAAAATAAATAATGAAAATATAATAAAATGGGTATTTTTTATAGTTAATTTTTGATAAGTAAATTGTATATGAATTATGATGCAGGAGTGGCGACAGGAATTTGTTGTTTTTTTCCATTTCTCAAAATAGTAAGGTGGAATTTGCTGCCTTTTGATTTTATTCCTAAGATACGATGGATATCATCAATATCTTTAATTGGTTTTTCATTCATGCTGATTATAACGTCTCCTGGAGTAAGTCCTGCTTTGTATGCCGGGCCATTTTTTTCTGCAGAAATAATTTCAACAGCGGTGTCTTGTGGCACACCTAAGTACCGTTGCACAAACCTACTGACGGGCCGGATTGCGGCAATTATGCCTAAATATGCCCGTTGGACTTTGCCGTGATTGATAAGTTCGCCTACCACCCATTGCGCCGTATTTGCAGAAATAGCAAGACTAATTCCTTGGGCTCTCACAATCATGGCAGTGTTTATACCAATAACTTGTCCTCTGCTATCTACTAAGGGGCCTCCAGAATTTCCAGGATTCAGCGATACATCGGTTTGTATCACATTTTCAATAAGTCGGCCTGAATCACTTCGTAACGTCCGATTCAGCGCAGAAATAACTCCTGCCGAAACCGTACTTTGAAACCCAAACGGATTCCCAATTGCAATTACCAATTGGCCAACACGAATTTTATCTGAGTTCCCAAATTCAGAATATGGGAGTCCGTTAGATACTACCCGAATGATCGCTAAGTCTGTTGCATCATCTTGCCCAACAAGTTCTGCCGGAATTTTTGTTCCATCAGTCATACGGACCATGATTGAATTTGTATCTGCAATAACATGATGATTGGTCAGGATAAATCCATCAGGCGTAATAATAAGTCCAGATCCTAACCCATGATTTTCAAACTGATTACTGCGTCTTGATGAAACATCAATACTCACCACAGATGGTCCAACTTTTTCAACAACAGAAATTACTGCCTGAGAATAAGCATCAAGGATTTCTTGGTCATTATTAGGTTTCATAATTTCAAATAAATGTTGAATAATTTCCGTTCAGTACAGACGGTGTGGCAGGTTCATTAAAAAGTGGTAACGGATAATCATGCAAGTCTATCAATTCTACTTCCGTGTCCTTTCTGTCTTTTGCTAGCTCGTAAACTCATTTCCCTACCATTTTACTTCTTCTCTGTTGTCTGGTGCTCCCTAAGATAATATATATTTTTATCATCGTCTTATCCTACACCTGTAACTTCATTTTGTAAAGTACTTACATAAATGATAGTAGACGTGGTATAATAAAAGTATCAGACGTATCAAATGCTCAAAATGAATACCTCGGAAGCTTTTGATACTTCTGATACCTTTGATACATCAGATACTTATGTTAAATGATGATAAAAATTGCGTCATGCGGACACTGAAAATCATAGGCAGTAAATGGACGATTCTGATTCTTCGTGAATTGTGTGAAGGCACAAAACGATTTGGAGAATTACAACGGTCACTTGAAGGCATCAGTCCGAAGACCTTATCTCTTCGGCTTCAACAGCTAGAAAAAGATGGAATAGTGAAGAAAAAAGTATTTGCCGAAGTTCCCTTACGTGTTGAATATTCGTTAACCTCGAAAGGACTGTCTCTCAAAGAAATAATTGGAAAAATGCGTCAATGGGGAGAGAAGACGATATAGAATTTCAAATACTACCAATGTCAAATAGAGAACTTTACTTAAGATATAGTTAAAATACTTCAACGTTAGTTCCCACCTGTGCCCATTCAAAAAGCCATTGACCAGCATCTATCGGCAGATTTACACATCCATGGCTCGCCGGAGTGCCAAATGCGTGATGCCAATAGGTTCCATGAATTGCGTATGCTCCGTGAAAGTACATAACATCAGGGACATTTTTTATGCCGTATGGTTCATACGGCGGATAGTGTCCTTTCATATCTTGAAGTGGAATTTTCCCTTGAATAGTAAAACTTCCTTTAACAGTTGGGGTATATTGCATGCCAGTTGAAACAGGAGTTTGATACACGACTCGTCCATTATCCCAGGCATACAGCATTTGGAGGTTCGTATCAACAGTAATTAACTTTTGAGTAGTAAGAATTTCTGCAGCATAGGAGGATTGTGGATGACTTAAAAAAAGATCACCGAGAACCAATGATAAAATCAAACTGAAACCGCAGAACTGTTTGAACAAGGAATGCATAGTTAATTATTGCGTGAGGCTATTTCTGCTAAATCCACATAATGGTTAACCGATACTATTTTTTTAGAATAAGAGACTTTATAAGAATTAGTAAGAGTTCTGCAAGAAATCCCAGGAAGCACGTCTATATTTGCTTGCTGAATTCTTACCGATTTCTGTGCATTTTTTTACGAAGCTCAACGATAATAAGGTTCATGGATACTCAATTGAAAGACACACGAAGAAATAAAGAAGGCCATCAACAAGTCGGTTGACGAGGGAAAGGGAATAATGTTATGAAAAACGCGGTATTAAATCACAGCAAAAAACACGAAACAACGAAAAAGCCCGTGGAACTTCCCCATAACCATTCATAGCGAATTAGTTAAATTTCTAATTTCAAATATCCAATACTAAAGGCATTTTTAATTTGACATTGGAAATCTGAAATTCTTTATACCAGTCCTATGAGAGATAAAACGACTCCGAGGATAATTACAATGAGAATCCAACCAGAGAAACCGCCAAAGAATAATATTCCGAGCAATGATAATATCCATAAAACAAGGAGTACTGAAACAATCTGGCGAAGGGGAGTTGGTAGGATACTAATAATCCAACCAACCACGATCAACGTTATAATGTTCCATAAGGTGATAGGACGGCCATTCAAATTAAAAAGTATTAAGTCAGGAATGAAAACGCCCCCGATATGAATAAATCCTAATGCCCACAAAATAATTAAAACAACCAATAATATCGTTAACATAGGTTAAGTATAAGACTTCATCTCTATAAATACAATAAAGATGAGGTAAGAGGAGAGTAACGATGGATGATAGAAAATAGATTTTTGAAGATGGAAAATGGAAAAACAGAAATTCTATCTTCTATCATCTATAGTCCGTTTAAGATTTAGGAGTCCGCTTTGGGGGTCTTTCTCTAAACATAAGCAGGACTTTCTGTTGCTGCTGCAGTTGGTGCAGGATCGTCAATATTTTCCATGCCTTCAGGATATTTTCCGCCTCTGAATGAACGAAGTCTTCTTTCTTTATCCATTGGTCGCAGTATATACTTTTTTATTAAAAGCTATTATTAAACAAGCAGATTCAACTGAAAAAGAGTTTCTTGAACTAAAATAGCTATTTAGATTGTTCGTACTCTTCGAATTCTTCTGATCTTCTGAGTTTTCTCCCGAAACATAAGATAGTACGTAACTGGTACGAAAAAGAGTTTAATCGCTCCAGAAAATAACAGCCCTGCAATAATTGCGCCTCCCAGGCCGCGCCAGAGTGGGTCGGCAATAGTGATTGGTATCAATCCTACAATGGTTGCGAGGGAAGTTAAAAGGACTGGTTCCAACCTGTTCCCTGCTGCATCAACAATTGCGTCATGTAAATTCATCTCGTGTTTGCGGTTATCATTAATTTTTTCAATTACCACAATTGCATGAGTTACTACAATTCCAAACAATGCTAAAACGCCAATAAGTGCTGGGAATGATAACGGTGTTCCGGTTAAAGCAAAAACATAAAACACGCCAGAAATAGAAAGGGGAATAATTAAAAGTGCAATAACTGCCTGCCGGAAAGATCCAAATTCAATTACCATGGTTATTAAAATAAGCAGAAATGAAATAATCATTGCTTGAAAAATTGATTGTACTGATTTTTCGTTTTCTTCATTCACTCCTCCTGTTTGCCATGAATATCCAGGCGGTAAATTCAGGGTATCGGCAAATTTTCCCAACTCTTTATTCTTTTCAACTGATGAAAATCCTTGAGTAATTCCTGCACTTATCGAGATTGTGCGTTTTCCGCTTTCTCGGGTAATGACCGTTGGATTCTGTTTAAGGTTCACAGATCCAAGCGCAATTAACGGAATTGAATCTTGTTGGGTTGGTACTGCTAATGTTGCAATATTTTCTGGAGATTCTGTTTTAATATTGGTACGAAACACAACATCTTTTTCATCTGTTCCAAATTTAATAGTGTCCAAGGTAAATCCGCTCGCATATGTTCGAAGCCATAATCCAAGCACATCTGGACTTATATTCGCATCTGCTAGTTTTTGCTGGTCTGGAATAAACACCAACTTACTGGTTCCTGGTTTAATCGATTTGTCAACATTGGTAATTCCTGGTTGTTTTTTTAAATAATCAGCAATTTTATCTGCATAGGTATCAAGGGTAGCTAAATCATCACCTAATAATTTAATCTGAATATCAGCTCCAGCTGGTGGGCCACCGGAAAGTTCTTGAACCGTAAGCGTACCACGATTATATGATTGATATCGCTCACGTAATCGGTCTGCAAGTTCTTGGGATGTTACTGACCGTTTGTTTTTATCTGGCAAATGCAATGTGAAAAGAAATGAACTCGTATCTCCAGCCCGCTCGCCACTTGATAATTTGGCCCCAATTTCTGCAACCACAAAATTCACTATTTCAGTATTTTTAACATCAGTAAGTAATCGCAACGCCTCGGTAGTTGTTGCATCAATATTTGTACCCGGAGGCAAATCCACGCTGATATATAAAACGTTTTCATTGCTTTTTGGGAAGAATTCATTTTTTACAAATCCCAATGGAAGCAGTAAATACGCAAGAATAGCAAATGTAGTAAGGGCAATTAAGGTATTCCTTCGTGCAGAAGGAGATTCTAAAATCCGGCGGATAACAACCATATACGAATGGCTTAACCATTCAATATTGATTAACCCTTTATCGATAATTGTTGAAGATTTTGATACGACGAATCGAAGGTTTTTATTCTGGTTTATAATCCTTTTCAAGCGTGCTGTAAGGTAGGTTCGTATTCGATACGCAAGCAGAATAAATAATCCAACCAAAATTAAAATGATTGGCAATAACTCATTTTTCGGAAGCAACAATCCGGTAGCTGTTATTACTGCCAAAAATCCGAGGACTTTTAGAAAAACTACCACGCGATGAGGAAATTGCGGTTTCAAAAATACAATCATCAACGGGATGGTAATAAACACCGCAATGGTTGTAGATGAAAGCATAGCTGCAGTCACGACAATGGGGATCGTTTTAATAAATTCTCCAATAATTCCAGAGGCAATAAGCAGCGGTACAAACGCCCAGATGGTTGTAATAGTTGTTGACCACAAAGGAACAATAAAATCCCGCCAGACCAAAATACCCGTTTCCAAAGGGGTAAACCGTTTCGTTGCATAATACCGAGTCATCGCGGCAACGCTCACAATTGTGTCATCGATCAACAGTCCTAAAGAAAGCAAGAGCGCAAACATCGTTAGAAAGTTTAACGACAACCCTAAGGCATTAATAATCGCAAAGGCAGATAAAAAGGTAAGGGGGACCGTAATTGAGGCAATAATCGCCTGTCGTAAGCCCAAAAAGATCAGGAGCAAAATAAAAATCAACAAAATAGTTGATTGGAACTCACTAAATAAATCTGAAAATTGTTTTACGATATCTTCAGCAGAGTTGGTAATCGTAATCTCAGAAAACTCGCCATGATATTGTTTTAACGTATCATCAACTAATTGTTTGGCGTCTTTTTCTGCTGCATCAATATTTGCATTACTGGTTTTAAACACAAAAAATTGCACTACTTGTTTAGGATTTATCTGGTGAGATGCATAATAGGCTGTTTGCTGGTTTGGTTGTGGCCGTTCCTGGATCGTTGCAATATCAGCCAAGTGGACTGTTTGCCCTTTGCTTGAGATTCTGATATTTCGAATGTCTTCGACAGACGTAATGTTTTTATCAATGGTAAGGGAAAACGACAAGGTATCGGTATAAATAGTACCTGCAGGGTATGAACCTGAAGCTTTTTGAACAGCTTGGGAAACGAGCGTTGGATTGATTCCATACTCCCTGATTTTTTGAGGATCCATGATTACCTCAATTCGTTGTTTATCTAAACCTGATGTTTCTGCGCGGTCAACCTTTGGGAGATCTTTGAGTTTTTTTTGTAAATCTTTTGAAAACCGCATGAGTGACGCAGTATCATTTTTTGAAGCAATCGCAAAAGTCCAGATTGGCTGGTTTTCAAAATCAAGCGCAGCAACTGTTGGCCTTTTTGCATCGGTTGGAAGATTGGTGACTTGATCAACCCGTGATTGCACGTCAGATTTTGCTTTGTCAGAGCTTACAGACGAAAGAAATTGCATGACAATTGTAGAGCTACTTTCTCGTGAAGAAGACGTAATAGTGTCTAGACCTTTGACATCGTTTAGCTTGTCTTCTAAGGGAATAGTAACGAGTGATTCAATATCCTCAGGTCCAGCGCCAGGAAGTATCGTATTTACGACAACAATTGGAATTTTAATTTCCGGATTCAAACGCCTCGGAATAGTCAAAAATGCAAACGTCCCCAATGCAATGATTGAAATGATCAATAAAATAACGAGCCTGATTTGAGTCAAGTATCGCGCCTGGAATGATTTCCACAAAGAAGGTTCAAACTTCAATTGGCTCAGATATGAGATTTGTCTTGGCATAGAAAATGTTTGGGTTGTCAGTTGTCGGTTTCTCGGTTTTAAACTGATAGACTCAATTCTGACAACTGAAAACCAAAAACTGATAACCGAGAACCGAAGTTATTTACTTGTGGTGATTGAATCACCATCTATCACATTGCGGTTTACAATTACGTTATCTCCATTTTGTAGTCCAGATCGTACTTGCACAAACCTCCCATAGACTTCATCAAGTGTTACAGGTCGGCTTTTGGCTTTTCCGTTGTTCGCCACAAACACATATGCTCCTTTACTGGTTTGGTAAACGGCGTCTAACGGCACAAATGGAACTGTTGCGCCGGTTTCATAATACCCAACTGGAATATCAACCGTAATAAATCCTTTATTGGTCATTGCAGCTGCATTTTCATTTGGAACGGTATAATAAACAGCGTACAAAGATCCTTGAACCGCTTCAGTTGAAACAAAGGTTGGTTTTGCTTCAATGGTTGTATTACCCACATGCAAAATACTCGGCTCAAGTTTTGATATGCGGTTGGCAACACTTTGCGGAACATACGCAACAGCGGTTGTTGGGTCATATTCTGCAGCTTGCGCAATAAGCATGAGTGGCGTATTTGGCCCAACGCTTTCGCCCACATTTACAAAAACTTTTTGTATTGTTGCATTAAAAGGTGCTGCAGGATACATGCTTGCTTCGTTCACTTGCGCTATTTGCAGTTGCAATTTGCTGAGTTCTTTATTTAAATCAAGTTGTTTTGCTTGCAAGTCAATCTGTTTCAGCGTAATATTTTTTTGTACATCGGATAATATCCCGGGAGGATTATCTCCATTTGACTGATATTCATTTGCCTTCAGGGTTGACCGGGTGGCTGAAAGCGCAGATAAAAACTGGCTTTTTAATTGTTGGGTGGACAAAATAAGTGATGCGTTGGCTTCAGGATTTTGTTGCAATGTCCGAAGTTGGGTGTCTATGGATGACAAAATAGTTTCGTTGAGAGAAATGAGTGAACGAGTATCATCCAGAGATTGATTGGTAATATCTCGCAACTTGTCTGAATTTTCATCAGTTTTATGGGCTTGTTCAATTTGTTTGGTAATGATATCTTTTTGGGTTTGGTAGGTATCTAAGACATTTCGGTACTGCGTTTGGGCAATTTGGCGCTGTAACGAAAAAGTATTGCCGCCTTGGTAATTACTCGAAAGACTCAGAATTACTGCACCTTGGGGTACAAAATCTCCTTCTCTATAGTTAATCTGCTGTACTACCCCTGCACTCAAGGCCATAATTTGGATAACTCCTGATTTATTTGTTTGGGCTTGAACAGTCATTTTCGGAGCAGTGCCAATATGATACAGTTCTACTGATTTTGTTTGGGCACGTTCGGTTTTGGGAGCTATTTGCGGACGTCTTATCAAATTACTGATTACTATTAATAGAAGAATAACCCCTAAAAGAGTGAAAAAACTCAATAATGGCCGTCTTTCAACAAAAGCGCCCACCCGTCTTCGAGTTGCAATAAATCTTTTTTGCACAGAACGCATGAATTGCGAAAACCGTTTTTTCATAATTATGGGGTTAATCAATGATGGTGTTGAGCAGAATGACCTATTATATATGACGATTGCGATTCATGCAAGGATATAGGATTCATTTAAAAGCTCAAGTTCAGCGTATGTTATAGTTCTATAATGAGCATCAAATGATTTCAAAAAATATTTGCTGGTTTTAGTATAATCAACTGAGCTAGAAATTCATGAATTCTTTGTTCAAAAATATACGTTTCTATGTATTGGTCTTTAGCGTGGTTTTATCCCTGGTTATCTATGCAATTGTGGTGATGACAATTCCTGAAGGGACGCTGCAAATCATCCGACTTACCCAAGTTTATGCGCTGACTGCAATCGCTTATCTCTACCTAGTGCTTCTTGCAGGGCCGTTGTGTTTTACGTTTATGTGGTTGCCATTTCGGGGGAAATATTTAAAAGCGCGAAGGGCAATGGGAATTTCAGTAGTTTATTTTGCATTGCTCCATAGCTCACTCGCATTTTTTGGGCAACTCGGAGGATTTCCCGGATTGTTTTATTTAAATAGTAAATACTTACTTTCGATATCGTTAAGTTTTATAGCGCTGGTTATTTTTTGTCTCATGGCATCAACGTCTTTCGATTTCATGGTACGAAAACTTACCTTTCCCCGATGGAAGTTTTTGCATCGGTTCGTCTATCTTGCTGGAATACTTGTGTTGATTCATGCATTATTGTTAGGAACTCATTTTAGTAATTTATCTGAGCTAATCCCTCAAATTTCAATCGGGTTACTGGCAATTTTATTATTGTTGGAAACAAACAGAATTGATGCATGGTTGCAGCGAAAATTTGCTACGCTTCCGAAATTTGGTTTTACCCTGGTATTGGCAGTAAGTTTAATAATCAGTTACGTGCTCCTTGCGTTTGTTCCTGCAGATATTCCCCTATCATTAGGGATTCATAGCCAACACATACAAATTGCGAAAGAAGTGCAAAAGAATACTCAAGTTGTTCCGGCTACTTCAGGAACAATTCCGGCGCTCAAAGGCGATCGGACAAAACGATTCACCGTCAACTTTAAACATCCTGATAGAGTTCAGCCAAAGGAAGATGTGCCGCTCATGTTTGAAGTTTTTGACGCAGGCAGTGGCAATAAGGTGCAACTCTTCCAAACAATCTATGAAAAAACCATGCATTTAATTATTGTTGATAGTACGTTACAATACTTCACTCATATTCATCCAGTACAAGATGAAAACGGGTTTGCAATCACCACGCAATTTCCAAAAGATGGCTATTACCATTTATATACAAATTTTCAACCATATGGCGCTATTGAACAACAATTCGGTTTTACGTTAAAAGTGGGAAATCCTGATAACAATCGAACTTCAACAAATAAACCAGATACCCAACGTACGAAAACGTTTGGCCAGTATGAAGTAATCTTGGAAACGCCCCAGCCGCTTCAAGCAACAGAAATGGCAATTGGAAATCAACCTTTCTCATTCACTTTTCAAGATGCAAAAACGAAACAACCGATTAAAACGCTGAAACCATATCTTGCGTCTTTTGGCCACTTGGTATTAATTAACCAAGAGACATTTGATTATTTGCATGTGCATCCCACAAACCTTGTTCCTCCTGCAGCAAATGCAAATGGTGGGCCAACGGTTGAATTTTTGCCTTTGGGGTTGTATGGCCCCATAAAACCTGGTATATATCGAGTGTTTGCCCAATTCAATCCAAATGGACAATTGATGGTTGCGAACTTTACAGTAGAAGTAAAGTAATTCCAGTTCTCGGTTTTCAGATCTAAGTTTGTCAGTTGTCGGTTTTTCAGTTCTAAACTGATAGACTGAGAACTGATACCCGAGAACTGATATTTCTATGATTTCAAATTCCAAATTCCAAATTTTTCTCATTGCACTTTTTCTAGTAAGTTTGTTGTTTGCTCCACTCGCTTCCGCCCATATTCTCCAATCCAACGGTTCTATCGGCGCTGTGTTGCATATTGATCCAGAAGATGACCCGATTGCCAAACAACAGGCAGGATTTTTTTTTGAATTTAAAGACAAGGAGCAAAAATTTAAACCAGAGAATTGTGAATGCACATTTAAAATTATTGAGGGAGGAAAAGAAATGTATTCCCAGCGATTATTCCAAAACAACCAAAATCCAAGTTTAAGTAACGCCAGCGTATTATATACGTTTCCGCAAAAAGATATATACCAAGTAATAGTTACTGGAAAACCCCTTGCTCCAAATTCATTTCAACCATTTACGCTTACGTATGATATTCGGGTAACGCGAGAAGCAACGAAATCTTCATCACCCGTTCAAAATACCAACTGGTTTTCTACCCATATTATTCATTTAATTGGTGGAATTATTATCTTGCTTTTTGTGTTAAAAAGTATTTATTATGGATAAAATTATACAAAAGAAGGGGTGAAAGAAAATTAAATATGAAAAATCAAAAATTAAAAATAGTTGCTGCAATTACTGGTGTGTTTAGTCTATTATTTGCTATTATCCCAGCATTTGCCCATGTAGTGGTAAAACCAAATCAAACTGGTGTTGCAGCCTTTCAAACATTTACCATTGGAGTCCCGAATGAAAAAGATATGCCAACTGTTGCGTTGCGATTAGTCATTCCAGATGGATTGAAATCTGTTTCACCCAATGTAAAGCCAGGGTGGAAAATAGATGTCAAAAAGGCAGGTTCTGACGATAACGCACCAGTAACTGAAATTAGTTGGACAAATGGATCAATTCCAGCTGGACAACGAGATGACTTTTTCTTCAGCGCTCAAGTTCCATCTGATGAGACTTCTGTTAATTGGAAAGCATATCAAACCTATCAGGATGGAGCAGTTGTTTCATGGGATCAAGATCCCTCTTCTCTAAAGAATATGAACGATGATCAAAAAGAAAAATTAGAAAAACAAGGAAAAGGTCCTTATTCACAAACAAAAATTGTGAATGATTTGAAACCAACTGCTGCAAATACCAGTAATGTGGTTGCTCAAAGCTCATCATCAAATGTACCTACTGTGTTGAGCATTGTTGCAATCGCGTTATCTGCAGTATCGTTGTGGATGGCAATGCAAAAGAAAAAATAGTAGTTCATACCATTCCTGAGAACTTGGTATAATAGAGCCGGATGAAACGAATTCTGATTCTTCTCTTGCTTTTTCTCTTGTTTGTTCCCCAGCCGGTATCTGCTCATTTGAGTGGCCAGCCGCCGTTTTTTAAAATGAATGGGAAACTTTCAGGATTATACCCGGTCCAAACAAATTCATACTTTCCAGAATTTACGCTTCCCCAAGACCTTGCTCCCGAGACCTACCTTTTAGACCAACCAGTTACTATGGAAATAGATACAAAAGTGCTGGCCCAAATTATTCCGCAACCAATTATTGATAAGACTACATTCACCTGGGATTTTGGAGATGGTTCAAAAGGGGAAGGACTCACCAATACTCATAGGTATAAAAAGATGGGGTCATATGTGATAAGCATTAATGCTGAATATACTGAAGACAGCAGCACTAAAATTCCCCCGCAACTTATTCAATCAGTCATGCTCCATGTATTGCCAGATACCAAATATCAATTACCCCAGGCAATTATAAAAGTGGGTGGAAAAGAAGAAAGTAAAGACTCTATGAACGATGTGTTTGAAGAAAACCTCACTGAAAAAATTCAATTAGACGGTTCTTTGTCAAAAGCTCCTTCATCAAAAATTGTGTCATATTTTTGGGATTTTGATGATGGAGAATCAAGTAAAGATAAGGTAGCTTCACATACCTATACTGCAAAACGACAATATGCTGGGCCATCGCTCCGGGTAAAAGATGCGAATGGATTTATTGCCGATAATTTTGTGGGAATTCGGCATAACCCCAAAACACATAACACCATTTCTTCCCCTCAATCATCTTCAAAAACATATCTCATCCAATGGATCATATTAGGATTATTAGGAATTGGCGCTGTTGGCGTAGTTGGGTGGATGGTAACAAAAACAAATAAGAAATAATATTATTTTTAATAATTATTATTAATCTATTGACAATTATTATTAATTTTGATAAGTTAAGTCAGAACAAAAATGAAAGATATAAATACTCCGCTCAAGACATTCTTAGAAATCCCCTATGACACATTGGAGGAGATGAATGTAAAAGCAAAGGCCAAAGCCGATACTGCAGATCCAAAAGCGCTCGAAGAAGAATATAAAAAATATCTCACCGATGAAAAACGTATAAAAGCAGTCACTCTTTGTTTTACTGACTTAGAAGGTCGGTTGCACATGTTGGATTATGACAAAAAGTTTTTGCTTGGCAGTACGACGAATTTAACCTTTGATGGATCGTCGATTCGCGGATTTAGCCAGTTGCAAGAATCTGATCTGCGATTGGACGTTGATTGGAGCAGTATTGTATGGCTTCCCTCAGACGTATTTGGTCCTGGGAAAGTAATCTTTTTTGCATATGTGTTAAATCGAGAACGAAAACCCTATATTTCTGATTTCCGCGGACAACTTCGTTTGTTAAGCGACCAATTAAAGAAAAAAGAAGGTCTCACTCCATATATGTCTGCAGAGATTGAAGGATTTTTGGTTGACGGAGTCAATGCCGAACAAAACTATAACGAACAAATGGGTTTTCAATTAATCTCTTCAGGTGGATATTACCATTCATTGCCGCTTGACCGTCTTCGCCGTTTTATTGATAATGCCGCAGAAGCGCAGCGTGCCATGGGTTTTAGAAATGAAAAAGACCATCCAGAAGTCGCACCTTCTCAGTTTGAAATGAATTTTGCGTATGCCGAAGCCTTGAGAGCATGTGACAAAATTCAACTGTATAAATTGGTGTGTCGTCAAGTTGCTAACAGCATGGGGATGACCGCGACATTTTTACCAAAACCAGTTGCCGGAATTAACGGGTCGGGAATGCACACCAATTTTTCATTAGCAAAAAATGGTAAAAACGCATTTTACGAACCAAAAGGACAAGACGGACTTTCAAAACTTGCGTGGGATGTAATTATGAAAATGTTAAACCACGCGCCAGAAATTTGCTTGATTTTAAATTCGAGTGTAAATGCGTACCGACGGCTTGATCCTCATTTTGAAGCGCCAAACCAAATAAAAGTATCACCCATTGATAGAGGGTCAATGATTCGAATTCCGGTTGGCAATGAAAAAACTTCACGTGTAGAAATTCGCTCTGTTGCTCCTGACGCAAATCCATATTTGTTGCTGTACACTATTTTAAAAGTTGCAACAGAAGGAAAACGGCTTGAGCGAGATAATAACCGTCGCGAACGATTACGCTTCTTACCAGATAATATTTATGACTCAATTAAATTATTCAAAGCGAGTGAATTTGTAACTAACATACTAGGGGATGAAAATAAAGAAAAATTTGTCTCATTCAAACAATTAGCAGCAGATCGAAGCCCCAAATCGCTTGGAACTTTAGTTAAAGCATCAGAGATTTGGTACCATCATGAAGTAACAAACCAGGTGTTGTGGAATAGGTTCTAACTGAAGAATTTCAAATTTCAAATTTCCAATATCAAATATCCAATAAATAAGGTGCTTTATTTGAAATTTGACATTTGTCATTGATCCTCTTGCCAGGGGAAAATTGGTAGTATTTGAAATTTTTTATGCCTAGGTCTCTTCTTCTCTGTCCAGTTGACTATTTTACAGTTGTCTACAAAATAAATCCGTGGATGGATCCCTCCATTCCTATTGGTTCTCAGGACGCGCAAAAACAATGGCAGGAACTGCATGATATCTATAAAGACGTTGGGTTTGATGTGCATCTTATTCGTCCAGTTGAAGGACTTCCTGATATGGTATTTACTGCGAATGGGTTTTTTAGTATTGATAATAAAGCAGTAGTTGCAAGGTATCGATATCCGCAGCGGCAAGGGGAAACAGAATATTATATTCAATGGTTAAAAGACCGCAATTTTAAAGTCATTGATCCGGGCCAAATTTACTATGAAGGAGAAGGCGATACGTTTTTAGTCGGAAATACCATTTTTCAAGGATGGGGTTTTCGGTCAGATAAAAAGGTTGTTGAACTGATGAAAAAAACGTTTCCTGAGAAAAATGGTATTGCACTTCATTTAATAGATGATAGATTTTATCATCTTGATACCTGCTTTTTCCCCGTGAATGAAGAATTAGTGTATTATTACGATAAGGCATTCGATACCGCATCTCAAAAAGCGATTACCAAAGCATTTAAGCATGCTGTTGCAGTATCCGATGAAGAAGCGCTCGGATTTGCCCTCAATTCCATGACTGTTGACCACACCGTTATTACCAACACAAAATCAAAAAAATTTGTCAACAGAGTAAAAAGTGATGGGTACCAAGTAGTGACCGCACACATGACAGAATTTCTAAAATCCGGCGGATCAGTCAAATGCCTCACCAATGAGATTTGGACAAAAGATTAATAACCTATTTTAATGGAATTGGAAAAGAAAATGTAGAGCCTTTCCCTTCTTCACTATTGATAATTTATTTGTATCGTTTTAATGAATAAGCCATAGGTGTTTATCTTAAGAATTGTTCTATTGTTTTTTTGAAAAAATCAGACAAGGAAATAGGAGGAAGCGCATGTATATCAACCCACATAAAATCAGTGTGATCTTTACTTAATGTAATCTGCTGTTTGTGTTCCATTTTACATAAAAAAGCAATACGGATAGCGTGTTTTTCTCCGTTCTCTTTTTTAGAAAAATATGAATGGATTGCAAAGGGGTGTAACACTTCAACATCAATTCCGCATTCTTCTAAAATTTCCCGTTTTGTTCCTACTTTTGGATCTTCACCAAAATCTAGTCCTCCTCCTGGTAATTCCCAGATTCCCGGAAGTGAATCATGCTGGGCTCGTTGAATAAGCAGAACTTTATTTTCATCGTTTTGAACAAATCCATATACGATAATGCGTTGCTCTTGCATACTGGTATTATAGCAGAGTTATCTTTTATCCGTGATATAATAGGTATATACCGCTCCGCTTTGAAATTGCACGGAATCAAGGCACTGTTCAAAGCTCCGGGTATTATACATTATTGGTAAACTTGAGTATAAGGAGTATATGAGTGAAAGGGGACAGTATGCAACTTTTGCCGGAGGATGCTTTTGGTGTACTGAGGCAATTTTTAAACGGTTAAAAGGAGTCCAATCAGTTGAATCTGGATATTCTGGAGGGACTATTGAAAATCCATCATATGAACAAGTTTGTTCTGGAACTACTGGCCATGCTGAAGCAATAAAAATTACGTTTGATTCATCAATTATTCCGTATGAAAAATTACTTGATATATTCTGGCACACGCATAATCCAACGACCTTAAACCAACAAGGGAATGATGTGGGGACGCAATACCGGTCTGCCATTTTTTACCATTCTGATGAACAAAAAGAAATCGCCGAGAAATCAAAACAAGAAGTAGAGCAAGAAAAATTATATAAAGATAAAATTGTCACAGAGATTGTTCCTTTTAGCAATTTTTACAAAGCAGACCCACACCATCAAAATTATTATGATAGAAACAAAGAGTATTCTTATTGCACATATGTCATTGACCCAAAAATCCAAAAATTGCTCAAAGAGTTTAAGAAGGATGTGCAAGAGGAATATCAATAAAATTTCATCCTTCGCTCACAATTTCTCACAATAGAATCATAAAACAAGTTGATGAAGCGCAGAACTTACGATAGATACAACGATACTAAATAACAAAGCCCACAAAAATCCGTCTACTTGAAATCCTGGAACCAATCGGGAGCAAGTAAAATAATAACCGCATTCAGTACAAACATAAAAAGTCCCAAGGTAAGAATGGTAATTGGAAGTGTTAATAAAAATAAGATTGGTTTTACAAACGCATTTAAAATTCCTAAAACCAATGCAACTACTAAAGCAGTAGTAAAATCTTGTAAGTGAACTCCGGGAAGAAGATATGCTGTTACCAAAATTGCAATCGTACTTACGAGCCAATTTATTAAAATATCCATCAACCTATTACACATGATTTGTTGCTAAAAATCAAGTATAGGCAATAGATGAAGTATTGCATTTTAAAAATGGGTAGGTATGCTCCTTATACTCAGGTTTACAAATGTGGTTGATATTTTTACTAACTTTACTCTGTTGAGGATCAGGGCTTCCTCCTTCGCATAAGCTTCTGAAGGACAAGTCGGAGAGGCAAGCCTCCTTTCGATACCAGTTTAGAAAGTGAATTTGAGAAATACATGAGTAACAGGTAAGAAATTGAATAGGAACAACTCAGCTACTTGCACGATTCTTACGGTGTTTTTATGGCGCTCTTACGGTGGTTGATTATTGTTGTTTATATGACATTACAAAATGTATTTTATGTTTTGGCCATTTTATGGATGAGTATCTCATTATTGATGTTAATTGGGATTGTGGCATTATTGCTCTTTATAAAAAATAAAATTGCCACCGCGCATGACAACATTATGCATAAAATCGCATCATTTACTCATTCAGCAACCGTGGTAAATGATGTAGCAGCAGGAGTCGGCGCCGCAGTAGCGGCAACAACAGCGAAACGAATACGAAAATTTATGAATAGAAAATCATAAGTGCAAATCGTGAGTCACGAAAAGGAGAAAACCCAGATGAATTTCAAATATCAAATTTCTAATAGAAACCTAGAGACTTCTCAGCCACTTCGAGGCATGTCCCTACGCATAAAGCTTCGGAGACACACAGCCGGAATGACAAGTATTGTTATAAGTTAACTAGTAAGGACCTTTTAGCAGAATTCGCAGGTTTTGGATTTTTTGTTCATCTTCTTCTTAACTCGTTGAAGCGCTCGAGTCGTTTTTTTTGCTGATTTTTTTTTGCCGTCTGAAAATAATCCAAAAACTCCCATAGAGATAGTCTAAAAGAAAATATCCACCATTGTCAAGCTTACCATTTGTTGGGTATAGTAAAAGTATGCCTGTCCCAGATCATTTCATACATGCTTCAACCCTTTCAAAAGACCAACTCTTTGCATCTTTGCAAACTCAAGAAACAGGACTTTCCCAACAAGAAGTAACAAAACGCTTACACCAGTATGGTGAAAATAAATTAACTCAAAAATCAAAAATCTCAATTTCCTCATTACTCATCGGACAATTCACCAATGTCCTTACCCTTATTTTAATTGCGTCAGCAGGCCTCATTCTCTTAGTGTATTTTTTTGGTGAACATGACCCGTCAGATTTGGTAGAAGCAGGACTCATTTTCGCAATTGTCGTAATGATTGCGGCCTTAGGATTTACCCAAGAATATAAAGCAGAACGGTCAATTGAATCGCTTAAAAAACTTCTTGCTCACAAAACACGTATAAAACGGGACGGAAAGGAACAAGAAATCGATGTGAACCAACTTGTTCCCGGAGATATCGTTATTTTGGAAGAAGGCGCAAAAATTCCCGCAGACATTCGGTTACTATCTGTCGCGAATTTACGGGTTCAAGAAGCATCCCTTACTGGAGAATCAACGCCCGTCAGGAAAATAATTGATACGCTTTCTGAGCAGTTGGCAATCAGTGACCAAAAAAATATGGTGTTTTCCGGGACAACTATTGCCTCAGGACGCGCGACTGGAGTCGTAATTACCACTGGAGATACTACAGAAATTGGGAAAATTGCAACACTGGTTGCAGAAAGCAAAGAAGATGAGACACCGATTCAAAAACGTCTCAATACCATCGGGAAAATGCTTGGCTATATTATTGTTGGTATTTGCATTGTGGTGTTTATTTTTATTGTTTTTTTTGCCAAAGATTTTGCATCTCTTCCATTACTGCAACGTATTTTGCATTCGTTTATTGCCGCAGTTTCACTGGCTGTCGCCGCAATTCCTGAGGGACTTCCTGGAGTCGTAACTATTACCCTTGCGCTTGGAACTCAACGAATGTTGGCTAAAAATGCGTTGGTTCGAAAACTGAATTCAATTGAAACTTTAGGGTCAACCGATGTGATTTGTTCTGATAAAACCGGAACCCTTACCAAAGGTGAAATGACCGTAACAGAAGCATGGTTTCAAAATAACCTCTATACTGTTTCTGGTTCTGGATATGAACCAACTGGCCAGTTTTTCCAAAATGGAAAACAAACAAGCCCTTCTGAATTGCAGGTACTCTTAGAAACAGGGCTTTTGTGTAATAATGCAAAACTTGAAAATGGCCTACTCTTAGGGGACCCTACTGAAGGCGCGTTGTTAGTAAGCGCTCAAAAAGCAGGAGTTACCGCCCAAGAAAATCGCGTGTTTGAAATTCCGTTTAGCAGTGAACGCAAGAAAATGTCGGTTGTGGTAAAAACGGGAACTGACTATTTCGTCTATACCAAAGGTGCGCCGGAAATAATCCTCAAAAATTGTAAAAGCATTGTAACAAATGGAAAAAATACGTCCCTGGATTCTAACGACCAACAGCATATTTTAGAAACTACCCAAGATATGTCTTCAAGGGCGTTGCGGGTTTTGGGGTTTGCGTATAAAAAGATTTCTGAAAAAGAGTACTTACAATATAAAGACAATGAAAAACGAATCGAAGAGAACCTTATATTTCTCGGGTTGCAAGGAATGATTGACCCGCCGCGAAAAGAAGTAAAAAATCTTATTGCAGAAAGCCATGCGTCAGGGATTCGGGTAATAATGATTACTGGCGACCATGCCGCTACCGCAACTGCAATTGCCAAGGAAATTGGAATTTCGGGTGATGTACTTACCGGGGAACAACTTGAAAAATTCAGTGACGCAGAGTTTGCCAAGAAAGTTGAACACATTGGCATTTATGCCAGGGTAAATCCCGAACACAAAATGCGTATTGTGGATGCGCTCAAGAAAAATAACCATATTGTCGCAATGACTGGGGATGGAGTAAATGATGCGCCAGCTTTAAAACGCGCAGATATTGGCATTGCCATGGGAAAAACCGGTACTGACGTGGCAAAAGAAGCATCAGATATGGTGTTGTTGGATGATTTGTTTTCTACCATTATTACTGCTATTCAAGAAGGACGGGGAATTTTTCAAAATATCCGAAAGTTTGTCACCTATTTGTTGGCATGTAATATTGGAGAAGTATTGATTGTTTTTTTTGCGGTGATATTTTTCCAAGATGTCCCGCTTACCGCAACGATGCTTTTATGGATTAATGTCGTAACTGATGGGTTACCCGCAGTAGCGCTTGGGCTAGACCCTACGGAAAAACATATTATGCGCTACAACCCAAAGATGTTTCAGGGAGAAATTATTCCCAAAAGAATATGGTTTGAAATCGGCTCGTTCGGTTTACTTATGACGATTGCCGTATTATCGCTGTATGTTTTAAATCTTCCAGAAGGATTATTAGAAGCAAAAGGTGCTGCGTTCATGGCAATTGTATTATTTGAATTGCTGAATATTTTTATGATTCGCTCCCGGTTTAATGCTCCGGTTTTTACCAATAAGTGGTTATGGATTACAGTACTGGGGACGGTTATCTTGCAACTGGGAATTGTATACATCCCATTTGTTGCTTTTATATTCGAGGTAAAACACATTGATGGAATTGATTGGGTAGTGATTGGTATATTCTGTATCTTGTTATGGCTTGCATTTCAAGCAGTACAAGATATCGGGCTGTGGTTGTTCCCAGATGAAAAAGCTTAGTCTCTCAGCATTGTATCGTGTGCGGAAATTCGCTATGATGAGTAAAACCATGAAATTTATTGGTAAGGGAGGACTCATTCTTGTTTTTGGATTTATATTCTTCCAATTTACCCCTCATGCATTCGCTGTTACAGCAAATACGTCAACTGTTCAGAGTCTCGATGAGCAAATATCATCTTATTCAGTATATATCGTGTTACTCGCAAGTATTGTTCTTGTGGTATTTTCAGCTCTCTCTTTAAAAATAAAAAAACTCACTGCGAATACTAAAAAGATTTTGTTTAGTACTATAACCGGGGTTGTGGTTTTAACCACCTTATTTTTAAGCGCATCAACGATTTACCTGAATACTGTATCCTCAAGTAGTGGCCCTGTGCATTGGCATGCAGATTTCCAAGTGTGGGCATGTGGAAAAGAATATGACTTAAAAGACCCAAAAGGGTTATCTAATAAAATTGGTACTGCTACATTACACGAACATAATGATAAGCGAATTCATTTGGAAGGTGTTGTTGTATCAAAACAAGATGCAAGTCTGGGAAAGTTTTTCACGGTAATTGGTGGGTTAATCTCTTCTGGTTCATTGTTATTTCCGGTGAATAATGGAATGCTTTCTGTGTCATCAGGAGGAGTGTGTCCAGACTCATCAAGGGCGGAGTTGCAGGTATTTGTATATAAAGTAAAAAATGGGATATATTACCAACAAAAACTTGATGATCCTGCTTCTTATATTATTTCACCCCAGAGTACAATTCCTCCTGGTGATTGTATTATTATTGAATTCGATTCGCCAAAAGAAAAAACAGATAAATTATGCACGAGTTTTAAAGTCGCTGAACAATTAGGAAAAATAAAACCATGGGAATAGAATTACCAACTTTATCATTAATAATAATTTCTGCCGCAATTGACTCAATTAACCCGTGCGCAATCGGGGTGCTTATTCTTATGGTATCTGTTGTATTAGGAGGAAAGGGATCACTGAAAAAATTATTGTTTTTGGGAGGATTATATATTTTTGCGATTTTTATTACGTATCTTATTGCCGGGTTGGGGCTTATTTACTTTTTAGCAAATATTCCGTTATTTGTTACTGAATACCTTGCGCTTTTCGTGGGGAGTTTGGTAATTTTGGCAGGGCTTTTGGAAATTAAAGATTTCTTTTGGTATGGAAAAGGATTTTCATTGCAAATTCCTCCATATTTTGCCCAAAAGATCCACGAGTATTCAAAAAATCTTACCGTTCCTGGCGTTATCTTTTTAGGTGCATTTATTGCAGGCGTAGAACTTCCCTGTACTGGCGCGCCGTATTTGGCTATCATTACGGTTTTGTCCATGAACTTTAACCTTGCGGCTTTTGTATTGCTTATTATTTACAATATTATTTTCGTGTTGCCGTTGGTGGTGATTTTGCTGTTGGTTGCAGGAGGAACAAAAATTAGCGCGCTCCAAAAGTGGAAACAGGAAAATAAAGGATATATGCGGTTTGCAATTGGGTTGTTGTTAGTTGGGTTAGGGTGGTTGTTGATTTTAATTGCGAATGGGACGATTAATTTTGGATAAACTGGGTTGGTTCTGTTTTCGTCGCTCAGAATGGAATTTTTTTTGGACACGCGAGGTTTAATTTTCAGCACAGAGGTAGACAATGGTTTGTCGTCCTGCAAAAAAATTCCATTCCGAGCTTTTATAGATGTGTTGATTAAATTATGTTTCGACGGAAAAAATATGATTATGATTTGATTGTGATTGGAAGTGGCGCCGGTGGTAGTGTTGGTGCTCGGTATGCGGCGTCTTTAGGGAAAAAAGTTGCGATTTTTGAAACGGCAGATATTGGTGGTGAATGTCCTAATTGGGCATGTATTCCTACAAAAGCTCTTTTGAAATCTGCATCAGTGTATGAAACTATTCAAACCGCGCATATTTTTGGAATGAATGTGCCGGATTTAAAAGTTGATTTTGCGCATATTCACCGGCGAAAAAACCTCGTGGTCTCCCGAACAGGCGCAAGCCATGGTGAACAATCATTTGAAAATACTGGCATTCATGTAATTAAGCACAAAGCAATGTTTGTATCACCCCATGAAGTTGAAGCACATGGCAAAATATACTCAGCGCACACATTTCTCCTCGCATCAGGAACTGATGTGTTAATTCCTCCAGTTCCTGGGTTACAAGAAGCCGGATACATTACTTTTAAACAAGCCGTCAATCTTACAGAGCCTCCTCGTTCTTTATTTATTCTTGGAGCAGGTGCAGTCGGGTGTGAGTTTGCCCAAATATTTTCCATTTTTGGTACACAAGTTACCATCGCGGCCCGTTCAAAGCTTCTTTCAAATGAAGATGTAGAAGTGCAAGAATTAGTACAAGCGCTTTTTGAAAATGATGGGATAACTGTGTTGACCAATACTTCCGTTACCAAGGTAGAAATAAAAGGAAAGCATAAAGTTGTATTTTATAAACATGGTGAGCATGAAAAATCTATTGAAGTTGAGGAGATTTTGGTTGCAACCGGAAAAGTTCCGTCACTCAGTTTTGGTCCTGAAAAAGCAGGCATTCGGACCAACCAGTCAGGCATTATCGTCAACAAATATTTACAAACATCAGCGTCACATATTTATGCAGCTGGTGACCTTGTTGGTCCATACCAATTTACGCATACTGCTGATTATCAAAGTGGAGTTGCAGCTAAAAACGCATTTTCTCGTAAAAAAACTCCCGTTGATTATCGGGCAGTCACGCGTTGTGTGTTTGTAATGCCGGAAGTTGCATCGGTTGGAATAAATGAAGAACAAGCACAGCAAAAAGGGATACGTTATAAAAAAGGGCTCGCGCCAATTGCAATATTAGGACGAGCAAATACTTCTGAAGCATTTGACGGATTTGTAAAAGTACTTGTTGATTCGAATGGCACACTCATTGGTGGTTCAATAGTTGCCCCTCGGGCAGGGGAAATGATTCATGAGATCGCATTAGCAATACAAGCTCGGATAAAAGCGCAGGTACTTGCTGAAATGATTCATGCATTTCCTACGTATTCTGAAGCAGTAAAATTTGCCTGCAGTAATATTGAATAACCTCTTTACGTTATCATCCATTCAATGAATGAATTGTTCCCTCTCATTGATTAAGAAAGTTTTTTATCTTCGAGTGTTGCCCGAATCACTAACAGAGGAGTCATAATGACTGTCAAAAAAAACAATCCTTGCCAGGATCTATTTGCAAAACTCAGTCCCAAAAAAGTGTAGTAAATGCCGACATACATGGGGTGATTAAAATATTTATATAATCCTTTTTTGACTCTTTTTTGTTTTTGTGGCAACACGCCAAAACTTCCTTTTAAATTAAAAAAAGTTATTACCCAGATACTCATGCCAATCAACGCGGACACAATTCCTAAAATCTCAACACTCATCGGAGCAAAAAATGTGCCACTATACCCGGCAATGAATAAGAGATTCAAAATATACAAAAGAGGAATCAGAATAGTCGCGAATGCAGAAAGAGAAGTTTTCCAAAGTGAGTTTTTCATATGTTAGGCCGATTTTGTTTTGAAGCAATAAGGGTAAGGTCAATAAATGCTGGTTCTTTCATACAGTTAGGATAGAGAATGCTCACAAATTTTTGTACATGAGGAGTGTTTCGGTGAAATTCCTCTGCTTGTTGGCCATAGAACACCATAAGGTGAACAAATGAAACCTTATCAGGTTTTTGGTATGAATCATAAAACAACGTATGGGGCTCATGTTTTTTGATCTCAGCAATAAATTCTTCAATTGCGGCAATACATTCAGTCAATTTTTCTTGTTTTACCGTAAATTCAGCAATTTTAGTAATCATTTTTTTCGTGGATTTGGTAAGAAAATAAAAATTGCTAAGAAAGAAATAGCAAGCGTTACGAGCCAAATAAATTCAATATGCTTTACCATTTGGTTTTCTCGATTTTCCACTTCCCTTAAAGATCGTCCTACTAATACGTATCCGGTATTATATTTTGTTATTACTGTTGCGCTCCGTACTCCCTCTTTTGGTTGCCACGTAAGCCTATTTTGCCCATGCTTTTTTGCATAATCCAAAACCCCATTGGGAAGTGAAGGCGTTTTTCCATCGAGCTCTGCGGTAGAAACTACTGGTTGTCCAGCTCGGTTATATACAATGATAAAAGGTGCTAAGCTTTTTGAGATATCAATCGTTTCTGAAGGGACTACTTTGGAAAGTTCTTTTCCGCTTTCTAACCGACTCGCTAAATCTTCTGATAATTGAATTTGCGGGTCATTTGCAGATGTGCGGAAGTTTTGTTGGACAGTTACATAGATTAATCCACACAACGCTGTAATGATGATTGCAAGGGGAATCCAATATCTTATTTTTGAGTTCATACTGATATTATATACTCCTTATACTCAGGTTTACAAATAATGTATAATACCCGGAGCGGTATACAATTTACTTTAGGGATTTCCACATGGCAATAAGATGTTTCTCAGGAAGAAAAATTCAATTAAATTTCTTCCATTCGCCTTCTGAAATAATTTCAATTTGTTTATCAATAACTTTCAGAGCAGTTTTTATCTCCTTTATATCAAAATAGCAAACTATCTTGCGCAACAAAACTATAGGCTTGATTGTTTTTCCATGGTATGCTAGAATACTCTTCTATGTTTTTATTGCCAGAGAATTATTGGGAAGTAAAAAAAACAAAAAAAAAGGGGAAGGGCGTCTTTGCAAAAAAAGATATTGAAGCCGGGCTGGTGATTGGTGATTATTTGGGAAAAATCATAAAACCTGCGGAAGAAGATATATATGATAAGGACGAAAAATTTTATTCCATGTATTACAGTAATTACGCAACAGTTTTCCCTGATTTAAAAAAGCCAGGCATTCATTTACTCAACCATTCTTGTACTCCAAATTGTTGGATGTATACCCTCAAAGGACATACCTTATATTTTAGCCTTCGACGCATTTTTGCCGGAGAAGAACTGACAATTTCGTACCTATTAAGCCCGTTAGATAAATATTGCAAACCCTGCAAACATCTTTGTAAATGTAACTCGTTAATGTGTCGAGATACCATGCATCTTTCTGAAAAGAAATATGTGATATGGAATAAATTTCATGACGCGCAAGAAAAAGCTACCAAAAAAGAGCGAATAAGTTCTGGAAAAGAACTAACAAAACTTTCTTCATATCCTGCAGTTATTCCAGATGAAGAAGTATATGATTTATTTGGAAGTTCTGCAAAACCACCAGAAAAACTATCTAATAAAAAGTTACCGACTCTTGCCGAAATCAGAAAAATGATCAGAGAAACAGGAAGAACGCTCCAATTTTCAGCGCTAAATGTGCATATCTATGGGGTATCGGATGAGTTAGTTATATCAGAAGTATTATCTTGATATTCTAAATAATAGTGAAACAAGGCAGATTGACCTTCCTAAATATTCTTCTGAATGTATTTTTTTATTTTCGATAACAATTCATCGGTTTCAAACGGTTTTGCTAAAAAATCATCAGCGCCGCATTCAAGGGCCCCTTTTTTTGCCGTAGGATGGGCAGAAATCATAATGATAGGGATATGCTTTGTTGAGGTATCGTGTTTAATGGTTTTACAAATATGCCGTCCATCATGCCCTGACATTAATACGTCCAGTAATATTACATCGGGCTTGAATTGCTTGATTTTTTTATAGGTTTCTTCACCTTTAAAAGTCGTATCAACGATATATTCTGCCTCTTCAAGTATTAATGAGATTGCGTCTAAAATACTTTCATCATCATCAACAACAAGAATTTTTGTGGTCATATATTTATTGTGTAATCATGCTGCCTTTTTTTGCAAGGGTAAACTAAAATAAAATGTTGAGCCTTTCCTTTTCTCACTTTCCACCCAAATAGTTCCTCTATGCCGTTTAATTATTTCTTTTGAAATATAGAGCCCCATCCCCAACCCCGGAAATGTTTTCTCTTGCGGGTCAGTAACTTGATACAAACGATCAAATATTTTTTTCTGTTGGTCTTTTGCAATACCAATACCATAATCCTGGACACTTACGACTGCTTTTCCATCCAAGCGTTTTATCGAAACATTAATATTGGATTCTCCGTATGAATATTTGATTGCGTTTGTTATAAGGTTAGTAAGTACTTGATAGATACGAAATTTATCACCATATATAATAGTAGGTGTTCTTTTTACATATATAATTTTTTGATTTTTTGCAGTCTCTTGTAAACTTTCAATAATTTCTTCGATCAGACTGTCGAGTCGAAACTCCTCTTTACTAAATCCAAGTTTGCCTGTTTGCAGCCGCGATACATCGAGTAAATCATTTACTAATTCTTGGAGTTTTTCTGTTTGGGTTTTAATGCTACTCAGCGTTTTAATAGCGCGCTCATCATTATATCTTCTTATTCGGCTTATCAGTGAATCGATATATAATTTCATGCTGGTGACGGGTGTTTTGAGTTCGTGCGATGCCATATTCACAAAATCGTCTTTTCGTGCTTCCATTTCTTTTTGTTGGGTAATATCACTAATAATTGACGCAGCCGCAATTACTTCGCCACGTTTATTCTGAATTGATGATGCGCTAATTTGTAGGTACACCTTTTTTCCATCTTCACGGTCAATAGTAAACTCTTTTCCAATAACTGGTTTTCCTGTATTAAGAGTTTGGGCAAGCGGCCACTGTGATGCGCTGACTTGTTTATTCTTGTATTGGCCATTCGGAATAATATCTTTGCCAACAATTAATCCTTGACGGATTTTTCTGCCTAATATGTTCTCGATTTGTTTATTGCCTTGGACAATTTTCCCTTTATTATCGGTGATAAGTACGCCAACCGGAAGTTGTTGGATAATTGTTTCAAGCCTTTTTCGCGCATCTGCTTCTTTTTCGAGTAAGGTATCAATTTTTTGTTTGAGCCAGCCAATAATGGTTCCCAAGAGAAGATATAATAAGGCTAAAATAATGGTTGTCTCAATACCAGAGATAAATCTTTGTCCTTGATAATTACGGGTATAAATAATATAGAAATAATAAAAAATAGGAATAATAGTTGCGATTATTCCTCCTCGTATTCCATCACGGAATGCAAAATAAATAATCATTGCTACATTCACAAAAATGATGTACATGCCCACAATATTTGGATTTTTAGCAATTCCATAGGCAAATCCTTCAGAAAGAAAACAAGTTGCAATCGTTGTAAAAAGCGGAAATACTATTGAATATTTTTTTACTCCCAGATGAGTAATTGGATTAAGATACCTGAATGTTCGACGTATTATACTCATTAATTATCTGCATTTTACCACAATAGATGAAATGAGATTATAGTAAATTATTTTCTGTTATATGCTCTGTTTGATATACTCATACGATGTTACAAACATTTATAAACCTTCCGACAGAAATTTCAAATGCTATTTCGCAAATTTTAACTCAGCAAGAAACTTCAGAATGGGTTACGAGGGCATCTGTGCTACACGAACGTTACACAATGCGTCAAAAAAATGGTGAATCATATCTTTCTGACTTCACCGATGCACTAGCATACTTGAGTTTACGTTCTCCGGCAACCTATGCACAAATATATAGCAGTCTTTCGCAAGTGAAAGAAGTTATTCCGTCGTGGGAACCAAGAACGCTGTTAGATATTGGCAGTGGGCCGGGGGTAGGGGTTTGGGCGGCAACATCAGTTTGGCGTTCTATTCAATCAACAACATGTGTTGATGCCAATAAAAATATGCTGTCTTTGGGAAAACAAATAACGTCTTTGGCAAGATTACCGGTTGAGAATTCATGGAAACAGCAAGATGCCCGACAAAACAGAGAAAGTGCTGCATCATATGACGTGGTAGTAATCGCAAATGTATTAAATGAGTTAAGTATTGCAGATGGAGAAAAATTGCTGGGGTATGCATTTAACGCGTGCAAAGGAATCATGGTGCTCATTGAACCTGGAACACCTTTTGGCAGCAGCATTATACAGTCAGCAGCTCAAAAATTTAGCCGATCGCATACACTTCTGGCGCCCTATGTTGAGAATTCATTTGTCTTCTCGAAAAAGTATTGGATTCATTTTCCGCAACGATTCATACGGCCTGAGTTCCAACGTCGTATTCGGCAACGAATGCGGGATAGCGTATTAATGGCTTCAGATTGGGAAGAAGCAAAATACAGTTATGTGGCTATCAGTAAAGTTCCATCAGAAGTAAAAGCATGGGGACGATGTATTGGTCCAATACAGCTCCAAAAAGGATTCCGCACTGTTCCAATTCTCACCAAAGATGATATTGTTGATGTAAAAGTATTGAAACGCTATAAACAGCATTACACGTTTGTAAAAAATCTAAAGTGGGGAGAGATGATCCTCAATAAAGAGGATATAAAGGAAGAAGAAAAATAAACTCACGTTATTTCTCCGAAGGGCCTTTATTCACTCCTGCCATGTCAACCTGATACAATATTCCAGAGAAAATATATCGACCGCTCCTTTCAAAAGTATTCGTGCCTATACTGCTCTGCTTTGAAATTGCACGGAATCAAGGCACTGTTCAAAGCTCCGGGTATTATACATTATTGGTAAACCTGAGCATAAGGAGTATCTTTCAAATAACACCTATTTGCAAATGGGAAAAATTGTGTGTACGATAGGATTATATGAATCAGATGCATAAGAAAATTGTAAAGCATATTAAACAAAACAAGGGTGGAGTTACTGCTTTGCTTATTATTTTGGGAGTGGTAATAGTTATCGGTGGTTTACTTGCTGGTGTTGGATTTACCCCAACTAAAAAACCATTTGCTGCAGATGACATTGGGGAAATTATCGTTGACCCGAATGCAGCCGATAAAAAAGAGGTGTTACAAATAAATACCTTAGGGGTCCGAAGGATTACCGTAACTCCTTCACCAGCAGCTCCTGCTCCAAAGGCAAATGCCTGCATAACTAATCCGTTTAATGAAGAACCAGATATTTTCCTCGCATCAGATCCTGCCCCAGGTGCATTATCGGTTGCTGGTAGCCAGATGAAAGTCTGGGTAGATGATGGAAATGGTGGGTCTATCTCTCAAAATGAAATAGTTGATCCAACCACCGGGAAAATTACTACTCCTGGTGATAGAACCGCAACTGATGGGAAAGGGGCAAATTATTATCTCTGGGAACCAGCAATATATCTTACTCCTATTTCATCGCCAGGCATGTCAGGACCATACATAGGCGATTCTGAAAATGGTGGAACACCACATTTCCCAACAATAATAAAAGGAGAAATTTCATATGCAGGTACTGGGAATAGAAGCGGTTTTGTTCCAAATATCCCTCCAATTGATCCTCCAGTGAATGTGGTAGGAGGAAGAAAAGGCCATGGCGGACACATTGCTGAATTTATTTGGGATGTAAATACGTTAGGATTAACACCAGGTTCTGGGTATTATCGTGCTCAAATTGTTGTCCATGATGGAGACGGCGATTTAGCAATAAACTGTACAACAATTCAATTATAATAATTTCTCTAGAATAAAATTCTACATTTTGTGTCCCGCATATAGAGTACGGAAGAAATGAAAAAAAAATTTATAGTAGTTGGTATTCTCCTGTTAATATTGGTTGGGATGTTTGCGTTTCAAAGTATCTCTACAAAAAGCAGCGTTCATTCTCTTGAGACACACTATAAGGCATCTGGGTATGAACCAACAGAGCTTCAGAATTTACTGAATAAAGACAAAGATAAATACGTTGTTATTGATGTGCGGACTCAGTTAGAATACGATAAAGGACACCTTCCTGGAGCTGTCCATGCCGATTATTACGATACTGAAGCACTTAAAAGATCAGCCGGGAATAAAATTCCTGTTACTTATTGCGCATTTTCAGCAATGCGGGGACCATATGCTGCGTATCAACTCTATCAAGCAGGATATTACAACGTTGGCTTTCTGAATGGAGGTATTAGCGCCTGGGCTGAGGATATACAAGGAATGGACTCCAGTGACCCAAAAATTAAATCTGTTTTTAACCACCCCAAAAATATATTCCCAATAAGAGGAAAAGGCATCTATCCACCTAATCAAGGTAAAGTAGAATTTACTATCACGGCTTCACGATTTGCTTTTAAGCCGAACCAAATTGTGGTAAAACATGGACAAACAGTCAATTTACATCTGATGAGCCTTGATGTTGCGCATGGATTTGCACTGCCTGAATTTGGAATCGAAGAAGAACTCTTACCGAAAGAACCAAAAGACATCTCTTTTATTGCAGATCGCAAAGGGAATTTCCCATTTGTATGTAGTGTGATCTGTGGTCACGACCATGCTTCAATGGTAGGGAATGTCATAGTGCAATGATACAAGTTCTCTTTCTTATTATATTTTTTCCTCTTATCCCGTTTATTTTTTTTCTCAATAATCAACCATTTCAGCTCAGTGATGATATGGTAACAGTAAAAAACTATAACAAAAAGCTGTTGGTAAACGAGAAAGATGTTTATTATGGATCGACTCTATATACTCAAAAGACAAAACAACTACTTGCAGATACGAATAAGGAAACTTTAATTGGAATTCGATGTAGTGATAGCTTTTTACGGAACGACCAGGGAGTGTATATTCTTGAAAATATGAAAGCTAATTTTAAAAATACCAGAAGATTAAAAAACAAAGAATTTATAGAATTTATGAGGAATAAAGAACGTGAACTTCCAAAAGGAAAAAAAATTCTGACAGCACGAATTTGTGAGACAGAAGATAAAACGCTTCTTCTTTTCTATTCCATTGGTAAATATGATATTAAAACTGTCAATAGCACCAGTATCCGTAAAACTATACTATATTCCACTAAAAATAATGCTTTTGTCCAAATAATACCAAAAGCTCCTTTTGCGCCACCTCAGATATTTGAAATAGCACAATCAGAGGCGCATATTCGTTGTGATAAACCATTTCAATTTAACAAAACGTATCATCTTACGGTGCTTTGTACGGAAGAAGAAAATTGGATTTCAACATTCTTTGTCAACCAAATAAACCTTCAAAATGGGAAGACTTTCATATTAGAAAAATGTGTCAATACTTTTAAAGAGAGACTCATCCACACCGATTGTAATTAATCCTTATGGAGCGCACCATACATCTTTTATCAACCACAGGCCTTTGACATTTTGTAGTTTAATCTGATAGAGATCACGTTCGTTAAATGGGTTATAAATAGTAACAAGCGCCTGGCTATGCTGCCGGTCATAAACCGCACTTTTTGTTTTAATCGTCTTTGGCATCACAATATCTCCACAATTAAAAATAGGATCGTGTTGTGGATCTAATCCGCGAGCAACATATCCCCCCATTATTTCTTTATACTCCACCGTTATATCATTTCTTGTTTTGTAAGAAAGTGAATCCAGTGCATGGGGATTAGAAACATACCAATCATAAAACTCCTTTGCTACGTTTTCTGGAGACAACTGTTCCGGGATGGTCGGTGGTACTTCTGAGGGAGCCGTTAACCTTGAGTTAGATTGTTCAGGAATTGTTTTATCTATAACATTTTTTTTATTAACTTCAGTAAGCTTATTAGTATTTTTTTTAGTAGGATTGGAAACTAAAATAAGTATTCCCCAAATTACTATCACTATGCCCAGTGCAACGCCTCCAATTATGAGCAGTTTCTTTTTATCTGACAGGACAGATAAAAGTTTGTTCTCGGTATTCTCAGGTTGATTAGTATATTGTTCTTCATCCATATACTTTACTATTACATATGCAGTTGCTTTATGCAATTAATAAACAATTTGTGCGTACGGAAGTAGTAGTTTCAGATTATCAATAGCACTCTTTAAAAACGCATTTCCACTGAGGTGTACGTATTTTAACCGCTGGAGTTTTTCAATCCCTTCAGGTAACTTGGTAAGTTTATTGTTGTTAAGGTTAAGCGTTTCTAAATTCTGTAAGTTTCCCAGTGGTGGAATACTTCTTAACGCGTTATTGTCTAACCGTAACGCTCTAAGGTTAGAAAGTTGTTGAATGTCTGGAGAAAGTGCACTGATTTGGTTATTGCTCAGATTAAGGGTATTTAAACGACTCAGCTGATATACTGTTGCGGGCAACTCTGTCATATTGTTATTTGTAAGGTCGAGATATTCTATGTTTTGGTTATGAGAAAGAGTAACAGGTAAAAAAACCGAAGGATTTCCCCGGAGTGTTAATACCTGTAATTTTGATAATTTTCCTATTTCAGCAGGGAGAGAAACTGGCTTTCCATTGAGCATAATTATTAAGTGGGTGAGATTTTGTAAATTGCCAATAGTAGCTGGAAGCTTTGCTATATCCGCTTTGTTAAGGTGAAGAACGCTGAGATGTTGTAATGTGCCGATTTCTGGAGCTATAGATGTATTACTTGTATGATGAAAGTTTAAAGTAGTAAGGAGAGTAAAGTTACGAATTTCAGCCGAAATAGTTGCATTGATCTTATTAAAATAGATGCTTTTAAGATTAGAGAAAGACTTACTTTGTGAGGTTAGTTGAGAAAGTTCCTCATCGGAGTCTATTTGAACAATACAAACAACGGAGGGATTTTGCAACGCTTCAGTAAGCGAGTATCTTTTACCCACACACGGATGAGTACTTGAAGAGTTGGGAACAGTTTTTGAAACGCGCGTTTCCTGGAAAGAGTATTGTGGTCTAAAACTTTGATATACATACAATAACAGAAGAACAATGGAAATAAGAAGTAATCCTCCAATCAGTATTTTGTTGTTTTTTGATACTTTTTTTTGTTTTGGAGCTTCTTTCTGAGATGAATTTGTTGAGGTAGAGTTCTTAGACATGGTTGTTTCTAGCATATCTCTAGTGTCTTAAAATGCTTTCTGCTTGTCAAGTGACTATCTTATACGTTGATAATTATTTGTTACTATTTTTGTGCTTGATTCAAATTATTTTGCAGTTGGTTGGCAGTGGTAAAATCATCTTCATCTGCTGCAGACTGGAGACTTGTTGAGTTTTTGAAACAGATAGGCAGAGAGCATGAGAATATTGGAAAGAACAAAAATTCCGCAGCTCAGTATCTCATGGAAAGCATACAAAAAACTCAGTATAAACTGAAATTAAAACTCACTGTGAGCACCTTGAAATCGTAGCTTACATGGACTGAGCCATAGATTGCTTATTCCAACCCAGTGCCTCTATTACCTCTTCGGCAGATTTATAGGTTCGGTCTGGTAGGTTATTGCTAAACCATTGTTTGTCCTCATCTGAGAAATCAGAAAGCTCCATGCAGGCTTTTACAAGATCTGCTTTGGTGGCAGGATACTCTTGATGTGTTTTTAAATGGGCTATCGCATTTTTGATATCTTTCACAAAATCACCTCCTCCTTTTACTATGCCATCTATTATTCCAGCTTAAGATGAGAGTTATATAGTAAAATCGTAAGAAATGGAATAGAATATACCATTAATTTTACGCCTGTCCCGGTTGTCATGAACGGAATAAAGATAAATTGCGCAATTGGTCCTACGAGAAGTTGGTAGAAAATCTTCATTAAGAAATTATAACAGAGGTTTAACCATTACTTTGTTGGTTGATAATACAGTAAAATATTTCCATTCTTAAATTTCCTTGTTTTAAGGAGTTTTAAATTCAGTTTATGTACATTTTCAAACATCGGTTTGCCGTGGCCTAAAATAATGGGATTTACCATTAGCCGGTATTCATCAATTAACCCAAGATTGCTCATAGCTTGTACGATTTTACCGCTGCCAAATATCACCATATCGCGTCCTTTCTCTTGTTTTAGTTTTTCGATTTCTTTCGGAACGATCTCTTTAAAAAGCGTGGTATTTTTCCAGCTCACTTTTTTTAGTGTTTTTGAAAAAACAATTTTTTCAACATCATCTATAATCTTTGCAATTTTATGATCATCTTCTGAGAATGTTGGGTCTTTGAGTGCTTTTGGCCAGAAACTTTCAAAAAGTTCATATGTCACGCGGCCAAATATAATAGCTCCAAATAATTGTGTCTGTTCTACGGCAAATTTATTAAATTCATCATCAACGTTATGCCAATCAATATTTCCATCAGGTCCGGCAAAAAATCCATCTAGGGATACCAAATTAAATACCATTAATTTTCTCATTTTTCTTGTATTACTGCCAAAATATGGTCGGCAGGGTCTTTGAACCACGCTATAGCTTTTGGACCACGTTCACCTCTGACAATACCTTTTTCATCTGTCTTGAAACCAGGCATGTCATACTGCTCCATATGAACACCTCGCTTTGTTAATTCGTCTACGGCCTGTTCAATATTATCTACCAGGAAATTAAGAACAGTGTGTTCAGGCGGAGTATAGTCGTTTGAAGGATATATAAATATTTCAGCGCCACCTTTGATATGTACTACCAATCCTTCAGGTGTTTCCTTGACTCTAAGACCAAGTGTTTTCCCATAAAATTTCTTCGCTTTTTTCAAATCATCTACAGAAAAACTGCTAAATGCTTTTGTGTCTTTGAACATAGATTTACTGAATGATTATAGCAAAAAAGACAGAGGCTGAAAAGGAATTAAAATTGCTTGATATGAAGAGGGCCGAAGTAATTTAGAAGTGTCTACATCACTTAAGTTATTAGCTATAGCTGACGACTTTTCCATTATAAACACTTTTAGATACAGTGTATGCTTCGTCTGCAAAACGATTTAGGCGTGAATTTACTCCATGAAATGCATGATTGAAGAACTGCGGAATTTAAGGTCTGTTGCGTTTGGAGACCCTATCACCCTAGTTTTTTGTAGTTCCGAATCTTTCTACAGCTCTAGCGTGAGCGCGCTGCGCTTCGACTTCACGATCGCGCGGTTCGGCATTGGTTACTAGAGAATGTAAAAGATTGTGGGCGACTGTAGCTACTTCATCAACAGCACGATTGAAAGCCACTTCGTTTGCCTGGGAAGGTTTATGAAAACCCGAGAGCTTTCTCACGAATTGGAGAGAGGCTTCATGAATCTCGTGGTGAGTAGCCGGTGGGTCGAAATTGAATAATGTTTTAATATTTCTGCACATAGCTTTCTCACTTTTTTGCTGGTTGGTATTTCAGCAAAACTGTTCCATTTTTTGACATAATATATAGTATACCACAACAACTATACCTCACCCTTCCGAGTCAAACTTGGCTTCGGTAAGGGAGAGGGAATCGAGTATGGGTTTTTATTTATTTCTACTCTTTACGATCAAACTGGAGCATCCATTCGATGCCAAATTTGTCAGTAAACATTCCAAATGTTCCAAAAGGCTGCTCGCCTAATGGTATAAAGATCTCTCCGCCTTTAGACAATTTAGAGTAGAGGGTTTCAATCTCTTCTTTACTTTTACACACGAGACAGAGGGAAACTGTATCTCCTTTGGTAAAAGATGAGGGGTCCATCATATCCGAGGCCATCAACACCCAACCATCTTTTTTTAGAGTCGAGTACATGATTTTGCTTGGGTCTACCTTAGGCATATTAGGCATGTCGCCCATATTGGATTCTCCCACGGTTTTAAGTTCTAGCTCACCTCCCAAGCATTCTTTATAAAATGTCATAGCTTCTTTACAGGTGCCATCAAAATGTAAATAAGGATTTAATTGTGCCATATATTTTTTCACCCCCCTTCGTTCCATGTTGTATAGACAATAGTTGTCATTCTGGAGTGGCAACGACCTCGATGGAATCTCAAGTGAGAGATCCTATCAGCCACTTCGAGGCTTCCAGGATGACAATTATTTTGCCAGGAGTTCATCTAAACGATCATAAGAATCGTTTATTCCGCCTTCCATGCCACTTTGAATCATGCCATCTCTATCTTCAACAGATTTAAAAATAGATTGGCCGACAAACCGTGTTCTGCCGCCAGGTAGTTCTTCAAACCGCGCTATTTCTAAAGCAACATGTCCTCTTTCTGGTAATCCTTCGAATTCAAAGGTATCGATAATTCGTTCAGGAGCTGATACCTCATGATAGACGCCATTAAATGCGAATTCATTTCCATCTTTATCGGTATGAATATATCGGTACGTTCCACCGCTCTTCGGTTCAAACTTATCGAGCCTCATTTTTAAATCTCTTGGGCCAAGCCATTGTACATATAATTTTGGATCAATATAGGCTTTAAAAACGAGTTCACGAGGAACATCAAACTCTCGGGTTATAGTAAGATCTTGTTTGCCAGGTTCTGCAGTAATTTTTGTTTTATTTTTTGCCATATTTTTTCACCCCCTTCGTCCTACATAGCTTTATGCGAGGTAGGGTTTCGCACCCCTTTTTAAACCGCTTGCTTTTACCTGTTGAGGTTCAGGGCTTCCTCCTTCGCATAAGCTTCTGAAGAACAAGCCGGAGGGGCAAGCCTCCATCTTATGTGGTCATCCTAAAGAAAGTACGGAATACGTTTTGAGTTATTTTCCTTCGTATGCTTCTTGTAATTTTTTAACATCTATTTTCTTCATTTGAAGCATAGCGTTGATAACTCTTCCTGCTTTTTGCGGATCTTCATCACTCATCAACTCAACGAGCTGCTTGGGAATTATTTGCCATGACAGACCAAATTTATCTTTCAGCCAGCCGCATTGTTCTGCCTCCTTATGCGCGGAGAGTTTTTCCCATAGATAGTCTACTTCTTCTTGATTCTCGCATTCTACATAGAAAGAGATAGCTTCTGAGAATTTGAATACAGGTCCTCCGTCAAGGGCCATGAATTTCTGTCCTTCCAGCTCGAACACACCTGTTAATACTTTTCCTTCCATCCCCTTCATGTGTTCTTGTGTTGCTCCTTCTGGATAACGTTGAATATTTACTATCTTCGAATTCTTAAAAATTGACGTATAGAATTTCATTGCATCTTCCGCGTCTTTCTCAAACCATAAAAATGGAGTAATTTTTTGTTTTACTGTCATATATTTCACCTCCTTTCGTCCCTACCGTAGTCCGGCTTTGCCCAACGAAGTTGAGTTTCTACCGCTGATTCTTTACAGTAACTCTTACGTTTACCTTCTCGAGCTTTGGAGAGGCAAGCCTCCTGTATGTTTCTTTTTTTCTCCTTCTAATATTTTATCCAATACATCAAAACGCTCATTCCATTGTTTTGTCATTTTTTTAACCCATTTTTCGAGCTGGAAGATAGCAATTGGATTAAATTGGTACAATCGTTGCTGCGCGCGTTTTTCTACCTGAACTAAATTTGCTTCGCGCAAGACTTTGAGGTGTTGAGAAATAGCAGGGGGACTGATTTTAAATTTATCGGAGATATCTGTAGCAGATAATTCGCCGCGACTTGCAAGCATTTCTATAATGTTGCGTCGTGTGGGGTCAGCAAGTGCAGAAAAAATATCCATGGAGATATCATAAAATATTTTGTTAATTAAGTCAATACTTAAATACTCTTTATTACAAAAATCTTACTTTACAACGCAGAATTTTACCGGGTTTCTAGAAATTATTTATTTCTTTGAGGATTCTTTACCAAGTAATTTACTAATATTCTTTTGCTTACTAATGACTATTCCAACTAACAGAGTAATAATAATACCGACACTTATAATGAATGGCCAATTTTTATCGTTATCGTCGTCTGCTGTAGATGTATCGTCATTATCTTTTCCATCTGGAGAAACTTGAGATTGTATGACATTGACTAATTCAGTTCTTTTTCCCTGTACGAGATGCTCATTTAGCACGAGCGCGCCTACTTCTGGGCAATAGTACTTATGCTCTTTGGACTTGGGATCTAAAGGAGTCCAGTCATATACTTTTACACAACCGGTGTAAGTAACTCGTTTTGTTTTCACTGTCTCATTAATCGAGATTACGTCTCTCATATCTTCTGCTTTACCTTTGTAATATTCTTGTCTATAAGAATCACCCAGCTTTTGGTTTGCTTTTATCCAAATACCAGGTAGTGCGCCATTTTCACCTGCAATCCAAGATCCTGCATGATCTTTCAACTTGCCACCTTCATAATTGTTGACCTCTTCCCCAAAGTACCAAACATTACCGTTATTATCTTGTGCGAGCCAATCTTTGGTATCTTCATGTAATTGGCCGTTCAGCCAGACTTTGTCTCCATAAAGAAGAGTAGTTACACCCATGATAGTTTTTGTTTTATTAAAGATTTGTATTTCGATTTTTTCTAGACCGTCGTTTGTTTGGGCCTCATATATCATTTTTTTCCCAACAGGCAAAGAGAAGTACTTGTTAGTAATTTCTGTAGTAAAGTCAGATGGATTGATGTGCGGATTATAATTTTCTTCGGCAAATGACGAGCCAACAACATTCCCGAGAAGAATCAGTCCCAGAATAAAAGACACAACTATACTTACTCTAGAGATAAACATAGATAGTATTATACCAACTTAACATGAGAATAATATGAAAATCAAGTAATGGCAATGAGGTTGACCATTATAGAAATCAATAAGGAGAAGTATTATTTTTGTGTCCCTGAAGCTATGTTTACCATCCAGTGGACTCCGAATTTATCAGTTAACATGCCAAAAGTGTCTCCCCAAAATTGCTTTGCAAAGGGCATGTCAACTTTTCCGCCTTCTGCAAGTCCGTTAAAATATTTAGTTAACAACTCAGAATCATTTCCCGCGATACTCATATGAATATTATCACCCATGTGCACGGGATGTTCTCGCCCGCCGTCGCTTGCCATAAAACTCAATGCATCATTTTTTAAGGAAGCATGAATTATCAGGTTTTTCTCATCTTCTGAAGTTGGCATTCCGCTCTCGCCGAATGTTTGCAATTCCAGTTTTCCACCAAGAATAGATTGATAAAATTTCATTGCCTCACGGGTATTGCCATCAAAATTGAGGTAAGGGGAAAGAGCCGGTTTCATATTCTACTATAATAGCAGTAGTACATCCCAAACACAACATTCAAATTATAGAATCAGAATTTTGCAGATGATTTTTTAAACTTTACCATGTGTTACGCAGCATTCTCGTCCGCTTCAAACAATCCAAATGTGTTCCCTTGAGGATCAAGAAAGTAGCCTTGCCAACAGCGGCCTGGAACTGCAAATTTTTCCAATGCGACTTGACCGCCATTTTTCAAAATTTTCTTTGCAGTTACATCAAAATCTTCAACGTGCATTGAGCAGACATACGCGTTTGTTCCTTGTTCGGGTGGAGGAGTTTTTGCAGGGCGTTTTAATAATCCTCCATTAATACCTTCGGTTTGAATTTGCCAGTATTCAATAGGTATTTTTTCATCTCTAAAAAATTTCCAACCAAAAACAGTAGAATAGAATTTCACAGCTTTTTGGGGATCATCTGCTTGGATTTCAAAATATCCTACGTGATTCATTAATTACAGTATAGCAAAAAAAATAAAATTATTTCTTTTTCCCCGTCAATACAAGAGAACCTGAGTTGTCTCCCTCGTACTTACGGTAATTGAAGAAGCCCGATGATGTTATTATCTAAGTCTTTTAGTGATGCAATCAGCTTACCTCCACCAACATCTTTAACTTCATCTTGGACTTTTGCGCCGGTGTCCACTAATGATTGCAGACTTTTTTTGATGTCGTCAACGTGATAATAACCGACAGGTCCTGTCATGCCTTTACTATGACCATTAGGATCTAACCCTATTTCTTGTTCTCCAACCCTAAAGCCAACATAATAAGGCGTATCTGCATAAGGCTCTATACCTAACAACTTACTGAATAGTGTCTTTGCCTGAGCTATATCTTTAACTGGATAGATGACTGTTTTTATACCTTGATTCATAACCACATGATAACGTATTTGCTTATAGAGATCAAATGCTCATTTTTTCTTTTCGTCGTTTTTCTTAACTCCTGCTTTAATTAATGTCTTTATGAGCGCTATTGGAAGTTTTTCGTCCAGAGGAAACTGAACGGTCGCTTTCGCAGTCTCATACCCTTTTAGTTCTTGTTTGTGGTCCTCTATGACTGGCGGCATCACATAGAGTCCTATGTGATTTTTTGCATTCGCAAAATAAGCCAGCCGGCCTTTATAACCGTAATACGGCATACTATAACTTATCTTTTCTTCAGCGTCAGGCGCGGCTTCCTTGATAGCTTTTCGAAGCTCTTTGAGCTTATCTTGTACTTCTTTGGGTGCATTTTTGATATATTCGTCTACATCTTTTACGCGTTTCATATATTTATTATGACTATTTTTCTAGATTTTCTTTTAATCGAAACTGTACTATTTTGCGAATGAGAGGAAAGGGGAGCGGTTTGTCTGAGAGTTTGCAGTATATCTCTCACATCTTTTGGAAAAGAGTTTATATACTCATCAATCGTTTTGAACGTATCCATGGTGTCTAAATTATACCAAATGTTCAAATATTGAACGTAAGCACAGTATTGTGAGGCTAAAAATGGTTCGCCACCGAATAAAAAATATCAGAGGTTATTTTCTATGGTTAATTCCGATTTTTCCACCCAAACTCCAATCATTTGACTTGCTCTTATTTATTCACTATACTGATAGTACAGATTAACATTACTCTGAAAATGAAGAAATTAGTCTTACCAATTTTTATTGTTACTACCTTACTTCTGGCTTCTTCCTATGCTACTCTTATTCACGCTCAAAGCCCTGTTGTTTCAACCAGTAGTCCAACGCCTACAACAGTGAAAAGTGATTTCGCAATAGACTTAGAAGAGGGAGAGAAGGATACCGCCAACGACCAGGAAGCAAAACAGAATCAAGAAGACCAAAAAGACAATGAAAATGTCGGTGTGAACGAACAGGGGGAAGTTAGAAATGGACAAGAAGGAATTGACAAGCAAGATCTTAAACAATCAAATGATGACTTGCATGAAAAAGATGGAGATAAAAATTCCGATGGCAGCAACACTCAGCCCAGTGGTAATCAAGAAACAGGAGGAAATACACCACCTGGGACGAAAAATAGTCAGAATGGTACACAAAGTTCAAACAACGGCTCAACGCAAGGAACACAAGGCGATAATCAATAAAATACCTATGGAAAATACTGCCAAAACAACTCATAACATACAACCAGAAACACCACCTTCTGTGCCACAGAGCGAATCTCCATCACCTCAAGTGCCTAAGGGCACCTCAAAAACTCTTTGGTACGTTGGTGGAATTGTTGTGTTAGTCATTATTGGTGGATTTTATTTTCTTCCGCAAAAGCCAAAAACAACACCTCTGCCAGCTCCACAACCAGCAATACAGCAACCAACGATTACTCCAACCTCCACACTTCCTCGCAGCAAAGCACCAGGAATCATTACCAATGTCGTGACAGCTTCCGCCCTTAATGCACAAGGCGCTGCAGCAAGTATTTCCTCTTCGTTTACAAAAACAGACAGCACTATTTATCTTGTACTAACAGTCAACAAGCCAAAAGTTGGGACAAAAATAGAATATATCAGATATCTTAACGGAAAATACTTGGATAGCGGCACTAATAAAATATTAAAACCAAATGTGTCATATACCAGTTTTGTGTGGAGTTTGAAAAAACCGGGAGCAGCGCATCTTTTGGGGACCTACAAAGTGAAAGTTTATACGAACGGCATTTTTGAAAAAGAGACCTCCTATATAGTTCAATAAACTATCCGAACAACAGGTTATATTAAGATGTTCTCTGGGTCATTTTGCTCCCTGAGCCTTGGGCTAATATAACCCCAGCCTTCGAGGCTATTATATAAGCTTTTCAGGACTTAGGGTATATTGGAGAATTGAGACAAAGATGGAATGAAATTAAAAAATTAATTCACTTAAGGCAAGAAAAACTGACCACCTAACTCCGTAACGAGAGATTTTACATTCCTATAAGATTCTTTACAAAACTGCAAAGCTAGCGATAAATAATCCTGCTATAAAATAAATTAGAAATGTACCAACTCCGTGCAGTTTGCCAAATATTAAAGCGTATACACCGTAAGCCATCCCAATAAATATGGAGAATTTACTGTGTCCCTCCTTAATTTTATCTAGGTAGCCTTCCATTGTTTGGTTATAATAAGACCTGTGTTGGTCAGGTTTGTTCCACAATGTTAGCAGACTTCGAACGCATTTTCTAGAGAGCGAGACAGATTATAATTTAAGTTTTAGTTAGGTTTTATTAATTGGTTGAAATTCCTCTAAAAGTTTCCTAATAAAGCTTTTCCCCTTCTCTTGACAAACCCATAAGAACTTGATAGTTTATACGTAAATGTCTACTCCAGATTACACCGCTAAACCGCTTGAGGTAAACAACCTCGATGAGCTTATTTCTTTGGAACCACAAATCGTTAAGCGCATAAATATCACTCCAAACGGAGGGCTCCTGTTCATGGCTGACCCTCTTCGTCTTTTGAAAGAGATTAATGTTAATTTATCACCAGAGGCAACAAGACTCTTAGAAGAAAGGCTAGGTTCGCAAGATTTAGCAGAAAATTCCCTTAAGCGGTTGTATGATGATTTCAAAAAAGATGACCCTGATAATAAAGAAGTTTCAATAATTATTAACGGTATTATTCCGAAGGAGATTCATCACCATGCTTGATAATTTTGACATGGTTATCCAAATCTCTAGGAAAAAGTTTCTTGCATATATTTTAGAGAATGTTTTAATCCATAACCTGCCAATCGTTCCAAAATTTACCTTTAAAGTTCTAGATAAAGCAGGTACCTTTACCGCAATATTAGATGCTGTTGATATAAACTTAGTCAGTGGTAAAAATGAGGCAACCCTCGAATTTACTGTTTATGCTGCGACAGCAACGTTACCCAACCAATCTCAACTTGGATTTTCGCAAGGACAAATAGATATTAAATTAAAAATTACTCCGGGTGTTCCTTTCAAGGTCATTTTACAAAAAGCTGAATTTAAAACCATCCAAACTCCCAACATAGATAACCCAACAAGCTTTTTCCAGACTGTAAATGACCTCCTTACCGCCAGTCTTGATACCAAAACCGAGTGGGATCTTTTCCCCAACACTCCTTCTGCCACTGCATTGATTTTGCTAGGACTCTCTCTCAATGGGCAAGTTTTTTGCCTTGATCATGATACAGTGGCCGGAGTTATGGGCAAAGGTGATAGCAAAAAAGTAACAAATTTCCTCAAGTCACAAGATTTTGGTGTAGCTTTGTCAGCCAAGCAAGTTAAAAACAATATTCTCTTTCCAGCGATGGTTAGTTTGTTAAATCCTCAAGATGTGGCCACTTTGTTAGGTATCTCTATCGGTGATGCTGCCAAGGGTATTCAAAATCCAACCATAAATTTTTTAAACTCCGTCAAACCTATACTTCCCCCACCTTTCGGTTCCGGAGAAATTAAGCAGACCAAACAAGGTGTCGATATATTTTTCACTTTCATCGATTTTCAACTGCAAAACGGTTCTATCAAAATGACTGGTAAGTTACGTGGCGAGGCGTTTTGCGCCCATATTAGCAACGGCTCTTTGGAAGAACAAGTAACACTCTCTATCGTCCAGCAAAAAGTTGCAGCCACTTTTTCTCCCAATCCTCCCAAACCAACCTATTCAGTAAATTTTGATTTTTGGTGTGCGCTAGGATTTCTTTTTCTGGCTAGTAATCTCGCTTTGGTCACAGGTATTGTCGTAACAGTAATTGTTATTGCTGTTGTGACCAATATGGACATCCAACAAAATCAAATTTCCCAAAGTCCTTTTTCTGCACCAGCTTTTGATCAAGTGACTTGGCAAAGTTTGGATATATTCACCGAAGGACTAGTCCTTCTTGGTAAAAGCTCAGCAAGCGTTGGGTATAATACTACACTCTCAAGAGTAGATATCTCATCAACCATCACCCCTACGAACATTGAAGATATCGGATCAGGCATTTATCATTTTCTAGGCAATTTAGCTTGTAAAGCCCAAGACTTTCAGTATGAGGAATTTCGTCAGGATGTCGAGATTTATTTAGTTCCCAAAGCAACAGGCCTACTCTATCCAGTTAAAACTACCTGGAAAGTACATGGGCAAACGATCATTAATGGATCTGGACAAATTAATTATATTGACTTGGCTCATAATGCAACACCTCCCTTTAACGAGACCTCACTTCCAAATCATAATATCAGCATTGATTATGATCTAAATCCTGGCAAAAATATCTCTCTAAACTATAACGGTTTAGACACTCTGCGTCTTATTTGCCAAAAATCAGATTACAACTTTGGTCTGTTTGTGGAGGTAGAAGTTCAGGATGCATCTGGTCATACGTACAAAAGCCCTCTTTTTATAGAAGTTAAGACTGATATCGTCCAGTTTGGTCAAGATTTCCTTGATTTTCAAAAGCAATGTGCCCTCTCGGGGAAAATTATGATTAGTAAAATAAAGACTATTCCCAAACAAGTGCTTCATGGTGGTGATCCATTAACCAATGAGGTTGTAACTAATATAGTAAAAGAAGTAGTTGCCCAACATCCCCAAGAGGCAATTGATGTTATAAAAAGCCTTGCCAATACTAATGGTGCAATCGTCGTTATGAAAGTTTTTGCTCAGACTAAAAAATGAACTTTTGCGTTGTTAGTTCGCAATAAAAAATTCCTACATAGGCAATCAGTACCACCAATTGCAAAATCAACAGAAAATGAGTCAACGTAAGGCATTTTGCTCCGAGGGATGGACGCTATTCGAACCTGGTACGCTCAAATTGCTTATGCTATTTGATTCTCCAAGCTTATGTACTTCGTACGCATTTTATAACTACTGAGGAAATGTATGAACCGATATTTATTTAAAGTATATTTTATCCAAAAGAATCCTCCAACCAGTTGGATATACATGGACTGTACAGTAGTCTAAACTGGTATATCTTAAACCAGTACATTTGATTCTAAAAATTTGATTTAAAATGTTATTGACTAAGGGTATAGTTTATATTACCATACATATATGGAACCTCGCCCTGAAGGGTTTCCTCCAACAGATCCTATTACAGAAGCAAAAGAAAAGTTCAGTCAATTTCACCAGAAATTATCTGATTATTGTGCAGAAAATGCACAACCGGTGGGATTGGGCGATAAAGTCTTCTATGAAGAAGCACCAGATCATCGTATTGGCTATATAACTACTAGAATGAATCCCCACATGAAACTGGAAGTCAATGCAGTACCTTATAAAGGTATATCTTTTGATATGGAAGGTTTTTTAAGATACGTCAACATCGGACAAGGAGGAGTCTTTCTTGAGATTGGTTATTATCCAGTAGGTAAGTTCGAAGGAGATAATGATAATCTTCAATCGTTTCGAATGATGGAAGGATTTAGAAATGGTTCATCAGAAGTTTATTGTTTAGATAAGATTTTTAAATCTCAAGGAGGTTCTCACATTAAAGGAGAAGGTTTAGGTTATTCTTTTCACAAACCGAGCGATCATCCCAATCCAGATCCTCAAAAAGGATATACCGAAGTAGAACGGAATGAAGTATCAGATGTTGAGTTAGAAATGATAGTATCTTGTCTTACACAGCTTGATGGAACTGTAACTCAACTGAAAGAAAGAAAAAAAGAGAGTCAGCAAACATGAGCTTTTATGAGTTGAAGCTAAGACAAAATGAGTTCTGAGGCTAGATTTTTGCTCCCCCTTTGGGATATTATCCGTACCATACTTGATTTTAATAGGCAGAAGCTTCAACTGGCATATGCTGTTTCATAAATATCAAATACCTAAGATTGCACTAAGCCCTATATGGTCAGATAAATATGATAATTTACCAGACGAAAGTTCCACAGGCTCTTGAAAGACTAAAGAAGTTTGATCCACTTCAACATTACCTTTATTGCTAAAAACAAAAATATAGTCAATGCATTGGCTTTCTCTTCCAGGAGGAAGGTATTCTTGGTGGTATGTCGGATACACTTCATCTTTAAATACATCACTTGCACTAGATCTATAAATAAAACGTCGGTACTGTTCAGTCCCTTTGGGAATATTAAAGTCTCCTACTACAATTACCGTATCTCTATCTAAAGCTGCATCTTCTACAGCGAGGGATAGTTCCTCAATTTGTGTTTCCTGCCGCCTCGTTACACTACTTTCCTGTGACCAATCCCCATAAATATTTGCAGTTAGATGAGTATTTAATATAGCCACTGGTAGGTCTCTTAAATAAGAAGCAAGAACTCCCTTGTCTCCAAGACCTGTTCTTCTTAAACTTATCGGTGCAGTTAATTGATTAGAAAAAGAAGTATATGAAACTTTTTCAAGAGGCAATTTTGAAAAAGTTACCAATCCTCCTTTTGCTCCCCAAAGCGAACGCTCATAAGAAATATAAGGGTATGATGGCAAATTGGCTCTTAGAATTCGCATTAAACGATATGTATGTACCTCTTGCAAGTTAATTATATCTAACTGCATTGATTCAATTTCTTCAGAAAGTCTTGTATAACGTTCTGCTGGTTTAAATGATAAAAATGGTACACCATTGGTGTTTAAAGTTCCGATTGAAACTTGTCTTTTCCTCTCTTTTATCACATCTACAGTATAAATGGGGGCATACAAAAATTAAATATTATATTAAGAATGTCTGTCTCTTCTGTGATAATGGCTTGAAGCTATACGCGGCAACCTGTCAAGCGCTAATGCATACACCGTGCGATATAAGGCAGGAGGCAATTTTGGAGCAGTATTTAATGCAAACCGCATTACTTTCATATCCCATGGATATCGTTTTTCTCTTTCTTTAATAAATTCATGAACTGCATAGTATTCAGCTTCGCTTCTACGTCTTCCTTGCGATCGTATGTACCTTCCCAATGGCATAATTCTACCCCAATCTTTATGACGTATACCACCTCCAATGAGTGCAAATGTGTGGAAAAGTGTTTCGGGAGCAACGGTTATTATGGGAACACCTTCAACATCCCTTACAACTGGATCGAACAAGCGAGAGCTTACTGATCTTTCAAATTTCTTGTGAGTTAAATACGATTGATCCTCATCAGGACGCCAATCAATGAACATTTGTCCAGGAAATAGCTCTAAATTAATTGGTGCCCACCCTTGCAAGAGTTCTCTCCTAATAATCTCTACTTCTCCTAGTCTATCGCGCGGAACTAATATGTCTATATCTGGAACTTTAAGAAAACCCTGCATATTTGGTCTTGCAAAATTAAGCTCAAGTCCAGTGTAAGAATGATTTGCAATGCTGCCCAAAACTCTATATGGAATTCCTTGTTGATTTAAGGTCTCCTGAACACCAGCCAGTCTCTCAAGAAATAATCGTTTTGTTTCTTCGGGAGAAGGAATAGGTCTTAAATTTTCTTGTGACATAATTTGATATATTGTAATACATTTAATGTAAAACTCCAACTTATATAGGATTCTTAAATGTGACTTTTGTATATAAACCTACGTGATCGGATAAATATCCCATCTGCCCATTTGAAAAATGAACTTTCTCATTAAAAAGATAATCCCTTTTTACAAGTTGAACATTTTTACCACTACAAATAAGAAATATATAGTCAACACACTGAGCTTCTCTTTTAGGTGGGAGAAATTCTTGATGAAAAGTAGCTTTTCTAATAGGTGAAAATATATCTTTAATGTATAAATTTTTCACAAATTCCTTATAAAGGTTACTATCAGCAGGGATATTAAAATCTCCGCTAAAAACAACTGGAATTTTTTTTCTTGCAAAATCTGTTATAAAAGTTGTAATAGTTTTTAATTCATTTTTTTGCTGTTGATATAAATCATCCTGTTTTGACCAATCACCCTTTAAGTTAGAAGTAATATGAGTATTTATAATCACGAGAGGTATTATCGAAAGATAAAGAACTAAAAATCCATTATTATTAAACAGAAATGGCAACAGATGAGGTGAATTTAGACTAAATATTTTTTTTGGAAATGGGATAAATCGGAATTCCTCAATAGGGTATTTTGAAAAACAAACTAATCCTCCTTTAGGTCCAAAAAATGATTTCTTGTAAATTATATATGGGTAAGATGTAAGTTCTTTCTTCAATATTTGTAATGTAAAATAAGTAAATACCTCCTGAAAATTAATTATGTTTATCTGTCTATTCTCTTTTTCCAAAAACATTGCTAATTTCTTATACCTTTCTTTTATAGAGAAATTTAATAAAGGAAAGCCAAAGGTATTCAAATTTACAATCCCTATGGAAGATTCTTTTAAGATTTTAATTTTGTCCCTATACACAAAAAGATCATAGCATAAAACTGATTAAATAAAACTTATAAATGCTGTTAAATCTAAGTATTTTGTATTCAAAATATCCTCTTTCCCCTGGGTAGGATTTCTCCTGCCCAGTTGGAAAGAAGGTAAAGGATTACTTTACCAAACTGCAATCCTTCATCTCAACAATTCCCAAACTCATATCCTGCATTAATCCTTTAACTGTTATTGATTGACCATTGGATAGGGATGTAAGCTCATTTTTGTCATTAAAATAGCACTGAATTGTTGTTCCTGAATAGTACTGATCGTTATTTGGGTTCAGAGACAAATAGTAACTCCCAGTTATATCGCTACTTATGTTTGAAATAAATGCGGTTGTTTGAATAACTTTCCCAGTGTATTTATCCTGTGCCGCCAGTTTATTTTTATCATATTCACCAACAAGAGCAGTTGCATCCATAATCATCGGCGTTATCTGTGCGATTGGTGTTGTTTGGGTGTTACTTGAACCGTTTAATTGGTCACTCGTTACATTCTGTATACTTTTATTGATATTGGCAAACGTGCTAATACCCCAAATGACAGCAATGATAACAATAATGGCAGTAATAACCGCAACCGCAGGACTTATCTGCTTGGTTCTGCAATAAGGACAGATTGTTGCTTTTTTATCTATTTCCTTTTTGCATGCTTTACATATTTTCATTTGTATCACCCCCGATCTAAACCTGTAAATTTATTCATAGGTTTTCACTAATACTGGAGGTGAGCATCAAAAAGCTCTCCGCCAGTGGTGGATTACTGAAAGCGAGCATGACAGATTTTATCAGTCGTTCCGTGAGCAAGTTGCGGATATTGATACACGATTGGCAATGCTTCAGGAAGCAGAAGACAATTACTATGTTACGGCTAAATACCTGCTAGAACTGACAAATAAGGCTTATGAGTTGTTTGAAAGTTCTGAAATTGAAGAAAGACGGCAGTTAATCAAGCTCGTACTTCAGAACGTACGACTAGAGGGTAAAATAGTACGATATGACGGGCTAAAACCCTTTGATACAATACTAAATTACGCCGATAATCAACTTTGGCTCCCCCTCAAGGACTTATTCATCAACCGAGAGTTAGAGTTTGACTACACCCTAGATGATTTCAAAATCTTATATTCCAATCTCAATTTATCTGCTCCTCAGGGTTACGCTTCAATCTAAGCTTACTCTTTTTTACTTCTTTTGATAAAATGCTCAGTAAGCGGGTAACCGCATGAAGATGTAATGACAACTCAGAACCAATTATTATTGGAAAAGCTACAAGGTATTTACAACAGAGCGATTTCAAATGATGCTCCAAGGTTTTTCTTCATTGCTCTTTTTGAGTTTTTAGAAGTTTACGACCAAGAACCAATCTTGCAGCCTATTATGAAAAACATAAACGCTAAAGGGGATGAAGATAATAAAAAGTTGCAAAAACTTGAAACGAAAACACTTACCGAGATAGAAGAGGCATATCAGCAAGTTAAAAAGTACGTTGAAGAACAAAAAATAACTGCGTCTGCTGTATTAGAGCATCTGGATACATATAAAGCTTATGAAGAAAATCGTATTGAGTCTAGCTCAGGGCCTATTGAAGGCAGACATGGAGCAGTAGCATATATCCTTATGTGTCTAGCTCAAGACGCATCGGGAAAATATAAAGAGTTTCCCAAACAATATGGACGAATACAAGAAGATGGATTTATTGAAAGTTGGAATTTTGCGCCTAGCTATTATTTGTGGAAAGAAGAAAAAGCAATACTAGACAGGCTTAAATTGACAAAAATCTGGTTCAGCTGGGATAGACTAGTGTATTTTTACCGAATTTACAAAGATTTTGAAAAACTGAAAAAAGAGAAAGCCGACAAAAACCAATGGTTATCAGTAATTGACCTTAATCTGGTTTTTGATGAATTGAACTCGCTTTTGGATTATAAGCAAGATACGAAAAGATATTTGAGAACTTTTGATGTAGGTAACTATAAAATACATCTTCAAAGAGTATTTACATACACAAAAGAGTTCTTGCAACGTGAACCCGTGACAAAGCAAATAAAAACTAGGAACGCTCATATTCCTTATATATTTAATGAAGAAAACTCAACTCTCTCTTTAAATGACAAACATATAAAGTTTAAGAAAGATACAAGAAAACTTCTAATGCTCAGGGTACTTATGAAAAAACCAAACGGCATTTATTACACAGAAATTGTACATAAACTTGAAGGTGCTGAGAACGCAATAAAAGACCCTAAAAACACCTACTATGAAGTTTGTCGTGGAATAAACACTAGCCTGCTAAAAATTGGTATCTCTGACTTCCTTGAATATGACTTCAATCAAGCAAAAATAAACTCACTTTATAAAAAAGCTACAAAATAGCCTCATTTTCCGTATACGGAACGTACACGATTAGATACGATTACTTTTTTGTAAGCTCTGTTTGTTATGGAAAAACTGAGTAAATCCGAAAAATTAAAAAGTTTTCTTGAACAAATGTACGGTAAAGAACTTACTGATGCTGAGGTAAAAGTGTATAAGGATAGGCTCGTCAAATTCTTCTCGCTTCTTGTTGAGATTGATATGAGGAATAAGAAGAAAAAGTAACGAATATGACTATTTCCGAAATTCAAATTATCCCTATAAAACCACGAGATGGCTTAGTTGCATTTGCAAGTTTTGTTTTGAATGAAAGTGTTTACTTAGGCTCAATCGGCATTTTTACCCGACCTCAGGGAGGTTATCGGCTCGTCTACCCCACAAAAAAGGTAGGCATCCGCAATATCAACATTTTTCATCCAATCAATAAATCCTTTGCCGAAAGCATAGAAAAGGAGGTCATTGGCAAATTTGAAGATGTAATGAAAAACCATGATAGATACGATAGTTCTAACCCTTAAACAAGGTATGTTTACCATTATGCACCACGAGTACTTTAGTCCTTCTACGGAAGGCTTATACAAGCAATCAGAGTATTACCGCTTAGGTAGCCGGTCAAATATGGTTTGTAAACAAAACCCTACTCCATCAGAGTTGAAAGCTGGTATTTATAAACCACGCCTTACCGTTACTAAAAGGATAAATAAACAGCATCAATTTGAAATCACGATGAAGGTTGAATTTTCAGTACCAAAGCTCTTATTTGGTAATAATTTTGACGAACTTGAGGATGCAGATTTTGACAAAGTTTTGCAGCTCCTTAAAGAAAAACTGCGTGGAATGGGAGTAATGATATTCGAACAACTGCTTATAAATGCTCCTGTATCTGCCATTCATTACTCAAAAAATATCCCGCTAACCGATTACAGTACCCCTTATACCTACTTGGAAAAGCTGTATAAAGCAAATATCAATCAGCGTCTTGACCTAAACCAAACGGATTTCAGAAACGAAGGACATAGCCTGAAATATAGAGCAAATTCCTTTGAGGTTGTTTTCTACGATAAGCTCAAAGACCTGAATAAGGCAAAGACGAGCGAGAAACGGGCTGAGGAAAAAGATAATGCTATGCAGCTCAACCTATTTGACGAAGTAAAGATTAAAAAACCATTTGAAGTATTACGTATGGAAGTTAGGCTAAATAAAAAACAAAAGCTTGCGCAAATACTCAAAAAGGTTGGGATAAATAGCGAGCCTACCTTCAAAACACTATTTCATAAAGATACCGCACAGAAAGTACTTTTTCATTACCTTGACGAAATTGAAGCTGGATACCCTTCACTTCTTGCATATTCAGCAAACGACCCAAAAGTTTTCTTACAAGAGTTTCTGCTACAAAATCCTGAAATTGGACTAAAAAAGGCATTACAAATGCTTGGCTTGCGATTATTTCTTGTGGACAATGGCATACGAGATTTTAGGGAAATAACAAAAAAGAATGATAAAACCAACTGGTATAGGTTACAAGCAGAATTGAAAAAATATGCTTACCCGAAACAAGAAAGTCCATTTGTTGCTTTGCGAACGACAATTAGCGATTTTATACCTTTAAAACTTGCTGATTTTCAAGATGAAGCTAAACAAAACTAAAATGAAAAAAGTTCTTTTAACGATACTTGTAGGGCTTTCGCAAGCTTACCTATGTTATCCAACGATGGGTTTCGTTCCCCTCTTTCTATACCAGAGATATAGGTTCTGTCCAGCTCTGTACGAAAGCCTAGTTCTTCTTGTGAAATATCTAGAAGCTTTCGTAATGCTCGTATCCTTTCCCCAAAGCTTTTTCTCAAGGCTGTTGATTTACTCATGCGTAAACACTATAATCAAACAAAGTGGACTATTAGTCTACGGAATATAAGTCACAATTTTACGTGACTAACATTTTTATGAAAAATGGAACATTACACAAGTTTCTAAAACGACTGTTTCTGGCAATTTATATTCTAGGTACCATAGGTATTTTGTTCGTGGGCTGGCAAACCTACGATACAAAAAATAAAGCTATCCAAGCGGATACAGACAGTAGCCTAAATACAGTAGTTTGCGGAAGTGGTAAGGGGTATAAACTTGGAAATTATACAGGCATCCATAGCAAAAAAGACATAGACTTTCTTGAAGACGTTGAACTCAGGTATTTATGTAGCCGTGGTCTTGATATAGCATCGGGAGACAAACAAAAAATTGTTGATTTTATAACAGGCCAAGACACACACTATTTCACAACAATGAGTAATATCCCAAGCATACATGAGGATGTTTTTGGGAATTGGCCATTAGCAAATCCTACCGATATTTATGTAGCTAATCCTCAATTAACTGATATTCAAGTTGAACAGGCTGTAATCCAACTTAACCACAAATACTACGATAGTGTTACATATAAGCTCGTCAACGTGCCAAAAACACATACGCCTGTAACATTTGACTACAAAGATACCTTTCTAACGCTAATACTGTTTTTATTCTTGGTTTATGTCTTGCAAAAAATTACTTTTTCCATCTTGGAAAAGAAGAAAATACATGAGCATATAATAAGACTTATCAAACAATACCCCTTTTTAGTACCTGCACTTATAATCGGAATTGTGTTAATAATAGTTGTAGCCTTAATCACAAATAATTCAAATCCTCAAGACTCCCTTGCAGTAAATCAAAAATGTCATGACCTTGCTACAAAGTATGTTGACAGTATGAAAACTAAGTACAATTCAAATCCACTTACTAATCAAACTGACTATTCTGCTCCTTACACCTACGATACTACCTTAGTGAGTTATGCTTTCAACAGACAAATGAATACATGTCTTGCTTATTATTATCTTAATGAGTATGTAAATACTTTGGCTTCCCTCACTCCTACGCCTTTACCGAATGGCAAGCAGATGGAAACTACACAATATATTGACGATGTGATTTCTGGGGAGCATGTGACAAGCATTGACCTTGATACAGATTGCAATATGAATACAAGCTACTGTCAAAACTTAGTAGACTTCAGCCTAAAAGAGGGTTCGTTAGGACTATCGCACTTAAATCTTTGGGAAACTTTATATCTGCAAACTGTTGGTAGGCTCTCTTTTGTAAGAGGCTGGATGGGAATGTAATTACTAACTTATGAAAGCTGTCATACTTGCCCGAGTTTCAACCGCACGACAGGAAGAAGAAGGACTGTCGTTAGATAATCAGCTTCAGACTCTCCGAGAATATGCTCAGAAAAAAGAACTTGAGGTAGTACAAGAATTTAGGTTTAGCGAAAGTGCAGACCGCAAGATACGAAAAAAATTCCTTGAAATGGTTGATTTCGTGAAGCAACACTCTGAAGTCACAGCGATTATTGCCTACCGAGTAGACCGCATAACAAGAAATTACCGAGATGCGGTTGCAATGGATGACTTACGGCTTGATTGCGATAAGGAACTACATTTTGTATATGACCGTTTGGTAATTGATAAAACTACAGTTGGACGAGACATTGTTGATTGGGATTTGAAAGTGTTTTTAGCCAAACAATATCTTAACCGATTAAAAGAAGACGCAAAAAACAGCGCACAATACAAACTTCGTAATGGGGAATGGCCTCAAGGGGCACCATTCGGGTACAAAAACATTACCCAAGAAGACAAGAAAAAATGGATAGTAATTGACCCCTTTAATGGAAAAGTTGTAGAGAAAATATATGAGTGGTATTCATCGGGCAGTTTTTCCATGAATGAGGTACGAGATAAAGTAAAAGAGATATTTGACCTCAAATTCTCAAAAGGGTATGTTGATTTTATCCTCAAAAATAAGTTTTACTGCGGTATCATGGTATATGACGAAAAAGAATATCCTCACAAATACGAGATACTTATATCGCCTGACCTGTTTGAGAAGGTTCAACAAGTAAAAGCTGGGTACAATAAAAAACACTTCAAATACGCAGGATTACCCTATATCTACAGAGGGCTTATTCGTTGCAAAGTCTGTGGCTGTATGGTTACACCTGAAAAGAAGAAGGGTAAATATGTTTATTATCATTGCACACAATATAACGGCAAACATGAAAACGTAAAGTGGGTTACAGAGGATGACCTCACAGACCAATTCAAAGCATACTTCAGTGGCTTTGAAATGCCTCAGGACGTAGTTGATGATATTACAGAGAGTATTAGGGAAGCTCACAAAGATAAGTCTTATTTCCATCGTTCTTTGCTTGATAATTACAATGCACAATATCAAAAATATGAAACTATGATTGAAAATGCTTACGAGGATAAACTAAGCGGGAGTATTACTGAGAGCTACTATAACAAAAAGCGTGATGAGTTTCGGGCAAAACAGAAGAAAATACAGAAGGATATAGGGAAGTTGCAAATAGCCGATGAGGAATACTACATAACCTCAGATTACATCCTAGACCTCGCAAAACGAGCGCCTGAATTGTATGAAAGTTCTGAACCGATTGAGAAAAGACAACTTTTGAAATTCGCACTTCAGAACTTGCAGCTAGATGGCAGTTTAGCCTGCTATGACGAGGTAAAACCGTTTGACACAATACGACTTTATGCAAGTCGTCAACTTTGGCTCCGCGACTAGGACTCGAACCTAGAACCTTGAAGTTACAAGTATCCCTTCTGTTACCAAAAGGCTTGGACTATCTCTTAGCCATATTTTTTAGATTTAGGCTCCGGGTATATAGTCTCTACACATTTTGATATACCAGTTGGTACATCATTTAGCTCGGGATTACCCAGTTTAGCTGGGTTTCCCCGAATTAGCCCGGTGTTCATCTTGGCATTTCTACCAAGAGCTGCAATAATTCACAGCTTCCTGCTCTACCATTGAGCTATCGCGGAAAGATTTGACTGAGTTATTTTATCACTAAACAATGCGTAAATCCACCCCATTATTTTCCTGTGTATTTCTGAATTGATTGAAAGGTTGAATAGTCAAGTATGGAAGTTATGTATAGTTAGTTCGCTTACTGTTCTGCAGCCATTTTTGAGAGTTCATCTAGCACTAAATCTGGAACATACAAAAATTCATGCTGTTTATACCCATTTCTGGTAAGCGCGTCTTTGACATTTTTTGAAAGTACCACTGGATAATAATCATCAATGGTTTTGGCAAGTGTTTGTTGTTCGGTTTGGTCTTCGAACAAATCATAACCGATTGTGAGAATGCCTTGTTTTTTGGAAGTATGTGAGTAGCCCAGTTCTTCAAGGCGGCCGTAGAAGCGTTCTTTGTATTCTGCAATTCCTTCTTTGGTTGCGCGGAAAACAATTTTTCTGCCTTTTGCAATGTTTAAAACCTTCTTCAGTACCACATCTGTTGGATCAATAAGCGTCACATTTTTATATTTTTCCGAAATAGATGCGAGGGAAACAGTATCTAACGAATCTTTCAACACTCGGTTTTTATCTTCTGATTGGACCAAACTCTTGTGGTCTTTATCTCCTAAGATAATAATTCGTTTCGTTTTCCATTTTTCGTCTTTTTCTATGGTTCGAATATTTTGACAGAGAATATCAAGTTTATATGGAGATAAATCATAGGCAGTAGGGGAAGGCAAAAATATCTGGTCATCTTTGACTGGGAAAAAAATATATTCTCCAGTTGTTACAGCATTGGCCTTTTTTAAGACGTCTTTTAAATCTTGGTACGTTGTATCTGCGCTGTAAAAATTCCAGATGTCTGTGTAGGAAGGTTTTTTCTCAGAAACGGTTATTGCTTCATCAACTTTATGATTTAATACAAACTGCGCTCCAATAAAATCCCCATTTCCCACAAATAAAATGGAATGTCCTTTGGGAAGTGAAAAGTACGTTGTGCCTGAGGCAATGGTTGTCCTTAATTTCTGTTGCGCATTCATGACTCGGTCAAGCCACGTTCGTCTATCAATTGCGTCAAATAATTTTTTAATTCCAAAAATGCCAAATGAATATAACACAATATTTGGAATGTGGTACAAAATATTTGCTTGCCTGACTGGTTCTCCTAATAAGTCCCACAAATAATCTACGCCAGTTAACAGTGGTGGGGAAAAATTTGTCCAAGAGGGAAGTGACGCGGCAAATGATTTAAATTCTAACGGGAATGCTGTGTATAAAAAACCAAATGCTAAAGAAAGGGGAACAGTGCTCCTTTTGAGTATTTTAACAAAACGTGAATCTTCACTTTTTTTTGCAAAATTCAAAAGCTCCGTAATTTCTTTTGGGGCTATAGCTGAGTTTTGCTCGATTTTACTGGCAATTTGAAGAAGGTGTTTTTTTGGATATTTCATCTCTACAGGTATCTATATGCGAAATTTTAGCAAATTTTTGTGAAGTTTGCGTTAGCTTTTTTAAATCCTTACCAAATTTTTACTTGACTTTGTGAGTGTTTTCGATTATGTTTGAGTTAATGAAAAATATTCTTGGTGAACTTACAAAAATGCTTCCTACAGAAACTGCCTATGCTCATTGTGATATTCCCTGCGGTATCTATGACCCCCATGCCGCGCAAGTTGCCGCCCATACTATTATTCGAATGACAAAACTTATTGGCGATGCGAAAGAAGAAGAAGGAGAAGAAGGACGAAAAGAATTTATCCATGGGATGACCCGATATGTTACGGTAAAGGAAGAACACGCGGAGATTTTAAAAAGAGAAGTAGCAGTTATTTGGGGAGATTATTTTAAAGAAGAGCATCTAAAAGATTTTCCAAATCTCCATGAAACAGTCTGGAAAATTTTAAAACTTGCTTCAAAAACAAAACAAGGAATTGATTTAAAATCTGCAGAAGAACTCTTAGCTAAAGTCCAGGAATTTTCTGAAATTTTCTGGAAATCAAAAGGACGGGAAACAATGCGTGTTGCTTCTGGATATCCAACTGGTGGAGAAATGGTATCTCCTAAATAACAATGTCATCCTTGAGTAGCATCGACCACGATAGGATCTCACAGAATAATTCAAAATGCAAAGTTAAAAATTGCCCCACAAGGGCACTATCCACTTCGTGGGGTTGCTTTTTCAAAGCGTCGCAGTTTAAAGTTCAAAATTGTATAAGAAATAATATATAAATAAAAGTACCTTCACTTTTAACTTTACACTTTGAACTTTTAACTAATGTGTGGGATTCTCTCGCTTCACATTGTTTCGCTCCAGAATGACAAATAAAATGATGTTACTTCTTTCCCGAATCCGTATTCATGGGGTGAGTATGGAACCCTCGTTGCTTCATGGTTCATATGTTTTAGCCAGCGCAATTCCTTATTTGTTCTCTCAACCAAAACCAAATGATATTGTAATCGCTCAGCTAAAAAACGAAAAAAAGTATATAATAAAACGGATCGGTAAAGTTGATCAGGACATCTATTTTTTAGTTGGAGATAATTCGTCAAATAGTTTGGAAGTAGGGTGGGTTGAGAGAAAACAGATTATGGGGAAAGTTATCTATTTAATTTGAAATTAGACATTAGGAATTAAATCTTATGATTTTCAACATCGCAATTATAGTAATAATAGTTCTGTTGTTGTTATTTCTCTCCATGATTTGGCCGCCTGATAGTCCATGGGCTCCGTGGTGGCGGACGTCCCAAAGAGTTGCGAAAGCGCAATGTAAGTTAGCAGGAATAAAAGAAAACGATGTGATTTATGATTTGGGTTCGGGTGATGGGACTGCATTAATGATTGCTGCAAAAGAATATGGCGCAACAGGGGTAGGGATAGAAATTGATCCGTTGCGGGTATATATTGCAAAGCTCTTACTGCAGTGGTATGGGGTAGATGACAAAATAGCAATTGTTCGGGATAGTTTTTTTAACCAGGATATTTCAAAAGCCTCAGTCATTTTTGTGTACTTAGTTCCTAAAACGTTAAAAAGATTATTGCCTAAAATGAAAAAAGAATTAAAAAAAGGAACCCGCATTGTAAGTTTTCGATACCAAATGGATCTGTCGTTAGTAAAAGAGGATAAGGAACATCAGCTGAGGATGTATAAAATTTAATTTTATGGCAGAAGGACCTACTGGAATTGAAGAACATCAAAGAAAACTTGCAGCGATTTCTCAAAATGCAAAAGATGCATTAACTCAGGATGCAGGAGAGATTCCAGACAAGCCTGAATGACTAATAGTTAATCGAGGAATTTTGTATAGATTACAAAATCGTGTTTGACCCAATGTTTTGGTAAATCTCCTGTTTTTGTATATCCAAGCGCTTCATAGAATTTTGTTGCTTCCCAACTGGCACCAGTTTCTAAATAAATTTTATGAAGATTTTTTTCTTTGGCAAGTTCTTCTGCTTTTTTCATGAGGGATTTCCCAATTCCTTTTTGTTGTTTTTTATGTTTCACAATTACTTCAGTAATATGCATCACGCCAACTTGTATTGTTAACTCAATCACTCCAACGAGTTCATTATTTTCAAAAGCTTGTAAGATTAACTTTTCTTTTTTCCAATCAGTTACTTTTCCATAATGGTTCAGATCAGCTTGTTTCCATTCTTCTTTTAAAAATTCCGTAATTTCAGAAGTTGTTTCTGGGGTTATTTTAATATCGAGCATTTCTCGATTATAGCAAAAAGATTCTGGACAAGCCAGAATGACGAAGATAATTTATCGTTAAGGTTAAACCTTGACAAAGGTGTACCCTTTTAAAGTTCAGCGGAAAAGATTTTTTGATCGGAGCATCATCCACCGTGCTTTATCTGCAAGTTTAAATCCTTGATAGAGTGCAGGATTTATTACTAAATCATAACTTCCTACAAATTCTGTAAGTGTTGGTCCATACCCTTCTTTGAATCGGTGAAATCCATACCACGGGTCTTGTTTATCTGGATTTGGTCCCAGACCGCCCCACATATCGAATTTTTTAAGTCCTAATTTTTTTCCAAATTTAATTGCTTCCCACATAACTAAATTCGATGACATTGTTTCTCGATGTTCACTACTTGAAGCGCCGTAGGGATAGTAGAGGGTATCGTGAAAAACAAATAGTATCCATGTGGTGAGTATCTTTTTTTCATATCTTGCGGTAAAGAGATGAGCAGTTAATTCATTATTCGCGATTTCCGAATTTTCGCTCCCGCGCTTTCTAAGGGTTTCCCACATTTGTCGATGATACTTTTGGGTGTGCGCATAAAATCCCTGGCGGCTGGTAGTTTCTTTTGTTAACTTTAAATACTCTTCAAACGCCGCATCTGAATTATCTTCTTGAGCTGTCACCTCTTTTTTTTGCGCAACTTTAATATTGTAGCGAGTTTTAGGATGCATGTTTTTCAAAAGTTCATCTTCCGATTTTGTCAGATCCAACATAAATGTATATTTCGTAAAAAGGGGATGAACTGATGGTTTTACTTTGAGGCTTTCCAGTTGTAATAATGCATTCTCTTTTGAAATCGCATTGGGTTCCAATTGTATAAAAATGCACTTATTAGCTTTACCGATTTTTTTTAATTCAGCAATAACTTCAATTGTTGGCAATTCAGCTTTTGGGAGATATCCGATATTCCACGGAGTATGCGGAACTTTATGAATAGTAAGTTGTAGCCCGGAAACAAGTTCATTTTGTTCAATAAATCCTTTTCGAATAACCGTAATCCCAGTTTTTTTGCGGAATTCTCCCCATTCAAATGACTGAAGTGGATGGGATACTGTTTTATTAAATTCTACTTTGTCTTGTTCGATAACGTCTTTAATAATCATACTAACAATTATGTCATCCTGGAGAAGCGACGACTTCGATAGATCTCACAGAATAGTTCAAAGTTCAAAATTTTATAATAAATAATGTATAAATAAAAGTACCTTCACTTTGAATTTTGCACTTTGAACTTTTAACTAACCTGTTGGATTCTCTCGCTCCACTTCGTTCCGCTCCAGAATGACAAAAAAGGGAGAATATTTTTTCATAAAAAATCTGGGGAGTCATTACCTCTTGAAGAAAACCCAGCATCTTCCCATACTCCTTCTGGTAGTTCGAAGATAAATCGGGAAACTGTGTTGGCTGTTTTTTGACCAAAGAATAAACGCTTTCGTGCATAGGTTAAATATAATTTTTCTTTTGCCCTGGTAATGCCAACATAGCAAAGTCTGCGTTCTTCTTCAAGTTCATTTTTATCCATGAGCGCCCTGCTGTGCGGAAACAACCCTTCTTCCATACCAATAATAAAAACCACTGAAAATTCCAACCCTTTTGCGGCATGCATTGTCATTAAGGTTACTGCTTCTTGTCGGTTGGCAACTGCCCTATCTGGCATATATTCTTGTTCGACCAACGACACATTTTCTAAAAATTGGGTAAGCTCTGGGAATTCCAAAGCAACAGAGCGCAGTTCCTTAATGTTTTCCAGTCGTTGTCTATCTTCTTCATCTTCCTCATCATATAACGCAAGATAGTTTGTTTCTTTTAATACTTGGTCTAAAAGTTCAATAGTGTTTAGTCTCGTCATTCTGGTTTGTCCAGAATCGTGTGGATCAATCTTGTTCTCGGCAGATTCTGGAGTCGTTCGTTCCTCACTCCCCAAAATGACGTTCCTAAATTCCAAAAATTTGAGATAGCGCCCTTTTCCCAACTTTTCTATTCTTTTTTGGGCAATCAAATCTTTTGCATTATCTAACACGCGAAGATATGACAATACATCTTTAATTTCTTTTCGTTCATAAAACCGTGTGCCGCCAATCAATACATAGGGAATTCCGTGGTGTAAAAAAATTTCTTCTATTACCCGGGACTGCGCGTTGGTTCGGTAGAGTACTGCAACCTTTGACAATGAAAAGGTAGGGTGCAGCAATTTCATTGCAGTTATTTGCTGGACAATAAAGTTTGCTTCATCTTGTTCGTTGCGGGATTCATAAATAGAAATGTTGTCGCCGGTAGAATTTTCTGTCCACAACTTTAAAATAGGGTGAGTGGTGTTGTTGGAAATTACTGAGGTTGCCGCATCCAAAATTTTTTGGGTTGAGCGGTAATTTTGAGATAACAAAAAAGTTTGCGTATTCGGGAAATCATCTTTAAACTTTGATAAATTTTGAAAGTCAGCGCCTCGCCAACTATAAATACTTTGCGAGAAATCTCCAACGACACAAATATTTTTCCATTTATCTGCCAACAGTTTTGTCAATACGTATTGAGCATGATTGGTATCTTGATATTCATCAACTAAAATATAGCGGAATTTATTTTGATACTTTTCCAAAATATCTGGGTTGTTCTGGAAAAGTTTCACAACCCGAATCAGCAAATCATCAAAATCCAACGCATCATTATCGCGCAAAATCAGTTGATACAATTTATACACCTGCGCAACAACTTCTTGAAACCTGCCGCGGGCAATTTGTTGGTATTCTGCGCTTGATAACAGTTCATTTTTCGCTTGAGAAATAGATGCTAGCAAAGAATATGGTTTAAAATCTTTTGACGAGATTCCTAATTTTGCCATTGCTTCTTTTATTGCTTCAACTTGGTCTTGGGTATCATAGATTGCAAATTTTGTTGAAACCCCAATATGCTCGCCATCGATCCTAAGAATTTTTGCGCACAATGCGTGGAAGGTGGCAATGGTTGGTTGAGAACCACTCAGATGGTCAAGTGTTGCCATAAACGAAAGAATTCGTTCTTTCATTTCGTTGGCCGCTTTATTGGTAAAAGTTACGCACAAAATGTTAAACGGATCTATTCCTTGAGAAATTAAATAAAGTACTTTATAGGTAATACAGCGTGTTTTACCACTGCCCGCACCTGCCAAAATAATCATTGGTCCATCTGTTTGCAAAACTGCTTGTTGTTGGGCTTTATTTAGCACCTTGAGAAAGTCTTGATTCATAGGATATAATCGATACTACCTAGCTTAATTTTTAGTGGGAATTGGGATCGATTAGGCATCATTTATTGTATCACATGAAAAAACTATTTATTGTTGCCAACTGGAAATCATATAAAACCTCATCTGAGGGACTTACCTGGCTTGAACAAGCATCTCAAATAAAATTAAATCTGACAGCGATCACCGATAAAGAGATTGTGGTATGTCCCGCATTCACGGAATTACCAGTTATTCATAAAGCAGTGGTTGATAGCTCGCTTCCGTTTAAAATCGGAGCTCAAAACATTTCGTCTTTTGATGAAGGGCAATTCACGGGAGAGGTAAATGGAAAGCAGATAAGAGAGTTTGCCCAATATGTTATAATCGGGCACAGTGAACGACGGAAATACTTTAATGAATTTGATGAGGCACTAACACGAAAAGTTGTGATGGCTCAAAAATATGGGTTAATGCCGATTTACTGTGTGCAAAATGAAACCACCTCAATTCCTCCAGGTGTTTCCCTGGTTGCCTATGAACCACCCAGCGCGATTGGAAGCAGCAATCCTGATAACCCTGAAAATGCAAACCGGGTAGCACAACGCATTAAACAACAACATAATGAAGTTACGTTTGTGCTCTATGGAGGAAGTGTTACTTCTCTCATTGTAAAAAGATTTACTGAAATGTCTTTGATCGATGGAGTATTAGTTGGTGGCGCAAGTTTGGACGCGTTTGAATTTGTAAAGATCGTTCACAATGCATAAAAACAGAAAGATTATCGCCATCGCAATCTTCGTATTGTTCATCATCTTTTTTGGGAGAGTTTTGGTAAGTGTTCTCAAATTCACCCCGGTATTGTTTAATGTATTGTTTAACAAAAAAATTGCGTTAAAAAATGCCAATACAAATACTAATTTTAATATTCTTATTATGGGAAAAGGCGGTGGAACCCATGATGGACCAGATTTAACAGATACAATTATTTTTGCTCAAATAAATCCTTCAAAAAACTCAGTATCTATGGTTTCTATTCCGCGGGATTTATGGGTTCCAGATATTAAGGAAAAAGTGAACACTGCATATGCCATTGGACGAGGAAAACGGCAAGATGGCGGTTTGGTACTCGCAAAAGCAGTAGTGTCCAAAGTGGTTGGCCAACCAATTTCATATGCCGTCGTTATTGATTTTGACGGATTTATAAAAGCTGTTGACCAAATTGAAGGATTGGATATTACCGTAGATCGCAGTTTTGATGATTACCAATATCCTGTTGAAGAAAAACGGGAAGATTTATGCGGACATAGTTTGGAAGAAGTAACTGGAATGATTGCTACACTTTCAGCAACCGTTGTGTTCCCGTGCCGGTATGAACATGTTCATTTTGAAGCAGGGCCGACTCATTTAGATGGAAAACAAGCGCTTATCTTTGTGCGGTCTCGATATGCGCAAGGAGAAGAGGGGACAGATTTTGCCAGAAGCAAGCGGCAACAAAAAGTGATTAAAGCATTTAAAGATAAAATATTTTCCCTGGGAATTTTATTAAACCCTATAAAAATTTCAAACTTATCGTCAATATTATCTGATAGTATTGACACCGATATTACCCAAGATGAAATTGATGACTTTATTAAGCTCGCGCAAAAAATGAGACAAGCCAAAATTTCCTCAACGGTGCTTGAACAGGAAGATATTGCAGAACAAAAAGCTGGGTTATTAATCAATCCCCCATTGGATGAAACAAATGGTATTTGGATGCTTATCCCACGGAAAGGCCAAGGAGATTTTTCAGAAATTCAATCATATATATCCTGCTTTATTAGCGGGGGAGACTGCACAATTTCTGAGCCATATGAAAAACGTAAACCAACTCCTACAACACATTGAAATAAAAATTCCCAATCAAGAGGAACACGGATATTTTCTGACGCATAGTATCAGATATGAATATCTTCTTTCTCACATTGCTACTCTTGCAAAAGAGAAAAAATTGACTATCTTAGATATTGGGTGTTTTCCGTACCATATGGGAAGAGCGTTGGAATTGATGGGACATATGGTATATGGCATAGCATCCGAACATGAAAAAGTAACGCAAAAAAATGTTTCGACCTTGAATATAGAAAAAGATAGCTTTCCTTATAAAGATAATTTTTTTGACATCATATTGTTTAGCGAAGTATTAGAACATCTTCCTCAATCACCGGTATTTCCATTAATTGAAATGCATCGCGTTACGAAAAAAGGAGGACTGGTAATAATTTCTACCCCGAATATTGCCAGGTCAATAAATAGAGTAAAACTCTTATTCGGGAAATCAATTATGTATCCACTTGACGTGTATTTTGATGAGGGAGGACGGGGAAATCTTATCTATCATCGGCATAATAGAGAGTATACGTTATCCGAACTCACAACTTTATTGCATCGTACAAAATGGGAAATTGAGCACGGTGGATATTTTATTAGCTACACGCCGTTTCGAAAACGACTTATTGCAGATTCTTTTTTGTTGAAAACAGTAAAAATGGCAAATTACCTCACGATGCTTCCTATCCCATCTTTGCAAGATACCTTGTTTGTTGTTGGAAGAAAATAGAAAACCTCGCTATTGCAAATATAGCTGATAGATTTTGGTTGTGTTATTTTGGTATATAAATTTTCCTAATGTCGCAAATTTTTGTTCTTGCAATGCTGGATATTGTTTTCGTTCTAAGTCTCCTACATATACCAATTTTACCTTATATTTCTTAATAAGTTGCTGAGCAGTAGAAACATTTGGCGTTTCATATAAGGTCTTTACATCGGTTATACGAGGTGCTGGTACGTCGTATGATCCACGCCATAACCATTCATGAACAGTCCACCCGAGTACGGTTGGCAAGCCCGTATTCGCGGAAATGCGTTCGTAATCAGTATATGAATCCCCTTGTGCTTCGAGCATAATTGGTTGGTTTTTAATGTACTTATTTATCCATAAAATTGCATGATAATCACTCGGATATTGTGTTTTTAAGTACTCAATACCATCAAGTCCATGGAATTGTTTTAAGTCGCCGTAGTAAGAATTAATTGCAAAATGCGGATAGATTCCGACTAACACCAGGAGTATACCTGCAATGATCATATATGAGAACAATCCAATTTTTCCACGGATTGAGTTTTTTGTAAAAAGATACATTTTAATATGAGGAATTATTCGCAAAACAATATATCCAGAAGAAAGGGCAAGCATCATAAATGCTTGGTATACCAATTTAAACATAGTATTCGCCCGGTAATGTGCAGGATAAATATCTTTTGCATAGATAAATTCAGGAATTACAATTAACAGTGTTGAAAGTAAAATCAAAAAGAGTATGCCAGAATCAGTTTTGGCATACGTGTTTTTTCTGGAAAGGAATGCAAAAAATGAAAAAACCCAAAAATAGAAAAATCCGTATAGAGTAACCAATTGCCACCAAGGAGATTTTTGACAGTGGTTTGGCTCGAATATGAATGGCCCAATATGTCCTTTATTGATAAGAAATTGAGGTGCGCATAACACTCCAATCCCTGAAACAAATGGTTTAAAAAATAGTGAGAATGGAAAAGAGAACAATAAAAATCCAACAAATAGTAACAAAATAAAAAACGCACATTGGAAAATTGAAAACGATACCGAGAAATGAAAGATATAAATGTCTAAAACACCGTTCTTCAAGCTGGCGCGAAACGAAGTTAAAAAGCGTACTTTTTCGTGAGCATGTTCGTGAGTTTTGTGATGAGAATGTATAGTAACAGTGTAATAAAGCAGAAGCATGGATATCAATAAAAAGTAAATGGTTCCATCCATTGCATTTGTTGTATATGCAACTGCTACTAAAAAGGAGAGAAGTATTATTATATAGGCGCGCAATTTCTTGTTGAGCAATTCATGAAGTACCAGGGCGATAATGGTTAACACGATCGGAATACTAATCACATGTCCATGCAAATCTGATACCACAAATGAATAAAGCGGAAACTCATGAATGGTATTGTAAATAAATCGCGTGGCATTTGGATACCAGTAGGCATTTGGAAATGTTTGTGGAGAAAAAATCATCGACCATATAGGGGCAGGGGTCTCGGTTGAGTAAGGAGTAAAAAGCGTATAAATGGTATGCAAATTCCCGCACAATGCTACTAAGAACGCAGAAAGGAGTCCGGCAAAGATTATTGCAATTGACAGTCGGTTCTTTTTTGCCTCAGCCGTTTTTGACGTTTCTGCCAAAAATTCCTGTTTGTCTATGGTGTCGTGATGGTTCTTTTTAGTCCTCCCATACCAATACATATTTGCTCCAATTGAAAATGATAAGGTAAAGGTAAAGGCAAACAAGGTAGCAATCATCAAGTTATAACCAATAGGTGGATATACTGCCGAAAGTTTAATAAGTACCGCAGTTATTAAGTGACCAAAATAATAGTAATTAATTGAAAAAGGAGGAAGCCACATATCTTTGGGAGGAAAATATGTACTTCGTAAAATGGAATTTACAAATCCAAAATCCATGAATTTTTCCAATCCATGAATATCTGGAGCATATCCTCGAATCACCGTCCAAAAACATAAGGCTAAAAAAAACAGCGCCTCTTCAAAAAGTAATAGTTTCCAGTGACTCTGAACAATAGTTTTTACCGAGAACTTAAAATAATTATTTGCGTAAAAAATGATTCCTGCTAAAACTGCCAATACAATACAAAGAGTTAGAAAAGAAAACGGGAGAATATGTGTGATACCGAGGACAAAAACTAGATATGAGAGAAGAACCATGCCTAATACTTTTGAGAAAAGATACCCTTTATCTATAAAGAGTGAAAATAGTTTAGAGGTGATAGGAAAAAAAATAATACCGAGAACCAGGAAAGTAAAATACCATTGAACAAGTTGTAGTGTATCGAAAAGACTCATAAATCTGGTAAGAATTTTTGTGTAACAAGATCAGATAAGTGTGTTATTGCATACATATTTTTTTTTAATTTTCCAGACTTCTTTTTATTAAACCATAAAAAAGTTGTCTTTGGGTTATGATCTGCAAGGTAGTGCAGAAGTGGTAAATCATCATCAACGAAAAGATGGATATTGTTTTTTTTTATTATTTCATCTTTGAATATATGTGGCTGTTTGTTTTTGAAATTAAAATCTATTTTATGAAAGAGCATATTTAATTGATGTTTTTTAAGAAGACTTTGGGTAATATCTTCTAAAAAGCCAAATCTTCCAGAAATAATATATCGTTTGTGAGTATTTTTTTTTGCGAGTTTTTTTAAGAATTCCGCATTTTCATTGATAAGCGGGCGTAAAAAAGAAACGTGGGTAAGTCGACGAAATTGTTGTTCGAGTTGATTCGGAAATCGATAGGTGAGTTCTTTGGCATTTTCTTTGCGATATAATCTTTCAATTACACGATGAGGAATAAATGGAGGACTATTGATAAAAATCCCATCTAAATCAAATCCAATATTCATAAGTTCTTTAGATAATATTATACTATAATGGATATATTATATGTGTGGTTTTATTTAATAAGGTGTTGCGGGTCCTGTCAATCCTTTCCTTCCCACAAATGCTCATCCTAGTATTGCTATCGCAATAAAGGACTGCAAGTTGTCGGGAGCCCTTCCAGGATTGCCGCCCGTATTATGGTATATGATAATTCTTTTCACGACAACATATTATGCTCCATATATATCTGGATTAACAATTCATGTGCAGCGATTAGCAGAAGCACTTGCGCAGAAAAAAGAGTACTCAATTCAGGTCCTCACATCTCAACATCAAAAAGAGCTTAAGCAACAGGATGTATTAGAAAATGTCTCTATCACCCGTGTGCCTTATCTTTTTAAGATGAGTAAAGGGTTTTTTATGCCACAGTATTTTTTGAAGGTATGGAAAGAAGTCAAAAAATCTGATGTTGTTGTTGTGAACCTTCCACAATTTGAAGCCTGTATTGTTGCGGTGTTAGCCCGACTACTTGGAAAGCGTTTGTACTGTATTTATCATTGTGAAGTAGAATTACCCCTAGGAATTTTTTCATCAGTGATTCAATTTTTACTGCAACTTTCTCATACTATTACTTTGCTTTGCTCAGAAAAAATTATTACCTATACTGACGATTACGCAAAGCATTCTAAATTACTCCCCAGATTTATGCAAAAAGTAACGTATATTTATCCTCCCATCCCTATTCCTCAAGCAAGCAGTGCATGGCAAAAAAAACTGAAATCGCTCATTCCAAAAAACACTTTCGTAATTGGTATTGCTGCTCGGATTGCTGCAGAGAAAGGTTTTGAATATATATTTGAAGCCCTTCCGCTCATCCAAAAACAGGTAAACAAAGAAGTAGTTATTCTTATCGCTGGCCCCAAAAACCCAGTTGGAGAAGAAGCGTATTGGAAAAAGATACAAGTATTATTATACTCGCATACAAAACAAATTATTTTTTTAGGAACAATGCCTTCCGCAGAAATGGGTTCATTTTATCAGGCGCTGGATGTGTTAGTTCTTCCGAGTGTTAATTCAACAGAGGCATTTGGCATGGTACAAGTTGAGGCAATGGTCTGCGGGACTCCTGTAGTTGCATCAAATTTGCCAGGAGTACGGGTCCCGATTCAAGTTACTGGAATGGGAGAGATTGCTCAAGTAAAAAATATAAGAGATATTGCTGATAAGGTAGCAAAAGTAGTACAATACAAAAATAAATATGTCAGAAAAGCCCATGAAATCAGCGCAATCTTCTCTTTCTCAAACACGATTGCAGCATATGAAAAAGTTTTTACACGCGTTCCTTAGGGAAAAACCCCTCTTTTTTTCTGTTCTCCGTCCTAAAGAAGCAAGTCTGTATCAACCATATAAACCATTTAAAAAACCAGTACTAGATGTTGGTTGCGGTGATGGATTTTTTGCAAAACTCGCATTTGGAAAAGTTGATGTTGGACTTGATGTGGGAAGTAGCGAGATGGATGAAGCAAAAAGATGGAAAGTATATGGCGTTATTACAGAATATGATGGACGAAAAATTCCGTATAAAGATGGGTACTTTTCAACAGTTGTGTGTAATTCTACGTTTGAACATATTCCAAACATTCAGGAAGTATTACCAGAGGTATCGCGAGTGACAAAAAAAGGGGGAATGTTATATTTTACGGTTCCGACAAATATTTGGCCGCGGTATTTGTTGGGAAATAAAATTCTCGGAAAACCGTATGAGAACTATTTTATCGCAAAATCAAAACATTACAATTTGTGGTCATTAGACCAATGGAAAAAGAAACTTGCGAAGCTTGATTTTGAAGTTACAGAACACGTATATTATTTAGATAACCCCAAAATTATGTGGTTTTTTGATACTGCTCATTATATGAGTATTTCTTCTTTAATAACGAAAAAGTTATTTGATAAATGGGTGATGTTTCCCAAGAAATTTGATTACCTTTCTGGATTTGAATCAGCGTTGTTACATGAGACAAAACAGGAAATGGAAAAAGGGCCGTATATGTTTATTGCAGCAAAAAAGACTTCGTAAAGGAGAAACGGGTCTTGTTACCCGTTTCGACGTATATTATAGTTTTATTTTCTTAAAGATCAACACTTTCGGATGATCATACACGGTAAACGATTCATCAGCAAAATCGTCTGAGAATTGAATAGGGATGCCTAAATACTTGAGTGAAGGATATGAGGTAAATTCTGCGACTTTACGGTAGCTGGTGTTTCCTAAAAATAAGTTTTGGTAATATCGCGTCATGAGCGGATAGCGCTCTGGAACTGTTGGCATACTTCCCCATCCTCTGTTCGATGACAAAATAAGATAGTCACCCTGCTGTAATAACGAATTCATCTTTTGCCATTTTTCTTGCGTGTCTGGGTCAAATACGGGAAGTTGCTGTCCGTTAAACTGTTTTCCATAGTTAGGTACTATTTGAAGGGGTAAAGGGTCATCCCAGTATTCACTCAGTAAAAGACTTCCTGAGGGAACGTGTTGATAAATCCATTGAGAAGCAGCAATGCGACTGTTTGCTTGTACATAAATGGAGAAAAACATCACCGGCCAGATCATTAGTAATAACATGAGAACAATGTTATATTTCTTTAAGCGACTCCGTAATAATTGTTGTAATCCAAACGCAGCAATAATTGCATAAAATGGATATAAGAAAATAAAGTATCGCATGACTTTTATAAATTGCGTTGATTGGTAGAGGAAAAAAGCTACCATCCATAAGGCGATAATGATAAAAATACTTCTTTTGTGTTTGGTAACAATATAGAAAAAACCGTTGAGTAATAAAATAAAATAAGGAATGCCAATACCAAATAGCACAAGATTCGTAAGACTAAAGAGAAGAGGAGTTTTGTGAAGCCATTGCACAGAAGGTGGAAACCATGCCTCAGGATTATCATAGGTTTTTAAAATTCGAATGTTTTCTAAAAATAACGTGTTTATTCGAGGGTCAAGAAATGATGGATGTTCAAACAAGTAGGGATAAGTAATTCGTACCGTTCCATAACAAGCACCAATAAAAATGAGTAATAGAAGCGATATTTTTACAAAAAAAACAACAACAATATTTCGCAAACCATTTCTACTCCATAAGTGGCGAAACAGGTGAACTGGATGAAAAACTTCTATAACTGGAATTGCAGAAAAAAACAATATTGTGAGAATAAGGGGAAGCATAAAAACAGCGCTTACTTTTGATGCTAACGCACACCCAAATGCGATTCCACCCAATCCAACGTCCCATACATTTTTTCGATAATAATACCTTAAGATACAGTAAAAACTTGCAAAGAGGAAAAGATTGAGAAATGTATCTACCGCAAAGAAATGAGAAAGTTGAATAGGAAGTACAGCAATTGCGTAGAGAAAACTTGCCCAGTATTTAACACTTGGATCTAATTCATATCTTTTTTCGAATAGTAAAACTGTTTTATAAATCAATAAAACAATAAGCAAATCAGCAAAACCAGATAATAATCTTCCTTGAATAGTGAAGGATACATAGGAATCATTATTTAAAACCAACGCAAAAAGTTTATTAATGATGAGTGGAAGATCTCCGTACACAAAAAATGTAAAACCAACATTCGCAGGATTAAACGTAGAAAGTGCAGGGTTAAAATACGCAAATACCGAATTCGGAAGTTTCATAGCATTCCCCACCATCGTGAGAAATCGTTCATCGGGATGAAGATGATATCCAAGATCCCAGGTGGGATTATAAAATCGGAATACTGCTCCGATTATAAGTATGAGGACTAATACATATTTTTTATTCATAGTTTAATATTTATAGTCTCTTAAAAATGGAAACTGTTGGTCTATCAAATACATTTGCCGTTCCCTCAAATGCATATATTGGATTTCTAAGATAAGTTATCGTACACCATATATCACAGGGCGTTTCATATATTTTGGTAAATCCCATTTGGTTTGCATATACCATTGTATAAAACAAGTGGCCATTTGGAAATTCAGCAGAATTTCTGAGCCGCACTTTTAATACCCGTTGGCTTGGGAAAATAAGGTAATTGCTCGATCGTACAGATTCACGGAGTGTTTGGTTGTTGTATTCTGGTGACGAATTATCAAGGTCATAAAAATTAAAAAGCGTAATATATGGAAAATTTTGATTAAAAGGTATGATCCCTAAATCATACATTTCAGAAAGGATTATCTCTTGTGAAGGAATATTCTTTTTCGCCCATTCTGCTGCCATAATTCGGGTATCTGGTTTTGTAAACACGGTTATAAAATATGCTGTACTAAAGAGAAGGGCACAGAGAATAACAGTTCCAGCTCCAAATAGTATGAAAGGGGAATGTATAAGGTACTTATGATTTGTTTTATGAGGTGTAATAAAAGTAGCAATTATCAAATAGATAAAAGGAAGGGTCGGGACCATATACCTGGTCCATTTTACATAGAGAAATGCTTGAGATACGACCAATAAAAAAATAAACGCAATTATTATTATATGAGTTAGTTTTTTCCTTTTGATTGCATCAAAACAAAATAGTAAGAACGTTGGGATGAATAAAATAGTAATAAACGGATTCAACAAAAATGGATACACCTTTAAAAGTTGATATAGTATCGGCGTCGTTTGTTTGAATTCGCCAGTATAAAATACCGGAAGTTTTCCCAGCGCAACCGCTGATTCATACCGTATACTATTCAGAAATGAATGGTAATCAATGATAATGAATGGGTTGGTAATAAGGTAGACTAATCCCGCATATAATAAAAAAAGAATGATGTCTGCTTTTGCAGCGAGGAGGTTACGAAATGTTTTTGAAGCAGTAAAATATTCTTTATATACTATGCAGCCAATGGGAATAATCACCAACACAATACTTGAAATTTTTGTTGAAATTAACACTCCGAATACTATTGCGGCTAAAAACATTTTTTTAATCGTAATGGTATGAAGCATATCAAGACATATCCCAAAAAGGAGTATGCTAAAAAAAGTAAGCCACATTTCAAACGTTCCAAAATGAGCAAATTGAATATATCCGACACTAAATGTCGTTAACACTGCAGCGACGATACCGGTTGACGTGTTTCTTAATTTCTTCCCCAAAAAAAAGGTGATAGGAATAAGCAGTACGGAAAAAAAAGCTGAATAAAAACGGCTGATGAGTATTGCTTGCTCAAAGGAAATCCCTGCAGTTTTAAATTTGTTTAATAACAAACCGGTGAAATAAATAATATAGATTGGTAAAGACCCATATGCGAAAAAATGAGGATTCATTTGGCGTGGATATTCAAGTTGGGTAATTGCGTATACAATATTTCGTTCGTCCGGATGAAAATAAAAAGGGGCGCCCCAGTTCAGATTATAGAAACGGAGGAAAACACCAGCCATTGTTAAAAGAACAAGCAGTAGATAAATTTTATTTCTTTTAACAAGCGATATCATAAAATGACTAATGACGAATAAAAAGAGACGATAGAAGATAGAATTTCTGCTTTTCCATTTTCTATCTTCTATTTTCTACTACTACCTTCTATCTTCAATCAGTTTTGCTACTTTTTCTCCAAGTTCGACTGCGTAATTTGTTCCTCGATCCCATGGATATACTTGTTGCATGTTTGCCAAGTAGATATTTGGGAGGGGTGTTTCAAATGAGGGAATCATTTGAGAATAATTTAATGGAATAATTGGTTGCGCAAACGGAACTGTGAACATATTAAAGTCAATAATACTTGATGCATAATCCGGGTTTATTTTAACCAAAAAAGGGTCATACACTTTCAATAATTGTTCTTTGGTCATTGAAAAGTATAGATGGTCAGCAGGGAGGTAATTTCCCAAATAAAGTAAATGTTCATTGTTATAATGCACTTTATCCATAAAATTGGTGTGTTCAACAATTGCTAAAACAGGCGCAGTCAGTTCACATACGCTTAACCAATAGGTTCCATCATTCAGAAATGGCTTCTTTAATCGAAGTACTAAATTGATAGCTCCGAGTCCTTTTAATTGCAATAGCTTCTTTTTATAGTCTTCGGGTAATTGGGGAGCCATTTTGGTAAAAAAAAATGAAGGAAGAGTAACAACTACTTTATCAAACATCTCATTATATACCATTGGTTTCTTTTGAGAAGAATCATTTCCATACATCACTTGCACGTGGTTATCAGGGGTATTGCGTAAACTCAAAACATTCGTATTGTAGAGGAACGGTGTGTCAAATCGCGCGACAGTGTTTGCAAGGGCGCGCGCAAATTCTAAGAATCCACCCTTGGGATATGCAAGAGTAGCAGTTCGTTTTTTAATGCGCGCCCAAAACCATGCAAGTGAAATATCATTCATATAAGTTCCAAATTTATTTTTGAGCAATGGTTCCCAAATAAGTTTATAGGGACGTTCTCCCATATTTTTTGAAAGATATTCAGCCGCATGGATGGTTTCAAAAGTTTTAGAAAATGCAGAATACCGAAGACGCCCCAGTATTGCTGCCATTCTAAGACGTTCTCCCAAGGATAATTTGGGAAAAGTAAGAAAATGAAGTGGAGAATCGAATTGATAAATTTCGCCATCTGTATAAATCGATGTTTTGGGACGTTTTATAATGACTTCATATCCGATTTCTTTAGCGAGATTCAATACAGCGGTATCGTTGGTAAACCAATGATGATAGTGTTTCTCTAATGTCCATTCCCAGTCTTTTTCAGAAAATCCAATTGCTAATCCTCCTGGAAGAGGGTCTTTTTCAAAAACAGTTACCGAGTGTCCTGCTTTAATAAAAGAATATGCAGCAGAGAGTCCGGTAAAACCAGCGCCAATAATTCCAATCTTCATAGTACTATTTTACACGATTCGTATTCGTCTAACAGTTGAGCACTAAAGAGAAGTACTTCCTCGCGTGAATAAGAAGAGAAATATTCCAATAACAGTCAATATCATAGCTCCAATTCCAAGCGTTGCTACTGTTGAACTCCCCGTTGGTGGTAATGGAGTAAGGTTGGCAATCGGCGTAATTTGGACGACAATACCCGTGGATATAGGGGTAAGGGTTGTTAATGGGATAGTAGTAAGAGAAGGAATAAGGGTTGGACTTGGCAAAACAGGACTTAAAAGAATTGGAGTTGGCGATTCAACTGGCGCTATGGAAGGTGAAGGGACTCCCAAAGAAGTGGGAGACGGAATAACAGGAGAGGGGCGCTTCCTTTGAGTAATAATAGGTGTTGCAGATGGAGTTGCAGATTGGTCTACAGAAAACCCAGCCGCAAAAATAGTAAATTGTTGGACAATGGTTTTGACAGTACCAGCCAGATTGCGCGCGGTAATCGTGATAGTATGTTTTCCGGGTGATATTTTTTGCGTTGGCCTGAATTTCCAATTTCCTCTGCTATCTGCGGTAACTTTCGCTTTGATGTTGTCATCTGAATGGATAACAATAGTAACAGAAGTATTTGGAGCAGCTGTGCCTTGGAATTGTGGCTGGGCATCAGAAAACGTTTGATCTTTTTGGGGAGTGGTAATACTTGGTTCAGTAGCGGTAGTTGTATCTACTGCAATTGATGGAAACTGGCTCGAGATAGATTGTGATGCCGCGTCGTTGAGAGGTTCTTGGGAAGAACTAAAATCGAAATTTTTAGACAACGTAATTGTTGCGACAGGATCTATTACATCCGTTCCAGTAGTAATTGTTGATTGTTCTTTGCTATTAGTTGCAAACATGGTGAGTGTAGATTTTTTTGAGAGTGATATATATGCGGTAAGGTTTTTTGTTCGTAAAGAGTTTAATGGTAAAATATATGACCCATCAGGTTTGATAAGGGTTGAGATTGTTTGACTATTATCTGCCGTAAGGTATACTAATGTTTCTTCAGGAATTTTTCCATCTGGTAATACAATTTTTCCGACAACTGGTTTTGAGGAAGACGGTGACTCTGTAAGTTCGGGTCCGGTCACTACTTTGTATAGTTCTCCGTTATTGGTATACGTTTGTGTACCGCTCGTGATTGAAAATACATACGAAGTTGAGGGTTTGAGATTCTTCATGGTGATATGGTGAGCTTGATATGACTGCACTGCCCCTCGTCCTGAATCTCGATCATCAAGCGCAGTTTTTTCTGAAGTATTGGTTGTTCCATACGCAACAATTCCTGGGATTTTTTTTGAAGTGGTATATGAAACCGTAAATGATGAGTCAGAAATATTGGTGATACGAACATCTTGAGGTTCTTCAGATGGGGTTGCTCCACCTTGGAAAATAATACCCCGTTGGGCCAAGAATGAAGTAGCAGCAATACCAGCAATGATTAAAACAATAGCGAAAAGTGTTGGAATTCTTTTTTGAAAGATTGAGAACCTCATGGAACCAACCCTCCTTCACCAGTTGCGGATGGAATTGATTCCAAACGAATGGAAGGAGTCGGTAATGGAGATTTCGTTGGTGTCGGGTGTTTTATAACAGGGACTGATGCCACTGAGCTTTGCGTGGACTCAAGTTGTTGCGCGTCAAAAATAGGGCTTACTTTTTTCCTTCGTTTGAGCTCTTCAACTATTTGAGAATCAAAGTTTGGTTTGAGGGGCGTTATTTGCATGTGAATTGTTTCAGGAATTGTTGAAGTAATAAAACTGTGGTATACACTAAAAGCAATCCATACAAATACAATTACGCACGCAGGAATGAGAAGAATTAAAATATCATTTTGTTTCATATTATTTCTTAAAATACGCTTTTCCCGAGATACTTAAGTGTAATGGGTCATTGGCTTCAACACCTTTCGTAATGGTAAGTGAATCAATAGTTACGATACGGTCAAAACCATTTAAAGAACCTACAAATTCGCTCACATTTGATTGTGTTCCACGGGCGTCAAGCGAAAAAGAAAATGATGAATAATCAGTCAACGGTACGCCTTTGGGGAGTTGAGCAATCAAGTTATTAGATAGGTTCACTTGGTTTGCTTGTAGCCGTATCATTTGAATGTGAGAATCTTGGGCAAGTGACTGGATTTGTCCTAAGAAATAAGGAGCGGTTGAATCCTGAGGTATGGCAGAAAGGATAATAGGGAGATCACTTTGTAAAGAAGTATATTGTTGTTGTAATTGTCGAAGACTTGAGATTTTTTCTTGTAATTTATCATTAACGTAGTGGTTATCTTCAAGTTGTCTTTTCAAATTTGCGATCGTATTGAGCGTTGGAGCAATAGCAAAATATCCAAAAACAGTAAGCGCAACAAGCGTAAACGCGAGCGTAAACACAGCTTGCGTTTTATCTGCTTTTAAATCGGGAAGCAGTTCTAGATATTGTGACCTTGATAGACTTGAAAAAATATTTTTTCTAACTTCCATAATTATTTGGTTTGGGTTTTTAACGTTGCCGTAATACTAACCGCAATAGTTGCACTGGTTGTTTTATTCTCAATCCTGTCCAGACTTACTCGGGCAATGCTTGGGTATTTTTTTAAACTATTCACTAAGAGCGCCAAAATTGAGGGAGAAGAAGCATTTCCATCGATTTTAATGCCTTCTGCTGAAATAAGAAATTTATTTACAGTAAACCCATCAGGTACCATGCTGGTAACATCTGTAAAGACTTGTGTTGTTTGAAGTTGTGAGGCTGAGAATTTTGATGCAATGTCCAACCGTTGCTGTAAATTACGAAACTTTTCTTCATTTGATTTAAGTAGTTTCACAAATGCTTGTTTTTGATTGATTTCATCATGAAGGTCAATAAGTTGCCGATCGAGTGAAAAACGGTATAAAAATGCTGAAAGCGCAATAGCTTCAGTGAGGATTACGACAATTCTTCCGATAGTTAATGACCAGTCCAGAACCGTATCGATAATATTTTTATCGTTTTTTTTAAGAAGATTGATGGCAGGCGCTTTTCTAGACATGCTGGTAAGCTTCAACCCTTTTTGCTCTTAAGCCTGGTTTATCTGACTCAACTACAATATTTATTCCATACCAGAAAACCACGCTCATTGCGCGGGAAAAAGTTTCGAAACTATTTCTAGCATAGGTGAATTTAAAGGTTTTGTCAAAAGAGGAAAATGGAGAGCAGCGGAATTTTGTATGTGCTTATTCGAGTTCAAATCAAGAGCCGCCAGCTATTCATATATCATATACCCAGTGTAATGTATAAAAACTTTTGGTATACAGCTTTTGTGAACGAGTTTACAAAACTTAATATCAAAGACATTCCAATTGAAGAAGCACATGGTGGTTCTGGAGCAGGACAAGTATTAGTTAAACCAGAACATATAACCAGCCAATATTTAGAAGCAGTGACAAAGGGGTTTCTGAAAGCAGGTAAGATATTTGATTGGCATATTCATCAAGATACAGATGAAATATTTATTGTGTTAAAAGGGGAAGGTAAGTATTATTGTGAAGATCAAATTACAAAGTATAAAGAAGGCGATGTTATGATTACTCCTGCAAATTTAAAACATAAAATAGAAGCTGGTGGCACAATAGAAAATGAATATTACTTCATTCGAATAAAAGCAAAATAACTCCTGTAAAAAGTTTGTATATTTCGTCCAGGTACTCCAGTAACATTTCAACTATTAAGGCTCCTTAACGGTAATTGTGGGTATAGAGGTGAGTTTTCGATCGTATGAGTAAAGTGTAATATTTCCTAGTTCTGCAATCGCGGTTACGTAGGCATCGATGTATGAAATATTATTGTCCATCCAAAGCGATAGCGCTCTATTGAGAAGAAATGCATTGCATTCAACGGTATCTACGTGGATGAGCGCTCGAACTTTTTCTATAATCTCTTTTTTGTTTAAAGAATAATATGAGTTTAAAACCCAAACAATTTCTGTGACTACGGTATCAAGAAGAATGTTTTTATTATTTTTATCTTTTAATAACTTTTCTACGCGGGTTACTTTTGGTGGGTCATCGTTAACAAGAAACCGAATGATCAAATTTGTATCAATTAAGTTTTTTGACATACTTTACCACAATAGCATCCTCTACAGCTTTTTCCATGGCTTCAATATCAAAAGGTTTGGTGGATTTAACTGAGCCTTTGAGAGTAAAAAAATCTGTAACAGGTTTAATAGATACTTCGTTATTGTTTTTAAGTTCAAAAACAATTTTTGAATTTGGCGTAATTCCAAGTTTTCGGCGAATAGGAGCTGGAATTGTTGCTTGGCCTTTTTGTGTTATAGAACTCGTAAATTGCATACTATTACTTTATCATATTAGTATTACTTTTTCAAGAGAGTAATACACAAAAAGGCTTATTAAAGGGTAGTGTAGTCTATTATAGGGGCTTAAATGTGAATCAAAGGAGTCTTATAATAGAGAAACTCTACAGGAGAGTAAATGTTAGACTATGTAATTATGCAGTAGCAACTGCTTTTTTTGTTTTTCTCGTGGATTTTGAAGCAGTTTTTTTGGCAGTTTGCTTTGGTTGTTTGTCAGATGTTAATAAATGAGCAACGCTGGACTTTAGCCGTGCTGCTTTATTTTTGTGGATAATATGGGCGTTGGCTGCCTTATCTACGATTTTTGAAACTTCTTTTAAAAGTTCCTGAGATGGGCTTTTACGCGCTTTTTTTAGGATACTCTTTAACAATAATCGTACTCTATTATTTTGTATTTCTCGAATCTTATCTTGTCGCAATTTCTTCTTTGCTGATTTTATTACTGGCATGCTCATATTTTACCATGCTATACTGTAAAACACAATATGGTCCAGAACCTCTTTCAAAAAAGTCTAAATTTACTCCTTCGTCGGCAAACCAACATTTTATCTGCAGCATTTATCATAATGGCGACAGTTATTTTCTCCCAAATTCTGGGATTAGTACGAGAACGGTTGCTTGCTTCTATTTTTGGGCCGTCAAATGAGTTGGGAATATATTTTTACGCCTCACAATTACCCGATACTATTTTTCAACTTACCATTGCCGCGGCGCTTTCTTCTGCATTTATTCCCGTCTTTACTGAATATTTAACAAAAAATAAAGAACAAGAAGGTCACCAGATGGCCTCAACGCTGTTGACAGGGGGATTGATTATCTTTTCTGCTATTTCACTCGTATTATTTATCTTCGCAACATTTTTTCTACAGATATTTAATTTAGGGAAAGAATTTTCTCCCCAGCAAATGGCGCTCATGGCTGACATGATGCGTATTATTTTAGTCGGGCAATTGCTTTTTATCGTAGGGACATTTTTTCAATCGTTGCTTCAGTCATATAATCATTTTTTTGTTCCGGGTCTTGCCGCGGCAATGTACAATCTTGGCATCATTATTGGTATTGTTCTCTTTTATCCATTTGTTGGAATTTATGCGGCGCCAATTGGGGTTGTGCTGGGGTCGTTTATATTTATCATGGCGCAACTGCCGCAGGCAAAAAAAATTGGATTTTCCTTTCATCCTGCAAAAGCCTTTATAAAATCTGAAGGAGCAATGCGTATATTGCAACTTATGTGGCCTCGAACAATTTCGATTGTCATTTTCCAATTGGGGACATTGGCGATTGCCTCTTTAATTTCGTATCTTTCAGATCCTGGTCGTAATAACGTCATTTTTAATTTTGCCAAGACACTGGCTTTTGCGCCAGTAGCATTGTTTGGCCAAACGATCGCACAAGCAGCTTTTCCTATCTTGTCAAAGGAAAGAGATCGGCCTGAAGATTTTAAGGTAACCTTTATCACCAGTTTTAACCAAATGTTATATTTAGTTTTGCCAATTTCTATTCTTATTTTAATTCTGCGGGTTCCGATTGTTCGATTAGTTTTTGGTGCTGACAAATTTGACTGGGAAGCGACACGGTTAACCGGTAAAACACTTGCGTTTTTTAGTGTATCTATTTTTGCACAAGCGCTCGTTACATTAGTACTTCGGGCATTTTATGCGTTGCATGATACGGTAGTTCCGTTACTTGTTGGCGCTTTTTCAACCATGATCATGATTGTCTTAGCATGGATATTTATTTTTGTATTGCATTTGAACGTGGTTAGCATCGCAATTTCGTATTCAATCGGGAGTATTATTCAATTGGTTATACTGCTTATTATTCTCGATAAAAAAGTGGGTGGTTTGGATAAACGGACCGAGTTTTTATCATTATTAAAATTTTTCTTCGCAACCTTATTTACCGGTTTTGCGCTGTATATTCCGTTTAAACTCTTAGACCAGTTGGTAATAGAAACAAAATATACTGTTGGCCTTATTATTCTTACTGCAATTTCTAGTTTTGCTGGTCTTTCTTTATATCTTTTTCTTACCTGGTTATTTAATGTAAAGGAAGCGAGTATGTTTATCTTATTATTTAAAAAAGTAGGGAATTGGCGGGAGATTTTAGAAAAAAGCAACGAACCCATCGATAAAACGCACTTTAATCAGTAAGCGCATCGCGCAAAGGAGAAAAAGCGCAAGGCAAAGGGAAAGGTTCACCAATTCAAAAATATTATTATTCCCTAAGCTTCAGTTTTTTTAATTTGTTGAGGTATTCAGCCACTGTTACCACAAATTCTGCATGACTCCAGGTAAGAGGGGCAGCTGATAATTGTTCTCCAGTATACGGATCTAATTGTTCAGATAATACGCCAGAAGGTAAAGCTTTGGAGACGGTCCAATCAAGCCAGTTTTTAGGAACTTCTAAATCTTTGAGCGATTTCGCTTTTGCAATATAATATTGGGCAAACCACAGGGAGGTAATAATCCATGGGTTCCCCGGTGAGTCGTCGCCTGCACGGTAGTACATATCTCCTTCATAGCGCGCAATGCCACCTGCCTGGGTACGGCATAACAGTCTTTGTTCATACAGGTTTATTGCTTTGCTGAGTATTTTGTCATCTATATCCATCACGCCAAATTTGAACACCCCGTAAATACTACTTGCATCTACTAATGTGTTATAGTGTATTGCTTGTCCTTTTGTGGTGATTGTTTTATAAAAGATACCTTCTTTCTTATTGAAAAGGTATTTTACAATAGCATCTTTTACGTCTACGGCAGCTTTATGATACCTTCTCGCGTGCATTCTTTTTCCAAGCAGTTCTGAGAATTTTGCAGCAGATAGAAGTGCGGCGTACACACTTGCGCTGGTAAAAGTTGCAACTCCATATGTTTCTTCCCATAAGTCATAACTTGGGTTCGGAAGCCCAGTTGTTTTATCCCGAAAAGACACCATAAAATCTGCAGCTTTTTCAATAAGAGAATTATATAAATCTTCTACCAATTCTAGATCATGAGTAACTTCATAATGCTGCCACAACGCGTAAATTACTAAGGCTGTTTCATCTTCTTGTATGGGGAGCGAAATTTTCCCATCCCGGATCCACGGATGCCAGGAGCTTCCTAAGGAAGTATCAGCCCGGTATCTATGGAGAAAATACCCTTCATTTCCAATGAGTTCATGGGAAAGCCTAAAAAAACGTTCGGTATTTTGATAATCTCCTGCTAAATCAAGCGCGAGTGCGGTAAAGGCAGCGTCTCGTGGCCAAATATAACTGTAAGTATCTTTTCCGTGATGGAGCACATCGGCATCACCAGATGCGAGAATAGACCCGTTATCATCAATATGAGTTTTTATCATCAGGAGGGATTTTTTGAAAAGATCAACAATGGGTTCGTCGAGTCCAGAAAAATCAGCATTATTTTTATTCACCCAGGCATGCCAGAAATCTTTCGTGGTTTTCATACAGTGTTCTGGCGTTTTCTTCAACACATATTCATTCAACTCGTGGACTTCTTCAATTGATAACGCAGCGCTAATCCAATAGTAGATAGTTTCGCTTTCATGTCCATTAATCTCACAGGTTACTCCCATAACAGAGTCAACCGGGCCGTGTTCAATAGCATTTTTTGAAAGTACTCCATCTTCCGCGTCTTTAAACGTTCCTTCCTTTCCTTCGATTTTGAACATTCCGATACTATAATCATCAAAACTTTTCTGGGTAGAATCGGTGATAGCGTTAATCAAAAATACCCTGCTTCCCTTATAGTGGATAACTACGTTATGTATGGGGTCAAAATATCCTGTATCTCCAAAGTGGACGCCGTAAATTTGAAATTCTTGGTTGAGAAATAATTTAATAGTCCGTTTACTATCGCTTGAGTTATGGATAGTGATTTTACGAATAAAAATATTTTTTTCGTTATAGACAATGTCTTGTGTATTGACCCATAAGCCTAATGCGCTGTTTACCGCATTGGTATTGCCTGCCATTGTTTCGTTTGTTTGGTCCAACGTTACGGTCCATTTTTTATCATGGAGCCAGCTGAAGGTATTATCGACCCACACGCCAATTTTGTGAGAGTAGATACTGCCAACATGGTTTTCCAAGCCTACAAACGGAAAATAAAAATCTCGCAAATAGCCATGTTTATCTAAACAAATAAGAATATGACCGTTTCCAAGGGCAAGTGATTTTGGCATACAAGAAAATCAAAATTCAAAGGAATACAGAGATTTTGAATTTGACTTATTCCTAATTTAAACTTCGGACGGCGAATTTAGGGTTGGTTGCGGACAATTGTTCATCTATACGCAGTTGCATATCTTGTAAAATATTCATGAACGATATAAAAGCGTCATACGGTGAATCATAGGGATTAAAATATTTATGGACATCACCGTCCGCAAACCATTTGGTACACATATAATAAAAATGGTCTGAAGTTTGGAGCCTTCGCCAATCCTCTAATAATTTTTTATCGCGAAGTTGCTTTACCTTTTGTTCGAGTTGATACAATTTATACATCGCATCATGTTGCATATCGTTTGATAACCACGCAGATAAATCCCGTTCTACATCTGCCCAAGAAATATAATTGTGTATATCGAGTTCACCCACTGGTTGGTACCGTTCAACCGCCTCAGAAGGGGTTATGAAGTCATTATCAGGATGATTGAGTATCTCTGCCGGAAGCGCCTTGAGAAATTCAAAAATACCAGTGTCTTCCCATTGGTGTTCTCCAAAGGTTTCATAATCCATAAATAAATTCACCACCTGTCCGTTTCCGTTTACCTTGTGTACCCATTGGGCAAACTTGGGAGCCGTGAGGGGAAATTCTTTCCATTCACGTGAGGAAAATCGAAAAGCAATATCATCAGATAAGCGATAATTTTTTAACAGCGTTTTTATTTTTGTTGTTCCTTTTGGTTGATATAAAAAATTAGGGCTGCGCCAGCCTAAAATATGGTCAGCGCCTTCAGTAATAATTCCCTTATACCCAAGCTTTTCTACTTCAACTGCTAACTCATTATTATAAATAAGTTCAGTATTCCGAAAAATTTTTGGTATTTTGCCAAATAACTTTTTTATTTTTTTTGCATGGAGAGCAACTTGTTCTTGAAATTCTTTTTTCGAATAAAGAAATGCCAAGGAATGATAATACGTTTCGCTTAATAGTTCGACTCGCCCCGTATGGATAAGTTTTTGGAAACTTTCTAATACGTCAGGAGCATCTTCTTCAAGTTGTTCAAGAAATATTCCAGAAAGCGAAAAGCTCACTTTAAACTGGGGATATCGGTTCAGCAGATGTAAGAGCGTTTGGTTTGCCGGCAAATAACATTTATTACTTACTTTCGTAAGCACTTTTTTGTTATTAAGGTTTGTTTCAGAACGATCGTTAAAATATTCTTTTTCTTTTCCAATATCAAAAATGCTATATTTTTTGATACGGCGGGGTTGGTGAACTTGAAAATAAAAACAAACAGATGCCATAACTTATTTCTTCTTTCTTTTCGCAAGTACTTCCTTATAAATATGCTTCACTTTTTGGGCTGCTTTTTTCCAGCTAACCGTGTGCGCTTGTTTTTTACCATTTTCCCGTAACGTTTTGTGTAATGAACGGTGACGTATGACTGCCAAAATTTTATTTACCATTTCGTCGATATCCCAGAAATCTACTTTGAGCGCATGAGTTAACACTTCAGAGACTCCACTTTGTTTCGAAACAAGGACAGGGGTCCCATTGATAGCTGATTCAAGTCCGGTTATTCCAAACGGTTCAGATACTGAAGGCATTACAAATACATCAGCTGATTTATAAATATGTCTGAGTTTTTCATCTCGTAAAAATCCGGTGAATATGACCTTATCGGAAATACCGAGAGATGCAACTTCTTTTATTAATTGTTCTTTCATATCTCCTGCGCCAACCATGACAAAAATTACGTGTGGTTCATATTCCAAAATTTTTTTAGCCACCTTGAGAAAATAATCTGGTCCTTTCTGAAGCGTAAATCGTCCCACAAACAATACAATATGATTGCGTTTCTTTAACTTTACTAATTCGTCGCCAATGTCATCATCTACGGCATCAACTCCATTGTGGACAACATCCACATGCGAGGAATCGGTTGCATACTGGGAAGTGATAATATTTTTTGTCAAATTGCTTACGGCAATAACTTTGTCTGCGTGGTGTATTCCTTTCCGTTCAATATCATATACTTGCTGATTCACATGCGTATTTCCGGTTCTATCAAATTCCGTTGCGTGCAGTTGGGCAACGAGTGGTTTATCACTGATTCGTTGGGCAGTAATTCCAGCCAAAAACGTGAGCCAGTCATGGGCATGTACTAAGTCAAATTTTTCTCGCTTCGCAATGGCTTGGGAAAGCAACGCATAGAATTGTACTTCCTCAAGCAAGGAATGAAAACGACTTTGCTTCACATCATGGGGGTTAATCGCTTTATAGAGTTCAGGGGTAGTATAAGACAACATGGGAGAAGAGAAATAAGAAAATTCTGTTGAGTCTGAGGCAAAAACAATTTTCATAAAATCATACGAAATATCCATTTTTCTGGGTAAAAGAAAGGTAATTCCAACACCTTCTTCTGTTAACGCTTTTGCCAACCCCAAACACGCTACCCCTAATCCTCCACTATTAAATGGGGGTAATTCCCAACCAACCATAAGGACGTTTAGTTCTGAAGATGATGACATTATATATTTATACTCTTTTTATGCTCATTGATTGTCTCTATTATTTCAAATAAAACTCCAATACAACATAGACCCGCCTAAAAGAGGGTCTATATGTAGTTAATATCAATTGATAAATTCTGTCAAGAATGAAAAAAATAGAAGTGCAAAAAAGAGACCAGTAGAATTTAGTTTAAAATTTTTTGTTCCAGAGGACAAACTCCTAAAAAAACTTGCAAAAACCGAATCAAAGTCATACCATTAGTTAGAGTATTGAATTAAACTGAACAGAAGAGATTCATATTTTCCCAGTTGAGTTATATATCAAGTTTGATATAATTAAGATGGAATTTGCAATAATCTTTTATAAAGATGAAAAAGATAAAAATCCAATTGAGAAATTTCTGTTGGATTTAAATAAAAATAATAGAGTGTTAATCGCTAAAACTCGGCAAGGTATTGAAAAACTTAGAAACGGGAATCTATCATAAAGAGCCTTTGTCAAAACATTTAGAATCAGAACTTTGGGAGTTACGCGTTAAAGCGGGAACAGATATATTGCGAATTATATATACCTCTCGGAAAGGACAAGTTATTATTTTATTACACGTTTTCATCAAAAAGCAGCAAAAAACACCTGTAAAAGAAATAAAAACAAAGGAGGCAAATTAATATGAAAAGAAAAAAAGACGATTTAGATAGACTAACAGAAAAATTATTAAAGCAAGATGCTTCTTTAAAAAAAGAATTCGAGAAGGTTGATCGAGCGTGGGATATTGCCTTTCAAATGTATAATTTGCGAAAAAAAGCGGGGTTAACCCAGACGCAACTTGCGAAATTGGTTGGGACAAAACAATCAAATATCGCCCGCATTGAATCGGCAGATTATACCGGATATACTTTGAAGACGCTTGAAAAGGTTGCACATGCGTTAAAAGCAAGCCTGGAGATTAAAATCGTTTCTAATGATCGGCTAAAAATGCTTAGCCACAAACAAACTTAAGTCATCTGTGGCTTAATCTTAACCCTCTTCAGAACGGAAAACGCTAAGGTCCCATAGTTTAATTCTGCCTTAACTCTTCCTATTTAAATTTCCTCCCCGTCCCAAATATTTTTATACTCTTCAATACATCGATGGGTATTAAAATGCGCACCGAGCGTAATTGCGTGTTTCATGCGTTTTATCCAGTCTGCTTTGTTATCATAGTACAAAGGAATAAGCACGTGTTCAAGCTTCTCGTAAAAATCATTCACGTCCTCATCGTCATTATTTACCGGAGTTAATGATTCCTGATATGGTCCAATTGAAAACCCAGCTTGCGGGTTCATTTCGTATCCCTCAATCCACCAGCCATCCAACACAGAGAAATTCAACCCTCCATTCATTGCCGCTTTCATGCCGCTCGTACCTGATGCTTCCTGAGGCCGGGTGGGAGTATTCACCCAAATGTCTGTTCCAGAAACAAGCATGCGGGCAATGGTAGGTGAGTAATTTTCCAAATACACAATTCTCACAATTCCTTTTAATTTTTTAGAAAAGGTGAGAATTTCTTGTACAATATCTAAACTGCTGGAATCTTGTGGATGTGATTTTCCTGATTGAATGATCTGAAGCCTTCCCGCGCTAATTCTAACCAGCCGGTCCAAATCCTTGTAAATCAAAAGTGGTCGTTTATACGGAACTGGTCTCCGGGCCAAACTAACGGTTAACGTATCAACGTCAAATAATTCTTCCGGTTCTGGATGTTTTTTTTCTTCAAATGTTGTTACCGACGTAAGATGGTTATTTACAAAATTAACCAGTACTTGTTTTGCTTCTTGATGCGCTCGCCAGAGTTGGTCATCGGGGATATTTTCTGGAGCTTGTTTTAAAACTTGTGGATTATCAATCCAGCCGGGGACATATTCATTGTATAAATCCTGCAAAGCAGAACTGATCCATGTTCGAGGATGTACGCCATTGGTTATATAATGAATTTTATGTGTTGGAAACATCGCTTGTGATACTTCGCCATGTTTTTTTGATACGCCAAAACTATATCTGCTCATATTCAAGGCAAGGTGAGTCATGTTCAGTCGTTCTTCACCAGCAAGTTTTTTTATGTGCCACGGAAGATACTCACCAGCGAACCGATAGGCTGTATCATAGTCAAATGAATCCTGTCCTTCAGGAAGAGGGGTATGAGAGGTAAACACACAATGTTTTTGTACATCTTCGTCTTTATATTTTTTTTCTGCGAGCAAGGCAAGCGATACAAATGCGCTGTGTCCTTCGTTGAGATGATATGTTTCAATATCATGGTATCCAAGCGCTTGAAGCATTTTTACTCCGCCGATTCCGAGCACTATCTCTTGGCAAATGCGCGCGAACGATGCGCCACCATATAAATTCTCAGTAATATGACGTTTCCATGGATCATTTCGGAAGAGGTCAGTGTCCAAAAGATATACTGGTACGACAAACTCAGAAAAACCCACGATGTCATATCTCCAGCAGCCAACGGTAACATCTTGTTTATCTATTTTGAGGGTAATTTGCACAGGCATTTTGATGAATTGATCGTTTTTCCGCCAATCAACTTCAACAAATATCTGAGAACCATCGGGATTAAAAACCTGCTTAAATGATTTTCCGTTGTAGACCAAAGAGACACCAACAGTAGGAATTTCCAAATCAGCGCAAGAGCGCAATAAATCTCCTGCCAGTACCCCTAATCCTCCTGCATAGGTTGGAATATGCGTTTTGAGCATCATTTCCATGGAGAAGTAGGCAACTTTTACTGTTTGTTTCATCTGGACAGGTATCGATATGGCTTTTTTAGTGTAACAACAATTCGTAAGAAAAGCTACAAAAAAAGTAGTTATACCGCTCTGCTTTGAAATTGTAAGGAATCAAGGCACTGTTCAAAGCTCCGGGTATTATACATTATTGGTAAACCTGAGTATAAGGAGTATAGATTTGCTTTTCTTCCTACTTATTTCTATACTACTTCAGCATGGAGTCGTATCTATGAACCAACAACACATTCGAAATTTCGCCATCATTGCCCATGTTGACCATGGTAAATCAACTTTAGCTGACCGGTTTTTGGAGCTTACTAAAACAATTGCGAAAGATAAGTTACAAGAACAATTTCTGGACCAAAATCCAATTAGCCGAGAGCGCGGAATCACGATTAAACTGGCGCCGGTCCAGATGCGCTATAAATTTCCAATTTCAAATGGAATGGAAAATATAGATTCAGAATACATGCTGAACCTCATTGATACTCCTGGTCACGTGGATTTCTCATACGAAGTTTCACGAACGCTTGCCGCGTGTGAAGGGGCAATCTTATTAGTTGATGCCACACAAGGGATTCAAGCCCAAACCATTGCCCATTTTTTTACGGCACAAAAAGAACATCTCACCTTAATACCAGCAATTAACAAAATAGATTTACCAAATGCGCAAACTGAGTTGGTAGAAAAAGAACTTATTGAAACATGTGGTTTTCAAAAAGAAGAAATTATTTATATCTCTGCCAAAACAGGGCAGAATGTTGAAGAACTTTTGCAAGCGGTAATCCACAGAATTCCTCCTCCTGTTGGTGATCCGCAAGCACCATTGCGTACACTCGTATTTGATGCAGCATTTGATGAACATCGAGGAGTAGTTGCGTATGTACGAATTATTGATGGGTCAGTGAAAGTACAGGATGATATTGAATTTTTTCAAAATAGCGTTCGGGCGCATATTACCGAGACTGGCCATTTTTCACCCGACTTGGTCAAACAAGAATTATTAACTACTGGTGAGATTGGGTATATCATTACCGGTATAAAAGATATTCGAAAAGTTCGCGTTGGCGACACTATTACTATTCCTAATATTAAATCTCAACATCCTGATTTTCAACCGTTGCCAGGTTACCAAATTCCAAAACCCATGGTCTTTTTTGGCATTTATCCCAAAGATACTGGCGAGTTCAGCCATTTGCGGGATGCCTTAGGGAAACTTACTTTAAACGATACGTCACTTACTTATTCAGAGGAATATTCTTCGTATTTAGGAAGTGGCTATCGGGTTGGATTTTTAGGATTGCTCCACGCAGAAATTGTCAAAGAACGACTGCAACAGGAGTTCAATTTAGAATTATTTTTAACAATGCCTCAAGTGTTGTACCAAAAAACGGAAACTGATGAACTTACCGAACCGTATATGATGCTTACGGTTTTTACACCCACCCAATATGTTGGAGGAGTGATGTCTGTGTGCCAAAAGAAAAAAGGAGAGATGATTGATTTAACGTATCATGAAACGTATGCCGTATTAACCTATGAAATGCCGTTTAGTATGTTTATCCGTGGTCTTTCTGCAGAAATAAAATCAGTCTCATCAGGGTTTGCAAGTCTTGACTATAGTTTAACTGACTATAAACCAGCGGACTTAGTAAAGCTTGATATCATAATCAATGGAAATATCATTGATGTGCTTTCAGAGCTTGTCTATAAAGATGAAGGAATTTATATGGCGCGTCGAAAAACAGAAAAATTAAAAGAATCACTGCCTCGGCAACAATTTCGACAAATTATTCAAGGGTTGGTCAACGGAGCAATTGTGACTCGTGAAGAAATCCCTCCCTTTAGAAAAGATGTTTTGCAAAAAATGTCAGGAGGAGATAGAACTCGCAAAGACAAACTATTAGAAGCCCAAAAAAAAGGAAAGTCCCGCATGCTTTCAACCTCAAAGGTGGTTCTTCCCCAAGAAGCGTTGTTTTCCTTGCTCGAAGGAAAATAAGTTCAGTTATTCTCTAATAAGACAACTGGTATAGCTCGCATCCAATAAATTATACCACTAACCGTAATAGATTTGTTTTATACCGCTCCGCTTTGACATTGCAAGGAATCAAGGCACTGTTCAAAGCTCCGGGTATTATACATTATTGGTAAACCTGAGTATAAGGAGTATAGAGACAAATTGTTAGAGTGTAAAGAAGACAAAGCCGCCGATTATGGTGAGGATTGCAGCGACTGCACCAATGCCCAGGAATACATCTCCTGGGCCAGGTTGCATGGTTGGGCGTGGGGTAGGTACTTCTGTAGGTGGAGTTCCGCTGGTACCTGGTCCAGGAACGTTCAGGCCGGGTTGCGTGGGGGTTGCTTCCGAAACTGTTATTGTTTGGCTACATGCGGCAGAACTCGAACTCACCGCATTATTATTGTCTGTTAAGATTGCCGAGGCATTAAAGCTGCCGGCATTATTGTATGTATGAGAAATTTGTGCGCTCACTGAATTGGTGCCAATTCCTCCACTACTCAGCACATTTTGTACCGGGCCATCGCCAAAATTAAAAGTGGCCTTTTGAATCGTTCCATCCGAATCACTTCCGTTTACCGTAAAAGTAACAGAAAATGGGGCTGTTCCAGAAGGAGTTCTATCAACAGTCAACCCAGAACAAATAGGTGGTTGATTATTTGGATTTCCTCCAAGGCCTGGCGTAGTAATTGGAGAAGGAGCTTGGGTATTTGTTGGTGCTCTCGGTGAATTTGTTGGTTGAACACCGGTTGTTGGGGTAGGCACACCTGGCCCGGTTGTTGAGGTAGGCACACCCGGCCCTGTTGTTGGAATTGCTGCTCCAATAGTAATCAGTGCAGGTTTCGTGGTAGAGAGCACATTAATTTCTGGGTCGGAAGTTGATGTTATATTTGTGTCTTTAGAAAACCCGACTTCAGTTGGGGTTCCGCCAGTTTCTGCAATTGCATGAAAGGTAACCGTTGCAATTTTAGTTGGTTGCTGAATTGCTTTCGTAACATCAACGCCAACTGTTACTGTTATAGATGCTTTTCCATTAGTGTAAACTGGACCTTCAAGAATGGACGGGAAAACAAGGTCATTTGGTACGAGTGATGATGCTTGAGTTGCAAGTTTTGTTGGGTCATAAGTAATTATTAAGGTTGATGCAATGACTTGATTCGTGCCAGGGTTCATCATGACTTGTAAGTCAAATGTCTTCCCGACATTTGTCGCGACCGAAGCAGGAGTAAGCTCAAGCGTGGTTGAAGCTGTTGCTTGTGAGCGTGTTTGTTGTTGTTTCTGCAGAATATAAACTGTTAATGGTACTACCAGTAATAAAACAACAATAAAGCCAAATAATAATAATCGTTTTTTATCGAACGACATACAAGATACCCAAAAACATGGGTTCAATTTATCGTATAGAGAAAATAATACTCTGTCAAGCCTTAATGCACTATAGGTTATTGACAACGTGATCGATTGTGTTGTATAAATTAGCAGTCTTTCTGGATAAGTGATTACTCAACAATAAAGCATGGCAAAGATAACGAACAATATTACACCATTATTCGATAACGTTCTTATACAACCACTCGAAGCAGAACAGCGCACCCCAAGTGGGATTGTATTGCCCGATACAGTAAAAGAAAAACCACAAATAGGAGTGATAAAGGCAGTTGGAAAAGGAACAACAGATAAAAACGGTAAAGTTATTCCTATGGCAGTAAAAATAGGCCAAAAAGTAATGTATAAAAAATGGGGTGGAAATGAAGTAAAAGTCGGTACAGAAGAATGGATCATTGTAGAACAAAAAGACATACTCGCAGTGGTTGAGTAAGTTCAAAATTCAAAGTGAAAAGTTAAAAATTATCCCACAAGGGGACTAGCACCACAAGGCTACTATCCACTTCGTGGGGTCGCTTTTTCAAAGCGTCGCAGTTTAAAGTTCAAAATTTAATAAATAAAAGTACCGCCACTTTGAATTTTGCGCTTTGAACTTTTAACTATTAACTTGACTGACTGAAAGGAAGAAACATGGCAAAACAAATTAAATACGGCGCAGATGCGCGGCAATCATTAATAAACGGGGTAAACCAACTCGCAAATGCAGTTGTTACTACCTTAGGTCCAAAGGGACGCAACGTTGCCTTGGATAAAAAATGGGGAGCGCCAAATGTTATTCATGATGGGGTTACTGTTGCAAAAGAAATCGAACTCGAAGAACCATTTGAAAATATGGGCGCGCAGTTGGTAAAAGAAGCCGCATCCAAGACGAATGATGTCGCAGGAGATGGAACAACCACCGCAACCCTCTTAGCCCAATCCATTATTAATATCGGATTCAAAAATGTTACCGCAGGGGCAAATCCTATGATTTTACGCAACGGAATTGAAAAAGCAGTTGAGGCAGTCATTGGTGAAATTAAAAAAATGGCAAAAGACGTCAAAGACACAGATGTTGCAAAAGTCGCAACAATTTCAGCCCAAAACGAACAAATTGGTAAATTAATTGCTGAAGCATTGCGAAAAGTCGGTAAAGATGGAGTCGTAACAGTTGAAGAAGGCCGCGGACTTGAACTTTCAATTGATTACAAAGAAGGTATGGAATTTGATAAAGGGTATGCATCTTCATACTTTGTTACCAATACAGACCGAATGGAAGCAGAAATAGAAAATCCCTACATTTTAATCACTGATAAAAAAATCTCTTCTCTGCAAGAATTATTACCATTCTTAGAAAATCTCATTAAAGTTACCAAGAATTTTGTTATTATTGCGGATGACATTGATGGTGAGGCATTAGCAACGTTAGTAGTGAACAAACTTCGCGGAACCTTTAATCCACTCGCTATTAAAGCCCCTGGATTTGGTGACAGACGTAAGGAAATGCTTGAAGACATTGCCGTCTTGACTGGCGGAACCGTTATCTCAGAAGATACCGGGAGAAAATTAGATAGTGTAACACTTGATGACTGCGGACGTGCGGATAAAGTATGGGCTGATAAAGAAAACACCCGAATCATTGGCGGAAAAGGAAATCCAGCACAACTCAAAGCTCGCATTGGGCAAATCCGACGAGCTATTGAAGAGACTACTTCTGATTTTGACCGGGAAAAACTCCAAGAACGGCTCGCAAAATTAGCAGGCGGAGTTGCGGTAATCAATGTGGGAGCAGCAACAGAAGTTGAATTAAAAGATAAAAAAGAACGGGTCAATGACGCAGTTGCCGCGACTAAAGCAGCGCTAGAAGAAGGAATTGTTCCAGGAGGAGGAGTTGCGCTTCTCAAAGCTCGCCGAGTATTGCCAAAATTGCGTGATGCATTGACTGTTGATGATGAAAAAACAGGCGTAGATATTTTGTATAAAGCATTAGCCGAACCAATGCGTGGTATTGCGCGTAACGCCGGAGTAGACGAGGGATGGGTAGTGCGAACAGTTGAAGACCACGATAGCAAAAAAGGCGATGACTATGGATTTAATGCTTTGACTTTGCAGTTTGGGCCAATGGTAGGAGCAGGGATTGTTGATCCGGCCAAAGTGACTCGTTCTGCAGTGCAAAATGCAGTCAGCGTTGGCATGATGGTATTAACTACCGAAGCATTAATAACTGATCTTCCTGAAAAAGAAAAAGCTCCTGCAATGCCAGGTGGTGGCATGGGCGGAATGGATTATTAAACTTTAGATTTTAAATTTCCAATTTTCCCCTCCCAGGGGATCGATGACAAATTTCAAAAGAAACTCGCATGAAAGCGGGTTTTTTCTTTAATTGTCAAAGATTTTCATTCTATGGTATATTATCTTATTCCTTCATGACGTATGAGACGAATTTTATTATTTGTACTTCCCTTACTTTTGGCCGCAGCTGTATTTGGAGGGTTTCAATATGTGCAAAGTAAGCAAGCGGGGAAAGGTGCTTTACAAGTTACCTCCCATCCAGATAGCACCGTGTATTTAAATGGCCAGCAAATTGGTAAAACTCCCCTTTGTAAATGTCAGCTGGCAGATATGCTTGCAACTGGTGAATATACCGTTAAAGTTGTGCCTCTAGAAGGAACGTTTCCTCCGTTTGAAGAAAAAATTACGATTGGTAAAGGTGTCCTTACCGTCGTAGATCGTATTTTTCAAGAAGGAGCTTCTTCAGAAGGAAATGTTATTACCCTTACCCCATTGGACAATAAAAACTCACTTGAATTATTAGTGTTATCCTTTCCTCAGAAGGCAGACGTGTATATTGATAATAATCCTTCAGGAGATAGTCCGTTTGTCCTTCGCAACATTACCGAATCTGACCACGAGATTAAATTATCAAAAACCGGTTACAGAGATAAAAGTGTCCGTATCCGAACAGTGCAAGGGTATAAAGTAACCGCCACCGTATTTATGGGTATTAATCCGAATGTGGTCAGTGAATCTCCTACTCCACTTCCTTCATCTGCGCCATCGACCACGCCGGCCGTTGCAAAAGTCATTATTCTTCAAACCCCAACCGGTTTTTTACGAGTCAGAGCAGAAGCATCTGTTGCATCAGCAGAAATTGGAAGAGTGTCACCTGGCGATAGTTTAGATTTAGTCAGCGAAACAGAAGGGTGGTACCAAATAAAACTTCCAGATAAGAGTATAGGGTGGATAAGTAGCCAGTACGCAAGTAAACAATGAGGTAGAAGATAAGGGCTATACTATATATATGATCACTATTACCAAAATAAACCAAATAGTAATCGTAGTCAGGAGGGGGGTGTCTGAGAGTAATATTCGTTCTGGACTTTCACCTTCGTGTCTTTCATAAATATCTTGCAAATATCTCATTAACCCATAGACTACTGGAATAATAGTAATCATGAGCCATTTTCTTCGAGAGAACTCATTTGGTAAAAAGTCCGGCAGCAAAACCCCCAAAGATATTCTTTGTCCCTCACGATTTTCCAAAAAGGTAAAAAGAGCATATGAAATAAATGTTGAAGTCGCAAATATTGAGGCATATACATCAAGTAACCGTTCTGAATAGTGAGACAATGTTTTTCGCGTTGCGGCGATTTGTGCGGATGGATATTGAGAAATAAGTGTTAATTCGGATCGTCGTTTTCCAATAGCGAGAAAAAGAGAAATCGTAATGGTTGTCAACAGTAACCAAACCGAAATATGATATCCCGATGCAGCTTCCCCAGCATACACGCGTAAAATATACCCTGCAGCTATTGCTAAAATATCGAGCACTTCAATATGTTTAAAAAACATTGAATACGAAAATTGGAGTAAAACATACACAATTGTAATAACAAAAAATGCTGGGGTAATAAAGAATCCAATTACGAGCGAGACAATTGTTAATACGCCTGCTACTGTCAGCGCGTATGGGACCTGAAGATCGCCATGGGCTAATGGACGAAATCGTTTGAATGGATGCAGTTTGTCTTTTTTGATATCAAAAAAATCATTAATAATATAAATTGCTGATGAAAGTAAGCAAAAGACAATAAATCCGATCGTAACATTTTGCATAATTGGCGGATTAAATAATTGACCGGTAAACGTAACTGTTGCAAATAAAAAGAAGTTTTTTATCCACTGTCGTGGGCGTAGGAGTCGAAGTGTATTAAACAGTAGTTTTTTCATCGGACGTTTTGGTAATAGTATGAAGGAATAATAGTGCTCCTACCATTACTACTACTAACATAATAATAGCAAATAGTTTTCCTTGGCTTGATAAAGTCAATGAGATTAGCCCTAATATAGCAGATACTGTCCAGTAACACAATGCAACACTTCGCTGTCCAAGTCCCAACCGAAGCAATAAATGATGCAAATGTTTTTTGTCATGCCAGAAAGGAGATTTCCCCGATAAAATTCTTCTCCCTATCGTGAATGCTCCATCAATCATTGGTACTCCCATTACTAAAATTGCTGTCGCAAGTTTTGCGCCAGATAAGATTGAGACCACACTCACTAATAAGTATATGGCAGTCGCGCCATATCCTGGAAAAATCTTTGCTGGATAAAAGTTATAAAATAAAAATCCAATACAAGCACCGGCCACAATAAACGATATTTGAGCAGCAATTAAAGTATTTTGGTCCGAAAGCGGATATCGAAGGCTTAAAAGACCAATAAAAATACTTGAGATGGCTACAATTCCCGGCATCTGTCCATCTACGCCTTTGCTCCAATTCAACATATTCATTACCCATACAATCCAAATGAGCGCTAAAATATCTGAAAGTGCAATAATTGAATGATACCCAAAAAAATAAAAAGAGATCTTAAATACATCTAAATGTAAAATTCCGCCAAATGGATTCGTAATAAATGGTATACTAACTCCTGCTCCGACAATAATCCCGGCGATTACAAAATTTGCAAAGAATCGCAAATAGGGCGAAATATCCAATTTATCATCAAGAACGCCAATGATGAGGGCAATCGTTGCGGCTAAGTACATCGCAATAGTTATTTTGGTAAGAGGAACAAATAAAAGTCCGGCAATTAAAACTCCTAAAACCATTGGTATTCCGCCACCTCGAGGTATTGGTTTCGTATGAATCATGGCAGGATGTTTGTGGACAGCCGGATCATCAACCACATTAATTTTCCTCAAGATCTTGATACAAAGTGGGGTAAGGATTGTTGTGATAAGGCAGGCAGTAAGAAACGAGAGATAGAGCTCTTGATAAGAAAAAAAAATACCCATATATTAAATAATAAGAAGAATTGTTCGTAAGACAAATAAAAAAGTAAAAAGGCACACGAGAAACGTAGTGAGACAAATAATGCGTGATACAAGAGGATTCTTTGAATAAATCGCGGAGGAGAAGAAGAGGTTTATCAAATATAATATGCCGGCTATTGCAAGAGGAATAAAGATTTCATTACGGAAACCAAGTCGTTTTTCTCCCCACGGCATTTGATTGTATAATGGGATATAAGTTGGCAGTGATCGATAAAAGAATATAATAAGAAGCATATTAACCGTAAGTAAAATTAACGATCCGCTAATTCCCCAAAACATAGTTTTATCCGATTTAATATAACTAAAAGATATATTCATATAAAATTGCGTCTTGAATCATTATTTTTTGTTGATAATGAGAAAGCGCAAACGGAATTGACTGCCTCGGTGAAGTGACTAAAATATACGTTGGTTTTACGCGTTCTATATCATCTTGTGTTTCTTGTAATGTTTTGTCATTGGAAGTCATATGATATGCGACAGTATATCGTCCGGGCGGAAGTTTATTGGTGAGTTTATACACTTGCGCATTATTTCCCCATATAAAAAGCGTATCTTCCTTCCGCATTTTCTGATTAAGGTATTTTACCAGTTCATAATCCTTTGGGGTATTACGGTCGAAAAACCGTAAATAATCTCGTACTGACTTATCGCCTTGTACAAAGGTAAAAAAATTTCGGTAATATGAAAACGTTTTATTGTAAAAATTAAAATTATGAATGAGTAGCCAGAGAATAATAATAGATGATCCTAATCCAATCAAGTATGAAACCGTCATTTTTTTATGTGTGGGAATAATCGTTCCTAAAAGCAAAGAAAAACTTGGTAGGAGTACCAGCATGTAGTGAGTATACGAACGTTGGGAGAAAAATGCATTAAATAAAGAGAACGCAACCCATAGGTAAATAAATAGAAAAGACGGATTTATCTTTTTCCGTTTGAAAAACAACACCCCAACTATTGTGAGTACCCCTAATAATTTAATCACCAAGAGGCCTTGGCCTATAATAAATTTGTTTCCATAGCCGACATATCCTACATTTTGTTTAAAACAGGCGTTGAAAAAATCAGCAAAAGCCCCATGCGCAATAAAATAAAGCGAGGTAAGAATGATTGGCAGTAAAAACCCGACTGCATAGGGAATAATATGAATTACCAGGCGCGGTACAGATTTAAGGTCTTTATAGGAAATAATTGCAAAAAATAAAAAGAATGCTGCCGTATCAAATACGGCCACAACTTTAAATAGAAATGCAATAGATAAGAGGAGCCCTGCGAAAAAAAGTTGTATCCCGGAACGAGATGTTAATTCGCGAGATATGGGCAACCGTGCGCTTTTGAGATCATCTGATTTTTCTTTTTGGATGGATTTACAGGTGGTAAATACAAGCAGACCGGCTGTGAGGATGGGAAGGAGCATGAAATTTTCTGCGTTCGCAATATTTCCTTCAATGAGTGGAATTCCAAAAAAGAATGCGAAAAAAATGGTAACGCCATATACTACGCGATAATCTTCAAAAAGTTTTTTTGCAAGCCAATAAAAAATCCATACACTTCCTAACCCAACAAGAAGGGAAATAAATCGGGCCCAAAATTGGTCACCTTGAAATACCGCATATAAAAGGTATAACAATGGTGGTTTATTGTCCCAAATATCCCGATACAGTAATCGTCCCTGTGAGATAGCCGACCCGAGCACTTCATAAATTCCTTCGTCTCCATACCAATAGGGTTCAAAAAGGGATGGAATACGTAAGAGGACAAAGATTAGGGAGATGCCAATCAAAAACCAGGAATGGTGATTTTTCTCTAGCTTGGCTAGAAGTTTCATAGCTTTTCAGTTACTTTATATTCTAACCGTTTTCCCAGCATAAGTTGCGTATGAGAAACAAGAGCGGGGAGTGTTGATAAGAAAAATCCCACAATGGGAAGCAAAACAAATTCTAAAGGAAATAAAAATTGACGCACTTTTGATAATGATTTATTGTGCGGTTGGTTTCTGATATCAACAATAATCATTGCCAATAACGCAAATAAACATGAAGTTAAAATGGTGCCGGCAATTTGGGGTAATTTATAGCCAAGGTTGGTTCGGAAGAAAATGGGGTTAACTAAGGGAATGACATTGGCTGCAATAGTAATAATAAACCAATTAACCGGCCATAAGAAATGGTCAAGTAACACATTGTATAACATCATGGTTTTTCGCATAAATGGAACATTGGGAACAGTAAACCACCACTTAATAAATAATGGGTCATCTGAGACTCCCCAAGACCACCGTCGTTCTTGGTCGTATTTGTTTTTTATACTTTTCCAATAACTCGAAGACAAGGGTGCGTCCATAGAGGTTTTTAAAAAGAGTGGCTCAACCCATGCGTTGCCTTCTAATTTATAAAAAGCTTTAAAGAAAATACGGTAGTCTTCTGGAATAACATCCACATCCCAATAACCGATTTTTTTAAGCATTTGAAAAGAGAGGGAATAGGTTGAATTGGCAACTAATCTATCATTTTGGATAAGCAGCGCAGTTCGCCATACGCTACTAAAGAATGAAAGTACCCTCACTGGTGCGGGAACATGCCAGAAGTTATTATAATTCACATTTGCGGATTGCCAGAATTTGCTATATCGTTGTGGATCTTTGAGGAATTTGTACGTAAGATAAGAAAAATATTGTTTATCAAAAATAGAATCAACATCAACTGAAGAAATAGTTGCATAGTTAATATCAATAATTCCCGATTCCACCAGCCGTCTATGCGCCTCATGTCCGGCATACGCTTCGTTTGAAGATTTCCCTTTTACTTCTCCTGGCACATCAGGATGATATGAGGCAAAGATGTCTCCAAAAATGGGTTTGAATTCTTTCATTAATGCTTCTGCCTTTTCGCGGGCTGTCGATTCTCGCTGTTCCATGGCAAGGACAATATACAGTTTTTTAGTGGAGAATGTTTGTTCTGCCATAGATTGTAAAGACGCCTTCATTTTGTCAACGTGTTCTCTATAATTAGGGATTACAATGACATGGGTTACTTTGTCAAAATGGTCAAGTTTTGAGGCGTGAACTACCCAATTTATTTTTTCTGCTTGGCGAATTTTTTTAGAAGAAAGATATGCATAGATTGCTAACGAAAATGATTTATAGAACCAATATACGTCAAAAAAGATAATAAAATAAGCCAACACAAGTGGCATTACCAAAGAACCCCAAATGGGGAAGGTAATAAGCGTGAGTGAGACAAATCCAGGAAGTATTTCTAAGGCGCGCCGAGTTTTTGTAGGATATCGTTCAAATAGCTTTTGAAAAAAAGTAGTCATAGGTAGAATTCAATTATACGATATAAGCATGTAACTCACTTCATTTTTTTGAAAATTCTGTGAACATTTTGATTCGTTTGATCTTGGAATTCCTCAAACGGAATTTCTTTCAGTTGGGCAAGAAACTTCCCTACAAGTATAACATAAGCTGGCTCGTTCCGACTACCTCGGTGAGGGAGAGGGGTTAAAAATGGACTGTCTGTTTCCGCGACAATTTTGTCTCGTGGCGTGAATTTAGCGAGTTCTTTCAAATCGGTATCTTCACCAGGTGCAAGTCCGGGATACGTGACGTTTCCATCAAATCCTATATAAAATCCCATCTGCAAAGCAGATTTGAGAATGTCCATCGAGCCTGCAAAACAGTGAAACATGCCCGGCGGATTTTGCAGCAGATTTTTGTGATGTTTCAATATCTCAATAACGTCTTTACCAGCTTGACGGTTATGAATTTGAAGGGGTAATTGCAAGCTGTGGGCTAACTCAATTTGCTGCTCAAAAAGAGTACGCTGCTGGTTTGGATCGACAATACCGTTTGATTTATAATTATAATAATCCATGCCGATTTCACCAATGCCAATAACTTTGGGATGCTTGGCAAGTTTTTTGAGTTCTTTTTTCCAATTTTTTTCTTCTTTATCTGCATGATGAGGATGGATCCCAATAATTGCATATAGAGTTTCATACTGATTTGCAAATTCAACTGCTTTTTGACTTGAGTCAATTTTTGTTCCGGTATTAATAATTGCTGTTACTCCCGCATCAAATGCGCGTTTAACCACATCGTTATACTCTTTCTCAAACGAGTGAAACTGCAAATGGCAATGTGTGTCAATCATAGATGGTATTATGTTGGGTAATATAGATTATGAGGTTCGATGGTATTGTTGAATTAAATTTTTAACTTCACCAACCATTTGTTGTGGGGTAAACGTTGCTTTAAGCAAGTACCCAACTGCACCAATTTTGAAAGCTTCTTTAATGACTGAATCGTCTCCTAAATTTGTTATCATAACAACAGGAGTTTTTTGCATAGTTGCATTTTGGCTTTTTTTGATCTTGGTTAAAATTTCAATCCCGCTCATGTCGGGAAGCATGATATCCAAAAGTACCATATCGTAAACTATTTCTTCAATTGCTTTAAGCCCATCAGTGCCATTCGCGAAGGCATCAACTTCAAATTCAGCAAGTTCAAGTTGCCGTTTATAGAGGTCTCGTATAAATTCCTCGTCTTCAATCAGTAATAATTTCGCCACAGCTTTATTATAGTCTCTTTATTTTCTTCAATCAATAGACTAAATTTGATTCGCGTATTGGCGAAAGGGCGCATCGTGCAATATTGATTAAGAAACAACGGGGAGAGAGAAACTAAAAGTTGAACCTTTACCTTCTCCTTCTGATTCTGCCCAAATTTTTCCATGATGCAAATCTATAATAGACTTTGAGATATATAATCCAAGGCCTGTTCCTCGCGATCCTTGCTCAAGCCTACCAACTACTCTGTAGAACTTCGTAAACAAATGAGGGATAGCCTCAGTTGGTATTCCTTTTCCAGTATCCTTAATATGTGTAATTACCTGATTATCAGTATGTTCAATAGAGACAGTAATATGGCCCCCCGATGGAGTATAGGAAATCGCATTTCCTAGTAAGTTCATTAGCACTTCATATATTCTCATGGTATCTACCGAAACTGTTGGGATTTGTTGTGAAGGTTGTTCAAAAGTAAGCGTAATTTTTGCTTGCGTTGCTTGGTTTTTTAAGTCGTCTACCGCTTGCAATACAAATGGTGGCCACTCTATTTGAGAAATGTCGAGCGCGAGATTACCTTTTTCTATTCGTGATACACTCAAGAGATTTTCAATTAAATTCCCTAACCGTTGTACTGAAATAGTAATTCTATCCAAAAATGTATTTTGTTCTGCATTAAATTCTTGTTTATTTTCATCAATAAATACCGAAAGATAGCCTTTGAGGGCTGTTAGTGGTGTTCTCAATTCATGCGTTGCGATAGACACGAAGTCTACTTTTAGTTTTTCAAGTTCTTGTTCTTTCGAGACATCATAGAAACTAAAGATATAATGAAGTTCTGTCACGTAAACTGAAGGGACAGGAGAAACAACTAAATCAACAATTTTTTCATCCCCGAATCTCGCACTAAAGCTTAATCGCAATTTTACTGGGGATTTTTGCGCAGAATTACATAAATCTATAAGTGAAACTTTTTCATTATTATCTTTGAACATAATAACTGATTCAAATGGTTTATGTTCAACCTCATGGGCATCCCATCCTGAAATTGTGGACGCGGCGTTGTTAAATAAGACAATGTTATGTGCTTTATCAATGGCAATAACTCCATCCGCAACGCTTCCTAAAATAGTAGATAAGGTATTGCGTTCTGCTTCAATAGTATCTCGATCGTTGCGTAATATTTGTTGCGACTGTAATAAGCTTTGCGCCATACGATTTACCGAATAGGCAAGATCTTCTAATTCGTCTCGAGTATGCACAGTAATAATATGAGTAAAATCCCCATGTTCAATGCGTTGTGCATCCTTTGCTAATTGACTAATAGGTTTTAGCATGAATTTGGTCACAAAAAAGATGATTAAAAATGAAGCAACAACAAACGCGACGATACTTAAGATAACTACATTTTGGACATCATTTAATAATTTGTTATAAACTCTGTCATATGATATCGAATAGACAATAGTATGTTGATGTTTGTTATAATCTTCGAGCACCGGGTACACGATGGTGCTTAATTCTGTTTTTTGAGGAGAGGTAAAATTATACGAAGGATCAATAAGTTGTAACTGGTCAAGCAGCGTTCCTTTTTTTGCAATGCCCCGTATTGGAGGATGGGTAGTATACGCAATATTCTCACGTCCATCAAGGTAAAGATCTGGTTTGCTATCAAACAAAAGATCGCCTTCTGTGTTAAATATTTTTATTTCAGTAATTGTTTGGTTTGAAGCACTGAGAATATTTTGAATAATTTCTCCAAAGCGAAAATGGTTTGTTGCGTAATACTGTTCAAAACTTTTCCCAACCTGAAGAGTTGAAAGGTCTGTGTAAGTTTTCACTTCGTTGGTAAGAGTTGCACGTGAAAGCGTAAAATTTCTGGTGAAAAGAATAAACGACTGCATCGAAAAGACGACATTCAGTAAAAAAATAATGAGGATCGTAAACTTCAGTCGTAGACCAATTTTCGGTGGCGTAGGCAGCTTCATCTCACGTATAGCATATCATAAAAAGAGGCTATTACTGAAGGTAAATTTCAGTCGCGCGGATTCCATTATCACGTCGGGGAGTCCAGCTAAAACGTTTGTTATTTGCATAAGAATCTTCTTGTTGGTGTAAGGGGATAATCGGTACTTCTTTCATTGTTTCTTCCGCAAGTTGTTGTAACAGTTTTAATCGTTGTACTGAATCAACTACTTTATCCGACTGCTCTATTAATTGATTGACTGGTTTACTATTGAAATTGCCTATATTAAATCCACCATATCCACTTTTTGCGTCGCGAGCGTGGATAAGCGTCCCATATGCGCCTCCAGCATCGCCATTATCTTGAGACCATCCGAGTAAATAAAAAGAGGTATCATAGTTCGGTCCGAGTACTTTATCAAAGTATTGGTCTTTTGGAAGTGCATTTAATGTAACCTTAATTCCCACTTTTGCTAATTGTTGTACCACTGTTTTTCCGATTGCTTCATCGTTTTGATATCGATTATTTGGTAAATCAAGCACAATATCAAATCCATTGGGATAGCCAGCATCGGTAAGTAGTTTTAGAGCTCCCACTGGGTCATATGCTGGACGTATAATAGTTGGATTAAATCCAAAATTTACGGTTGTTGCCGGTTGATTCGCCGGGTACGCATGGCTTCCCATAACATTTTTTACAATTTCGTCCTCATCGATTGCTTTATAAATTGCCTGGCGTACTTCTAATTTTTTAAATGGGTTTGCTGATGCAGATGAATACTTTGTTTTCGCGCTTGAGACATCCATTCCTAAATAAATGACCCGCAGAGACGGCGCTCCACGGAATTCCACCGCGCTATTTTTTTCTATGTCTTGTACTCGACTTGAGGGGACATCCTCGATAAGGTCTACTTTTTGAGAAAGCAGCGCATCTACTCTCTGGTCATTATCTTCAATTACATGATAAATAGCATTTTTTATAGGGGGAGCGCCAAGATAATATGATTCATTTGCAACTAATTTATATTCATTCCCATTTTTACTTACAAATTTATATGGTCCTGTGCCATTCGGGCTATCAAATCCATGAGCGTCTGTGTATTTTTTTGAAATAACATATGCATTAATAAGATTATTCAATAACAGTGGCGCAGGGCCATTGGTAGTAATTTCGATAGTATAAGGCTCTATTATTTTTACTGACTTAACCGCGGAAAGGTCATCTTGGACTACATATGTTTTTGCAAAATCTATACTATACTTCGCGTCTTCTGCAGTGAAATCATCGCCACTATGAAATTTAACTCCTTTGCGAAGGCGAATTCTCCACGTTGTATCATTCGGATTATCCCATGACTCAACAAGTTGGCGTGACGCAAATTTTAAGTCTTTGTTAAAAGTAGTGAGTCCTTCAAAAATATTCGCATTGAAATTAAACGTTGGGTTTTCATACTCTATTTTTTTTTGGCCATAAAACCCAAGAGGTGCTGATTTTATGCCGATAACAACGATATCTGCTTTTGCTTGTTTTTGTACCGTAGGATTATTTTTTTGTCCTGACATTAAGAGCCAAATCGCAGCTCCGGCCAAGCAGGCAATGAGGAATAATATTACAAACATCATTCCAGAAGAAGATTTTTTAGGCGCTTCTGCCTGAGACGTTGGAGGCGGTGTTGATGAATGATTTTGTTCTGGTGTATCCACGGATATGAGCCGATTTAAAATAGGCTTATATTTAACGTAGCTTAACCTATACAAAATGTCAACAGAGAATTTAAGAGGTTGGTCATTGTTCAATTGCTAAATTGTTTCATTGTTCCCTCACCGATTCGGCTGAGCTCATCGTCGAAGACCTAACCCTCTCCCAGAAGGAACTTATAACTTGTATATTTTAAAAGGTGTATTCTGAGAAGGGTCAAAACAGATTCGTACTTCCCTCAATTTTGGGATAATAATAAGTGACGCAATTGTTTCTAATGGCTCGGATGATTTAAATTTTTGTTGTTGGGTTTTTGATAACAGCTCTTTCATATCATTCACATTCATGTGATGTTTTATAGTTTTTTGGGCAATCTCTAGCCGTTCCTCAGAATTCTTTGAATGGAATCGTTCTCTGTGTTTCATGTGAGAAGATAAATAATGATTCGTATGGACATATGGTTGATGTTCCATGCTATCTACAGCCACATAGTCGCCCGCAATTTCAATATTCAGAATCTGAGTTTCTTGCACTAACACATGGTTAAACCCTGACGCTCGTTTTGTCTTTCCAATTATTTTTTCTGCCTCATCAATCGTTTTGCATTCTAAAATTGCGCGAGCAAGAAAATTTTTCGGAACTCCAATTTGCGCGACTGGGTTGAGGTCATTCACGCATTGGACTAATCCCCAGCTATTTAAAGAACCGGAAACGCCTGGAAGTTCGGTGCAATACTGCAGTCCTAAAAAAGTAGTTCCTTTGATGGTTGCTTTTAATATATATAAATCAGATTGTTCTTCTTTAATCCAATCTTCATTGTGTCCAATAATTGCTCCATCACTGTTAAAGCTTACCGCAACGGTGCAATGGTCATTGTGAAAAAAATAATTACTGTGTGAAGGTTTTGCGCGGTGATAAATTTCATGTGAGTTTAAAAAAAAGTAATCTTTTACAGCAACTTTTGCGGCGCGGGCAGTTGATTCGAGTTCTTCGACCAATTGAGGAAACCTTTCTAAGGTATGGCGGTAATATGGTTTAATTAAATCAACATATTTTTCATAGTGTTTGATTGTCTGCTTGAGGTGTTTGATTCGGTAGTTAATTTGCTGTTCAAACGTTGATCCAATCGCTTCGCCAAGCTTTTTGTGGGAACCCGATACTTCTAAATAAGGAAATTGTTTGGGCATTACTTAAGTTATATCATGTTTCACTTTATTATTGACATCTGCTCTTTTATTGATGAATAATATGGTTACGGTATTTTTTGAGAGGAGGTGTATATGGCTGCCAGAAAAAAAGTAAAAAAGAGAACACATCGACCAGCACGACGATCAGCGACTTCATTTTTAGATACTTCTGCATTTGGAATGGGAGTAAATCCTTATTTAGCCACCGGAATTGGAGTTGTCTTGGCATTATTGTTTTGGGGTGGATTATTTGGCTATATTGGATTAGCATGGATTGTATGTGGGTTATATATGATGAACAAATCTCGATAATTGATGTACGAAGTTATTTTTTAAATCCACAAACAGTAGCAAAACGATAATCATTGGGTAGTTTTTCGTTCATACTTTTTCGATGAGAAAAGTATTGGTTAGAATGGTAGGTGCAAATTTTTTGGTTCAAAATATTCTGTACAGGAATTCCAGACGTTCGCAAAGTATGTTCTGCAGATCCCCATATATCTATTGAATATTCCTCATTTTTCTGGTGAATGAACTGGTCCCATTTTGTTTCTTTTGACCGTTTAATTGTTGGTAATAGGTAACAACATGGACCGATTGAAGGACCAATAATTGCCTGCATTCGTTCAGGTTCGACCTTGAAGTTTTCTTTGAGAGCATCAATTGTTTTTTCAATAATTCCCGCATCCAAACTCTTTCGGCTTCCATGGATAAGCGCAAATGATTTAGTTTTCAAATCGTATAAGGCAAGGGGAATACAATCTGCAACAATAAGAAATAAGGAGAGATTTGGTTCTTGGGTAAACAATGCGTCAACAGTATAACTTTCATTGAGGATCATCATTCCTTTTCCTCCATCAGCTTCTGTTACCTGTTTCACCTTATCCTCATGAAGAGCTGCCATGCTGATACATTGGTTCAGTTCAACTCCCAATGAATTGAGGAATTGTTTGCGACTGGTAAGGGATAGTGATTGATTCCCTCGATGAAGAGACATGTTGCCATCGGTAATTTCTGAAGCTGCGAATAAAAAATTGTCGGGTGTTGTTAATTTCATATAACCTTTTTGTGAATTCGAGGAGGTCAGGCAAATTGAGTACCTGGACGAATTTGGAACTTTCTATGGGAATTATTTTAATCTATGTAAATAAAGTTTATGAGCAATAATACCAAGTATCGTACTATAAATTAACATTAAAATCCCGATTAATAAAAATGTACCTAAACCAGGAAAGAAGAACCCAAGCGAGTTTGGAGGAAGGCCTAAGATATGAGTAACTGGCACGAAAGTAAACGCAACTGCGTACAATGAAATTATTAGTGCTGCTCCAATTGTAAATACATAGGTAACATATGAAAGTAGTCGTTTATAGTTCGAAGGATGAAATCCTTTCATAACTTAACTATTGCATCAATATTGTTTAAGCGCAAGTACAAATTATGAAGAATATAGAAAGTTCTGATTTAGTACATTTGGCATTGTGATAAAAACTGAGGTACCTGGATTGGAACTGACTGTAATATTTATAGTCTGGGGAATAATGGAGGGTGACTTTTGATTGGTGATTCATTAAACTGCGCAAGAATTTTTTGAGATGTTTCTGGTAAAAATGGTTCGAGACTATGCGCAATAGTTCTAATTTGCCCAACCAAATCTTCCAAAATTGGTTTTGCTTGTTCTTTGTTTAATTCCCATGGTTTGGTGTCATTAATTTGTTTATCAGCTTTTGAAATCTTTTTCCACACTTCGTTTAATGCTTCATTAAATCTGTATTCAACAAGCAGATTCTCAACGTGTGGGTCAAGTGATAGTGGTTGATTCTGAAGGCTAACTTCATTTTTCTCACACAACTTTGCAACCCGTGCCATCAGGTTTCCTAACCCATTTGCTAAATCTGCGTTATACAATTCTTTTAACCTGTCTTCTGAAAAATCTCCATCGGCAGTTGGCGGAATTTCCCGCAAAAAATAATACCGCAACGTATCTGTTCCGTATTTTTCAATCATTTCTAGAGGGTCAACGACATTCCCAAGCGTTTTACTCATCTTTTGTCCCTTTACCGTAAAGTATCCATGAACAAATAATGACTTGGGAAGTTCAAGTTTTGCCGAAAGCAAAAATGCCGGCCAATACACTGCATGAAATCGAATTATCCCTTTTCCAATCACATGCACATCCGCAGGCCACCACTTTTGGTAGTTCTCAATATCAGAACCAAACCCAATTCCTGACTGATAAATATTTAACGCATCAAACCATACATACATGCGTTGAGTTGGATCGCCCGGAACTTCAACGCCCCAATTCTTAGCGCGTTCGTTTGACCGTGAAATACTTATATCTTTGAGCCCTTGTTTTATAAACGAAATTGCCTCATTTTTGCGTTCAGTCGGAATTATTTTGACCGTTTCAGATTCTAAAAGTTCGAGAATTTGTTTTTCGTATTTTGAAAGTTTAAAGAAATAATTTTCCTCAGTTACTTCTTCTAACTTTTTTCCTGGATGTTCGTAACATTCACCTTTTTCGTTTAATTCATCTCGCTCATAAAACAATTCACAGCCAACGCAATACAGTCCGGTATAGGATTTTTTATAAATATCTCCCTGTGTATAGCAGAGTTCCCATAGTTTTTGGGAAGATTTGTGATGTTCTAGGCTGCTCCCTTTTTGCCATACGTCAAATTCGACATTCAGTTTTTTTGAAAGCTCATAAAACAGCTTGGTATTTTTATCAATAAATTCCTGAATTGGTTCTCCAGCTTTTTCAGCAGCCTGGACATTTTTAATTGCGTTTTCATCACCACCACAGAGCAATAATACTTGTTCATTGCGCAGTTTGTGAAATCGTTTAATCACATCTGACTGCACAAATTCAAGCGCGTGACCAATGTGAGGTTTAGCGTTTACGTAAGGAATTGCGTTGGTAATATAAAACTTGTTCATGCGGCAATTTTACCAGAGAACGTGTAGGTACACAAGAATACAGCTTTGTTAAAGTAGATTTCAACGTTTCCGCAGGTGTAGCTACAATTACACCCCAAGGGTGTAGCCTCATAACTTTCTGAAGCTTTTTTAATTCCTACTTTTAAAAAACAATTCTAACGTAATAATTAGTGAGCAAATAATAATTAAGAAAAATGGATTCATGAGTTTGAGATACCGTAAGATCAATATAAACACAAGTGCCGTACTATAGATAAAGCCTCGTGTTTTGTTATTGCTTGCATAAGAGATAAAAAAGAACAATACAAAGAAAAACAACCCGAAAAAAACAGTAATAATTGAAAGATTTCCTTGAGGAAGGGGAAAAGTTGTTTCCGGTGAGTATGAAATGAGAAAGCATAAAAAAACAAGCAACGATCCCATTCCCGCAATCAAAAAGGGCAATGGACGTTTTTTTCGATGCATACAAATAGTGTAGCAGATCTTTTCATTTTAGACCTTGACATTTTGTATAATATCTGAAATGCTATAGATGATATATTCTTAACTATGGCAAAAAAGAAGAAAAAGAATACTTCTTATTCTAAAATATCTCTTAGCAATTCAGGCAATTTTATTATTTTCCTCGGTCTTGCTCTGTTGATTATGTTTAGTATATGGGTATTGGTTAGTCATTAACAGCAAACACCAACACAGCCTGCTTCAAGCAAAAAAATGAGTTGCGCTTCAATTGATCCAAAACAGTACATAGTCCAATCAACACAAATGTCCCAGATCAAGAAGTAGTGAATTATTAGACCTTATCCGGATAAGTTTAATTCTATTTAGCTTGTCCTAGCAGCCCAAACTAAATTAAGCTAAGCGCTATTTTTTTGTCTATTTCGGAACATGCTTATTATTTACGAAGCAATACGTAGGACGGCAGAGCGCGTGATACTCAAGGAACTCTTGTCGCGGTTACTGAACAAATACAGAATAAAATGGAACCATTATTGTTGAAGGACTTTGTTCTTCTATGCAGCTAATTCCTCGTATGAAACTCTTGACAAGTCTTGGCACTCGTGTTATATTAGTGCTAATCGAGTTATCAGTTCTCGGTTTCCAGATATTTGTATATCAGACTTCAGTTCATCAGATAAGAACTGATAAACCGAAAACCGATTAACTAATATCTGATAACAGATAACCGACCTATGCACGACTTAACTCAACGACAAATACAAATTTTGAAATCCCTTATTGAGGAATATATTGAAACCGCAGAGCCTGTTGGGTCTGAAACGTTAGAGAAAAAACATAATTTAAGCGCTTCTCCTGCAACTATTCGTAACGAAATGGTTAGGCTTACTGATTTAGGGTACCTCAAAAAACCACATACCTCTGCTGGCCGAGTTCCTACTGCTGTGGGCATGAGATTTTATGTCAATCAGCTCATGAAAGAAAAAGAACTTTCAGTTGCTGAGGAAGTCGCCGTCAAAGAAAAAGTATGGGACTATCGATCACGTTCAGAGCGGTTCTTAAAAGAAATGGCTAAGTCTTTAGCAGATAAAACAAAAGCATTAGCAGTTATTAGCACAGATGAAGGTGATATGTACGCCGCAGGCTACGCGCATATTTTAGATATGCCTGAATTTTATGATATTGATGTAACCAAAAGTCTATTGTCAACGCTTGATGAATTTGATTATTTCACTACTCTCTTTGGAAAAATGGAACATGATAAAGAAGTTCATGTATTGCTTGGTGAAGAGCTCGGCCCAAAGTTGCAAGGCCCATACGGGTTTGTTTTTACCCGCTACCAAGCGCCTCAACAGTTTTCTGGTGAAGTTGGCGTAATTGGACCAGTTCGGTTAAACTATACTTCAGTGGTTCCAACGGTTAGATATTTTGGAGATTTATTGGAAGAAATTGCCAAGGAATGGTAAATGCAAATTAAAAATTAAAAGCGAAAAATGAAAAATGACGATGCAAAAATTAAAAATAATGAGAAACAGGACGGAAAAGAAGAGATAGATTCAGACCAAAAGGATGAACAAACAGTACCTGAAGATAGTAAGATTGAAGAGTTAAAGAAAAAAGTTGAGGACTTTGAAAATAAATATAAGCGGGCGTTAGCAGATTATCAAAATTTAGCAAAACGCACGCAAGAAGAACGGATTGATTGGATAAAAACGGCAAATCGGGAATTGGTCTTGCGAATTTTACCAATCCTTGATACCTTATTACTTGCGAGCATTCATTCGCAAGATAAAACATTGCAAGTTACGATTCAACAATTCTTGGATGTACTCAAACAAGAAGGAATACAAAAAATCGAAACAATTGGAAAAGAGTTTAATCCACACCTTATGGAAGCAATCGGAACTCAAGATGGAGAAGAAGGAAAGGTCTTGGAAGAAACTCGTGCAGGATATATAATGATTGATAAGGTACTGAGACCGGCACAGGTGATAGTAGGGAAGAAAAGTTAAAAGTTCAAAATTTTATAAATAAAAGTACCTTAACTTTTAACTCTGTCATTGATCCCATTGCTGTGGGACATTTTGAACTTTGAATTAAAGTAAAAGGATAATTATGACTAAGATTATTGGAATTGATTTAGGAACAACAAATTCATGTGTGGCAGTTATGGAGGGTGGATCACCGAAAGTGATTCATTCTGCAGAAGGCCGAAACGTGATTCCATCGGTGGTTGACCCAGTCTCACATGTTGTCGGGGATGTGGCGAAACGCCAGATGGTATTAAAGCCAAAACGGACGGTCTTTTCGGTAAAACGATTGATGGGACGCAAGTTCAACGACGAGTCTGTGCAGCGCGACATCAAATGGCTCCCCTATACGGTAAAAGCTGGACGTGATGGTATGGCGATTGTTGAAGTTGATGGGAAAACCTATACTCCACAAGAAATTTCTGCGATGGTGCTGCAAAAAATAAAAGCAGATGCAGAAAGCTATCTTGGAACAAAAGTAACTCAAGCAGTTATTACGGTTCCTGCATATTTTGATGACTCTCAACGCCAAGCAACCAAACAAGCAGGAGAGATCGCTGGTTTAGAAGTTCTTCGTATTATTAATGAACCAACTGCGGCAGCGCTTGCATATGGATTAGATAAAAAGAACGCACACACCATTGCTGTATACGATTTGGGAGGCGGAACATTTGATATTTCAATTTTGGAGCTTGGTGAAGGAGTATATGAAGTAAAATCAACCAATGGAGACACTCATTTAGGCGGCGATGATTTTGACCAACGGATTGTTGATTACATTGCCGACGAATTTAAAAAAGAAAATAATATTGACCTTCGCAAAGACCCGCAAGCATTACAACGACTTCGAGAAAGCGCAGAAAAAGCAAAAATAGAACTTTCAACTTCCCAAGAAGCATCTATTAACCAACCATTTATTACCCAAGGTCCTGAAGGTCCATTGCATTTGACGATGACTATCACACGACCGAAACTTGAACAATTAATTGATGAGTTAGTTCAAAAAACAATCCATCCTGTAGAGCTTGCGCTCAAAGATGCAAAAATTTCAGTCAAAGATATTGATGAAGTAGTTTTGGTAGGTGGTATGACGCGTATGCCAAAAGTGATTGAAGTTGTGAGTAAATTCTTTGGTAAAGAAGCAAACAAATCAGTCAATCCAGATGAGGTCGTTGCTATTGGCGCTGCGATACAAGGTGGAGTACTCGGAGGAGAGGTGAAAGACGTATTACTTTTGGATGTGACTCCACTCACTTTAGGAATTGAGACACTCGGAGGAGTTTCAACCCCGCTTATTAACAGAAACACGACTATTCCAACGTCTAAGTCTCAGGTATTCTCAACTGCCGGAGATAACCAAACACAGGTTGAGATCAATGTTCTTCAGGGAGAACGTCCTATGGCAACAGATAATAAGTCACTTGGCCGATTTATTCTTGATGGAATTCCTCCAGCTCCTCGTGGGGTTCCTCAAGTTGAAGTTTCGTTTGATATTGACGCAAGTGGTATTTTGTCGGTAAAAGCCTCAGATAAAGCAACTGGAAAACAGCAAAGTATTAAAATTACTGGTTCAACTGGCCTTTCCAAAGAAGAAGTTGAGCGCATGACCAAAGAAGCAGAAGCGCATGCAAAAGAAGATGAAGAGAAAAAATCAAAAATTGAAGCGCGCAATGCGGCAGATTCACTTATCTTCACCGCGGAAAAATCACTCAAAGACGCTGGAGATAAAGTCGCAGCAGATTTGAAGAAAGAAATTGAAGATAAAGTTTCATCGCTCAAAGGAATTTTGGATAGTGGCACCAAAGAAGAAATTGAGACAAAAACCAAAGACTTGTCAGATAGTTTGCAAAAAGTCGGAGAAGCAATATATAAGGCCAGCGAAACCGGACAACCAGGAACCGAGAACGCTGAACAAAAAGCAGAAAATGGGCAACCAAGCGAAGAAACAAGTTCAAATGGTGAGAAAAAAGAAAAGAAAGATAACAAAGACAATCCGGTTGAAGGAGAAGTCGTCGACTAATTTCCTGCCTCTTATTAGGTATAGTATAATCCATCCTCGGTAACCGAGGTATTTTTTTATTTATGACGTTACATGAATATGAATTGAGATACCCTGGGGGATTACGAATAGGAGATACTCACGTACATACCTGTGAAACTGATGGGTGGATTCGGCCGACACAAACTGTAGACCTTGCTCGGAAAAATAAATTGGATGAAATTGCGATTACTGATCACGACAATTATGGAGCATCAGTTCAAGCTCAACAGTATGCAGAGAGAAATGGATTTAAAGATATTATTGTACATAGAGGATCAGAAATTTATACCCCAGAAGGGCATGTCCTCGCAATTGGAATAACAAGTGATATTGCACCTGGTCAATCTGTTGGAGATACTATAAAAAGAGTTCATGAACAAAAAGGCATTGCGATAGCAGCGCATCCAGGATTGCAGCACGCGGATTCGTTAGGGTTCGACACGCTGGAGCGAATCATGGATAGCGCTGATCCGGATGCACATTTTGATGGAATTGAAGTATATAACGCAAATGCAGATCATGTACGGAAAATTCCATTTTTTGGAAAACGACTTTTCAGTGTTGATTCAAATAAAGCAACAGAAACATTCTATAATGCGCATAAAACTCATCCTCATATTGGCGCGGCAGTTGGAGGTAGTGACGCGCATTTGCCAGGCGTGGTAGCGCTGGGTGTAACTGGTTTTTGGGGAGATAATTTAATTGAGTCGATTCATAATCGACAAACTACCGTATTCGAAGCAAAAGATTGGCATGTTAATCCAGCAGTAAATTTAGTGCTTCAATATATTGGCGCAGCTGTTCGCATGCGTTTCCAGAAACGTTTTGGTCGTCGAGGATAATAAAAACCAATATGCCAATACCATCTCAAAAAACAAAAAAAACAGTAATCTTGGGAGTAACTAGTGGTATTGCTGCGTATAAGTCTCTTGAACTTATAAAATTGCTTCAAAATGAAGATTTTCAAGTTCACGTCATCATGACAAAGAGCGCCCAGCAAATGGTTTCAAAAAAAGAATTTGAAGAAGTGTCGGGCAATAAAGTTCACACAGAACTTTTTGAAGATGCGTTTGATTACAAAGATATTTTGAAGACCAGAAAAGTTGACCATATTGATTTGGCTGATAAAGCAGATGTGTTTGTTATTGCTCCGGCAACAGCAAATGCTATCGCAAAATTAGCGCATGGTATCGCTGATGATTTTCTCACCACAACCGTTTTGGCAACAACAGCTCCAATAATAGTGTGTCCATCTATGAATGTTCATATGTGGGAAAATCCGGTGACTCAGGAAAACATTTCAACACTACGAAAGCGAGAGTTCATAATTGTTGATCCGGAAAAAGGGCCGCTTGCTTGTGGATATGAAGGGCAGGGGCGCCTCGCGACTTTGACGCATATAAAAGATGAGGTAGTTCGATTATTGAAACAGTCAAAGCGTTTACAAGGGAAAAAAATACTTATCACAGCTGGTGGAACCCAAGAGCCTATTGATGGAGTACGTTCCATCACGAATAGAAGTTCTGGCAAAATGGGAATTGCCTTGGCTGAGGAGTGTTATTTGCAAGGAGCAGACGTGATTTTGCTTCGAGCAACAAATTCTGTGGCTCCTCGGTATCTTATGCAGGAAGAATTGTTTCAAACGGTAGGTGATTTATTTGAACTTTTAAAAAAATATGTTGTCTCATCAGATATAATTTTCCATACCGCTGCCGTATCTGATTTTCAAGTTGAACAACCAACAATCGGAAAAATTCCAAGCTCTCAAAAAATCCAAATTTCGCTGATTCCGCAGATCAAACTTATCGATCACATCAAAAAGCTAAACCCAAAGATACACCTCATAGGTTTTAAAGCAGAATACGGATTACGAGAAGAAGAACTTATCCAATCTGCATTCAAAAAACTCCAAATAACTAACGCAGATGCTATTGTGGCAAATGATATCAGCAAACAACAGAGTGGTTTTGAATCTGATATGAATGAAGTATCTATTATATTTCCTGACAAAACTGTCAAAAAAATTCCTCACGCCTCCAAAAAAGAAATTGCGAATGAAATTGTAAGTTTACTTCAGACGTCATTGCTGTCTAAGCGAAGCCGGAGAAGCAATCCCTGAACTTGTTCCTTAATATGCTCTGAACCCTCCTGATTATTGTCAATTACAAAGTGCGGAATCTGAGGTTCTTCAAAATTTTGCACCATTTTTCTTGCATATTCTACGTCCAACGGATACTCAGTTCGTGCAGTTAAACGGGCTTCTCGAATCGAAGTACGTGTTTGGATTAAAACAAACTGCACATCAGAAATCTCATCCAACACCCATGCGCGATACTTCTCTTTCAAAAAGGTCTGAGTTATCACAAGCGGATGATTTTTTTGTAGCAGATGTATACGGCTGATTATTTTTTTAAAAAACCTATCTCTCATTTCATCTGTCACCACAGCTTGTGTTTGAATTGCTATATCCATATCTTTCGGCAACTCATTATCTCCATCATACATGAAAAATCCAAAGTCCTTTTCAAAAACTGTCCCTACATACGTTTTTCCAGCACCCGGCAAACCGAATAGAATAAAAAGTTGCATAGGGGAAATTATAGCAGAGGATTTTTATAATTTTCGCCTTTCCAAAAACTACGACCCCGATCTATTTGATAACCTTTGTGTTCGTGTTTTCCACTGCCTGGATCAAAATCCGTGTACTTATTCCACTGATCTTTTGTTGTTTCAATCCATGATCTACTGTTATTGTCATTCGTCCAATCTGCTTTTCGATTTCCCATACCTTGATTTTACACTCACTTCTGAGAAAGTCAAGAAATAACATGAGATTCTTTGGAGTACAACGGAACTTCTTATTGTCTCCAAGAGAGGCTCTATTCTGGTATAATATACTAATAGTATGGCAACACAAGATTATTATCAAATTTTAGGAATACAAAAGGGTGCGAGTGCTGATGAAATTAAAAAAGCATACCGCAAATTAGCATTGGAATATCATCCTGATCGCAATAAAACAAAAGAAGCAGAAGAAAAGTTCAAAGAGGTTACCAAGGCATATGAAGTGCTGTCTGATGGGCAAAAACGGCAAACATATGACCAGTTTGGCGCGTCAGCTTTTGAGCAAGGCGGTCCTGGCGCCGGTGGCCCGTTTGGTGGGTTTGGCGGTGGCCAATCTGGACGCTATGGTCCGTTTACCTATACCTATGGTACGAATGGCGGCGCAAATGATTTCGACTTTGGCGGTGGCTTTTCAGATCCATTTGAAATCTTTGAACAATTCTTTGGCGGTGGTTCACCTTTCAGCCAACGACAACGGCGGCCGGTATATGCCATAACGATTGAGTTTATGGAAGCAGTACATGGGGCGCAAAAAGACGTAACTATTAATGGAAAAAGTCAAAAGATTAAAATTCCTGCCGGGGTCGATGATGGATCACGTATCCGGTTTGGAGAATACGACATTATTGTTCAGGTAAAATCAGATAAACGCTTTAAACGCGAAGGAACAGATATTATTTCAGAAAAAGAAATACCATTTACGAAAGCGGCGTTAGGAGACACCGTTTCAGTTGAAACAATTGACGGCTCAATCCAACTGCGAATTCCTGCAGGTACGCAGCCAAACACGGTGATTCGGCTTAAGGAGCGAGGAGTTCCGTTTATCCAACGATCTGGCAAAGGTGATCATTACGTGAAAATCATTGTTACAATTCCAAAAAATCTTACGAAACATCAAAAAGAACTTCTTCAACAATTAGACCAAGAATCATCAAAAAAAGGGTGGTTCTAGCAACCCGCGCTTCGTGTTCAGATAACGCTCTATATTCCTCTTTGATTTCTCAAATAATTGTGTTACGATAAAAAACAGTACCATTCTTTAATGGGATATTTATCCATGAAAAATATAATTCTTACGGTATGTGTGTTACTTGGAATTTATTCTCACGTCTCTGTTCCTTCTGTATTTGCTCAAACAGCAACCCCTGTGCCGACTGCAGCTCCAAGCGCGCCTCCTTCTCCGTGCGCGAATGATAAGGATATTTCAACTGATGTTGGGTGTATTCCTACCAATCCGGTTGGGTTTGTTGAAAAATTTTATGGACTTGGCTTGAGTTTGATTGGAGGACTGGCGGTACTTTTTATTATTTATGGCGGCTATAATATACTAGCTTCACAAGGGAATCCAGAAATGTTAGCAAAAGGAAAAAGTTATATTTTATATGCGGTGATCGGATTGTTGCTGGCAATTTTTGGGTACGTGTTTATTAAATTTGTTGCCGTTGACTTCTTACATATTCCAGGTTTTGGTTAATTATGAAAAAATTACTGCCCATTTTTCTGTTATGGTTGGTTTTATTTCAATATACGTTAGGTATCCGTCCTGTTTTTGCGCAGGTGCTTCCTACTCCGACTACTCCTGCTACTCCAACTGCTCCTGGTCCACCTACTTCAACTCCTTATATGCCTACGGCTCCGCCTACAACACCACTTCCTACCCCGCCAGATGACACCTGGGTAACTGATTCAGAAGTAACGTTTGTTGGAAAGACAGGCGCTCGATCGGGAAAATTTCTTGACTGGGCATTGCAGCGATATGAATGGTCATATGTAAATCCAGGAGAAACGAATCCATTACTTCCCTTTTGGGCAACCATCCGTAATATTATTTATGTTTTCTCGGCCTTGTTTGTATTGATTACGGCTTTTATTTTAATTGCTACCCGCGGAAGAAGTCTCACCATTACCCGTTTTATTCCGCGTTTTATTGCGGTGTTATTACTCGTTACGTTTTCCTTCTCGATTTTACAATTTATTTACCAGATTGCCGATGCAATCATGGGATTTTTTATCAGGAATAAGGCAGGCAATATTATTTCGCAAAAGGATTTATTGTACGTCGGGTTTGACTACGAAACATTCATTGGATTTCGAAAAATTGGATTCTTAAATGATGAGTCAGCATTTATTACGCTCCTTCTTACAAAACTAACCGCGCTCACATACTATGTCATGACTGGAGTACTGCTTGTCCGAAAGGTTATCTTGTGGTTTTTCATTGTTATCTCCCCTATATTTCCTGTTCTCCTGTTATATTATCCAGTTCGTAACACTGCTAAAATTTGGATTGGCGAGTTTTTTAGATGGTTATTGTACGGTCCTCTTTTTGCGTTGTTTCTATCAGGGCTCGTAAATTTATGGAGTAGCACTATTCCGCTCAAATTTGATTACTCCACCCCTGGAAAACTTGTTGGAACAGACATTATGTATCCAACGGTAGTTAATATTTTACTTGGAGGGCCAGGACAAGCTATTTCAATTGTAAATAGCGTAAATCTTCCCGATACGTTTGCCTTATACGTTATTGCGTTAATTATGTTGTGGGTTGCCACCCTTTTACCATTTGTATTATTGCAAATATTTTTGGATTATCTCCAACAATTTAAGTTTAGCGATAACTGGGCAGTTCGCCAGATTGTTAACTCCAGCGCATCATTCTTGAATAAACCACTTGCTCCTGCCCCAGCAGGTACTCCTCCATACCCGCCTGCTCAACCGAGTGGGAAAGGGAAAACATTGCCATTTATGAGTCGTATTACGATTCCTCAAATTAAACAACAACCAGCAGGTATGGCGAAAGAATTGCCTCAAGGTATGGCTCGCCAAATGCCGTCATCTGCCACAACGTCTCAGTTTGAACAGCGTTTCTATCAGGCGGCAAGACCTCTGCAAACTCAGACAGAGATTCTTCGTCTCTCGAATATTTCAGTGCCAACTATGCGGGATATTGCCCGGTATGAAACAGCGCAAATGTCTCGCCAGAGCTCAGATAAAAGTGAAGTTACTCGTGTCCAACAAACCTTGGAACGTATTGCAAATCCACAGCTTGTTACCAATACCATTGAACGCGATCGGTTTACCCAACTCAAAGAAAAATTGGTACGAGAAAGTAAACAAGGGAATTCGGTCGCAACAACGATTCTTTCTGCAGTAAGTGCCCAAAGTCGGGTGAGTAGTTCTACTCAAACGGAGAAGACACAAAGCCTGATGCAGCAAATCGCCAACCCTCAAAGTATCGAGACCCAACAAACACGAGACCGTATTACGCAGCTGAAAGAAAAATTAACTTCAGAAAGCAAACAAGGAAATCAAGTCGCCACAACAGTATTATCTGCAGTAAAACAGCTCTCACAAGCAACAACTCAGGAACAACAAACAACAATTATTAAAGAATTAAAAGAAACGCTTACCAAAGAGAAAGAAAAAGGGAACCAACTTGCGGAGACTGTTCTTTCTGAAGTCACCAATACCGTAAGTACTTCAGAAGTGCATGATGTGTTAAGCAAGCTCACGAGTTCTACTTCTACCACTACCTCAGAGCGAGAAAAAATTACCCAACTAAAAGAATCATTGCAACAAGGAGCCCAACAAGGAAATCCACTTGCTACTTCTGTAATGTCGGTAATTGACAATATGACACAAAGCGAAGTTTCAAAGACACAAAGTATGTTGCAACAAATTTCAAATCCTCAGTCAGTTTCATCATCTACCCAAAAAGAACAGCTTACTCAGTTGAAAGATCGGTTAGTCCGAGAAAGCCAGCAAGGAAATCAAGTTGCAACAACGATTTTGCAAACAACTGAAAAATTGTCACAAACAACCAACCAACAAGAGCGGCAAACCATGATTAGCCAGCTTCGTGAAACCTTAGTAAAAGAAAGTGAAAAAGGAAATACGCTGGCAACTACGTTGCTTTCTGAAATTGACAAGCAAACTTCTCAGCAAGAAGTTTCTCGAATGAGCCAGGTGTTACAACAAATTTCAAATCCATCGAGCATTACTTCAGATAAAGAACGCGAGAAATTCACTTCAATCAAAGAGCAACTTACTCAACAGGGTCAACAAGGGACACTGGCAACAACGATTTTACAAGCAACAGAAAAAATTTCTCAAGCAAAAACACAAGACGAAAAAACAACGGTTGTTCAACAGCTCAAAGAAGTATTACAAAAAGAAAGCGAAAAAGGAAATACCTTGGCAACACAACTGTTAGAGTCATCTCAGATAACCTCAAAAGATCAGTTAAAGCAAGTCCAAGAAAAAATCAAAGAAGCAAGAGACAAAGGAGAGCCATTGGCAAATTCTCTATTGTCACTTGTCCAAGAAGCAGTTGGCCAAACAGATCTCGCCGCTCTCTCGACCACTTTGCCCGCGGCTAATAAAGTACAAACAGTAAGCGTGGAAGATTATGAAGCGGTAAAGAAGATGTGGCAAGAAAACTACCACAACATGGATGTGCCACTAAGCCTTACGAATAATAATCGGGACAGAAAACAGTGGATACAAGACGATGTGGGCAAGCTCAACGATACAATCAACTTACTTACTTCAACCGACCAGCAAAAGGTACAAGAAGGGATGAAAAATGTTTCTGAACTGTTGCCGTTCTTACTTATTGGTGGATTTTCCCAAACAGAAATCGTGACCTACTTAAAAGCAAAAATGGAAGCGGCAAAAAGTACACAAGAAGAACTCTCCAAACAAGTTGATGAAGACGAGGAAACCATGGTTTCGGTACAAACCAAACGCGCAACCGCAACAAAACATATGGCTGCGAGCGCAGAGGGATCTACAAGAAGTTCTTTCTCAGAGGAAGCAGCAGCAGAATCAGAGCTCTCTCACATGCCAAAGAACCTTGTATACAACCGAACTTACAATAAAACAGTTGTATTACAACCGCAAATCAAAACAGATGTGTTACAGCTCAGCAACCTGACACTTCCAACTATTCATGACATTGTAAAATACGAAACAAACATGTTGTCTTCTAAAGATAAACAAACATCAGAAGTCACGAAGATTTATGAAACGTTGCAAAAAATTGCCAATCCAGAGAAAGAAACAAATACGACCCAGCGGGAGCAGTATGCGACTTTGAAAGAAAAACTTGTTTCTGAAAGTAAACAAGGAAACCCAGTTGCCGCCTCCTTATTACAAGCGGTTTCAACCATGGGGGGAACAGTATCTGATACTATGCTTATGCAAACAGCTCCGCTTCAGAATGTATTGGGAAATATTTCGAATCCACAATTGGTAACAGATACAACTCAACGGTCAACGTATGAGAAAATCAAAGAACAAGTCTTAGCAGAAAGCCAAAAAGGAAATCCATTGGCAACCGCAATTCTTGCCGCAGAAAAAGACCAATCACCGGAAGCTATTGAAAGAGTCCGCCAGCAATTAATGGAAGGAAAACAAAAAGGAGATGTATTAGCAACGGCAGTGACTAGTTCTTTATTACAAGCTACCCAAGCACCCGGATTGCCTGCACAAAATCGTATCCAGCAAGTAAGCCTCGAAGATTACGAAGCAGTAAAGAGCATGTGGAAAGAAAATTATCAATTAATGGATGTCCCCTTGAGTCATGAAGGAACACAACGGAATCGGAAAGAATGGGTTGCAGGAGACATTAATAAAATTTCTGATACTATAAGTCTCCTTACCTCAACCGACCAACAAAAGGTGCAAGAAGGCATGAAAAATGTTTCAGATATTTTGCCGTTCTTACTTATTGGTGGATTCTCTCAACAAGAAATAGTAACCTACTTAAAAGCAAAACTGGAAGCAGCAAAGACAGTCCAAGAAGAGATTTCAACACAAGTAGAAGAGGAAGACACAACGATTCCTGTTGAAACTAGAAAAACAGTGGCAAAACAACACATGACCGCCACAATGGAAGAATCCACAAACGAGTCAGCAGTATCTGCTGAAGAAGAAGCTGAGTCAGAAATAGGACATATGCCACGTAATTTGGTATCAAACAGGACATTCTCAAAGCCCATTGTGTTAATGCCAGAAGTGAAAGTGGAGATATTACAGCAATTAAACAACCTTGCCCTACCGACAATCCATGATATCGTCAAATACGAAACAACGATGTTATCTTCTAAAGGTGAGCAAACGACAGAAGTGAACAAGATTGTCGAAACGCTCCAAAAAATTGCCAATCCAGAAAAAGAAACCAATACGACGCAACGCGAGCAATACGCGAGTATGAAAGAAAAATTAGTTACTGAGAGTAAACAAGGAAATCCAGTTGCTGCGTCTATTTTGACCGCGGCGACAAATATGAGTGAATCCACGAGACAAATGGTATCGTTACAATCAGTAATTCAAAATATTGCCAATCCACAATCGGTAAGCAATGTAAGCCAGCAATCTGTATATCAACAGATTAACCAACAAGTAGCAAGCCAAAGCCAACAAGGGAACCCATTGGCTCGTGCAATTTTTGATTCAGAAAAAACACCAACTCCAGAAAAAATTCAGCAAATACGCCAAAGTTTGCTTCAAGCAAAAGCGAAAGGAGACACATTGGCAACCAGTATTCTCGGAATGACCGAACAAGCAGCTGAGTCAACTGCCTTGCCAGCGCAAAATCAAATTCAACAAGTGAGTTTAGAAGACTATGAAGCAGTAAAACAAATGTGGCAAGAAAATTACCACAATATGGATGTTCCCCAAAGTATTACCAATAATACCCGTGATAGAAAACAATGGGTGCAGGAAGATATTACAAAAATAAGTGACACGATTGGGTTGCTTACTTCAAATGAACAGCAAAAAGTACAAGAAGGTATGAAGCAAGTTTCAAATATTTTACCGTTCTTACTCATCGGCGGATTCTCTCAGCAAGAAATTGTTGCATACATGAAAGCCAAACTTGAAGCGGCAAAATCTATACAAACAGAACTTGCAAAAGTTGAAGAAGATGAAGAAACCATGGTTTCTGTTGAGAACCGTCGGTCAACTACCGCAAAACGGCAGATGAGTGCAACCATGAAAGAGCAAACATCAGAAAACGAAAGAGAAGAGTCATCAACGACTGAACACATGCCAAAAAACCTCATCTCAAATAGAACCTATGCAAAACCAATAGTGTTAATGCCAGAAGTAAAAACTGAAATTTTACAACAGTTACATAACCTTGCCTTGCCAACTATTCATGACATCGTCAAATATGAAACAACTATGATCTCTACCAAAGGCGAGCAACCTGCGGAAGTTACGAAACTTGTTGAAACGCTCCAAAAAATTGCCAACCCGGAAAGCGAGTCAAATACAACTGAGCGAGAACAGCTCGTTTCATTGAAAGAAAAACTTGTTACTGAAAGTAAACAAGGAAACCCTGTGGCAGCCTCTATCTTAAGTGCTGTTGAAGTGCAAAAACAAGCTCTTGATGTTGATCTTAGGAAAATGCAGATAGTTATTTCTCAAATTCTCCATCCAGAAACCGTGACTTCTGTAGCAGAAAAAGAACGATTCACCCAAATAAAAGACCAGCTTACCAAAGAAAGTCAGCAAGGAAACAAACTTGCTTCATCAATTCTTGGCATGGAAAAAGATCAATCTCCAGCCCAAAGCCAAACAGTCAGACAAATGCTTCTTCAAGCAAAGGCAAAAGGCGATCCTTTAGCGTCAGCAATTATCAGCGCAATCGGACAACCCGCTTCTAGTTCTTCTGCATTGCCTGTCCAAAATCGTATCCAACAGGTAAGTTTAGATGACTATGAATCAGTGCGGTCCATGTGGGAAGAAAATTACAAATTGATGGATGTCCCAACCAGTATTAATGGTGAACAAAAAGAACGCAAACAATGGATTCAAGATGATGTTTCTCAAATTTCCCAGACCATTGATCTGTTGGCATCAAACGACGCGGCAAAGGTACAGGAAGGGATAAAACAGGTTTCGCAAATCTTACCGTTCTTACTTATCGGCGGATTCTCACAACAAGAAGTTGTTGCTTATCTGAAAGCAAAACAAGCTGCAGGGAAATCAGCGCTGCAACAATTACAAGAGCAATCAGATGCAGAAGAAACCATGGTGACTGTTGAAACGCGACAAGCTGCTGCTCCCAGACAAATGAGCGCAAGTACCGAACGTGTTGTATCACAATCCACAGCTGAATCGGCCGGAACATCGAGTGTAAGTTCACCCACTGTTATTCAACAGCAATCGAAGGGAGATTTATTAAAAATGAGTAATCTTCAGCTTCCAACTATGTATGATATCGCAAAGTATGAGGCAACGTTAATGAGTTCAAAAGACCAACAACCTTCAGAAATAAAAGCTGTATATGAGACGTTGCAAAAGATTGCCAATCCAGAAAAGGAAACAAAAACGAAAGTGCGTGAACAATATTCTTCTCTTAAGGAGAAATTGGTATCAGAAAGTAAGCAAGGAAATCCGCTTGCTTCATCTATTTTAACAGCCGCTAATACAGCACAGCCTACTATTGACCCATCCGCTATTCAAACAAGCCATATACAGTCAGTGTTAGAAAAGATTGCCAATCCAGCAATTATTCTCAATAATGTCGAACGTCAACAATTTGTTCAATTACAAGGTCAGTTAGTAAAAGAAAGTCAAAAGAATCCATTAGCTGCGAATCTGTTGACAACGGTTGGGGCGCTTGCGCAGTCCGAAACCTCATTTATTCATGAAACCTTAAAATATATCGCGGACCCAAATTCTGCAACGCCGGCTCAACACCAACAGATTGCACAATTGAAAGAACAGCTTATCAAAGAGAGTCAAGAAGGAAATCAATTAGCAATTCATATTCTGTCAGTATCGAATGCTTTTAAAGAAATTAATTTGTCTCCTGAAACACAAATTGCAATCGCAGACTTATTAAAAGAGAAATTGTTGCAAGAAAAAGAACAAGGGAATCCGTTTGTGCGGGAATTATTGCAGGCAACAGATATAACGTTAGAAACAAGCGTAATTGAATTTAATCAAATTTTACAGGAATTATTGAATCCTGAAACAATATCGGCTACCAAAAAACGGCAAGAGTATACTACTTTGAAAGAAAAATTACTCAAAGAGAGTCAAAGTGGAGATAAAGTTGCCTCTTCTATTGTTTCTGTTATGGGATCAGTAATAAAAGCAGCGATATCAGAAGAAGGAAGGCTTGCTATTTTAGATATCATTCGAGAAAAACTGTTGCGAGAAAAAGAAAAAGGAAACAAACTTGCCGCATTTATTTTAGCGCTTACTCCAACAGCACCTGAGAATCAAATAGACCAGATAAAACAGCAATTATTAGACGCGAAAGCCAAGGGTGATCCACTTGCAAGCGGTCTGCTTGATGTGTTGTTACAAGCTGTTTCGGCATCCACCCAATTGCCCTCAGAGAATAAAGTCCAACAAGTGAATTTGGAAGATTATGAGGCAGTCAGAGCAATGTGGGAAGAAAATTTCAGACAGATGGAAGTTCCTGTTGGTCCTGACGGAAGTCAGCGAGATCGAAAAGCATGGTTGCTTGATGAAATCACCCAGATTACAGAAGCAATCAACTTGTTGAGTTCAGATGATCCAGAATTGATAAAAGAAGGTCTGAAAAAAGTTTCACAAATTCTACCATTCCTATTAATTGGGGGATTCTCAAGACAAGAAGTTATCGCTTATTTGAAGGCAAAACTTGCCGCAGCAAAAGCGGTTTTGGGAGAACTTGAGAAAGCACAAGTACAAGATCAAGTGGAAGTCAATGTTTCAGATAAAAAGAAGGAACAAGAAAACATGTTGCATGTTGATGAGTCCAATCTGAAAGAACCAGAGCTTATCAAAGAAACAGATATTCTTGAGGAAACAAGTAACGATAATAAACCTGACAAATCCTAAATAGACGATAGAAGGTAGCAGTAGAGGATAGAATTTCTGTTTTTCCATATTCCATCTTCTACTACTACCTTCTATCATCTATCGTCTATCTCAGAGTCTATCTGCAACAAACTAAATGGTCATTTTAGGTAGTTCGTGCTAGACATTCTGAGTAAAATGTGATTACAATAAGAATATGTTTGGCAATTTATTTAACCAGAAAAAAGTACTTACTGACGATAATCAAAGACAAGCTCCTCGTCAGCAACAAACATACTGGCAACAGCAACCTCAGTATCCTCCTCAATATGGACAACCATATCCACCTCAATATGGCCAGCCTATGCCGCCCCAAATGAGTCAACCAGTGCAGCCTCAAGTAAATAGTATGGGTGGATCTCAAATGGATCCAATTGTCAGGCAAAATCTTTCTGCACTTTCTCATCTTGACGATCGTACGACCCAAGTTTTAAAGCACGCTCAAGACGAAGCACAGCGGGTGAAACAAGCACTCATTGAACCAGAACAAGTACTTTTGGGATTAACCTATGACCAAGAGATTTTTAAACTCTTTGAACAATTCCAAGTCGATGTAACAAAATTAATTAAAGAAATCCAAAGCAAAGAACACATGGGGACTTTTACGGGTCAACCAACACTGAGTGAACCTTCAAAACAAATTTTTGAACAAGCGTATCGCGACGCAAAAACACGTGGAGTGAATTTTATTGCTCCTGAAGACGTATTACTCGTATTATTTAACGATAAAACTCCAACAGCCACGCTCTTGCAAACCCAAGGAGTACAAAAAGAACAAGTTCAAGAAAAGCTTACCAGAACACCCGCTTTCGCGAATGTTAAAAAATCAGTTCTGGACAAGTATGGAATCGATCTTACCGAACAAGCAAAAGAAGGAAAACTCGACCCAGTTGCTGGCCGCGATAAAGAAATTGATCGAGTAGTTCATATCTTACTTCGCCGAACCAAAAATAACCCCATTATTATTGGAGAAGCAGGTGTTGGAAAAACAGCGATTATTGAAGGGCTCGCGCAAGAAATTGTAAAAGGAAGCGCCCCTAAAGATTTGCTGAATCGCCGTATTGTTCAATTAGACGTCGCTTCATTAGTAGCCGGAGCATCTCATCGTGGGGAATTTGAAGAGCGGTTACGAAGCGTTATTCAAGAAACAATGCTGGCGGCGGGAAAAATAATTTTATTCATCGATGAAATTCATATTCTGATGGGCGCAGGCGGAGAAGGAGATGCTATGAACGCCTCAAATATTATCAAACCCCATTTGGCCCGTGGACAGTTGCAAATAATTGGCGCAACAACAACGAGTGAATACCGCAAAAATTTTGAAAAGGATAAAGCATTCGAACGCCGTTTCCAGCCAGTTTTAGCTGAAGAACCAAGCGAAGAGCATGCTGTTGAAATGTTAAAAGTGCTAAAGCCAAAATACGAGCAATTCCATAAGGTTACCATTGACGATAAAACTATTGAGCAATGTGTGAAACTTTCTAAAAAATATATCGGTGAGCGGTATTTGCCGGATAAAGCGGTTGATTTATTAGACGAGGCAGCAGCAGACGTAAAATTATCAAACACTTCTGGAAAACGAACTGATAATCAAGTGAAAAAAACTGATATTGAGCAAGTAGTCAGTACCTGGACGGGTATTCCAGTTACAAAATTAACTGAAGACGAAGGACAAAAATTATTGCATCTTGAAGATAAAATTCATGAACGACTCATCGACCAAGAAGAAGCAGTTGTCGCAGTCGCAGAAGCAGTACGTCGAGGTCGTATTGGACTTGCCAGCGGCCAGCGGCCAATTGCATCATTTATATTCCTAGGACCTTCCGGAACAGGAAAAACAGAATTAGCCAAGACCCTTGCTGAAATTATGTTTGGAAAAGATGATGCAATGGTTCGGTTGGACATGTCCGAGTACATGGAAAAACATGAAGTCGCAAAACTTATTGGCGCGCCTCCTGGGTATGTAGGTTATGAAGAAGGAGGACAGCTTACCGAAGCAGTCAGAGCGCATCCGTATTCCATTGTTCTCCTGGATGAAGTAGAAAAAGCGCATCCTGATGTGTTTAATATTCTGTTGCAGTTACTGGAAGACGGTCGGTTGACCGATAATAAAGGCAATACGATTTCATTCAAAAACACTATTGTGATTTGTACATCAAATATTGGAAGCGCTATGATTACTCAAAAGTTGGCAGACCAAGATATTGAAGTTGAAAGAACTCTAGAACAAGAAGCAAAAGATTTTTCAGAATTATCAGAAATGGTAAATGATGAGCTTCGAAAATTCTTCCGGCCAGAATTGTTAAATCGTTATGATGATATTGTAATTTTCAAACCACTTCGACGGCAAGATATGGTTGGAATTGCCCGGCTTGGACTCAAGAAAACCGCAAAGCTGCTTAAAGAACAAGAATATGATTTAGATGTAACAAATGCAGGACTTGCTCAACTTGCAAAAGAAGGATATGACCCTATGTACGGCGCGCGTCCTTTACGACGCTTAGTCCAAACTTCAATTGAAAATCCAATTGCATTATTATTGATTAGTAAAGCGTTTGTAAAAGGAGAGACTATCTTGATAGACTTTGATAGAACAAAAAACCAATTCACATTTAGTAAAGGTGATCCCAGCAAGAATCTCTTGAAAGAAGAAGAGAAAAAACCAGACCAGCAAGGGAATCAACAACCCATAGATCCATCAATTATGCCTCCAGGAATGCAACCTCCTCCGGAAGCACCAGGCATGGCTCAAAATATGCCTCTTGATTATTCTCAAAATTCTGCTCTACAATATAATCAACCTGGACAACAACCGGTGATGCCATATGGAGGAAATCCAGATCCAAATACTATGTCGCCATATCAACAAGGGGGAATTATTCAGCAACCTCCAATTGCTCAGCCACCATATCAACCAATGCCACCAACAACTGGAATGACGATGGCACAACCAAATACGGCACCACCTACTACAAACGGAATGACGGCAGGCCAAGGTAGTACGTATTAAAGGTATGGCTGATTTTATTCAATTTTCAAAAGGGAAAAAGATCGCAACATTTGCGGCATTATTGCTTATTTTGTTGTTCCCACTGTTTCTATTTTTAATTGCTTCGGTATTTCGTTCTTCTCAAAAAGTTGAATACGCCCCAAACCAAATAATCATCAAATACACACCAGAATATACCCCAGACAAACTAAAAGACGGCCCAAAAAAGCAAAAATTAGCCGAAGTCTTGCAGCAAGCCGGGGTTACCAGTCAAGAAAGAATGTTTGATACACAAGAAGGTTCCCTCCAAGGATATTATTTACTTCATTTGAAACCCGGTTCAGATGTATTACGAGTGCGGGATTATTTACGTACCTATAAAGAAATTGGAATACCTCAACCGAACTATGCCGCTTCTGCTCAAGTAGTTCCAAATGATTCTTTATATTCACAGTATCTCTGGGGACCGAAGAAAATAGGTATGGAACAAGCGTGGGATATTACCCAAGGATCAAAGGATGTTATCGTTGCGGTAGTAGATACCGGGGTTGATTATACTCATGAAGATTTACCTACAGATATTATTAAAGGGAAAGACTTTGTAAACAATGATTCTGACCCAATAGACGACAACGGTCATGGAACACATTTGGCTGGAACAATTGGCGCGATCGCCAACAATAGTAAAGGAATAACAGGAATAAGCTGGAACGCAAAAATCATGGCGGTTAAAGTTCTCGACAACCAAGGAAAAGGATTTACTGATGCAATCTCTTCAGGAGTAAAATACGCGGTAGATAACGGAGCAAAGGTTGTTAATTTAAGTCTTACTGCTGATTCAACAACTCCCTGTTCTCAAAGTTCTGATCCATTGTGGGCAGATGCAGTAAAGTATGCGATCGATCGTGGGGTAGTAGTGGTAGCCGCAGCGGGAAACCAAAGTGGGGAAGCTACTAACGCTCCTGCATCGTGTGAAGGGGCAATATCAGTTGGGGCAATTGATGTGAATGATGCACGGGGGAGTTTTTCCAATTATGGCGATCGGGTTGACATTGCTGCTCCTGGCGTAAATGTGTTATCAACACGCGCGTCAAATTGTCAAGCAAATTGGTGTAATAGTGGAATAATTGGTGGGAAATATATCGCAATTAATGGAACTTCTATGGCAACTCCTCACGTAGCTGCGGTAGCTTCATTGCTTTTAGCAATGAAATCTAACTTAACTCCCGCTCAAGTGAGGGCTTGTATCAAAAATAATGGAGACGCAATTTCCACAGACCGTCCAATTGGGCCAAGGCTCAATGCAACAAAAGTATTGAATGCGTGTGGGAAAGATACTACCATTCCTCCTCCAACTCCTGGAGCTAGTGGCATACGTGTGTTTCTTGGTGATGCCACGAATAAAACAACTCCAATTCAATCGCGTTCTTTTACGCCAAATTCATCACAAACATTGAACTTATATATAGATTCACCGAGTGCAAATGTTAACGGTTTTGATGTAACTATTACAACAACTGGCGGGTTAATAATTAGCAAATTAGATGAGGGACAAGATGCAGGGAAGTTTAGTACAAAAGTATTTAATGATCTCTCGAATGGAGGACAAACTATTCGTTTTTCAAAAGTTAGCACGGATACGAATGCAACTATCACTGGTCTACTTCACTTAGGAACAATTACTTTTGCTGTTCCTGGTTCAGGAACTGGAAAAATCGACTTTACTAAGATTACTCTCACTTCACCGGACGTTGCTACTGCGTTGCTTAATACAAAATATCCTGTAGATTACACCATTGGATCTGCACAAGTTTCACCCACTCCGACAACGCCTCCTGTTGGTGGAACAGGAGTATCAGTATACTTTGCTGATCCGAGTAAAAACACAATTCCAATTACTAAACAAGCATTTAATCCAAGTTCTGCGCCAACTATGAATCTGTTTATAAATACCGGCACCAATAATCTGAACGGATTTGATGTAACGATTACAACAACAGGAGGATTGACGATTACAAAAGTAGATGAAGCTGCTGATGCTGCAAAATTTGGTACCAAAGTGTTTGCAGATGTTACGAATGCAGGACATACGCTTCGATATGCCAAGGTGAGCACAGATACAAACGCGACTATTAAAGGAGTATTGTCTTTAGGTACTGTTACTTTCTCAGCGCCTGCAGGGAATGATTCAGGAGTCATTAGCTTTTTCAAAATAACCATTACCTCACCTGATTCAAATACGGCGTTACCGAATACAAAGTTTGATGTAAACTATACTATTGGTAACCCAACTACTTCTCCAGTGCCAACAACGGTACAACCTACAGCTACGCCAAAACCAACAAGTGTGCCACCACCAACAGTCAAGCCAACCATGATACCTACATCCGGACCGACTCAACCCCCAATTGGCGGAATTGGAGTAGGCGTGTATTTTGCAGAAAATGGTAATGCGATAACTACGAAAACATTCGCTCCGAATTCGTCGCAAGCAATAGCTTTAGATTTGAATGCTGGTCAAAATAACATAAATGGATTTGACATTACCATCACCACGACAGGTGGGGTGACTATTACGAAAGTAGATGAGGGTGCCGATGCGGGAAAGTTCAATACAAAACTATTTGCTGATGTAACCAATGGTGGTGCTATGCTTCGGTATGCAAAAGTAAGTACTGATACCAATGCGGTAATTAAAGGAGTATTGCATATCGGAAGTGTAACGTTTGCGGCCCCTGCTTCTGGAAATGGAAAGATTGATTTTTCAAAAGTTACCATTACATCACCCGATTCAAGTACGGCGCTTCCGTTTACAAAAATTCCGGTTGATTACACCATTGGAACAGGGACTATTTCACCTACCAGCCCTGTAGCTTCGCCAGCTCCTACTTCGACTCCGCAACCATGTATCGTAGTCAATCCTACGAAAGTGAAAGCTGGTAAACCACTTAAATTAACGATCCAAGACTGCGCTACACCAACGCCTGGGCAACCTCAACCAACAGCTGTGCCAACGGTTAAACCAACTGGTACGCCACCATTCAATGGTAACTTGAAAGAATATATTGTGAAATTGATTCTAGGGATATTTTCATTCTTATTATATTTGCTCGGCCAGATTTTCAAGTTTCCCTTCCCTTTCTAACATATCAATAGAAATACCAATTTAAAAATTATATCTACCTCATTGACAAGCTTCATCTGTTTTTTTTATTCTAAAGAGAGATGAATAAAAACATTTTACCTTCTTTATCAAAAAAAACGTTACAACTGTATATCCTTGCGAGCTTTATAGGTATTATCGCATGTATACTTATTTCTGGATTTCATTTTTCCTTTGTGCCAAAATTAGTATTTGCCCAAATTCCAACGAATCCATGGATTGGGTTATTTAAACTTGGCGCTTCCAACACTGATTATATTTGGAAAAAAGATATTGATTGTCCATTAACTCCCAATGGCGCTCCATCAAATGGTGGATGCGATTATGCACTCACTTCCCCAACAGAACCTGGTACATATGAGTTTCGTTTCTTTGTAAACGGGAAACTCGTACAAAAATCCCAACCTATTACGGTTATTCCTGTTATTCCAAATGCAACTATCGATGGGCCCAAAGTAATTCTTCCTGGAGGAAGCGGCATATTTACTGCAACTGCGCAAGGTGAACGAATAGATAAAATTTCTATTCAAAGAATATATAAATCAGATTTTATTCAATACGACTCACGCTGGAAGACACTCGGAGAAAAAGATTGTGGAGGGACGGCTTCATGTTCACTACAAGCGTCGTGGACACCAAGCGCATCTGAAACCGGCCCGTGGTATATTATCGTAAAAGCATTGGACCAAAACAAATCGCAATGCAGCGGGAATCCCAAAGCAGATTCAGATAAAGCGTGGCATAGCCCGGAGAATACTATTTGGTATGACTGTGGTTTACAGGATTCATTGATAGTTGAGGTGCAAAGTCCGGCAAAACAAGGAATTACTGAAGCCCCAAAGCCAGGCTCATATGGCTGTGAACCAGATCCACAATGTGCAAAAGGGAATAATAACCTTCAATTATGTAGATTAATTTGCACTCCTAAATAAGTTCAGTGCGTTGCAATTTCTCCCAAAAATTCATACACTTGAAGTGGACGTTACGCGGTTTTATTCTTTAAGTGGTTCGACAACTGGTAGAGAGTCGAGAAATTTTAAAAAATTGCTGGTTAAAACAATTTAGCAATTGTGTACGTAATCTCGAACATCTCTAAAGAGCGAGTTTTAAATGATATTATGAAATTCTATCTGCTCCTTCCAATTGCTTTTTTACAGTTTTGGTTTGTTGAAGCGCCCTCAGGATTGCTTGCATTTTTTGTCTCTTTAAATTCATCTTTTTTTCAATTATTTTCTCTTCCTCTTTTTTTACATACATTTTTTAAACCAATTAAAAATGAGTACCGTAAAGGGTTAGTTGGATTTTCTATTGGTATGGGAATTTTTATAAAATCATTTTTTATTATTGCTGATGTACTTATATTTTTAGTATTACTGGCGGGTGAGTTTTTAATTTTGAGCTCTTTTATTCTATTTCCTTTCGCGCTGGTGTTTCTACTATTTGTATAACATTATGATTGAGTATCAATATGCCAAATTATATTATGCCTATCGAGGTCCTCTGGGGCTTGCAATACGATTATTGGGAGTGTTTTTTTTGATGCTTCTTGCTCTTTCGCAGCTTTCCCATAATACCTTTCCTAAATTTCCTCTCTTTTTCTTAGGAATTTTTCTTATGATTGAAGTTTTTTATCGGTATAAAATTAGCCGTGTCTTTCCCTCCGTATCCCTTCCCACGAATACTGGAGACATCAACCAATCATGTACACAACCTGTGCTCTATGCTTTTTTGACAAAACTTACCACGCCTGGAATTATCACCGATATCTTACGTTTTGAACAGGCGCGTTTCATCTTAGAAAAAGCAGGAATAGCTCAAAAAGAACTCACTTTCATTTCACTTCCACCGGAAGACTTAAAAAGATATGCTGCAGAAACTGCCAAAAGTCTGCACGGCACGTTTGTCACGATTATGGATGTAATGGCCGCATATTTATTAATGACTGAAGAACAAACCAAATTATTATTTGCAAAAAAATTGAAGCCAGAAGACCTATTGCATATTCTGCAGTGGTCGCGTATTGAATACTCCTCTGAAGAAACTCCCAAAAAAGTACGAGTCCATTTTGAAGGGGGAGGAATTGGGGAGGCGCTTACAACCGGATGGACACTGGAAACCAAAAAATATACACGCGATATTACCAGCGGATTAGTTCGGACGCAGCCTTCCTTAGTTGGGCGTGAACTAGAATTTAAAACAATGGTTGATGCGTTGTTAAAAACAGAAAACAATAATGTATTGTTGATTGGCGAGCCAGGGATTGGAAAAGAAAATTTGGTTTCCGCATTTGCGTATGCTAGTTACGTTGGTTCTGTTCCTGCTCCAGTGCAAAATAAACAAGTCCTTGAACTCATGATCGGGCCGCTTATTGCCGGGACTTCAGATAGAAGCAATTTAGAATCACGTTTGCAAGCAATCATTGAGGAAGTCTCTCACGCGGGAAATGTCATTTTATACATTCCAGAACTACAAAATATGTTGGGATCGTCGTCATTTAATATTGATTTATCTGGCGCGTTGCTTCCATATTTAAAAGATGGAATTATTCCAATTATTGCAACGGTCACCAAAGGAAATTATAAGACGTACCTTGAACAAAATCCTTTAAAAGAAGTATTTGAACTCATCAAACTTGACGAGCCGGATAAACAAACCGCTACCTTCATGTTATTTGATAAGACTCACACCATTGAATGGCACAATAGGGTGATTATTACGTATCGTGCGCTCATTACCGCAATTGGCTATGCAAATCGGTACGTTGATGATGGTGCGTTGCCAGGAAGCGCGGTAACATTACTTGAGGATACTGCCAATACCCTTTCTCTCTCAAAAATTCCCTATTTTGATAGAACGCGCAAAAAACTGGTGCTTGATGACTATGTATTGAAAAAAATTGAAGAAAAAACAAAAATTGCGGTATCAGCTCCAAACGATGCTGAAAAAGATTTATTGCTTCATTTAGAAGACCGATTACACGAGCGAGTTATTGACCAGGTAGAAGGAATAACAGTAATTGCCGAAGCAATGCGAAGACTTCGTTCTGGACTTGCCTCATCAACTCGGCCGATTTCATTTTTATTTTTAGGTCCAACCGGCGTTGGAAAAACTGAAACTGCGAAAGCGTTAGCAGATTTGTACTATGGTGGTGAAGATAATATGATTCGCCTTGATATGAGTGAGTATTCAGATCAAGATGGTGTTCGAAGGCTCCTTGGAGCAGCCCCCGGAGAAGGAACTGAACGAGGAGAGCTCACCGACAAAATCCATGACCATCCAGCGTCTCTGGTATTATTAGACGAGTTTGAGAAAGCAAATACAAAAATACATGATTTATTTTTACAAGTGTTAGAGGATGGGAGGTTAACCGATAATAAAGGACGTACCGTATCATTTATTAATAGTATTATTATCGCAACATCAAACGCTGGAGCAGAATTTATCCGTGAAGAAATTAAAAAAGGAACTGCAGTTGATAAGCAGTTTCAACAACGATTATTAGATTATTTACAGACGTTAAAACTTTTCAGACCTGAATTTCTTAACCGGTTTGACGATGTAGTGACGTTTAAACCACTCGGAAAATCAGAAGTATTTAAAATTGCCCAACTCATGTTACAATCGCTTGCTAAAAAATTGCTTGAAAAAGATATTAATGCTCGGTTTGATGACAAACTCCTTACCAAGATTGCAATGGATGGAGTAAATGAAGAATTTGGCGCGCGTCCATTGCGTCGTTTTATCCAAGATAATATAGAAGATATTATTAGCCAAAAAATGCTCAAAGACGAAATAAAAAGAGGGAGTAGTGTGGTAGTGACTACCGATAGCGCAAATCAAATTGCGGTTTCTGTTATGTCATAAGGTTTAGTTATTGACAAGCTTTTTATTTTGAGCTTACAATGAAATGCAGATGAAAAGGAAGAAAAAAACAGTAAGGAAAAAAAACGTATCAACACGCGGACGGTCAACAGTTTTTTTGGTCTTATTTGTAGCGGTATTAGTTGGTATTGCCGCTTTGATGTCAGGCGTTTTCTATAAACCTCCTATTAAACCATACACGAGAGTATCTTCAGGATATACCTGTTGTGATACGGGAGATGGAGATCTTTGTAAACCGCGGTTAGAAAAACAAATCACCTACAATGGTGATACCTATGCTCTTCTCAAATCGAACTTCAAATTTTTTGAATTGGGGAATCACTTAGATCCAACAAGCTTGTTTAGTCAGTATGGGGAGCGAATTTATCTCAACACTACAGATCGTCTTACGGTAGATAACTATCCCTTTGACCATCCGCCGTATTGTATTCGTGGCCAAGGTAAAGATTGGATTTATAGTGTTGACCCTGCAGATCCTACGCACGATACGTGCATTGGTATTCCCAATGATATGCTCATTTATACTTGTAGAGCAGATAATGCTCCAGGTGAATGCGATAAAAATGAAGGAATAGCATTTTTTGACTCGTACTATCGTGTAAAAGATGGTGATGTTCCGACTGCTATTAAGAATTGCAAAAAGCCTACTGGCACTGATTTAACTCCTGGCGCGCCCGGCGGCAAACAGAAAATTATTAACGCTCCTAATCCTTCGAGTAAGCCAAATTTGCAGCTTGAAACATTTCAAGTTCAGGAAGAACCGCCGAGTGTAGGATGGGTTTCACCTTACTGCAAACCAGCAATCTATCTCTACCCACCGGAAAAAACACATGTCTCGGTAAAGATATCTCCGAATGGTAGATTATCCCACACCGACCCAACGTATCCTCAGCAAGGATGGGATGTCACCGCATATCCAGATGGGAAGATCGATTATGCAAACAAATCATATAACTATTTATACTATGAGGCAGAGATTCCAGATGAATTTATCACCTTGCCGCAAGCAGGTTTTATTGTCCCTTATCGAGATATTTCAACGTTCCTTACCGGATTGTTGCCAAAGCTGGGGTTGAATCAAAAAGAAACCGGACAATTTACACAATATTGGGAAAAAGCGCTTCCTGAGTCACCATATTACATCGTTAAAATTGTTTCTCCCACAAACATTAGTGTCGTGTCGCCATTGAGTATAAATCCAGTTCCGCAAACCGTAATTCGGGTGACGCTCCATTTTGAAGCGGTTGATAATCCAGTACAGATCTCAGAACCACAAATTCAGCCAGTTCAACGTTCCGGATTCACTGTTGTTGAGTGGGGCGGAATCTTCAAAAAAGACAAAAACCATCCCTTCTCCTGTTTGATGTAGTGTTTCATTATTCTTCAATTAATAATAACTGTAGCTCGAATCGTTCAGAGAAAAGTAAATGTGTTCTTTGTAAGCCTAACTATTCATTCATAGAACTCATTTCAAAACCGTCATTCCGGCTTGCCGCAGCCAAGTTTGACTTGGTCCAGAATTCCCACAGGATCCTGGGCGTGCTTCGCTTACCAGGAAGGATGAGAAGTTTGAAATAGGTTCTTAGAAATAATTTATGAGGGAAGCTTTAAATGTGAAAGACCACCGCTCGGCTAGGAGGGTTGTGAGCGGCGCTCGTCGGGTGGGGGCTCAGAAGAGCCCCCTCGATCTGTGTCGCCCACGGCTCCGTTAGGACGCCGAGAGGTGGTCGTCATTTGGTGCATCTGGCTCACGTAGTTTCTCAATCGTGTCTAATAGGTGGCCAAGCAGACCACCAAGCACCTGAATCATAATGAGCAGTATAATGATAACTGCCCTATATGTTTCAGGGAGTAAGAATCTTGACAGAGAGATCTGTACTATGATGAATAGGACGAAGCCAATGATTAGGCCAAACGCAAGATACACCTTAGTTTTCTTTCTCCTGTAGTTTATTTGCGCTTGCCACTCACGGCAGACGCAAAGCGAAGACTACAGGGAGAAAAGAGTTAACAACTATAAGCTATCTATTTTCTCCTTACAGTCTTCTGGATAACAGAAAAAAGAACTTTAATAAAACAACTATCAATGTGCAACATGCGTATTATAGGGTGATCTTGTTGAGGTGTCAAGTTTTTACACTCACCATCATTCTCACCCTTCATGAGAGAGGAAAGTAAATAATAGAACGAAGGATTTTTATTGATTTCTCACTCCTTACGGGAGAGGGTTAGGGCGAGGGGAAGATCGTTGAGAATCAAAAAGGTCGTACGGTATATGAGAGTTCAAAAGAAATGTTTTTAACTTTTCCAACAGGTTCAGAGTAGCAAGATCTTACAATAAAAATGAGCAATCATTCATAGATAGTTTTAACAGAATTTTAAGAAAGGAATGTCTTGGTTGGGGACAATTCAAACCAGACAAATACCAACACTTACAAAGGAGCTTGAACAATATCTGTTATATTAATATGAGAAATGACCACATATCGGTCTTGGAATGAAACGGCCGAATAAATTAACGGTTGCATATTAAAGGAAAATACTTCGTCGTATTGAACGTTCTGGCCGTATCTGGTATACTTAGTCTCTATGCCAGCAGTACAGAGAAGTGAATTCGCATTAGCATTAAATCAGGTTGCCACCGAACGTGGCATTGATATAAGTGTGGTTTTGGAGACTGTAAAAAATGCCATTTTAGCAGCGTATCGCAAAGATCACCCCGGTATTGAAGTGGAAGAATATACCGCTTCCTTAGATTCAAATACTGGCGAAGCGCGTATTTTCCATAAAGAAGAAGATGTTACTCCTCCAGGATTTGGCCGTATTGCGGCCCAAACCGCAAAGCAAGTAATCTTGCAAAAAATCCGTGAAAAAGAAAAAGAGGCAATTATGTCTGACTATAAAGTCAAAGTGGGCAGTATCGTCAATGGAATGATCCTTCGATTTGCGCATCCAAATGTCATTGTAGATATCGGTAAAACTGAAGCGGTAATGCCTCCGGCCGAACAAATTTCTAATGAAAAATATCACCTCAACCAACGACTTGCCATCTATCTGAAAGAAATTAAAGAAGGGTCACGAGGAGAAGAGATTATTGTTTCGCGCTCCAGTAATGGATTGCTCGAAGGATTATTCCGTAGAGAAGTGCCAGAAATTGCCCAAGGAAGTGTTGTTATTAAAGCGATTGCTCGGGAAGCTGGGAATAGGTCTAAAATTGCCGTATTTTCAAGTCAGCAAGGAATTGACCCAGTTGGAAGTTGCGTTGGACAAAAAGGAGTTCGCGTCCAAGCAATTATTCAAGAGTTTGGCGGGTTAGAAAAAATTGATATTATTCAATGGCAAGAACTTCCCAAAAACTATATCGCGGCAGCCCTTTCTCCAGCAAAACAAGTTCGTGTCGAGGTGGATGAACAGAAAAAAGAAGCCCGTGTTTTTGTGCCAAGAGATGAACTATCACTCGCAATTGGAAAAGAAGGCCAAAATGTACGTTTAGCTTCAAAACTAACTGGATTTCGCATAGAAATTGAAGGGGAAGAAGAACTTGAAGAGCCGGAAGAAGCCGCGTCAAACGCGGCTGCGGCAAAAGGAACAGACGAAAAAAAGGAAGAGTCTTCACCAGCCGAAACATCTACTCAGCAGGTTTCAGGACAAGCAGCGCAGGTGCCTGCAAAATCAGATGATTCAAACGTAAGTGTGGCACAACCAAATACAGATCAACCAGCAGGTCAGCCTCAGCAACCACAGACAGATGATGCATCTCAAGAGCCTGTTGTTCAACCATCAGATCAAGCAGCTCCTGCTGATGGACAAACAACAACAACTTCGCAAACAGATGATACGCAAAAGGAAGACCAAAAGGCTGAGGAATCTGTTAAACAAAGTAAAAGTGAATGATATGTTGAAATGAGAAGATGGATATTCTTGATTTTGAATTTTAGAGTTTTTGATTCCTTGATCAAAAATATCAAGGATTCAAACGGTCAAATTCAAAGTTTTCAAAAAAATCTCATTTCAAAGATATCAATATTTAAATTATTAATTATGTATGGTAAAAAAGCAGAATACTACTCAATCTACTCAAAACGATTCTAAAAAATTTCCACCAGTAGTTGCTGTACTGGGCCACGTTGACCATGGGAAAACCTCCTTACTCGATGCTATCCGTAAAACCAATATAGCGCAGCGTGAGCATGGCGGTATCACTCAAAAAATTGGCGCTTCAACGATTGAAGTCATGCACGACGGCGAAAAGCGTTTGATCACATTTATTGATACGCCAGGCCATGAAGCATTTTCCCAAATGCGGTCCCGGGGAACTCAAGCAGCAGATATCGGGTTACTTATAGTCTCTTTAGTCGATGGAGTAATGCCGCAGACTCAGGAAAGTATCCAATTACTAAAAGAATCCAAAATTCCTTTTATTGTCGTGCTTACCAAAGCAGATGTTCCTGACACTATACCAGAAAAAGTAAAACAGCAATTGCTCAAAGAGCAGGTCATGATTGAGGGTTATGGAGGAGATATTCCGATTATTGAAGTATCCGCAAAAGCAGGAACGCATATTAAAGAGTTGCTTGAATTAATTTTGCTTTCGTATGAAATACATTACTTTGATTCCAATTCTTCCAGTGAACAATCAAAGCAAGTTCAAGCGCGTTCTGTAGATGGTCCATTGCAAGCAATTATTATTGAATCCAAACTAGACCAGCGTACCGGGCCGCAAGCGTCATTAATTATCAAGAATGGAACCATATGGGTAGGCGATGAGCTTATCTGCGACGATGTTCCGGCAAAAGTTCGAACCTTGCTTACTGATACTGGTGAACACGTAAAACGAGCATCGGTCGGAGCGGGAGTTGCCTTATTAGGCTTTGAAAAAGCTCCAAAAGTAGGAAGTATTGTAGTAAGAAAAAAAGATACCCAAGCACAGCCTGCGTCTGTTACATCTTCAGATCAGCCTGCATCTGCTTCACAAAATCCCCAAACACCGATGGGAAGTGCGCCAGTATTTCTTTTTGAAAAGGAAAAAGGGTCCCTTTCAATCATATTGGTTGCTGATACGCTTGGTTCTTTAGAAGCAATTCGCTACTCTATTCCTGAGTCGGCATATATTGTTTCTGAAAAGACTGGTGAAGTATCCGAAGCTGATATACTCATGGCTAAATCAACAAATGCTTTTGTTATTGGGTTTAATACCAAAATTCGTCCAGAAGTTGCTCGGCTTGCTGATGTGGAGAAGGTTTTATTTAAAAATTACACCATTATTTATGAACTTATTGGCGAAATACAAGATGTGCTAGAAGGTAAGCGTTTAGCCCTTATAGAGAAGATATTCGGCAAGGCAAAAATACTAGCTTCATTCCCATTCGAAAAAGCAAAAGTCCTGGGGATAAAGGTGCTTGAAGGCAGGATTGCCAAAGGTGATAAAGTAAGGCTTGAGCGCAATGACCAAGTAGTAGGGGAAAGTACCATTTCTTCGGTACGGCAAGGCAAAAATACCGTATCTAAAATTGAAAAAGGGCAAGAAGGAGGCATCTTGATTTTGCCTTCTATTGACTTTACTATAGGGGATATGATACTATCCCATGGCTGAATAACCCTATAGGTTATCTATTGAGCGTTGTTCAGCGTAAAGTTCAGCTTGGTTCCGCGTTAAAACCATAAAACGCAAAAAGACGCAGAACTATGCAGAATGCAAGGCCAACAAAGACTATGGATAACACAACCTTACAACAGATTAAAGACGCTTTAGCTCGGAACGATACTATAGGTATTGTAGTTGGGAGAAATCCTACAATAGATTCAATGGGCGCAGCTCTTGCGTTTTATTTAACCTTAACAGCCAGCAATAAACGGGTGAGCGTAGCCTCACCTACTGAGCCTATTGTTGAAATTTCTTCATTAGTAGGCATTGATCAAGTAAAAACCAGTCTCGATGCAGAAGGCGTCGATTTAGTCGTATCCTTTCCGTATAAAGAAGGCGAAATTGACAAAGTTTCTTACACTATAGAAAGTGGATATCTTAATATTGTGGTAAAAGCTGGTGAACAGGGGCTTTCTTTTTCAGAAAGAGATATAAAGTACAAGCGTGGAGGGGTATTCCCAAAACTCTTATTTGTGGTTGGAACTCCCAGACTTTCTGATTTGGGAAATCTCTTTAATCCAACTTCACTGAAAGATACCATGGTTGTGAATATTGATAATGGATCAGGTAACCAAGGGTTTGGAGATATCGTATTAGTGTCCCCTAATTTTTCCTCTGTAAGCGAACAGGTTACTAACTTAATCTTTGCCTTAGATTTACCAATTGATCAAGATACCGCCCAAAATTTGTTATCTGGTATTGCGTTTGCAACAGACAATTTCCAAAAACCAAACACCAGTTACATTGCATTTGAAATGGCAGCTATGTTAATGAGAAAAGGCGCGCGTCGAGTTACTTCACAACCAGCTCCTCGCATGCAAAATAACTTTGCTCAAATGCCAACTCAAGATCAACAAGCATCATATTTTCCTCCCGTTGACCGTTCGCAAACTGATCGAACACCAGGTGATCGGGCCCAATATGCTCAACCAACTCAACAAATTCCCACGCCAACTCAACCTCAACCCCAACGTCCTCTTCGTGAAGATAGGCAAGACAATCGCCAAGATGCGCGACCAGATAATCGACAACGTGACCAACGTCCTCAACGAGATCAACAACAAGACCAAAAAGATCGTACGAAAAATCCACCAGCAGATTGGTTAGTACCAAAAGTGTATAAGGGATCAAATCAACCGCTTGGATAAGCTACTTATCATCCAGTTATTAATTCTCGGTTATCAGTTTTCAGATGTAAGTTGACCAGTTTTCGGTCCATCTGTCTTTACTGATAAACTGAAAACCGACAAACCAAATTCTGACAACCGAGAACTAATAACTGATAACTGGAAAAGTTCGTATTGAGAATCGTTTGAGAAGCTGCTATAATTAATAACACTTATGCCACTAAGTCCTGTAGATAAACAACAAATTATTAAGCAATTTCAAACCGCTGATGGTGATACCGGAAGCCCAGAAGTTCAAATCGCGTTACTAACAAAACGTATAGAGCGGGTAACAGAACATTTAAAAGGACACGGACACGACAGCAGAAGTCGCCGGGGATTATTATCTATGATTGCGAAAAGACGCAGACTTATTAATTTTTTAAGTAAAACAGATAAAAAACGCGCTTCTAGTATTTTAAAGAAGGTAGCAATAAAAGGATAATAATGAGTTTTTCAGGGTTCTTCATTACGTCCTACATGATTGAATTTATCGTCACATTATGAAAGCAGAAAAAAAACAGGCATTTACATTAGATCTCGCGGGGAAACCCCTTACCTTAGAAACCGGACAATTAGCCAAACAAGCAACTTCCTCAGTACTTGCCAGAATGGGTGATACCATGGTGTTGGTTACCGTAGTAGAAGGAAAACTCCGCGAAGATTTAGGATATTTTCCTTTAACTGTTGAATATGTTGAACGTCTATACGCGGGTGGAAAAATCAAAGGAAGTCGTTGGGTAAAACGCGAAGGCCGCCCTTCTGATGAAGCAATTTTAACTGGACGTTTAATCGACCGCTCAATCCGGCCCCTCTTTCCGAAAGAATACAAAAAAGAAGTACAAATTGTCATAACTGTTCTTTCTGTTGACGGAGAACATGAAACAGATGTGCTCGCAATAGTTGGCGTATCAGCTGCGCTCGCAATTTCACCTATTCCATGGAATGGACCAGTTGCGGCAATTCGTATGGGGTATGTAAAAGATGCGGAAGGCAAAAATGAGTATTTAGTAAACCCAAATGCGGCAGAGACAGAACTCTCTGATTTAGATTTAGTTGTTACCCAAACAAAAGAGAAAACCCTCATGCTCGAAGCAGGCGCTAAACAAGTGAATGAAGGTATAGCATTTGAGGCAATCAAAAAAGCCCACGAAAGTAATAAAGAGATCATTGCGTTTATTGAGGGGATGGTAAAAAAGATAGGGCAGCCTAAAACTCCAGTGACCCCAGATAATGCCCTCCATGAAATGGTTTCAAAAATTGAGAAATCATACAAAACTGAGATTGAAAGTTTAGTAAAATCACGTGCATCGAAAGAATCAAGTGGGTCTGAAGCAGAAGAATTGATCAATAAAATTGCAGAAGATATTAAAATGGCAGATCCCGATGCTGACGCGGATAAAAAACTTATTGCAAAAGCAGTTGAATACGTATCTTTTAAATCCATTCGAAGCAATGTCTTAAAAAATGGCAAACGGGTTGATGGAAGAAAAGTTGATGAGATCCGTCCTATCTCGGTAGAAACAGGATTACTTCCCCGAACTCATGGGTCTGCAATATTTCAACGTGGTGATACACAAGCATTAACAATTGCAACGTTAGGGTCTCCTAGACTTGGACAACTTATTGAATCCGCAGAAGGTGAAGAAACCAAACGATACATGCATCATTATTCAATGCCTCCTTATTCAGTTGGTGAAACTGGACGTATGGGTGTACCATCACGTCGAGAAATTGGTCATGGAGCTTTAGCAGAACGAGCATTAATACCGGTTATTCCATCTCAAGATAAATTCCCTTACGCAATCCGGGTTGTTTCAGAAATTCTTTCATCCAATGGCTCAACCTCTATGGCATCAACCTGTGGATCAACGCTTGCGCTTATGGATGCGGGTGTCCCGATTGAAAAACCTGTGGCCGGAATTGCGATGGGAATGATGTCCAATGAAGATAAGCATGTTGTCTTAACAGATATTTTAGGGCTTGAAGATTTTTCAGGAGATATGGATTTTAAAGTCGCTGGAACCGATAGTGGTATTACCGCTATTCAACTTGACGTAAAAATTTCAGGACTGACTGATGAACAAATTAAAGAAACATTTGCGCGCGCAAAAGTAGGCCGGCTCTATATTTTAGAGAAAATGTTGTCAGTTATGCCAGAACCTCGCAAAGAGATTTCTGAATTCGCGCCAAAGATAGAACAAATCAAAATTCCTGTTGAAAAAATCGGAGAAGTAATCGGCCCTGGCGGGAAAGTCATCAAAAACATTATTGCCGTTACCGGTGCAGTAGTAGATGTAGAAGATGATGGAACTGTAACTATTTCTGGAACCGATCCAGAAGGCGTAAGAAAAGCAACAGATTGGGTAAAAGGATTAGTGAGAGAAGTAGTTCCTGGTGAGGAATTTGAAGGCTCAGTAAAACGAATTTTACCATTTGGCGCATTTGTCGAATTTTTACCTGGAAAAGAAGGAATGGTACATGTTTCTCAAATGTCTGAAGAATATGTAAAAGATCCCAATGATGTGGTAAAGATTGGACAGGTAGTAAAAGTAAAAGTATTAGAAATTGATGACCAAGGCCGTATTAACTTGACCATGAAAATGAATGCAGTTCCTGGAGAAGGTGGCCGTCGTGGCGGCGGAGAACGCCGCGGAGAAAGCGGTGGGAGTAGTTGGACTCCACGTCCTGGTGCCGGTGAAGACCGCGACCAAGAGCGCACGGGCGCAAAACCCCATCCATTGTCAATGCAATTTAGACGAGAACGCGCGCAACAACAAGGGGGAAATACGTGGCAACGGGGAGGTTCTCGAGGAGGCCGGCCAGGAGGCTATCAACAAAGATCACCATCAGGATACCGCAGAGACCGCGATAGATAACAAAGTTCACAAAAATTTAAGCTTTAACCTATTTGTTCTTCTATTATACTTCCATATATCGTGTTAACTTCAGATGGGATTGGGTTTTTTATTAAAGAAACTTTTTGAAATAACTAAAGTAGTTACCGGTTAAGATAAGTTCAATCTCATTTGAACTTGATCTTTGTATCCTAATATATATACCATATCTACATGAGTAAGTTAAAAATTGCGCTTGTTGTTGGAATTTTGCTTCTCAGTTTAATACTTCGATTGCATAACTATGCTGAGTACCCGCAACGGGGGGCATCAAGTGATGAATATTCATATACATTTCTTGGAGTAAGTTTATTAACCAAACACATTCCTATTTCCTGGTCCGCATTTCCGGTATATAAACATACATCTGATTTAACTATTCGGCATTTGTATTTTCCGATTGTGTATCCTTATTTTGACCATCCGCCGTTTAATGGAATTATTGTAGGAAGTTGGGCATTGTTAAATGGAGAAAATACGTTTCCAAAGATTCAGTTATCAACAATTCGTCTTGTTCCAATTGTATTATCGACAATTTCATCAGTCTTTGTTTTTTTGCTCGGGCTACGATTTTATTCGTATAAAACAGCAATATGGGCATTATTAATTTATTGCACGACAACTATTTTTGTAATGAATGGACGGGTTGTTTTTGCAGAAAATTTACTTACGCCACTTTTTTTAGGAGCACTCTATTGTTTTTTAAGATTTCAAAAAAACATGACAGTTCAAAAAACAATATTGTTAGGGATATTAAGTGGTTTGGGGTTTTGGACAAAAGAATTAGGAATCTGCATATTTTTAACACTGGTATATCTATTTATTTTGGGGAAAATAACACCTAAATACCTTATTACTTTTTGCGTGAGTTCTCTCTTATTTTTTCTTGCGTATATTGCGTATGGATACTACTACGATTGGGACGTCTTTTTAAAAATAATACACTTGCAATCGAGTAGAAACGTTGGTCCTCAAACATTATTGTATATAACCTCGACCCCTATTATAGTAAACAAATTTTATTATGACGGATGGTATTTTTTGGGATTTGTATCATTTTTCTTAAGCTTTTCAGATTATCGAAAGAACAGATTTTTGTTAGTGCCAGCTGTTGTCTACTTGTTACTTTTATTATTTTCTTTGACGCAGCAAGGCGAAATGGGATGGTACCTCATTCCATTGTTTCCCTTTATGGCATTGTTCACTGCACATGCATTGGTTGACAGTATCCAAAAAAAGAATTGGTTTATTTTTGTATTTCTCATTTTTATTGGACTATATGAAATTACTTATATATACCAGCACCATTTTGGTCTTACTCCATTGCAATTTCGTGTCATGATGATTATTTTATTTGGTCCATTAATGGCTGTAGCAATATTCAAAAAAGAAAAATTGTTTGGTATGCTCAGCAATTTTTGGTTTTACGTATTTATCATAGGAAATATATTCCTTACTTATACATATATTCATCCAGCATAATCTGGCAGGTGTATGAAAAAGATTTTTATTGAGCTATTTTAGAAATAAATACTGCTCGAAAATTTAATTAAGATACTGTATCATAGATATATGGACCTGCCTGCCAATCAAACAAATTCAGCTTCGCAAAATATTTCTGCAAACCAACTTAAAAAACTGCAAGAAAAAATTCAGAACTCTCAAGTTCCAGATGATTTAAAAGAAAATTTAAATGATCGCATTCAACGTCTTGATTTACTCAGGACTTCTTCATTAGGTACCACCTATATTTTGGAATACGAAAGTACATCTCAGTATGTAAATTGGGTAACAAGTTTACCCTGGAACCAAACGACAAAAGATATTTTAGATATTAATTTAGCAAAATCATTTTTGGAAAAAAACCATTATGGTTTAGCTTTAGTAAAAAATAAAATTTTGGATTATCTTGCTTCCATTATTTTAAACATAAAAAATAATAATAGCGAGCATGCGTTACAATCTCCTATTTTGTGTTTGGTCGGGTTAGCAGGTACTGGAAAAACAACACTTGCAAAATCTATTTCAGAGGCATTAGGCCGAAAATTTGAACGTATTCCATTTGGAGGTATGGGAAGCGCGCAAGTTTTACGCGGGCAATCGAGACTTTTACCAGAGGCAGAGCCTGGGGCTGTTGTGAAACGATTGGTACACGCGCAAAGTAAAAATCCGATTATTCTGCTTGACGAGTTAGATCGTGTTTCAGAAGCGGCTCGTGGAGACATTATGGGTGTACTCATCGAGCTACTTGACCCAGAGCAGAATAAAGCATTTGCTGATCATTATATTGACTATCCATTTGATTTGTCACAAGTAATTTTTGTCGCAACGGTCAACAATACAACACACATTGCAACAGCGGTGATGGACCGTATGGAAATTATCCAAATGCCGTCATATTCTGACGGAGAGAAACTCGTGATTGCCAAAAATTACCTGTATCCTCGAGCTAAAGAAAAATGTGGCATTTTAGATGCCCAAATGTTTATTGACGATACTGTATGGCCGGGTATTATTCGTCCGTTGGGATATGACTCTGGTATCCGAAGCTTAGAGCGTACTATTGAAGGAGTATGCCGTCGAGTTGCCAGAATCATTGTTGAAGGACGGTCTGACTCGGTACATATTACGAGCGATAATGTTAAGGAATTCCTACCAACATTATAATGTTTGGACTATTAAGACTTGACGTTTAGAAAATTTCAATTACAATACAAGAGCTTGAAAAAAGAGTATAACTCCAATAATTATGCAAGATTCAGTTTCATTTATTCCCCTTGGTGGTATTGGCGACGTAACCCGCAACATGTATCTGTATGAATATCAAGACCAGATTCTTATTGTGGATTGTGGGCTTGGGTTTCCAGACGAAACCATGGTAGGGGTTGACCTGTTGTTACCTGACATTTCATATTTGCTTTCAACGAATAAAAAAATTGTGGGAATGGTACTCACTCATGGCCATGAAGACCATATTGGCGCAACTCCATTTATTATTCCGCAGTTGCCCCCAATTCCCGTGTTTGCAAGTCCGCTTACTGCAGCGCTTACAAATGAAAAACTCAAAGAATTCCAAATTGGTACCAGAGTACAACCAGTTTCTTTTGAAGAGCCACTAGTGCAACTTGGCGCATTTCAAGTTTCATTTATAAGAATTACTCATTCAGTACCAGATACCGCGAATTTATTTATCAAAACACCAGCAGGAAATTTTTATCACGGGAGTGATTACAAGTTTGATCTTACGCCTGCCGACGATAAACGAACAGATTTTTTAAGTATTGCAAAAGCTGGTGAACAAGGAGTGTTATGTGTGATGTCTGACGCCTTGGGCTCAGAGCGTCCGGGACATACTCCATCTGAAGCAGCATTATCTTTAGCATTTGAACGAGAAATAAAAAATTGCCCCGGGAAATTTATTGTTACTACCTATTCTTCTAATATTTCTCGTCTCAACCAAGCAATTTCTGTCGCAATAAAAGTGGGAAGACGCGTCTGTTTTATTGGGAGATCTTTAGTAAAAGCAAAAGAAGTAGGGCAACAATTAGGATATCTAAATATTCCAGAAGGAATGGAAATTCCGATGGAAAAAGTAAAAAGTTATAAAGACAGTAGTATTATGTTGCTGGTTGCAGGGAGTCAAGGACAGGAAAATTCTGCACTTGTGCGAATCGCCGACGGCGAACACAGAGATATTCGAGTAACCTCTCGAGATGTAGTTGTATTTTCTTCAGATCCAATTCCTGGTAACGAGGTGGCCGTAAACTCATTAATAGATACATTATCAAAACGAGGAATCCGGGTAGCATATTCAGGTTTTGAAAGTAAATATCATGTATCTGGACATGGATCACAGGAAGATATTTTACTTCTTATGTCTTTGGTAAAGGGCAAGCACGTGCTTCCTATTGGAGGAACATATCGTCATATGGTCGCATTTCGGGAACTAGCTAAAAAATTGGGATATAACAATGATACTACGTGGCTTTTAGATGATGGTCAAGAGTTGATCTTTAACAAAGACGGAGCAGCACAACTAGGAAGAAAACTCAATTCTCGTAACGTGTATGTGGACGAATTATCTGGTGAAGAGATTGAACATTTTGTGTTGCGTGACCGTCAAAAACTTTCAGAAGGCGGTATTGTGGTAGTAATTGCAGAAGTAAATTCATCAACAGGCCAAGTAGAAGGAAATCCAGAAATTGTTGCAAGAGGATTTTCTACAGCAGATAATAAAAAAATTGTAAAACGTTTAAGTAGAGAGCTCCAACGAAGTTTTAACAAAAACAGAGGAAAAATCACGAATTGGATCCACATAAGAAAACAAATAGGAGACATGGCCGAACGCCTCATCTTCAAAGAACTCCGCCGAAGGCCCCTGGTTTTGCCGGTTGTAATTGAAGTTTAAGGTTAACACTTCTAAGTAAAGCCAAAAGTATAAACTATACCGCTCCGCTTTGAAATTGCAAGGAATCAAGGCAATGTTCAAAGCTCCGGGTATTATAGATTATTGGTAAACCTGAGTATAAGGAGTATATCTTCTTTTCGTCATTCTGGCTTGTCCAGAATCTTTATTTGTTACGGAGAGTATTTGAAGGATTGTGCAATTTGATCAAGGTCACTGTATAAATTCTTTGAGGAAGTAGACAATATATATACCCAATTGTTAATGTAAATATAATCAGATCTCTGCGTACTTTTCCCAGCTGGGAATTCAATTGTTCTAAAGATGGATTCATATCCATTTATTGATTTTTTTTCAGTACTTACAATTTTAATTCTTCTTCTAGAGTCAAATTCTTTAATGTAATCATATAGAGTATTGAAATTTGTCCCATTCCTAATAATAGTAATAGTACCTTTTGAAGATATAAAGTTAATTGTTAAAGATTCATCTTGTACATGGAAATAATTTGGAATTTCTACAGAAAATTGAAGTATTTTTGATTGATATCTTTCACGTCGATTTACTTTTTGATTTTGAGTTAAAGTGCTAATTTTTTTTGAAATTTTCGTCAATCCGACAAAAACTGTTATTAAAGGAACAATAAGAAGAATACAAATTAAAAGTATCAATTGATTTTTTTGTATCATATATTTTTTATTTTTCATCTTAATAACTATACTTCAGCGTACCGTTTTCTGTAGTTAATTTCAACAGTACAATCCCATCTCGAGTTTCTTTAAGTATTTTTTGTCCTTTTTGCAATGTATATATTTTTGTTTTATTGTTAGAATAATCAAAGACTATAATTTTTTCTCCTTTGAGTTGAAAATATTGATCTATCCTTTGTACTTTTGTTCTACTGACAGCTATAAGAGTAAAGAATAAATTATCTACAAGTATTATTAAAGGCTTATCATTATATTGGAGAGAATCAATACTTATAGCTGCTTGTTTTCCAATTGTAATTTTATTGCCAATGAGTTTTAGAGAATTTCCTGCGTTATCGATAATTGAGAATTTTAATTTTCCCTTTGGTAAACTTGTTTGAGTAACCGTCGTTATATTTGAGTTATCTTTGCCAGTAATTTCTATATTAAAATTTGTAAGATTATATTGAATATTCGCTTCTGGTGGTGTTTTATCAATATCAAATTCAGTGGATTTTACGCCTTCTATATTTCCATCTTTGTCTACAGAATAATAATCTATTTTATAATGTCCTTCTTGTGTAAAAGAAAGTGGAGTAGTATATTGTTGCCAGTCGTTATCCACGGTTTTGTACAAGGTGTAATCTACGCCTAGTCCTCCGTTATTATCTTGCGCATTAAGACTTACAGCAATATCAGACCTAAACCAATTTTGTTTCCCCTGCAATCCAGAAAAGTTTATAACAGTTGTGGGGGGGGTTGTGTCCTTGCGTTCAGCCATTAATGCAAAATGAGTGAGATGATTTATTTGAGCAGAAGCTTTTTTTGTATTCATATCAACGGTTGTGGGTTCTTTTGTCCAATTATTGCCATCTGGACTTGAATAAATTGACAAAGTGTCAATTTTGAAACGGGTTAAATCAATTGGACCAAAATCAATAGTAAGAGTGAAGGGAATAAAAAATTGAGTTACAAAATTTCCAAAGGAATCCGTTGCAGTTGCATTCATTGTTGACCCAACAGATACTAAGCTTGCTGAAGACTGGTCAATCGGAGCCGCAAGTATAGAAAATTTTATATTTTGCGTTGTCGCGTTTGCGGGGAAATTAAAAGTAAATTGGCCAGCTGTCGCAATTCCTCCTGATGAGTTTAGTGTCTTATCTAACCCATCTAGTTTTTTTTCCCAGAGATAATAGCTTTTATTTCCTGTTCGTTGTTGTCCGGCATAAAAAAATGAATAATTTTCCCATGGGTCAGGGTCTTTTGATTGCCAGCCAAATGGGTCTGTTACTCCATCTGGTACATTATCTTCAAAATTCCCATCATTGTTTTTATCTTGAAATATCCCAAAATGAATATGAGCGCCAGATGAATTACCAGTTGAGCCAACTTTTCCAATGGGTTGCCTTGCTTCTACATGTATTTTTCGTGCAGGAATATTGGTAATAAGTCCATCTTTTTGCAAGTGCAAATATCGTGTTTGGTAACCATTGCCATGATCAATTTCAATCATATTGCCACAGGCTAAACATGAATTAACATAGGTTGCTTCTCCCGCAGCTGCAGCTAGTACAGGATCATTTAAATATACTTTTGCACCACGACCAAAATCATATCCATCATGAGATGAATAGTCTCTATCAAGGTTTCTATTCCCTCCCATGTAGTAAATTAAAGAATCTTTTACATCAATTGGTTCAACTAATCCACTACTCAATAATGGGTACTCATGGTCAAAAAAAGAATTAATATTGTTTGCTGCTTCACTGAATGTAAGCCCTTTTCCTTCATAATCCCATGGTAAATCTAAAAATGGTTCTGGGCCTGGTGGAGGGGGTGGCGGGATGTTTACAACGTAGGCTCGGCTGAGATGTTTTGAGCCTCCACACCATTCCAAATATCTTGCTGTTAGGCCGTTGTTTACATTCGGTACAACAAGATAGGTAATATCTGTTGGCGGAACAGTACTTACAAATCCAAAACAGCCATAGTATGGAACTGTAACCGCATGAGAGAAAATTCCACCGTATGCACTATTATAAATTTGTATTCCGTCCCCAACTTCTATATCCCCTGTTCCGTCCGGGTTACGGCTTAAAATAAGTTTCCCTTCTGTATAGAAAATATTCAGGGTTGTACCATAAATAACCCGACCTACACCGGATACATCGGGGGGAGGTGCTTCATAATCTTCAGTAATAAGATATGGTACTATTCCGGATGATGTAGCGAATATTTTATGATGAAATATAAAGAGAAGCGTTGTATATACTATTCCAACAATACAAAATTTAACAATATATATGGACAGTTTTTTCATTTGTACTCCTCTGAAATACGTTAAGACTTTAGGTCATTTACTATTTAATTGTGATTAGTATTTTGATTACACATTGTATTTCTTCCTGAGCCTGTTATAGACAGTGCCCACATGCCAAAACAGACTCAGACTTATAATTCTTTTGTATATGTTTTTCTTATCTTTTCATCCCTGCCATTAAGTTCTTTTTATTTTCTCTTGACAGCAGATTCCTGCATGCGTTTGTTAAAAGAGAATAAATCTGTATTTTTAGAAAATATCTAAACACTGTTTATAAATCCATTTCGTTATCCCCCTCTTTTTTAATCCACTGCTTTTCAGCAGTGTTTAATTCATTTTCTTCTTTAATTTGTTCAAGCAGCTCTGGAAAAGTAAAGAATTTATGCTTGATAATATGTTCAATTTTTTTGATAAAATAGACTGCTGCCATATGTTTATCTTCTGCCTTACAGCGTTTAATTAATAAGGGACTTTCGGCTGCTCGACGTTGAAGAATTAAGTAATATGTTCGCATAAGCCCTAACTAATTGTTAGAGTAGCAACTCATTCTAAAAATGTCAAGTACTAACATATAGTTAGTAGAAATACTGCTCAACGACGAGGATAATAACCACGCATGCGAAAATATTCACGTACACCCAAAACATTGGGACAAAAGATTAAAAAATATCGTATGGAGAAAAGCCTTACGCAAGAACAAGTTGCGGAACGCATTGGCGTTTCTTCAACCTATGTAGGATTCATAGAGCAAGGCCAGCGAACCCCTTCTATAAAAACAGCCGATAAAATAGCCCGCACTTTAGACGTGAAGCTTTCTGATTTGTTTGATTAAGTTCATTTAACTCCAGGTTTTGTCAAACTTGTATCCTCTAGCGCAAGTGTACTATAATAGGCTGTATGGCTCGGAGGAGATCTGCCCGACGTGGTCGTCGAGGAGGCTTTAAATTCAAACTCAAAAACAAAACTATTTACTCCATTTTCTCCTTTGGATTAATTTTGGCTGGAGGAATGATGCTCCTTTCTTTTTCTAAAAGCGGATCAAATTTTGAACGCTTAAGTGGTATTTTAGAAAGCAATTTTGGATGGGCTGCGTATTTAATTCCTATCGCAGTAATTCTCTTTGGTTTTATGTTCTTAAAACTAAAGATTTTTCTGTCACGCGCGAATGTTGCGATTGGATTTTTGTTGTTTCTTATTTCACTTGAAAGCCTTACCAGAGAAGGTTCAGTAGGACTCAAAATTTACACGCTGCTTGCAGAGATGCTCACGAGTTTTGGCGCATCGTTGGTATTACTAGTTGGCGCGCTTATTGGCATTATTGTGCTTTTTGATACTTCTGTTGATGAAATGATCGCAGCAGTCGTATTCTTATGGAAAAATATTTACCGCTTATTTCCTCATACGTCCCTTTCTGGAGCTCAGGGGAAAAAACAAACCTTATCTCGCGATAAACCTATGGAAATAAAAGGAATTTCTCAAAAAAATAACCCCGCGGTTGTTCCGGCAGGGGCAAAAGCTCCAGGGCCGCAAATTATTAAGAAAAATCCAGAAATTCTATCGGATAAACTGGTCAGCAATATGTTAAACAATAGCGGGCCAGGAATTTGGGAATATCCTCCATTAAATTTATTGTCAGAAACACCAGGGCAAAAAGCAGACCGGGGAGATATTAAAAAAGTCGCAGCAGTTATTGAAAAAACACTCCAAAGCTTTGGGGTGGAAGCACGAGTTGCAGAAGTAAATTTAGGCCCAGCTGTTACGCAATATGCATTAGAAATTGCATTGGGGACAAAAGTTTCAAAAATTACCGCATTAGCAAATGATTTAGCACTGGCAACTGAAGCGCCAACTGGACAAATTCGTATTGAAGCGCCAATTCCCGGGCGCAGTTTAGTTGGTATTGAAATTCCGAATCGATCATTAGAGGTGGTTACACTCAAAACAATGCTTGCTTCAACAACCATGCAAAAAAATAAGTCTAAATTGGCTGTTTCAATGGGATTGGATGTTTCGGGAAGTCCCATCATTACTGATATCACCAAAATGCCTCACGTATTAGTTGCGGGAACAACCGGTTCTGGAAAATCTGTGTTAATTAACGCATTTATTTCTTCATTGCTTTTTCGCGCTTCACCATCTGAAGTAAAATTAATTTTGGTAGATCCCAAACGCGTTGAGTTTACTTCGTATAATGGTATTCCTCATTTGCTTACTCCTGTTATTGTAGAACCCGAAAAAATATTATCAGCATTAAAATGGGCGACTGCAGAAATGGATAGACGATATAAATTATTTTCTGAACGAGGCGTTCGAAATATCGATGGATATAATGAATTATCAGGATTTCAGGCGGTTCCGTATATTGTTATTATTATTGATGAATTAGCAGATTTAATGATGTTTGCGCCGGTTGAAGTTGAAGATACGGTAGCCCGATTAGCGCAAATGGCGCGGGCAGTAGGAATTCATTTAGTAATTGCCACGCAGCGGCCGTCGGTCAATGTTATTACCGGATTAATCAAAGCAAATATTCCCTGCCGTATTGCGTTTAACGTGTCATCTATGATTGATTCTCGAGTTATCTTAGATACTCCGGGAGCTGAAAAATTATTGGGGCGGGGAGATATGTTGTATGTCCCACCAGATCAAGCTAAGCCAACCCGTATCCAAGGCGCATTTGTTTCTGAAAAAGAGGTAAAGAAGTTAGTTGAATTCTTAAAATCCAAAGTTCCAGTTGTAGAGTATACTGAAGAAATTACAACCCAAAAAGTCAACCTCAGGCGTGCGGGCACTTCTGCGTCTTCAGATAGTGCCGGGCGAGATACTTTCTTGGAAAAGGCAATTGAGGTAGTGTGTCAGCATGATCGCGCTTCTGCATCATTACTTCAACGGCGACTCTCGGTAGGCTATGCTCGAGCAGCTCGGATTTTGGACCAATTGGAAGAATTAGGAATTGTTGGTCCTGGAGAAGGGTCGAAACCACGGGATGTATTGGTACGCAACGCACAAGAATTTTTAGCTAGCCTGCAGCAACAAGCACAGTAATTGGACTATAGGATGTAGAACTTTGAAAATGGATAATAGAAGATGGGGTTAGAAGGTAGAGGATAGAATTTCTGTTTTTCCCTCTTCTATCTTCTACCGTCAAATAATTTCTTATGATTCGCATTGGCCAACGACTACGTGAAGAACGACAGCACAGGGAATTAACGATTGATGAAGTTGCCAGAGCAACCAAAATTCGTTCTTCATTCCTTACAGCTATAGAGAAAGGAGACTACTCTAAGCTTCCTTCGAGTGCTTATATCGAAGGGTTTGTAAAAAACTACGCAGATTTTTTAGGACTTCCCAAAAAAGAATCTGTAGCGTTGTTGCGAAGAGAATTTCCTCAACGGGAATCATTGGATGTATTGCCTCAAGGGTTTTCTCAAACGAACCGTCTTCCTTTTCGACGTATTCGGTTTGGCCCAGCACTTATTGGGTTACTTATTTTGGTTCTTGGGTTAGGAAGTTTTTTACTTTTTCAGTATCGTTACTCATTTATCAGTCCCCCACTGAATCTTACCAGTCCTCATGAAGGGCAAATTGTTGAAAAAAATGTCACGGTTACGGGAAATACCGACGTAAACGCAACAGTAACGGTGAATGATAGTCCGGTAACTGTACAGTCAAATGGCACATTTGAGAAATCGGTAACTCTTTTTCCCGGCAAATCCACCATCCGGATAAAAGCGCAAAATAGGTTTGGAAAATTAAGCCAGGTTGAAAGACAAGTCGAAGTGAAAGAGTAAGGAAGTAGGGTTGACAGAGATACGCGTAATTGGTATGGTATTAATATGGATGCAGCACAAGTAGTATTGTTATTCGTGGTTGTCGTACTGACTGTTTTGTTATTAATGCTCGGAGTCCAAGTATATTTTATTTTGAGAGAACTCCGTCGTACGGTAGAAAAAGCAAATAAAGTTTTGGATGAAACAGGACTTATCACAGAAAGTATTTCTGCTCCACTTTCCACTTTATCTGCGCTCGCAACCGGACTAAAAACAGGGGCAGCAGTTGCGCGATTTTTTAAAGGAAGCAAAACGCATGAAAAGGAGGTTGAAGAAGATGCACGATAATGACCGCCCTAAGTCAGGATCTGGATTTATCAATGGTCTCTTGTGGGGAGTTGCAGTAGGCGCTGGTGCGGCGTTCTTACTCGGTACACCAAGAGGGAAAAAAATACTCTCGGCGATCAAAGATCGGGGTATAGAGAGTATTACAGAAATTCAAGAAATGCTGGAAGAGGAAGACGCGCTTGAAGAGTTTGAGGAAGCATCGCCTCATACAAAAAAATCAACAGAAGAACTTAGTCCAGAACTCGAAGATAAAGAACCAGAAAAAGCATCTCCACTTCAACAACTTACCTCAACCGGGCGCCGCTTTTTCCGCGGATCCTCACGGAAAAATTAGTCATTTCTGTAAGATAATCCTCCGGTTGCAGTGTTTTTCATTCTTTAAATCATTTGTGTTATTTACAATATCATCAGATCAGCTGCCTGTTTGCTGTAATTGCTTTATAGCTTTATAAACCGGGCAAACGAGTTTGGTAAAGTTCTTTGGCAATAGTCCAAAAACACCTTTGCCTTCTGCAAAAATGCTTTGCGATATGTCTTCTGATGCTTTTTTCTAATAATAAAATGATAAAAAGCAGATAACTTTTAGGGGAGTAAAGAGTGAGAAAAAGTGTATGCGATATAACTGGTTTTTGCTTCAATCTCAGACCCCCCCCTTATTTATGAAATCAAATACGAAAGGCTCTTACGCTTTTCTTACTTGACAAAATTTGAATAACCAGGCATTCTTATCTGTAGAGTTAAATTTAATAAGTTATGACCATTAAAAATTTACCGCGTGTAGTCATTTTATCTGTTCCACTCGTCAGTCTTCTTGTTCTTGTTTTTTTAACGTTTACCTTTGTTCTTCCTGTGGTTACTCATTCAGTTAAGTCAGCAAACGCGGCAGCTCCTGCCAGTGACGTCGCGTTTAACCCGGACTTAGTTGGGAACGTAGCTCGCGTTGCCATTCCTGTTAATCTTCCTGTGGAGTCATGGACGCTTACCGCGAAAGGGTCATCAGCTCCGCTTGGTGATTTTCGCTATAAGTCTCAATTAACAGTGCATATGGGACTTGACGGAAAACCTCTTTCAATCACGGATGGTATAGGAGCATTTACCGGTGTTGATAGTAATGGTAATCCAACCGGTGATGCTATTTATTTCACCTTGAGCGGAATTTTTCAGCCTGCGACAGGGGATAATCAAGATAATCAGAATCAAAATGTAATTCCATTCAATGCGGTCTTTATCGTAACGGGAGGGTCAGGGAAATTTACAGGCGCATTTGGAAGCGGCCGGATTAAAGCAAGCGCTGATGTTCAAAATAACACATTTGTGGGCGCATGGACCGGAACTACAAGAAGACCTACTCTTTAAAAGGATCGTGATTGGCTACGCTGATTTTTTTTCTTCAGACATTTTACCTCAATAATTCCTGGTTCTTTTTCTACCCCTTTAGATAACCACGTGTATATGGTCTTTGTTGATATGTCGGCATCAAGGGCGGCGACCCTGGTAAGTACTTGTTCTCGTACCTCTTTAACTATCGCTTAAAATTTCCATAAAAATCACCCCCTCACGATCGTGATATATCTTTTCCTGTTTCTCGTTTTGAAATATGTAGAACTTATTGTCTATTACGGGGTACCTGTCAACGTCGAGAAATATCCCTCGAGAAAACCCGTTTTTCCCCAATTGTTATGTGGTTTCAATGAGAAATTGGGTTGGAAATTGTCAATCTTGCCAACTTTGTAACGTTCTTCGTATCGTTGGAATATCGGTATCAAAGGTAATCTACTATGCGTGTGAGCTAATACGTGCATCCATTCTTGAAAATGAATCGGGGTACGTTCAGCGGTCTTACGCGCTGATGATGGTTCGGTTGGTTCACTGTCATGTCAGACATATGTTATAATCCGTATTTTTTAATATTCGCATTATGTTCTTGGACGGTTTTTGCGTAGTGATTATGCCCTGAACTATCTGAGATATAATAGAGATACTCAGTCCGAGTAGGATCAACCACCGCTCGCAGCACGTTAAAGCCTGGGTTAGAAATTGGTGTTGGCGGAAGTCCTACCCGATTGTACGAATTGTAGGGAGAATTAATTTTTAAATCTTCCAATGTCAAATTTTTTTTCCACCATGTTTTTTCATCTGCTTGATAGCCTAACGCATATTGTATTGTAGCGTCAATTTGAAGCGGCATATCAATACGAAGTCTATTTAAAATAACTGAAGCCACTAATGGCCGATCTTCTGCAAAGCGCGCTTCGCGTTCCACAAGTGACCCAACGGATACAATTTGCTTTTTTGTCAAATTTGTTTTGCTCGTATCAAGATTGGCATATTTTTTCTCAAAATTTCCTTTCATTTGGTTAATTACTATGGTAGCATTTGCATCTCTCGGTATTAAATAGGTATCAGGAAATAAATATCCTTCCTCCATAGATAAATCAGTTTTCCACGAGTCGTTATAGGCGGGTACTTTCTCTTTTAAGATTTCAGCAATTTCTGCCGCGCGTTTCCCTTCAGGAATAGTAACCCAGATGTCTAACGTTCCAATGGTTAATTGTTTGGCGACTTGTTCGGCGGTCATAGATTGAGAGAGCCGAAAGTCTCCTGCTTGAATTTTTTGGTCAAGCCCGAGTTGTTTGACCAGAAGGAAAAACACGACTGGGTCTTTGATGAGATTTTCTTGTTTTAAATTATTGGCAATTTCCCGAACATTTGATCCTTTGGCAACAACAAAAATATGAGAAGTTTTGTCTGAGGGATTCACTGCGGTTATTCCATTTTGCCACCAAATAAACATCCCAAAACCAACAATCGCGATGACGATAATAAGAATAAAAAGTTTTTGCATAAAGTTAGTTGTCATTTCGATGCTTTGCAAAAGCTGAGAAATCCCATCGATTTCTGTATAAATATGAGATCTCTCACATTCGTTCGAGATGACAAATACTACTCAAATATAAACATCGGAAAATTAGATAATGAGTCTTTTGCTTCCTTAAGATTATACGTGCTGTTTGAATATAGCGTACAGAGTATTTCTCCTTTTACAATTTTTTCTCCGATTTTTTTATGTAAGTATATACCAGCTGCTTTTTCTTTTGGAGCCCCTAATATTTTTGTAATAATCGTTATGTTACGGCTATGAATTTTTGCAACGGTTCCTGGGTATATTGCAATAACATCGTACGTATATTTACCTGGGTGCAGTTGATGACTTGTTATAGTTGGATCACCTTTTTGGGCCTTGATAATTTCTTTCATTTTTTCAAGCGCTTTTCCTGATTGCAATAAATGGGTAGCCCAACCAAATGCATTTCCGTATTGTTTTTGTATATCTTCTTGGAGTTTTTTTGGTGAATCTTCAAGACACAGTTCTAATAAATTTCCCGCAAGGTTAACACTTCGTATTTCTAGATCACTGGGTCTGTTTTGTGTTTGTTCTAATACTCTCATTGCTTCCCGTGTTTCAAGAAGTGGGCCAATGCCGCGGCCAAATGGTTCATCGGTTTTATGAATAATACACCGAATTTTTATACCAAATCGCTTTGCTAAATATTCAAATTTTTCCTTTAAAATGTTTGCATCTTTTAACCGATGCACTTTTACTGTTGTCCCATACGGTAAATCAATTACTACATGTGTTGAGCCGAACGCGATTTTTTTTGCCATAATTGAAACCAATATTTTGTCGTAGCTTTCAAATAATAACGGTTCTTCTACTTTAATGATAATGTCATCAGCAGGAGCAATATTAATACTTCCACCCCACACTATGCAGCCATTTGTCTTTTCAACAATTTTATAGATTTCTTCTTTTGTAAAGTTTACATCAGCAAGTACTTCCATGTCATCGGCAGTGCCTCCAGGAGTCGTAATGGCGCGCGATGAGCTTTTAGGAATCGTAAATCCTGCTGCCGCAACAATAGGAACCACAATAAGAGTTGTACGCGTTCCAGGAAGGCCGCCAATAGAATGTTTATCCGCAATAATACCTTTAAATTTCAGTTGTTCACCAGTTTCAACCATTGCCTTTGTCAAATAAAACAGTTCTTGGTCGGTAAATCCTTTGGAGTACCCTGATGCGACAAAATAGGTAGTTAGAATCTGGCTCAACCTTTTTTTTGCAATACCATCCATGATTGCATAGATATCTTGGTAATTTAGTTTTTTTCCAACCAGTTTTTTTTGAATCGCATGTAAGGCAACTTGTTCAGAAGCGGTATCTTTGGACGTGTCTTCTTGCGGGTTTGATTTCTTAGGTGTCATAGATGGAAGGTATTATACTCTCATTTGTTCTCTTGCAATTTTTATGATTCCTCTGACTAATCTAACGAGAAAATACATACAATCATTAATCCAGCGATTGATCGTTGGCCATGCATTTTTAAGTTTTCCTTGAACACTTAAGAGTAGTGGTTGGATTCTTTGATAAGGGGTAACTTTATAAGGATTATCTTCTTCCATATGGTCATTATACCTGGAAGATGATATGTTTGGCTAGTCTTTAAGAACAGACAGAAGTACCAAAAGTATCAGAGGTATCAAAAGCTTTTTCAGTTCTCAGTTTTCGGTTTCCCAGTTTTAAACTGAAAGACTGAAAACTGATAACCGGAAATCAAATTATGCTTTGATACTTCTACTTTAGAGTGGTTTCACTAATTTTGATTTAATAATCAACCGTTTCCAGGTTGTTCCTGGTGGGGTGCAGGTTACTAAGGTAAGATAACTATCGTCATAGGATTGGGTAAAGATTGACGTATCATCGGGATTTACTATGATAATAGAATCTATTTTATATTCATACACAATTCCAGAAACGGTCGCAAATATTTGGTCACCTGCTTTTAATTTATATGCAGTGGCAAAAATTGCCTTATAGTTATCCGGATTAAACCATTGAGGAAGTGTTGAATGACCAAATACAACTGCATTTCCTGTATTTGGGGGAACGGCAGTCCCCACATAATTTACTAAGTGTTTTGATAAGTCATAATCTACTGTTGAAACTTGCGCCTGTTTTATGCCAAGGCTTGGAATAGCGAGAGTATAAGAGCTCACATTTCCATTTGTTACTTGGGCATTTTTTGCATTAGGGAACCAATTTTGCGCGTTGGTATAATCAACACCCGTGAAGTTTGCCATGGTGTTTGATACGAGGCTTTTAATAGTGTCTGGTGAAACTACGGTTGTTCGAGGAATTGGCGCTGTCACAACTGATGATGCGAAAACCGGCGCAAAATAAATTTGCCATGAAACAAGGGGGAAAAACACATACAAGATTCCCAAGAGTCCAACGAGTGAAGTTATCAATCCTACAATACGTACTTTTTTCCGCCGAACATTTCGATTGTATTTATGATAGTAGTAAGTACTCATGGGTGAGAAATTACTTGAATATTTTTAGAAAGGCGGGGAAGGAGTTGCGGTAGGAATGAAATGTTTGGTTGTAAGCTAATAGTTACGTTTGACACTTGAGGAAGTTTTGAAAGGATCTCCTTTGCTTCACTCACAGATTTTCCCGCAAGCTCTTGAGCTATTTTCGCTTCATCAATTTTGGGAAGCAAGGCAGCTTTTATGTGGACTGTGGCATCAATTTTATGGTCGTCTGTTTCTTTTACATCTTTTACTTCAGTACTTAACCCATCTTTCGCGAGCATCAGTCCTTCTTTTCTATCTTTTAACGCGCTATCTGAATAATCAAGAATCGCTTGTTTCTTGTACGAAATACCATTGAATGAAACAGTTGCCTGCAGAGTTACTGATTTTGCTTCCTCACCAGCATTTTTATCAAAATCTTTTTTACTTAAGATTGGATTGGCAAGAATGGGAAGTAATGCTTCGTCTGCGGATAATTTTTTAGAAAGTTCTTCTGTTGCCGATTTTTCAAGTTGTTTAGGAAGGTCTGCAAGTAATTTATCAATATCTGCTTTTGCAACGACAGTTATTTCTTTTTTTGACCCTCCTGAAAATGCACCCTCATTTTTTGCAACAATATCACTTTGGTCATAGGTTCCAACAGAAAATTTAGAACCTGAGGGTAAATTATATTCTTTGCCAATATTTTTTGCAGTTACTGTAACTTTTGCTGTCGATGGCGATGCGCTTGCATCAGCAGATGAGGAGGCAACTTTTACTTCCTTATCTAAGGTAAATTCTAAATTATTTGGGCCGCTTATCGGTGTCCCTGAAGCAAAAGACATCTCTTTGGTAAACCTGCTATAGAGTGTAATGGTTCCTTTTGCTTTGTCTCCAACTTCTTTTTTGCCTGTCGCGTCTGTTTGGGCATCACCGTTTTTTGAAGCTTCTATTGCTTTTGCTTCAACAATATCGTTTGAAAAGTCTGAGTGGCCATCGGTTGAAAAGGTTACTTTTTGGTCCTGCTCAATAACTTTCGGTTGGATATTCAGGGTAACTGTTGCTTTTACCCCCATAATGTATGCTGCAACAATTCCAATACACAGCAATAATATGAGTGGTGGAATGAGCAGTAATTTTTTATTGATATTTATTTTCATTGACGGTAACGCGGGAAATCGGGGAAATGAGAATTTAGGAATCATTGACGCGAAGCTCTTTTTAGGTTTTGGCCGATTCTGTGTTTCTACAGGGCGATTAACAACAGGCGAATAAGGTGGCGGTTCTACCGGTACCACATTTTGGTGATATTCAGAAATATGATGGCTCTGCGGTTTTTTTGGTTTACTGTCTTCAATGGCGTATTCGAGTGGTTCTGCTTCTTTAGATTCTGGTAGTTTCGAAGTGGCAGATTCGCCGGTGTCTTTCGTAACGTCTTTATTCATTACAAATCCAAAATCAGCAGCGCTTGCAAGAGGAACTTCAGATGGAGCCGCTGGTACATGAACTTTTTCTGGGCCGTTTGGATGAGGTTTATCTGACGTATCTTCGACTTGCTCTTCTGTCTCAGCAGGTTCTGGTATAATTTCTTTCTCTGATGTTTCAACGTCTTCTGGTGGCGTCGCAGCGCCGGGGTGATTCACCGGCATTTCTGCTTTATCGTCTTGCAACACTTCAAATCCCATTTGAGTCGCCGCTCCATGAATAATTGCCCGGGCATCAAAACTTTTTGGAAGGGTCGTAATTTGAGGAACATGCAAAAATGGAAGACTTCTACTCCATGCATGGGCAATAAACTCTTGGGCTAAATGTTCGCTATCATCCCGGTCTAACAGAATAATACGGGCAGGAAGCACTTCGTAGCCGGTAAAATGATTCAGCAATTTATCAACGGTTTTGCTCGCTGAATCTTCAATTCGTGATTGCCTCGTTTCAACCACTTTTCCAGCCCGCACCAAAGATACTCCTACTGAGCGGCGGCCGACTTCAGTTAAAATTCCAGAAGGAGGCGCGCCTTCCTCTTGTTTGAGCAAATGAGTAATCGCTTCATGGATTACCAAAAACCCAATGGGAGAGAGTTCCAAATCATCACTTATTTTTTTGAGTTTACTTAAATACTCTTTTTTAATTTTTGTTTCTTCTACCCATTGTTCGGTAACGCCAAAAATAGTTTTTTTAAGTTCTGCATTTTCAGGAAGTTTATTTTCCACGGTTGAAATAGCTTTATCCAAGGTATCAAGCCATTCGTCTAAAGTGGCGTCTTCAATTGAATCTTTAAAGTATTCTTCGTGTTCTGCGACAATCGTAATTTTTTTCTGGAATTCTTCAAAAATAACAGCGCTGACTTTTTCATCACGCAACAGAAGCGCTAAAAAATATTCTTTCTGTTCTTTTTTACCAAAAGGAAGGGGCAGTTTCATAGAAAGTGCAAAATTCAAAATGCAGAGTGCAAAGTAAAGGTACCTTAACTTTTAATTTTTCACTTTGAACTTTGAATTAATTTCATCCGACCACCGCATACAGCCTTCGTTGTCCGTGGCCGATGTTTTCTTGCTTTATTATCTTAAAACTTTTTACCTCAGAAGTAAAATCGACATGCGGTCCGCCGCAGAATTCCTTTGAATATGCGCTACGCGGTTCGTCACCTGATCCGCCAATGAAGTAGACTTTTACTTTATCTTGGTATTTATCATCGAATAATCCAATTGCCCCAATTTTCTTTGCTTGCTCCAAAGGCAGCATTTCAAAATGTAATGGAATTTTTTCTTTAATTTTTTGGTTTACGGTGTGTTCAACTCGTTTGATTTCTTCATCAGTTAATTTTTGCTCGTAATTAAAATCAAACCGGACCCGTTCGGCCGTAATATTTGACCCAGTTTGGTGGACATGAGATCCTAAAATATCTCGTAACGCTTGATGCATTAAATGAGTTGCAGTGTGGCCCATGATGGTTCGTTCTTGGTGGTCTGCAAGTCCTCCGGCAAATTTCTGCCCGGCGTTTTGTCGGGAAAGCGCTTGATGTTGTTTGATTTTCTCTGCCAATGCTTGTTCATCAAAACTATACCCTAAGTTTTTTAATTGAGTTGGTCCCAATCCATAACTGGTCATTGATTTAAATGCAACGTCTGCTGAAATTTCTTTTGTTCCCATGAGTTCATCACCAACAAGCGTTCCTGTTTTGTTTAGCTCTTTATCGATCAGTTTCTTTGCGTTCTGCAAGGTTTTTTTGTATAATTGTTCTTCTTCAAGAATTGTAAGTTTGATCTGTTCAAACTTATCGGTAAGGTATGGGTCGGTTTCTTTGTATTGTTCAACAACTGATTCAAGAATCGGCGTAATTTCTTTTCCTTGCAATTCATACCAATGATCTAAGCCTCTACGAATGAGTCTGCGAAGTAGATATCCCTGATCTTTATTTGATGGGGTAATATTATTTGAAGAAATAAACGTAGCCGCAATAAAGTGATCAGTTACAATTCTCATGCTGCGGTTATGAGTTTTGTATTCTTTTTCTGTTGATTTACTTATTGCTTCAATAATTGGTTTGAGTAAATTTGTTTGAAATACATCAGGATTATTTTGAGCTGCAAGCAGTAACCGTTCAAGTCCACCTCCAAAATCAACATTTTTTTGTTTGAGTGGTTCCAAACTTCCGTCTGCTAATTTTTTGTATTGCATAAATACGCTATTTGCAATTTCCACATATCTGCCGCAATCACAATTCAAATGACATTTCTCGCCAAACTTTAGATCATGTTCAGTTTCAAAATCATAAAATACTTCACTGGAAGGCCCGCCTGGTTCACCAGCTGGCATTTTATCTGGGCCGCCTGCCCGTGACCACCAATTTTTATCTGTGCCATACTGAAATATCCTTCCTTCAGGATTTATTCCCACACTTGTAAAAAGTTCTTTCCAAATTTCAACCGCTTCGATATCTTTGGGAATATCTTTATATCCTTCAAAAACAGTAACGTAGAGTTTTTCCGGCGGCAAGTTGAGTTCCTTAGTCAAAAATTCAAATAACCACGGTAACTGTTCCTTCTTAAAATAATCACCTAAAGACCAGTTACCCAACATTCTAAAAAAAGTAGTATGCCGGTTATCACCAATTTCATCAATATCTTGGGCGCGGAAAGAATTCTGGACATTGACCAATCGTTTTCCCGCTGGATGCGGTTCGCCTAATAAATATGGCACGAGTGGTTGCATACCGGAACTCGTAAACAAGGTAGTTGGGTCATTTTCCGGAATCAAAGGAGAATTCGGAATTCGCTTGTGTCCGTATTTTTCAAAAAAAGAAATATACATATCACTAATTTGCTTAGCAGTAACCATACTATCGATTATATCATGAATACAAAATAGCTTGAGGTTGCTATAATTGCCGATCTTGCGTTTCATTACACTAATTCCTATAAGAGTAACCAGGTATTGTCTAGAAAGAGGAGGTGAATACAACTGTCCAAAATATATCGTACTGACGTTTTGTCAGAAATACAACTGGAATTTATCTCCAGCAAACTACCACATCCAGAAGCTTGGACTGGAAGAAAAGCAGATACAAATCTGGAGTTACTACCAGGTATTTTAAAGGTCAGGATGCAGATGGAGGTGAATATAAACTTTTTTATGCAAACTTACGAGCTGAGTTCTATAATAAAATTTGGCCTACATGTAAACATCTTCTGCTACTGCTAAATTCCCCCTTGACATACCTTCAAATTATATGATATACATATTTCTACTTTACCTAAAAAGAATATAAGGGTGCTGGGCCCTGTTCTTTTTTTGTTTAACAGCACAATAATTCTGCTCATTTGAGTTCCAAATGCCAAGAAACAACACGAACGACTATACTAGACAAAATTGGGGTAAGAAATATTCCACGTTGCCGACACTCGACTTATTAGAGGTACAAAAGCAATCATATAAATGGTTTTTGGAAAAAGGCATTGGCGAAGTCTTACAAGAAATATCCCCTGTTGATGATTTTACTGAAAAGAACTGGAGTTTATCTCTCGACAGTTATCGTATTGGAAATCCAAGCCTTTCCCCAGATACGGCAATGCAAAAAGGCCTCACCTATGACGCTCCTCTCTATGTAAAAACCACCCTTACCAATAAGAAAACCGAAAAGACCCAACACGCAGAAGTCTTTTTAGGTGATATTCCTCAAATGACTAACCGCGCGACCTTTATTATAAATGGTATAGAACGCGCCGTAGTAAACCAGTTAGTTCGATCTCCTGGGACATTTTTTACCGCATTCCAAGATCCAGTTACCGGAAAAACATTGTATGCAGCAGAAATTCGGCCAATTCATGGATCATGGCTTGAATTTTCAACTACCCGCCATGACACTATCACGGTTAAGATCGATCGTCGTCGAAAATTCTTGGCAACGACCTTCCTTCGCGCCTTAGGGATTTCGTCAAATGATCAAATCCGGGAAAAGTTTAAGGATGTTTCAGAATTCGATAAAAATATGTTTGTCGATAACACTATTGGAAAAGATGAAACTCAAACTGAAACAGAAGCAGTTATTGAAATTTTCAAGAAGATGCACCCAGGGGAACCAGTGGTGTTAGACAAAGTCCGTGAGAATTTCAACGGACTTTTCTTTAATAACCGCCGTTATGACTTAGGGGTTGTCGGACGATATAAAGTGAATAAAAAATTAGCAAAAGTTCCAGGATTTAATCCTTCCGAAGACCGCGTACTCACGGTTGAAGATATTATCAGCACCATTGCGTATCTTATCCAACTGAATCAAGGAGTCGGAACAGTCGATGATATTGATTCATTGGCAAACCGTCGGGTCCGCTGTGTTGGCGAGTTAGTGGCAACAACCGCATTCAGAGTTGGAATCTTACGCTTAGAGCGTGGAATTAAAGAACGCATGAGTTTGATTCAAGCAGACGCTCCGGTTTCTGTCGGCGCGTTAGTAAATGCCCGCCCCATTATGGCAGCAATCAATGAATTTTTCCGGACCTCCCAGCTTTCAACCATTTTAGACCAAACTAATCCACTCTCAGAAGTAGACAACCTTCGCCGTTTAACTGTTATGGGGACCGGTGGAATTTCCCGCGAACGCGCAGCCTTTTCTATTCGTGATATCAACAGTTCACAATATGGACGGGTATGTCCTATCCGATCTCCTGAGGGACCAAATATTGGATTAGTAACCTATTTAGCCTTATATACTAAGGTAAATGATTATGGTTTCTTAGAAACTCCGTATCGAAAAGTTTCTGTTGAAAAACATGGCCGTGGTTCAACAGTAAAAGCTTTGAATGAAATAATATACATGTCCGCGGAAGATGAGGCAGAGCAATATATTACCCATACAACTGTTCTTTCCGATAACGATACGATCGATGTAGAGCGTGTCCCAGCCCGGTACCGAGGAGAATTTATTGAAGTTGAGCGAGAAAAGATTCAATATGTTGATGTGACTCCTCGACAAGTAGTAGGAACCGCAGCCTCACTGATTCCTTTTGTAAGTCACGACGAAGCCAACCGCGCTCTCATGGGCACCCACATGCAATGTCAAGCAGTCCCGTTAGTAAAGCCAGAAAGCCCGGTGTGTGGAACTGGTATGGAGAGTGTGGTTGCAGAAGTCATGAGCCGTGTTGTTCGAGCTCCTTTTGATGCTGAAGTGCTGTTTGTTGACAGCAAAAGTGTAGAGGTTCGCGGAAAAGATGGCAAGAAAGTCACGTTCCCCATTGAATCATTCCAAAGAACTTCCCAGGCAACATCATATACGCAAACCGCAATTGTATCTGCTGGACGACAGGTAAAAAAAGGAGACGTATTAATTGACGGACCAGCTTCGGATAAAGGAGAATTAGCACTTGGACAAAATCTCTTAATTGCATATGCGTCTCTTGATGGATTAGGCTATGAAGACGCAATTGTTATTTCTGACCGGTTAGTCCAACAAGATGTACTCTCGTCTATTCATATTGAGCGTTATGAAGCGTCTGTTGTTGAAACAAAACTTGGCCCAGAAGAAACCACCCGTGATATCCCCAATGTTTCAGAAGAAGATTTGGCAATGCTTGATGAAGATGGAATAATAGTGATTGGTTCAGAAGTTGGCCCAGGAGATATTTTAGTTGGAAAAATTGCGCCAAAAGGAGAAACAGAACTTACTGCAGAAGAACGATTACTCCGGGCAATCTTTGGAGAGCAAGCTCGTGAAGTCCGGGATACTTCACTTCGTATGCCTCATGGAGAGCGTGGCACCGTGATTAGTATCCAAACCTTAGACCGTAAAAAAGGCGACGAACTCGAGCCAGGAACCCTTCGAAAGATTATTGTGGAAGTTGCGCAGTTTAGACATGTTGTAGTTGGAGATAAACTTGCCGGACGACATGGAAACAAAGGAGTCATTTCAAAAATCTTGCCAGCAGCAGACATGCCACATTTGGCAGATGGCACTCCAGTAGATATTGTTATCTCACCAATTTCAGTGCTCGCGCGTATGAATTTAGGACAGCTTTTGGAAGCTCATTTAGGATGGGCAGCGCAAAAGCTTGGCATAAAAGTTGGCGTCCCGGTATTTGAACATATTAGCGAAAAACAAATTGTTGAACTTCTTAAAAAAGCAGAACTTCCTTTGAATGGAAAATCCAGACTCTTTGATGGCCGGACTGGAAAAGAATATGAAAACCCAGTTGTGGTAGGAATTGAATACATTATGAAACTTATCCACATGGTTGAAGATAAAACTCACGCGCGGTCAACAGGGCCATATTCATTGGTCACCCAGCAGCCATTGGGAGGAAAAGCCCAAATGGGAGGACAGCGATTGGGAGAAATGGAAGTGTGGGCATTGGAAGCGCATCGGGCACGATATATTTTACAAGAAATGCTTACGATTAAATCAGACGATGTGGTTGGTCGTTCCAAAGCCTTTGAAGCAATTGTGAAAGGAACCGATATCCCAACACCAAAAGTTCCTGAATCATTCAAAGTGCTTATTAAAGAATTGCAAGCAATTGGATTAAATGTTGTACCGGTTGGCGCAACTGTGTATAATGAGATCCCCGAAGGAATTTTAGAAGCCAAAGAAGAAGAAAAAGTAGAGCAACAAGCAAAAGAACTCGAAAAAGAACTCGGCGCAGAAGAAGTTGCAGAACCAAACCAACCAGGGTTGCAAGAAACAGCAGGGGAGACATCAACAAATGAATAGTAATAATAAAAAAATGAAAGATCCAACGATTGTTGACTTTAAGTCATTAAAGCTGTTATTAGCAAATAAGCAAGATATTATGCAATGGTCTTATGGTGAGGTAACCAAGCCAGAAACCATTAACTACCGAACCTTACGGCCAGAGAAAGATGGCTTATTTGACGAGCGGATTTTTGGCCCGACCAAAGACTGGGAATGTTATTGTGGAAAATACAAAAGAATCCGCTATCGCGGAATTGTATGTGATAAATGTGGTGTTGAAGTGACGTTGTCCCGTGTTCGCCGAGAACGTATGGGACATATTACGCTGGCATCTCCAGTTGCGCACGTGTGGTATTTCAAAGGTTCATCTTCTCCACTCTCTCTCATTTTGGATATTTCTCAAAAAAGTTTGGAGTCAGTTATTTATTATGCTTCCTATTTTGTGATTAATATTGATGAAAAGAAAAAAGATGAAGCACTCGAAACATTTGTAAAAAGTATTGAAAAACGAAAAGATAGCCTCAAAAAAGACCAAGAAGCAGAAGAAAAGCGTGTCGAAGGAGATATTAAAGGAAAAGAAAAAGACGCCAAAGGAACCAATGCCAGCCGCGAACAAAAACAGCTTATCACTGAAGAATTGGAATTAGCCAAACGGCAACGCGTAGCAATACTCGCAGAGCGATTTGCAAATGAAAGTAAAAAACTCGATGAAATCACCGATGCGCTTTCGAAACTGCTTAAGAGTTTAAAGGTTGGAAGTATTTTGTCTGAAGACGAATATTTCAAAATTTTAGAATATGACGTCGATTTATTCTTCACCATCAAAACAGGCGCAGAAGCACTTTTGGATGTCTTAGAAAAAATTAACTTAGACGATTTAATTGTAACTCTTCGCAGCGAAGCAGAAAAATCGACTGGCGCAAAATACCTTAAAATCGTAAAACGCTTGCGCTTACTGGAAAATATGAGAAAAGCTGGAGTGAATCCAGCGGCAATGGTCATGAATGCGTTACCAATTATTCCCCCAGACCTTCGCCCGATGGTTCAACTGGTTGGGGGACGATTCGCAACTTCGGACTTAAATGACTTGTATCGGCGCGTTATTAACCGCAATAATCGGTTGCGCCACCTTATTTCATTGGGAGCGCCAGAAATTATTTTGCGCAATGAAAAACGTATGTTGCAGGAATCAGTAGATTCATTAATTGACGCATCTCAGCGGTCAAATCAAGTAGTAGCATCACCGTTGCGCTCACTCTCTGACATGCTTCGGGGAAAACAAGGACGCTTCCGCCAGAATTTACTCGGAAAACGCGTTGATTATTCTGGACGTTCAGTAATTGTAGTCGGGCCAGAATTGGCTTTAAATCAATGTGGATTGCCAAAAGAAATGGCTTTAGAAATGTTTAAGCCCTTTGTGTTACGGGAAGTAATTGTCCGCGGTTTTGCCCCCAATATTAAGTCTGCAAAACGATTTATTGAACGTCGACCGCCAGAAGTGTTTGACATTCTTGAAGAAATCACCATAAACCATCCCGTTTTGCTGAATCGTGCCCCGACCCTGCACAAATTAGGAATTCAAGCATTTTTCCCGATTCTCATTGAAGGATCAGCAATCGCGCTTCATCCATGTGTATGCGCTGGGTATAACGCGGATTTTGACGGAGACCAAATGGCGGTGCATATTCCATTATCAAAAAAAGCCCAAGAAGAAGCAATTGATTTAATGATGCCGCATAATAATTTGCTCAAACCAGCAGATGGAAGTCCTATTACTCTTCCTAACAAAGAAATGGCATTAGGCACGTTCTATCTTACCAAGATGGATGAGTCAGCTCGCCGAAAAGAACTTCTCATCTTTGCTGACACCAAAGAAGCTTTATTAGCCTGGGCACTTGAAAAAATTAACCTTCGCGAGCCAATTGAAGTTCGTGTTGATGGAAAAATGCTTGAAACCACTTGTGGACGCATTTTGTTTAATGAACGCCTTCCTCAGAGCATGGGATATATCAATGAAGCGATCAAAGCATCAGGAATTAAGCGAATTATTACCCGAGCGCTTACTACCATTTCTGCGGAAGAAGCAGTAAAGCTCATTGATAGCATTAAAGCGCTTGGATTTTACGGCGCAACTATTTCTGGAATTTCAGTATCAGTGTTTGACAATGAAATGGTTGAGGGCAAAGATGAAATGATAGAAGAGGCAGAAAAGAAGATTACAAAAATTGAAGAAGAATATCAAAAAGGACTGATTACTATTGATGAGCGTAAGCGCCTTTCAAATGATGTATGGCTTAAGACTACTGATAAGATTGCAGATTTAACCTGGAATAACCTCAAGGAACGAAACGCCATTAAAGTAATTATTGATTCAGAAGGAGCCCGCGCAGGAAAAGAACAGCTCAAACAGCTATCCGCAATGAGAGGCCTTATTTTGGACCCGTTAGGAAAAATTGTTGAGCTTCCCATTAAATCCAACTTCCGCGAAGGCCTTTCAATTTTTGAATATGTCGCTTCTGCTCGTGGTTCACGAAAAGGATTAACCGATTCAGCGCTCAAGACCGCAAATGCCGGATACCTCACTCGCCGATTAGTAGATGCATCACATGATGTCATTACCATGTCTGAAGATTGTGCGACTACTGATGGAATTATCATGACCAAAGACGATCCCGAACGCACCACCGCATTTATGCAGCGCATTTTGGGACGATATGCAGCAGTTGATATCGTGTTGAAAAAAAACAAGAAAACCATTGTTTCGACAAATGAAGAAATTACTGAAGAAATCGCAAAAGAAATTGCTGACAGTGAAATTCGAGAGATTATTGTGCGTTCACCAATAACTTGCAAGCTCGATTATGGCATTTGTATTCATTGTTATGGATGGGATTTCGCAACCCGCAAAAAAGTGCACTTGGGGGTTCCAGTAGGCGTTGTAGCGGCGCAAAGTATTGGAGAGCCAGGAACACAGCTCACGATGCGTGTTCGCCACTTTGGAGGAGTTGTTATGTCAGACGTAACCCAAGGATTACCTCGTGTTGAAGAGCTCTTTGAAATGCGAACACCCAAAGCGCTTTCACCAATTTCAGAAATTACCGGAAAAGTAAAAATTGAAACAACTGACGAGGGATACAAAATTCATGTTCGCAGCACCAAGATTAAACCAGTTGAAGAACAAGAGTATTTTGTTCCACTCACCTATGCGTTAGCCGTTGCCGATGGCGATGAAATTGTCGCAGGTACTCCGTTAGCGCAAGGATACTTAGATCCAAAAGAATTACTCAAAATTGGCGGACTGATTGCCGCGCAGCGCTACATTATTACTGAAGCGCAAAAAGTATACGAATCACAAGGAATCAACATTGATGATAAGCATTTTGAAGTAGTGCTTCGCAAGATGTCAGATAAAGTTATTATCGAAACTGTTGGTGACACCGCGCTTATCCCAGGCGACTTTATTACTACAACCCGATTTGAAGAAATTAATGCCGAGATGCTCTCCCAAGGCGGCGAACCAGCAACCGGACGACGGGTGATTTTGGGAATTACCAAAGCAGCCTTATTCTCTGATTCATGGCTTTCTGCAGCATCATTCCAAGAAACAACCAAAGTACTTACCGAAGCGTCATTGGAAGGCCGAGAGGACAAGTTGATCGGACTCAAAGAAAATGTAATTATCGGACGCTTGATTCCTGTTGAAGGAAATGTACCGAGTGAAGTATAGTTCAAAGTGAAAAATTCAAAGTGAAGGTATTTTTATTTCTAATTCCTTAGACAACTTTGCACTTTGAATTTTGAACTTTAAACTATTTACTATGCCAACTTTATCACAATTAGCTAAAAGAGGACGAAAACGAAAAGTTAAAAAGACTCGATCAACCGCAATGAGACGGTTGTTTAATGCAAAAGATCGAATCTATACGAATGTGGTTGCCCCACAAAAACGGGGAGTGGTTACGTTGGTCAAAACCATGACTCCCAAAAAACCAAATTCAGCGCTTCGAAAAGTTGCCCGTGTGAAATTATCGAACAGAATGGAAGTAACGGCGTATATTCAAGGAATCGGACATTCACTTTCAGAACACGGAATTGTTCTGGTTCGCGGTGGCCGTGTAAAAGATTTACCTGGAGTAAAATATCATATTGTTCGCGGCAAATTTGATTTAATGGGAGTTGAAAACAGAAAAAGATCACGCAGTAAATACGGAGCAAAGAGACCATCTGAAGGAGGAGGAGCGAAAAAAGCAGCAGCGCCAGCTGCATAGTAAGTTCAAAATTACATAAGGAATAATTTATAAATAAAGATACCTTCACTTTTAATTTTGCACTTTGAACTTTTAACTATAAAAGTATGCGTCACAAAAAAGTACAAAAAAGACAAGTTTCACCAGATAGGCTTTACCAAAGCCGGCTTGTTGAAAAATTTATCAACAAGATTATGAAAGACGGCAAAAAAACAGTTGCGCAACGGGCGTTTTATGACGCGCTTGAACTTATTGAGAAAAAAGGGAAAAATCCGCTCGAAACATTTGAAAGAGCAATTCAAACAGTTGGGCCAAAACAAGAAGTACGCCCCCGCCGTGTCGGAGGAGCTTCATACCAAATTCCGGTTGAAGTACGGGGAGAACGAAAAACATCCTTGGCAATTCAATGGATTCTTGGCGCCGCGACAGCCCGCCCCAGTAAGGAATATCATACCTTTGCCGAAAAATTAGCAGCGGAATTATTAGACGCAACCGACAACAAAGGCGAAGCAATCAGACGCCGAGACACCGTCCTCAAGGCTGCTGAAGCCAACCGCGCCTTCTCCCATTTTAGGTGGTAAAGCCTAATATTTTTAATATTCACGGGTAATATGAATATTACAGAAACAAGAGTAGTGTCATACAGAGAAAAAGTAATAGAACAAGACAGAATTGCAAGAGAACTTCAACCACCGATTGCAGTTCATGAATATGGTTTGGGTTCTAACTTTCGTAAAATGAAATCTCGTCTTGAAATAGAAAAAATTTTAGCTGAGCGTGGTTTAGGTCCTCAATTTAATCCTGATCCAGAAGTTACTCAAAGTGAAGTGAAGGAATTATTATTCGAAGACGCACAAGCTGATGAAGAAGGAAACTTTACATTTCCTTCACGAAGAGTAGTGCTTGGTCATACAGCTGAAGATATTTCTGTGCCCACGAATGAACAGCATCGAATGCGAGCATATTTTGTGTTAAAAAAAACAAGAGAGATGACTCATCTTACTACCAACCTTGGGGCTCCAACACTTCATCCTGGCTCTAAGGGTCCACAAACATATGAGATTTATAATGAGGAGAAACATTCATTGACAGTAAACATAAATGATTTGATTTGTTTTGTAGATGTATTTAAAATGGATGATCATATTTTGGAAGGTTCTACAAGCGTAACATTTGGAAATCAAACACGAGGTGCAATTTCACTTGGTAAATGAGAGTAGTCTAATGCATAGAGTATATCATATTTTCTCTCAATAGCCGACCTCTTATTTTGTATTGATTAATCTAATGATTTAGATCATTAGACTATCTTAGCCAAGGGCGGTTTTAGGTTTTCTGGTAGATTTTCTATTGCGTTCCATGCCTCTTTTTACTGATGAATTTGGAATTAGTCCTATTGTTACATCTTCTAGTTTCTCAAAAATATTTTCTAACTTTTCCTCCCTCAGAATTTTTTTAATGACCAGATTATATCCTTCACCTTGGTAATTGAGTGCAATATTAACTCGAGCAATTGTTTCCTGGGAAACTTTTAAGGTATCTTTAATAGTTTCATAGTGGTATCCTTTTGCAAGAAGTAATGCGATAGCAAGTCTTTTGGCGAGCATTGTTCTCTCTGCAGGTCCAAGAAGATCGAAAAGAAACTGCTGAATATCTGACGGATTCGATAACCTTGCTAATGATTTGAAGAAAATTTCGAACAATTTCTGCTCAACTTTATTTGAAAGTGGTCTCTTTGAAACCTGTGACATATAATATCTAATAATCTAAATCATTAGAATAATACTAACTATAAGTTAGAGTCTGTGAAATGTCAAATTTTGAATCAATAGGATAATAATATAAGGGGTTTTAATAATTTATTTGAGGTGAATATTACTTAGAAAGGCTTCAGTGTTTTTAAAAACTCCAAAAACGCGGGGATTAAGGGGAGCGGATTCAAGGAAAATGATTGATTTTTCGTAAGCTCGCGGGGTTGTTCGTCTTTGGCGAACTCTGAGCTTGCGATTAAGGTTCTGTTGTCTGCGCTTTGCACTGATGTTGCTCCAAGTTTAATTTCTTCTGCTGTAGTATCTTGTTGCACTTTAAAGTTAACCCGTATTACGTGGGCGGTTCCCCTTATTTGATTGCTTGTTGACCTGCTGAGGGTTATTAATCCATTTTCATAAAATTCTTCTGTTTGGTTTTCAAATGCAGAATTTGTAGGGTCAATTGAGGCGACTGATACTTTTGCCGCCGGATACGTCATATTCATTTGAATGCCATTTATGGGAGCTGTGCCGGTTCGTAAATCAATATCAACAAAAAACTTTGCGCCGGCAGTTGCTTTTTGGGCGTTTGGAATTATTCTCACAATGGTTTGTTCGGCTGCATGTTGCCGAACTTCTTGTTGTTGAAAAACCATAAAAATAGTTATAGGAATTGCGGCTAAAAGAAGAAACAGGGTAAAAAATCCGAATAGTTTGGAAAAACTCATTGGTTCCTCTTGGTACATGGTTATACTGATTAAATCATATACTAGATGCTGTACGCAACAGTTGAGATGAGTTATGGCACGGTTATTTTATAAATTTTATCCCCAATTTGGATTTTTTGTACCACATCCATCCCGCTGGTTACAATTCCAAAATTCGTATATTGGTTATCCAACCACGAAGCATCTGATTTGGTAATAAAAAACTGGCTATCATTTGAAATTTTAATGTCTCCTCCGCGCGCAACTCCCAATGAACCAGCCACAAATGGTTTTGAATTTATTTCTGTTGCCATATTTCCTCCGCCAGTTCCATTCCTTAATGGGTCGCCGCCTTGAATTACCCATTCTTCTACTCTATGAAAGGTAAGATTGTTGTAAAAATTTGTTTGCGCTTTTTTGATAAAGTTCGCAACTGTTTTGGGCGCTTCATCAGGGTAAAGTTGAAGGGTAATGTCGCCTCTATTGGTAGTAATAGTTGCGGTAGTGAATTTTTGAGAAACTTGTTCTTCTTGTCCAACTTGTACCGGAGAAGGCGCAGTACTTAAGGATTGTGTTGTTGTTGGCGTTTGGGGCACGATAGAAATTTGCCCAGCAGTTGGAGTAACCAGTCCTTCAACTGATTCAAGCGGAGACTTGGAAGACGCGCTATTTTGGTTGAGGTAGAGCAACACCACAAAAACACCCATTATGACTACCACAAAAAATACCATCATCTTATTCATACTACTCATCATAATAAGATTTTTAAAAATGTCAACCCATACTTAGTGCAAAATTCAAAATTTTGAACTTTGCACTGTGACTTTGCACTTTGAACTAATTTAAGTTCCTCTAGAATCGGATAAAAAATTATGATATACTCGGTAAATCCGAAACTCTGAAAATAGATGTCTTGAAGATAGAAGTGGGATATTCTTGAAATTGATTTCTTGATATTTCGAATACTTGATCAAAAGAATCAAGACATCAAATATTCAAGGTCAAAAAATCAAAGATATCCAACTTCAAGAAATCTAAACCAGAGTTTCGAGTTTTTTTATTTTATGGCTCAAGAGAAACCAGTTGTTACCGATTTAAGTAGAATTCGCAATATTGGAATTATTGCGCATATTGACGCGGGAAAAACTACGACAACCGAGCGTATTCTTTTTTACACTGGGCGAACCTATAAGATCGGAGACATTGATGAAGGAAATACCGTCATGGACTGGATGGAAGAAGAACGCAAGCGCGGTATTACGATTGTGTCTGCCGCAACGACCACTTTCTGGACACTCAGTGATAAAACCGCAAAAGGTGAAAAAGACCTCTACCGATTTAATATTATTGACACTCCAGGACACGTTGACTTTACCGCAGAAGTAGAACGTTCACTTCGGGTACTTGACGGAGGAATTACTGTTTTGGACGCTGAAGAAGGCGTACAATCCCAGTCAGAGACTGTGTGGCGTCAAGCAGATAAATATCATGTTCCGCGTTTGTGTTTTGTGAATAAAATGGATAAGCTCGGCGCGGATTTTTTTGCAACCGTTAAAAGTATTGAAGACCGACTTGGCGCAAATCCAGCAGTTATGGTACTTCCGATCGGCGCAGAATCAACATTTAAAGGAACAGTTGATTTGATTACTCGGCGCGCATTTATATGGGGTTCAGATGAATTAGGCGCAAAGTATGAGATTGCTGAAGTTCCAGAGGATATGAAGGACGCGGTTGAAGAGCATCGCAGTAAATTAGTTGAGAAAATCGCTGAAACCGATGACGCGCTTTTGGAGAAATACTTAGCAAGTGAAGAGATCACTGTTGACGAACTGAAAACTGCATTACGAAAAGCAGTTATTGCGTACAAGTTAGTTCCTATTTTCGCCGGGTCATCACTGCGCAACAAAGGCGTTCAGCCGCTTCTTGACGCGGTTGTTGAATATCTTCCGTCTCCTATGGATTTAAAAGAAGTCAAAGGAATTAATCCAAAAACCAATGAAGAAGAAACTCGACAGCTTATTCCGCAAGAATCATTAAGTGGACTTGCCTTCAAGATCCAAAATGATCCACACGTCGGAAAACTTACCTACTTCCGTGTATATTCCGGAAAAATCACCGCGGGTTCATACATTTTTAACAGTACAAAAAATTCACAAGAACGCGTTGGCCGGTTACTTTTAATGCATTCAAACCAACGGGAAGAAATTAAAGAAGCGTCAGCCGGGGAAATTGTAGCAGTTGTAGGACTCAAAGATACCGGGACAGGAGATACTTTGTGTGACCAGGCAAAACCGATTATTTTAGAAAAAATTTCATTCCCCGAACCAGTTATCTCACTTGCCATTGAACCAAAAACCAAGTCAGACCAAGAAAAATTGGGATACGCGCTCAAACGCCTTATGGATGAAGACCCAACTTTCCAAGTTAAAACCAACCATGAAACCGGGCAAACGATTATTTCTGGAGTAGGAGAATTACAATTAGAAGTAAAAGTAAATACCATGAAGTCAGATTTTGGCGTTGAAGCAAATGTGGGAGCTCCGCAGGTTGCGTACAAAGAAACAATTTCTACCAAAGCAGAAGCAGAAGGAAAATACATCCGCCAGTCCGGAGGGAAAGGCCAATATGGCCATTGTTACCTACGGGTTGAACCAAAAGGCCGAGGAGAAGGGTATGAGTTTGTCGATGCTATTAAAGGCGGCGCCATCCCTGCAGAATTTATAAAAGCAATTGAAAAAGGCGTGGTTGAAACCATGGAAAATGGCATTTTGCTTGGCTACCCGATGGTAGATATGCAAGTTACGTGTTATGACGGAAGTTACCACGACGTTGACTCATCAGAAATAGCCTTTAAGATTGCCGCTTCCCAGGCACTTCAGGCAGCAACGAAAAAAGCGAATTTAACGCTTCTTGAACCAATCATGAAGGTGGAGGTAACTACGCCTTCTGAGTTTATGGGAGACGTGATTGGAGATTTGTCATCAAAGCGGGCACAGATTATGGGAACAGAAGAGCGAAGTCGCGCAACTATTATTATGGCGATGGTTCCGTTGGCAGAATTATCTGGATACGCAACAACACTTCGCAGTATGTCTCAGGGCCGCGCCAGTTATTACATGGAACCAAGCCACTACGAAGAAGTTCCGCAAAATATTGTTCAGCAAATGCTGGCACAATCTACGTTTACCGGACGGGTTGAATAAATTTCAAATTTCTAATTTCAAATGAATAATGGACTCTATTTATAGAGATTGCTTCGCTAGCTCTCGCAATGACAATTGTGTGTCAGAATCTTGTCAAGTAGGAAATTTGAACCTACGTGAAGGGTTTTTTGAAATATATGTGTTAACATGAAGCCTAATGGGTATAGAAGCAAAACGAAGGCCTTTCGAACGACCTCGAGGATTTAAACCGCAGGATAGTATTTTTTATAATAAGCAAAAAAGAAGAATAGAAGTTCCTAAAAGTAGTTTAAATTGGAATAGTCTCAGAAGAACTTCTGCGACTGGTGTAACAAGAGGTTAATAGATTGTACCAATTATGGTATATAAGCTCACGAAAGTGAGCTTTTTTTGTGGTTCTGCAAAGCAGAACAAGCTTCAGAATCTAAACAATTGCGGATTTATCCTTTTAGTAATCTCACAATTTTGGATTGGAAATTTGATATTTGAAATTTTCATTGGTCCCTAACTCTATTTACAAATTGTTTGTCATGTCGAGGAGGAACGACGATAGATCCCCTGCTAAATACAGTACAAGAGGGGATTTCTCAGCCTTTGCAAGGCATCGAAATGACATTTATAAACACAGTGAGGGATCGGGGTGGCGACTGGTGTCGACGATGCTGATCATCTGGGACGCGAATCCCAAAATGCATTGTCGGCCTGGTGGCCACCCCTTTTTCCCGCAGCGGTGCGAGACCTCCTAGGTTAGGTCTCTGATGACAACCTTGCGGTTGACGTGTGCTGCGTGATTAGGGCGTTTCTACGAAGGTTGGGTGAGCTGCTCGGCCTGATTGATGTTGATGCTCGCCAGAATGACGGCGAGTGCTGCTAGAACGAAACCCGAAGGCGATAAGAAAACGCCTCACCTGCGCCACCGCTGAGAGCGTGGTCTCAAGCGTCCATGCGCATTGCGCTTGGACAGGGGTCTCCTTTCGCGAGTGATCGTGATGTCCTTATCGGCGGGCGGCGGAAGCGCCAACTGACGGGCTCCGGCGATGGCCGGCGTGCTCGGCGTGATGTGCGCGAAGCGGGCCGCGAACCTATTGCGTCGTCGTCGGCTCTGCACGAGCGCAGTTAGGACGTACACCACAGAGCCGACGAATGCTAATTGCCCAGCATTGAAGCCACCTTGAATCTGCTGGGTAGCCATGCCAGTTCTCGGCAACGTGATGCAGTTGCTGAGCGGCACCACGCGATACCTGGACAGCCTATCCTGAGGGACATTTCGCTCGATGATGAACGTGCCGTCAGGCTGCTCGACGCAGATGGTGAGCAGCGGCGGCCCTGGCGGAGGGGGCGTCGGCGGGGTAGGGGGCGCTGGCGGCACCGGAGGAGGTGCTGGGACGCACTGGCTATCGTCCCGAACTTGGTACTGCGGTGCCTCATCCTCCCAGAGCGGGATGATGATGAACGTGCCGTCAGGCTGCTCGACGCAGTAGTTCTTGAGAGTACGCGGCGGAGGAGGCGGTGCCGGCACGCACGAGTTGTTATCACGGATGTCCGTGCGCTGAGCTGCCTCCTGCTCGGTGATTGAGACGTAGGTGTATCCTCCCTCAACCTCAACACAGTAGATCTTGAGGGTCGGGGGTGCGATCGGTGGCGGCCCCGAAGGAGGACTCGGCGGTGTCACCGTGGGCGTGCTCTCTGGCGTCGGACTCGGAGAGGGCGTAACCGGAAGGCATTCACCCTCCGTCTCACCAGGTGCGAGGGGACCCTGTACTGCCCAGAAGGACCTGCGGCCGCCTGGATGATCCGGGCCGGCGGGAATGCAAATCCACCGATACGTCGGGGGCGGTTCAGCGCTGCCACCTTGCGTCGTACCGGGCGTGGCCGTGGCGCTCGTGACGGCGGTCGGGGTAGGGGTGGCGGTAGCCACCGGCGTAGCCGTAGCCGTCGCCGTGGGCGACGGGATCACACAGTCAGCCTGATCCACCACGACTGACGCCGTGGAAGACAGGCCTAGGCCTACCTTGCGGATGGTGTTCTGAAGTTCCCCGCAGGGCGCGCTGGCGGTTACGTGGAACCGGAGCTTGATGATGATCGGGTCGTGCTCCGGCCCAAAGTGGACGTTGGAGACAACGAGACTGGTGCCGCCTTCGAAGCGGATTGAGGCTCCCGCTGGCAGGTTGATGGGCTCGATGAACTTGAGCCCTGCCGACCATTCGTCGGGGACGTCAACCGTGACGTCGGAGATGCCTGTCGAGGTGAGCGTGAAGTCCACCATGTTGAGGCGATGGACAGTCGGCACTCCGCAGTCGGCGATGGGATTGTTCTCGACCGCCGTGGGACACTTTTCCCACGTGATGGTGACCGGCGTCTTGGTCGCGGTCGGGCTGGGCGGGACGATGGTGGGCTTCGGCGTCCGGGTCGAAGTGGCCGTAGCCACCGGGGTCGCCGTTGCGGTCGGGCTTGCGGTTGCCGTCGGCGTGTTGGTCGCAGTCACCATGGGCGTACTGGACGCGGTCGGGGTGAGTGTTGCGTTCTTGCAGAAGTTGTTTTCACCCACATGCGCTGCGCCGATGAGACGATCGCCGTATCGTGCTCCTGTGGAGAAATCCTTGATGACATCTCCCCGGAAAAGGTCGACTTGCGCTGCGCATTCGGGCAAGTTGATCTTGACCTTGACGGTCTTGCCCGGCTGGATGTCGACGAGGTTGCTGTCGAACAGCTTCTGGTGCGAAATATCGTCATCGAACTTCTCGTAGGAGGCGATGCCTCCCTTGTACGTGCAGAGTGCTGACTTGTTCGTGATTTCCCCTTCTCTGTCAGAGAGGAACTTCCCGCTCAGATCCGCCTGGATGTTTGGCATGCAGACGACCGCCGTGGCCGTGCTGGTTGCCGCCGCCGTGGTGGCTGTGGCCGTGTGCGTCGCGGCAGGCACAGGGCTTGACGTGTGGGTAGCCGGTACCTTGGTTGCCGTCGGCGGCGTAACGGGTGTCGTGCTGGGCACCGGAGATGGCGGATGTTTGTTCTTGTCGTCATCCTTCGGCTCCTTGTCCTTGGGCTGCTTGGACTTGTCATCGTCCGGCTTGGGTGGGCCTTGCGGCTTCCCTGTCACGGGCGACTTCTCGTCGTCCTTCTTACCCTCGACTTGAGGGCTTTTCTTGTCGCCGTCCGACCTCTGAGGTCCCACTTGGGGACCCTGAGGGGGCTGGTTTACAGCTTGAGGACCATCTGGGCCCTTGGGTGAGGACTTGCTGCCCTCGTCACCCTTAGGCTTTTTGGCCTGGTCGGTCTTGTCCTTGTAGTCCTGCTGATCCGTCTTCGCTCCATCACGGGCGTTCTCGGCTGGTGCTCGGCGCTCACTGCCTGTAGCAGACGGGCCGTTGGGCTCAGCAAACACTGTCACACTGGGCAAGAGCGCTAAAGCTCCTGCTGCGAGAATCGACAGGACGAACCTTGGGCGATTCCTTCGGGACATGCTGTACCTCCGTCTTACTTGGTGGGGCTGTCTCGCCTACGATTTCTCGGTGGCGAGTCCCTTGCGCGTTGCACGTGCTTTCCTTTCTCCGCCTCATGCGGATTTTTCTACCTACGGTTTCTAGTGCCATCTCCTTCCTTGAAGACTCCCTTCTGAAGACAAACATGATTCGTGTTTGGCTTATCTCCACAAAGGAATCTCCAAGGTTAGTTCCAATTTATTTGTGCTTGTATAGAATTTAAGTCAGATGAACTGACTCAAAATTCCTTCGTATACTTGCCCTAATTTTTTAAGGTGCGAGTAAGCAAAACGAATGATTATACATACGTCTTAGTTACACACAACAAATAACCGCATTTTGTTTATTTGTTCTTCAATGCAAAACTGAAGAGAAATAAAGGTGGTTCGGTTATTAAGTCGATATTCTACGAAATCTATAGGGTCGAGTCAAGGTTGGTATGAAAGAAAACGGTAAGAGAATTGATTTTATATAGTAGTTTAAAGTAAAAAATGGTGGCGAGCGGCGTATAACTATAGGTTGTAAATATCTGAAAAAAATCAATATGCGGTATAATAACACTGCATGACCAAAATTATTGTAGGATTATTTTTCATTGGAATTCTTGGATTCGCAACGTATACTTATTTCCATCCGGCTTCAAAACCGCCTCCAGATACTAATTCAAATGCCACGAATTCTCCTACTCCTCTTATAACTCCTCAAGTCGAAGCCGCAACCACAAAAAAACCTACCACTTCACTTTTCGTTCCCTATTGGGGATTACCTTCTCAACAGATCTCAGAACCTGACTTTGATGAACTCATTTACTTTGGCGTAGGAGTAAATAGCCAAGGACTCGATACCAAAGACCCAGGATATACCCAAATTGGGAAGTTTGATGCAAGTGCTACTCATTATAACCAGAGGATATTAACAATTCGAATGATTAATAATAAGACAAATTTCGACGTGCTAAAAAATAAAGCGGTACAACAAAAAGTGATTTCGCAAAGTATAGCCATGGCTCAAGAGCATAATTTTCAGGGGATTCTGTTAGATTTAGAGCTAGTGAGCTTGCCATTTGCGTCTATTACCTCACAAATGAATAGTTTTGTTGAAGAGTTTCATAAGGAAGCTCATAATCACAATTTGGAATTTTCTCTTGCATTGTACGCAGATACGTTTTATCGCATCAGGCCGTATGATGTTGTGTTTTTATCCAAGTACGCAGACCGCGTAATGCTTATGGCGTATGATTTTCATAAATCAAAAGGAAATCCTGGGCCAAACTTCCCTCTTGATGGCAAAGACACGTACGGATATGATTTTAAATTAATGGTCACCGATTTTTTAAATATGGTCCCCAAAGAAAAATTAGTAGTAATCTTTGGCCTATTTGGCTATGATTGGACGGTGAATGATTCCCAAAAGACCGAAGAACAAGCCCAAAGCCTCAGTTATCTTGAGATTAAACAGCAATTTGTAGATTCCTGCAAAGCGCGCCATTGTACGGTAAAACAAGATGCTCTTTCATCGGAGACAAAAGTAGAGTATACCGACTCTGATTTGCAGAACCACATTGTGTGGTTTGAGACACTGGATTCAATTGAAAAGAAAAAACAGTTTTTGAAGCAAAAAGGAATAGAGTCAACAAGTTACTGGGCATACTCTTTCTTTTAATATTGTCATTCTGGTTTGCCCGCCTTGCCGGCGAGGCAGGTCCAGAATCATGTGGATAGGTCTTGTTCTCGGCAGATTCTGGAGTCGCTCATTCTTCGCTCCCCAGAATGACGAAACAGGGGTAATAAATAAATATGAAATATGTAGTGCTTATCAGTGGAATTTTAGTACTTATTGTTGTCATTGCAGGGATACTTTTTGTGCGTTCTGAGCGGAACTTACCAGCTTCAATTTCGCCCGCACCTCAACAAATCACTTCTTCACTCGTAAGTTCAAGTCCATCTATAATAATTACTCCTTCTGTTTCAAATAAGCCTCAGCAGGTAAAGATATTTTTAATTAGCCTTGGAGATAATGGAGTATCGGGTCCAAAAGTTGGATGCGGGGATAGTGTAGTGGGTGTTGAGCGGGAAATTCCACAGACTCAAGGAGTACTGCACTCAGCCATAGAACAGTTGATCTCTTTGAAAGAGCGAACCAATAGCGAGTCAGGCTTGTATAGCCCGCTATATCAATCCAATTTAAAAGTTGAAAAAGTAACTGTTACAGATGGAAAAGCGGTAATTCGGCTCACAGGTTCATTACAATTAGGAGGCGAATGTGATGATCCGCGCGTGAAAGCTCAGTTTGAACAAACAGCTTTACAGTTTCCAACCGTAAAAGAAGTTCTTGTCCTTATCAATGGAAAGCCGCTTGACCAATTACTTTCAGGAAAAGGGGAATAAACCTCAGGCGTAATTACGCGTATCGCGAAAAGGCGCAACCGTTCACAAAATAATGGTTGTGCTATAATCGCCGGGATGAAAATCTCACTCAATAAATCTCAAAAACTCTTACTGTCAGATTTTTTTAATAATGTTGCAGTCGCGGCATTTATTGCATTATTTCTTGCGCCGGATTTATCTCCAAATTTCAATTCATTGACTGCTTTTAAATATATTGCTAATATAGTGGTGGATTTAGTAATAGCATTGTCTTTTAGAAAGGATTAATCTATGACAAACTGGGAAATAGGCGGTAATATCATGACAATAGTAAATTCTATACTAGTTGTAGCTGCAACTATTTTATTAATTTCATCAAGAAAAAACCGCAGAGTTACAAAACGATCAACAAAAAAATAATATGACACTTGTAGAATTATCAAAAACAGTTGATCTAGAAAAAATAGCAATAGGATCTCAAATCATTGCCTTTGCGTTTCTCGCGTATTTATTTTATTCTGACTCAAAATCAAAAAAATCTCCCCGAAAGTCTTCAAAGAAATAAATTAGAGGCTAATTTTAAATATTGCTTGCAGGTTTTTACTTTTTGGTTCAATCGAAAGAAGTTCTTCTTTTGTTACCCATTTATATTCAGCATGTTCTGTGCTGAGTTTTACTTCTCCGGATACATATTCCGCTTCTGTTAAAACCTCAATTGACCATTTTCCCATAAAAGGCATTGCCCAAGCAGTAAGCGGCCGGATATTGTTTATAAGTATGTTTGCTTCTTCTTGCGTTTCCCGAATTGCCGCATCATATGGTTGCTCTCCAATATCAATACCACCACCTGGTAAATCCCAGTGGCTTGGATCTTCTGGATCATCAGCGCTTCGTTTTATCACCAGATAGTAATTATCTTTTTTCACTAATACATGAATACCCGCGATAAATTGGTTCATAAAGGTATTGATAAGTGTAACAGATCTATACTCCTTATACTCAGGTTTACCAATAATGTATAAGACCCGGAGCTGTATATTTTTATATTCAACTTAAGACGATAGTAATTTCTCTTTCTTGTTTATAGGGATCGGTTGTTATATAATTTAGTTTGTTAGGTCAATATTTCTCAACAAAGGGTATTGACGAGAATTTTGAAATAGTGTATATTAGAGTTTATCCTTAAAAAGTTTAAGGTATATTTCTAGTTAAAAACTAATAACTATGGCTGATACAAAATTTCAACGAACTAAACCACACGTCAACATTGGGACTATTGGTCACGTCGACCATGGGAAAACTACAACTACTGCGGCAATTGCAACAGTCCTTTCTAAAAAGGGAATGGCAACTGCTAAAAAGTACGAAGATATTGATAACGCCCCAGAAGAAAAAGCCCGCGGAGTCACCATTAATATTACCCATATCGAATATGAAACAGAAAAAAGACACTATGCCCACATCGACGCCCCAGGACACGCAGATTACATTAAAAACATGATTACCGGCGCCGCCCAAATGGACGGCTCAATTCTCGTAGTCTCAGCTCCCGACGGCCCAATGCCACAAACTCGGGAGCATATTTTATTAGCGCGTCAAGTTGGAGTTCCCGCAATTGTAGTTTTCTTAAACAAAACAGACATGGTGCAAGACCCAGAATTGTTAGATTTGGTTGAAATGGAAGTCCGTGAACTTCTTACCAAGTACCAATATCCTGGAGATACTACCCCAATTATCCGCGGATCAGCCCTCAAAGCCCTCAATGGAGACCCAGAAGCAGAAAAACAAATTGAAGAATTAATGAAAACAGTAGATGAATATATCCCAACTCCAGTCCGTGACTTAGACAAACCCTTCTTAATGCCAGTTGAGGACGTTTTCTCAATTAAAGGCCGCGGGACAGTCGTGACCGGAAGAATTGAGCGCGGCAAGGTAAAAATTAACGAAGCAATCGAAATTGTTGGAATTAAAGATACGAAAAATACCGTTGTTACCGGAGTTGAAATGTTTAGAAAACAACTTGATGATGGTCAAGCCGGAGACAATGTCGGACTTTTACTCCGCGGAGTTGAAAAACAAGATGTAGAACGAGGACAAGTACTCGCAAAACCAGGTTCAATTACTCCTCATAAAGAATTTGAAGCAGAAGTATACATCCTTACCAAAGAAGAAGGCGGACGACATACGCCATTCTTTACTGGATATCGGCCACAATTCTATATTCGAACCACAGATGTAACCGGAGAAGCAACACTTCCCCAAGGAGTAGAAATGGTTATGCCTGGAGATAATGTTAAAATGGTAGTTAAGCTTATTGTGCCGGTTGCGCTTGAAGAAGGATTACGATTTGCTATTCGAGAAGGCGGAAGGACCGTGGGTGCAGGAGTAATTAGTAAGATCATTGCCTAACTGCCTAGGTTACGTTCTTTAAATTTATAATAGAATGCCAAAAGGGAGAATACGAGTACGTTTAAAAAGCTACGACGCGCGAGTTATTGACTCATGTTGTCAGCAAATTTTAGATACGGCGATAAGAACCGGTGCCAAAGTTGTTGGTCCGATTCCTCTTCCGACACAACGAAGTGTGTACGCTGTAAACAAATCTCCTTTTATTGATAAAGACGCACGAGATCACTTTGAAATTCGCATCCATAAACGATTAATTGATATAGTTTCACCTACCGATAAAACAATTGACAGCTTAACCCATCTAGAATTACCAGCCGGAGTCGACGTTGAAATTAGAATGTAGGGTAAGCTTCATACATACAAAGTGTTTATATTAATGCCCAAATATAGTATAATACCAAACAACAGTATGGAGGTGATTAAAGCCTAAGCGAGGGCCAAGTGTCTTTTAGACACCGAGAGTTCCCAATTTGGGAGCGAGCTGATAACCTAAATGGTAGCCCAGTTTGGCTGCCTTTTTTTTTGGAAAGATAAGCACTGAGAATAATTTATTACAAAATGGTGAATGCAATTTTTGGACAAAAAATACAACAATCACAAGGATTCTTAACAGATGGAACCCGTATTCCAACTTCTTTTGTTTCTGTGGGTGAAAATGCCGTCATGGCAGTCAGAACCAAAGATAAGCATGGTTATATTGCGCTTCAACTTGCATTTAACCAAAAAAAAGGTGCAAAGAAAATAAAAAAGAAAGGTGCAGAAGGAAAAACTGCACCATTTTTAAAAGAAATACGATTGGAAGAATCAGATGTTGAAGGACTTCCGCAAGCTGGGGATGTAATCAAACCAGGAGATGTATTAAAACCTGGAGATATTGTTGATGTAACTGGCATTTCTAAAGGAAAAGGATATGCTGGAGTAGTAAAAAGACATAATTTTAAAGGCGGACCACGGACTCATGGACAATCAGATAGAGAGCGTGCTCCTGGATCTATTGGCCAAACAACTACTCCCGGACGGGTATACCGAGGAAAACGGATGTCAGGCCGCATGGGACAAGACAAGGTAACAGTAAAAAATTTGCAAGTGGTAGATATTACCGCAGATGGAGTAGTTATTATCAAAGGATTGGTTCCTGGGGGAGTAAATACGCTTATTATGATTAAAAAAGTTGGGGAAGATAAGAAGTTTGTCCCCTTCTATAAAGAACCCTCCTCCGCTGAAGCTACGGTGGACAAGCCAGAAAAGCAAGAGGAGAAATCAGCAGAAGCAACTCCAGAAGAGGTCTCAGTTGCAGAAGCAATAGAAGTAGTCCAAACCGAAGAGACAACAGTGGTGGATTCAAATGAAACAGTAAAAACATCTGAAGAAGAGATTGAAGATACTCAGGAAGCAGTGAAAGAAGGAGGAGATAAAAAATAAAATAGAAAAAATAAAAATGACAATGTAAAAAGAAAATAGTTTTAGAATTTTTCTATGTCGTTTTTCATTTTTCACTTTTAGTTTTTATTTTTATAATATGCCAAGAACAAAAAAAACAACTGAAGAACCGAAAAGTGGAGCAAAGAAAGCTCCAGTAAAAGCGGTAAATAGTGCGGAAGCACCAAAAACTGTTGCGAAAAAAGTTCAAAAAGCGTCAAAAGTTGAAGTTGCTCACGAAACGCGAGTTGCAGCAGCGCCAAAAGTCCGGATTCGAAAAGAAGCTGGAATCAAAATTGATGTATTTGATACTGCAGGAAAAATAGTTGAATCTTTGGAGCTCCCATCGGAAATTTTTGGAGCAAAAATAAATGCTCTGTTAATGGCTCAAGCAGTTCGGATATATCTTGCAAACCAGCGGCGAGGGACAGTTTCAACTAAAACCCGAGGAGAAGTTCATGGGTCAAGTCGAAAAATCTATCGCCAAAAAGGAACAGGACGAGCACGACACGGAAGCATTCGCGCTCCTATATTTGTTCATGGAGGAAGAGTCTTTGGTCCGAAACCACGGGATTATTCGTTAATTCTCCCTCAAAAAATGAAACGCGCCGCGCTTTTTTCAGCATTATCTGAAAAAGTAAAAAATGGAGAATTAAAAGTATTAGCAGGGCTTGAGAAAATTACTCCAAAAACTAAAGAAATGGTTGCTGTCATCAGAAATTTGGGAGTTGCAGATAAAAAAAAGAAAATTTTATTAGTTATGCCAGGAGAAGTTGAAGAAGTAAAAAAAGCAGCCAGAAATATTGAAGGCGTAGAGCTCACCTCAGCAAATCGATTAAACACCCATGACGTGTTAAATAATAAGACAATTTTATTAATGAAAGACGCAATTGGGGTAGTTGAGCAAACGTTTGTTAAATAAACGTAATTTTGTCATCTCGAGGAAGAATGACGAGAGATCCCCCAGGAATGTCAAATAAATACCAATTTCAAATGTCAAATAAAGCATCTTATTTATTTGAAATTTGATATTGGAAATTTGAAATTCGTCGAGGGATTTCTCAGCCATTACCAGGCTTCGAAATGACACAAGATATGGATACACAAAGCATTATTATTCGGCCAATCATTACAGAAAAAGCATTAGCTTTGGCAGACAAAGGGAAATTTGCTTTTGAAGTATATCGATTCGCAGATAAACCACATATTAAAAAGGCGGTAGAAAGTCGATTCAATGTACATGTGGTGAATATTTCAACCAGTATAGTTAAAGGAAAATCAAAACGAACTGGAACAAAACGAACAGAAGTAAAACAATCGCCGCGCAAAAAAGCATTAGTGACTTTAAAAAAGGGAGAAAAAATTGAATTTTTTGAAACAGGAACGAAATAATCTGTTATCAGTTTTCAGTTAACCAGTTATCAGTTTATCATACTGGGAAAGCGAAAACCGACAAACTTATATCCGAAAACTGAAAACAGATACCTGATAACCGAAATATGAGAAGTTTACAAAAAATTAAAAAGAAACATTCAGGACGAAATTCAAGCGGCAAAGTAGTTGTGCGGCATCAAGGTGGGCAACAGAAAAGATACTTAAGACTTATTGACTTCAAACGTGATAAAATGGGCGTTACTGGAAGAGTTACTGCGGTTGACTATGATCCCAATAGAACTGCAGACATTGCTTTAGTACAATACGCAGATGGCGAGAAACGGTATATTTTACGCCCCTTGGATTTACAAATTGGCGACACGGTTGTCGCAAAGAAAGAAGAAGTAGACGCGCGTCCAGGAAACGCCATGCCGCTTGAAGTTATGCCACTCGGAACAGTAGTGCATAATGTAGAGCTTACTCCCGGACAAGGGGGGAAAATGGCCAGAAGCGCAGGAACAGCAGCCATGATTGCGTCACGAGAAGGGGGACAAGTTCATTTAAAGTTGCCATCTGGAGAAATTAGGCAAGTTCGAAGCGTGTGTATGGCAACAGTTGGACAGTTAGGCAATATTGATTGGAAAAATGAAGTAATTGGAAAAGCTGGACGAAAAATACACATGGGTATTCGGCCAACTGTTCGGGGAGTAGCCCAAAATCCACGATCTCATCCACACGGTGGAGGAGAAGGAAGAAGTGGAATTGGTATGACGAGTCCAAAAACCTATGCGGGCCGGCCAGCTGTTGGAAAAACAAGGCGCCCCCATAAGTATTCTGACAAGTATATAATTCAAAGAAGAAAAAATAAAAGAAGCAAAAATTGAGGTATGAGAAGTATCACAGGTACCAAATGTATCAGAAGAAAATACAAATAAAAATTACCTTATGAACTTTTGATACATCTGATACGTTTGATACTTTTTTCTAGGAAATAAAAATTTTAAAATTATGGCTCGATCGTCAAAAAAAGGTCCATTTGTTGACCCAAAATTATTAAAAAAGGTATTAGCTCAAAAACAGAGTGGAGCTCATGGTCCAATTAAGACCTGGGCGCGGGTAAGCCAAATCCCACCAGAATTTGTAGGACATAGCTTTGCAGTACATAATGGGCGCGTATTTACCAGTGTATATATTGTTGAGGCAATGGTAGGACATCGCTTAGGAGAATTTGCGCCAACGAGAACCTTTAGAAGTCATGGTCGCATAGTTGCTCGAGAAATTAGTAAGACTTAAACAAGTGTCATCTCGAGCGTATGCGAGAGATCCCATGGGATTTCTCAGCTTCGCTTCGGAATGACAATGAACTTATGGAAGTAATAGCATATGCAAAACAAGTAAGAATGAGTCCACGCAAAGTGCGTTTGGTGGCGGATTCAATCCGGAAACTTTCTATTGACCAAGCATTGCAATCGTTATCATTGGTTGATAAGCGGTCAGCGATTCCAATTCGAAAAACGCTAGAAAGTGCATTGGCAAATGCGGTAAATAACGCAAAGTTAGTAAGAGAGAGTCTTATGATCAAATACATTGATATTTCAGAAGGGCCGGCACAGAAGCGATTTCATCCCTCAACACGAGGACGCATTCATCCCTATAAAAAAAGAACAAGTAATATACGAATAGTATTAGAGGAGAAAAAATGAATTTCAAATATCAAATATCAAATATCAAATATCAAATATCTATGGTATCCAATTTTATTGGAAATTTGAAATTTGAAGTTGGTAGTATTGGATTATTCCCGACTGGAAGGAGGGCGTGTGGGACAGAAAATTAATCCACAAATTTTAAGGCTTGGCAATATTTATACATGGAATAGTCGTTGGTTTGATGAACGACGATATTCACAAGTATTGCTACAGGACTTTAAATTACGAAAAGCGTTAATGGAACGGTTAAAGCACGCAGGTATTGCGCGGGTTGAAATTGAACGTTCAATCAATAGTATTCGAGTAATTGCCTATGTTTCAAAACCTGGAATTGTGATCGGACGGGCAGGAACTGGTTTGGAAGATTTAAAAAGATATTTACAAAAATTTATTGCTGACCCAAAAAATAAAAAGAATTCACCAAAATTAGATATTCGTATTGAACCAGTAAAGGAACCCAGCCTTGACGCCTATTTGGTAGCAAGAAATATTGCAGATATGTTAATGAGACGTATGCATCATAAGCGAGTCATGGGACAAGCAGTTGAACGGGCAATGGGAGCGGGCGCTCGAGGCATTCGAATTGTGTTATCAGGACGTATTGGAGGGGCAGAAATCGGACGACGGGAAAAAGCCCAACAAGGAACAGTTCCGTTGTCTACCATGCGAGAACAAGTAACCTTCGCGAGCGTACCATCATTAACAAAAAAAGGATACATAGGGGTCAAAGTGTGGATTAATGTGCCGGAAGGCAAATAGTTAAAAGTTCAAAGTGTAAAGTTTCCCACAGCAGTGGGATCAATGACAAAATTGTATAAGGAATAATGTATCAATAAAATACCTTAACTTTTAATTTTTAACTTTGAATTTTGAATTTAAATTATGCTTGTACCAAGAAGAACAAAATATCGAAAACAGATGCGAGGGAAAATGAAAGGAACTGCGCATGCGGGAACTTCCATTAACTTTGGTGAATATGGGTTAACATCCGAGGGAATGGGTTGGATATCAAGTCGCCAAATTGAAGCGGCTCGTCGGGCAATCACTCACTATACCCAGCGTGGTGGACGATTATGGATTCGTATTTTTCCTGATAAGCCAATTACCAAAAAACCTGCAGAAACACGCATGGGAAGCGGTAAGGGTGATGTATATGAATATGTAGCGCCGGTAAAAGCGGGACGGGTACTTTTTGAAATGGGAGGAGTTTCAAAAATAACAGCGTATCAAGCATTACGGTTAGCGGCGCATAAATTACCAGTAAAAACAAGAATCATAGATAAAAATGAGGTTTAAATTTCATGAAAACGAAACAAAAAAAAGAATTAGCAAGTAAAACAGAAAGTGAATTGAAAACTTTGTTAAAAGAGACAAAAGCGACATTGGCGCAGTTTCGGCTTGATAAAACCCAGTTTAAATTAAAAAACACACGGTCAATTTTTTTTCAACGGAAACAAATGGCAATGATTCAAACTTTTTTACAAGGGAAGGAGAAAAAACATGAATAAAACATTTACCGGAAGTGTAGTTTCAACTCATATGCAGCAAACTGCAGTTGTTGAGGTAGTGTCTAAAAAACCTCATCCGATGTACAAAAAAATATTAACAAGAAGTAAAAAGTATAAGGCAGATACAAAAGAGGTGCCGGTTCATGTAGGAGACGTTGTTCAAATTGTTGAGATTCGGCCATTATCAAAGGACAAAAATTTTAAAATTGCAAAAGTGCTATCGAAAAAAGGCGAACCTATTCAGTTAGTAGATCCAATTGAAGAACCAAAGCCAGAAAAAAAAGAGGAGGAAGAAAAATGATACAGCATAGGTCAATGATGGTTGCTGCAGACAATTCAGGCGCAAAAAAGTTACAAGTAATTCATATTTTTGGCGGGTCGAAACGGAAGTTTGGATATATTGGTGATGTGCTAAACTGTGTGGTAAAACAAGCAATCCCGACAGGGCAGGTAAAAGATGGTGAAATTGTAAAAGCAGTCGTAGTAAGGACTCGGAAAGGGGTCAGACGACCAGATGGATCGTATATCAGATTTTCTGATAACGCAGTAGTAGTTATTGATAATCCAAAAGACAAAAATCCCAGAGGAACCCGTATCTTTGGCCCGATTGCCAGAGAAATACGTGACAAAGGGTTTGCAAAAATAGCCAGTATGGCAGTTGAGGTTGTATAATATGAAATTAAAAAAAGGCGACGAAGTAAAAGTAGTAGTAGGAAAAGATAAAGGAAAAACTGGAAAGATCGATAAAGTTTTCTCGAAAATGAATGCCGTATTAATTCTAGGGATAAACACCTATAAACGGCATAAAAAAGCCCGGACTGGTTCAGAAAAATCAGAAATTGTCACCATTGTAAAACCATTACCGGTTACAAATGTTATGCTTGTGTGTCCAAAATGTCACACCCCAACACGGGTGGGATACACAATGGATGGAGAAGATAAAGTAAGAGTGTGTAGAAAATGTGAGCAAAGGATATAAAAATAATTTTCAATTTTAAATTTAAAATTAAACTATGAATCAATTACAACAAACATATATAACAGAAGTAATGCCCAAATTGCAGAAGGATTTAGGGATTCAAAATGTAATGGCAGCGCCACGACTTTCTAAAATTGTTATTAATATGGGAGTAAATGACGCATTAACTGACAAAAAAAGCGTAGAACGCATGAGTTTGGTATTAGGTCAAATTACTGGTCAAAAACCAAAAGTAACTACAGCTAAAAAATCAATCGCAAGTTTTAAATTGCGAGAAGGTGATAAAATTGGTCTTGCGGTAACATTGCGCGGAAAAAGAATGTATAGTTTTTTCCATAAACTCGTTGCCGTTATTTTACCTCGGCTGCGAGATTTCCATGGAATAAGCCGAAAAAGTTTTGATGGACACGGCAACTATAGCCTTGGGTTTTCTGAATATGCAGTTTTTCCAGAGATTGATCCTGGCAAAGTAGAACGCGTCCAAGGCCTTGAAGTGGTGATTGTAACAACAGCACGTGATAATAAAGAAGGAATAGCACTATTAGAAGCATTAGGAATGCCGTTTGTGAAAGAAAATAAATAGTTAGAATTTTTGAAGATAGAAGTGGGATATTTTTGATTTTGAATCTTTGACAATTTGAATTCTTGAAATCAAAGAGTCGAATGATCAAAATTTCAAATTCAAGAATTTCAAAGATATCCAACTTCAAGAATATCCAAAAGATTATGGCAAAAACATCAGATATTGTAAAATTTAAGAAAAAGCAGAAATATAAGGTACGCAATAAAAATCGATGCAACATCTGTGGGCGTTCTCGTGGATACATGGGGCGGTTTGGTTTATGCAGAATGTGTTTTAGAGAACTTGCTATGAAAGGAGAATTGCCAGGGGTATTAAAGGCAACGTGGTAATTTTATGATTAATCATATCGTTTCAGATTTTGTAATCCGTATCAAAAATGCCGCAATGGCACGACGCCATGAGGTTATCGTTCCTTTTTCAAACATAAATAAAGCAATGGGAACAGTGCTTGTAAAAGAACATTTCTTAGAGAGTATGAAAGAAGAAGTCATTGACGGGAAAAAAATGTTGCGCGGAATTATTCGGTTTGAAAGACGGCATCCAGTTGTTACTGATGTTGAAATTATCTCAAAACCATCTCTTCGAGTATACAGTGGAAAATCAGAAACAATCGTTCGTGAACGAAAACGAAAAGGGACCGTAATTCTGTCAACAAGCAAAGGAGTAATTACCGGAAAAGAAGCACGAAAGAAAGGAGTGGGCGGAGAACTATTGTTTGAAATCTGGTAGGGTCAGTTATCGGTTTTCAGTTGTCGGTTGTCAGATATTAGTCAATCAGGTTTCAGTTTATCAGTTTAAAAACCGATAAACCGGAAACAGATAAACTTGTATCTGAAAACTGAGAACAGATAACTAAAAAAAAATATGTCTAAAATAGGCAGATTACCAGTTGAAATAAAAGAAGGGGTAACCGTAACGATTCAAAATGATTCGGTATCGGTACAAGGCCCAAAAGGGGCCATGAGTTTTACCATCCCGTCTTCTATTGAAGTAAAAGACGTTGAGGGGAAATTGGTGGTAAGTCCAAAAGAGGGACAAATTGATGCTCGCGCCCTACAGCGCCAAAAAGCATTATATGGATTAGTCCGCGCAACGCTTGCAAATATGGTACGTGGGGTAAGTAATGGATTTGAGAAAAAACTTACCTTAACTGGAGTTGGATACCGTGCCCAAGTATCAGGATCAGATTTAAATCTTTCGGTGGGATTTTCACATCAAGTAAAAATAAAAGCGCCAGAAGGTATTTCATTTAAGGTAGCAGAAAATGTCATAACGGTTGCAGGGATTGATACAAGTATCGTAGGCGATGTAGCAGCCCGGATTCGCCGAATCCGTCCACCAGAACCGTATAAAGGAAAAGGAATCTCTTATCAAAATGAACGTATTCGACGAAAAGCAGGAAAAGCTGCAAAAGCAGTTGGAACAAAATAACAGTTCAGAATTTAACATGACGAATTATGAATAAAGCTATAGATCAAAGAAAAAAAAGACAAGTGAGAACTCGCGCAAAATTACGAGGAACACAAGATCGTCCCCGTATTTCTGTTCATAAATCAAATCGATTTATGTTTGTGCAATTGATTGATGATGAGCACGGCAAGACCTTAATTGGATTGTCAGAAAGACACATTGAAGGGAAATTAGCAAAAATAGAAAAAGCAAAACAACTTGGGGTCCAAGTTGCACAAAAAGCGAAAGCATTAAAAGTTACAAAAGCAATATTTGACCGGGGAGGATATTCATATCACGGAAAAGTAAAAGCGCTTGCTGAAGGCGCGCGGGAAGGGGGATTAGAATTTTAATGGATAGAAGATCGCAATATCAATCTGGGAGTAACTCAGAATTTGGAGAACAAATTATTCAAGTAAATAGAGTCTCTAAAAAAACTAAAGGAGGAAACAAAATTGGGTTTTCTGTATTAGTTGTTGTGGGTGACAAAAAAGGAAGAGTAGGAGTTGGTCTTGGAAAAGCGCCAGATGTTTCATCAGCAATACGGAAAGGAATCGCCTTTGCCAAAAAGCATCTTATTGAAGTACCGATTGTAAATGGTACGATTCCATTTCAAATACTCGTAAAACATGGCGCCGCAAAAGTGTTGCTCAAGCCAGCGCCACTTGGAAGCGGAGTTATTGCAGGAGGTGCAGTACGCAGTGTTGTGTCAGCAGCGGGAATTAAAAATATTTCGTCAAAAGTGTTAGGTACAGACAATAAGGCATCAAATGTATATGCCGCACTCGAAGCACTCAAAGAATTGTCAGCAAGACAAGGGAGAAGACAAAAGGAAGAATAAATTTTTATTTTCCATTTTATCTGATCAATTTTCAAATTTGAAATCAATGGTAGATGGAAAATGAAAAATTCATAAAATATGGCATTACATACACTGGTATCAATTACTGATAAAACAAAACGACGTCTTGGTCAAGGGCATGGAAGTGGTCGGGTAAAAACTTCTGGCCGTGGGACCAAAGGACAAAATGCACGGAGCAATCGCCCCTTATACTTTGAAGGCGGAGCTGTTCCATTAACAAAACGGTTGCCATTTTTACGGGGAAAGAATAAAAACAAATCATTCAAAAGACGACCTATTACCATTAATGTACGGGTATTAAATGGATTACAAAAAGATAGCGTTGTAGACATACAGACACTTATAAAAAATAACCTTGTGAATGAAGCAGAAGGCAAACAGTATGGAGTAAAAGTGTTGGGAGATGGAGATTTGTCAGTACCACTTACCGTAAAATTGCCGGTTTCAAAAGGAGCATTGGAAAAAATACAAAAAGCCGGAGGAACGGTGGAGACTCTATAATGGAAAGCTTTTTCAATATCCTTCGAAATAGCTGGAAAAATACTGATGTACGAAAAAAACTTCTTTTTACCGCAGGAATATTTGTAGTATTCCGTTTGTTTGCTCATATTCCCGTTGCAGGAATAAATATAGCGCGCTTGAAGGAACTCTTTGCCGCGAACCAATTTTTAGGAATTTTAGATATCTTCTCAGGAGGAACCTTAGCAAATTTCTCAATCATGGCATTAGGGTTGAATCCATATATCAATGCCTCTATTATTTTGCAATTACTTACCATGGTTTTTCCTAAATTGGAAGAATTAGCAAAAGAAGGTGAACAAGGACGACAAAAAATAAACCAATATACCCGCATTTTGACAGTTCCCTTAGCTATTCTGCAAGCAATTGGAATGTATGCCTTACTGCGTAACCAAGGCATTATTGGAAACCTTACTCCTTTATTTCTAGTTTCTTTTATAGCTACTATGACTGCAGGGACGGTATTTTTAGTTTGGCTGGGTGAACTTATCTCGGAACGAGGGGTAGGAAATGGAATTTCCCTGCTTATTTTTGGAGGAATTGTGGGGCGTCTTCCTGTTGCATTTGGACAAACTGCGCAAACTCTTTCGAATGAAAATTTATTTAATATGGCTGTATTTTTGATAATGGGGGTAGTAGTAATTGCATCAATTGTCATGATTAATGAAGCAACTCGACAAATAAGTGTTTTTTATGCCAAACGCGTCCGCGGCAATAAAATGTATGGTGGGCAATCAACTCATTTGCCGCTTCGAGTTAACCAAGCAGGAGTAATTCCTATTATCTTTGCCGTATCATTAGTATTGTTACCAACATTAATTGCTAATTTTATGAGTGCCTCAAAAAATCCAGCTTTACATAATATTGCGACAATGCTGCTGAGTTGGTTTAATCCTAATGGTGTTTTTTATAACGTCGCTTATTTCATTTTGGTAGTGGGCTTTACCTATTTTTATACGGCTGTTGTATTTAATCCTCAAAAAATTGCCGATGAAATTCAAAAACAGGGAGGATTTATCCCAGGAATTCGTCCTGGGAAGCCTACTGCAAATTATTTAAACTATGTATTAACCCGTATTACCGTAGCAGGCGCGTTATTCTTAGGTATTATTGCCATTTTTCCAACCCTTGGTCGGGTAGCAACAGGAGTACAAACGTTATTATTGGGGGGAACAGGAATTTTAATTGTGGTAAGCGTAATTCTAGAAACAGTAAAAGCAATAGAAGCGCAATTGGTGATGAGAAGTTATGATAGGTTTGTGCAGTAAGTAAATTTCAAATACTACCAATTTCAAATATCAAATATCCAATAATTAAGGAACTTTATTTTTATTTGACATTTGAAATTTGATATTGGATATTTGAAATTATGAAGATAATACTCATTGGTATTCAGGGTTCTGGAAAATCTACTCAGGGAAATTTATTAGCAGAAAAATTAAAAGTGCCGTATCTTTCAACCGGACATATTTTTAGAGAATTGGCAAAAGAACATACGCCGTTGGGAAGACATATTAAAGAAGTCATGCATGCGGGATACCTAATTTCTGATAGCCGCACGTTAGAAATTGTAAATGAGTATCTAGGCAGGCCAGAATATGAAATAGGATATATCTTGGACGGGTTTCCGCGTACGCTTGGCCAGGCAAAGGAGTTTAAAAATGGTGTTGATGGTGTAGTCTATTTAGTTGTTTCAGATAAAGAAGCGTTATGGAGACTTGCGTATCGAGAAGGCGAAATTAGAGATGATGATACGTTGCAAGCCATAAAAAAACGCATTGAATTATTTCATAAAGTAACCGAACCAGTACTAGATTTCTACCGAAAAAATCGCAAGTTGCATGAAGTAGATGGAGAACAATCTATAGAAAAGATTCATAAAGAGATCCTTAAAAAGATACGATTTAATCATGGGAAATAATGCCGGGAATCTGGGGAAAACCATTGTTGCATTTGTTGGTATGCCGGGCGCTGGGAAAAGTGAAGCAGCGGCATATCTCAAAAAAAAAGGAATCCCCTTTGTCAGATTTGGTGATTTAACTGATGAAGTTATCCAACAACAAGGGTTAGCGATAAATCAGGAGAGTGAGCGGTTGGTACGTGAGGAGTTGCGTAAAGATTTAGGCATGGCAGCCTATGCTATCAAATCAAAGCCGAAAATAGAAGATTTACTGGTAAGCCATGCTGTTATTGGTATCGATGGACTCTATTCCTGGGAGGAATATTTGTATTTGAAAAAAGAGTTTCCTGGTTTATTACTTATTCATGTATATACAGAGCAACAAACTCGATACCAACGATTATCAAAACGGCCGGTCCGTCCGCTTGGTCCAGAAACTGCGAGACAACGTGATATCGCTGAAATAGAAAAATTGAATAAAGCAGGGCCCATCGCGCTTGCAGACTATACTATCGACAATAACCAAAATTGGGAACATCTGTACCAGCAAATTGATCATTTGTTAGAACGTTTACAAATTCAGATATGATTGACATTAAAACCATAGAAGAAGTAGAAATCATGGCACATGGCGGTAAAATACTCGCCGATACATTGTTTAAGGTGGTTGATTCTATCAAGCCAGGAATGACAGAGATCGAAGTGGACGCTTTGGCAGACAACCTGATTGTCCAAAAGGGTGGGGAGCCAGGTTTTAAAAAAGTTCCTGGATACCATCATGCGACTTGTATTTCTACAAATGAGGTAGTAGTTCATGGTATTCCATCTAAGTATCGGTTAAAAGAAGGCGATGTCATAGGGGTTGACTGCGGAGTTTTCTATAAAGGATTCCATACGGATATGTCTGAAACTGTCAGGGTTCAGGGTACAGGGTCTGGGGTGCAGGGGAAAAAGAATGAAGTTGATTTGTTTTTAGAAACTGGGAAGCGGGCGCTTGAGGCTGGGATCAAAGCAGCAAAATTTGGAAACCGGATTGGTCATATTTCTCAAGCGATTCAAGAAATTGTTGAGGAAAGCGGATATTCGGTAGTTCGGAGTTTAATTGGCCATGGGGTAGGACGGGAATTACACGAAGAACCCGAAATTCCAGGCTATTTGTCAAAAGATATTTCAAAAACGCTTGCTTTAAAAGAAGGAATGACTATTGCAATCGAAGTCATTTACAATATGGGAAAGCCAGATGTAGTATATGCGAATCGAGATGGCTGGACCATAAAAACTCAGGATAATAGCCCATCGGGCGTATTTGAACGTACTGTCGCAATAACAACAGGAGAGCCAAAGGTGTTGACAAGATAAGCGTTGCCCTGGTGAAGCTAGATGTGATATAATAGATCAATATTCTGGATTTCTTGAAGTTAGATATTCTTGATATTCTTGAACTTGACATTTTGAAGAGTTTGGATTCTTGATGCTCTAATCAAAAAATCAAATATTCAAGATCAAAAATATCCAACTTCTATCTTCAATGATCTCCAGATTTTTGTATGGCTCATCAAGGATCTTTTGAATTAGACGGAGTTGTCGAGGAATCATTACCAAATACGTTATTTCGCGTTAAATTAAAAGATCAATCTGGCCAGTTGGACGGGGCAGTAATTTTATGTCATTTGTCAGGTAAAATGAGGATGAATTTTATTAAGATTTTACCAGGAGACAAAGTAAGAGTTGAGATGACGCCCTATGATAAAACAAAAGGAAGGATTGTGTTTAGAGGACGATGAAAGTACAAGCAAGTATCAAACCACGATGTGCAAAATGCAAGATTATCAAGCGCCGAGGCGTATTACGAGTCGTGTGTGATAATCCACGGCACAAACAGAGACAAGGGTAAAAAAGTTAAAAGTTCAAAGTGCAAAGTTTCCCACAGCAGTGGGATCAATGACAAAATTGTACAAGGAATAATGTATAAATAAGAGTACCTTCACTTTTAATTTTTAACTTTGAACTTTTAATTGATTATTATGCGAATTTCAGGAACAAACATACCAGATGAAAAACGAGTAGACATTTCTTTAACCTATCTTTATGGTATTGGAAGAAGTAATGTAGTAGGGATTCTCAAGAAAGCAGCGGTAGATGCTACAAAACGGGTAAAGGCGCTTACTGAAGACGAACAAAATAGAATCCAAAAAGCATTAGAAGAACACAAAATTGAAGGAGACCTTCGAGCTGAAGTATCTGGAAATATTAGAAGACTCAAAGAAATTACTTCATATAGAGGAATACGGCATACAAAAGGTTTGCCAACTCGTGGACAGAGAACCCGGTCGAATGGCCGTACCAAGCGAGGAAAGCGGGTAACAATTGGAGCAATTAAGAAAGAAGTAGCAGCAAAGATGGAAGCAGGAGCAGCAAAAGCAAAGTAAGTTAAAAGTTCAAAGTGAAAAGTTTCCCACAGCAGTGGGATCAATGACAAAATTATATAAGCAACTTTTATTTCTATAAATGAAAGTACCTTCACTTTTAAATTTTAACTTTGGACTTTTAATTTAATAAATATGGCCGATAAAAAACAACCGAAAGCACAAGTTAAGAAAAAATCAAACCTTATTGTTTCTCAAAACGGAAAAGCATATATTACAGCAACCTTTAATAATACGTTAGTAACATTTACCAATGACCACGGTGAAACAATTTCTTGGAGTTCTGCAGGAGCCCGAGGATTTAAAGGAACTCGAAAATCTACCCCTTATGCCGCAACCTTAGCAGTTGAAGATGCTGCAAGAAAAGCGCTTGCTCGGGGAGTTAAAACTGTTGAAGTATTTGTAAAAGGTCCCGGTTCTGGCCGAGACTCAGCGCTTCGGGCAATTAAAAGCGCAGGATTATCAATGTCTCTTATCGCAGATATTACGCCCATTCCACACAATGGACCACGGGCGAGAAAGAAAAGAAGAGTCTAAGAAGTTAAAAGTTCAAAGTGCAAAGTTTCCCGCAGCAGCGGGATCAATGACAAAATTATACAAGGAATAATGTATAAATAAGAATACCTTCACTTTTAATTTTTAACTTTGAACTTTTAATTTATTACTATGGCTAGATATACTGGACCAAAACATCGATTAGCACGGAGAGAAGGGGTTAACCTATTGGATAAAACCTCAAAATCGTTGCAGCGGAGATTAAATACTCCTCCTGGGATGCATGGCGCAAAACGGAAAAAGCAACTTTCTGAGTTTGGCCAACAGCTTCGGGAGAAACAAAAAGCAAAAGTAGTATACGGATTACTCGAAAAACAATTTAAGCGATTGGTGACGTCTGTGCAAAAACAAAAAGGGGAAACAGGAGAATTACTGATCGCTTTACTTGAAACCCGGCTTGATAATTTGGTATACCGGCTCGGATTTGCGAGCACGAGGTACCAGGCTCGCCAGATGGTTTCTCATGGCCACGTAATGGTGAATGGCAAAAAAGTTACCATTCCTTCATATCAAGTCAAAGAATCCGATGTGCTTTCAGTTACGCCAAAGATGCAAAAAAATGTAGGAGTTACCAAAGCCTTAGAAGAGCAGAAAGACGTGTTGGCATTCTTAGAGCGAAAAGAGACTGTAGGCAAGCTTGTACGCATGCCAAAACGGTCAGATGTGGAAGTTCCGTTTAATACTCAACTGATTATTGAATATTACTCGAGATAATGATACAATACAGTTCTGCAATGCAGAATTGCGTGTTTTTGTTTAAAAAGGAATGAAAGACCCAAACTTTAAGATAAAACAGGATAAATCAGCGCCAGATTATGGCGAATTTGTTGTTGAACCACTTGAACCAGGATACGGGCATACCATTGGAAATGCGTTGCGCAGAGTCTTACTTACCTCTATTCCAGGCGCAGCTATTACTTCAGTAAAAATTTCCGGCGTCAAACACAAATTCTCATCAATTCCTGGAGTAAAAGAAAACGTAGTAGATATCTTACTCAACCTCAAACAACTCAATTTAAAATTACTTGATACTAAACCAAGCTCTACCATTAAACTTTCAGTAAAAGGGCCAAAAGAAGTAACAGCAGCCGATTTAGAACTTCCTGAAGACGTAGATATTGTTGATAAGTCTCAATATATTTGTTCGCTTTCTGATAAAAAAGCAAAGCTTGAAATGGAACTTACTGTAGAACGTGGATATGGTTACTCTCTAGCTGATGAGAGACGGGTAAATACCTTGGGTATAATTGTCACAGATGCTATCTATTCTCCTATCAAGCGGGTCAATGTAGCAGTAGAATCAACCCGCGTTGGCCGCGAAACTAACTTAGATAAGTTAGTACTGCAAGTATGGACAAATGGAACTATTGACCCCCGTATCGCGCTTGACGATGCATCCCGCATCCTTGCTTCTTATTTCTTTCAAATCTATGAACCAAAAGCAGCATCCATGCCTACAGAAGGAGTAGCTATTAGTCCTACTATTTCTGAAGACATTCTTAAACTCACCATTGATGAGCTTGATCTTCCAACCCGCATCTACAATAGTTTGCGTAACGGCGGAATTGAAACTCTTGGGCAATTATTAGGAACTCCTAAAAAGACACTCATGGAAATGAGAAATATGGGGGGGAAATCAATCTCCATTATTGAAGAAAAGCTGCGAGAAAAAGGGATCTCTCTCTCAGTGTAATAAAATCAAATAATTGTTATCAGTTTTCAGTTATCAGTTGTCAGATTCTTGTTTATCAGTTTTCAGTTGTTCAGTCGGATATACAGATAACCGATTGACTTGAATCCGAAAACAGAAAACCGAGAACTGATAACTGATTTTTTATGAACAAGAATGTATTTGGACGTAAATTAAAACGGGATAGAAATGAACGCGCCGCTTTATTCAAAGGGTTGCTTTCTTCATTGGTATTGTACGAGAAAATAGAAACAACCGAACAAAAAGCAAAAGCAATAAAAGGACAAGCGGATAAACTTATTACTACTGCAAAAAAAGGCGGACCAAATGTTCACTCGCGTTTGTACCGCTTCCTTACTCCATCTGCGACTCAAAAATTAGTGGTAGAAATCACACCGCGTTTTTCAAACAGATCTGGAGGATATACCCGTTTGGTGCGACTCGGAAGAAGGCTTTCAGATAACGCATCTATGATGCTTATGGAATGGGTCGAACGTCCAGAAATCAGAGAGCAACCTTCTGCCGACAAAGCAAAAACAAAAAATAAAGATAAAAATAACAAACAAGAAGAACTAAAAGCAGAAGCCCAAGTAAAAAAATCTGAAGAGAAAAAAGCTAAAACAAAAGCAGCGGCAAAACCAAAAGCCGAAGCAAAGAAAAAAGGAGCTAAAAAGAAATGATCGGACAAACAGAACCAACAAAAATATCAGATATCAAACGAGACTGGCACATTATTGATGTGAAAGGAAAAATTCTTGGTCGAACAGCAACTGAGATTGCAAAATTACTTATGGGAAAATCAAAGCCATATTTTGTCAGAAATCTTGACTGCGGCGATTATGTCGTAGTTATTAATGCAAAAGAAGTGTTTGTGACGGGAAAAAAGGAAGAAAAAAAGACCTATGCAAGACATTCAGGGTATCCAGGTGGGTTTCGATCTGAAACATTACGGGAAGTACGAGCTCAAGATCCTACGCGAGTAATTACTCATGCAGTAAAAGGTATGTTGCCACAAAACCGATTACGCGATACTATGTTAAGACGACTCTTTGTTTTTGCAGGAGCAGAACATACATACCAGGACAAGTTAAAAATTAAAAGTTCAAAATTAAAAATTAAGGTACTTTAATGTATAATTATTCCTTATCAAACTTTTAATTTTGCACTTTGAACTTTTACTTAAGCGGCGAAGGAGCGATTATGCCAAAAACAGATATTATTGATCAGACACCAGAACAGAAAAAGTCTAAACAAGACTATATATTTGCAGTAGGACGACGGCGCGAAGCCGTAGCGAGAATTCGTTTGTACCCGAATGTAAAAGAAGGGTTTTCGATTGAAGAACAACCGGTAAAAGCTGGACAATTATTTGTAAATGGGCAACCTATTGAAGCATACTTTGTGGATAAAATTTCACAATCTTTCTATCATGAACCACTTCGGGTGACAAATACCTTAAATCGGGTTGCGGCTACTATTCGAGTTGTCGGTGGTGGGAAAAATAGCCAGCTTGATGCAATTGTGCAAGGATTAGCCCGTGCGCTTGAAAGCTTTGATAGAGAAAAATTCCGACCAATTCTTAAAAAACGTGGATTCCTTACCGTTGATGCGCGAGTCCGCCAGCGACGAAAAGTTGGCATGGGTGGAAAATCTCGCCGCAAAAAGCAATCTCCAAAGCGCTAAAGTATGGAGCCGAGACCACGACCAGAACTACCATCCCCAGATGGAATACCTCTCTTCCTCCCAACGGACGAATTTTCATTACTGAGCGATACGTCATTTCAGGGTCCAGAAATTGAACTACCTGGATTAGGAAAGGTTCATTTAGAAGGTGAAAGAGCTTATTCATATGAAGCAAATGATATGGGAATTACGTTACGCGGAAGAGATATTCTCATTGAAACCGCAGAAAATTTAAGAGATAGTGGTTTATATGAACTTAAAGTAGGAATTTCCGACATGACAGATCCAAAACTGTTGATCTGTCGCATGAAGCTTCATGAAGGAACTCTGCTAGAATCAGGTATGTTTGTGAATAAAGATTTTGAAAGAGGCTCAAAAGCTTATTGTGCAGCGTACACCCAAGAATGGCATCGTCAATTGAGTTTGCACCCTTTTTATTTTTTTGTTCCCGTAGATCCAATTTTTTTATCTACTTCTACCTTTACTTTTCGGGAGAGAAGCGGTTGACACTGTATTATCCACTTATTGTCGGGAGGAGTGACGTTTTACCAAACAGAAAAAGGATTCCTATCAATACGCTAAAAACTCCAGAGATAAATCCTACAGTACGATACACAGCACCATTTTTTTGAGCTCTGTTATATCCAAAAATGCTGAGAAGGGCAACGCATGAATTTGAAATTAATAATCCTAACACAAATGTCAAAACAAGGGAGATGCCGAAGATTCCTTTCCCTACTCCTGCTGCAGTAACAAACAGTAACAGTTGAGTTGGTGTCTCTGCTCCGATTCCATGTAAAATTCCAATAAAAAATGAGGTTTTGATGCCAGGATTTTTGGGATGAGGGATATCGTTATGGATATGCTTATGCTTTTTTCTGAAGCGGTGGTAAAAATGATGAAATACCTCAAACAAAATCGTCCAGCGGCTTTTTAGGCGGAATTTTTCTTTTAACACAAACATCGATGTTACCAACCATACTCCCAAAAAAATTAAGGTAACCCCGACAACAGGTTCCATTACCGTATCAATCCAGTTTGGTATTTTAACGCCTAGCAACACAGCAAGGAATCCAAGCGCAAGAATTACAAATGTGTGTCCCAGCGCATACATTGTTGCATACAACAAAGCTGTCTTTTTTTTGGTGTTTGAGCCAGTAATGTCGCTAATAGCAGCAATATGGTCCCAATCTATTCCGTGCCGTAAGCCAAGCGTTAACGCAATTCCAATTAACCCAATAAAGGTGAAGATATTCATACCTTACGCTAGTATAGTAAATTTTAAATGGCGGTTTTACAAAATTCCACAAAAAAACAAATCCTGATTTTTTTTCCTGGTAAGAGGAATCATCAAAGAAAATTTTAGGACTTTATCTCCACACAGCAAGAATTGCCCCCATGACCAAGAAGCACACCAGTTGATATCCGGTATCAATACTAAACAATTTAAATGATTTGTTATTAAACATTGCGTTTGTTGCTTGTACAGGCATAACAAAACCTAACCATGCCCAAAACGCTCCTTGCGCTCCATCAGAAATTGTATGGGCGTTTGCAAAACTCAGCACATGAGCAAGTACATATGCTGTTAATAAAGCCAAAACAAAACTTATTCCGTACAATTTTGGAGCTTCTTTCTTGACTTTTGCCATTTTTTCTTTGGTATCCATTCCCATCATTTTGGCCCATTGTTTTCCAAATAATGGGCCATACCAAATAAATCCTAAAATCATTGTTGATGCAGCCGCAATAAATACAGCAAGATAATTAATGTCGACGTTCATGTATTTCACCTCCCTTCTTTTTTAGGTTTCTTAAGATGTTCTGCTTGTTCAGTTTTGCTCAAGGCTAACACATAACGAGAAATTGCTCCTAATGCGGCAAGATAAATAGCAAAACTGGTAAGCCACCCAATAAGGGGAATTGCCATGAGGAGCATCATTACTACAGGGCCTAAAACCGCAGCCTTCCAATCAAGCCGGTATTCACGCTTATTGCGATGTTCCCACCAGTCCATCAATAACCATCCCAAGAATACATTCGCTAGAAAAATGCTTACGATAAGGAGAACCCCATATAATAGAAAAGAAAGAATCCCAAGCCATATGGTGAGAAGTAAAATAAAACTAGCTAATGGCATTAACGCAAACACTGTAAATCCAACCCCTATGTTTTTGCCCGGAGCTTTTTTTATATCTTTTGAAAGATAGGGAATGCTTTTACAAAAAAGTGTAATAATAAGCAGACTAATAACAATATCGATAAGAAGTTTATATAACGATCCAATACCCGATAACGCGCCAATTCCTTTTTTTAACCCGCTGGGTTCTGCGACTTTATGAAAATCATGGGATCCTTTGATATCCGCGCCCTTGTCCATATGCGCTTCTTCTTGTGAGATATATCGCAAGTCACCTGCGATTACTGCTTTACTTCCAAGAGTTAATTCTCCAACTGTAGCGTCAACGTTTTTTCCAACACTCGAATTGATCGTAACTTTTCCACCGCTCGCTTGTAGCTTACCCTGTACCGGCCCATTCACTATAAGTTCTCCGCCCGTAAAAATTACATCTCCGCTGATTGACGCAGAACTGGAAATAGTGAGCGATCCGCCTGCCACTATAAGGTCTCGTCCCACGTGTCCATCGACTTGTATATTCCCTCCTGCCAGTCGGGCTGATTGGTTCACATTTGATTTGAGGCGAATATCCCCTCCAGCTACCATAACGCTTCCGGTAACGGGCGCGTTTACTTGTATGTTTCCACCAGCAGCGACCAAATCATTAGTAACAGGAGCGTTAACATCAATGGAACCACCAAATAAATAAGGGTCAATGAGGTTTTTTTGAGAGGAATCAATAGTTATATGTTCACCACTTCGAACATCTGCAGCGAATACGGGAGTACTAAAAGTGATAAGTATTACAAAGGCAGCAAATACAACTCTAAAAACTTTCTGCATAAGAATACCTGGGTTGATTGTATATCAGGTCTACAGTATTTGCAAGATGAGGTACTGCATTAAGGAGTTTGCTTGGAAGGAAGCGGAAATATTGTTCCTTCCTGTCTATTTCCTTCTTTATCAAAGAGGGTTGCTTTTAATCCATTTCTAAAGGCAACATTTTGAATTTCGTGTCCATAAGATGTACCTAAATTTACTATTGTAATAGAATGATTTCCAATTGCAGTAAATCCTCGAACAGAATACGGGCCTCTGTTTTCCTGACCTAGATTGAATCGGTCAGTTTCAAAATCTCTCGGAAGCGTTTCAACATAAAAATGAATATCATCATGACCGGTATAATTTAACAATGTACATTGAAATGATTTGTCGTTTGTTTCAAATCTTACAGCCATATTTTTCCCCGTAAAATTTTTTGTCAGACATCAAGTCTCACCAAGAACTACCTAGTGCTTATTCAATCCAATACCAATTAACAAAAAATAATGAGTAAATTCCTAAAAGAATAGTAAAAAAAGCAAGAACAGCAAAATAATATTTTTTTTGTAATGAATGCGCTAGAAAGAGAAATAATGGAAAAAGAACTATTTGCAACCGTGAAAACGATATTGTATCTTGTACCAATAATGGCATAATCCATAAACCACATGTTACTACCCATAACGTAGGATGCAGAAGTTTTCTTGATTTTATAAGAATAATTCCGCTTAAGACAACCGCAAGTACATCCGTTTTTGTGCTATACATACCGAATGGATGAAGCCATGGAAATAAAAATATTTGCTGTATATTCCATACTATTGGGATCTGAGGACGCCACCACCAAAAGCGAGTTTTATAAAAATAAAAAAAATCACCCGTATGTAAATAGCAAAAGATACACCATGCAATGAGAGGAATAAAAGATATACATATGGCAATAACAGCCTTTGCCCAATATTCTTTTTTTTGCATAACTGCTTGTATAAGGTACCAATAAAAAATAGGATTAAGAATAAGCACAATTCCATTTGTTATATTTATGAGTGACAAGCATGTTGCTGCCCAGAAAAAACGTTTATTGATTAAGAAATAACTAAACCAAATGAAAAAAAAGAGCTTCAGCATTTCTGTATAATAACTTCTGAAAAAAATACTGAAAGGGAAAAGGAATAGCAAAAAGATTGTTTTTATGGCTAATTTTTCCGAGTACCACTTTGTTATGACATAATAGAGACTAAAAAAATTGAGTAATAATAACGTATTGGAAAGAACAAATGCAGCTAATTCAATATTGGGAATAAAAAGATAAAAAAACTTTATAGAAAACGTTAAAAAAGGAAAAAAATTATAGCTCATTTTTTCCTCAAGAACTTTTGGGTTTTTGAGATATCCTTCTACCGCGTTATGCAGATACCATTGTGCGTCGTATGGCGCTAAAGCGCTTACTAAATTAAAAGGTTTATTTTTCATCCGCGGATCTTGGATATAATGATATCCGCTAATCAGATATTGAGATTTTTTAAAAAGGATAGCTGAATGGAAAAATTGCAGAAAACTATAAAGAGCGATGTTCATTAGAATAAAAAGTAATAAACTTTTTATGAGTAGTTTTTTATTCTTGAAAACAGACATACTTTACTTTATCTCATATACCTGCTTTCCATGTCCATAAATTGAGAAAAACCATTTTTCCGGTATGATAGTCTCATGAAAATTACCAACCAACGCGTTTTTCATGATTGTCAATTATTGAACATATTCAAGCAGGTATAATCTATTCGGCTTGGTTATGTAGATTTACATGGTAGCCAGATAAGAATTATAGGTTCAGAAGCATATTTGGTCAATGCAACAGTATTCCTTTACGAAGATCGCGTACGGATGGGTATGACGAACGGAGAACTCGAAAACTACTTTTGCATAAAAAGGAAATCATAGATTTGAAATCAAAAATCGACAGTCAAAATTTGGCAACCGTATCAGTTTTCCCTTATTTTAAGTTTATGTCGACTTCCAGAAACTACACTTGAACTTTATGAGTATATCACGAATAATCTTCAAATTCTGAACGATTTTAATTCAGATATGCGAAATTATCTATCAGGAGAAAAAGTATTCCAGCCACAGTTCCAACAGGTTGTGCTATAATCAAAATACTTATGAACGGTGACAATCAAAATATAAACCAGAAGGACAACTTAACTGATCTAGCAAGTAGTTTACCTGCTTCGAATAACAATCAGCAACCGCAAAGTACACAACCGAGTACTTCTCAAACAAATACTCCGCAAGCTACACCTGTTTCAAATAATCCACCACAAAACTGAGCAGACAATTAAGTAATAGGATCGAATGGTGAAGTTATAGACTTAGACAGAACCTCTGAGAATACCTCTACAAAGTCTACAGAAGAATAGGATATTTTTTCTTGAACTATAGAAGCTTATGGAGTAAATATTCTTATTCGCATATTATTGTATCGTTTCCTGTGTCTCGATTTTTATGTAAACAGTTATAAATTCGTTGCTGAGTTGCATTTTTAAGATCTATTTTGTAGATACTTGGTCCTTCGAAGGCGTTGCACGTAAGGTAAAATTTATAATCTGATGTAAGCATCATCGGATCACTACAAGTATGTGCTGTGCGATCTTCTAACACAATTGTTGCAACCTTCTTAAAAGCTTCCCCTGATGGTTTATATCCTACATAATCTGTTCCATTCGCAACGTCTCCAGAATTACTCAGCTTGCTATTTCCTGCTGATTGATATTCTAAGATAGTATCATTTGTTGCAGTTTGACAGTAAGTTGCGTTAATAAACGTATCAGTATCTTTGCTAAGATCAATTGTTTTGAGAGCCTCTTTTACTAATTGAATAATCGTTGGACTTGTTTCTGCAATCTTACCACCAGAAATGCTCTGAAGGTTATAGTGATAACCTGAATCATATGGAGATTCGAATGTTAGTCGAGGCGTACATTTCATCCCTACTAAGTTTTTAGTGTCAATGTTCATTACCTCATCAGGGTATTTATATGAAAAGAAAAATATTTTCTTCTTTTGTATATCAAATTGTTGAAGCGGATACGCAAGAGGAGTTGGTGTTGGGGTAGGTTCTGAAAAAGTAACTTTAGCTAAGGAGTCAAGTTGAACAGAGGTAACTCCAGGAGTTGCCAGCCAACCAATGAAGTTTAGATTTTCAATGTCATGATAGCTATTTGAGTCATCCTTAAATGCTTCTTTGACTCCTATTGAAGTATAAAGGCGATAAAATTGCTTTTTCTCTATATCGAAAAGAATCTCTTCACCGTCATGATCAGTATTACAGTCATCGTTACGGCAAGACAAAGTATTTTGAAACAGTAAGTACCTGCCATCAGGCGATACATAATTACTCTTGTTGGGATTAAGGCCTGAGTCAACAGGAAAGGTTTCTACCTTTTTTGTTAGAATATCAATGACATATAATGTGTTTCTGTTTTTGGTGGCTGCATTATCAATGAAAAATAGTTTATTTTCTATGGGAGATAACTTTAGATCAACGATTGAAATATCACTAGGAAATTCAGCGAGCTTTGTTTTTTGATCAGTTTGTAAATTATGCTGTATGATACTGCGTTTATATCCTTCCTTTTCTGAGCCATAGCCTTCGTAGTAAGCATATTGGAAATTAGAATCGAATTCAGTAATGAAGCTGTAATCATTGAGGCTTTTTACATTAGATATGTTACCGTTACTGCCTATAGATACAACTTCAGTATAATGAGTCATAGGTCCTTCACTTCTTTGCCAATACAGCTTATTCTGCTTGGAATCATAGCCAAATATAGTATAAGAATCACTCCCTTTTTGAGGAACCACAGTAATTCTAATCTGTGGATTCATAAGATCCTGTATCACAATTTTCTTACCAGCTTGCTCATAAAGTATTACTATTTTTGATTCATCTTGAGAAATAAGAAAGCTATTGATTGTTCCTGTCCCATTAGGTAATTCAAAAATCTTTGTGAAGGATTCTATCTGATTTGAGGGAGCAATTTCGATCATATTTCTCGTAGAGCGTAAGAGATATTTCCCATTTTCTGTGGATTGATACATCAATTCATTCTCGCTAGCGCTTTTAGAAGGCTTGTAACCAATATTCACTGGAGTTTTGTTGTTTAGTACAAGATCTGATTTATAAGTTTGAGAAGATACAACAGCGTAGGTATCATAATTATGATCCTGTAATCGGCCCTTAGTAATAGAAAAAAGAATTGCAAGATTTAAGTTTTGTGTTTTAACAGATATTTGTTGCAAGGAACTGTTTTGATTTCTATTAGCAACAAAAAAATAGCCCCCTATCCCTAATAAAATTAGAGTCAGAAAAATACCAAGTATAAGAACAATCTTTTTAGATGGGGATATATTAACTGATGAAAGTGGTTGGTTCGCTTGAGGTTGAATAGGAAGTGATTGCTGATCGGTATTATTCATTTCCATATAGCTTTACTATCTCAAGAAAAATAAGGCTGTGCAATAGGATCTTCATTTTGTATAAGTTGGTTATGTTTTACCTATATAATTCAATTGTGTAGGTTATACTACCCCCACAACTAAGTTATGATCAATTTAGCCAATAGAATCAAATTAGTTGAACAAACAATATCAACTAAAATAAATACTGAAGACCCTGAAGGAGAAAGATTTTATCATTAAGAAAATCTTCTTGAACTTTACCGTAAAAGATAAAAATGTCTTGTCCTATCAGCTTAATCAACCATTCGATAGGTTCATAAAAGAAGGCAAATTCCGTACTAGTCGGGGAGCGGGGAATCGAACCCCAACCGAACGGCCCCCAGCCGCTCATTCTACCGTTAAACTACTCCCCGTTTTTGCAAAGCAGAACCTATAAGTTTCTCAGAATCTACCACTTTACATTATATCCCATATTTATACTAACAAATAGTTTGTAAATTGAAAGATTGTAGCACTATTTCTATCTAAATTGACATACATTGTACGCTATTGTTCTGCTTGTATTTTATCACACTTTTGTTATAATCGAATCACTTAATATGGCAAAGAATTCAACCCCAAAAACAATTCCAAATGGCCAAACAGAAGCCTCTAAAAAACTTGATGCAGTACGACTTGCAATGGAACAAATTGAAAAGCAATATGGTCGTGGCGCAATTATGAGATTTGGAGAAGCTGGCCAAAAATTAGATATCTCAGTTATTTCAACCGGATGCTTGCCGTTAGATATCGCATTGGGAGTTGGCGGAGTACCACGCGGAAGAATTATTGAAATATACGGTCCAGAAGCTTCCGGAAAAACGACGATTTGTCTTTCTATTATTGCCCAAGCGCAGAAACATGGAGGCGTTGCTGCCTTTATTGACGCAGAACATGCGCTTGATCCAATCTGGGCAGAACAAATTGGCGTAAAACTTGACGAACTCTTAATTTCTCAACCCGATACCGGAGAACAAGCATTAGAAATTACCGAAAGCTTAATCCGAAGCGGTGGCGTTGATGTTTTGGTCATAGATTCAGTAGCAGCATTAGTTCCACGTGCAGAAATTGAAGGAGAAATGGGAGATTCAATGATGGGTTTACAGGCACGCCTTATGTCTCAAGCGCTTCGTAAATTAACTGGTGTTATCTCAAAATCCAAAACAGTCTGTATTTTTACGAACCAGTTACGCCAAAAAATTGGGGTGATGTTTGGCAACCCTGAAACAACTACGGGAGGATTGGCGCTTAAATTTTATGCATCAGTCAGAATGGATGTTCGAAAAATTGAGACGATCAAAGATGGAGATAAAGTGGTTGGTTCAAGGCATCGCGTCAAAGTAGTCAAAAATAAAGTATCATCTCCGTTCCGTCTGGCAGAATTTGAAGTAAGCATGCATGGAATTTCTCGTGAAGGCGGCATTTTGGATGTAGCAGTTGAGATGGGAATTATCAAAAAGTCAGGCGCATTCTTTAGATATGGAGAGACCATGATCGGACAGGGAAAATTAGCAGCGCAAGAATATCTCAAAGAAAATCCTGACCAAGCAAAGAAAATTGTTTCAGAGATTATGACCAAAAATAAAGAAGGCCAAACCCGCGTAACAGTTGGTATGGAAGAACAGGAATCAGAAGAGACACCAGAGGTTCTTTAGAATCTACTGAGAAATGTTTGAGTTCATTTTGTTGTACCACGAGCGCTGAACTACGCAGATAGAAAAGGTCTAAAATTATTTTCATGGATGAACAGTTTGAAAAATTCTTCAATTATTCTATCCGCTTTTTATCCTATCGTCCACGCTCAGAATACGAAGTTCGGCAAGCACTTATCAAAAAAAAGTTCGGCAAAACGAAACCCGGTACAGAGAAAGCGGATAGTTCATTAGAACTTTTTGAAAAGATAATAACAAAACTCAAAGAACAAAATTTCCTGAATGATACTGAATTTACTAGGTGGTGGATTGAACAGCGAACAAAAGTACGGCCAAAAGGCTTGCAGCTGATAAAAAGAGAGCTTCGGCAAAAAGGAATTTCCCAAGACTTAATCGAAGAGGTTTTGACCAACAAAAGCGATGAATTACCTGTTGGGAGTGAGGACCAATTATCAATTGCAAAGCAGTTGGTTCAAAAACGGTTGCCGCGGCTGAAGGGCTTAGACCATCAGGAACAATATCAAAAATTGGGACAATTTTTAGGCCGAAGGGGCTTTGATTTTGACACTATAAGACAGGCCATTGACGGGGTAATTAAGAAAGGAGTATAATATATCAGAAGATAATAGGACTTATCAAAGGTATGGAATACAGATTCACATTATCCTCTTTTGATACAAGGACGTTGTAAAACGTTCTTTTTCTGTTATCTTCAGTTAGTCATTTTGGAAAATTCGAATTTCCCTTCGGGACGTCGAACGCGTGTTTCGAATTTATTAATATGTCAGTAACAACACAAGATTTAATAACACTGGAAAAAAAACTTCTTGAAAAAGAAGAACGGTTGGATAGTGAGAAATCACATATTGCAGAAGAAAAAGAAGAACTTCGCCGTCGTATTGATGAATATACCCAAAAACTTCAAAAATCCTCTGGGCTTACTGCAGAAGAAGCAAAAACGCAGTTATTAGCTGAGCTTGAAAAGCAAGAAGCGCACTATTTAGCAAAGTATTTAAAAGAACGTGAAGAAGAAGCCAAGCGAACCGCAGATAAAAAAGCGCAGGAAATTTTAGTCGATGCTATGCGTCATGGTGCGTTAGAATATATTGCCGAATACACTGTTTCGGTAGTAAAAATTCCAGATGAAGAAATAAAGGGAAGAATTATTGGAAAAGAGGGACGAAATATCCGCGCGTTTGAACAAGCAACTGGCGTAGATATTGATTTAGACGAAGAAGGAATCATTCGGCTTTCCTCATTTGACCAAGTACGTCGTGAAGTTGCCCGTCGAGCTCTTGAAAAATTGCTGAAAGACACACGAGTGCAGCCATTTAGAATTGAAGAAGTAGTTGGGCAAACCAAACAAGAAGTACAAAAAATTATTTTGGAAGAAGGGGAAAAATTAGCTCATGAAGTGGGAGTATTTAACTTGCCGCTTGATTTACTTCCAATGTTGGGACGATTTAAGTTCCGCACCTCATATGGACAAAATCTCATTGCCCACTCGTTAGAAGTTACGAAAATCGGGGTAAGTATCGCGGAAGAAGTTGGCGCAGATGTGAATATAGTACGACTCGGAGCCTTATTTCATGATATTGGAAAAATTGTGGAAGGAGAAGGAAGCCACGTTAAAAAAGGGGTTGATTTGTTAAAACGGTACAATATTCCTCTACCGGTTATCAATTGTGTTGCAGAACACCATGAAGATAAACCATTTTCATCTATTGAGTCAATTATTGTGCATACTGCGGACCAAATTTCCGGCGCCAGACCTGGGGCTCGGTATCAGGATTTTGAAGAGTATGCCATACGGCTGAAAGATATGGAAGAAATTGCCAAAAAATATGAGGGAGTCGTAGATGCCTATGCATTTGAGGCCGGCCGAGAATTACGGGTAATTATTAATCCTGGTAAATTAGATGACAGCCAAACAATTCTAGTAGCTCGCAAAATTCAAGAGGAAGTGAGTAGATCTCTTGCAGTTCCTGGAGAAGTAAAAGTAACAGCTATTCGAGAATTCCGCGCAGTTTCCCCTGAACAAACAGTGTAGCGTTCTTCTTTTAGCTTTCTTCTAAATCATAAGCTTTTTTGATTTCTCAAGCATTTTTCAATTGTTATACCGCTCCGCTTTGAAATTGCAAGGAATCAAGGCACTGTTCAAAGCTTCGGGCATTATACCTTATTGGTAAACCTGAGTATGAGGAATATTTTTTGTTAAATTGCAGTATTGTTGATTTTTTTTCTGAAAAAAGAGGTTTGTATGGTTGGCAATTCAGCAATTATTTTGTTCTTTCCATTTTCTTTCTTGACATTAATTCAAAAACTGGTGTATTTTTAATGTACACACTGTTTTGTTTGGATTGTGATAATAATCCAAACAAACTGTATCATCAAAGGCATTCTGTGCATAAGAAAGGGAGGGGGTGAATAAATTTGACCAAACGAGATTTAATTGAAATTGTTTCAAAAAAAGCGAATTTAACCAGTAAAGCTTCACGTGACGCGGTACAAGTATTTCTAAATACCATCCGGGATTCACTCAAGCGTGGAGAAAAAGTTGTCATTACTGGATTTGGTACATTTAGCATTCGAAAACGGGCATCGAGACCGGGAAGAAATCCGAAAACAGGGGATAAAATTACGATCGCCGCTAGAAAAGCTCCTGGTTTTACGCCAGGGAAGACGCTCAAAAAAGCTGTCCGATAATAGTATGACAATAAGAAAAAGAAGTTTCCATAATGTGGAGGCTTCTTTTTTGAATAAATCCTATAACCCTGCTATAATACCGGTATGACAATCCGGTTGCGGACTGCTTTTTTTATTTTTTTAGCTATTCTCAGTCTATGGTTTTTATACGCAAACAGAGAAGTTTTATCGCCTTTTATTATTGCAGCAATTTTTGCCTATGTATTTACCCCTGTTGTTGATTTTTTTAACCACAAAGTAAAATTACCCCGCTTGGTTGCTATTATTTTTATTTATTCATTTTTTATTGCTCTTATCATAGTTAGTGCAATTTTGGTTACACGCCGACTGGTGAGTGAATATTCAGAATTAAGACTATATATCGATAGTTTTCAGCAAACTACAAAAGCCCAGATAAATGTATTGCCTGATGAAATTAAGCCGTTTGTCACTGACGCGTTAAGTTCACTTCAGAAATCAAAAATATTTTCTCCCGAACGGTTGTTTTCTTTTTTTCCGCAAGCGATTTCCCGTTTGGTAAGCTTTTTCATTTTCCTTTTTTCCTCATTTTATTTTCTGAGAGAAGGCAAAACCATGATTCGGAGAATACTTGGATTTATTCCTACAGATTTTCAACCCGATACAGAAATGCTTTTGAAAAAAATAAATGGGGTGTTAGAAGGATACTTACGCGGACAGTTATTTTTAATTTTTTTCGTTTCACTTACGCTTTTTGTAGCGCTTGCAATTTTAGGGGTTCGGTTTGCCTTGATTTTGGCATTATTTTCAGGGTTTGTTGAGATTATCCCTTTCATTGGCCCGATTACTGCCGCAACAGTTGCGGTTATTGTGGTGTTGGTAAGTGGAGTTTCAAATTTTTCACTTACGCCATTAGTTGCTGCGTTGATTGTTGTTGCGATATATTTTATTATCCGTCACATCCAAGATTATTTTGTAACGCCTCAAGTTATGGGGAGAATAACCAATATGCACCCGTTAGTTATCTTGTTTGCCGTACTCGTTGGAGGACATATGTGGGGAATTCTAGGACTTATTCTTGCAGTACCTATTGCAGCAACAGTGAAGATTCTCCTTGAATATTCGTTACAAAAAATGAATTACCAACCAAATTTCATGAGTAAAAAACGGCTCGAAATTAAAAAAAACTAGGTACAACTGGTTACTAGTTTAGGTCAGGATCTAATAAACAATTGTACCCTAGGAAGCGAGTAAGCCAGATTCTGTTTTTAAATCGCAATCTATCTCAGTTCGATATTTAGTCGTACCGTCCCGATTTTATCGGAATGCCCTCACACTTTGGTACTTTCGTAAAGCTGATCTCCGTCCCACTTCGCCAAGGCTTCGCGGGACGAGCGTACCGTTCGGAGGTTGCAGCAGGTAGGATTGCCCGTTTCACTCCCACTCGTCTCTGTTGCTCTCAAGCCTTGTTATTTCAAGACCTGTTTTCATTTCTACATGTGGGTAAAGAAATGAAATACTAGCCATTACTGGTCGGAGCTTACGCTCCATTCCTGCTTTACTGCTGTCTGGACTTTCCTCCCTACTTCGCTTAAGCTTCGCGGGGCAAGCCCCACTATTCTCAAACTAGGTAGGGTAGCGATCCTTCTTCCTAGGATGACGCTATTTTAGCAAAAATCAGCTCTAAATGCTAATTAATCAAGTGACTAATTGACATTGGGTGAATTACTGAGGATAATACATTTATGCCTAGCCAAAGATCAGATGACAACCATACCCCTGCGGATACTACTCAATTAACATTAAGACAACTTCTATCAGAAAGAGCAAAACGATTCCTTGAAGAACAACAAAAACAACCGTACGCCATTTATAACGGGGCTGTAATTATCCGAAAAGGAGTAAGTATTAAACAAGAACCGTCGAATTCTCCATTTGAAGTAAGTTGGGAAAAAATAGAATCAATAAATGGAACAGTTATCAAAGGAGTTTCGGAAATTGTAGTTGATTATCCTTTATTGGTCCGTGGAGCAAATGTAAGCGCAATGAAGGAGTCTCCAGGAATATGGACTCCGCTCGAAGCAGAAGTAGAAACAGACCCAGGCCAAAAAACAACATCGATATTATTTGTATCGTTGGGGTTTGATTCAATTGATATCATAAGCCTTATGCAGCAATATGATGAGCGTACTATTATCCCTATCGAAATAAAAAATGAAAAATATTACGATGAAAATGGCACTGAATTCCCTTTGTCAAAAATAGCAAAAGTATCTTTTGTGCCGAAAGAAAAAACTGAATAAGCATTAACTCCTAATAATTTCCACTCGAAGTCGCACACAACATCTTATACTCACAGTTTCTACAAATAGTCGATCCAGAACATACAAAATCGCTGTGGCTGATTTCTTCTGCTTTTTGGAATACTATTTCTTTGACCAATTCAAGTTGTTCTAACGTTCGAGTAGTGGTAAACTTTTTTTCTTGTTCTAAAAAATACAACGAAAGGACTATTTCTTTTGGCTTTTTATGCAACAATGGATCGCGTATTTCAGTTGCAGCAAGGGCATACATGGTTAACTGTAGATCATCTGCTAAATCTTTTTCTTGTGGTAGATTATTGCTAGTTTTATAATCTAAAATTTCAATTTTCCCTTGTTCCAACTTATTTATTCTATCAATACGGCCGCCAACTTTTAAATTATATTGCCAGCCTTTTGGATTCTTAATAGTGAATTGAAATGGAAGTTCAACGCTGAGTGTATTTACTTTGTCTTTTTTTGGGTCATAATTTTTCTGAATATAATTTTGCAACATTTTTTCTGCAGCCACTTTAGCAGCTTGTTGATGTTCTTTGCTATTATACCCTTCATCAATCCATACCTTTTCTAAAAGTGGTTTCATCTCTTTTACCGAAATTGTTTCTTTCTGTATCACTCGCTGATAAAATTCCTTAAGAGCATTATGAATGCTCATGCCATAACTTTGTGCGGCCGTATATGGCGCCGGTAATTTAAGAATGTATTTTAATTTATAATGCAGTGGGCAAAGCTCAAAAGTTTGCATTTGAGAGTAAGAGATATAGGTTATGGGACGGGTGAGTATTGTTGGTTTGGTAATGAGTGCTGTTGCTTCTGTGTCTCGTTCACTTTGTTGGGGTGCCCAGTCCAGGAGTGATGGTTGAATAACAACTTTTCTCGCATGTTCTTGTTGCACAAATTTTTGAAGGGTTTCAGTCCCCATCGCTTCTTCAATAAAAGGTGAAAGCTTCCGTTCGCGTTTTCCTTCACCATAATAATTCGCCGCTGTAAAATATAATAAGTCTCGGGCCCGGGTCATTCCGACATAAAATAACCTCCGTTCTTCTTGTAAATGAAAGTCCCCTTCTGGGAGTACTTCTTTAATTAATTCTTCTGGGATTGGAATTTGTTCTCGGCGTTCTCTACTGGGGAATCGCTGTGTTACCAGGTTTACAAGGAATACAACAGGAAATTCTAACCCTTTGCTTGAATGGACCGTAAGGATATTGACGGCATTATTTTCAGTCCAGTCAGTGTCTGTTGCTAAGGGACTTTCTCCCATTTGCATTGAAAGTTCTATCCAATCAACCACCGCAAAGACTGAGGAATCTTCGTGTTGTGCTTCGAAGGTTTTTAATTTATCAAAAAACCGAGCAATATTTTGGTATCGCTTTACTTGGCTTTCAGTTTTTGCTGAAAGGAATTTTTGCAAGAGTCCCGTATCTTCTAAAAAGTAATACAAAATCTGCCCCGCTGTTTGTTTGGGAACTTTTTTGAGATGGCGCATAATCATCTCGTAAATTGTTTGAAATTGTTTAAAAGTCTCTGGTTTAAAAAACAATTCTGCCGGTGAATCAGAAGAACTCATTTTTTCAAGTCCTTCGAAAAGGGTACAATTTTTCCGTCGGGAAAAGTTCAGCAAAGCGGCGACATCCCGCGCTTCAATGTTGAATTGTGACAAATTTAATATCCGATACAGAGACGTTGAATCTTCAAAATTATACAGTATTTTTAAATACGCAATGAGGTCTTTGATTTCTTCTTGATGGAATAAATGGCCAGGCCCTAAGAATTGGTAAGGAATAGCATAGCGCGTCAATGCTCTTACAAATGCCTGTGAATAATCGTTTGCTCGTACCAAAATAGCAATGTCTTTGTACGTATAGGTTTTTTTCTCAACTAATTCTTGAATTGTAGTTACTAAACGTTCTGCTTCATTTTCTACTCGGTCGGCAAGTATGAGTTCTATATTCGTCCCTTTTTGGTCTCGCATGGAAGAGAGTTTTTTTTGCACTTTTTCTTTTACTTCCAGCCGGTCGGGATTATTATTTTGGATAAGTTGATAGGAAGCGTCTAAAATTTCTGAAGTAGAACGATAATTTTTTGTTAAGGTAATAATTTTTGCCTGTGGGAAATGGGTGCGAAAATGAATAATATTTGAAATTGCTGCGCCACGCCATCGATAAATTGCTTGGTCATCATCACCAACAACCGTAATATTTTTTACTTCACCAGCAAGAAGAATTGCTAAGGTATTTTGGGCAAAGTTCGTATCTTGGAATTCATCAACTAGTACAAATTTGAACCGTCGCTGATACTCTTGTAACACGTTGGGTCGAGATCTAAACAATGTAAGGGTATTGCTAATGAGGTCGCCAAAGTCCATGATGCCTTCCTGGACTTTGAGTTCTTCATACGTTTTATAAGCATGTGCAAGTTCAAGAGTTTTTTCTCTGTCAGGGTCTAGGGTATAGGCTACAGGGTTCAGGTCTTTTGGATCTGATAATTGTTTCGCATAGTCCAGATACTCTTCCGGAGAGATATCTTCATCCTTTAACCTTGAAAAATGTTGGAATAGTCCGTCGAGAAATTTGTGGGGGTTTCCTAAAGGACGAAAGTATTGGAGGTCAAATTTAAATAAATTTTGTCTCAGGAACAAAATAATTTCTGCTTCGGTTGCCAGTTTATATCCGGGATTGAGTCCAATGTGAATTGCGTCGTCGCGCAAAACTCTGTCACAAAACGCATGAAAGGTTGAAATCCACATTTGCGTGTATCCGTATGGCATGGCAATATCAACTCGTTCTTCCATTTCTCGAGCCGCTTTTTCAGTAAAGGTAAGGGCGAGAATTTCTGAAGGGGAAATCTGTTTTTGAGCAATTAAATAAGAAATGCGTTCGGTGATAACGGTGGTTTTTCCGGTTCCTGCGCCAGCGATAATCAGGAGTGGTCCTTCTCCATGTCGAATTGCTTCTTGTTGTTCGGCATTGAGGATTTTTGCTGCAGTCATGCGGGTATTTTAGCACAGTAATTCAGCGAATGGGAGGTTACAATATAGAACAAACCAGATCAAAAAACCCAATTATTCAACAACAATAGTTCCGGTTCGGTTTGGATGAAGATGATCGTGGTAATGATACGTTCCTGGTTTATCAAATATGAGTTGTACGGAAGATCCATTATTAAAATCGCCAAGATTTAATGGTGAATATTCTAAATGAGTAGGGTGTTTTGCAGAACTTACATTGCCAGTTCCTCCACTTTTATTTATCCAAAATACGTTTCTTCCTGCTTTTACTGGTAAAGTTGCAGGGGTAAATGCGGTTGCTGTCTCTGTGATGGTATTATCCCCCATAATAACTTTCGGGCTTGTTGGAGCATTCACTGTTGATGGTGTATTTACCTTATTTTGAGAATTTCGGACTGGACTATTCGATGATGGGCGGTTCATAAGTATAAGGAGAAATCCAATTACTACGAGTACACCAACAACGGTGAGCAAAATTTTATTGTTCATTTACAAAAGCGTACCATAAGGGTATTTAAAATGCAATATATTACATTTCCAGTTGTTCTACCGTATTATCTTCAATACTTTTGGCGGTTTGTAGTTTTTGACCAAATTGAGAGAATCCCGTAGTGACATTGCTAAATTGTGAGGAGGCGTTGGTGAGATGCTTCCCTAACACGGTGATATTTTCAGAAACTTTTTCATAATCTATTTGGAGTGCCCGAAGAAGTGCAAAAACTTCTTTGGACTTGGATTCTATTTTCTTCCCCTCAAATGAGAGAAGAATAGTTTGAAGGTGGGCATATAAGGTACTTGGAGAAACAATATATACGCGGGCGCGGCGGGCATAATCCATAAGGTCGAGCGTGTTCACCACTTCATAATAAACTGATTCACTTGGTACATACATAAGGGCAAAATCCATGGTTCCTTCTTGAGGGAGAATATATTTTTTGGAGATTGCATCGATATGTTTTTTTACATCTCTACAAAATTCTTTCTGCAGGGCAGAATATTCAGCATCTTGAGTTTGGAGTTTCATCATACGTTGGAAGTTTTCCATGGGAAATTTTGAGTCAATCGGTAAGATGCCGGCGTCGGTTTGGATTGCCGCGTCAACTTTTTCTCCCGACCGAAATGCGTATTGTAAATGGAAACTATTTTTAGGAAACATTTGAGAAATAAGATCCTTTAAAACTTGTTCACCAATATTCCCTCGTAACTTTGGACTTTTCAAAAATTCCTGTAACTCGCGCATACTGCGTCCAATCTCGCTCATATGGCCAACTTCTTTTCCCACATCTCGAATAACAGCTGCAGTTCGGTCGAGTCGCTCATTCAATTCACGAGAATTTTCTTGAAGGGTTTTTACCATGTCAGTTGAATTTGTCCGTAATGCATCATTGAGGGTTTTATTCGTTATTTCTAGTGATGACTGCATACTTTTGAGCCATTCCAAAAGAGATGCATCTGGTTTTTGATTGTCCACATGGGAGAGTTTACGGTTGAGGAAATATAGCAAGATTGCAAACCCAATAATCACACTGAGAAAGGTGAGCAGTCCGGTTGACATATCCAGTATTGTACCATGAATATTCAAGAATGGTTCACGCGAGTGGATTTACTCTTATACATACCGTATAATGATGAAAAAATTACCTTACAGAGTATGTCTAGAAGAAGAAATCGATTCCGGGAGCTCACACAAGACCTTGACGGCATTCCATTATTTAAAAACAGAAAATCTTTGGGAGCACTGTGGAAATCTTATTCACAAAAACTTATTGATATCATTACCCGTAATTCCCAAAAAAATAGATTTTTCATTTCTGGATTGAAGGCAATGAGAAAATTAACAATTTCTGTGTACCATGCGATTCAATCCCGCAATACGTTCTTCAGGTATCTAGCGCCAGTGATATTTTTGATTCCAACCCTCGTTATTTGTCTGCAATTAACGCATTCCGTATCGGAAGAAAGTCCATTTCTGCTGTTTTTCGCAACTGTTACCTTAAGTGCATGGTATGGTGGACTTGGATCTGGAGTTACCGCTACCTTGCTTTCTGCGCTCGCTATCAATTATTATTTTCTACCTCCGCGTTTTTCATTTATCATTGGATCACCACAAAATAGGATTTTACTGGTAATTTTTTTACTAGAGGGATTACTTATCAGTATTTTAAGCGCCGCATTGAATACAGCAAGGAAAAGGTCTCAAGAAAACGAATTAGCGCTTCGAGAACATCAAGATACGCTCTATGAAAGTGAAGAACGATATCGCCTATTAGTAAGCGACATCAAAGATTATGCAATTTATATGTTGGATACCGAGGGAAGAGTTGCTAGCTGGAATGAAGGCGCGCGGCGAATCTTAGGCTATGAAGAACAAGAAATCGTAGGTAAACACTTCTCTATATTTTTTAATCCTCAAGAAATAAAAGAAGGCAAGCCAGAAGAAGAACTTCGTACGGCTGTTATTGATGGACGTTTGGAAAATGAGCGATTATATATTCGGAAAGATGGTTCCGCCTTTTGGGCAAGCGCTGTGGCAACAGCAATCCAAGACGAAACGAGGCAATTACGAGGATTTGCAAAAGTAGTTCGTGATATCACCGAACGTAGGCAAGCAGAACAAGAGCGGGCACAATTGTTATCTCTTGAACAAGCAGCTCGTGAAGAAGCCCAAGAAGCAGTAAAAGCGCGGGATGAATTTTTATCGATTGCATCCCATGAGCTTAAAACACCCCTTACTTCAATGTTATTACAATTACAAAATGGCATGCGGGTCATAGGGAGTGAGTCGCTTGAAAAAATACCGCATGATCGTCTCATGTCTATCTTGAAGACATCAGAACAACAAAGTAAACGGCTTGCATCGCTTATTAATACCTTACTGGATGTATCGCGCATAACGGCCGGGCGGTTAAGTTTGGATATACAAAAAGTAAACTTAAGCTCTCTGGTCCAGGATATTGGAAAACGCTTTGCCGAAGAATTAAAACGGTCAAAGAGTACGCTTACAATACATGCGGAGAAATCGATAATAGGCGAATGTGATAAATTAAGAATTGACCAAGTAGTAACTAACTTATTATCGAATGCCATTAAGTATGGTGGAGGGAAACCAATTGAAGTTTTGGTTGAGCGTGAAGGTTCAGTAGCAAAAATTGTGGTGAAAGATAAGGGAATTGGAATAGCGGGAAAAGACGCACGGCGTATTTTTGATCGGTTTGAACGCACGGTCGTTGAGAAAGAATATAAAGGAATGGGTGTAGGGTTATTTATCGTTAAAAAAATTGTAGAAGCGCATGGGGGAGAAATCACCGTAAAAAGTAAACTCAAACAAGGATCGACATTTATTGTGAAGCTTCCTATTTCTTCGAAAAGATACTAAACAATGTTCTTACTCAATTCTTGCTTGACATTAGAATACTTCAGTGAGAATATCGTTGTATACCGCTCCGCTTTGAAATTGCATGGAATCAAGGCACTATTCAAAGCTCCGGGTATTATACATTATTGGTAAACCTGAGTATAAGGAGTATATGAACGCTAAGATTTTCCTTCCCCTTATTGTTATTGCGCTTATTGTGGTTGGTGGTATCGCGTTTCTCAGTAACACAGCTAAACCAATATCTCCGATTGCTCCCACCACAACACCAATTTCAATATCACCAACTCAATCGGTAACTCCCACAAGTTCTGAAGGGAAAATGACAAATGCCGCAATAAAAGTAGTGCTTGAAGAGCAGAATAATTCGAGTCAATCTGGTACCGCGACCATCAAAGAAGTAGATGGAAAAGTTATGGTTTCAATACATCTCATCAATGGTTCTTCTATTCCACAGCCAGCTCATTTTCACACGGGAACGTGCTCAAAACCAGGCCCCATAAAATATCCACTCACCAATGTAGTAAATGGAAAATCAGATACAACATTAAACGTAAGCCTGGCAGATTTTAAAAAAGAATTACCGCTTATTGTTAATGTCCACAAATCAGCGAATCAAATAAATATCTACGTTGCCTGCGGAGAAGTAGCTGCACAATAACTTATTTCTCCTTGTTTTACTTATATTGACTTGAGATGACGACATTCACACACACAAGGGAATTTAAAGATGCGGCCGGTAACGACACTAATAGGGCCAGGCAAGCAATTTCAACAGTAATCAGGGCTTTAAGGAAAAGATAACAGTTTTAAAACTTCTCAAGTATTACTTCAGTAAAAGTAATTACTAATATACTAGTATATTAGTATTAATCAAAATACAATTCTGGATTTGCAGTTATTTTTTGCCACGGAGTTTTATTATCATTATAAAAAGCCGCGGTAGCAATCATTGCGGCGTTATCGACACATAATTCTGGAGGAGGAACGTGGAGTTGAGTACTCAATGCGGAATCTTGTAACATTTTTTGCATTTCGATCTTTAATTTTTTATTTGCCGAAACTCCTCCTGAGAGAAGAAGCGATTGAACCTTATATTTTTTAATAGCTATAAGTGTTTTCTTAACCAGAACTTCTACGATAGCTTCTTCTAATGAAGCGCACAAGTCATATAATACCGGTAACTCAGATTTTTTGAGCGTTTCTTCTAATACAATTTGTCTCCATTTATAATTCGTGTTCGTCGGACCAGATTTTGTTATGGGGAAGTGCTCATTCACTAATCTGAGAAATGCAGTTTTAAGGCCCGAAAATGAAAATTCAAGATTGTTGCTATCTAACATTGGTCTTGGCAATTTAAATTTTTTTTGATCACCTTTTTCTGCTAACTGAGAAATTTTTGGTCCTCCAGGGTAATTATAGCCGAGCAGACGCGCACATTTGTCAAAACACTCTCCAGCGGCATCGTCGCGGGTTCCACCAAGCCATTGTATATTGCCATGAGTATTCAATAATACTAAGTCTGTATGGCCACCTGAAACGACTAGGGCGAGAGCAGGAAAGGGTATAGAGTTTAGGGTATGGGGTTCAGATTCTGATTGAATCCAATTTGCATAGATATGTCCATACAAATGATTTACTGGAATGAGTGGTTTATTCCACACGTATGCCAATGTCTTTGCTGTTTCAACACCAACTAATAACGAACCGATCAGTCCAGGACCATATGTGACAGCAACTGCATCAACATTCTTTGATGAAAGACCTGCTTCGACTAGTGCTTGAGTAATAACAGGAAGAATATATTTTATTTGTTCGCGTGCGGCAATTTCAGGAACAATACCTCCGGTTTCAGCATGAAGCGCTAGTGAAGACGCAGTCACATTTGATTTTAGCCTAACGAATGAATCTTTCCTTTCTGTTTCTATGATTGCGGCGCTGGTTTCATCGCATGAGGTCTCTATGCCTAATATTTTCATTTTTGATATCTTGAAATGAGAAGATGGATTTTCTTGATATTGAACATTTGATATTTTGATGTCAGATGATCAAGGTATCAAGAATTCAAAAGATCAATCTCAAGAATATCAAAAATATCTAACTTCAAGAACATCTATTTTTTAATTTTCACTTCATCTCCAATTTTAAAACCATATTTTTTTGAAAGTCCCGAATTAATTTCTAGTACGGTATCAGCCGGAGATTTGGGTTTGTAAGTAAGTGGTTTCTGGTCGTTTGGCTTGAGAGGCGGGGCATTTTCTATAATACTTACTATCTTGTTATCGCGAATAAAGATAATATCAATCGGAAATTTCATGTTTTTCATCCAAAAGATATAATAATCAGGTGTTCCAAACTGAAATAACATACCATAGTCTTGTGGCAATGACTGTCTACTCGACAATCCAATTTGTTTTTCTTCTGAAGAGGTGGCGAAATACAGTTTAAAGGTATAATTTCTAATTGTTACAGTCGCTGTGTTCTGGGCTTGAGATGAACTCTTTCCAGATGACGCGTTCGTTGCGTACCTTTGATAGATAATTGTAGCGATCACCACAAAAATAAGGAATGTAAAAAGCGCAATTGTTTTTTTCATATATTCTTTTTTTTGAGTTGTGTTACGGTATTTGAGGTAGAATGATCTGGTATTCTCTCAATTACCTCTCTCACGTGGGCAGAAATGAGACTGGCTTGCCGTTCCTTATGTACTTTATACGGGTCGCCTTTTGTAGTTGCGATTATATCAGGTTTGAGCCTCGATGTTAAGTCGTCGTACTGGGTATCTGATTTAAAGAGTGAAATAGGTATGACATAGTCCACCGAGCGAAGATGCGATAAAATAAGCGCCCGTTCAGATTGCGTGTTAATTGGACGGTCAGGGCCTTTAATCTGCTTTATTTTCTCGTCACTCTCGAGCAAAACAAATAAGACATCGCCTTGCTTTTTTGCCGCTTGTAAAAATTCAATGTGTCCTGTATGGAGGACATCAAAACAACCACCAGCCAGCACGACACTTTTGTTTCGTTTACGCAGATTTTGTACTATCTTTATGGCTTCTTCTAAATTGATGATTCCACTCATACGTGCTGGAATTATCCAATACTACCAATTTCAAATATCAAATAAATAAGGTACTTTATTTGAAATTATTCTTTCGTCCCCCGAAGGTATACTGCCTGCCAGGGGCGGTAGTTTGATACAAATTTATCTGAAATAATTAGTTTACCAGCTTTTGTTACTTGCCTTGAAAAAATAACTGTTGCTCCTGCTGCAGGATAATCTACTTGCTTTACTTCTCCTTTGGGAAGAGTTGGATCATCTTGGTAGAGTGGTTCAGGGGGAGGAAATTCTCTCGAAATCACCGGTTTGGCCAGCGAGACTTGCCTTCCATCCTTTTTGCCATATAGGAAAAACACAATTTGTTCAGAATCAGGGTTAACATAATTTTGAATAAGAATATAACTATTTGTATCATTTTTAAATTTTAAATCAATACTCGGCACATATATTGTTGCATCATACCCAGGTGGAGCGTCCTGTTCGTAATAGCCGACTCGGTAGGCATGGGCATTTCGTTCAACAATTGGTAGCCCTGAATCTAATAATGCCCGAAACAACGTAGTAGACACTTGGCAGACGCCCCCACCATCACCTAACACGGTTCGGCCGTTTTGGATAACGTATGCTTGTTTATATCCCGTAAAAGCAGAAACGTCACCTAAGGCTTTATTAAAAGAGAATACTTCGCCTGGTGCTACTAGTAATCCATTTGTCCGAGATGCTGCTAATGTAAGGTTATAAATTCTACTGGGAATAGAACCACGAAAAGTCGAGGTGCCAGTCGCGACAAGTTCACGAATGCCGAGTTTATTTGCTTCGTCAGTTGAAACTTTTGGTTTTAACACTTTTATGGGAAGTGGAATGACAATGGTCAACGGTTTTTTTGAAGAGACAATGCTGTATGTTTTTGCTAAGAGTTGATGTTCTAGTTCTTTTGTGTTTGCCATTTGGCCCTCACTTGAAAGACGAAAGGCAGTTACTCGATCATTTTCAAATGAGAAGAGTGCGTCAATCGGTTCCACATAATTTTTCTCAACAATCGGTGCCAATGATTTTGTTAAAACGTCTTCAGAATATCGGTACGCAGGTGGCAGGTTAACCCCTTGAGTATACGCTTGGAATATAAGACTAATATTTGAGGTGATATCCTTTGACCTGCCGATTGAATATGCTTGTTGGGCGAGCAAGTCTTGGTCGTATCCAAAACTCAGTTGTCGCGCAGAAACAGTTGCTATATCCTCATTGAGTGTAAATACAAACTTTGTGTCTTCAAACTTTGTGTTTCGTTGCGAAAAGTAATTTTTTACTTCTTCAGGTGTTTTTCCACCAAAATTTACGCCGTTAATAATAACTCCTGGGTACACTACATGAGTATATTTTTTTTGAAAGTAAATAAGTACAAAGCTGATTAATAAAAACAACGCCAGACATACTCCTACCGAAAACCAAAAAGCGCTTTTCATAAAAAGAGGAAATACCTTCACAGGCGAAAAAAATGATTTCTGAGTGACAGGTTGTGCATCAGGTTTATTTTTTTTGGATACAAAAAGAGTATTTGAGTTATTTGGCGAATTTGAAGCAGGAGGAATAATTTTCATTTGCTATGACATTGCGTAAGGTATTATACTATAAACTAGCTATGGATGATAACACGATTTTCGGCGGCTCAAACCCGCCCGCGGGCCCAATCAATTCTGCTCCAACTCAGCCTGTTCAACCAGGTCAATCTCCGGTGGTTCAACCTCCCGTAACTCAACCCTCATTACCACAGGAGCCGACTTACCAGCCTCCTCAACCGCCTCAGGTTCAATCTCGCCCTGCTCCCTCACCTTTTCCACAACCTGTTCAACAATCTGCTCCACAACCTGTCGCTGTAATTCCGAAGCCAATCGCGCCTATGCAAGGTGCAACTATTCCTCAATCACCCCTTCCTCCTGGCATGGGAGTTCCACCACCTGCTCCAGGAGGGCCAGCTCCATCTGCAAAGCGTTCTCCGCTTTTATTTATTGGAATTGCAATAGTCATAATTATTGGGATCATATTGGCAATTATTTTTTTTCTAATGCCTCGTTTTCAAGGCGTTACAGGGGGAAAGGTAACACTTACTTATTGGGGACTTTTTGAAACAGAAGAAGTCATGAAACCCATTATTGCAGAATTCGAAAAACAAAATCCCAACATTAAAGTAAAATACGTCCATCAAGACATAAAAGCATATCGAGAGCGGCTCAATACAAGAATCCAAAATGGGAATGGGCCGGATATTTTTCGGTTTCATAATACCTGGGTTTCGATGATGTCTTCATCTCTTTTACCGCTTTCTAATGATGTAATTACCAAAAAAGATTTTGAAACGTGGTATTATACGGTGGCGCAAAGAGACCTTATTAAAAAAGGGGCAATTTATGGAATACCACTTGAGATAGATACTTTAGCTTTATATATTAACACCGATCTTTTACAAGCAGCAGGAGTGCAACCACCTAAAACATGGGATGAATTTTTGAGTGTCTCACGGGCGCTTACGGTAAGAGATAATGGCGGCAGAATCAAAACAGCGGGAGCAGCGCTCGGAACGTATGACAATGTTGATCATGCTCCTGATATTATGTCACTACTCCTTTTGCAAAATGGTGCAAATTTAAAGGACTTATCTCAAACAGTCCAAAATACGAGTGATGCGTTTGCTTTCTATTTATCGTTTTCTCAAATTGAAAATAGAGTATGGGATGATGCCTTAGATTCATCTCGTTTAAGTTTTAGCAGGGGGAATTTGGCAATGTTTTTTGGCTATTCATGGGATGCAGTACTTATTAAAGCAGAAAATCCGAATTTACAGTTTCGAGTATATCCGGTACCGCATTTGTTAGATAGGAGTATAACCATAGCGAGTTATTGGGCAGAAGGAGTATCTGCAAAAAGTCTTCATAAAAATGAATCGCTCAAGTTTATGAAGTTTTTAACGTTAAAAGAAACTCAACAAAAACTATTCACCGAAGAATCTAAAACAAGGCTCTATGGAGAACCTTACAGTAGAGTAGATTTAGCAGATTCTTTAAAAGATAATGAATTACTATACCCTTTTGTTGCTCAAGCAAAAGATAGCAGTTCATCCTTTTTTGCCAGTGATACTGACGATGGAGGACTCAACACTCAAGCAAACGGGTATTTAGGGAACGCGGTTCGTTCATCGTTAGGAGGATTATCTCCCGAGACCGCTATTAAGACTCTTACTCATGGGGTGAAACTTATACTATCGCAATATGGAGAACTATGAACAAGCAATCTTTCGGACAATAGTCTACGCGGATATATTTGATTATCCACTTACAAAAAGTGAAATATGGCATTACATAATAAGTGATTCCCGCTTTTTATCTGGTCAATTGGGTATTCAAAAAAGCTTATTTGAAAAAGCATTACGAAATAGTTCAGAAAAGATTGACTGTTACAAAAAATTTTATTTCCTTAAAAATAGAAGAAAACTAGTTGGTATTCGTCTAAAACGGCTTCTTGAAAGCAGAAAAAAAATACGCCTCGCTCAAAAAATTACCCGACATCTCGGATATATTCCTACCATAAAACTTATTGGAATAAGTGGTGCCCTAGCGATGCAAAATGCCTATAAGGATGATGATATCGATTTATTTATTATTACTTCAAAACATACGCTTTGGGTAACCCGGTTTTTTATTTTAGCGCTCTTACAATTTTTGGGAGTGAGAAGAACTCATACTGACTTATTAGGCATGAATAAAATTTGTGTAAATATGTTGGTGGACGAGCAACAGATGGCGTTAGGAAAAAATCGCCACGATTTATACACTGCCCATGAAATTGTTCAGATGAAATCATTGTTTGAAAGAGATCATATGTATCAAAGATTTATTCAAGCAAATGAATGGGTAAAAAAATTTCTACCCAATAGTTTAGAAATTAAGAAATTTAGAAATAAAGATATTAAGATAGAAAAACAAAATTTTCTCAATTTCTTTTTCACATTATTTGAATATCCTTTTCGAGTGAGCCAAATATTGTATATGAAAAAACGCATTACGAAAGAGATTATTACAAATGATAGCGCCGCATTTCATCCGTTTGATTATCGGTTATATGTTCTTTCAGAATATAAAAAAAGACTTCGGTATTATGGACGTTCAGGTATCAGACAAAAAAAGAGGTTACATACCGCACCTCCAGTTGACGGATATCAAAAAAATCCGTATGCTACACTTTCAACATGAAGAAAACATATCAAATAGTTGTATGCGGAGGAACCTTTGACCGTTTTCATAAAGGGCATCGCGCATTCCTTTCATTTATCCTTTCCCAAAGTGAGAAGGTATTGCTTGGTTTAACAACCGACGATTTTGCGGTACAGAAAAATCAGCGGGGAATACATGAACCGTATGAGGTCCGTAAACGCAATGTAGAACAGTTTTTAAAGCTTCATAATGCGTTGCAACAAGTATCTATTGAACAAATCTCATCAGTCTTTATTCCACGAGTGTGGGAGTCTCTTCCTATAGAAGCACTCATTGTTTCAACAGAAACTATGCAAGGCGCAGCAGCAATTAATAGCCAACGAGAAAAGGAACAGCTTTCGGTTTTGCCAGTTGTTGTAGCGCCGATGACGCCAGCAGAGGATGGGAAACCTATCTCGTCAACTCGTATTTATCAGGGGGAAATTAATAGGGAAGGAACAGTATTTGTAAAACCTGAATGGCTCACCGTATCATTACAACTTCCCGATGGATTACGCAAGCATCTTCAAGAACCATTTGACGAATTAATTTCTTCTATCCCTGAAAAAATCACGGATATTGATGGGGCGAGAAATGCGCTTAAACAGTACGGATCTCTTGATGCGGACTATCTTATTACGGTTGGCGACGTGGTGACATCGACATTTAATACCTTACAAATTGGACAAAAACTTTCTGTGATTGATTTACAAGTTCAGCGAAAAAAACGATTTACGAATATTTTGGATTTAGGATTTTCTGGCGATGAAGAGTTTCAAGAAGTTGAAAACAAAGCAGGTCATATAATGCCAGAGCTCTTTCAAAAAATTATTCATTTTTTTCAAAGAACAGATAAAGATAATAAGAATCGTTTAGTGTTGCAAGTAAAAGGGGAAGAAGATTTAGCTGTACTCCCGTTATTATTGGCTGCTCCTTTAGGATATAGTATATTTTACGGGCAGCCGCATACCGGAATGGTACGAGTTGAGGTGACCGAACAACAAAAGGAAAAGGCTTTTCTCTTGCTCAATAAATTTAAGACAATCAGAACCTATAGTCATTTAACTACTAGAGGACATTGACAAGCAGGATCTTTTGCTATAATATTGCATCGCTACCTAACAAATTGACGCCAACATAATCCAAATAGGTGGCTTTTTTATGGTCTTTTCCCTCAGACCTGCCATGGGGGAGTTTTGTTTTTAAATATATGAATAAAAAAATTTACTTAACACAACAAGGCATTGAAGATCTCAAAAAAGAGTATCATGCTATCACCAAATTAAAACGTCCTGAGGTGCTCGAGCGTCTTGCTCAAGCGCGGAATATGGGTGATCTTTCTGAAAACGCAGAATACACTGCTGCCCGGGAAGAGTTGGCATTTATTGATGGCAGAATTGATGAATTAGAAGAATTACTCAAACAAGTAACTCTTATCTCCGACAACCATACGAATAATGGTCATACGATAGAATTAGGTTCTCGGGTGCAGTTAAAAATAGATGGGAGAAAAGAGGAATTTATGGTTGTTGGAGAATGGGAAGCAGATCCGCTCGCAAAAAAGATTTCCCATCAATCTCCCTTAGGACAAGCACTTATTGGTAGAACAGTTGGAGAAAAAGTTGAAGTAGCTGCTCCAGCTGGAAGAATTTTATACACCATTCTGTCAGTACACTAATAGTTCTCCATTTCTTCTGTGATTTATAAAATCAAACTGCCCATTCATTTGCCAGAAGTATTACAATAAGACTATGACTATTCAACAAAATGTTTCACTTTCTGAGGTTCTTTTTTATAAAATCGGGGGGAGCGCAAAAGTGTTACTTATTATAGAAAATCAAGATGATCTTATCCAAGCATTTGAGTATATAGAAAAAAATCATATTCAAAAGATTATGCCAATTGGATTGGGTTCAAACCTATTAATGAGTGATAGTGGGTTTGATGGAGCTGTACTCTGGTTTTCAAAACCAACAGAACTACTGATAAAAAGTTCATCCGATGGTTTAATTACTTCATTCGCTTCTCATCTTCTTGATGATGTCATTCAATATTCATTCCAAAATCAGTTGCAAGGTCTGGAATGGGCAGGCGGGTTGCCAAGTACTATTGGCGCAGCTATACGGGGGAATGTAGGATGTTTCGGGTCAGAAATAAAAGATTTTTGTGTAAGCGCAGAAGTATTTGAGTTTCAAAACGGCAAAGTTCAACAAAAAAAATTTACTCCAGCAAACCTTCAATTTTCATATCGAAATAGCATAATAAAACAGCAAAAAAATCTGATTGTTTCATCAGTTCAATTTCAATTGTATCCAGCTGATGAAAGTGGAATAGAAAAAGCAAAAGAAGTTTACACCTCGAATATTGAATACCGAAAAACTCACCACCCAGTAGAATATCCTTCCTGCGGGTCTGTGTTTAAAAATATTGTTAAAAAAGATGAGGTTGAGAAAATTGTTTCCGTCTGGCCGGATACTCAAAAGAATGTTTCGCAAAGGTGGCATGGAAAAGTTGCGATAGGATACATCATCGACCGGTTAGGGTTCACTGGTATGCAAGTAGGAGGAGCACAAGTTTCCGAGAAGCATTCAAATTATATTATCAACAAAGGCGGGGCTAAATTTGATGACGTATTTTCGATTATCCTACAAATTAAAGAAAAGTTCTTCCAGACCTTCGGCTTTGAACCAGAACAAGAAGTAGAAATTGTTTATTGACAATTTTAGAGATTGGATTAATAATAAAATCGAATTATGAATTTTACTTTTGATATAACCAAGAAGCAACCCTCTGCCTGAGGGGATTTTTTTTGTGTAAACAAAAAATTTTTATGACAACCCCCTCACTCAGAGGGGATTTTTCATTTTTAGAGACAACTATGAACAGCAAAAAAAATACATTATCAATTGCTAGATTTGATGAATGTTAATTTTATAGAAACAAATCCAATTCCGGTGAAAACTGCGCTTGCATTGATGGGAAAAATTCAGGAATCATTTAGACTGCCTATGGTTCCTATGACAGAAAAAAATAAAGAAGTTTTAAAACAAGTTCTAAAGAAAAAAAAGTTAATATGATTGTCATCCTGCAGAGGTATAGAATAATTCAAAGTTCAAAGTGCAAAGTTAAAAATTATCCCACAAGGGGACTAGCACCACAAGGGTACTATCCGCTTCGTGGGGTCGCTTTTTCAAAGCGCCGCAGTTTAAAGTTCAAAATTGTATAAATAAAAGTACCTTCACTTTTAACTTTGCACTTTGAACTTTTAACTAATGTGTTGGACTCTATCGCTTCACATTATTCCGTTGCAGAATGACATAGAACTATGAAAAAAATAGACGTTGGAATTTTAGGAGCAACAGGAATGGTTGGTCAACGATTCGTGTCTTTGTTGGCAAACCATCCGTGGTTTGAAATAACCAAACTTGCAGCATCTCCTCGTTCTGCTGGAAAACTATATAAAGAAGCAGTCAAAGGACGGTGGGTTATGAAAGCTCAAATTCCTAAAAAAGTTTCAAACATGAATGTATTATCTGTTAAAGAAGATATAGAAAAAATTTCTCCTAATGTTCGAATCGTTTTTTCAGCGCTTGATTTAGACAAAGCAATAATAAAAAAAATTGAGGAAAATTATGCGAGTCATGGTGTGTTTGTTGTATCAAATAATTCAGCGCATCGGTGGACGGAAGATGTCCCCATGATTATTCCTGAAATTAATCCACATCACTTAGATATTATTCCTCAGCAACGAAAAAAACGGAAATGGACCACAGGTGGCATTATTGTTAAATCCAATTGTTCGATTCAATCGTATGTACCAATTTTAGAAGCGCTTAAAAAATATGAACCAATAAAAGTAGTAGTTACAACTTGCCAGGCAATTTCTGGCGCAGGAAAAACTCTCCAAAGTTGGCCGGAAATGGTTGACAATGTCATTCCTTATATTGATGGTGAAGAAGAAAAAAGTGAGCAAGAACCATTAAAAGTGTGGGGTAAAGTTCAACAAGGAAAAGTTATCAGCGCAAAAAAACCAGTTATCACGGCAACCTGTATTCGTGTGCCAGTTTCAGATGGTCACATGGCATCCGTAAGTGTTAAATTCAAAAAGAAAGTAACCGTTGACCAAATAATAAAAGCTATTAAAAATTTTAAAAATCCTATTGAAAAATTCAATCTACCATCAGCTCCCAAAGAATTTTTGAAATATTATGAAGAAGATAATCGTCCACAAACAGGTCTTGACCAGGAATTAGAAAACGGAATGGGAATTAGTGTGGGGAGGGTTAGAAAAGATCCAATCCTCGATTATAAATTTGTAGCTCTTTCCCATAATACATTACGGGGGGCAGCCGGAGGTGCGGTGTTAGCAGCAGAATTAGTAAAAGCGATGAATTACTTGTAAAATCAATGAGATCGCTCATTGATAATGATCAGTTATGAATAGAAATCAATACCGTATAGTAATAAAGTCCAAGAAAAATCCTCTTAGCCGAGGGGTTTTTATTGGGTTTTTGTAGCAATTTCTTTTTAAGCAGATTTAACTTATAATCAAACTATGTTTTGGGCAGATACCTTATTAAAAGATAGAAAAGGAAAAGAGTGGGTGAATGATGCCTGGACTCCGTCCGGTATGGTTCATATGGGTGGGTTAAAAGGGCCGGTTATTCATGACGTGCTGTATAAAATCTTAAATGAGCAGAAAAAAGATGTTACCTATACTTTTGGGTTTGATGATATGGATCCAATTGATGGATTACCTCCTGACTTAGAGTTCCTCAAAAAATACATGGGTATTCCTATTTTTATTGCTCCTTCTCCTGATAAAAGTAGCAATACGTTTGGTGAATATTTTGGTGAAAAAATGCAGAAGTTGTTTGAGCAGTTAGGTATTCAAGCAAAAATCTATTGGGCCAGCGAATATTATAAAAAGGGGATATACAACGAATCCATTGCCTTTGTGTTAGATCATGCAGCAGAAGTTAGAAAAGTCTATGAAGAAATGTATAAAAAAGAATTATCAAAAGATTGGTATCCTTTACAAGTAATTTGTCCAAACTGCGGAAAATTAGGAACTACGAAAGTAACTGGATGGAATGGAAAAGAAGTGAATTTTTGCTGCGAAAAAAACTTAGTCAAATGGGCAGAAGGGTGTGGTATATGCGGAAAAATTTCACCCTTTGATGGAAAAGCAAAAATGCCGTTTAAAGTGGAATGGGCTGCAAAATGGTGGACATTCAAAGTTACAATTGAAGGCGCAGGGAAAGACCATGCATCTGCTGGCGGAACATATGATGTAGCACGCAAAATCTGCAAAGATGTTTTTAAACAAGAACCTCCCTTATGGCTTCCCTATGAATTTTTTTTATCAGGGGGCAAAAAAATGTCTTCTTCAAAAGGAGTTGGATTAAGTGGAGAAGAATTATTGGAAGTTCTTGCCCCGCAAGTTGCCAGATTTTTAATGATTAAAACGCCGCCGAATAGAGCAGTTGAGTTTTCTCCTCGTGGAACAAATAATATACCGGTTTTGTATGACGAATACCAAAAAGCAGCAGAAGCATATTTTAGTAAATCAGACGATGATATGGCGCGGGCGTTCGAATTGTCACAAATAGGGTCTGTTCAAAAACCACCTTCTATTCGTTTTTCTGTCTTAGCCCAATGGGTGCAAATGCCGAATATGCAGGAGGAGATACAAAAAGAAGGATTGGCAGAATGGGCGAAATATGCGCGGGTTTGGATAGAACGTTATGCCCCTGAGTCGGAAAAATTTGTGGTGCAAAAAGAAGTTCCGGATGCGGCAAAAAATTTATCAGACCTGCAAAAAATGTTTCTTAAAAAAGTTGCAGAAGAATTAGATAAAAAATGGGATGCGGAAGAACTCCAAAAACAATTGTATGACTTTGCGAAAGGATTAGGAATATCTTCAAAAGACGCATTTGCCGCGATCTATAGTTCACTCCTCGGAAAAAATCATGGACCAAAAGCAGGGTGGCTTATCTTGTCGTTGGATCGAGACTTTGTTAAAAAAAAGTTTACAGAACTATAATTATCATTCAGAGACCTAATCAGATTCTGGCCGATCCAAAATGACAAGGTTCGACACATTATTTTGCAGACCAGCGGGCAAATAAAGATGTGGGTAATAATTTTCCTGATGCTCTTTCGGGTAATGCTAATTCTCCATATTCAGTTTTTCCTTTAAATTTTTGCATAGATTGTTCCAAAATTGTTCCCAGAGTTATTGAAGATATTGGAATTGCATAGGCAGTGATAATGATGAATTGAGGTTCACTAGATAAAATTTCAATACACGATTGTAACAATTCCACAAAATTATCTTCAAACTGCCAGACTTCTCCCTTTGGCCCTCTGCCGAATTTTGGCGGGTCGAGTAAAATTCCGTCATAAGAATTTTCTCGTCTTCGTTCTCGTTTTACAAATTTTAATGCATCATCAATAATCCAACGAATTGGATTTTTTTCCAGCCCTGATGCTTTTTGGTTTTCAACTGCCCAGTTTAGCGCTGGTTTTGAAGCGTCAACATGAGTTACATGAGCGCCTTGCTTGGATGCAATCATGGTAGAAGTTCCGGTATAGGAAAAAAGATTTAATACTTTGAGTTGTTTTTCTGATTTTGATAGATGTTCATCAATAAATTTCCAATGAACCTCTTGTTCTGGGAAAACGCCGATATGTCCGAATGGGGTAAGTTTGATAATAAATTTTAGTGAGTTATGTTCAACAATCCATGAGTCCGGAATATCAGTTGTTTTCTTCCAATTTCCATAAGTTCCAGTATCTCTTGTATATATTGCGTCGGCTGTTTGGCATTCTTGTTCTGCTAATGTCGGTTGCCATAATGCCTGACTGTCAGGTCTGACGATTTTATACTGCCCTATCTGCTCAAGTTTTTTCCCGTTGCCTGAATCGAGGAGTTTGTACCAAGATAATTGATTGGGAGTTAATACCGAAATATTTGTCATAATGGATTACATTGTATGTATTGTTCAGCTTTGTGTCAAATTAAATAATTGACCCTTTCTCAATGGAAGAGTATAATCACAGGTACAAAGTCTTAATATACAGCTCCGCTTTGTAGATTTTAAGGTTACACCTTAACAAAGGTGTAGCCTTCACAAAAATATATGGTTGATCTTAAATTCATCCGCGAACATCCAGAAATAATCAAAAAAGCCGCAGCAGATAAAAATTATCAAATAGATGTTGACCATTTACTGGAAATTGATAAAAAACATCATGAGTTATCAGTTGAAGTTCAGCACCTTCAAGAAGAACGCAATATTTATGCAAAAGCTGTCGCGACTGCAGAAAATAAACAAGAAGCAATCCAAAAAGGAAAACAAATCAAAGATGAATTAGAAAAAAAAGAACACGCGCTTTCTGCATTGCAACAAGAACTGCATCAATGGCTTCTTAAAATCCCAGCGCTTCCTCGGGAAGATGTAAAACCTGGAAAAAATGAAGAAGAAAATGATGTTATCAGAAAATTCAAAGAACCAACTCAATTTGATTTTGAACCAAAAGAACATTTAGAACTAGGAGAAGCTTTGGACATTATTGATGTAAAACGCGCAAGCAAAGTGTCGGGTGCTCGGTTTGGATATTTAAAAAATGAAGGTGTTCTTCTAGAATTTGCACTAGTTCAGCTAGCCCTTGAAACCTTAATAAAAGAAGGATTTACGCCTGTTATTCCACCAGTTTTAATTAAACCAGAAATTACTGAAGGACTAGGTTATTGGCAAGAAGGCGGGAGCCAAGATTACTATCTAGTGTCCGAACCTGATGAAGGAACAGGATATTATTTAGTTGGAACTGCAGAACATTCATTGGTCCCGATGCATAAAGATGAAATTCTGCAAAGCAGAATGTTGCCTTTACGATATGTTGGATTCTCACCGGCGTTTCGGCGAGAGGCAGGGAGTTATGGGAAAGATACAAAAGGGATTATTAGAGTCCATCAATTTGATAAAGTAGAAATGGTTTCATTTACTTCGGCAGAAGATGATGACAAAGAACATGAATATTTATTATCAATTGAAGAAAAATTATTTCAAATGTTAGACATTCCGTATCAGGTTGTAAAAATGTGTACTGGTGATTTAGGATTTCCAATCGCCCGAAAGTATGATATAGAAGCATGGATGCCAGGTCAACAAAAATATCGAGAAGTAACTTCCGCGTCAACTGCAAGTGATTTTCAAGCTCGCCGGTTAAACATTAAGTATCAAAACGGGAACGAAAAAAACTTTGCGCATATCCTGAATGGAACAGCATTTGCAATTGGGCGGACTATTGTTGCTATAATAGAGAATAACCAACAAAAGGACGGTTCGGTGAAGATTCCTGAAGTATTGCAAAAATACGTTGGCAAAAAAATAATTTCTCGTCTATAATATATATATGCCAGACCAAGACCTGCTCATAGAAGAACAAGCATATAAAACCGCTGTAGAAGCTGCGATTGCCGCAAGTAAATTAGTACTTCAGTATTGGCCAAACATGTCTAATCCATACTTCAACAAAACGTTATCAAATGATTTATATGATAAAGAAGGAGCAGGAAATTACGCAACAATTGCAGATAAAGAATCAGAAAAAACAATTATTCGTTTTATTCAAGCGCAAGAATTATTAAAAGACCATAGCATCTTAAGTGAAGAGCAGGATGAAATTAAGGGGAATTCTCAATGGCAATGGGTAATTGATCCGATTGATGGAACCCAACCCTTTAAAAATGGATTAGAAGAGTATGGAATATCAATTGGGGTTGTTAAAGATAAAGAACCGATTATTGGAATAATTTCATTACCGGCAAAAAATCAATTAATTGTTGCACGAAAAGACAATGGGGTTATGGTACATGATTTAGACGGCCAGTTTATTCAAAAACTCGAACGTAAACCAGAAGACGAACACATGGCATTTGATAAAATACTGGTAGGATTTGACGTTGGGTATACTGATAGAGATAAACATTTAGAAACTGTTAAAAAAATAATTACTAAAGTAGGATATTGTGTGTCATATGCTTCGTGTTCGGCCGCAAATTTCTTTTTGGCAAAAGGATATTTAGGAGGATACTTTATTACGACTCCTACGCAATTTGATATTGCTGCCGCGGCTGTAATTATGGGAGAATTAGGTATTGTTTCTGATATACAAGGAAATCCGATTGATTGGACAGCATCATCACGAACTTATTTAGCTGCTCGATCAAAAGAAATCCATAGACAATTAGTGACACTCCTCAATCAATAACCGCGGATCTAGCAGTTGAATTTTAATAACTAGTTTCTAACCTCAATGGGTAAAGATACCAATCATCATAAATTATTCGTTGTGAAATTTCATTATTTCATTATCATATTTATTTTTTTATTAAAAAAAATTTATTTTTTATTTCTCAACATTATATTACAAAAAATAAAATAAAATTTTTAGCTTCGGATTGTAATAAAAAAGTAAAAATTAGCCTCGGTGATTTTTATTGATATAGCAATCTAAATTAACACTTTTGAAGCCATATTAAATTCTTGACAATTGATACAAAATAATACACCATTATTCTATCATTCTGCCCTACTTTATTTAGTTCGTAGGCTTTATAAAAATCCTACAAAAGAAGGGTTGGCAAAAGGAGGTGAAATAATCATGGCAAAAAAGAAAGCAAAAAAGAAAAGAAAGTAAATTGGTTAATGTTTTATAACATTACCAATTGATCAGTTGGTAAGCCCCTCACCTTTTGGTGGGGGGTTTCTTTTAGAGAATGTGAATTTATGCGAATTATTTCTATTCGCATTCATTTGCATATTATGCTAAAATAGCTTCAGTATGCTTTCTTTCCTCGGAAAATTTTTTGACACCAACGAACGTGAAATTGAACGGCTAAAACCGCTCATTACAACGATTAATTCTCGTGAAGATGAAATTAAAAAACTGAAAGATGCGGAGTTTCCTAAAAAGACTCAAGAGTTCAAAGAACGAATTTCATCTGGTGAATCGTTAGATTCAATCATGCCCGAAGCATTTGCGTATGTTCGGGAAGCGGCTCGCCGGACAATTGGACAACGACATTTTGATGTACAGTTAATGGCTTCCGCAGTTTTGGCGCATGGAAAAATTGCCGAACAAAAAACAGGAGAAGGAAAAACATTATCTGCAGTTCCAGCATTATATTTAAATAGTCTTTCAGGAAATAATGTCCATTTGGTGACGGTAAATGATTATTTAGCTCGTCGTGATGCCGGATGGATGGGGCCGGTGTTTCATTTACTGGGACTTTCAGTTTCTTCTCTCATTAATGAACAGTCATTTGTATACGATCCAGAATTTAACAATGAACAAGCAACTGATCCCAGACTTACTCATCTTCGTCCGGTGAGTAGAAAAGAAGCGTACCAAGCAGATGTGGTGTATGGAATTAATTCTGAATTTGGATTTGATTACTTACGCGATAACATGGCGCAGAGTTTACAAGATGTAGTACAGCGCGGATTTCATTATGCAGTTGTTGACGAAGTGGATTCGGTATTAATTGACGAAGCCAGAACTCCTCATATCATTTCCCAACCTGATGAAGAACCAACACAAAAATATTATGAATATGCAAAATTGGTTGAGAAATTAAACTCAGATATAGACTATAAAATTGATGAAAAACAAAAAACTGCACATCTTACTGAACATGGTATTTCAAAGATTGAAAAATTATACGGTATTACCAATATCTACGAAAAAGATTTTGATACGGTATATCATCTCGAAGCCGCATTAAAGGCCCGAACACTATTCCATAAAGAAAAAGATTATATTGTAAAGGATAATGAAGTAATTCTTGTTGATGAGTTTACCGGACGATTAATGATTGGAAGACGATTATCAGAAGGATTGCATCAAGCAATTGAAGCAAAAGAAAATGTTCCTATTCAGCGAGAAACAAAAACTCTTGCGACTGTTTCTTTGCAAAACTATTTCCGTATGTATGAAAAGCTTGCAGGTATGACTGGTACTGCAGTTACTGAGGCAGAAGAGTTTAATAAAATTTATAAGCTTGATGTTGTTGTTATTCCCACTAATCGGCAAATGAGCAGAGTAGACCATCAGGATGCAATTTATAAAAGCGGACGGGCTAAATTTACCGCAGTCGCAAGTGAAGTAGAAGAAGCATACAAAAGAGGACAACCCGTTTTAATTGGTACTACCTCAATTGAAAAAAACGAAATTATTTCGCAACTGTTGAAACGTCGAGGGATTAAACATGAAGTACTAAACGCGAAAAATCATGAACGGGAAGCAGAAATTATTGCAAATGCCGGTAAAAAAAATGCTATAACAGTTGCAACGAATATGGCAGGACGAGGAGTGGACATTATTTTGGGCGGAGAAAATACTGCAGAAAAACAGAATATTCCAGAATGGAAAAAATGGCAGAAAGAACATGATGAAGTTTTAGAGTTAGGCGGATTATTTGTAATTGGTACTGAACGCCATGAATCGCGCCGCATTGATAACCAGTTGCGGGGACGATCTGGCCGCCAGGGAGATCCAGGGGCTTCACGGTTTTTTGTCGCGTTAGATGATGACATCATGCGATTATTTGGTGGTGACAAAATTGCTGGACTGATGACCCGGTTTAATATGCCAGAAGATGTTCCTCTAGAACATGCGCTGGTTTCCCGCGCTATTGAACAAGCCCAAGTAAAAGTTGAAGGATTTAATTTTGATATTCGAAAACATTTAGTTGAATATGATGATGTATTAAATAAGCAACGAGAAATTATTTATAAAATGCGTAGAGAAATGCTCGCGGCTGGTGATGAAGAAAAAGGATTAAAAGAACAAATGCAGGAGAAAATTCAGCATACGATTGCATCATCGGTTATGTTGCATAACGCAGCTGGAGAACAAGATGGAAATGTTCCAACTGCAAAAATTGCCGCTGATTTTGCAATGATAATTCCATTTGATGAAGCTTCTCAAAAACAATTAGTTACCCAACTTGAACAACTCCATACTCCTGATGAACAAATAGATTTTCTTTCCAAAATCGCAGTTGATATTTATCACAAGCGCGAAGAACAAGTTGGCAATCAACTCATGCGACAAATCGAACGTTTTGTTGCACTCTCTGTGATTGATAATTTATGGATGGATCATTTGGACGCAATAGAAAATTTACGCGGAGGTATTGGGTTACGTGGATATGCGCAGCGAGATCCTTTGGTTGAATATAAAAATGAAGCATATAGCATGTTTGAACGATTGATGATTACCATTGATGATGAAATTGCCCATCGTGTTTATAAAATCCAGTTGCAATCGGCAGAACCGATTCCGGCTCCACATCAGCACGTTCAAGTAAATACCAATACACCTCAGAGCGAGATGAGCGCATCGCGCAGAGGCGCAGGAACGCAGGTAGGCAATGGTGCTAAAGTTCAGTCTGGTTCATCACAAAATGCTTCTGCTCCAGTCCGCCCAGCTAAGCTAGGTCGCAATGATCCCTGTTGGTGTGGGTCGGGCAAAAAATACAAAAAATGCCACATGAATAGCGATTTAGGCTAACTGAGCATTCTAAGCGTTAATTTTTAGTACCGTATAGATAACCTTTTTTATAGAAAAGAGGATCAAACAGATATTCTAACAATGATTACTATTGGTACAAGAGGAAGTGCGCTTGCTTTAAAACAAACAGAGATCGTTAAAGATAGTCTGTTGGAGCTAGAGCCTAATTTAGACGTTCAAGTCAAAATTATTAAAACTGAGGGAGATAAGAATTTAAGTCCTATCCCTTTGGATGTAGTTGGAAAGGGGTGGTTTACAAAAGATATTGAAAAAGCTCTGTTAGAAGGGCAAATTGATCTTGCAGTACATAGCCTTAAAGATTTACCTGAGGAATTACCTGATGGGTTAACGATAACTGCAGTCACCAAGCGCGAAGATGCCAGGGATGTACTGGTTTCAAAATACAATCTTACTTTAGAAAAACTACCCAAAGGAGCAATTATTGGTACAGATAGCGCGCGGCGAAGATTACAACTTTTACGTATGAGAGCTGATTTACGCGTTGAAAGTATACGCGGTAATGTTAATACAAGGTTAAAAAAGCTTCAAACAGAAAACTATGACGGGTTGCTTTTAGCAGCTGCAGGCTTAAAGAGATTGAGTTTGCAAGGTGTAATTACCCAGTATTTTGATCCAACCATTATTATTCCAGCTCCAGGACAGGGTGCATTAGCTGTTGAGACAAGGCTTAATGATCATAAAATTAATGATTTGCTCAAAGGTATTAATGATGTACTAACCCAGATTGCGACTCACGCTGAACGTGCTTTCGCCGCAGCTATTGGTGGTGGGTGTAAATTGCCTGTAGGTGCGTATGCTGTATGCAAAGGAGATATCTGTACTTTGCATGGAATGATAGCCTCGCTTGATGGTTCGCGATATATTCAAGATGTTGTTGAAGGTTCTTGTGACGAAGTACTAAACTTAGGAAGATTGCTAGCAGTAAGGATTTTAGACAGATTTAATGGGACTCAATAAAAATATATTACTGACACGAGATAGAAAAGATAATCAAAGATTCAAGCAAAAATTGGAGAAAGCTGGTGCAAAAACGTACGTATTTTCCTGTATTAAGATAGTAAAAAATAGTTTAAGCAAAGATATGAGAAGCTTGCTTAACAATATACAAGCTTTTGATTGGATTATTTTTACCAGTGCTCATGGAGTTTCATTTTTTCTTGACTACTTAAAAGATGAAAGGATAGATACAAGTGTTTTAGCTACTAAGAAAATAGGGGTAGTTGGGTCGGAGACTGCAAACATACTTAAAAATCATCATCTGCCTGTACAATTTATTCCCTCACAATACTTAACAGAGAAAATAGCGGAAGAAATAGGAGATGTAAAAAATTCTAACATATTACTTCTTAGGTCAAATATAGCGAGTGATGTTCTTACTACTTCTTTAAGGAATAAAGGAGCTGATGTTGTCAATATTCCTATTTATAAAACTGAATTTTTAGAAGAAAAAAATGACTTTTTTAAAAATCTTATTAACAATGTTCAGCTAGATTATATTACCTTTACCAGTTCTTCGACTGTCACGGGTTTTTTAAACCGGGTTACGCTTAAAGAATTACAGGAAAAAGCATATGGAATAAAAGTCTTAGCAATTGGTCCGGTTACTGCGGAGACTGCCAGAAGGAGGGGGTTTAAGCATGTTATATTATCTGATACGTTCACTTTAGACGGTATGTATAAAAAATTATTGGGAATTGCTTGATGAAAAATAATCATCCTTTTCATAACTATGTTTTCTTTAATATCGATAAAACATTACGAGATGTTTCTAGCGAGGATCTGAAAAGTTATAAAAAAGAGTTTATTAAAAAAATCGAATCTAATAGAACTGTAGTAACTTATTCCTATACAACCCTCGGGTTTAAAGCCAATTCTGTTATGATGTTTTGGTTTCATAGCAATTCTCCGGAAAAAATTCAACAATTGTTAAATGATTTAGTCCATACTTTTCTAGGCCGACACCTAACGATTACTCATACCTTATTTGGAATGACCCGAGAATCTTTATATAACCCTAAGTCGGTTGGGAATAATAAATCATTGGATACATTGCCTCGGTTGCCTTATATGATAGTATATCCTTTTACCAAAACTAAAGAGTGGTATCTGTTAGATTTAGAAAAAAGAAAAGAAATGATGCATGAGCACATGAGGATCGGTTTTAAATTTAGTTACATTCGGCAGCTCTTACTGTATGCATACGGTATAGATGATCATGAATTCATTTTGTCATATGAGACTGACACCTTAAAAGATTTTCAAGCGTTAGTTATAGCTTTGCGCTCAAGCAGGGCCAGATTGTATACGTTAAATGATTTACCTATTTATACCTGTATTTATCAACCGCTTGATAGAGTGTTTGATGTAGTATGAAATCTTTCAATGAGACGTTTTTAAAAGCTTGTTTTAGAGAAAAAACTTCTTATACACCAGTATGGTACATGCGCCAAGCAGGCAGATACCTTCCTGAGTATCGAAAATTAAAAGAACAATACAGTATTTTAGATATTTGCCGAGAACCAGAACTAGCGGCCCGAGTTTCTCTTGCGCCTGTAGATATATTGGATGTAGATGCAGCGATTTTATTTGCTGACATTGTGATTCCACTGCTTGGTATTGAAATAGATTTAGATATTATTGAAAATATAGGACCCGTTATAAGAAAGCCCGTCCAATCGCTCCAGGATGTAAAAAAATTACGTATGTTAGAACCTAAAGAAGATATCCCTTATTTATTAAAAACAATTGCTATTTTACGAAATGAATTGAAAGATAGGGTACCTCTCATAGGTTTTTCCGCTGCTCCGTTTACTTTAGCTAGTTATCTTATTGAAGGAAAACCAACAAGAGATTTTATTAAAACAAAATCGTTTATGTATACCAATAAAGAAGCTTGGGATTTATTGATGGATAAGTTAAGAGGTATTATAACTGTTTATCTTGAAGCTCAGGTTGAAGCAGGCGCACAAACTCTCCAATTATTTGACAGTTGGGTAGGGTGTTTAGGTGAAGGAGATTATCAAGATTATGTTTTGCCATATACAAAACAGGTTTGTGAAAGTCTAAATAGTAAAACTGTTCCCTTAATTCATTTTGGTACAAACACAGCAGCACTTCTTGTCTCTTTCTCTTCTGTAAATTGTGATGTAATCGGTATTGACTGGAGGATATCTATAGATAAAGCCTGGAAGGCGATAGGATATAAAAAAGCGATACAAGGAAACCTAGATCCAGTATTACTTCTGAGTGACTTTTCTTTGATTAAAAAAAAGGTTGATGAGATATTTTCTACATTACCAAAAAAACAAGGTTATATATTTAACTTAGGACATGGGATATTGCCCAATACACCAGTTGAGAACCTCATCAAACTAACAGAGTATGTTCACAATAAGTAAAGTCCTATAAATCCTAAGAAGTAAGTTTGTTGTTTGGATTAGAGATAGTTTTCTTCACAACTTTTGCTAAAGCCTTGATGAATAGCGGAGAGGTATTGAGAGATTCAATGCGTGCAAACCGGATACCGCATGCTTCTGTTTGGTTTCGGGCGCCAATGTCAATATCGTATAAAATCTCAAGGTGATCGGCTAAAAACTGTATCGGGACTATTAGAACATGAGTATGTCCTGCTGCCTGAAGTTTGGGCATGATATCAGCAAAATCCGGTTTGAGCCATTCCTCACGTGTATGACCGGCACTTTGGTAGCAAAACATCCAGCGCTTCTTTGAAAGACTTACTAATTTAGCGACTAATGACGCTGTCTCTTTCAAGGCGTTTATGTAGTTTGGTTCGTTCTTACTAACACGCCTGGGCATACTGTGGGCAGTAAAAAGTACTGGAACGCGAGCGCTTATCTCAGGAGGAAAACGGTCAAGCGCTTGTTGAACGCGTTCAGCGAGTGCTTGCAAAAAATAAGGCTCAAGATTCCAACTTTTTGTAATGTAAACCTCTAGATCATTGCGTTTGAAATTCTCTACAGATTCCTCTAATGCGTTTACATAACCGCTCATAATAATGGATGAGTATTGGGGTGACATGATTACTCCAACTAACTTGTTAGCGGTGTTAGCTAATACAGGGATGGCATCGGCGATAAAAGGAGGCGCAAAACGCATTCCTACAACAACTTGGTAAGAAGGTCCATTGGGATGTTGAGCAATTAGCTCTTTTTCTAAAGCAGTAGCTTGTTCATGAGTAATACGCAAAAGAGGTGATCCCCCAATTAAATCGTAGCGTCTTTGAAATTCAGCAATAACTTTTTGATTTGCTTCTCTTCCACCATATACATGCTTAAGATACACAGGAATATCATCTAGTGTAGTTGGGGAACCATACGTCATCAGAACTACTCCGATTTGTTCTTTCTTAACTTTAGCTTTCCTAAGAAGTGTCATAATGCTTTTGGAGTATAGCATAACTGTTTTAAACTAATTTTCTTTGACGCATGTATACATTTCTGTTTATAGACGCTGCGATTACAAAATAGCTTTTTAAGCTGGGTTATAATTAATTATCATTGAGTATCTTAAAAAAAGAGCTTATATTATCTAGCTTTATGAAGCATCCTATTAGGATAGCATTTCAAAGTTAGCCATTTCTAATCAGTGTGTTAATGTCATTCCTTTAATTTTCATTTATTTTCTTAACGTCTCTTTCCATTTTTAACAAACATCAGTTGAAAAAAAAAGTTCGGCGCGCTGAGAGGCATATTGATGAATTAGGAACAACGTGTCTATTCTATTCTCGAAAAAATATTCCTCAAAAGTACTTAACGCAATTAAATAACATTTTAAATGAATGGCACTGTCAGAAAGGTGGAAAAGAAAAAGGTTTTTCAATGACATTGGGTCGTATCCCGCAGAAAGGTGGCGAAAATTGTCATATTGTACTTGCAATTCAAAATGATACTGTTATTGGATATCTTTCTTTAGTTCCCGTGTATGGTTCAAGAAGTTTTTCATTAGATTCTGCGAGAAAAAGAAAACATCTCCGAACGGACTCATTGAGTATTTACTTCTTCAGGCGCTCGAATACTATAAAGAGCAAAAACTGCTAAAAATCAGTCTGAATTTTACAGCTTTTAGTTGTACAAAAAAACTGACACATAATACTCTGGAGACAAATCTTTATTGCTTACTTTATGAACCATTTCTTCGTTTGTACAAACGCTATATTTTTATTATCCAGTTTTTTTTGTACATGAGGTATGCAATTCCATACAAAAACAAAATATACAAAATAGCAAAAAGAAGCTGGGCATTCGCTGGATCAACGAGGCCTGTAAATAATCGCGTGGATAGGTAATCCGGCATTGAAATCCCCCCAAACTTGATAAGCACGAGAAATTTGTCAAGAAGAATACTGAAGGCATATATTATTATTGAATTCATACCATAGATTCCAAATGGTTTTGCCCATTTTTTAAAATTCTTAATATCAATCAGAAAATAGAGAATAGAAAAAATTGTTGTAGAAAGTCCAGCCATAAATACTGCATACGAAGATGTCCATAAGTTCTTATTAATAGGCAGCCACTTATCCATTACAAGACCAAGAATTGATAATAGTATCCCACTCGTCAAAAGCTGTAATGCTTTCTCTGTTGCAAGGCGTTTTGACAAAAGTAATTGCCCAACCAAAATCCCAAAGAATAATGTGGTTATTGCCCCTAACGTACTAACAATTCCTTCCGGATCCCACATTGGTGACCAGAGATGCCCTTTGAGAAGTATGAGATCGACATATTGAACAATATTTCCATTTTGTTCTATACCTGCGCCAAATCCAGGGATAGAAACAAATTTGAGGAGTATCCAATAGCCAATCAAAAGTAAACAAATAAACACTATTTGTTTTCGAATTGTTGTCCAGAGAAAAATTGTTCCACCAATAAGATAACAGAGAGCAATTCGTTGCAAAATCCCGAGAATTCGAATGGACGAAAAATGATAAAAAGGGAAATTGTATAAAAAAACTCCCAGTAGGAAAAGAATGATTGATCTTCTTAAAATTTGTAAGGTTATGGTTTCTTTATTTCTTCCAAGCTCGAGTCGTTTTGTCAAAGAAAATACCATCGCCACTCCAGTTATCCATATGAAAGCAGGGAAAATAGTGTCCGCAAAAGTCCATCCGTGCCACACGACATGGTTTAATTGGGGGATTGCACTGCTCTCAACAGTATTCACCAAAATCATTCCGATTATTATTAACCCGCGAAAAACATCTAAAGAAAATAGACGTTCACTTTGAGAATGAATTTTCTCTGCCATGATTTTTAACAACGGTGTCGTTTTCAGTATACATATTTTAATGAAAAATAAAAACACTTTTCATATAAGCTTCTATAATTTATAATCAGTAAAATAATGAAACAAGATTTTATCTCTATAGGTGTTCCTATATTTAATGAAAGTACGGGGATTAGCCGTCTTATAGATGAGACGATGAGGCTTCCACTAAAAAAGGAAGTTATCATCGTTGATGACGGATCAACGAATAAGGAGACTTTGCGTATCATTAATGTCGTTAGGGAAAAATATCCAGAGATAATTATTGTTACTAACAAAAGAAATTTCGGAAAATCCGCAAGTATACAAATAGCACTGAAAAGAGCGAAGGGTAATTTATTTGTTATCCTTGATGGAGATGGCGAGCTTGATCCAAAAGATCTTATTGCATTGTATCAAGATATTAAAAAAAAGAATGCTCGTTTCGCAAACGGAGCGCGCAGATTAACAAAAACTACATCACTTCACTTTTCTCAATTAGTCACAAGACTTGCCAGAACACTATCCGGTTCTGTCGTTTATTTTTTCTATGGGGTAAAAATAAGAGATGTACTTTCTGGTTATAAGCTTTTTTATACGAAAGATTTCAGAGAGCATGTGTTTTCTACAATCCGATTTGGGCTTGAGTCAGATTTACTCGTAGCCACACTCAATAATAAAAGAAAAATTATAGAAGTTGATGTTGATTATTCACCAAGAAGTTATAAAGAAGGTAAACGCATCAATATTTTTGATAGTTTTGAAATTTTTCTTTGTCTTTTAAGAAATATAAAATTTGGAAAATCGATTTTCCAGACTCCCTTTGAGATTTTAAGTGTTGGTATACTTCTGTGGTGTTTTGCCTTCTCTGTATATAACTTGCATGCAAATTCATCTTCGACTTCTGATTCCTTACCGAATAATTTTACGAGCGTGAATATTGTCTATAATAATCGATTAGATCTTACAAATTTTATTCCTTATTTCTTGACTCGTCACCAAAAGAGCGTGGTAACGAAAAATAATAGTGGAGTGTTTTATGCAAAAACACCAGTAATCAATGGTATTGTATCTGCACCGTACTTTTATCTCTTTGACAAACAATTTGGGATCCACACTGTTTCTGCAAATAAATTTTTACAAAAAGATTATGAAACGTATTATCAATCAGTAGGAAAATATTATGCAGCATTGCTCGCAAGTATTTCTGTACTTTTCATGTTCCTAACAATTAATACTCTTTTTAGAAATATACGTTACGCACTTTTTGGTGCGCTTTCGTATGGGTTTGCTACTATGACTTACAGTACCGCTTCTCAAGGAAATTGGCAGCATGCTCCTTCACTTTTCCTTATCACTATATCTTTTTATCTTTTCATTCTCTTTCTTCGATCGAAACGTCAATTATTATTTACTATAATTACATTACTTCTTGCCTTAGCAGCATTAATTCGTATTGTTAATATATTCTTTTTTCTGGGCATTATTGGCGTTTTATTTTTTTACAAACCGTACAAAAAGTTGCTGGTATATCCAGTGAGTATCTATTGTGCAGTCTTGGTTGGATGGCAAACTATTACGTCTTTGATGGGGATTCCTGGTGGATACAATGGTGAAATTGTGCGTTCTATTCAGTCCTTTAATATCATTTATGCCACAAAAGTAATTATAAGCCTACTTGTCAGCCCAAACGTTGGTCTTTTAATCTTTTGTCCTCTTAGTGTCCTCAGTTTTTTGGGGATTTATAAAATGCTTCGAACGATTTTGAAAAATAAGGACGAGCGATCAAAACCTTTCTATATCTTTCTTATAGTATCATTTATGAGTTTTTTCTTAATACTCTTATTCAATGCGTTCTGGTGGGCTTGGGAAGGTGGTTTTAGCTGGGGACCGCGCCTCCTTACTGAGGCTATTCCTTTTTTGGTTTATTTAGGCGTTTATTATATGTATACACTTAATATAAACGCATTAAAACTAGGATTTGCTATCTTATTTTTTGTATTTTTTATTTTTAGTACTCTTATTCATATTGTTGGTGTTTATGCAGATGATAATGAGTGGCATAATCGTTATTATAAGGAAGGAACTAATAGAATGACGATGGCTTGGCAAATGCATCCTAGTATTCTTTGGTACTATATCGTGCAGCGAAAAATATTCTTTACTCAGCAAATCACAAAAGAAAACGAAAAAATAACTATTAAAAAGAACTATTACTATATTGATCCATTTCATTGGACATTTACTACCAAAAAAACCTGCAGAAAGTACATTTAAATTCCTTTCTTGCTTTTTTCCGCTATTTGTGTTGTGATAGTTGTAGTCATGTATTTAATTGCTGCTCTTGCAATAGTTTTAGAAATGACAATTGGTCTTATATCGGCACAGCCTACGGTGAAACATCAAACTGTTTTGGGTGACGCTGATACTTCTACTTCTTCAGACCAACAATCCAGTGATACTACCTCGCAACCACAAGATCAGACTTCATCCGATCAACCAACCAATGAGCCGAATAATCAACGAACAACAGTTACCGATACATCGAGCGAAACACAGCCAACACAAGATACGACTCAGATAACACCGCAAATTACCTCAGCAGATACTCCTGTTGACACTCCCAAAAGTGAAAACGGAATTTCACCGACCATTATAAACCGAGATCACCAGGCCATTTTTCAAGCTGATACCAATACCGCAATCACAACACTTGACTCACATGTCTTTGCAAATGTGACAGATCAGAAAACTTCCGAGCAGGTTTCTAGCAAGATAGTCGATGAGGTAAATCAACAAGAGAATCAACTCCAGGAATCAAAAACTCCTGAGCAAAAGATAGAATTACTTACAAATTTTGAGTCACATGCTATTCAAAACATAAACAATGGGGTTGAGAAGAATCAATTCAGTGATGCTACTTATGCAGTGCAACGATTGAGTGATCAAATTGATAAGTCTGCTGACACTATTCAACAATTACCACCAGATAAAGCAAATGCCTATAAGAATAAGCTGAAGAGCATTTGCCAAAATACTGAATATTTGCTTCGTCCCCAACAGTTAGTTGTACCTGAGGAAACAGAACAGAATTTCGCAATAACCCTTGGTAAATGTCTTAACTTTACACGATGAAGAAAGTAACATATCTGATAGAAAAATTAAAGAAAAAACATTTCCGGATATTTATTGGCTGTATTGTGGTAGGGATAATTCTGTTGCTCGAAGACGGATTGCTCGTATATAACAAAATGAATTCCTCTTTACCAATACTTGGTCAACGCGCGAATGGAAATCCTGTTTCTTCATTGCCAAAAAGTCAAGCGTCGGCGTATCTCTATAACAAATTCAGTTCGTCCGATCCTCTCAAATTAGCCAATCAGGGAAAAGTTTATGTTGTGAATAAAAAAGACATCGGAGCAAATATTGATTATGAAATGACAATCAACAAACTGTATGGAGCTGGAAGAGATGGAAATTTCCTGCACAATATTTTAACACAAAATAAGGCATTACTTGGATTCAGTAATACCAAGTTATATTTCAAAATGTCGAAACCGCTTCTTTTGATTAAAGTACTTGAGCTTGAGAAAGATATTAATACTACACCTCAGCCGCAAATGCCAGATTTCTCAGGGGATATGAGTAGAACGATACCTCAAAGAGATGGTATAAAAGTTTTATCAACACAGTTGTCACAAATACTCATAAATAATATTTTTAACCCTCCTGTAAAGCCAATTACTGTTCCCACACAAATTGTTGCCAAAAAATTTGATACATATAATCTAGATATGCTTCGTAAGCAAGCGCAAGACTATACAAATGAGCCGATCTCGATTAGTAGTGCGGGGTTGGTGTTTACGTTAACCCCTAAAGATCTTAAATCGATGCTCACTGTTGCTGAACAACCTGATCCGGTGAATCCTAAAAAAACTATTATCACATTATTGTTAAACAGGGTTAAATTAAGCCGTAAGCTTGAACCATTTGCAACCCAAGTTGAATCAGTCACTCATGCTGAATTCAATGATGATAATAGTGCAACAACTGCAATTTATAGTCAGTTCTATACGAATACCAGACGGTTGGTTGATATCTCGTCAGGTTCGAGTGGATCAACACGGGTTCTTGGCGTAAGTACTCCTGTCCCTTCCTCTGGAAGTGAAAAAGTTGTGTATCTTACCTTTGATGATGGTCCTAATATTATCTATCATCCATTGTTATTAGATATCCTCAAAGAAAAAAATGCAAAAGCTACATTTTATCTTGTTGGCTCAAATAGTACGCTTTACCCAAGTACAACAAAACGGACGGTAGCCGAAGGTCATGCAATTGAAGATCACAGTTTGACACATGCAGATTTACCAAAATTACTCCCGAATCAAATAATGGATGAAATAAAAACGACAAGAGATATATTGAATGGATTTCTTGGAGGAGACAAAAAAATTACATTATTTAGGCCGCCCTTTGGTGATTACAATTCAATTGTGATAAAGAGTGCAACAAGTTTGGGGTTGAGGCAAGAATTGTGGACTGTAGATCCAAAAGATTGGAGTGAACCAACTACAGATGAATTAGTGCAAAAAGTAGTTAAAAATGTACAGAATGGTTCAGTTATTCTCTTGCATTCGAATCATTTTTCGACTGTTAAGGCATTACCTATTATCATTGATAAGATAAAAGCAATGGGGTATTCATTTAAGTTGCAATCATAGTAATGAAAAAAAAATCATTATTTTTCATTAGTGTAATTGGACTTTTTCTTTTTTTTAGTACAGTTTTTGTATTAAGTAGAAAAATACCACAATCTAACACAAATAATTCATCAATTTCTATATCACAGGTGGAGATACAACCGACAAGTAGTATTACTACTACTATACCCGGCACTACCGCTGTCCCACTAAAAAAATATATTCACAAAAAATATGAATTTTCTTTTTTTTATCCGGAAGATTGGCAAATTCTTGATGAACCAAATGTGTTTGGCATTGAAATACAAAAGGTGAATGCTCAAGGAGCAGGATTCAGTATTGCAATACGGGTTATTGATAGCCCTGGAAAAATAACAGTTAAAGATTATGCATTGAGTCAAGCATTTCCATTACCAAATGGAATGGCTGATACTCCACAAGCAGTGACAATCGGAAATCTTCAAGGATATAAGCTTAACCATTTGCCTGATGGATTATTGTTCACAGGGTTTTTGCCTTATAAACAACCGGGGAAAATAGTCTATATTTTTGCTGGAGGAGAATTTGATAAATCTTCTGAAACTGTGAATTATTATAAAAACATTATCAATACTATTTTAAACTCTCTAAAATTCGAATAATATAAACTTTTCATATTTACTCCTACAACGTCAGCTTATGTAGTACCCTATTTGTATGACAGTTCAAACGTTATCATTATCCTAACGTTCCAGTTTGATGTATCAATCTAATCAATCATTTTCGGTACCGTACAGAAGTGAATTATTGCTATATAAAAGCTAATCAGAATAGATTTAAAACTTTTACAATCGTCAATATTCTATTTGTCTTTTTTTTCTTGTTCTTTCCCTTTGTTATCGTTTTTGTGGTCATTGCTATCTGATCCTTTCGGTGAATCTTTTTTATTTTCATTCTTATTCTCTTTTGCTGTGTTTGAAGGGGTTGATTTATTATCTTGTTTTTGAACATTAGACTGTGTAACTATGTGAGCATTCGCACCAGAACTATTTTGAGTAACAGTGAGAGAAGTTGCCTTTATTACTTTTACTTCTTGTTGTTCACCTGAACTTGATTTATTTGAATTAGAGTTATTTTCAGTTTTTTGATTACCAGGGTCTTGTTTTTGATTACCAGAGTCTTTAGAGGAATCGGTTTTTTTTGAAGTTGGTTCTGGTACTGGAGTTGGGAGAAATAGTTTTATATTTGGATTTTGTTCTCCTTTCTCTGTAGGTTCAATCTTTTGACTTCCTTGTTCTTCGCCAAATATAGTTACTCGTGAGCCAGGAGTTATTCCTTCAAGTGATACACTCGTATCTTTTGAACGAAGAATTGTGTTGCTATTTACATGTATCTCTTCTTTCTTGCCTTGGTTATTTAATATTTCAAGTTTATCCTTTTGCGGAAATATGCGAAGTATTGTTCCTTCATGTTTATCGGGAAGCTCCTTGGGAATGTTATGCAAGATAAATCTTGGTAAAATCTTATTCTCTCTTGTTGTCTGTGCTACAATTGCAATTTTCTCTCCAATTTTCAACTGGTATTTTGTATCAGGAAGTTTATCATGGAAATCTCGTATTGATGTAGCTGTACTCATAGCGAGATCTTTCGTTTGACCATTGTCGAATTTGACTGTGGCTACATTGTTTTGAATTTTGCTAATTGTTCCAATAATTGGCTCCTGGTGTATTGGGTTATCAGTTATTGAAGCCTTCACTATAGGCATAACTTCACGTTGATTGTTTTGGTAAAAATTGTATATGGCATCTACAAATTGCTCTTTACTTTGAGGAGACACATGATTAATGTTTTGTGCAAGCACCGCAAAGTGCAGATCATTTAGTTGTTTAATATGAACCAATTCTTCTTGTGAAATGTTAGAAGCCTTTGCAAGTGATGCAGCATGTGATAAAGCATTTTCAGATTCATTGAGTAATGTTTGTATGTATGTTGTATTTCCTTGTGATAAGAATGTTTTTGCTTCTGATAATCTGCTATTTGCAAATGCGAGGTAGGCATTGATTTTTTCTGTTGGAGTTTTAGCATCTGCTATTTTTCTTTCTTCCAAGAAATGCTTGACAGGATAGGCTAATGAACCAGGAATAACATTTGCATTGTCAACCTGTTTTGCTTCGTGTGTGCCAATTGTTAAATCGGATGTGGTAATTCCTAGGTCAGCAGCAGTAATAACGGGAGATATTTCATTGCTTGTGTGTTGAGTAATGGTCACTGAAGGAACGATGAAGACTTGACCTGGGTTAATATCAGTTGGGCTTGATAAATAGTTGCGTCTGGCAATATCTGGCCACCGATTACCATCTCCATAGAACTTTTTCGCAATGCTATATAAACTATCTCCTTCTTGTACCGTATATTTCTGCGGACTAATAATCGATGTTTTTGCACCAAGTACTTTTTTGTTATTTTTCAATGTTGTAAGAGAAGCCCGAGTGATAAAATGATGAACAGGAAGCATTGCTTTATCACGATCAAGAGTTTGTCCTACGCTTTCTGCATTTTGATAATAAGCAACATGGGTAAGTTTAGCAACAATGCTTGGATCGTTACTGTTGCTAAAGACTACGAAAACAAAAGGCTCGCCAGATTTATAAATAACTCCTCCGTCGTGATAAATTGGCGCCCATTCACCCGTTTTATGGGCAATTTCAGTTGTAGCAGGAATAAGCGCAGGCAGCATAGTATTAATTTTTTGTTGTTTAAAAATAGCAAGCATTTGCTCTGAATCAGGTACTTGTTTGTTATAAAGAAGATCAAAGAAATTGGCTAAATCCTTCACAGTCGTTGTATTTGGTTGTCTACCTGGCTCAACAAGGTCTCGTTGAAATTGTTCATCATCCAAGTTCAGCTTTTCGGCTACAACTGTTTCAGTAAAACCAAGACTTCGAAGTGTCGCATTGATACTTCGTCGATCCAAAACATCAAGCAAAGTATTATATGCCGTGTTGTCACTTTGGACAACCATTGCTTCAACTAATTGTTTTACTGTTGCTTGTGTTCCTTCCCGAAGCAAAGGAAATTCCTCTGTCTCTAATTCCGTAGGAACAACATTTTGAGGTTTAATTGTTATAAGTTGATTGAAATTAATAAGTCCTACACGTCGTTGACGGAAAGCTTCTAAAACAACATATGATTTAATAGTGCTGGCTGGAATCCATGAACGTGTTGGATCAATGGCAATCTCTTTATGTTGGTTTAAGTCTTCAAAATAGAGACTAACATTGTCCGATACCCCTAAGAGGGCTGCTTCGACAGTGAGATATTTTTCAAGTTTTTTTAAATCTGTTATTGATTTATGTTGTTGAGAAGTTGTTTGCGTTTTGTTATTGTTTGTTGGGTGTTGGGGAGAAGAGGGGATTTGCGCGGGGGCTGCCGCATGGTTTAGGAGCGTTTGCGTGTTATGAGTAATAAAGGTGCTGGTGGTAAAAATCGTAACTAGTAAAAATATAGTTCCTACCAGAAATATTTTGTTGCTCGGGTTATTTCTATGGAAATTTTTTAGTTGATCTACGGAAATAGGATTGTTTTTCATATTCTCTACAATTTAAGTATATAAACTAGTATTTATAAGTGCAATCTTGAGTTTTAATAGACGAACAAGCATTTGACATTCATCCCCATTCATTTGATAAAGTTAGAAAAGGTGCTCTCTTGTTGTTATACCGGTCCGCTTTGACATTGCAAGGAATCAAGGCACTGTTGAAAGCTCCGGGTATTATACATTATTGGTAAACTTGAGTATAAGGAGTATAGCAAACACAACCATTTACAAAATGTTTCCGAGATGATAGTCTAAAAAAGAAATATCTAATTAATGTATTATGGATACAACTTCACAAACCACGCCAACGAAGACAATTTTAATTATCGAAGATGAGAAAGCTCTTTTGACACTCCTTACTGATAAAATGATCAGTGTCGGAATACACGTTAATCAGGCAACAAATGGAGAAGAAGGATTGAGAAAAGCCCTACAAACTCATCCTGACCTTATTTTACTTGATATTGTTATGCCTGAGATGAATGGGATGATACTCATGAGAAAATTACGTGAAAATGAGTGGGGAAAAACTGTCCCAATAATCCTTCTCACCAATGTAGATCCTGATGATAACATACTGAACGGTGTTATACGTGATCAACCAGCGTATTACATGATAAAAAGTGACGTTCAGTTTGAAGAGATTATCGAAAAAATTAAAGATATTCTTAAAATAACATAATATCCCTCTTCATTGTAGTCCCCTTTAGATATGAGCAGTAAGTATATTACTTTAAAAATTTCTAAGACTCGTTTAAGATTGCTTATTGCTTTGTTGTTATTTTTATTTCTTTTTGTTTTTTCCGCAACTTTCGCTCATTTTAATCCTATGGTAAAGACTTCGTTAAAAACTGTTGCTTCTTCCGTTCAGAAAATGCCGCTCATCGGAAAATATATTCCGAAAGATTGGCTTCCGAGAAAACCTTTGCAAGAACAAGTACTTCCTTTAAAAGGGTTTCAAACAAAAATAGTATTTGGCGGTATTATTCCTCAAATGGTGGATGCTGGAGTGATTGATCTGGAAAAACTTGAGGAAAATTATAAATACAAAGACAGAATTCCAAAAGACATCAAACAACTTTTTACTAAACCCTCCAACGAACCAATTTTACTCACAGAAAAAAATAATTCGTGGCTTCTTACTATTTTGTGGCCCTTTGGTATTTCAAATAAAATGAAAATCAATGAAAAAAGTCCGATTGCAGGGAAAGATGTAGGGGAATATGCTTCAACAGGTGGGTGGACATTAGGGAAAGAACAAAACGGGGGAGTTTATTTTAATTCATACTCATTCTCCCCACTTACTGAAACACAAGAACAAAGAGTGAGAAATCTAGCAGAAAATATTTACCGTCCCTGTTGCGATAATTCATCATTTTTCCAAGATTGTAATCACGGTTCTGCCGCGCTTGGTTTGATAGAACTTGCAGTTGCTCAAGGGTTATCTGATGATGAAATTTATAAAACGGTTTTATATTTTAATTCTTTCTGGTTCCCCCAAAATTACATGGAAACTGCTTTATATTTCCAAAAAGTGAGAGGTTTAGAATGGGAAGATTTAAATCCAAAGGTGCTATTGTCTCAAAAATATTCCAGTATAACTGGTTGGACGGCAAATATTGATAGTGTTGCCCGGCAAATTCCTGATTTAGTTCCTCCTATACAAGGTGGAAGTAGTTGTTAAAAAAACTTCATAATTTTAGAGAAGATCCTTCCTATGAAGATGTTAATCAACATGCAGTACATTAAGATTATCTGCTCCCTAAAATTTTTTTGTGTAATGTCCATTGTGCGGGTTCTTCTATAACAAATCGCGTTTTCGTGATATTATATATGCTTATAAAGGCTTATTCTTAGAAATATGTTTTTAAATATTTTCCATGAGAAAACCGATATTCTCTAAACTAAGCTTACCTTCTCAATACTCTTATTTTTTGAGAGCGGTCCTTTTATTTGTTTGTTATTTTGTTACTGGAACAATCGGGTTAACATTAGACGCAGTAAGTGGTTTCGCCACGCTGGTGTGGTTACCAACAGGCATATCGCTTGCTGCGCTCCTTTTATTTGGTTTCAAATACTGGCCAAGTATTTTGATTGCCGCATTTCTCGTTAACCTTATAAAAGGTGCTCCTCCGCTGGTGGCTGGCGGTATAGCAATAGGAAACACGCTTGAAGCATTCTTAGGCGCATATTTTCTAAAAAAATTTGTAGGTTTTAACACATCTTTAAATAGATTAAAGGATGCAATTGGATTGGTATTGTTTGGCGCAATTTTGAGTACATCTGTAAGTGCAACTATTGGAGTATTGAGTTTGTTTATGGCAGGAATACTTCATTTTTCTTCTATCCATACAACGTGGTTGGCATGGTGGGTTGGTGATGCGGTGAGTAATATAATTATTGCCCCTTTTTTATTAACTGTTAAAGATTTACCAATTATCAACAAAAATTATAAAAGATTCACCGAAAAGATTTTTGTTCTTTTTCTAATAATTCTTATTGGATTATTTGTCTTTGGTAGATTTCTCGAACCTAAATTTACCAGTTCTCCACTCACTTATATTGTATATCCACCTCTTATATGGGCAGCGTTACGTTTTAGTGTATCAGAAATTTCACTTATGATCCTGGTAATATCAATGCTTGCAATATGGGGCACTATTCAAGGATTTGGTCCATTCGCTCTAGAGCCGCTGAGCAGGAGTTTCTTATTCTTACAAAGCTTTATGGGAATTATATCAGTGAGTATTATTATGCTTGCTTCAGCAGTAACCGAACGCAAAAGGCTAGAAAAGGCAAAAGATGAATTTTTTAGCATTGCAAGCCACGAACTGAGAACACCACTTACGACAATTCGTGGGTATACTCAATTCATGCGACGAAAATTTACCAAAGAAGAAAAAAAAGATGCCTACTACATTACTCAACTGGATGCCCAAGTAGAACGATTGACCTCCCTCGTAAATCAAATGTTAGATATTAGCAGAATTACAGAAGGAAGACTGGTGTATTCAAAAGAAAAATTCAGTTTAGATAGTCTTATACAAAATACGGTGAAAGATTTTCAATATGCGTCGCAAAAACATACTGTTGAAAAGATAGGGAAAATTCGGAAAAAAGTTTTTGGAGATCCCGATCGTATTGAACAAGTAATAATTAATTTGATTGATAATGCTATTAAATATTCACCCAATGGAAATAGAATCGTAATATCTCTTCAGGAACGTCAAGAGAATGCTCTCGTTGGTGTGAGGGATTATGGAATAGGTATTCCTAAAAATAAACAAAAACAAATTTTTGAAAGGCTTTTTCGGGTGCATGAGAAGGTTCAAAAGCATGATGCTGGATTTGGACTCGGTTTGTATATTTCTGCTCAAATCATCAAAGACCATCAAGGGAGATTATGGGTGGAAAGTAAATTTGGAAAAGGGTCAACCTTTTATTTTACAGTTCCCTTTCAATAAACCCCTCTAGTCCTTACGTATCAAGCTATCCCACCTTTCAGGTTTACAAATAATATATAATACCCGAAGCGGTATACAAAGACTTTTCCTTTTCATATAATACTTATGAACCATGGTCTCAGATAATTTAGCTAGAAAACTTCGTAAGTACGTCTCTCATAAATCCTCTCTGGCAAGTTGGTATCATAACAAAAAGAATACAATCTTCATTTCGATCATTACCATATTCGTACTACCAGTTATTTTTGCATTTATTTTTACTCTCATAGGGATTTTTTTATTGCTGGGAGTAAAACATCAAGTAGAACACGCTCAGATTTCTCAAGCTTCTTTGTACGCATCATTCGCGCACCACGCATTTTCTGTTGCAAAGCAATCTGCTTACATCGCAGATAAAGAAGTTCTTGGGCAATCTATTATCTTACGTGCCCTAGAACATGTAGTACAAACAGGAGATAATGTATCGCTTCTGATTGTTCATGGAATTGCGGCATATAATAACGCCGTGACTGTTACTACAGGGAAAAGTAGCAACAATCATAAAGTTTTGTCTACTGTCATATATGAACTTAATACAACGATAAGGTCTATAAAAAAAATTCAAGAAGACAAGATTGTTCCTTCCAGTGTTAAGACAAAAATCAATGAATTACATACTTTATTGTCTCTAATAGATACAACATCACCCAATATACCTCAGATTCTAGGAATGGATAGACAAAAAAAGTATTTACTTCTTTTTCAAAATAATATGGAACTTCGCCCTGGTGGCGGATTCATAGGTTCGTATGCTGTAGTAACTATCCACAAGGCAAAACTTATGAATCTTACTTTTTATGATGTATATGACGCTGATGGACAATTAACTCAGCACATTGAACCACCATATCCCATAAGGCGTTATATTCCACAGGTACATTGGTTCATGCGTGATAGCAATTTTGACGTTGATTTTACAAAATCAGCATCGTCAGCGGCATATTTCTTAAGTTTAGCAAAAGGAGTAAGCGTTGATGGAGTAGTAGGAATTGATGTTTCTTTTCTGAAAAATCTTATTAAAGCTGCTGGTTCAGTATATGTTTCTGACTACAATACAACTCTTACAGCAGACAATTTTTTTATCGTTACGGAAAAGCTTGTCGAAAAAAATTATTTTCCAGGGTCAACTCAAAAAAAAGATTTTTTAAACGCGGTTTACAAGACCTATCAGAACCTTCTTACCGAAAATAAAATAGATGGGTTCAAATTTTTACGTTCTATAAATGATTCAATAGTACAAAAACATATATTGTTTCTGTTTACTGATTCTCGTATTCAAAATAATTTTACGGCGAATGGGTGGTCTGCTTCATTGTGGGATAATAGAACAATGAGTCCTTTTAAAATAAACGATTTCTTGGGTGTTAATGAAGCAAATATAGGGAGTACAAAAGTAAATTATTTTATAAAAAGACGAGTAAAACAAAATGTCCATATAAGTCAAACAGGGAAAGTAGCGGAAACTGTCGCAATTACCTATACAAATTTGACTAAAGAATGGCCGGGAGGAGGATATAAAAATTACTTACGTTTTATTTTACCTAAAAACGCAGTTTTGTCTCAGGTTTCATTTGATGGAGTGACACAAAAAACTACCCCTGCTATAACAGATTTTTCAATCTATGAATCAAAAAATTTTATTCCACCAACTGAACTTGAAGTAGAGCTCAGTTCACAAGAAGGTTTTCCAGCGGGGAAACAAGGAAAAACAATCTATGGGTTTTTAGTTGAAGTTCCTGTAGGATTGTCAAAAACAATCGAAATAACCTATTCATTTGATCCCCCAATTTCACTCGCATTGAGTTCTTTTGTATATGATCTTATATATTTTAAACAACCTGGCACAGAAGAATATCCATTTGAATTTTCACTTTCTTATCCTCCAAATTATCGCGTAGAAAATCTGTCATCAGAATTTCAAAATAACAATAACCAATTGACAATGGAAAAAATGGTAAACGGAGATGTGAGTTTTAAGTTGGATTTTAAGAAAAAATAGTTACGATCTATTTGACCGTTTCACTTGTGCTCGTGTTAATTGTATTTCTTCAAATGAATATTCTTGTCCGAGTGCTTGTTTGACTGGTGTGAGACGGTCAGTTTGTAATTCTTTAAACACGCGGATAATGGTTCTTTGTTTATCAGGGGAAACTAACTTATCAAAATTAATATCTTCTCCTTGAATATATGCTTGTTCCAAATGAGAGATAATAGTACGCGGACTAAATCCACGTTGTTCCGCGATTTTTTCAATTGATAACCCTTGTTGAAATAATCTACTGGTAATAAATATCGATGGGGTTTTTTTATTTATTTGCAATTTTTTTGTTTTCTTTTCTCGCTTAGGATTAATAAAATCAATATGGCGGGATTCACAATAGGTAACAATTTCATGCAAAAAAATAGTGGCATACGTTTTAATTTTTTGTTCTCCCACACCTTTCATCAAGGCAAATTGTTCTTTATTTTGAGGGAAGAATGTCGCCATATCTTTTAAACTGGCATCGGAAAAAATAATATATGGTGGAATATTTTGCGCATCTGCTAATCGTTTGCGAACAGCTCTTAGGCGGTTAAATAACTCTTTGTCTACATTCAGATCTCCAAATCTTTCACCGGTAATAATTTCTTTTTCTTCGAGTTTAGTCAGAAATACTTTTTCATTTCCTTGTAATACATTTTTGCTTTTTTGTGTAAAACGGAGCAATCCGTATTGGTCTTGTGTTTGTGTTAAATATCCTTGCTGTATAAGTTCGGTTATAAACATTTTTACATCTACAGCTGAATAATTGTTGACAATATTATATGTTGAAAGTAAATGATGATTATATCCCAACACTTTTTTTGATTTTGATCCAATTAAAATATTGGCAATATGTGCTGCTCCAAATCGTTGTCTTACCCGGTAAACACATGAAAGAATTTTCTGCGCAATAACTGTAGCGTCGAATGTTTCATGAGTAGATAAACAATTATCGCATGACGCGCAATTTTGTTGGTCAAATTTCTCAGCAAAATAATGTAAGAGCAATGATCTTCGACATAATTTACTTTCTGCGTATTCAATAACTTTTTGTAATTGTGATTTTGCAATAATGCGTTCATCCTCGGTTTCTTTTTCTGCAATTATTCGTTCATAAAAAAATTTATCACCATAACTAAATAAAAAAATACATTCACTTGGTAGTCCATCACGTCCTGCCCTGCCCGTCTCTTGATAATAATGTTCCAATGTTTTTGGTAAATCATAATGAATTACATACCGGACATTTGGTTTATCAATTCCCATGCCGAACGCAATTGTTGCGATCATGACGTCGACATCTTCATGAATAAAACGTTCTTGGTTTTTACGCCGTAGCTCATCAGTCATCCCTGCATGATATGGGAGCGCTTTTATTCCGTGTTCCTGTAATTTTTTTGCTACCTCATCGACTCGTTTCCGCGAAAAGCAATAGATAATTCCTGATTCTCCGGTATGTTTTTGAATGTATTTGTGGACTTGATTAAAACCATCTCTTTTACGAGTAACCTCATAGGTTAAATTTGAACGATTAAAACTTGCTTGATATATGTTTGGATTTTTTAGTGAAAGGCGTTCTAAAATATCTTTTTTCACCCGCGGCGTTGCAGTTGCAGTAAGCGCCATGATTGGTTTTTGAGAAAATTGGTTTCGTAAAAAATCTAACTGCCGATATTCAGGACGAAAATCATGTCCCCACTGCGAAATACAATGAGCTTCATCAATTGCAAAAAAGTTCAGTTTTATTTTTTTCAACAACTCCAAGAATTCAAATTGCACAAGTCGTTCTGGGGCAACATAGAGCAGTGAAATATTGTTGTTCAATAGTTTCTCAATTACTCTATTTTGTTCTTCAGGCAAAAGCGAACTGTTTAAGAACGCCGCTTTTACTCCATTTTGCAGTAACCCGTCAACTTGATCTTTCATAAGGGATATCAACGGAGAAATTACAATAGTTACCCCATCTTGCATTAAACTGGGAAGTTCATAACATAATGATTTTCCGCCGCCTGTTGGCATGAGGACAAACACGTCTTTGTTTGCCAGAATATCTTGAATGATCGATTCTTGTAATGGACGAAATGAAGAATAGCCAAAATATTTTTCTAAAGTGCTATATAGCTGAGTCATACTATTTGTATGATAGTTATTATAACAAGACAAGTAAACAAATACTATTCAATAAGTTTGATACAAAGTGCTTGACAAAATACAAACGTGGGTGTACCCTTGGGATGAATTTTTGCCGAGTTTGTTAATAATACCATGGCTCAACGAAATAAAAAATCACCTCAACACACTTCAGACAATAAAACTCCTGACCAGAGTGGGTATCGGCCTGAGGACTTTGAAGAAATAAAACTTCCTCTTGATGCTTCTCCAGACGAACAAGCTGAGCAAGAATTTACAGAAATCCATCCAGAAGTTTTTTTACCTGGGATACAACAGCCATCAGAACGGTTATTAGCGGCTAAGGAGAAGTTAGTAAATCAATTCTTAATAGACGTATCAGCTCAGGCATTTTCTGCAGAAAGCGGAAGTAGTAAATACGGATTTGAAAATATTGTAGGAGTTGGAATCAGTGAAAAAATGAGGAATGGACAATTTATTGGGAAAAAATGTGTCACTGTCTACGTTGTTTCAAAAGAACCCGTATCCAGTATTCACCCACAAGCTTTAATTCCAGAATCTATTCAAGGTATCCCAACCGATGTTGTTATAACGGGTGAGCTTCACGCATTTCCTCATAGAGGAGTATACCGGCCTGCGCCAGGTGGCGTTTCTGTAGGACATTATCAAATTACTGCTGGGACAATTGCGTGTTTGGTCCGTCGTGGTCAATCGTTGTTTGTCTTAAGCAATAATCACGTGCTCGCTCATACCAATCAAGGGAGAATAGGAGACCCTATTTTGCAACCTGGGCCATTTGACGGTGGAATAATACCAGATCATGTAATCGGGCAACTTTCTCAATTTGTGCCAATACAGTTTGGTGGACAACTGAATATGGTTGATTGCGCAATCGCTCAAGTTTCTCCTTCTTTGGTAACACCACTGAGTAAATGTTATGGAAGAATAAATGCAACTCCACAAGCTTGCACCTTCCTACAAGTAGTAAAAAAATGTGGGCGAACAACGCAATCAACAACTGGGTTTATAACCGATTGTAATGCAACAGTAAGGGTTGGCTATGGTGCAGCGGGCACCGCGATATTCCAAGATCAGATAATTATTATTGGGACTCCATTTCCTGGAGGATTTAGTCAGCCGGGAGATTCAGGATCACTAATTTTGAATAAGTTTTTCAATCGTCCGGTAGGTCTCCTTTTTGCCGGTAGCGCTACTCATACTATTGCAAATAAAATCCAAAATGTATTAAATGCACTGAATGTCTCCATTGTTACCTAGGACGATTTCAAGTTCGTAATGATATAATTGTGTCATCTGGAGAAGCGCCGCTTCAGGGAAGCAAGTACTCTTGGATTGCAACGACTTCGATAGTATCCCGTGGAATAATTCAAAGTTCAAAGTGAAGGTACTTTTATTTATATATTATTTCTTATACAATTTTGAACTTTTAACTAACGTGTGGGGTTCTATTGCTCCATTGCACTTTGTTTCTGAATGACCCCATATGAACATCAAAAAACCATCTATCGAACACGTCAAAGAAAAGCATGCGCTTTCACTCATGCGGATTCCTGGAGTTGAAGGGGTTGGAATTTCTGGATTTCCAGGAAGAAAATATATTGTTGTGTATCTTTCGAATGCTGATAAATCAGTCAAAAGTAAAATTCCTTCTCAACTTGAGGGGTACCCTGTTCGCTGTGAAGTTATGGGTAAAGTAAAAGCATTTTAGTATTATTAAATAGTGAAAATTATTTTAGGTTCATCGTCAAAATACCGTCAGCGCGTTTTAAAAGAAATGGGATATCAATTTGAAATATTGTCGTCAGATGTTGATGAAAAAGCAATTCGTTTTGATGATCCTCAAAATCTAGTTCTGGTACTTGCAAAAACCAAAGCAGAAGCGTTGTTAAAAAGAATTAAAGAACCAGCTATTCTCATTACTGCAGATCAGGTGGTAACGTGTGATGGGGAAATTCGCGAGAAGCCTGAATCAGAACAACAAGCACGCGAGTTTTTAGATAGTTACGGCAGATTTCCTGCATCGACGGTAAGCGCAGTTGTAGTGACAAATACCCAAACAAAAAAACAAGCACAAGGCGTTCAGATTTCTACCATTTATTTTAAACCACTGCCTCAAGATATTATTGAAAAACTCATTACTAAAGGTGAGGTATTTCATTGCGCCGGCGGTTTTCGTTCAGAAGATCCTCTAGTGCAACCGTATATCGAAAAAATTGACGGAACAATAGATAGTTTAATGGGACTGCCGAAAGAATTAACAAAACGATTGATGCTGGAAGTTAATGATGCGAAACACGAGACATAAAACATGAAAATCAAACTGTTGATTTCAGCTTTCTCATCTTTGCAACAAAAAATCCTTCCATAGTCTCAGATGGTAAAATACGGGCGGTGTTTTTAACTTGTTTGTTATAGTCTTTGTGCCACTGAGTAAGTCCTTGTTCAAAATGCAGTCCTTCGATTGTGATCGGTTCTATCTCAATTGCATCTTTTTCTTTCTTGAGCGTCCAATCAATAACTCCTTCATTTTCTTCAGGCGCCAATGTGCAAGAAGAATAGACAATTGTGCCTCCTGGTTTTGTTGCGGAAATTGCTGAACGTAGTAGATATTGCTGACGTGGGACCAGTGATTTAATTTTCCCGAGAGACCAATCTTCGTACGATTTAGAGTCGTTCAAATTAATACGTCCTTCCATACTACAGGGAACATCAACTAATGTTTTATCAAAATATTCAGGATACTGCTTCCATAAAGTCTGTCCAGGAATCCGGGTTACTTTTGTATTTGTTACCCTTTGCTCTTTCAAATTATTGATCAGTTTAAACATGCGTTCGCGACTGACATCATTGGCAACAATCTCGCCTTGATTATGCATAATCATTGCCATTTGCGTTGTTTTGCTTCCAGGAGCAGCGGCAATATCTAAAATTCGTTCGTTTTGTTTGGGATCAAGGACAAGAGCTGGAACCATGCTTGAAAGATTTTGGATATACAATAAGCCTTGTGTAAATTCTTCTGTCTCAGTTAATTCGCGTTGCGTTTTATGTAAAAGCAAAAAAGCATTTATATACCAGGATATTTTTTTGACTTCAAAACCTTGCTCTCGGAGTTTTTTTTCAAGTTTATCTGCAGATATTTTTAAGGTATTGGCGCGAAACGTACCCGCCCGTTTTATGGTGAAAGATTCTAAAACTTTTTCTAACTTTTCTTGTGGAATAATATCTGAGAGACGGTTTATAAATTTCTCTGGAAGATAAGAGAATGGTGAGTTCATGAAATTATATTTTCGATGCTATTTCACGAAGTGTCTTCGCGGCATATTCAGGTGTTACATCCCGTTGCGCTTGGCTAAAACGCTCGTATCCGACCATGTATTTTAATCTATCAGGAGTAAGAAATGGTGGTTCAAAATGGATATGAAATTGCGCTTCTGGGTGTTTATCTCCGTCTGTTGGCTTTTGATGAATTCCCAACGTGTACGGAATGCCGTATTTTGGTCGCTCAAAAAGTTTTGCGTACGTTTTTGTTATTACCGAGATACTGGTAGCTAAACTTTTTATCTCACCATCAGAAAATTCTGCAATGCTGGGTTTTACTACTTTGGGGACAATCATTGTTTCGTACGGCCAGGTGGCCCAATGCACAATGAGTATGACAAAATCTTTATTTTCATGCACGATACGTTCGTGTAAATGGAGTTCGGTCTCGATATAATCAACAAGGAGATTCTTTCCTTTTTCACGAAGATATTTTTCCTGCTGTTTTAATTCTTTAGCTGGAACAACCGGAATATGTTCTTGCGCCCATAATTGTCCATGCGGGTGTGGATTGCTTGCTCCCATTTCTTTTCCTCTATTTTCAAAAATTTGAATATAGTGAACATAGGGTAATTTTCCAAGTTCTAGATACCGTTCCTTCCATAATACTATGACTTGTATAAGTTCTTCGTGGCTCATATGAGTCATCGTAAGATCATGGCGAGGAGAATAACAAAGTACCTCACAGAGTCCTCGTTCTTTGCGTTTTTGAATAAATGGAACAATTTCTAGGTGATGTTCTCGTGTTGTCTCGGGAAGTATCGCGCCAAAATCATTTTGGAAAGCATAGGTTTTTGTATATTGTGGATTTTTGTCTCCTGTGTTTCGGATATTTCCAGGGCACAAATAACACGTAGGGTCATAGAGTGACATTTGGGGCTCATCAACTTTTTCTCGTTTGCCTTGCCATGGACGAGACGCGCGTTGTGGTGAAATGAGCGGAGCCCACTCTCCAGTAAGACAATTATATACTTCGTACGGGCCTATATTTGATTGTTGGCTCATATGCTCTACGATATTATACTCCGGAATATGCGTACTCCGCAAATATACTATGAGTACTTATGTCAAAAATAAGAGAAAAAAATATAAGATGTTATTGACTATACTCCGGCTGTACTTGCTATTGCGGTTTCAGGCAGGAATTATAGTGTCAGGTTTATGTCATTCAATTGTCAAGCATGAGATGGCCTTGGATTTTACAATACATGCTATAGAAATAAGGTCTATGTGCAACAGAATAGGTAGCTAGTTACACTTAGGCCTTATTTATTATAGTAAATAGATGAGTTTTCTGAGCCCATTACCAAAAGAGCTTGCCGTATCTACGATAGATAGTACTGATCGTTGGTTAAAACTTGACCCAGCGATCCCTCAACGCGTTAATACATTGATTGAAGCTTACAAAAAAACCTATCAATTAAACGGAAATTTTAAACTAGCTCATATTGCATTAGCCATTGCTCCGGGACGCGCAGAGATATTAGGAAATCACACCGATTACAATGAAGGTTATACTATCTCAGCAAATATTACCCAGAATTTACTTCTCATCGGAGAAAAGAGAACTGATAATGTAGTCCAAATTACTTCCTGTGATAAAGACGCAAAGGTACATGAGTTTATGATTGGAAGTATTGAGGAATTAGAAAAACAAAAATCAGAAGCTGGCGCAAAGGACGGATGGACTAACTATATCAAAGGAATTGTATGGAGTTTTCTCAAGGCCGGACATTCAGTTGGTGGATTTAATGCCATTTTAGAAAGTACTATTCCTCAGGCTGGAGGTACAAGTTCATCAGCTGCATTAGAAACCGCATTCGCCCGATTGATTTGTCAATTGAATGATTTATATATTGATCCTGAAACACAAGTTCAATTATGTAAAAAAGCAGAGAATGAATATGTTGGGGTTCCTTGTGGATATTTAGACCAAGGAACAGTTAGCCTTGCTGAGGGGTGGCTTATCATGAGTTATCGCGCAGTAGATGGAAAACCATTTACCTTTTTTTCAGTTCCTATGGATTTAAGTGAGTTGGGATATCAACTTATCGTAGGCTACGATCCAAACAGTAAACACGCCTTAGTTGATGGAAAATATGCCGTCCGCCAAAAAATTTGTTTCGAAAGTATCCCAGTTTTACGAAGTCTTTTGCCCGACAAAGACATTCAATCTTTACGTGATGTATCAGGCGCGGATTTTGAGAAAATACACGATGCATTTTTGCAGAGAAAAGGTGAACAGGCAACCAAGTATATTACCCACGTAATTTATGAGGATGAGCGAGTGTTAACCGCGCAAAAAGCCCTTGAGGTAAAAGACATCAACACGTTTGGAAATTTATTGACTGAATCCGGAGACAGCGCAATTAATTTATATCAACTTGATGAGGAATCACCAGAACTGCGATTTGTGTATGAGACCGTGAAAAATCATCAAAAAGAATGGGGAGTCGCGGGGATTCGCAATATGGGTGGTGGATTTAATGCAACAACATTGGCGCTTGTTGCATCAGATAAAGTTGATGATTTTAAAAAAAATTTGCAAGATATGTATCAATCTGAATTTAAATCAAAATACCATTTCTTAGAATTTGTTCCCACCCCACCTGCTGGGATATTGGATATTACGAAGATCGTATAAAATCAGACAGATTTATTCCAAGTACATAAGAAATTAACAATCGTTTCTTTTTTCGCAATTGCGCGCGTTCGCGAGTATACCGCTCAGCTTTCAAATTGCAAGGAATCAAGGCACTGTTCAAAGCTCCGGGTATTATACATTATTGGTAAACTTGAGTATAAGGAGTATATAATAACTATATGGATAACAGATATCATTATTCAGCGACAGAAACAACAGATCCTGAACTACAAACTACATTATTGATTCTTCGCTGCGAGGATACTAACAATCCTTCAAGGTCTATTCAAGTTGCAATCGCACCAGAATATGGGAGTAATTTGATCCAATATAAAATTGGTGACCACGACGTATTTTTTTGTGATAAAGAGGTATTAAAAGATAGGCGCTGGACTGGATGTTTTAATTTGTGGCCATTTCCAAATCGGTATGATCGGGAAGGACGTAAGGAATATCGATTTGAAGGCACCGTAATTTCCCTTGAGAAAATCCAGCGCAAAGAAGGGAATAAACCACTTATCCATGGGTTAATTGATGATCAGGTATGGCATTATGAAAAACCAGTTGCAGATACTAATTCGAGTCATGTTTCAACAAGTATTGCAATCACCAAAGATAGTCCGCTTTTTGCCTTTTTCCCCTATGAGAGTAAAATAACACTCACGTATACGGTAAGTCACGACGGATTAGCGGTTGAATATCTGGTTGAAAATATGAGCGGCCTTAATCTTCCTTCAAATTTCGCCATGCACCCATACTACGCAACTTTTGGAGATAGACACGGAACAGTAGTTTGTATTCCAGCCCAGTCGGTTATGAAAGCAGATGCAGAGTTACTTCCTACTGGAGAATTACAACCTGTAGAGGGAACACAATACGATATTCGACAACCAAAACCTGTTGAAGGAATGATGTTTGACGATGTCTGGACCGATTTAATTCCGGGAGAAGACACCTATGTAGAGTATCCAAAGTTAGGATTTCGCATAAGTCACAAAGTCTCAGGAGATTTCACCCATGTAGTTATGTTTACCCACATGGAAGGCAACGGATTTATTTGTTTAGAACCTCAAACAGGCGCAACAAATGCAGTCAATTTAGATGATGCAGCCCGCGAGACAAAAAACGAACAACTCAAAAAAGCAGCGCACCTAATTGTCGTTCCTGCCAAACAGCACCATATTGGCAGTGTAAAATACGCTATTGATTTCCTCAAATAACTTATCACTCTGCTAAAAGCTCAGAAATAGTTACAAACTGGTATCCTTGTTTTTTTAACGCAGGAATAATTTTGAGTAATGCTTCATTGGTTTTGGGGGCATAGGGTCCGTCATGGATATGAAAAACAACTATTGAACCATTTTGTACATGGGAAAGTACTTGGCGCACGATCAACTCTGTTTTGGTATTAAATCCATCATTTGCGGCAACATCCCAATGGATAATTTTTAATCCAAGTCTTGCAATAGTTTCTATGTCAACTTTTTCATAACATCCTCCAGGAAACCGAAAATATTTTGGGGTGATACCAGTTGTCTCCTCAATTGCCTTTTGCGCATCCTGTACTTCATTTAGTTTTGAACTATTCTGAATGCGGGGTAATTTATAACAATTTGCAGTAAAAGCAGGATGATCAAATGAATGATTACCAACTTCAATTAAAGGATCTTGTGCTAACTCTTTTGTTTCTTGCGGATATGCTTTTACCCACAAACCGCTCAAAAATATTGTAGCTTTTACTTTTTCTTTATCAAGCGTTTCTTTAATTGGTTTGTTATACCAAGATTTTACGAATCTTTTCTGTAACATAACATACATTACTTGTGTCATGTCGGCGTCAAACGTGAGTGCGATTTGATGTTTTGTCCTTAACCCATGTTCAATAACTTCTGGTTTCGGAACGATGGTAGGTAAAACTTTTGATTTCTGTTCTACGATTTTTCTGGGAGAAGTTTGTATTTCTTGTTGTTCTGGATAGATAAAATTTTGTTGATTTGATACAATTTCAAATATCAAAATGGGAGGAAGGACAAAGACAATTAACAGTAAAATATCACTTGGTTTTTTCATAACAAGCAGTACTATAGTATGCTGAGTTTGTATATTTGTCAAAGGATAAAAACTAGAAAGAGTATTTTTTGTAGAAAAAGCGTTTAGCGAGTTCAATGCTCAGAAGGTATGTACATACAATACTGATAATTGTAATAATTACATATACAGGAATGGGAGAAAAGTTAAAATAGTGAGCAAGAGGACTAAAGGGAATACTCCATCCAACCGACACGGCAAGCAATGTCGTTGCTACTAAATATTTACTTGGCACACTTTGTAAAAATGGGATATGTCTTGTCCTGATGATATAGATGACTAATGTTTGTGTTGCTAATGATTCCATAAACCATCCCGTCTGAAACATCCCTGCAGGTAAATGAAAGATTGCGTACAAAGTGAAAAAAGTGAAAAAATCAAACAAAGAACTTAATGTCCCAAATACTGCCATAAATTCTTTAATAAACTTCATATTCCATCGTTGTGGTTTTAAGGTAAATTCTTTATCAACATGGTCACTGGGTATAGTGATTTGTGACAAGTCATATAATAAATTATTCAACAAAATTTGTATCGAGAGCATAGGCAAAAAAGGTATAAATACTACTGCCCCTAATACGCTAAACATATTTCCAAAATTTGAACTAATGCCCATCATAATATATTTCATAGTGTTTCCAAATGTTTTCCGTCCTTCAATAATGCCGTCTTCAAGTTCTTTCAAACTTTTATGCGTTAAAATAATATCCGCTGATTCTTTTGCTACATCGACCGCGTTATTCACCGAAATCCCAACATCTGCTGTTTTTAAAGAAGGCGCATCATTAATTCCGTCTCCCATGTATCCAACTACATGGCCATTATTTTTGAGCGCTTGGATAACTCTATTTTTATCATCAGGGGAAAAGCGGGCAAAAATAGTTGTTTTTTCAACAATAACTTTTAACGCATCATCATTTAAGCTACGGAGTTGATTGCTGAGTAAGAGACCTTTTACAGATATTCCCACATCTTCACAAATTTTTTTCGTTACAAGTTCATTATCTCCGGTAATTACTTTTACCTCTATTCCCATAGCATTAATTCGAGTAAGCACTTCTTTCACATCACTTTTTGCCGGGTCCAAAAATGCAATAAACCCGATAAGTGATAAATGATGTTCTTCTTGTTTGTCGTATACGGTTAGTTGAGATGATACTGATTTTGTCGCGACAGCAAGGACTCGATATCCTTCTTGACTTAAAGAGTGAAACAATTCAGTAATATCCTCTTTTGCTTTTGCAGAAAATTCTTTCTGTTTTCCATCAAACTCAAAGTCAGTACAAACTTTAAATATTTCTTCGGGCGCGCCTTTGGTAATCATCGTCCGTTTTTTATCGTTCTCAACTACAATTGAAGTCCGCTTCCTCATAAAATCAAATGGAATTTCATCAATTTTTTTGTAGTCTTTTACGTCTTCGCGTTTAAACTCTATAACCGCATCATCCATAGGATTTTTAATACCGGTTTGGAAAAAGCTGTTTAAAAACGCGTGCAAGAAAACTTGTTCCGAGTGAGTGCCTTTGACATCGGTATACTTTACTAATCGAATATGCGCATCGGTTAAAGTTCCTGTTTTATCTGTGCATAACATATCCATACTTCCAAAATTTGGAATTGCGGTAAGTCGTTTTACAATTGCGCCTTTTTTCGCCATTTTTACTGAACCCTTTGCCATATTAATTGACATAATCATCGGCAAAAGTTCCGGTGTCAACCCAACAGCAAGCGCTACGGCAAAGGTGAACGAATCAAACAAACTCGTGTGTTTAAAAACAATATTAAACAAGAATATAAACGACACAAAGAATATAGTTATTTTCATAATAAACAAACTCAGATTTTTTACCCCATTGGTAAATTCACTTTGTACTTCGGATGTTTCGAGTCGCGTGCCGATTTTTCCAAATTCAGTATTGATTCCAGTTTTTACCACAACTGCGGTTGCAGTCCCTGTTATGACACTACTTCCAGAAAATACGAGGTTAATAAAATCCGTTAATGAGGTATTTTTTTCCTGAAGTTTGGTATATGTTTTTTCTACAGGGAATGATTCTCCGGTGAGGACAGATTGGTTAACGAAAAAATCTTTTGCAGAAAGAAGACGGGCATCTGCTGGTATTAAATCTCCTGCATTTAAGACAAAGATATCACCAACACAAACAGTGGTACTTTTTATTTCTTGTTCTTTCCCATCTCGAATGACTGTTGTTTCATGGGCAATTTTTTCATTTAATTTTTTTGCTGCTTCATTTGCGTGATATTCCTGAAAAAAGTTCAAAGTAGTACTCAACAATACAATAGTGCTTATAATAATTGCATCGACTCTTTGGTTTAACACAAAGGACACAAGAGCAGCAAATAATAAAATGAGCACTAATGGATTGGTAAAATTAGAAAGGTACTGAAAAACCAGGTTTGGCTTTTTTTCTTGAACTAAACGGTTATATCCAAAGGCGCGTAGTCGTTTTTCTACTTCTTTTTGAGAAAGCCCTTGTTCACTCGAATCCAAATTGACAAGTACTTCTTTTTCATCTTGTGAGGCATAGAATATAAGTTCTTTTTCTTGGATTGTCATATATACATAGTAAAGGAATACAAACTTCTCTGTCTAGGTCTAAACCTATTTGACATCTCTACTGTGCTGTGTTAGGCTACAGATCGTATGAAATGGATTAATGTCTTGTATACTATTTTTGTTGGGATAATCCTTTCTATTACGACTGGTTTTGGCATTGCGGCATTTTATCCTCAACCAGTGCCTCCCAAATACCCCATTGAAAAAACTCCCTATCCAGTTGTACCGCAAAGTTGTTATGCAACCCCTGAATCACGAAATACTCCAGAATGCAAAGGTTATTTTAATCAAGACGCAGATTCGCAAAAAGAACAGGCAGCAAGAGCGAGAAAATATGAAGAAGATACCAAAGCTTTTGAAGTTAAAAATGCTGGGTATACCCGTACGGCAGTATTTTTTGGTATTGCAATTGGAGCACTTTTTGCAGTTCTTGGATTGCTCGTAATTAAAAAATCAAGACTCGTTTCAACAGGGTTATTGCTTGCTGGAGTATTAACCGCAATACTTACCAGATTGCTTATAGGTCTTGCTTCGCTTGGTTCATCAGTATCCAGTACAGAAAGCGCAAATACGCTTGGGTATATAGAGTTTGTGGTACTACTCATACTTTCTGCCGCAGTCATTTTTGTTGGATTAAAAGTTCTTTCTACTGACAATATTTCCCCAAAAACTCCCGTGAAATAAATTTCTTTTCCCTCGTCATTCTGGTAAGCGAAGAATGAGCGCATCCAGAATCTGTTCAGAAAAAATAAAGTGGATTCTGGACAAGCCAAGTCAGACTTGGACAAGCCAGAATGACGAGAAATATACATCATTAATTTTTCGAAAGTAATAACTTGCAGTTGTAGTGTACAATAGTTTTATAGAAAAGCAAAAAGTACTGGACAAGATAGCCAAAGAAGTTGAATTATGTCCCATTTGTCCAGTTGGCAAAAGTGGAAAACCAGTTCCTGGAGAAGGAAATCCAGATGCGGATATTGTTTTTATCGGAGAAGCGCCTGGTAAAACGGAAGCGCAAACTGGGAGGCCATTTGTTGGAAGGTCAGGAAAATTGTTGCGTTCAATGATCAGAGATGTTGGTTTACAAGAGGAAGATGTATATATCACAAGCCCGGTAAAATATTTACCAGATCGTGGAACTCCTACTCCCAAAGATATCGCGCATGGAAGAATACATTTGATGAAGCAATTGGATATTATTGACCCCAAAGTTATTGTGTTGTTAGGAAGTGTTGCAGCACAAGGAGTTCTGCAGAGTAGAATTCCGGTAAAAACAGCGCATGGAACTGTTATTGAAAAAGATGGGAAGAAATATTTTATCACTTTACATCCTGCAGCAGCGCTTCGGTTCCCCCCACTAAAAAAAATAGTTTTGGAGGATTTTAAAAAGCTTAAAGAAATCATAAATAAGTAATCAAAATGTATGGATAAAGCACTCTCTCATCTTCAAAAAGATCCAGTAATGAAAAAGCTCATCGAAACATATGATCTGCCCACCTGGGTCGACAGCAACGATATTTTTCTCGATATTATTGAAACCATTATTAACCAACAATTATCCAGTAAAGCAGGCACAACAATTTTTAATCGGTTCAAAGCGTTGTTCAACAATCAAAAAATTACTCCTCAAAAAGTTTTATTAGCAGATCAAGACCTTCGCTCATCTGGTATTTCCAATGCAAAAGTTCAATACATAAAAAATGTAGCGAAAGCAATACAAGATAAGGAATTAGAAATTGTGAAATTTGCAGAGCTATCCGATGCAGAAGTAATTGCTCAACTTATCGAAATAAAAGGAATTGGAAAATGGACTGCTGAAATGATTTTAATGTTTTCTCTCAAACGGCCAGACATTTTTTCTATGGGAGATTTGGGTCTATGTGCAGCGGTTGCAAAGCTCTATAATATAGATAGAAAAGATTTGAAAAAGATTGAACAAATTTCTCTGAAATGGAGTCCGTACCGTAGTATCGCCTGTAGATATTTGTGGAGAAGTTTGGAGACGTCGCAAAAAATTTTATGATAAAAAATAACTTTGTTTTGTTTTCCGCCATTTTGTGGATTGTCTTTGTTACAATATTAACCTTAAAACACTCAGGAAAAGTTCTGGGGAATGGCTATGAAGACGTGGGACTGCTTGCGGGATTTTGTGTAGTTGGAATATTCTCCGCGGAGTTTTTACTCCATCAACTTGCCAAGACAGAGTCTCACTTTATAAAAAATATTGCAAGGATAAGCTATTTTATTGGTATTCCGTTTGGCTATAAGTTTGCAATTGACGGTTTACCGTCATTAAGCATTTTACCACTCGGAAATGTTCCGCGATTTATTACCGCATTTTTAGTAGTTCCTCTTTTTGTGTCGATCTGGGGGTTATTAGCAATGGTTGGGGTAGTGTATGGCGGGTTTTGGATCGGGAACACATTAACTAGTTTAGTCAATAAAAAGAAAATTACAGCAGACGAATCTAGTTCATCACCGCCAGAAACTCGGAAGAAAATTGTTAACTAGTATCCAATCTGTGATATGGGTATCATTTATTTGAGTCTTTGATATATCGTTCTTCAATTTTTTTAATTTTATCGTGTACCGCCCGTTCAACATCAACTCCTGCAACTGATGCTAATTGGATTGTTGTAATAATTACATCTGCAAATTCTTCATAAAAATTTTGCTTGTTTTTATCAAATTTTTCAAGCTTAGATTTTCGTTGAAGTCTCAAAACTGAGAGAATATCGTTACAAAGTTCTCCTACCTCTTCGTTTAGTTTTACTGTTTTAGTAAGTATCTCTTTTTCTCTTTGCGTATACAGTTTAAAATGAGGTTTTGATTTATCATTTGCAGCTTTTATTATTTCTTGCAGCGCTTTTAGATTCATATTTTTATTATATCACAATGTGATAGTGTATATTTCAAGCGTTATAATCTAAGGACAAAAAGAAAAAAGAGAATTGCCAGGACAATTCGGTATATGCCAAATGGAATAAAGGTGTGGTTTTGAACAAATTTAAGCAAAAATTTTATTGCCAAAATCGCCACAATAAACGAGCCAATGAATCCAACCGCGAGGAGAGAAAATTCGTATGAAGAAAAATGAAAATCGCTTTTTACTAGATCAAGTCCTGTTGCTGCAAGCATAGTTGGGACCGCCAGTAAAAAAGAAAACTCAACTGCAGTTTTTCGTTTGGTTCCGAGTAATAATGCGCCAATAATTGTTGCAGCCGCGCGGGAGACACCAGGTATCATTGAGAGAGATTGAAACAAACCAATAAAAAGCGCAGTTTTTAATGATACTTGTTCAATTCTACTAATATGCTCATTTTTTTCTGCATGCATTTTTTCAATAACAATTAACAAAATTCCACCAATCAAAAGAGCAGCGACAGTAACTAAAACATTGCCAAGCAAAAAATGTTTCACCACTTTGTAGAATACCAGTCCTAAAATTCCGGTTGGAATAAATGCCACAATTACAGGTTTCCAAATGGTTAATCCTTTCAAAAAATCTTTCCAATACAAAAATACAACTGCACAAATTGCGCCGAGTTGAATAAAGATTTCAAAGCTCTTTACAAATTCTGTTTGAGGAATATTCAAGAGTTTAGAAACTAATATTAAATGTCCTGTTGAAGAAATAGGAAGGAACTCAGTGATACCTTCGACGATTGAAAAAATAAGCGCATGGATGTAGTTCATAAATAGGGTTTAGGCTACAGATTCTCCCTCTATCCTTAAATTATACTTGATTCTTAGATCAGTTGCTACTACAATACATCTATGGAAAAACAAGTTCAAGACCTCGCAAAAAAAGCCGCTGTTATTCGAAAGTGGTGCATGATTGCAACAACTGAAGCGGAATCTGGCCATCCCACTTCTTGTATGTCAGCTGCAGATATTGCAACTGTTTTGTTTGATAAACATTTTTCTTATAACATCAAAAATCCGAAGCAATTAACGAATGACCGATTTGTGTTATCAAAAGGTCATGCTGCACCTTTGTTATATTCCCTTTTTGCCATGAGTGGCGCTCTTAAATTAGATGAATTAAAAACGCTCCGAAAAGTGACCAGTAGGTTAGAAGGTCATCCGACTCCTGAGTTTCCTTATACAGATGCGGCAACTGGGTCGTTGGGTCAAGGACTTTCTGTCGCGGCAGGACTTGCCTATATTTCAAAAAATGAAAATTTAAATTTCAAAACCTACTGCCTCATGGGAGATGGAGAATTAGCAGAAGGACAAGTATGGGAAGCGGCAAATTTTTCGTCATATTACCAACTCAGTAATTTAATTGCTATTGCTGATATTAATCGTTTTGGGCAAACACAAGAAACAATGTTTGGCCACCATATTGAAGAGTATGTTCAACGGTTCAGCCCGTTTGGATGGGAAGTAATTGCCATAGACGGACATAATTTTGAGGAAATCCAAAAAGCACTTCAATTAGCAGTTAATAACAAAAGTAATAAGCCGTTTATTATTATTGCAAAAACATATAAAGGAAAAGGTGTTTCATTTTTAGAAAATAAAGACGGATGGCATGGGAAACCATTAAAAAGAGAAGATTTAGAAAAAGCGTTACAAGAACTTGGTGAAGTTGATGATTCATTAACCTTCAAACTCAAAACACCTCCTGCTCCGCCGACACAGAGTAATCCTCCACCAAAAACAACAATTGATGTTTCGTATAAACTTGGTGACCAGATTGCGACACGTGATATCTATGGTTCTGTCCTTGCAGAATTAGGCAACACAGATTTTTCATTGTATGCGTTAGATGGTGATGTTAAAAATTCTACCTTTAGCCTGGATTTTAAAAAAGTGCATCCAGAACGTTTCATAGAATGCTTTATTGCCGAACAAAATATGGTAGGTGTTGCAGTTGGGTTATCCCGGCTCCAAAAAGCGCCGTTTGTGTCGACATTCGCCGCATTTTTAACCAGGGCAGCAGACCAAATTAGAATGGCTGCAGTTTCTCGGGCGAATATTCGGTTTGTAGGGTCACATTCAGGAGTTTCTATTGGAGAAGATGGCGCGTCTCAAATGGGATTGGAAGATATTTCTCTTTTTGGAACACTTCCAGATACGGTCGTATTTCATCCATCTGACGCGGTTTCGTGCGCAAAACTTATTGCGGTTCAAGCATCAATCGGCGGTATATCGTATTTACGGACCCTTCGGCCAAAAACGCCAGTTATCTATGAATCAAATGAAGAATTCATTGTGGGAGGATCAAAGATCCTTCGTCTCGATCAAGATGACGTATTAACTATTGTAGCTGCAGGAATTACGGTGCATGAAGCATTAAAAGCATATGACGAATTGGCAAAAGAAGGAATAAAAGTTCGAGTTGTTGACTGTTATTCTGTAAAACCCATTGACCAAAAAACATTGTTAAAATGCGTCAATGAGACAAAAAATCCAATTCTTGTTACCGTTGAAGACCATTTTGAACATGGTGGTTTAGGAGACTTTGTCTTATCCGCTACCGCCGCCGCGGTTTCAAGGGTCGAAAAATTAGCGGTGAAAAATATCTCTCATTCCGGAACAAAAGATGAACTACTCGATAGAGCCGGAATTTCTGCAAGCCACATTGTTTCCAAAGTAAAAGAAGTACTCAAATAGTCCGACCTGGTGTTAAGGTCGGGCCTTACACATCTTCAGTTCTCGCTCAACAACGCAAAAAGGTATACAATAGAATTATGAAACATATGCGTTTCATGCTGCACAAAACGATTCGGCACTCAATTGGAGCAAAACGGTTATTTTTAAATACCTTAATTGTTATTGCTTGTCTGGGAGTTTTGTTTGTTATTTCAGAACGAACCTCAATTATCCGCAGGTTTGTTGCAAAAGTTGTGAATACTCCATCGTCAAAAGTTTTGGGAACAAACGTAATTGATGTTAAAAATGCAGATGTAAATCCTGCTGACCAAATAAAAAAAGACATACAGCAAGAATTGGATACGGTTAAAAAACAAAGTTTGAACATTAAGGTCTCAGATGTAATCGACACCACATCCCGTGTACAAAAAATCTTTCATGATGTACATTCTCTGCAAACGTTTGTCGGACAGATACAAAAGATAGTGCCGAAGTTCTAAATATATTCAGTAATCGGTTTTCAGATACATGTCTATCAGTTCTCAGTTTCTCGGTTAATAACTGATGAACCGAAAACTGAAAAACCAGAATCTGAAAACAGAGAACTGATAACTGGAAATTTATGAAAAAACTGAAGAAATTATTAAAAATAATCGGTCCGGGTTTCATTACCGGCGCATCTGATGATGACCCTGCTGGAATTGCTACCTATTCTCAAACCGGAGCGATGTTTGGATATAGCCAATTATGGACTGCGTTATTCTCATTTCCTTTAATGTCGGCTGTCCAGGAAATGTGTGGGCGAATTGGGTTAGTAACTGGAAAAGGGTTAGCAGGAGTTATTAAAAAACATTATTCCAAAAAAATTTTGTATCCGGCGGTTATTCTTTTATTTATTGCCAATACTATTAATATTGGAGCGGATTTAGGGGCGATGGCTGCCGCTGCAAATTTAGTTTCTAAACAAAATTATTATTTGTGGTTGGTGGTAATAGCAGCATTAACATTAGGGCTTGAAATTTTTGTTTCGTATAAATCATACAGCAAATACCTAAAATATTTTGCCTTGTCTTTACTTGCTTATATTGCAACCGCGTTTGTGGTAAAGATTGATTGGTACAAGGCACTTACTGCGACAATTGTTCCGTATATAAAATTTGACAAGGAGTATTTGTTTAATTTCGTTGCTATTTTGGGAACCTCTATTTCTCCCTACCTTTTTTTCTGGCAAGCGTCGGAGGAAGTAGAGGAGGAAGTAGAACATAAAAGATTGCGACAAATGGGAGCCGGGAATCCAAAAGTTTATAAAAAAGACATTGAAAATTTACGGATAGATACTTTGGTCGGTATGCTTTTTTCTCAAATAGTGATGTGGTTTATTATCGCGGTTACTGCGGCGACGTTGTATTCACATGGTGTCCATAATATAGAAAGTGCGCAACAAGCTGCAGAGGCGTTAAAGCCGCTCGCTGGCGATTTTGCATTTCTGTTATTTGCAGTAGGTATTATTGGTACAGGGTTACTCGCTATACCAGTTTTGGCCGGGAGCGCTTCCTACGCTGTTTCTGAAACATTTGGGTGGCAGGAAGGGCTTTATAAAAAATTTACCAGAGCAAAGGGATTTTATTCAGTAATTGGTATTGCAACGATTGTAGGGATGATAACTAATTTTTTTGGCCTTCATCCGATGTCTGCTTTGTATTGGAGCGCAGTCTTGAATGGCATTATCGCGCCACCGTTATTGATACTCATTGTAATGATTGCGAATAATGGTGAAATTATGAAAAGACGAACTAACAATCTTTCATCAAACCTATTGGGAATACTCACGATTATCGTCATGGGATCGACTGCAATCGCCCTCTTGTTTAATTTAGGAAAATAATATGGATATTCAAGATTTAAAACAACGCGCTGCAAAATTGTTCGAAAAAATTCAAGTTGACGAAAAGAAAAAACAAATCCGACAACTAGAAGCAGAAAGTACAAAGACAGAATTTTGGCAAGACCATCAAACAGCCGCGGCAAAAATGAAAGAACTTTCGGCACTTCAAAAAGAAGTTGAAGAATTAGAATTACTGCAATTGTGGCTTGAAGAAGGAGAGTATAAAGAAACAGAAACGCTCTTGGAAAAACTTGAGATTCTGCTCTATCTTTCCGGCAAATACGACGATGCGAATGCATTAATTTCCATTCATGCCGGCCAAGGAGGAACGGAAGCAATGGATTGGGTGGAAATGTTATATAGAATGTATACGCGGTATTTTGAGAAAAAGAGATGGAAATATGAAGTTATTGAAGAAATTCCCGGAGAAGAAGCAGGCATAAAAAGCATCACAATTGCTGTTGATGGAACGTTTGTATATGGGTTGTTAAAAGGAGAAGCAGGAGTTCATAGATTGGTTCGTCAATCTCCGTTTAACGCCGATAACTTACGCCAAACTTCATTTGCATTAATAGAAGTTATGCCGCAAATCGATGAAGACCCCGATATTCAAATAAAAGATGAAGATATAGACTTTGAAGCTTACCGAAGTGGTGGTCATGGCGGGCAAAATGTAAACAAAGTTTCAACAGCGGTTCGTATCCGTCACAAAGCAACCGGCATTGTGGTTACCGCACAATCTGAGCGTTATCAAGGACAAAACAGAGAAAATGCCATGAAGTTATTACGCGCAAAATTATGGACAGTACAAGAGGAAGAACGCAAAAAAGAAGAGGCAAAAATAAAAGGAGTGTATAAAACTCCTGGATGGGGAAATCAAATTCGCTCTTACGTTTTACATCCATATCATATGGTGAAGGATTTGCGGACAAATTATGAAACAAGTAATACTGATGCAGTGTTAGATGGAGATTTAGATAGGTTTATTGAAGAAGAAGTGAGACTATTGTCTTAAGTGCTCCCTAGGTGTCAATACAATTCCACCCCTTAGGTGGAAATTACTGCACTATTGCTTATCTTCGCTTACTCTGCTATAAATTCTGAAATGAGAAAAATTCCAGCTACTATGGCTTCACAGCATCCTGATCATGCAAGCAAACCGTATTGGCATGACCGGGCTTTCATTTCTACGCAATATGAAACATTTGAATGCTTTCTTAACTTTTCTGAACTTGGCATTTCTGAATATAAATGGGATTGGGAAGGAAAATTGGTTGATGAATCCGTTATGGAGCGTTTACTGAGTGAATATTTTGACTACTTTAAAAAACATCAATTAGGGTCAGAAAAATTCCTCACCTTTCGACTCCCAAATCCAAAAGTAGAACATGAATTCCGCATTGGCCGCGCGTTCATGGGACTATTAAGCGCTGCAAGTTTGGCGAAACAAGCAGGTTTACAAAGTCCTCCCTTATTTGAGGTTATTCTGCCCATGACTGAGACTGCCGAGGAAATGATTGATATTCAAGAAGCATTTAAAGAATTAGTATCACTCAAACACCGTTTATATCGACTTGACAACAATTTATTGCAACATTTGGAAGTTATTCCTCTCTTTGAGCAAGTAGATACCATAATGAATTCTGACAAAATTTTAGACACCTATTTTGCAATGCATCAAAAAAAGTTTGGCTTTAAGCCTTTGTATCTTCGCCCTTATGTTGCAAGGTCAGATCCAGCCCTCAATTCTGGTCTTGTACCGACGGTCATTGCAATAAAAATCGCCTTGTCTCATTATGCAGACTATCAAGACAGAACTGGAATTGAACTCTACCCAATCATTGGATCTGCCTCCTTGCCGTTTCGTGGTGGGTTAACTCCGGAGACGGTTTCCCAATTTGCAAAAGAATATCAAGGAGTCAGGACAGCACTGATTCAAAGCGCGTTTCGGTACGATTATGAAATAGAAACGGTAAAAAAGGCGCTTAAGAAATTGGAAAAACTCCTTCCTCAGCAAAAAGCAGTCCGTATTCCAGCTTCTGAAGAACAAGAATTACGTTCATTTATCGAATTATTTGAAAAACCATACCGGCAAGGCATAGAGAAAATCGCTTCAGAAATTAATGCCGTTGCGTCACAACTTCCCAAACGGCGAGAACGGGTTCAACATATTGGACTTTTTGGGTATTCACGCGGAGTTGGAAAAGTAAAATTGCCGCGCGCGATTGGATTTACCGCAGCGTTATATTCATTAGGAATTCCCCCAGAACTCATTGGAACCGGAAGAGGGCTTCATGCAGCCCAAAAACTGGGGAAATTGCCATTAATCGAAAAATACTATTTGAATTTACGGAATGATTTAGAGCGGGCAGGACGATTTGTCCAGAAAGATGTCCTCACCAAGAAAGCAAAAAATTCGCCTGTATGGAATGATTTATTGCAAGACGTTACCTATGTTGAATCATTCTTAAGACATGAGTTAGGCCCACAATCCTCAGATGAAAAAGAACATCATAAATATGTGAAAGCCTTGCGTACCAAATTAGATTCAAAGGAACCAACCCAAAAAATTATTGAAAAAGCCGCGGTTCTAAGAAAAAGTTTGGGGTGACATTCATAACTTTATTGTCTAAGTCTAGGACGAAATTTAACAATTGTCCCTTTTGCTTGTTTTGGTTCTCTGGGGTTATGATCTAATTCACCTCTGGCCCATAAAACGGCAGTACCCAATAAAGCTTGTACGGTACCACGTTTTTTTTGCACTCGGTCAAATACTTCGAATCCTCTTTCTATCCGTTTGAGAGATTTATCTACTCGTTTTTCTCTTATCCTTCTTCGAAATTCACTTGCTGGTACAAATCTTTTTGAGTTGGGTTCAGTATCTTTAGACATGATAGAAACTCTACAATATCAAAATAGCATATTTATGCATAGATGTCCATTCACTGGGTTGTCAAATGAGTAGATTTATGCTTTACTGTATATACTGCCATGGATAAAAAACAAGAAGAACCACTATTACATGAATTTAACCAGTCTAACTCCACTTCTCTGTTGTCAAGCACTCTTATTGTTTACCTTCTGGTAGCAATTTTGGTTGGTATTGGAAGCGGATTTGCCCTTTCTAAAACAAAAGGGAAACTAGGGCCGGTCAGTGTAAACAAAATCACCACGACAATGTCAGGAGAAAAAGGAAAAACATACGGCTCTGACGATACCAAAATATACAAAGATTCAACTGAAGGAACCCTTACTGAAGGAGGAATTGGCGGAGAAGGACAATTCCATTTAGTGAGACCAGGAGGAGACAGCCAGAATGTGTACCTTACCTCATCAATTGTGGATTTATCTAAGTTTATAAACAAAAAAATAAAAGTATGGGGAATTACCCAACAAGCACAAAAAGCAGGTTGGTTAATGGATGTAGGACGAGTTCAAGTACTTGAGTAAGTATCAAAAGTACCAAAGGTATCAAATGATTAATAATTAACTAAATATGTGAGCTTTTGATACTTCTGATACCTCTGGTACCTCTGATATTTTTTTACTGAAGATCATGATAAAACTAGATAATGTTACTAAAGTATTCACAACAGGCCATGGATTAACAGATATTACGCTTGCGATAGATAAGGGTGAGTTTGCTTTTTTAGTTGGGCCCACAGGGTCTGGAAAAACCACTTTTTTCCGCCTTCTTATTCGAGAAATGCTTCCGACAAAAGGAGATATCACCGTTGCAGAATATGATTTGATTAAACTACCGAATCGTAAGATCCCTCATCTTCGTAAAAAAATAGGAGTGGTATTCCAAAATCTTAAGTTGTTGTTTGATCGCACTGTTTTTGAAAATATTATTTTACCCTTAGAATTTGTAGGAGAAAAACCACACGTCGCTAAAAAAAAAGTTGAAGAAGTCATGGAACAAGTAGGCATTAGCGTTCACCGAGATAAATTTCCTGTCCAATTATCAGGAGGAGAATTACAACGCGCCGCCATTGCCCGGGCGCTTATTTTATCTCCAGAAATTTTACTGGCAGATGAGCCAACCGGAAATTTAGACCCCGAAACAGGCAAAGAAATTGTAAAATTACTTATGGATATAAATGAAAAAGGTACTACCATTGTTATGGCGACACATAATGAAGAAATCGTAAATAGCATGGCAAAACGCGTGATTGCGTTAGACAAAGGCAGGCTTGTCAGAGACGAAAAGAAAGGAAAATATGGCTCTTCTTAAAACTACGTGGAAACACGTGCGGCGGTCGCCATACCAAGCCCTTGCGGCGGTAATGATTATGTCGCTGACGTTTTTTGTCATTTCTGTATTTACGTTTATTATTGCGGGGACTTCCCGCGTTATTTCGTATTTTGAATCCACCCCTCAAGTGACTGCATTTTTTAAACAAGACTCAAAACTAGAAGATATTGACGCGCTTCGAAAACAGATTGATAGTAGTGGAAAAGCAGCAAAAATTAAATTTGTTTCAAAACAAGAAGCGCTTAAATTATACCGGGAACAAAATAAAAATGACCCGTTGCTTCTTGATTTAGTTACTGAAGACGTATTGCCCTCTTCGTTGGAAGTTTCTACTTACCGCATTGAGGATTTGCAGACGGTATCAGAAATGTTTACTGCCTCTACCGCAGTAGATAAAGTAATTTTCCAAAAGGACGTCGTGGCCAAGCTTACCTCGTTCACCAATGGGTTGCGTACTACCGGGATTGTGCTTATTGGAGTGCTTTCAATGGTTTCCATTTTTCTTATCGTAACTATTATTGGCATTAAACTTTCCCAGAAAAGAGACGAAATTGAAATAATGCGGCTGTTAGGTGCTACCAGTTGGTATATTCGCTGGCCATTTTTGTTTGAGGGAATGTTCTACGGATTTTTAGGCGCATTTTTTGGATTTTTAATCGCAACGGGAATTTTATTATACGCAACACCTTATCTTATGACATTCTTGGGATCAATTCCAGTTTTGCCAGTTTCTCCCATATTGTTATTTGAAATGTTAGCGTTTGAAGCATTGTTGGCGACAATTTTAGGCATGTTTGCAAGTTCTATCGCAGTATTGAGATATCTTAAGTAAACTCACGGATTTATTCGGTTGTTTAACACCTATGTATTTTTATGGTACGAATAAGCATAACAAGGTTAAGAATCATTCTTGGTTGTTTATTGACCTTGCTCATTCTGTTGTTTTTTTCAGTTAACTCGCCTTTTGCAATCAACGCCCAAACTCCTTCACCAACAGATTCAACTACTCCTACTCTATCGCCATCGCCATCACCGTCACCAACATCAACGCCGTCTTCGTCTTCTGAGGATGCGAAAAAGAAACAAGATGAAATTCACCAGTTAGAAGAGAGACTCAATGACTTACAAGGTCAATCAAAAACACTCGCCAATCAAATTGCTGTAATGGATAATCAAGTAAAACTAACCCAACTACGTATTAATGCTACTCGGCGGGAATTACAAGACGTGGTAACCGATATTGAAACAACATCGAGAAAAATCACAAACCTTGAACAATCACTCAGCCAGATAACCAAGGTGTTAATTGGAAGGATTATTGCAACCTATGAAGTTGGGAGTAATCAACCTATTCAGTTACTATTGTCTTCTGGGGATATCTCTGACTTTATCATGCGCGCGAATTATCTTCGTATTGTCCAAGCTCATGATAAACGTCTCATTTATGACACCCAACAAGCAAAAAATGATTATGCAAACCAAAAAGAAATCTTTGAAGCAAAAAGGCGGAAAGTAGAGTCACTTAAAAAACAACTTGAAGCGTATACCGCGCAGTTAGACCAAGAGAAAAAAAGTAAACAAGCGCTTCTAGAAGTGACTAAAAATGATGAAAAACGCTATCAGGATTTACTTGCAAAAGCACGGTCTGAGTACGAGGCTATCCAAGGAATCGTTGCCGGAAATGGAACAGAAACCGAAATTGGTCCGGTAACAGAAGGGAAAGTAATTGCAAGCGTAATTGCTGGTCCGTCGTGTAATTCGAGCGGAGCGCATTTGCATTTTATTGTCAGCCGAAATAGTAGCACAGAAAATCCATTTAACTTTTTACGAAGCGGCGTAAATTTTGAAAATTGTTCGGGTTCATCATGTGGAAGTTCTGACGGTGATTCATTTAGTCCCTCAGGAAACTGGAATTGGCCGCTCGAACCAAGCATAAAAATGTTTCAGGGTTATGGCCAGACCTGGGCAGTGAAGTACACCTATGTTTCGCAAATTTATAATTTTCATAATGGGATAGACATTTTTGGGTCATCACTTGATGTGAAAGCAGTAAAAGACGGAATATTATTCCAAGGAAGTTATGGTGGCGGTGGAGGATGCAGATTGCGATATGTTCGGGTGCATCATAATGATTCGGGGCTTGATACATTCTATCTGCATATTAATTATGTGATGTAATTCTTGATAGAAATTTTCACCCCTATTGCATTCTGCCCTAAAAATTGTACTATGTAAGGAGTGAGAACTCTAACAAATAGTATAGGTTTGTGCTTGTTATTGTTCCTGTTTTTATTCCATGTTCCAGTCAATGTATTTGCTGGTGATGTAGTTATCAATGAATTCTTAGTTGATCCAGATGCTTCTCAATGGGTTGAACTCTATAACAAGAGTCCAAATCCAATTGATATCAGCGGGTGGGTTATTGATGACGATGGCGGTTCACAGAAGTTCACAATCCCTGCAGGAACTACTATCAATCCATTAGAATTGAAAGTATTTGAGAGCAGTTTGTTTAATTTGAATAAAACAAGCCCAGATACTATTCAATTGCTGAATGGTTCATCAATCGAGGATAATTATCATTACGAAACTGGTCCGGGAGAGAATAAGTCCTATGGCAGAATTGGTGATGGTAATGGAGATTGGGGAGTTTTCAGTTCTATAACCAAAGGCGCCAGCAATAGTACCGTAACCCCATTGCCCAGCGCAACACCGACTCAAGTTCCAAGTCCGACAGCTACAGATACTCCTGTTCCTTCAAAAACGCCAATACCTTCAAAAATTCCGACTCCAACAAGAGTACCAACAAGTATTCCAACTGCAAAACCAGTAGCAACTAGTATACCCACTCAAAAAATTGTTTCGGTCAATTCAACTGCAAAATTAACCCAAACCAAAGAAGCAAGCTCTAGCACCCAGCTTTCACGAGCCATTTTAGGCGAACAAACTGCGAGTAGCTCTGCAACCTTAAGCGCAACAATAAAATCTTCTCCTAAGCCAACAAAAATAATAAAAACGCTTGATAGTTCAAAACGAAATATATTTCCGGTACTATTGATTGGGGTAGGTGCTGTGTTTTTGATTGGGTGTGGTATACTTGGGTTTGTTATTTTTAAGAAGAATAATTCTTAGATTTTGTCATTTCGACTGTTTGTCTCCGAAGCTTTATGCGTAGGGACAAGCCTCGAAGTGGCTGAGAAATCCCAGCAAGAATTTCAAATTTCCAATAAATAAGGTACTTTATTTGACATTCCTGGGGGATCTCTCCTCCTCCGTCGTCGAGATGACAAGGCGCTATGAATCAAACAATTACAACAAATTCATTTGAAGAAACTCAGAAGATTGGTGAAGAATTTGTTAAAAGGTTGAACCTTAGTCAAGGGTCAACCTTAGCAAAACGAGATTTAGCAATAGTTATCGCCTTGTATGGAGATTTAGGAAGTGGAAAAACAACATTTGTCCAAGGGCTCGCAAAAGGATTAAGAATTCAGCGACGCATTATTTCTCCGACATTTATAATTATGAGGAGCTATGAAGTTAATTCTCTTAACGTTCCCTCACCCTTTCAGGGAGAGGGCAAGGTCTTCGACGGTAAGCGCAGCCGAATCGGTGAGGGTAAATACGCGAATAAAAACTTACTAAAAAGTTTTTATCATATCGATTTATATCGAACAGAAAATGCCAAAGATATTGAAGGATTGGGAGTAAAAGAATTAATGAAAAATCCTGAAAATATTGCAGCTATTGAATGGTCAGAAAAAATGGGAAGTGCTTTACCCAAAGAGCGAATTGAATTAAAATTTGAGTATCTTACTGAATTTCAGCGAAAAATTACCATATGTCAGAATTTATAACAAAAGCAATTGAAGTGTTAAACTCAGGAGGCATTGTAATCTTTCCAACAGATACGGCATTTGGAATTGGGTGTCGGGTGGATAATGAAAAATCAGTGCGGCGACTGTTCGAAGTTCGAAAACGTCCGCCCACGCAAGCAACACCTGTATTGGTAGATACGGTTAAAATGGCGCAAGAATTGGTAGAACCAATTCCGCAGGATGTGATTGATAAGCTTATTGAGCCTTATTGGCCGGGAGCGTTAACAATCGTTCTGCAAAGCAGAATTGATCGGGTTCCGAGTTTAGTTCGTGGTGGAGCGAATACGGTGGGTGTTCGGATTCCTAATTATTCCATTACTCGAGAAATTATTCGTGGGGTTGGTGCTGGCATTTTAGGTCCATCAGCTAATTTTCATGGAGAAGCTACTCCGTACGAGTTTGAAGACTTAAATCTAGAGTTAGTAAAATTAGTGGACTATGTTGTTCCCGGAGAATGTTCGGTAGGGAATGCGTCAACGGTGATTGATTGTACAGTCACGCCTTGGAAGATATTGCGGCAGGGTGCGATTCAATTAAAATTATGAAAATAATTCTGCTTTGTCATTGCGAGGAACGAAGCAATCTATTTTCTCTTTGCGCCTTTTGGCCATTGCACTTCTTCGCGTTTTACGAGCCAAAAAACTAGATTGCCACGGCTTCTGCGGAAGCCTTGCAAGGACAGGAATATATGAACGCTATTTATATTGACACTTCTGACAATAAAAAAGTTATCGTTAGTTTAAAAGTTCAGGGAGAAGAAGATCGAGTTGAACAAGATATTGGACCGCAAAAGTCTCAAGTTGTATTGCCGCTTATAGAAGAATTACTCAAAAAACACAACCTTACTATTCGCGACATTACTCATATTGAAGTTAACCAAGGACCTGGTTCATTTACGGGACTTCGGGTTGGAGTTTCGATTGCAAATGCGCTTTCGTATTCATTACAAATTCCGGTGAATAACAAGCCAGTTAGAGAGATTGTGGAGCCAGTGTATGAGTGATATACTGATAACGTGACACGATTTTAACGCGTTGTTTGTTCTGTTTCTCGTGTTGCGGCTTAACTTGCCCATGAAAGAATTTTTACATCAGTTATTATTACCACATCATTCAAATAATTATCGTTCGCAACTCCTTCATCATACTTCTTTACTTCTTGTAATTTTTGCTTTCATGGTGGGAGGAATTTTAATTCATGAAGGAAAAACTTCATTTCCTCAGGTGCTTGGGGAATCTACTAATATTCCGAACCAAGAACTTTTCACATTTACCAATTTAAGACGGCAAGAACAAGGTATCCAACCACTCAAAATCAGTGATACGCTCTCCCAGGTTGCTGCCGCAAAAGCTCAAGATATGTTCGCGAAAAATTACTGGGCACATAACGCGCCAGATGGGACAACGCCGTGGTATTTTTTTAAAAAATCAGGATATGATTACGTCTATGCAGGTGAAAATTTAGCGCGAGGATTTACCAATGCACAAAGTATTGTGCAAGCTTGGATGGCAAGCCAAAGTCACCGCGATAATTTGCTGTCCAGAAATTATACCGAGGTTGGTTTTGCGGTACAACAAGGAATACTGAATGGAGAAAATACGATTCTGGTAGTTCAAGAATTTGGGAGTAGAAATGTAAGCCCGAATATTCAGAAAAAAGTGCCTGAAGTACCTCAAACAAAAGCCGCTGCTGCTGCTATTCCAACCATCGTCCCAGTTTCTCAAATTGCCCAAGTAGCTACCCAACAAGTAGCTCAAGCGCAGATTAAACCTTTAATTAACACCAGAACGCTCTCGTGGAATATGTCAACAATTGTATTATCTATCTTTATTTTTGTGCTGTTGCTCGATATGATAATTATTGAACGCAAGAAAATTGTCAGGTTAGTAGGACACAATATAGATCATATGTTCTTTCTGGGTGGTATCTTATTATTTGTATTGTTATTTGCGGGAGGAGTAATTTTATAATGAGCCGTCGCATAAAAAAGCATCTTTGGTATTATATTTCCTTACTGTTCATGCTCAGTTTTGGAATGTTTCTGGCATTACAAGTATCGTTCAGCACAAAACTGCAAGTCAGTATTATTATCACAACAGCTTTTTGGTATGTTTTATGGGGAATTGCGCATCACATTATAGAACATAACTTATCTTCTAAAGTTGTGATAGAATATGTGCTAATTGGTAGTTTGGGGATGAGTATTCTGTTTTTTCTGATAATGGCGATCAAGTAGGTTTATAAATCCGAAGCACGAAATCTAATAAGTTCAAAATGCAAAGTTCAAAATTACTGTTAAAAATTTCAAATTATAAACTTTTAACTAACTGAACGTTTCGTTATTCGAATTTCGGATTTACTGAAAGTTATGAAAGGTGTTATTCTCGCAGGTGGGCTTGGAACTCGGTTGTATCCTTTGACCCATGTAACTAACAAACATTTACTGCCCATTTATGATAAGCCAATGGTGTATTATCCTATCCAAACATTGGTGAATGCTGGAATTACAGAAATTCTAATTGTTACCAGTGGTCCCCATGTTGGCCATTTCTTAGGGGTTTTAAAAAATGGAAAAGATTTAGGGGTTACCCATTTGGAATATGCATATCAAGAAAAGCCGAACGGTGGAATTGCAGATGCGTTGAGTTTGGCAGAAGATTTTGCTGATAATGGGCCAATTACCGTTATTTTAGGTGATAATACAACTGACGCCGATATTACTGAATCTGTCCAGTCATTTAAAGAAGGCGCCGTTGTTTTTTTAAAAAAAGTTTCTGACCCGAAACGATTTGGCATCGCCGTATTTGATAAACAAGATCCTCACAAAATCATTCGAATAGATGAAAAACCAAAAAATCCAGAATCAGAATATGCGGTTACTGGTTTGTACATTTACGACCCCACAGCATTTGATTTTATTCGAGAATGCGACCCAAATTTTGCAGGACGAGGGGAGTTAGAAATTACTCAAGTAAATAATTTCTATATTGAGAAAAAAAAACTTCATTGGAAAGAACTCAAAGGATATTGGAGCGACGCAGGGACTTTTGATAGTTTGTTTGCAGCAAATCAATTTTGGGCAGAACAAAGCCGCCTTGGTTCATCATCTAGTGAAGTTGCCAGTCGAGTTCGAAAAATAGAACATGCAGAGAGAGGAGGAATACGTGAGTAATGTTCGAGTAGAAGACGCAAAAAAAGTCATAACCTATGACCATGTGCGTAATCAAAATGGGTTTCTCATTGAATTATTTAAAGACAAAGAGACAAGCATAAAAACAGAAGCCTATCTCACCGCTGCATCGCCTGGAGCATTTAAGGGATATCATTTACATCGAGTACGAGCAGCGCGCTACATGTGTATTAAAGGAAAAATGAAAATTACCACATACGAACTCGAAAATGGAAAATGGATTCCATCAGAGCATGTGTTAGACTCCAGTACTCCACAACGGTTATTTATCCCAAAAGATGTTGCAACAGGTTTAGAAAATATTGGAGAAGAAGAAGCGTGGCTCATCAATTATCCTGATCCAGCATATGATCCAGATCTCAAGGATGAACAGGTTGAGTACACGATGGAAGAACTCGAAAGAGGAGAGGTGAAGTGAGTCAAGCCACAGTTCCGTGGAAAACAATTTCTAAAAAACAATTACTCCATACAAAATATATTGACGTCTGGGAAGATATTGTTGAGAAACCAGACGGAAAGCATACTTCTTATTTTGTAGTCCGTAAAGAACCATTCAGTATAGTAATTCCCCTTGTTGGAACCGACATTTATATGGTAAGGCAATATCGCTATGCTGTTTCATCAGTTTCATTAGAATTTCCGATGGGATATGTCGCCGGAAAAAATCCCAGGGAAATTGCAGAGATAGAACTCAAAGAAGAAACTGGCATAACAGCTAAGTCACTTAAGGAATTAAGCAAATTTTGGCTTGCAAAGGGATTTACGAATGAAGTAGGATATATTTATCTTGCGGAAGATTTAACGTTCGGTACGCCACAGCCTGAAGAGGGAGAATTTATAGATATTGAAAAATATAGTGTTGCAGAGATAGGCCAAAAAATTATGAGTGGAGAGATTATTGACGGCTCAACAATTGTAGCGTATCATTTCCTCGAGAAATATCTGCAAAAATGAAAAGCACTCAAATCCTTTCAGTCAGGAAGTATTGTAAAAGCTCATGCGCATATATTTTTAGCTCGCGATTTATCGTTCGGTGAATCAACCCCAGAGGAGAGTGAGGACATTGAGATGATAAAACTTCCACTCGTAGAAGCAGTAGAAAAAGTGCTTAGTGGTGAAATACATGTATATCCAAGCGTGACAAGTATTCTGTTAATTGATAAACTATTACAAAAGGGAAAACTATGAAACTATTAGTTACCGGGGGCGCAGGGTTTATTGGCTCTAATTTTTTGCTGTATTGGATGAAAGAGCATCCTGAAGATGTTGTCATCAATGTTGACAAACTTACGTATGCGGGGAATTTAGAAAACCTGAAAGAAGTTCAACAAAATCCAAATTATTCATTTGTCCATGCAGACATTACCGATGCAACTGCGATGCAAAAAGCAATGGACGGAGTTGATATCGTTGTTCACTTTGCTGCAGAAACCCACGTAGACCGTTCGATTCTTGAGCCGTCTCAATTTGTAATGACCAATGTTATTGGTACCCAAGTTTTATTAGATGCGGCCCTAAAACAACAGGTAAAGCGGTTCCATCACGTATCAACCGATGAGGTCTTCGGGGCGCTCTCTTTGGATGATTCGAATAAATTTACTGAACAAACAATATATAACCCCAGAAGTCCCTATGCAGCAAGTAAAGCCGGGTCAGATCATTTTGTTCGCGCATACTACACTACCTATCAACTCCCGGTCACTATTACGAATTGTTCGAATAATTTTGGCCCTTATCAATTTCCAGAAAAATTTATTCCCCTCGCAATTACGAATGTATTAGAAGGCAAAAAAGTTCCGGTATATGGTGATGGGTTGTATGTTCGGGATTGGTTGTATGTAGAAGACCATTGCCGGGCAATTGACGCAGTTTTACAAAAAGGAAAAATTGGCGAAACATATTGTGTTGGTGGAGTTACCGAAGACGTTAATAACTTAAATGTGATACAAAAGATTTTGAAAATTTTAGGAAAAGGTGAAGATATGATTGAGTATGTCAAAGACCGGCCAGGACACGACAGACGGTATGCAATTGATTGGACAAAAATTCAAACAGAATTAGGCTGGCAACCATTGCATAGTTTTGATGAATGGCTTGAAAAGACAACCCAATGGTATAAAGACCATCAAGAATGGTGGCAACATATTAAATCGGGGGATTATAAAGATTATTACAAAAAACAATATGAATCATGAACAATCTGATAAAAAACCACATATCCTTGGAGTTGGCATAAGCGGTCTAGTTGGGTCTCGTATTGCCCAACTTCTTTCTCTTCAATATGACTTTACCAATTTAAGTTCAGAAACTGGTATTGACATTACCAAAACAGAAACACTTCATGGAATTTCAGACAAAGATGATTACAAAGTCCTCTTGCTCCTTGCTGCAAAAGCAGATGTGGATAGGTGTGAGCAAGATAAATCGCTTGGACAACAAGGACCTGCGTGGCAAATTAATGTTCAGGGCGTTCAAAATATCATTGACGCATGCAAAGTACATAACAAAAAAATAGTTTATATCTCAACAGATTTTGTCTTTGATGGGGAGAACACTCCTCAAGGTGGATATAGTGAAGAAGATACGCCTCATCCACTTAATTGGTATGCGGAAACAAAATATCAAGCAGAACAAAAAGTGCAAGAATCTGGGTTACCTTATATTATAATGCGAATTGCGTATCCGTACCGGACAGCTTTTGATAGTAAAAAAGATTTTGTGCGGTCAATAAAAGACCGTTTACAAGCACATCAACCAATTCAAGCAGTAACTGATCATATGATGACGCCGACTTTTATAGATGATATTGCCTATGCATTTGATTCCCTTCTGAAAAACAATGCGACTGGCATATACCACGTCGTAGGGAGTTCATTTATCAGTCCTTATGACGCGAGTATCACAATTGCTCAGCATTATGGTTTAGATCAATCATTAATTAGCAAGACTACGCGTTCAGAGTTTTTTCAAAATAGAGCACCCCGACCGTTTAATTTATCGATAAAAAATGATAAAATACAAAGACTAGGTGTTCAGATGAAGAGTTTTGAAGAAGGGTTGGAAGAGATGAAGCGTCAATCAAATTTCAAATAATACCAATTTCAAATATCAAATATCCAAGGTACTTTATTTTTATTTGACATTGGAAATTAAACTAATATGACTATCACATTCGTTGGTCACGGTTACGTTGGTCTTGTTACAGCAGCAGTATTTGCTGATTTGGGAAATACGGTGTGGGTAATAGGACATACGCCGGAAAAAGTTGAAAACCTCAAAAAAGGGATAATTCCCATCTATGAACCTGGATTGCAAGAACTGGTTAAACGGAATTTACAAGCCAAACGTCTATTATTTACGCTCGATTATACCCCAGCAATTCGTTCTTCAGATGTAGTTTTTATTGCAGTTGGAACTCCCCCAAAACCAACCGGAGAAGCAGATTTATCAGTTGTGTTTGATGTGGCAAAAAAGGTTGGCGAACATCTTGATGGGTATACCGTCGTTGTTACCAAAAGTACGGTACCAGTTGGAACAAATCGCAAAGTTCAAAAAATTCTTGAAGCACATAAGCCTCAAAAGGCCACATTTGATGTTGCATCTGTCCCTGAATTTTTACGTGAGGGGCAGGCAATTAATGACACGCAACACCCGGACAGAGTTGTAATTGGCACAGATACCGATAAAGCGAAAGATACGCTCGTTGAATTGCATAAACCAATTATTACCGAAGGAACAACTGAAGTCCACGTTGTACTTACCAATGTTGAGACTGCAGAAATGATAAAGTACGCAGCCAATGCATTTTTGGCAACCAAAATTTCTTTTGCCAATGCAATTGCGGAACTTTCAGAAAAATGTGGCGCAGATGGACTACGCGTTTTGGAAGGAATTGGGTTGGATAAACGAATTGGTTCATCATTTTTATCTCCAGGCGCCGGATATGGCGGGAGTTGTTTCCCCAAAGACGTAAAAGCATTAATCGCAATTGCCCAGTCATATGATTATGACTTTAAACTCCTCAAAGATGTTGAAGAAGTAAATAAACAAGCAATGCTGAGAATGGTCCAAAAAACAAAAAAATTACTCAAGGGAGAAATAAAAGGAAAGACTATTGGAGTTTTAGGATTATCGTTTAAACCCGACACCGATGACATGCGTGATGCCCCATCAATTACAGTTATTGCCCAACTTCATGAAGACGGCGCAAAAATAAAAGCCTATGACCCCATTGCAAGGGAAAACGCAAAACGCAAACTCCCCGCGATTGAATTTACTACAAATGCATATGATGCAGCAAAAGATGCAGATTTGCTTATCATCATGACTGAATGGAATGAGTTTATGCAGCTCGATTTGAAAAAAATGAAAAAACTCCTCAAACAACCAATTATTCTCGATGGAAGAAACATCTATGACCCCGAGAAAACAAAAGCGCTGGGGTTTGTCTATCAAGGGGTAGGGAGATAAAATTTTAAATTCGAAATCCGAATATCGAAATATTCTGTTAGTTCAAAGTTCAAATTACAGTTAAAAATTTCAAATTATAAACTTTTAACTTTAAACTGTAACTTTTAATTTTGCACTTTGCGTTTTGAACTTATTAGATTTCGTACTTCAAATTTCGAATTTTTGCATTATGTCTCAAAAAGTTCTTATTACTGGTATTTCCGGATTTGCAGGTAGTCATTTAGCTGAATATCTTGTTTCACAAAAACGGTATGATATCACGGGTACATACCTTTCTGAATCAAGCCTCAAAAATCTTTCAAATATTAGAGATAAGGTTCAACTTACTCAAATAGACCTTACCAACGCAGATGCGGTCTCAAAACTTATTACCTCTGTACGGCCTGACCTCTTGTTTCATTTAGCTGCGCTTCCGTCGCCGGCGGGAAGTTATAAAAATCCAACACAATATTTGCAAAATAATATTAATGCAGAAGTTAATCTGTTAGAAGCCTTGAAAAATGAACAAATGACCTCAACTCGGGTACTTGTTATCTCTTCTTCAGAAATTTATGGTTTGGTAAGTACAGGAGATTTGCCGATTGATGAAGACACACCGTTAAAACCAGTAAGTCCATATGGCGTTTCAAAAATAGCGCAGGATTATTTAGGATTGCAATATTTTCTCGCGCATAAATTATCCATAGTCCGTAGCAGACCTTTTGGGCATTTAGGGCCGCGGTTATCAGAGCAATTTGTAGCCTCTGCATTTTCAAAAAAGATTGCAGAAATTGAGAAACAAAAGCGAGAACCCGTCCTGACTGTTGGAAATTTAGAAGCTAAACGTGATTTAACTGATGTCAGGGATATGGTGAAAGCATACGAATTACTTTTAGTAAAAGGAAAGCTTGGGGAAGTATATAATATTGGCTCAGGAGTTTCTTATAAAATAAAAAATTTATTAGATATGTTGTTATCTTTTTCTGAGGTAAAAATAACTATAAAAACAGATTCAGAATTATTTCGTCCCAATGATATCCCTGAGTTACTGTGCGATAACACAAAAATGTCGAAACTCACTGGTTGGAAACCAACAATTCCAATTAAAGAATCATTAAAAGATACACTGGACTATTGGAGGTCGATAGTTTAAAATAAAACATATGAAAAAGGCCCTTGTTACGGGAATTACTGGCCAAGATGGGTCATATCTCGCAGAGCTTCTTTTAGAAAAAGGATATAAAGTTTACGGACTTACTCGACGAACCAGCACCGTTAACCTCGAGCGTATCAAACATATTCAAGAAAGAGTGGAATTAATTCAAGGAGATTTGCTTGACCAGAGTTCTCTCAGTGAAGCTATTTCTGTATCAGAACCAGATGAAGTGTATAATTTAGCGGCGCAATCATTTGTAAAAACTTCTTGGAACCAACCGGTACTCACCGGAGAATTTACGGCACTCGGAGTTACGAGAATGCTTGAGGCGATTCGTTCAGTAAATCCTAAAATCAAATTTTATCAAGCTTCTTCATCTGAAATGTTTGGAAAAGTCACTCAAACTCCACAAAAAGAAACAACTCGTTTTTATCCACGTAGTCCGTATGGTGTTGCAAAAGTGTATGGACATTATCTTACCGTAAACTATCGGGAAAGTTTTAATATGTTTGCATGTTCTGGAATTTTATTTAATCATGAATCCCCACGCCGAGGTTTAGAATTCGTTACTCGAAAAATAAGCCACGCTGTTGCCCGTATCAAATTAGGAAAACAGAAAAAATTAGAATTGGGAGATTTAATGCCAAAACGCGATTGGGGTTTTGCCGGAGATTATGTTGAAGCGATGTGGTTAATGCTCCAGCAAGAAGAGCCAGATGACTATATTATCTCAACTGGTGAAAATCATAGCGTTCAAGAATTTGTTGAGCTAGCATTTCAAGCAGTTGACATTGACGATTGGAAAAAATATGTTGATGCGAACAAAAAAGAACATATGCGGCCAGCAGAGGTTGATTACCTTATTGGAGATTACAGTAAGGCAAAAAAGGTACTTGGTTGGGAACCAAAAACGAGTTTTAGGCAACTCGTTGAAATGATGATAAAAGCTGATCTGGAAATGGAGAAAAGGAGTTCTTAAGCAATATGCAGGAAACTGTTTTGGTTGCCGGTGGAGCTGGATTTATTGGTTCTCATCTCTGCGAATCCCTCTTAAACCAACAATACCATGTTTTGTGTGTTGACAACCTAACCACCGGAGATAAAAAAAATATTGAACCTCTTTTACAGCAAGAGCACTTTAAATTCATTGAACACGATATAATACAACCATTGGACAGCACAAAATATCAGGGAGAAAGTATCCATTATATTTTTCACCTTGCTTCTCCAGCATCTCCCAATAAAAATAGTCGACGGAGTTATATTCAAAAACCATTTGAAACCCTATTAGTTAATTCAACTGGAACCTATCATTTATTGGAACTTGCGCAAAAACAGAACGCAAAGTTTCTGTACGCCTCAACCTCTGAAGTCTACGGTGATCCACAAGTTTCTCCTCAACCAGAAACATATCGCGGCAACGTAAGCCCCAATGGCCCTCGTTCGGTATACGACGAAGCGAAAAGATTTGGTGAAGCCTGTACCATGGCATTTGTCCGCGAGCATAATATGGACGCACGTATTGTTCGTATCTTTAATACTTATGGTCCCCATATGCAAAAAGATGATGGTCGGCTCGTCTCAAATTTTATCAACCAAGCTCTGGTAAACCAACCGATCACCATTTATGGAGAAGGAAAGCAAACAAGGAGTTTTTGTTATGTTTCTGATATGGTAAGGGGATTAGAAAAACTCATGTTTACCGGAAATACAAAAGGAGAAGTTGTAAACTTAGGAAATCCAGATGAACGAACGGTTTTAGATATGGCTCATCTTATCAAACAACTCACTCAATCATCTTCAAAAATCGTGTATCAACAATTGCCAGAAGATGATCCAATGCAACGAAAACCAGATATTTCAAAAGCAAAACACTTGCTTGATTGGAGCCCATCTGTTACGCTAGAGGAAGGACTCAAAAAGATAATAGAATACTTTAAAAATTTCAAATAAATACCAATTTCAAATATCAAATATCCAATAAATAAGGAACTTATTTGAAATTTGACATTTGAAATTTGACATTTGAAATTTTATGAAAGTTGTCATCATCCTTCCCACATTTAACGAGAAAGAAAATATTGAGAAGATTATCACCATTCTCGAACAAAAAATTTTCCCTACCATCAAAAACCACGAAATGCATATTTTAGTTGCCGATGATAATTCTCCTGATGGGACCGCAGAAGAAGTAAAAACCCTCATGAAAAAATGGGACAATCTTGACCTGAACCAAGGAGAAAAGAAAGGGTTGGGAGCCGCATACATTCGAGGAATGACGTATGCCATTGACCATATGGGCGCGGACGTTATGTTTGAAATGGATGCAGACGGGCAGCACGATCCCACAAAAATTTCTGAATTTTTGAAAAAAATTGATGAGGGAGCAGATATGGTAATTGGGACTCGGTATAGTGAAGGTGGTTCTATTCCAGAAAATTGGCCTCCTCAACGAAAAGCTTTCTCAACTGTTGCAAATTTATTAGTACGGACGATATTCATGAGGTTTTCCACTCACGATTGGACTGGCGGGTACCGTGCGCTTAAGAAAGAAGTTTTTTTGAAAGAAAAAACAGAACTTGAAAAATATAACGGGTATATTTTTCAAATTTCATTTTTGCACAAAACATTACGGGATGGATTTAAAGTTGCAGAAGTGCCATTTCATTTTGTCGATCGAACCTTAGGAAGATCAAAAATAGCCCCACTAGGGTACATTTTTGATGTATTATTTTTTGTAATAACTACCCGAATTAAAGAACTCGAGCGAGTTATTAAATTTTTAATTGTAGGAGGAAGCGGTTTTGTCGTTCAATTAATAGCGCAAGAACTTTCAGTGCGGTTCGGAGCAAGTAATGAATTAGGAGTTGGTATTGGCGCAGAAACAGCAATTATTTCAAATTTTTTGTGGAACCATTTTTGGACATTTCAGGACACCAAACAAATTAAAGAAAGTTCTAACTTTTTCATGAAGCTTATAAAATTTAACATTACTTCACTCGGAGCAATTTTTATCCAAGTTATTGCGGTATGGGTTGCTCAGCAAATTCTGGGCCCATCAATCCATGTGTTATCATATACCATACCTACTCGAATTGTGGTTTTATTCCCGACAATTATATTGTTAGTTATTCCATTAAATTATCTGATATATAATAAAATTATCTGGAAAACACAATATCTAAAGCATGAAAAAAATCTTCAAAAATAAGGAAAATATATTTCTTATTATTCTACTTCTTCTTGCTGCATTCCTAAGACTCTATAAAATAGGAGATTACATGACTTTTTTGGGTGATGAAGGAAGGGATGCTCTTGTCGTCTATGATATTTTGCATGGAAATTTAACTCTGCTTGGCCCAACATCATCAGTTGGGGGATTTTTCTTAGGTCCCATCTACTACTATTTTATGGCTCCATTTCTATGGTTATTTCAGTATGATCCAGTTGGCCCTGCAGTTATGGTTGCTCTTTTTGGTGTTGCTACGGTATGGCTAGTATATAAAGTCGGGAGCGAATTTTTTAATCGATATGTTGGGTTATTGGCCGCATTATTTTATACAATTTCACCATTAGTAATTGCCTATTCTCGTTCTTCATGGAATCCAAATCTTATGCCATTTTTTGCCTTGTTAACAATGTATTTACTTTACAAATCTGTTAAAAATAATTCACGTATATTATTGGTAATGTGCGGAATACTATTTGGCATCCTGATGCAATTACATTATATCGCGGTATTCGTAGGAGTGATTATCGCGGCGTATTTATTGGTAACAAGGATTTTTCTTTTACAAGGGGACTCCGTAAAAGAAACAGTGAGTAAATTACTCAAGGATTACGTGTTGTTTGGTGTTGGATTTATTATTGGATGGTCACCATTTTTAGCATTTGAAATTCGGCACGGGTTTCCAAATATTCAAAGTATTCTCAAATTTGTATTTCATTCAGGAGAGACGGGCGGAGGAAACCAACTTTTTATGAATATATGGAATGTGTTCTTTCGACTCTTTGCGCGGTTACTCACCAATTATCCCTCACCCGAACAAATATCAGTATATGATTCTCACGTTTCAATTAATTTAATAGATTCTTCAATTAAAATTCCAGTACTCTATTTGTTTATTTTTACCTTGATTATTGCATTGGCAAGCACCGGGCTATTTTTATACCAGAGTTTTAAAACAATCAAAAACAAAGAGCCCAAAGTTTTAAGAATAACTCTTCTAACGGTGTGGTTTATATTAGGTATTTTTATTTTTGGTTTTTATAAAAAAAATATTTATGATTATTATTTAGGATTTATGTACCCACTACCATTTTTTTTCCTAGGAAATTTTTTGGTGAAAATATATCAAGGCTCTAAAAAATTTCCTTCTTTGATTACAAAAAGTATAGTATATACATTCATAATCCTTTTCGTAATTTTAAACCTATCAGGATTACCATTCCGTTTTGCCCCTAACAGACAAAAAGCACAAGTGGAAGATATTTCAAAATTTATATTGTCAAAAACAAATAAAAAACCATTTAATTTTGCGTTATTAACGTTAGGAAATTCTGACCATGCATATCGATATTTCTTTAAAATTAATGGGAAAGACCCAGTTGTTATTCAAAATGCACAATTAGATCCAAAACGAAAATCTGTTACCGACCAATTACTTATTATTTGTGAAGATGCTAACTGTAAACCCTTAGGCGCGTCGTTATGGGAAGTTGCAGGATTTGGAAGGGCAGAAATTGCAGACAAGTGGAATGTAAGTGTAGTGAAGGTGTACAAACTTATCCACTATAATAAAAATAATTGACAGTTCAATAAAAATAGCTTAAACTATCACTTGATTGGTATAAGTTTAAAATCTTATAGTATCCTCCTATGATCAAGTTTTCCAGACGTGAAGATTATGCTGTTATTTTGGTGAATAAACTTGCTAAGGAGTATGATAAGCGATTAGTCCCCCTTTCTGAAGTTGCGAAAGAGTACAACATATCAGTATTGTTCCTTCGCAATTTAGCGAATGAGCTTCGTTTGGCAGGGGTAATTAAAGCTGTAGAAGGTAAGAGTGGTGGATATTTTTTAGAAAAAAATCCTGAGACTTTAAAAATGGGAGAAGTACTGAAAGTATTTTCTAAGGAATCAATTTTCCAGTGTTGTCCAACAGGAGCAAAAGCAAAAAACCAACGTCATTGTCCAAAAGAAAGTTACTGTGAAGCAGGAAATATTTGGAGACAACTGAACAAAGAATTTTTGGACAAGATTTATAATTTGAGTTTAAAAGAATTTATGGAATACAAAGCAAAATCCTAAATTCCCATATCGTCATCCTGATTATGAAAAACACTTTAACTGTTAAAAATCTTTACGCTTCAACGGCTCAAAAAGAAATTCTCAAGGGAATTGATTTAGAAATAAAAAGTGGAGAAGTGCATGCCATCATGGGACCAAATGGTGCTGGAAAAACAACATTGGCAATGAGCCTCATGGGTCATCCAAATTACAAGTGCAAAGTTCAAAATGCAAAGTTCAAAATTAATGATGATGACGTAATTAGTCTGACGCCGGAGGAAAAAGCAAAACGAGGGTTGTTTGTGTCATTTCAACATCCAATAGAAATTACAGGAGTTTCTGTTTTAGCTTTTTTACGAACAGCGTATAAAGAATTACATCCCGATGAAAAAATCCCCTTATCACAATTCAAGGAAACAGTAAAAGAAGCTTTAAAAAGTGTTCAGTTAGATGAAAGTTTTATGCAGCGTTCAGTGAATGAAGGATTTTCTGGAGGAGAAAAAAAACGGGTTGAAATTGCGCAAATGCTCGTGTTAAAACCCAAGTTTGTAATTTTGGATGAAATTGACTCTGGGCTTGATGTTGATAGCTTAAAGACAGTTGCAAAAATAGTCAGTTTGGCAGTTAAAAAATATAATATGGGAGTTCTTATGATTACCCATTATCAGCGGATTTTACACTTTGTAAAACCGAATTATGTTCATGTTTTAATTGATGGAAAAATTAAAAAATCAGATGGTATGAGTTTAGTTCGTATCATAGAAAAGGATGGCTATGCAGCAATTTGACGTAAATTACGAGTTTGGATTTCATGATAAACAAAAACCGTTTTTCTCATCGAAAAAAGGACTCTCAGAAAGTGTTGTCAATGAAATTTCCTACATGAAAAAAGAGCCAGAATGGATGCGGCAAATTCGTTTAAACGCACTTAAAATTTTTTATGCGAAACATATGCCACCATGGGGAGCAGATTTAAGCAAATTGAATTTCGACAATATTTTTTATTATGTAAAACCGACTGATAAACAAGGACGTAGCTGGGATGAAGTTCCGCAAGAGATAAAAAATACGTTTGATAAAATTGGGATTCCGGAAGCAGAAAAAAAGTTCTTAGCAGGGGTGGGCGCTCAATATGATTCTGAAGTTGTCTATCACAGCGTTTCAAAAATGCTTGAAAAACAAGGAGTTATTTTTGTTGACACAGATACTGCTATTCAAAAATACCCAGAATTAGTCAAAGAATATTTTGGAAAAATTATTCCACCAGGTGACAATAAATTTGCTGCATTAAATACTGCTGTTTGGTCGGGAGGAAGTTTTATTTATGTACCAAAGGGAGTCCATGTCAAATTACCTCTGCAGGCATATTTTAGAATTAACGCAAAAAACATGGGACAATTTGAACGGACATTAATTTTGGCAGATGAAGGTTCATATGTTCATTATGTAGAAGGATGCACTGCTCCAATTTATACGACCGATTCTTTACATTCTGCCGTTGTTGAAATTCTCGTTAAAAAAGGCGCACGGGTTCGATATACAACCATTCAAAACTGGAGCAAAAATGTTTATAACTTAGTTACCAAACGAATGTTTATAGAAGAAGAAGGATTTGGGGAATGGATTGATGGCAACCTTGGTTCACAAGTTACGATGAAGTATCCGTCAGTATTTTTAAAAGGTCGAAAAGCCCGTGGTGAAGTTTTATCTTTAGCATTTGCCGGAGCTGGGCAACACCAGGATGCTGGAGGAAAAGCAATTCATTTAGCTCCAGAAACAAGTTCAGTTATTTCCTCAAAGTCAGTTTCTAAAGATGGAGGACGTACATCGTATCGTGGGTTATTGAAAGTTATTAAGGGCGCAGAGAATAGTAAATCAACAGTTCGATGTGATGCGTTAATTTTAGATGATAAAAGTCGTTCAGATACCTATCCAACCATGGATATTTATGAAGAACGGGTGACCATTGGCCATGAAGCCGCAGTATCGCGAATTGGGGAAGAGCAACTATTTTATTTTCAAAGCCGCGGAATTCCGCAAACCCAAGCAGAAGTAATGATTGTGAATGGTTTTATAGAACCAATTGTTCGCGAGTTGCCAATGGAATATGCTGTGGAGCTAAATCGATTGATTCAGTTAGAGATGACTGGAGCTGTGGGATAAAATGTGTTGCTGGTACTGTCACCAGTTTCCTTCCCGTCAGTGCTCGCCCTAGTATTCCTTCAGAATAACGGGCTGCGCTGCCAGGAACCCTTCCACTGGTGCCACCCGCATTATTTGTATTAAGAAACAAATTGTGGTTTAATGTATGAAACAAATTGATGTTGTTGTAAAAAAAAATGAAGAAAAAATTTTGCCTTTTGTGTGGATTGATGGTGATGAACCAGAAATTTCTGTAAACGCCCGGCTTGTTGGTGAAGGAGCGAACTTACAATTAGTTGGAATTTTTTTGGGAACTTCTACCAGTTCTGTGATTTTTAATACTCATGTTTCTCATGAAGCATTGCGTACTAAAAGTTTTACGAATATTCGTGGAGTATTTTTAGATAGAGCTGCGTTTAATAATGATGGGATGGTTTATATTCAAAAAGGGGCAAAAGGAGCGGATGGATATTTTGCGTCAAAAATTTTATTATTTGATGATGCAAAAGGGAGAAGTGTTCCTTCATTAGAAATTGATGAAAACGAAATTAAAGCTGGACATGCGTCAACTGTTGGACGGCCGGATGCGGAGCAATTATTTTACTTAAGAAGTCGCGGCCTTTCTGAAAAAGAAGCAGAGAAATTAATTATCTCAGGATTTTACGAACCAATTTTAGTAAAACTTCCTAAAGACCAACAGGCTTCTGTCAGACAGCACCTGCAAAAAATACTTCAATGAAAAGCTTTAAAAAAGATTTTCCAATCTTTCAGCAAACTATAAATGGCCATCCGTTAACTTACTTAGATTCTGCTGCAACTTCTCAAAAACCTCAGGGAGTTATCGATGCGGTTAACCATTTCTATGAAACGTATTATTCCAATATTCATCGTGGATTGTATCCTATTGCCGAAAAAGCTACTAGTTCTATAGGAAAAGTTAGAGAACAAATTGCTGAATTTATTCATGCAAAAAAATCATCAGAAATTGTGTTTACTCATGGTACTACAGAAGGAATAAATATTCTTGCGCATGGACTCAGAAGTTCTATCCAAAAAGATGACGCAATTCTTATTACTGAAATGGAACATCATTCAAATATTATTTCATGGCAGCAACTCGCAAAAGAAAAAAATGCGCATTTGTTTTATATCGCTATTAGCGATACTGGAGAATTAACGGATGAGATTAAAGATGAACATGATAAGATTGTATATCACAGCGTCCAAGAAATTCCGAACTTGAAAATTATTTCAATGACACATGTTTCGAATGTATTAGGAACAGTGAATCCTGTTAAAGATATTTTCAATCGAATCAAAACTTATAATCCACAGGTCATAACTATTGTAGATGCTGCTCAGTCTGTTCCTCATATGCCAATTGATGTCCAAGATTTGGATTGTGACTTTCTGGTTTTTTCTGGCCATAAAATGTTTGGTCCTTCGGGGATTGGAGTTCTCTACGGCAAAAAGGAACAATTAGATCAGCTCGAGCCATTTATCTACGGAAGCCAAATGATTCGAGATGTTACCAAGAGATCAGCTTCATGGAATGAGGTTCCTCATAAATTTGAATCAGGTACGCTGCCTTTAGAAGCTATAATAGGGTTAGGTGCGGCAATTGAGTATATATATAGCATAGGTACAGAAACTATTCAAAAACATGATAAAGAACTTATCCAATATGCATTTTCCCAATTGCAGAGCATAAAAAATGTTCAAGTGTATGGACCTCAATCGGTAGAACAACGTAGCTCAATCATTTCGTTCACAATTAATGGTATACATCCCCATGATATTGCCCAAATTTTAGGTGATATCGGTATTTGTATCCGCGCTGGTCATCATTGCAGCCAGCCGCTACATACGCGCTTAGGGATTCCTGCGACAGCGCGCGCGAGTTTTTATTTATATAATGATAGAGAAGATATCGACAGATTCGTAGAAGGAATACATAAAGTTAAAAGAGTATTTCAGGAGACATGACAAAATTATTATTATGTATCGCAGTAATACTTATTACTGGTTTTGGACTTTATTATTACAAAGGAAAAGAATCACTCTCAATTATAAAAAAACCACATGACCCAATCAAAACACAAATGATACCGAGCGACGAAATTAGATATATTCCCATTGGTGATTCATATACGATTGGCGCTGGAATTGATCCAAGCCGAAATTATCCTTCATTATTGACTACCCATTTGAAAGAGCAAGGATATAATATAACTCTTCTTGCAAATCCTGCGGTTTCTGGTTATTCAACTCAAGATGCAATAGCAACAGAACTTTCAGTTTTTGAACAATTAAATCCAAATTTTGCAACTATTCTTTTAGGCGCAAATGATATTGCTCAAGGAATAAGTTCAATTACATTTAAAAATAACCTGATTGTACTTTTTGATCGGATGCTTGCCAAACTGGGTAACAAACGATTACTGGTATTAACGATTCCAGATTTTTCCATTACTTCATACGGAAAACAAAATAACTATCGCGGAAATATTGCTCTGGCTATTTCTGAAAGAAATAATATTATTAAACAAGAAGCGCAATCGCGGGGGTTAAAAGTAGTTAATTTGTTTGAATTATCTCAGGAAATGGAAAATGACCAAACATTGATTTTAGATGATGGGTTACACCCGTCAGCAAGAGAATATGAAAAGTGGGAACAAAAAATATTTCCTGTTGCTGTACAAGTTCTTACACAATGAACGCAAAGTGAAAAAATACTACCAAAAAACTCCCTCAAATTCCTCATTTAACAATTCCTCTCGTCACTTGTTTTATATTTTTTACTTTTTACTTTCTACTTTCTACTCTATACTTTCACTCGTAAAACATACCCATTTTTTAACTGAATATGATTTAGGAATTGAAGACCAAGTTGTATGGAATTATAGTAGATTTCAAGTTCCTATTCTTACCGCGGTTTTTGTATTTTCTCGAAACAGGACAAAATTATGGACGGTCGTCGCATTTTTTCTTGCAATTATCTGCAAAGAAGATGAGCGCTTTTAACAGTCCTCATCGGTTTTATATTTAATAGGAATTTTTGGTATTTATTATCCGCATTTTAGTTCTGGTTACAGGTTCCAAAATAACGGAGGACTATTATCAAACCTCAATCTGATTGACTTTTATAGCACTTCTGAAAAACGGGAAGTGATTGGATATTCACTTGCGTGGTTTGGATTTTTACCATTACTGTTTCCTTTTGTATCTTATTCCAGCAATTGGAGATTTAGCTCATTATCTCAAGGATTATTTATGCATTACCGTATGTCCTTGTCAGTGTTGTTAATATGGCCCACAATTCTTGTTCTTTCAAAATATAAAAAATTACAGCATCCGGGAATTGGAATTTATTTATATGATATGCGCTTTCATTATTCAATATGTATTACACTTACCGTTAAGCTACTTGACAAAAAGTTGGTTTTGGAAAGAACCAGAAAGTGTCAAACATATCAATCATGTCCTTTCATTTTTGCCAAAGGACGCATCGGTAGTTTCGTAAAATAATATAACATCTCATATTACGCATCGAAAAAATATTTTTACGCTTTGGCCACAAACAAGGACCGAAGATAAACAAATACAGTGTGGTGAAAAAACATGTCACTGGTTTCACTGGGTTGATAGTCCCAAATATTTGATTGTTGATACGTCACCAGATTGGGATATCCGACACTTTTTAGCGAATAGAGAAGATTTTGTAAAGGGCTACAAAATTTAGAAAAAGCTGGTGTGATTAAAGAGTACAAACAAGAGGGGAATGCAGTGTTATATTTAGTATTAAAGAAACCCTTTATTTAAACTGAGGAAATCCATTCTTAACGTAGTTTGCAAAAACATCTGCAATGGGCTTACGATTTTCTCCATTAAATAATCCGGCATCAACAATTTTATCTCCCACAAAAAAATCAGCCCATCCAGTAAACCAGGTATCACCAAAATAAGTAATTCCAGGAAGCATAGGATATCCTTCTTCGCGTAAAGTGACAACTCCATCGTATGCATCTTCAAATAAGAGTTTTGCATACTTATCTGTATCTCTATTAAATTCCATATGGAGTAAGACTGGATATTCTAATTCTTCACAGTACTCTTTAATTACTTCTACAAAGTGAGATGGACTGTCATCAGATCTAAATGAAAGATCATTTGGGACGTCACAGCCTTTCCAATCAGAAATACAACTAGGATAGTGGTCAATTCCTAACACTGTATATTCTCTCAATTTTTTTCCTTCTTCCATAAACCATTCATATTCTTCTTGAGCCATACCGTGTTGTAATAAAAACTCTTTACTTCTTTCGTTGTGATGTCCAAACATTAAACTTGTTGGAATAAATTTCTTAAATTCATTAAAGTCTTTTACTGCTTGCTTGGTTTTTTCACTTGCATCTTGAGTAGCATATCCACGTCCCATACTTTCATTAATGATAAATATAGGTGGGTTAGTTTCTCGTACTGACAAAATACGTTGGCGTGCGAGGATACTTGCCTGAGAAATATGTTTCGCAGCAATCACAAATGCTTTATTATCATTTTTTAATCCTTCGTTAAACCATCCAAATAGTGTCGACCACTCTACGGTAGGATATGGTTCATTCGCAACATCAATAATATTCACCTGCGGATATCTTTTTGCATATGCTTCTGCATAATCTGCATAGTTTTCAGGAAATTTTGGGTTTTGGAAAAAAGAAGTTTCAGGATTTTCTTTATGTTCCCATTCACCAATTCCAAAATGAAGCAAGTTTCCAATTGGTATTAAATTTCTTTTTAAACATCCATCAATTGCCCTATCGAGAAATTCCCAGTTATATTTATGTGGGCCGAGGTGCACAAAAGAATACCCTTCAGTAACTCTCACAAACAGAGGACCATTTGACGGATCAAGGCTTCTAATATTATCTAAGCGGCGATCAAGATGAGTATATGCATCATCACCCGATTTTAATTGATTGACTCGTTGGTTACGTTCCGTGACCCACATATCTGCTGGTTCAAAACCTGTCCCAAAGAATCCTCTTTGGGGGAGCACATCTTCAATGCGCTTTTTTAGGAGTAGTGTTTCATGAGGCCATAATTTTTTTCGTTCTTCTGTAGTCATAGTCGTTATGTTATTTTAGCACAATTTTAAAGCCAAATAATAAGATGCATGATATAATTGACCCCATGAATGACATGTATCGTGAGGAAATTCTAGAACATTACCGTGAGCCGCAAAATTTTGGAACGCTTAACCATTGTTCAATTTCTTCCAAGCAAACAAACCCGTTGTGTGGTGATGAGATTGAAATGTTTATAGAATTTGACCTCAAATCCGCAGGTGCACATACAAAAACACCCCAAGGGTGTAAGGCTAGAGTTGAAGATATTAGATTTATTGGACGTGGATGCGCGATTTCTATTGCCAGCGCTTCCTTGCTTACTGAATTTGCGAAGGGAAAAACAAAAAGTCAGTTGACAAAATTTTCTGAAGAAGATATGCTAGGGTTGTTAGGAATTGATGTCTCAGAAAGCCGAAAAAAATGCGCGTTATTGGGGTTATATGTGTTAAAAGATTGTTTACAGTAGCTTAACAATTTTCTTAACTAATTTATATATTCGTTGTTTAGAATAAGTCATCTCGAGCAACTGCGAGAGATCCCAGAGATTTCTCGTCATTCTTCCTCGAAATGACACAATAAAATGCCTTTAAAAGTAAAAATTGATAGAGCACAATGTATAGGAGCTGCTTCTTGTGTTGCAGTCGCGCCAAAAGCGTTCGAACTCGATGCAGAAGGAAAAGCAACCATAAAGAAAAAAGATGGGACTGCTACTTCTGAGTTTGTGAATCTTTCGGATATTGATGAGGACGCAACCATTATTGATCACGCAGCGCGATCGTGTCCAGTAAATGCGATTGTGATTGTGGAAGTTGATGATCAAGGAAAAGAAATAAGGCAAGTGTGGCCGGCGTAAAATGAGCGCAAAACGAGAGAGCGCATAAGCGATTCGTTTAATGAACAATAACTCCTCAAATTCGTCTTCAGAAAGTTCGATAGAATCTATTTACGAATACTTCAACAAAAATGGTGTCCGTGGTCAATTATGTCCTGAATGTAAAGCTCCCATAAGCGACATGCCCGGAACCCGCGACGCCATCTGCAAAAACTGCGGATATAAAGATCCATGCTGCGAATGACTCTTAAACAAGCTAATCTCCTGGGTTCATTCACTCGAAGAATAAAAGATTCTGGACCAAGTCAGACTTGGTCAAACTTGGCTGCGGCAAGCCAGAATGACAAAATTTTACTTGATTGATTTTAAGTTTATTGGTAGTATGAATATATGATAGATATTGAATGGTTAATTGGGGGAGAAGCAGGGTATGGCATTATGACGACTGGTGCCATGATGGCGAAAATTTTTACGCGGCTTGGATTATCTGTATTTGACTATGTTGAGTACCCTTCATTAATCCGTGGGGGACACAATGCATATTATGTTCGCGCTTCTGATGAGGAAATATATACCCAAAAACGGCCGGTAGATATTTTGGTTGCGTTAAATCGAGAGACAATTGATAAACATAAGTCAGAGTTATCTAAAAATGCTGCTGTCTTGTTTGATCCTGCTGTTACTAAAGTAGATCCTAATGAATTTCCTCAAGAAATATTGCAAGTTCCCGTTCCTTTTTTAGACATTACTAAACAGGTCAACGCCGACAGATTAATGGTAAATACCGTTTCTGTTGGTTCTTCTTTGGCATTGTTTCATCCCGATTACAAAATTTTAGAAGGAATTTTACAAGATGCATTTGGAAAAAAAGGAGAAAAAGTTATTGGTGACAATATTAATACGTCAAAAGGTGGGTTTGATTATGTAATAAAAAACTTTCCGAATAAGTTTGGGGTAACAGTAGATCAAAAACCACAAGAACGAATTTTAATTGGTGGAGCGGAGGCAGTAGCCTATGGCGCGATTAGAGCGGGTGTAAAGTTTGCGGCGATTTATCCGATGACCCCTATGAATACGGTCATGACTACTCTTACTGCTCATGCGCTTAAATATAATATCATAACCAAAGAACCAGAAGACGAAATCGCCGGTATCAACATGGCAATCGGCGCAGGTTTTGCAGGTGTGCGTTCTATGGTAGGAACTTCCGGTGGGGGATTCTCTTTAATGGTTGAGGCATTAGGTCTTGCTGCGCAAACAGAAACACCTATTGTTATTTTTGAAGGTATGCGGCCGGGTCCAGCAACTGGCATGCCAACGTGGACAGACCAGGGAGACTTAAGATTTGTGCTTCATGCCGCGCAAGGAGATTTTCCTCGCATTGTGTTGGCTCCCGGAGATATTCCAGAAATATTTTCTATGACTATGCAGGCATTTAACCTGGCAGAAAAATATCAGATGCCGATTATAGTTTTGGTTGATAAATATTTAATGGAAGGCCATGCCGCGATTGTAGAACAAACTATAAAAAAGATCAGTGATGAATATAAAATCGAACGAGGGAAAGTCCTCACTGACCAAGAAACTGCTGCCCAGACAGACTACAAACGCTATGAATTAGTTCCCGATGGCATTTCTCCCCGTTCGCTTCCGGGACAACAAGGGGGAATTGCGTTGTCAGGTTCTGATGAACACAACGAAATGGGGCTGTACGATGAAGCAGCTGATATGAGAAATAAAATGATGGAGAAGCGATTTAAAAAATTGAAAATTGCGACTCCGGAAATTCATCCGCTTGATATGTATGGCCCAGAAGAAGCGCCACTGACTATTGTCGGGTTTGGATCAACAAAAATTGTCGTACAAGAGGCTATGCGATGGCTTGAAAAAGATGGCATAAAAATTAATTTACTAAAAGTGCATAGCATGAGTCCATTTCCTGGAGAATTAGTCGCAAGTATAATCAGAAATGCCGAAGAGACTTTGGTGATTGAGGCAAATTATACTGGACAGTTCGAAGGATTGATTAAAGAATACACAGGATTGACACTTAACCATCGTTTTAGAAAATACGACGGAAGACCTTTTTATCCGGAAGAAATTGTAGAGAAAGTAAAAGAAGTGTTAAAGAAATAATATATGCCTATAACTTTAAAAGATTTAGAAATAACATACGATAAGCCAAATTGGTGCCCGGGGTGTGGAGATTTTGGAATTTGGGTTTCGTTGAAAAACGCGATTGTCCAACTCAACTTAAATCCGTGGGAGATAGTTCTTGTTTCGGGAATCGGCTGTTCAAGTAAATTGCCGTATTGGGTGAAAACATATGGGTTTAACGGTTTACATGGTCGTCCTATGCCAGTTGCAGAGGCAATACGATTAGCAAATAACGGGCTAAAAGTAATTGTCATAGGTGGAGATGGTGATCAATTAGGAGAAGGCGGAAACCACTTAATTCATGCCGCGCGCCGCAATGTGGATTTAACGTTAATTTTACACAACAATCAAATCTATGGATTAACCACCGGCCAATTTTCTCCCGCAACAGATATCGGGACAAAAAATAAAGCAACTCCAGTTCCAACAGTTGAACAGCCTATGAATCCGTTATCTCTTACTCTTGCGTCAGGAGCTACATTTGTCGCGCGAGGATTTGCAGGGGACAATAAATTAGAAACAGAGTTAATTGTTGCAGGTGTCCAGCACAAAGGATTTTCTATTATTGATAGCATGCAGCCATGTGTAACTTTTAATCACAAAAACACTTTCTCTTGGTTTTACGAGCGAGTATATAAGTTATCTGAAACCGACTACAAACCAGATAATAGAGTTAAAGCTTTTGAAATGACTGAACAATGGCCGTTGCGACGTATATTAAAAGAAGGGGAAAAAGAAAAGATTCCATTAGGTATTTTCTTTCAAGAAGAAATGCCCAGTTGGGAAGATGGAGTTCCTCAAATTAAAGATACACCGTTAGTTAAGCAATCTATTGATAATGTGGATATTACTTCCCTTTTGGAAGAACTTAAATAGAATTTCTTCTTTGAAGTAATGTACGACTCAAGGTTTATCTTCTTTTTTTATGCTCCTGATGAGATTTCCATCTAGGATCTATCCGCGCAAGAAGAGAGTCAGCTTCTCTTTGTTTTTGCAAAACCTCTGGAGGAACTGGTTGTCTGGTTTTTTTTAATACTCTGATTTTTCTTGCTGCTCTACTAAAAGTGTTACGTGCTACACTTTCGGGTGTTTGTCTTGGTTGCCTAGCTTGAAATCTGTGAGCGTCTGGTTGTGGTTTATATCTCTCCATATATTGCAATAAAAAACCTCTCAAATAAGAGAGGTTTACATATTTTCCTCCTTAGTTCTATTCAATAGAGCTTGGAGGACGAATCCTTCCCTCTCGGGCTGGGGTTAGCACCGTTTCGGCTTTGCCGGACGGTTGTCGGATGGATCATTGGGCCAGAACCCTCCCCATCACTCTTGATAATTAAATTGTAATTATAAACTTTATAGATTTTATCTCAGTTTGTCAAGATGTTTTTCCATACAAAAACCCCCGTTCTAGAACGAGGGTTTTATGGTGTTTCTTGATTATTTCAATATATTGAATTCAAGAATAAAAGGTTAAGCTTTGCCGATTCTGTACATTCCGGTACCACAAACTGGGCATTTTCCTTTCAAAGCTGGTTTCCCATTTTTCATGGTAACTTTTTCAGCATTTGGATCATCCCGTTTTGCTCGACATTTTACGCAGTACATTTGTGCCATGTGGTGATTCACCTCCCTTCTCCCCCTTCGCTCAAGCTTCGGAGGGACAAGTCCCCCTGTGTAGCCTTGTGCGGAGTGGGGTTTCGTTCCTTGCGTCTACTGATTTCTCAGCTTGCTCCCCAGGCTACAGAGAGGCAAGCCGCTTTTCTTATCAATAGCTTATCATTGGTAATTTTACAATATGCTGTTTCAGGAGGAAAAATAAGAGAAGCTCCGCGGCAATAAATATAAAAGTAAGTATTCCTGTCCTTTTTAAATCATGAATGAGGAATGGATAACTTGTTGCAGTGATGTCATTTTTTGATACTGATTCAGATGAATTCATTGATGATACTTGGAAAGAATATGAAGGAAGTGTTGGTTTAGATTGTTCTGGCTTTTCTGGATGAGAAGACTGGGGTTGCGTCTTGCGACGTAGATCAGAGATTATCTTTTGCTGACGAGTTTTTTTTCGTTTGCTCATCCTAGAAGCCTAGATTACACTATTGACACGAGGCTGTCAAGAGGCTAATATTAAGAGGAAATATGGTATTCAATTTTGAGGTTGTGGGCTTAGTTTTAAGTCTCATTTGGCTCATAGTCCTCAGTTATTTCTTGTGGCGGAATATTAATCATTACGATTCATTAACAAAAGGAATAACCGATAAAACACTGACATCTATTTTAGAACGATTAGTAACTCAGGTCCATATCACCCATAAGGATACTCAACAATTAAAGGCACGTTGTGATACAATAGAAAAACAAAGTGTACTGTACATCCAAAAAATTGGATTGATGCGTTTTAATCCTTTTAAAGACACAGGGGGAGACCAAAGTTTTATACTTTCTTTCTTGGATTCTCAAAATAGTGGAGTAGTTATTTCTGGATTATATTCTCGTTCTGGTACGAGGTGGTATGCGAAACGGGTCGTAAAAGGAAAAGGAATTGACCATGAATTATCAGAGGACGAAAAAAAAGCTATAGCAACTGCAAAATGAAATGAATAAAAAATTAGTAACCTTTATCATTCCATTCATAGTGTATTTGATAACCACGGGTATTTCTTATAAAGTATTTTCTCAAGGTGGGATACAAAATTCACTAAATTCGACAGTGCCAGTTCCGAAACTAACCGCGGCTGGCGGACTTCAGTTTGATGAAAATCTTCCCAAAACAGAACCCTGTCCACTGAATGGAACAATGTATTCAAAACAACAGCGAGAATGGTGGGTGAAACATCGTCCCTTGGGTATCATGATTGAAAACCACGAAGAAGCCCGACCACAATCAGGTTTGTCAGCAACAGATGTAATATATGAAGCAGTCGCTGAGGGTTCTATTACTCGTTTCCTAGCAGTATTTTATTGCCAAGATGCTCCGATTGTTGGCCCTGTTCGATCAGCCCGTACCTACTTTTTAGACTTTATCTCTGAATACGCCGATTACCCCTTGTACGCGCATGTTGGTGGCGCTAACACTGATGGTCCAGCAGATGCATTAGGCCAAATAGAACAATATAGATGGGGAAGCTATAACGATTTAAGTCAATTCTCATTAGGGTGCCCAGTATTTTGTCGTGATGTAACCCGCATGGGACGCGAAGTGGCGACAGAACACACCATGTATTCCAGCACTTCAAAATTATGGAAAGTAGCTGAGCAGCGCGGGCTAACTAATGTAAATAAAGATGGGGAGTCATGGGATGCAAATTTTGTTCCCTATACCTTTATCGATGACGCAGCGCTCGCTGACCGTAAAGCGTCTCAATCAATTCATCTGGAACTTTGGGAAGGATATGGCCAATATACAATTGATTGGATATATGATAAAGCCGCCAATGATTATAAGCGTAGTAGTGGTGGTAAGCCGCATACAGATTTAAATACTAAAAAACAACTTACCACTAAAAATGTAGTGGGGTTAGTAATGGTAGAGAGTCACGCAAATGATGGATATGAAAATAACCAGCATCTCATTTATAAAGATAAAGGGACAGGAAAAGCATATATTTTTATGAATGGTCAACAAACTATCGGCACCTGGAGAAAAGATAAAAGAACTTCCCGGACACTTTTATTCGATAGCGCAGGAAAACAAATCCCATTTGTTCGAGGACGCATCTGGTTTACAATTCTGCCCACAGATGGAATAATTACGGTAAAATAATTCAGTTCTCGGTTATCAGTTCTCAGTTTTCAGTCAGTCAGATTTTAAACTGATAAGCTGAAAACTGACTAACCAAATTCTGACAACTGATAACCGAGAACTGAAAATATGAAAACTGATAACTGATATCTGATTGGGCTTTATGTTAGACGATTTAATTACATCAAAATCTAGGGTTAAATTATTGCAGGTATTTTTGGCAACACCTTCTGAAATGTATCATGTGCGCGAGCTTGTCAGACGTACAGAGGACGAAATAAATGCAGTCAGAAGAGAGTTAGCGTATTTAGAGTCCAAAGGAATTCTCAAAAGAGAACCCCGAGCAAATAGAGTTTACTACTATTTTTCCAAAGAATATCCATTCTATTTTGATCTCTTGCAAATAGGTTCAAAAACTATTGGGCTTGGAGCAGATATTTTAAAAAACAAAGCAAAGCTCGGTAAAATAAAATATGCTATGTTCTCGGGAAAATTTGTTCGCCATGTCCAAAAAACTGAGGACTCGGTTGATTTTTTAGTAGTCGGTACGGTTGTTCTTCCAGAATTAGCATTGCTTATCAAACAAGAAGAACAACGACTCAGTACCGAAATTAATTACACTGTAATGTCAGAAGATGAATTTGTATTTCGCAAAAAACGTCGTGATCCCTTCATTCTATCAGTATTGTCCGGTTCGCGGGTAATGCTTATAGGGGATGAAGAGACGATGTTAACGTAACTGCCCCAGTTAATAGATTCGAAATCCGAATATCAAAACGTTCAGTTAGTTAAAAGTTCAAAGTTCAAAATTAAAAGTTACCCCACAAGGGGACTATCCACTTCGTGGTGTCGCTTTTTCAAAGCGTCGCAGTTTAAAGTTAAAAGTTTATAATTTGAAATTTTTAACTGTAATTTTGCACTTTGCATTTTAGACTTATTAGATTTCGTGCTTAGAATTTCGGATTTATAATATGAAAAACTCTCGATTTTTATTTTGGTTTATTATCTTTCTCACGATTGTTGCAATTCTTATTGATTTGCCGCGTGAGATTCAAGTAAATTGGGATTCTCCAAAACTTCCCATTATCAATAAAAAAATTTCTATCCATAAAACATTTTATGGAGTAAATCCGTCTAATGTTTTTGGTACCGGATTGCGGCGCGATTTGAGTTTTAAGAAAGGGCTCGACCTTGAAGGTGGAACCAGCATCACACTGAAAGCAGACATGAAAGATATTCCTCAAAACCAGCGGAAAGATGCATTGGAAGCTGCAAAAGATGTTATAGAACGCCGGGTCAATTTTTTTGGAGTATCAGAACCAGTAATCCAGACTGCAACTGTCAACCAAGAATCACGAATCATTGCTGAATTGCCAGGCGTTACAGATATTAACCAAGCAATTCAATTGATTGGAAAAACAGCGCAATTAACTTTTTGGGAAGAAGCAGCAAGTGGTTCAGCCCAATCAACTTCACCAACACAACTACCATTGGGTATGATTCAAGTAATTGGCCCGAATGTGCACAAAACAAATCTAACGGGGAAAGATTTGCAACAAGCAACAGTAACATTCGCTCAAAATACTGGTTTTCCTCAAGTACAACTCATGTTTTCTGGTGAGGGGGCAAAAAAATTTGCTGACATTACCAAAAGAAATGTTGGGAAACGGGTTGCAATGGTACTAGATAATGAAGTTATTGAAGCCCCACGAGTGCAAACTGCGATTAATGATGGTAATGCCGTTATAACTGGACAATTTTCGACAGATACGGCAAAAGCATTAGCAATTCAGCTCAATGCAGGAGCATTACCTGTTCCATTATCGGTACTAGAACAGCATACTGTAGGGGCAACGCTTGGGGTTTCATCTCTTGAAAAAAGTCTTTTTGCAGGCATCTTAGGGTTTATAATCATAGTTATTTTTATGAGTGTATTATATGGCCGACTTGGAATGCTTGCGAGCGTAGCGCTCTTTTTGTATACCTTGTTTGTTCTCGCTCTCTTTAAATTAATACCTGTTACTTTAACTCTTGCTGGTATTGCAGGATTTATTCTTTCTATCGGTATGGCAGTTGACGCAAATATTCTAATTTTTGAACGCATGCGTGAAGAATTGCGCCGAGGAAAAAGTCGAGATATCGCCACAGAACTTGGATTTCTGCGCGCGTGGACATCTATTCGCGATTCAAATATTTCAAGTCTTATTACCAGCGCAATATTGTACTATTTTGGTACTGGAATTGTCCGCGGTTTTGCGCTTACGTTAGCAGTTGGAGTTTTGGTTTCAATGTTCTCAGCGATTGTAGTAACACGGACATTTTTGAGAACGGTATACAAAACTAGATGATAGAAGATAGAGTGTAGAAAATAGTATTTCGAAGATGGATACTAGATAATTGATCTATATTCAAACGTCTATCTTCAAAGATCTATCATCTACTTTCTGCCATCAATCGTCTATTAAATATGAATATTCTTGCAAGAAAAAATCTATACTTTTTAATTTCAATTCTGATTATTATTCCGGGATTGATTTCATTGGCGTTATTTGGTTTGCGTTTATCGATTGATTTTACAGGTGGTTCACGGTTTTCATTATTGTTTCCTAAAATTGTATCGGAGACTTCGGTACAAAAAATAAAAGACGTGTTTTTTGAGCAAAAGATTCAAGTTGCTTCAATTCAAAAGTCTCAAAAAAATGTGTTTATTCGCGCAGTACCAATCGATCAAAAAAAGCACCAAGATACCTTGAATAAATTACATGCAAAAGTTGATGCATCAGATGGCAAATTTAAGGAAGAAACTTTTGAAACCATTGGTCCAACAATTGGGGGAGAAACAACATTAAACGCGGTAAAATCGGTAGTTGTCGCGTCGGTATTAATTGTATTGTATATTGCGTGGTCATTCCGAAAAGTTCCTAAGCCAGCAAGTAGTTTGAAATTTGGAATCTGTGCAGTTGTGGCATTACTCCATGATGTGTTAGTTGTCATTGGTATTTTTTCATTATTAGGGCATTTCTTTGGCGTTGAAATAGACAGTTTATTTGTTACTGCAGTTTTAACAGTAATTGGATTTTCTGTACACGATACCATCGTTGTATTCGACAGAATCCGCGAAAATTTGAGACGTATGCCAAACGCGTCATTTGCTGCCGTAGTAAACGATTCGATTTTACAAACATTTGATCGTTCACTCAACACATCCTTGACAGTTGTTCTGGTGTTGTTCACCCTATTATTATTTGGGGGAGAAACGATTCGATGGTTTATTGTCGCACTATTAGTTGGTATTACCAGTGGAACCTATTCCTCAATCTTTAATGCCGCGCCACTTTTAGTTGTATGGGAAGAGTGGAGTAGGAAGAGAAATAAGAAGTGAAATAATTGTATAAAAAAATAATGCCGAGAGGTTCAAAAGAATCTGGATCAGAAAGTCATTTAGTAAATGAGGGTCAACTTACAGAAGTTATTTCAAAACTTGATGGTATCAGTAATGCTGCAAAGGAGAAAGGTAAAGTTGCTTACATTAAAGCAGGAGAGAGAGGACACTACGATAAAGAAGTTTACCAACCGCTTAGTGATGAAAATGGTAATGTATTTTCTTGCGAAAAATTTTATGATCCTTTAAGTCATGATTATGTGGGATTTAATATTACCTGCCTCCTTAAAATGGATCTAAAAGTAGGCAAGCTTATTACAATAGAAGATGTCTATTTTATGAAAAAAGGTTCTCAAACATGGAGTGTTCAACATAATATATTTTTTAAAAAAAAGAGGCGAGTTATCCGGGACGAACTTCCCCAGGTTCCCGTGAGAGCTAAAGATTTATTAGATACCTATTCAGAGTTATTAGAAAAAAGTTAGAAGGTTTTTAAGAAAGATTATCGCGGACGATTTTACTTACCAACCCACCCTCAGCCTTTCCTTTTACTTTTGGCATTAACGCTCCCATGACTTTTCCCATATCTTGTTGGTTTGTTGCTCCAGTTTGCGCGATTGTTTCTTTTACCAGTTTTGTAATTTCTGCTTCTGGCATTTGTTGAGGTAAGTATACTTGCAGCATTTCAAGTTCTTTGCTTTCTTTATCGACTAATTCTTGTCTTCCTGCGGCTTTAAAAGCTTCGATAGAATCTTTTCGTTGTTTTGCTTCTTTTTGAATAACTGCCATGACATCTTCATCGGTTGCTTCATAATTCGCGCCGCCTTTTTGAATTTCGTAATAGTTCAAAGCAGACAACAGCAAACGCAACACCGAAGTTTTTTCAGCAGTTTTTGCTAACATCGATTGTTTTAATTCTTCTCGTAATTGTTGTTTGAGCATTTTATTTTTACTCAAGATATACCAATATATCTTGAGTAAATCTAGTAAGTACTTATATCAGTCTCCCGAATCCTAATTTTTTACTTCTTTTAAACATCCATAAGAAAAACCATATTGATAATACCAGATATACGGTGTTTAATGCAAAACTTATTAATAATTTATCTGGTGAAACTTTTCCAGTAAATGTTGCTTCCCTTACTCCTTCCATTATGTAACTAGCAGGAACAAACATAGCTATTTTCTGTGCCCAAAGTGGAAGTGTTGAAACAGGATAATATAATGCGGCAAATGGAGCTATAAGTCCAACACCCATCCATGCAATAGTTTGAATTTTCTCGCCAAATTTTATAAGAAATCCTGAGACAATAAATCCAACGACCCATCCGGTAATCAATAAACTAAAACAAAACGGAATAAGTAGTAAACCATACATCAAAATATTGTACTGGTAAAAGAAATATGCCAGCGTTGAAGAAAAAATCAAACTAGCAAACATTTTAAGAGTTCCAAAAAGCAAAAATGAAATAGTCCATTCAGTGAGTGTTAATGGAGATGCAAAAATATTTACTAAATTTTTATCCCATATTTCCGTGAGTAAATTAGTGCTAATTTCGTATGATCCTCTCCACATAATAACCCAAAATACTAAACCAGCTAAAATAACAAATGTTGTTTCATGAGTATTAGAACTTAATCGTGCAAAATACAATCCAGTTAAGCCCCAAATAAAGAGGTCTAGAGCTGGCCAGTAAAACATATCTCCTAGTCGGTCAAAACTATGACGCATATTAAATATGTGACGCAATATCATTGCATAAATTCGATTAAAATTTATCATTATTTTTCACTCCTTCCTTTTTCAACAACTTGTAAAAAATAATCTTCAAGTGTTGGTTTATTGATACTAATTTCTCTGAAGTGAATTTTTTCTATTGCTAATAACATTAAGAAATGAGCGATACTTTGTTCATCAATGGTTATTACAAAATGATTTTTGTTTTGCTCAAATACAAATTCTTTTTCATCGAAAAATGTTCGAGCTTTCTTACTATCATCAATAAGTAATTCAACCGAACAATCGTTAATATTCTTTGCAAGATTTTCCGGTTTATCTTCTGCAATAATTTTTCCATGTTGCAATACAATTGTCCTATCACATAATTCTTCTACTTCACTCATATTATGTGAAGTAATTAAGACACTTACGTTGTATTCTTGTTTTTCTTTTTTAAGAAATTCACGTACTTTTGCTGCGATATCAGGATCAAGACTTGCAGTTGGTTCATCCAGTAAAATCAATTTCGGATAATTCAGAAATGATTTAATTAATAAAAGTCTTGTTTTTTGTCCAGCTGACAACATATAAAATTGTTGCTTAATCATATCTTCCATTTCGAATTCCTTTAATAATTTTCGAATTCTTTTTTGTCTGTCTTTTACTTCATACAATCTTGCAAAGACTTCAAGAATTTCAGAAACAGTAAATAGCCAAGGAAAACTAATATACGTTGAAGAAAAATTAATTTGTTTTAAAATTTCTTCCCGATGCTTTTGGAATTCTTTTCCAAAATACACAATCTTTCCATCGGTTGGATCCATTAACCCTAATAACATCTGAATGGTTGTAGTTTTCCCAGCTCCGTTTGGACCAAGCAAACCTAATATCTCTCCATCTGCAATAGAAAACGAGATATGATTTACCGCGGCAAATTCACCAAATTTTTTTGTAAGGTCTCTTACCTCTAATACATTGTTCATATAAATAATTGTATATTAAGGTTTAGGCGAAAAGAAATTAAAAATAAAGTACCTTATGACTATACCCTAAACCCCAGAGCGGAGTTAACATCCTTAATTTATCGAGGAAATACCGTAGAAAAACTCTTAGAAAAAGATAATAGTCTATTCATAAAAACAGGCAGTATTCCTTCGGGATTCTCCTGATATAGCAGGAGTTGACTCAACAATAGACACATTATACAAAGAAGTATTCTAATAAGTCAAATTTTGTAAGGTCGGACCTTATGGAAAGATCAGGCCCTTTTATAAACGTGAAAGTTCTTTTAATCTGGGGATCAGATATTCTTTAGTATTTTTTGACAAATCCTCATCAACTTCTTCGAATAATTTTTGCAAGAGTTTTCCAATTTTTGGCCCGGGTTTTAAGTCTAACTCTTTCATGATGTCGTTTCCATCAATTGCTAAATCATTTATTGAAAAAGGTGCCGGTTGCAATTGTTCTTCAACACGTTTTTTAAATAATTTCAATCTCCAGCTTTCTGCAGTTTGTGTACCGCCTCCTAGTCTGTCGCCAATTCGTAAATCCATCATGTCTTTTACTGCTTCGACGCCAACGCGCCGGATAAACCTTCGTACTGCCGAGTCAGTTATTTTTTCATCAACCGTAAACATATGCCACCGAATTAAATTGACAATCTTGTCTCGGTCTTTTTTTGAAAATTTCAGTCGGTCCACAATCTCACGCGCAGTTCTTGATCCGACGATTTCGTGGTTATGAAAAATAACAAATCCATGGTCATCTGTTGCCACAACTGTTGGTTTTCCGATGTCATGGAGCAGTGTTGCGAATCGAACAATTGGATCTAGTGATGGACAAAATTTTAATGACAATACATTGTGTGTGAAAACATCGGTTGTATGGTGTCTTCCCGGCCGAACTTGTGAAACCCCAACTCCTTCTAGTAACTCAGGTAAGATGTATTGGAGTACGTTCGAATTCTTTAAAAGCATTATTCCTTCGTAAGGAAAATCACTCGCAAGTATTTTTAATAATTCAATGCGTATTCGTTCACCTGAGATTTCTTTAATAAGGTGGCTATTTTCAACAAGTGCTTTCCAGGTTTTTTCCTCAATCGTAAATTGTAATTCTGTAGCAAATCGTATGGCTCGCAAAAGTCTTAAGGCATCTTCTTTAAAACGGTCATCAGGATTTCCAACAGCGCGGATTAGGTTGTCTTTAATATCTTGGCGGCCGTTAAATGGGTCGATGATCTGATGTCTTATGTTTTCATCCTCGCCCTTTGATAGAGAGGGAACTGAAGAATAATTCTTGGTTAGAGAAGATGTTCTAGGTTCTAAGTTCTCAGTTCTGAGTCGCAAAGCTATTGCGTTCATGGTGAAATCCCGGCGGTGTAAATCTTCTTCGATGGTTTTTCCCCATTCAACTTTATCAGGACGTCTTCGGTCTGAATATCCGTGTTCCGTTCGAAATGTTGTTATTTCGATGACCTGTTTTTGGCCATCGTGTTCTACTGCAATGCCAACAGTTCCAAAGTCATTATCGTAAAATCCATCAGGGAAAAGTTCTAAAATCTGTTGAGGAGTCGCGTTGGTGGTAAGATCCCAGTCGTTAACTTCTTTGTTCATCAACATATTGCGTACACAGCCACCTACAAGGTAGAGTTTAAAGCCTGCGTCTTCAATCTTTTTGTATAAGTCTAAAATATATGGTGGAATAAGGCGTATCATTTTGCTATAGTATAGCAGATATTATATGTCATCTCGACCCAGCTTAGCTGGGGAGAGATCCCCAAGAGTTTTTATAATCGTTGGGATTTCTCGTCGCCTTCGTCTCCTCGAAATGACAAATGTTTGAGTATGAAAAAATGGAATGTCCTCAATGAGTTCAAAGTTCAAAGTTCAAAGTTCAAAGTTGATGAACTAATAAGTATTTTACTTAAGAATCGAGGGATCAACACAAAAAAAGAAATCGAAGAATTTCTTCAACCAAAACTTGAAGAAGTAACCATTGAGAACGTTGGTATTGATAAAAAACAACTTCAAATTGCCCTCAAAAGAATTCAGTCAGCCATCAAAAAAAAAGAACAGATTGTGGTTTTTGGCGATTATGATGTTGACGGTATTTGCGGGACAGCTATTTTATGGGAAACAATCAGAAATCTCAGCGCGAATGTGATGCCGTATATTCCTCATCGGGTTGATGAAGGATACGGCCTTTCTATGAAAGGAATTTCAAATGTCAAATCTCAAATTTCAAATGCCAAATTAATTATAACTGTTGATAATGGTATTGTAGCTCATGAAGCTGTGAAGTTTGCACAAGAGCAAGGAATAGATGTAATCATTACTGATCATCATACTCGAGGAGAAACTGATCCCGAAGCAGTCGCGATTGTTCACACTACAAAATTGTGTGGTACTGGAGTAGGGTGGATGTTGTCATTGTATTTGTTGATGGAACTTACCAGTTCTGCAAAAACTATTTCAGAGCTCTTGACCCAAATTCAACAAGATGAACGAAATGATCATTTGGCATTGGTCGCGCTTGCGACAATTGCAGATGTTGTACCGCTGGTTGGTCCTAACAGAACAGTCACTAAATTTGGCTTAGAAAAATTACGAAAAACAAAACGCACAGGATTGTTAGCATTATTTCGAGAAGCAGGAATAGTTCAATATACAATTGATGTCTATCAGGTCGGCCATATTATTTGTCCGCGGCTCAATGCGATGGGAAGACTTGAATATGCCATGGAATCACTTCGGCTGTTATGCACTACCAGTTTTGACCGCGCAACAATGTTGGCAGATAAATTAGGCGCAACGAATAAAGAACGACAAGGATTAACCCAAGAAACAATTCTGCATGCCAAAGGGATTTGTACTGAAGAGTATGTAAAAACCAGGAAATTATTATTTATTGCCCATGAATCATATCAACAAGGAGTGATTGGGTTAGTTGCAGGAAGGTTGGTTGAAGAGTACTATCGTCCCGCAATTGTTCTTTCAATAGGTGAACAATATAGTAAAGCTTCTGCTCGCTCAATTGCTGGGTTTAATATCATCGAATTTATCCGGAGCGCCTCAGACCATTTAGTAAATGCTGGAGGACATCCGATGGCAGCGGGATTTACGGTTGAAACTTCCAAATTAACCATTCTGCAGGAATTTTTTGAAACAAAAGCGCAAGAACTACTGAATGACGACTCGTTAACGCGGATTTTACGTATTGATTGCGAATTACCACTCAGCGCGGTTACGTACAATATGTATGCGTCAATTCAAAGCCTGGCCCCATTTGGCATGGCAAACCCCGAACCAACTTTTATGGCACAAGATGTGCGTATTGAAAATATGAAGATTGTTGGGAAAGATGGCAGGCATTTAAAAATAACCTGCACACAGCCAGGCTGCGCTGTGTTTGATGCAATCGCATTCGGAATGGCGGAACGAAAATCAGAGCTTTCCACAGGCAAAAAAATAAATATTGCTTATACCATTGCAGAGGATACGTGGAATGGAAACAGGAAATTGCAGTTAAAAATTAAAGATATCCAAACTGCTTAATATCCTTTATGTCCACGCCACTCCCTTCCGCCTCTTCGATCAGACAGATTTCTTTCTCTGTTATCCATTTCCTTCGTTCGACTCTTTCCACGAATGGTGAAAATACCAGGTTCTGGTTTTTGTTTTTTATTATCACTATATCTTCCAGGGCCTTTTTGTTTTCTATCCCCACCCGGCCAGTCAAAAACTACCTTTTCCGGTCGTATTTGGGAAGGATACCAGATTCCGGCTGGATTTGGTTCTCGAGCAGGAGCTTCTCCAGGCATTTCGGTTGGTAATTGGTCAATTGATGGTAAGATAACTACAGTTTCCCGACCAATTTGAACAGATGGAGCTTGTACAGCTTCTCTTTGCATTGCTGCTTTTTGTGCTTCTGGATTAATACTAATACCTGCTTCTATTGGATTTGCCATAATATTCACCTCCTTTCCCAAAAAAAAACTCCCTTCTTTGTTTGGGAGTTTCATGGTTACTTTCCGCCACAATTCTCCCTACACTGGAATAGTGTATTGAAGAGAAAACATGACGTGATTACGGACATTCATAGACTTAACTACAAAATTTACCACATAAAAAGATGCTTGTCAAGTAGAGGAAAATCAGCTACAATGGCTAAATCAATGACCAAAAATCAAGCTCAATTAGACCGTTCTTTAATTGCCCAAACCCCAGATTTAGCCAATAAAACCATACTTCTCAAAGGATGGGTAAAAAACCGCCGCGACCACGGGAAACTCATATTTTTAGACGTTCGAGACCGTTCAGGCGTGGTTCAAGTGGTCGTAATTCCCCAAGTCTCCGCTGAGGCTCACCACGTCGCAACCCAGATTCGGCCAGAAGATGCCATAGAACTGGTAGGATTGGTAAAAAAACGGCCAGAAAAAACCGTCAATCCTCATTTAGCCACGGGAACCATTGAAATTGAGGCTCATGAGATCAAAATTTTGTCCCAATCAGAAACACTTCCCTTTGATATGGGCGCAGAAGAACTTAATCTCCAGCTTCCTATTTTGCTCGACCATCGCTCACTCACGCTTAAGCACGAGCGCATACGCATGATTTTTGAAATCCAGGCTGCATTAGCTGATGAATTTCGAAAAGCGGCAAAAGAGCTCGATTGCACTGAAATCTTTGTTCCCACTATTGCTGCAGGCGCTACAGAAGGTGGAGCAGAGGTGTTTAAAATAGATTATTACGACCATGAAGCATTCCTCACCCAAAGTCCCCAGCTCTACAAACAAATTATGGTTGGAGTCTTTGAGCGAGTGTTTACCATAGCCAAGGCTTACCGAGCTGAACCCTCAGTAACCACCCGACATTTGGCCGAGGCCACCCAGATGGATATTGAGATGGGATTTATTAATTCTTTTGAGGAACTGCTTGACGCGTTGGAACTCGTAGGAACTTCTATGATTAAGCACACAAGTACCAAACACAAGCATATTTTGAAAGCATTTGGCGTTGAAACACCTCTGATTCCAGACCGTGTTCCACGGCTTACTCTTCGGGAAGCGCAGAAAATCGTAACTGAGCGTACCGGCCGCGATCTTTCTAAAGAATTAGACCTTAACCCGGAAGACGAAAAAGAAATCTGTGCCTGGGCAAAAGAAAAGCACGCATCTGATTTTGTCACTATCACGCATTTTCCTACCAAAAAACGCGCGTTTTATTCACTGCCAGACCCTCAAGACCCGGAGTACAGCTTATCGTATGATTTATTGTTCCGCGGCCTTGAAATACTGAGTGGGAGTCAACGAATTAATGAGGTAGAGCAACTAGTTGCGGCAATGAAGAACAAAGGAATAAGTCCTGAAAATTTTGGCATGTATGTTATGGCGTTTCAATATGGCATGCCGCCAGAAGGAGGATTTTCTTTTGGACTCGAGCGATTAACTATGAAATTATTAGAACTTACCAATGTACGTGAAGCATCGCTCTTTCCCCGAGACATGGAACGGGTAGACGAACGACTTTCTGCTCATGACCAAGAAACAACAAAAAACTCATAACCAATCGAAGCAATCACTGCATTCTTGGAAGAACCAATTTATTTATAGTCTTATGATTGTTTCTTACGCGCTTGTTGCATGTTTAAGTATCTTAATTGCTGTACATTCGGTGATTTCGCAGCAGGTGCGTGACCTAATTGTTGTTGAACCTCCAATTTCAAATGTGCCAATTGCGCCATATCCTCACATAAACCAAGTATTAGGCGTGAATACGGTTTCAAAAACCAATGCAGCGTTCATTTCGGATATGCGGCACGCGCCAATATTTCAAGATATTTCTGCCCAATCCGCAATCATTCTTGATGATGATTCAAAAGTAGTACTGTTTTCAAAAAACGCCAATTTTCGATTTTCTATGGCATCAACCACTAAAATCATGACTGCCTTGGTTGCACTTGATTACTATGCTCCCGATGCAGTGTTAACAGTGCCATCAGATAAAATGACTGGAGCTTTAGTTGGGTTACAACCTGGTCAGCAGTTTCGATTTGAAGATCTATTGTATGGGATGTTGCTTCCTTCAGGGAATGATGCGGCGTTGACTATTGCAAAAAATTATCCAGGCGGACAAATGGCGTTTGTTGAGAAAATGAACCAGAAAGCAACAGAGTACCAGTTATTTAACACGCATTTTGCTGATTCTGTTGGCCTAGCAGATGAAGGGGATTATACCACCGTACGTGAGTTGGCACTTCTTGCTTCTATAGCCCGAAAAAAACCAGCCTTTGCGCAAGTGGTATCAACAAAAGAAAAAATTATTTCAACAGTAGACGGAAAAAACACCTATTATCTCTTTAACTTAAATAAACTATTAGGAACATACGGGGTCACTGGCATTAAAACAGGATTTACTGATGAAGCTGGAGAAGTACTGGTAACGTCACAACAACAAGATGGACATACCCTTATTATCGTTGTCATGAAAAGTCTCGACCGCTTCCTCGATACCGAAAAGATACTTACACAATTAGGAGGGGCAATTTCATATGTTAATTTTGATGCGAACCATTAGGAGACAGGGATTATTATTGATATTCTGCTTCTGAATTTGCGGTTCCACTTTGAATCCATTTATCGGTAATTACCGGGACATACGCGAAAAATCCATCATTCCCTTCAAAAACAACAACCGGCATCAGATAATCTTGTTTCGCATCTTGCAGGTAATACGCGAGATATACGAATTTTATGACAATATCAGAACGTGTTCCGTAATATGCTGCTATGTAGGCAGAACCACTTTTTAAAATTTCATAAGCCTGGTCTGGAGTCAAAATTGGATAGCTTGCTGATTTTTCTAGATCTATGTTTTGATGAAAGAAGTTAGCTCGTATTACTCCTCCACCGCCTCCGATACTCCCAATAAATAATGACATTGCCGAGAATGGAGGATAAGGATAAACGATTCGTATTGCAGTATCTTTGTCTTTACCGATATCTTTCTGATAGAAATCTACACGAATTATTTGAGCTGCTGATAATCCTTCAGCTGCAATGAGTTCTTGGTCTCTGATTTGAAGCAATGTAGTCTTGGTCTTCGTATTATCAATGTCACTCGGAAAAATTTGCATCCTGTTTAAAAAATTTCCAGCTGCTTTAATGGCTCCCTTTTCATTCGGAAGTTGTTTTGCTGACAAAACATTTTCATCAGATAAGAAACGAGAAGAAAGTTCAAAATTATTTGTGAGTATATCCATTACTATATCTCTATAAGGAGCATCGCTATCGCTCCACTGATATTTTGTTGGACCGAGTTGATTGGCTTGAGAGGTAAAACTGGCAGCTTTCGCTCTATTTTGAGCTCTTTTTAACGCAAGTAAATTTGGGCTGGGTTGAATAATAGGATAGACAGCCATTTTATCAGGAAACTCTGGTAATTTACCGGTAGAAGTATTGAGCGTGTACGTAAATTGTTGATCAGATGCCTTGAGAGGGAATACAATATGAGGGAGTTTTCCAAATTCAACAGTAGGGGGCGTAGGTTTTGGAGGATTAATAATTGCTGCAATAATTCCAATAACGTTTATGAGCAAATAAACTCCAAGACCTGTTCCGCCAAGTATTATGCCCCATCTAATAATTGTCCTGAATGTCTCAACAACTTTGTGAAGACTCCACATGTCTTGAGTATATGGGAAGATTACAGTACAATGCAAGAGCACCCCGAGGGGAATTTCCAATATCAAATTTCAAATAAATAAGGAACTTTAATTAAATTTAAACAAAATGGATACAAAGATTACGAAAAAACAAGTTCGTGTAAGAATTGCTCCTAGTCCTACTGGGTATCCTCACATTGGGACCGTTTATCAGGCGTTGTTTAATTTTGCGTATGCAAAAAAGCATAATGGTAAGTTTCTTGTCCGCATTGAAGATACAGATCGTAACCGTTTTGTTGATGATGCAGAAAAAGCAATCTTTGATGCTCTTGATTGGTTTGGATTAATCGAAGATGAAAGTCCGCGGAAAGGGGGACCATTCGAACCCTACAGACAATCTGAGCGGCTTCCACTCTACCAAAAACACACACAAGACTTAGTAAAAAAAGGACATGCATATTATTGTTTTTGTACCAAAGAACGACTTGATGATTTAAGAAATAAATTACAAGCGCAGAAAAAACCTATTATGTATGATCAACATTGTCGAAACTTGCCCGCAGATACAGTTGCCAAAAAACTAGAAGAAAAAATACCGTTTGTCATTCGTATGAAAATACCGGACAATGAGAAAATTGTTGTAAACGATGAAATCAGAGGTGATATTATTTTTGACTCACACCTTATAGATGACCAAATAATCTTAAAATCAGATGGCTTTCCGACCTATCATTTAGCATTTATTGTTGACGATCATGAAATGGGAATTACCCACGTTATACGTGCTGAAGAATGGTTATCGTCAACTCCAAAACATGTATTGTTATATAGATATTTAGGATGGAAAATGCCGCCTTTTTATCATACACCTGCCCTTCGTAATCCTGATAAATCAAAGATGTCCAAACGACATAGTCATACCAATGTTGCCTGGTATCAAGAACATGGATTTCTGCCACAGGCAATTTTGAACTTCTTAGCACTTATGGGATGGAGCGCTCCTGAGGGGGAAGAATTATTTTCACTCGATGAGTTTATTCAGATGTTTGATGTAAAAGACATTAAAGCAGTTGGTCCGATTTTTGACTTACGGAAACTCGAATGGATGAATGGAGAGTATATTAGACAACTTTCGATTACCGATTTAAGGGTAAAGTTAAAAGTTCATTACCCACAATTGAAAGAAATAAATAATGCGTTTTTAGACAAAATTATTGAACTTGCGCAAACCCGAATGAATACTTTAAATGATTTTTGGCCGCAGGTACAACATTTTTTTGAAGAGCCTCATCTTTCAGCAACTGATGAAAAAGATGTTGCTATTGCTGAGGATTTAATAGAAAAGTTTGATTTGTTAGATGAGTGGAATACAGAAAAAATATTTCCCATTTTAAAAGATACTATGCAGCTTTATGGGGTAAAAATGCCAGTACTGTATCGATTACTTACCGGAGCAGAACGAGGATTACCACTTCCCCAGTCACTGGAATTATTAGGAAAAGAAAAGACAAAGGAAAGACTAGAAAAAATAATAGCCTAAATTCGAAGCACAAAAAAATATTAATTTCAAATTTCTAATTTCAAATATCAAATTTCAAATCAATAAGGTACTTTATTTGACATTTGTCATTGATCCCCTTGCGAGGGGAAAATTTGATATTGGTAGTATTTGAAATTCTCTAGTATGATTCGTTTTGCCCGTCTTGTTTCATATTTACTTCATCCAGGATTGCTCTTAATTCTCATGCCATATCTTATTGTGTACCGCGAAACTTACAACTCTTTCTATGCATTTAAATGGTTAACTTTTTCTTCTCTTTTTACCTTGGTTATTTTTGGAATACTTATTATTGGGCAAAGACGCGGTATCTTTTCTGATGCTGATATTTCTATTCGAGAGCAACGGTATCGGTTTTACCTATTTGGATTTTGTTTAGCTTTAATATATCTTGCAACTGCGGTATATTTTAAAGGCATTTTATTTTCTATTTCAATTGCGGCAATTGGAAGCGTAGTAGGGATTGCCGCTTCTGCATTGATTAATTATTTTTACATTAAAGACAGTATTCATATGGCTGTATTATGCGCTTTTGTAATAACGTTGGGAATTTTGTATGGACCAGTAATATTTGCATTGCTGGTGTGGACAATTCCACTAATGGCCTGGTCTCGTATTACCTTAAAGCGGCATACTATTTCAGAAGTAATTGTCGGATCGATTTTAGGGAGTATAACTACCATTTTGACATTTCTGTTTGCACAATATCTATACCGATAAAATTTAGTATACTACAACTATGTTCAACCATAAAAAATTCGCATTCTCATTCAAATATGCAATTGAAGGGATTATCTTTGCCGTGCGGTTTAACCAAAATTTATGGTTTCACTTTGCTGCGGCGATTGTTGTTATTATCTTAAGCTTGATATTTCGAGTTACCCCATTTGAAAAAGGAATTTTAGGGGTTATGATCTTACTGGTAATTTGTGCAGAGATGATTAATACCGCAATTGAAGAAATGACAGACCTTATCGTAAAAGAACATCGCCAAGAAGCAAAAATTGCCAAAGATGTGGCTGCTGGGATGGTGCTTCTTACAGCGATGGGGTCAGTAATAGTTGGAATCCTTATTTTTCTTCCGTATTTTTTGAGGCTCTTTAGTGTTTAAACAGATCGCGTCGGGTAATTCTGATTTTTACATAATCTCTCCAATTCCTCATGAGCGTAAGTGGGTTCAATAGTTTTTTACTTTCTGTTGAAATATCACTTAAATATTGTAATTTCATAAGATCGTAACTGGCGATTCCATACCTCCAGCGGTTTGAAGAGTCATTCAAACCACGGGCCTGATAAAACAAATGAAGCGCATTGCCGTCTATAAATGCCGCTGCATGACCGTTTTCCCCTGATTCCCACCCGTTCGGTGTTGGGTTCAACATGACGCCGAGTGATTTATAAGGTCCGGTAACTTTGTTTGCAACTGCAAAAAAGATACGCTGGCGAGTTCCGCGAGGGCCATCTGGTAAAAAACATACCGCGTTCATCAAAATTTTTCCGTTTGGAAGTTCAAGTAGCTGAGAACCTTCAAGTCCCCATTCATAGTCTGGATGGTCATGTTGATTATGGTGAGGCACTTCCTCGTGCCCTAAAATTCTTCCCATTCGTTCCCATGGGCCATCCCATGAGTTTGTAGTACTTTTTGCAAGATAGAGATCAGGCTTTGCGAGGAAAAAGGTTGGGAGCTGTTCGGCAGTTGGAGTTCCTGAGTAAGAAAGATATTTTTGTCCTTTTATAATAGTGGGTTGAGGGTCATAAATTCCTGCTTCGCCGGTATTGAGGATTGAGCGCAATGCGGTGTCTGCGTGCCGAAATAGCGTGCCGTTTTTTGAAATTAAATGTTCAACGGTGCCACCTAACGCTGCAAAATCCTTTTGCACAAACATATGGAATATCTTTTCTTGTTCGTCATACACAACTCCTGGAGCTGCTACGTGGTCGCCGCTGACCCCTTCAAGAATAGCAGGGGGTTGTTCTTGCCACGGGCCTTCTAAGCTTTGGGCGGTGGCGTGAAGGATTTTCCATACTTCTACTTGGCTGCTGCCTCCAGAACCAAAAATATGCCATATCTTCCCGTCAAAAACAGGACACGGATCTTTGGTGTCGGTGTATTGTGTTGGTTGAGAAATTAACGGGCCGATTCGGTTAATAAGCGGCAATGAATCTAAACTTTGCATATAGTGAGCAGGCATAGTTTTTTTATGCGGCCGAGTTAGTTTAATACAGCTTAAAAATTTTGTCAAGAAACCAAAACGACGGGCATATCTTCCTCTATAACCCAGCAAGTGTACTCTTCAACTTTCTAAAAATCTTGACAAAATTATGACGATATCGACGGTAAAGGTGAGAATTTGTGCCTGTTGAAGCATAGAAAAGAAAAATTGCTGAGCAAAATATAGGGACTTATCCCTTGAGGACAAGTAAGATGGGTTGACAACCAGATGAAACGGCGGTAAAATTAATGTCTATCTGTTGGTCGTATGACCGACTCTTTAAAAAGGTTTTGGCTATTTGAGTAGGTTACCTCTGAAGAATCAGGGTTTAACCTTCCCAAAAGGTAGGGGGTATCCTATCCAGATAGTCAAATCCAGTATTATTACCAACTGCTCTACAAAGTAGTGAGGTTTATGTTTGAAGACCGACGGAAGTGCGGTCTTTTTTTTGTTCTTTGAGAATTGGATTGAGTGACTCACCGAAAGCTATCTTTCATACGGTGCGGATAACCTTGGCATGGTGGTGTCTAACCACCTATGAAAGGAGGTGAATCCTTATGAGTAAAGCAAAAAAAACGCTCCCCTCTATAGAAATAGATGGGAAGCGTTGGTTTGTACTTCCATCGGGCTTTCTTATCCCTTATAACAGATAAGGGTAAATAGTGATTAGGTGAGTCACTCTCTCAGTTCTTAATAATCAATCTTCTAGAGGCAAGGTAGCCATTATATTATCCTCAATTACCAAAGTCAATCTTAGAAAAAACTACCTAAACCTGTATATCTAGCATATCATTAATTGTCAGCTAATTGTCAACTATCTCTTTTAAAAAACTCGCAAGTAAACTCGCTTGCGAGTTTAACAATCTTTAAATCAAATGTCAATATGTGTTACAATGAAGTTATAAATGAAGAAAAAAAAGAAGTTCTCTAAAAAAGATGAGAAGTTAAAAAAATGGTTAGATAAAGGTGGACGTGAGGGTTCAAAAAAAGATTTCCTTTCGCTTCTTAGATTATCTTCTCAGCCTTCAAAGACCTCACAGAAGTAACTTGGTTGAGTAAGATATCAAACATCATTCCTGTTTGTTTTCTGTTGTTATACCTCCAAGCATATTCATCAACATAAGCCTGTAAATACTTATTGCTTACATGACGATAAACTCCGTAAATACCTCTTTTCAAACCAGACCAGAAACTTTCAATGTTATTAGTGTGAATTTTGATATCAAATGCAGATTTTCTCACAAATTCTAGTGCACTATGTTTGACAGTGGCATGTCCGTACCCAAGCTTTCTAAGTTGAGAATATCCACCAAGTTCGTCTGTAATAATTTTTGAGTCGGTATTTATATGATTTTCTATTTGTTCTAACAGAGCCCACTTACCAGTACTTTTAATGAGTTTAAAATATGCTTTTCCTTCACGTTGAATCATACCCATTACAATAGCTTTTTCTTTTTCACTATAATCCTTAAAGGCTCTATTTTCTCCCTTTCCTCCTATATATGTTTCATCAATTTCAATAATCCCATTAAGAGGTAAGCCGCCTTGAGCCATTAACATTCTAATTTGTTTGAACATCCTCCACGCAGTTTTGTATGTTACTCCCAACATTCGCTCTAGCTGTTTCGCAGATGTACCACTTCTGGTTTGAACCATTAAGTACATAGCAAAAAACCATAAATCTAATGGAGTTGTAGATTTTTCAAAAATAGTACCAGCAAGAGGATACACATGCCATCCACAATGCTTACAGGCATATGAAGTTCTATTTGTTACTTTGTAGAAGATTGTTTCTGTATTACATTTGGGGCATTTTGTATTATCGGGGAATTGGAGTTTTTTAATAGCCTCAAGGCACATATCATGTGTACCATATTTTCTCTTGAACTGTCTAAGGCTAAATCTCGTGTTCATTAGCCTTATTATAACACATCATTTACTTGTTGTCAAGGGATAACTGCCAAAATATATGCTTGACAAAATGTTTTAAACCTGTTATAATCCACAGTTGCTCATTGAAATTGTGCTGTTTCGCAGAGAGAAATCTCGCTATAAGCCCTCGTAGAGCCTGATATTGTTTAATCGCAAGATTAAATCAGTATTGCGCAATATGAAATAAGTTTGTAACGAGATCGTCTCTTTACGAACTACGAAACGCAAGTCGCCAGCTTCTAGTTGGTGACTCTCAGGGTGCATTTTGTGTACCCTGTGAGTCATCATACTAGTACTTCCGCGAGGGAGGGATCAAGCTAGTTAATGACATGGGCGTAAGCCATGAACGGGTGCTTCTGCATCCAACCATACCAGCGCAAGCTGGAGGCTACGCCTATGCGATCGTAGGTAGTATTGAAACGAGAGAGCCGAGCTCTTTTACTTTAGTCCCCTAAAAAGGACAACGGTAAGGGTGCCTCGGCTCTTTCCCTTTTTAAGTGACCTAAGTCAATATTCTCCCTTTAGCCTATTTACCCTCATCCTAGCCCTCTCCCTTAAAGGGCGAGGACTACAATAGGAAAAGTTTAGAATTTAGAATAGAGTTGTTCGGAGAGATTGGGGTTCAGTATTTTCAGAATCTGTTTTGCCTAAACTTCTCGATTTCTTCTGCAGAGCAGAATTTTCTTCAAAGATAAGTTCAGCGAATTTATTTTTTGTTACCACTTTAATATTTTTCATATTTTTCCCAGACCTAAAGTAACTTTCCAAAATCTTGTATGTATCATGGTCAAATAGAATCTCATCCATTTTCATATCTGTTGCATCGTATTCATCTGCAAATGTACTTCCTAGCAAACACCATTTATCAATAATAAAGCGTTCAGTTCTGCCTTCAATGCTGTCATATTCTTCAATAGCAATTGGTCCTTCGAATGGCCAGGCTTTAATTTTGTGTTTGGAGAATGCCATGACAAAACGCATGTTATACCTCAATGGTATTTCTTCGCCAATACATCCTCCTTTACACCTTCCTAAACGGTGTCCAAAACACGCGCCACTTGTTTTTTCTAATCCCAAAATCTTTTCGCAGAGAGAATACTCTTCTACTAAATTAATCAAGAAATCTTTTGCCCGCCTTTGCGAGCGAAAAACTCCCATAATATTGGCAATCTCATCGGGCTGAATGCTAGAAAGCGTTTCAAGCTTTACTGTTTCAAATCCTTTTTTGTCAGTAATGCGTTTGAGCGCAATTAATTTATGGCTTATCCGAAGTTTTTTATTGTAGAGTGGTTGCATTGATTTAATAAGTGCAGATTCCTTTAACAACGCGCCAAGTTCACCAGAAGTCTGAATTGTCTCTACGCTTGTAATCTGCTGGCTGATTTTCATTTCGATTGATGATGAATGGTCGTTACTAAAATGAGACAACACACGTTCGCGAATATTTATACTTTTTCCTACATACAAAGGTGCTTTATCTGATCCGTAAAATATATATACGCCAGGACATTCAGGAAGTTTTTCAAAAGTATTCACCGGAAGGTTTGAGGGAAGCGATGGTTTTTTAAGCGCCTTGTCAATTGCCGCTTGTACTTTTTCTTCTGGTAATTGTTTATGAATTTCTTGGTAAAAATCCCACAAAATTTTTGCATCATCAAACGCGCGATGCCTGTTTTGGCACTCAAACCCAAAGCGTTCAATAATGCTATCTAAGTTGTGACGCTTGTATCTGGGAAATAAATATTTTGAAAGTTTTACCGTACAAAAATGTTTAGGAGCAAAGGAAAGTTCAAGTCGTTTAAATTCTTGTTTTAAAAACCCATAGTCAAACCGCACATTATGCGCAACAAAAATACAATCTTTGAGAATTTCTACTAAATCATCTTTAATTTGGCGAAACGTGGGAGCGCTGGCAAGTTCAATTCCCGAAATTCCAGTCATGCCGGTGATTTCAGGAGGAAGATAACATTGGGGATTAATAAGCGATTGGTAGGTGTTTACGACAGCATCATTTTCAACTCGCAAAACTCCAATCTCTATTACGCGGTCGTAAGAGAGACGCATTCCGGTTGTTTCGATATCAACGAATGCAATCGATTTGGGCAGCATAACGCAAAGGATAGTAGCAGATTTTTATAATAAGTTCAAGGCTTTTCTTTGTAAGTAGTATTTAGTTGAAATTTCCGGTTGTCTAGCTTGACTCTTTACCAATTTAATACTACAATTTACAATTAACAAAATGCAATTAAGCCCTCTAGTAATGAGCGGTCAGGAAATCTTTATTAAAAGGTTATTTGGCCGCTACTTACCGCGGGGGTAGCGGCATGCTGTTGGGTATAGTAACAGGAGGAAAAGATGGCCTGGAGAAAATTGGGAAAAGGCAGAAATGCCATAGCTCGACACAAAGTGCTGGAGGAACGTGGCAAGGACGCTCAAGCCAACGCTCAAGCCAATAAGTTAGGCAAGAACAGATCGGTCGACCTCAAAAAGGTACTGGAGGAAATTAAGTCAGATTTTGCCATCGCTATCACTAAAGCCAAACGCCGCAACAAGAAGGGCAACGGCTCTACCTCTTCCAAGAGGTAGATCTGGCGTCTAGTTCCATCGCCCGACAGCATGAATCACCCGATACCACCGCCAGAGTGGAGCGTACGCCGGAGGAGGCATTTGCTTGTTTTCTTCAAATGTGTATCGCTCCCCTGGCGGTGGGACACTCACCTTATATCGCGGTTTAAAATTCTCAGCGGAGAAACATATACAAAAAATTAATACATTTTCCCTTTAACGAAGTAGAAAACTATTTCATTACTTTTCTTTCGAAAAACTTACTATTTTATATTATGGTTCTTAATTTCAACAATTACAATACAACCCTATGAAGGCAAAGAAGTTTTTATTGTTGCTTATTTTTTTAGTGGGAATTGCCCAAATTATTCCCATACGTTCACCTTACTCATATGCGCAACAGAATTCTTCTTCAGTACGTGAGGTACAAACTCAAACATTTTCCGGGCGGGTAATCAAACTCGATAATAATACAATAACTATTACAACAGATAATGGAATAAAACAGCTTCTCGTGCCTCAGAAAATTCGGGTCACGCGGAATAATATTGGAACTGCGTTAAACGATATTCGGTTAAATGATCAAATTGAAGTTACACAAAGCGCGGCAGGAGATATACTGGCAATCGATGCGTTACCTGGAAATGCAATTGATTGGAGTAGGTGGTCGATTTCTTTTGCGATCCTTGGGTTTTTGATTATTTTAGGCACAGTGATTTCAAAACAAAAGAACCAAAAAAAATATTTGCCACCGAGAGCTTTATCTGGCATGGGGGAGCATTATTGACTGCGGATAAATAATCGACCCGCTAACAATAAAATAAGCGCTCCAGAAATACCAACACTGAGCGAAGTTAAATTGACTCCGGTAATTCCTAATCCAAAAATAATATTCGCCAAAATACCACCCATTAAAGCGCCCAACACTCCTAAGAAAATGGTCGCGCCAAAACTGCCTTCGCTTTGTTTCGGGTCAAGCAAATTCGCAACTATTCCTACTGCTAATCCAAATAATATCCAAATTCCTATGTCCATAAAATCACCTACGACCCATATATATGATGGCCGCTTTTTTTAAGAACACAGCAAAAATTGAGTAAGAGAAGAGATAGAAATTTAAATGACCAATTTGTCTTTATTTTGTGTGTGTTCTTTTATCTGTTTATCAATAATTGTGGGAAGAAGCTGAAATGGAGTTACCTGTATAACGGGAGATGTTGGACGAGGAATAACGCAGGGTTTAGTAGGTTCGGTGCCTTTCATAAAATACTCAGTATTTCCAGAAGATGTTGAGGCGTTGCCGCTGAGTAATAATCCGCTTTCGCGGCAAACAGTAACTTTTACGATATTGTCGGGAAGATTAAATGGTTCTGATGGAGTTTGGTCCAAAAATCTTTGCATTAACGCTTTCCAAATAGGTGCTGCACCTAATGATCCGGCTATATTATCCATTGGTTTATTGTCGTTGTTACCGACCCAAACTCCAATCGCTAGCGAGGGAGTATACCCGAGAGTCAAGGAATCCCGATAATCATTGGTTGTTCCGGTTTTCACTGCAGCAATACGGGAAATATCAAGGGCATCTCCAAACATTTCTCTGCGCGCATTCGTATCTGACAATATTGATGAGATAAGAAATGGATATTGTGGATCTAAGATAGGTTCGTCTTTCGCCTTGTAGTCATAGACTATTTTGCCAGTTTTGTCTTCTATTTTTGTAATAAGCGTAATGTCATTCTTTTTTCCTTCATTCGCAAACGTTGCATAAGCATTAGTCAATTCAATTAATGTTACTTCCCCGCTTCCTAAGACTAATGAAAGTCCATATTCAGAAACATCGCCTAAGGTACTAATTCCAAGCCTTCGGGCCATTTCAAGTGCCTGAGGGACTCCCAGCTTTGACATGATTTCAACAGAAGGGATATTTAAAGAATTTGCCAGCGCTCGTCTGGTAAGTACTAACCCCCGATATCTTCCGTCATAATCTTTTGGAGAATACGGCCCGACTTCGGTTTTATAGGTTATTGGCTGGTCGTGTAATACAGTGGCATTTGTAATGAGATGCCGCTCAAGCGCAGCAATATACACAATGGGTTTAAAAGATGATCCGGGTTGCCGAGGGGTATTGGCCATATTTACTTTCCCAAATTTTTCATCATTCCAATTTTTACTCCCAACCAGCGCTTTGACTTCGCCCGTTTTTGGGTCCATAACAACAGCAGCTCCATTGGATACATTATTTGGTTTGAGTTTTTCAACTTGGTCTTTTACCACTTGTTCGGCATATGCTTGCCAATCTAAATCGATCGTTGTGTATATTTTAAATCCTGATCGTGCGAGTTGTTCCTCCCCATATTTATGAATGAGATAGTCTTTTACCATCAACGCAAAATGAGGAGCTTTATATCTAATATTTTTGTGTTCGAAATTAAATCCAAGGTCTGCTTTGATTGCATTTTTTTCTTGTTCTGGAGAGATATATTGTTCATCTAGCATTTCTTGCAAAATAAAATTTCGCCTTTGAATACTTTTTTGTTGATTTCCAGATATAGGAGAAAGTTTGGATGGAGCGGTTAAAAGGCCAGCTAAAAAGGCCGCTTGGGTTAATTGCAAATCTTTTGTCGGTTTTCCAAAATACGTTTTTGATGCTTCTTCAACACCAGTTGCTCCTTCGCCAAAATAAGCAGTATTGAGATACATTTCTAAGATCTCATCTTTGGTATATCGTCGTTCTAATTCTTGCGCTAAGACTAATTCTTGATATTTGCGCAAAAAATTTTTCTGAGAATTCAACAAATTTATTTTTACTAATTGTTGCGTAATAGTCGACCCGCCATAATCAAGTTCTTTTCGTTTGAAGTTTGCGATCAAAGCTCCAATGATTCCTTTTATTGAAAAGCCAGGATGTCGGTAAAATTCTTTATCTTCAGCAACAATAACAGCTTGTTTTACTTGCTGTGGGATTTCATCAATAGGGGTAAATGTTTCATATTTTGCTTCATAAAATTGAAAGAATATGGTGCCTTTTGAATCGAAAAAAATAACTCCAGTATTATTTCGATTCATAAATGTCTCTTTATTCTGTAAATCTCTGGCAAAATATACGTACGTAAAAATAGGAATGAAAAGGAACAAAAAAACCACTGCAAAAAGTCCGGTTAAGAAGTCCCGTTTATATCGCTGTATGATAAATGTATAAATTCGCGCAAAAAATCCCATCGATAATCACGATACAGACAGTATGTAAGAGGAGAGATAAAAATGTGTAAGAGGGAGATAAGATGACAAAATTCGAAATCCGAAGCAAGTAATAAATTTCTAATATCTAATTTCTAAACCCTTCAACAAGCTCAGGGAGAAATGTTTTTATGGTGAGCCTGTCGAACCATTGATTCGTCATTAGAAATTAGGAATTAGATATTTTCGGACTTATGCTTTTACGTATGCCGGGGCTGGTTTTGGTATAAAGAGTTCTATAATTTTGCGGACAAGTTCTTCCATAATTCACCTCCTTAGATTCTGGACAAGCCAAGTCAGACTTGGACAAGCAAGAATGACGTTTATTAGTTCCAATATTTCCAGGTATTGTATTTTTCTCTTAATTGTTCTTCGGTTACGTTTACTGCGGTTAATCCTAATGTTTTTTCAAATCCCTCATCAAGAAGTTGCGCTGCCCACATATCGCGTTCCAAAATTCCTGGCGCACCCAACACAACCACTAACATCTTTTTTCCCTCCCGCTCAGAAATTACTACTGTCGTTTTACCTGCTTTATCGGTATTGCCAATCTTAAATCCGAGCACATTTGGATATACGCCAATGAGTCCATTCCAATTATATAAATCAAATTGTTTATGGTTTTCATTGGCAGGTAAAAATTCATAATCTTTTTTAATAATTTCTGCAATTAAGGGATACGTTGTGTATGCATATTGCGCAAGAACAACTAAATCCTTTGCGCTACTATAATTTTGAGGATTATCAAATCCTTGAGGATTACTAAAATGGCTGTTTACGAGTCCTAATAATTGAGCTTTTTTATTCATTGATTGTATAAATACTGGTTCATGGTATTTGTGGTCAATACCATTTTTTATTACCTCCGCAGCATCGTTTGCGGACGTTAACAGTAATCCGTTTAAGAGTTCCTCAACGCTCATTTTTTGTCCAGGGATGACTCCCAGTTTGGTTGGAATTTTTCTTGATGCTTCTGGACTTACCGTAAATAATTCACCAGGAGATGCTAAATCTAAAGCAACGACTGCCGTCATCATTTTAGTAAGTGAAGCGATAGGAAGTTGGGTATCTGCATTTTTTTCAGCAAGAATATCTCCGGTATCTAAATCAATGACTGTATATGCTGCCGCAGATTCAACTTGACTTGCTGCATATGATGGAGAAATAAATGATGTTTGTTTTTTTAATTTAATGGTGGTAGCATTTTTTTCCAGTTTTGGAAGAATTGATTCAAAAATATCTTTTTTTTCTGGAAGTGGGCTCACTAACCGAGGAGGACGTATTCCTAACAGCTGTAACGATACAATAACAAACATCGGAATACAGGTTAACCAAAATATTTTCCAGTTCAGTAAAAAATTAATTTTCATAAGAGTCAGAATTAATTGAACGGTCTATTACTCTGTTATCAGCTAACTTTGCTCCAAATTTTTGGCGGAGTAATGACCATAATTCAGTTGTCCCCACATCATTTCCTAATGCCCACATGCCTACTCCTGCTAAGTTTTTTTCTTTTGCAAAATCATATTTATATTGTAATGATTTAGCATCGTCCAAGAAGATCATTCTCCAGGTATCGGTTGCTACAACATGATAGGCTATCCAGCTTACTTTTCCTAAGTCATCCCAACCGGTTCTGTATGAATCAATACCATCCATGTCGGGCCGAATTTCTTGTTGCACTTTTGCATAAGTTTCTGCTTTTGGAGAGCCTCTCCATGAATACCAGGGACGCGTTTCTGCCTTTATTTCTGGTTTATAGACTAAATAGTTATATCCATATAAGGGAACTCCCAAAATTAATTTACGTGCCGGCATGCGTCTTAAAAAATCATCAACCGCTGTCGAAACATCATACCAATATTTGCGTTCTTTGTGTCCATACAATGGTGCCGTGGGAATTGCATTATCCGACCCTGCTACAGCAAAGTCGTATGCCATCATAAAGATTTTCAAATCGTTTTGGCTAAGTGCCGCAATATCGTAAATTTTAGGATCTTTTACTGCAGATGCATACACGGATACACTTACTTGCGAACCTGGAATTTCATCATGCATTCGCTTGGTAAGTCGTGAAACAAAAGTACTGAATTTATCTCGATAGTCTTGTCCTGGATTTCCGGTGAATTCAAAATCAATGTTTACTCCATCTATTCCACGTTTTTTTACTTCTGCAGTTGTTTGATTAATCATGTTTTCCTGAGCAGAAGGATTATCCATAAGTACTAAAATGGGATCATTTTGCATTTGGGTCACCGTAAGAAGGACTCGGGTACCATTGGAGTGCGCTTTTTTAAATAGAGCTGTTGCTTTGTCACTGTGAAAGGATATATACCCAGGATCATCAGTAATCATATCGCCATTTTCGTCTATTTCAACACCAAAATATGCGAGTGTAGTGAGTACATTGAAATCAATATTGTCTAATTTATTTAAATTCCAATAAGGGGCAAATCCAAATACTTCGTGATCACTCTTTGTTTGGGTGAGTGGTTGTAAAGGACCAAAAGTTGCGGGAAGAGGTGAGATTAGTTTAAATGTTGTTTTTGTTGGAGCTTGGCAGAGAATTATTACAATAAGGAGGAAATCACAAAAAATCGTAAAACGGTAACGGTTTGTTTTTGATTTAAAAAACTCGGCTGTTCGTAATCTGGTAAAAAATGAAGTATGAGCGGTTTGCGTGTTGCTTGGTTGCGGTCTGTCAGTTGGCAGTAAATTCATTTATGTTTTGTGGGGAGTTTAACAAATGGAGAAATACGTGTCAATACCGCTAAAAGTCAAAATTTATTAAGTTTTTTGTAAGAAATTAGTAAGAGGTGTGGGTAGATTAATTAAATTGATGAGCTATTTTGGTATGAGGTAGTGTAAAAAATGAGCAAAAATCAGGCAAAAATAATATATTTCAGAATTGCTGAATTGTTAAATTGTTATATTGCTAAAATAGTTCAATTATTTTACACCGCTCCGCTTTGAAATTGCAAGGAATCAAGACCATGTTCAAAGTTCCGGGTATTATACATTATTGGTAAACCTGAGTATAAGGAGTATAGGAAACAATTCTAACAATTCGCAATTGTTTCTTCCTACCAGATAAGGGGTAGGTAAATCAATAAAATAGTGTACTACCTACCCCAAACCTGATTGTTGCTAGTTTTTGCCACCTTTTCTGCCAGCTTCTCGAGCTTCTGCACTGGTCCATTCATGAGCAGTACCTTTAGCATGAGCAGCTTTTCCTCCTTTACGAGCAATTTCTCGTTGTTTATCTTTTGGCATGGAAGCAAATCCACGATTCTTTTTTCCTGATTTTTTTGGCATATTGTTGTCACCCCCTTTCCATATTTGATATTAAAAATAACGTTCTGCTTTACGAATAAGTAATAACGAAATTGCGCCAGCTCCAGCAAGCACTACTGCAACTGGATGAGATGTAATAATATTTCCTTCTAATAACAAATTAGCTACCACTCCACCGATAAATGCACCTACGGTACCCACAAACATTCCTCCTAATATTCCTCCTTCTGAAAGGCGCGGATCAAGAATACTCGCTATGATCCCGAGGGTAATTCCGAGAATAATCCAGGATAGTTCGTTCATAATAACTCCTCTTGTCGTTTTATCGTAATACTTGGGATTAAGAACACAACAAAAAAATGGTAAGTATTGTGAAAGAAACGGCGATAAATGCGGATTAGATAATAAAAATAAATACTATAATGATGCCGAACAATGAAGCAGTAAGGTTATTTTGGTTTTTTCTTCAGATGTGATTCTACTTTTACCAGTAAATCTTCAATATCAAACGGCTTTGCTAAAAAGTCATCTGCGCCGGCTTCTTTGGCCATTTTTTCAGTTTCATTGTGCGCAGAAATAACTATTACCGGAATACTTTGTGTTTTTTCTTGGCTTTTCAGTTTTTTGGAAATATCTCTTCCATCAAACCCTGACATCCATATATCTAATAAAATAAGATCTGGTTGATGTTCATCTACAAGCGTATGTACGGTCGCTCCGTTTGAATTTGTTAGTACACTATACCCTTTATCTTCTAAAATGATTTTAATCACTTCTAAAATAGCTAAATCATCATCAACAACCAATATTTTTTTGCTCATACTATATTTAACTGAAGACAGTTGTATTGTATACTACTCCGCTTTGACATTGCAAGGAATCAAGACAATGTTCAAAGTTCCGGGTATTATACCAATGAATTTTGATTGCTGAAGGGTATAGTGTGTTAGAAAAAAAGTAAAGTCTTCGTGGATACCATTTTTTTATATCATCGTGTTTTTTGAAAAAGGTTCTTGGTGGTACCACCAGAGAAAAGCCATAAAAGAGAGGGGAAGTACAATAGATTTTAAGAGTAAGAGAAGATCTGACCGAAGAAATATTCCCAGGGGTTCATTGGAATTTTGTTGGTTATGTACAGAATCCCACAAGATTCCTAACGGGATAGGATTATTTTTTCCGTCTGGCAAGGCTATCTGTAAAAAAACAAGTTGCAGAGGAGGAGAGGTAAGAGCAGTAATATGAATTGGCGCCATTTTGGCAATTTGAGATCCATTTTTTTCAACTCGTGCCCATCCAGAGGTGTTCACTTCTGTTGCTTGTTTTCGAGCAGTTTGAATTGGACGTATGTCACTGCGAGCAAGCGTTGTGTGGAGAGTATCATTTTGAGACAGATAAGATGGGATAATGGTATCAATATGGATGGTATATCTCGCATTCTTATACGTAAACTCTGCTTCACTCTTTAATGAGTACGATTGGTGAGCTATAAGAAATGGTTTTTTCGATTGTTGCACAGAAACGCTCACGTGCCCATCAGTTTCTCCCTGCTCGATGGGTAGTTGAGAAGAAAGATTATTGACCACTATTATCCCTTTTCCAACAGTAGAAAATTGAATTGGAAGAATAGTTGCATGCGCAGGTGCTGGGTACCATAAAAACCAAACAACAATAACCAAAAGTACCTTGATATTCTTAAGGTTCGTCTGCAATTCTATGAAAAACTGATGGGTCTTTCCAGGTATATCCATTAGTTGATAGTAGAGCGAGTACATAAGATCACCACAAAAAATAAGTAAGAGATCAGATAGAAAATATTCAAAACTCAACAGTTTTTATTTAAAATATGTAAGAGAGAGGAGTTAAGATTTATATAACAACAAATTTAAACATTGAGGTTATGGAAGAATCTTGTTATAATAGAAAAGGTATGGTAAGCATGATTTTGGTGGTCGAGGACGATAGTGGTCTGCAAAATTATTTAAAAGAGCTTCTATTGGACAATGGATACTCAGTTCAAACTGCCACCGACGGAGTAGAAGCGTTGAATTCATTAAAAATAACCGAACCAGATCTGGTAGTCCTTGATTTAGGATTGCCAAATATGAGTGGTGAGGCTGTGTGTACTGAGATAAAGAAAAAATACCCCACTATGCCTGTTATTATTCTCACCGGACGTGACGCCACTTCAGATATTGTTCACGGTTTAGATATTGGGGCTGACGACTATATTACCAAACCTTTTGTTGCCGACGAATTTTTAGCTCGTATAAAAGCGCGCCTGAGACAGCAAGGAAACAGTGGTGAAGAGAAATTAAAAATTGCAGATTTAGAATTGGATGGGAAAACGCTTGAAGTTAAACGAGGAGGAAAAGCGATTCCTTTAACTCCAAAAGAATTCAAACTCTTAGAATATTTAATGAGTAATAAAGGCCGTATCTTAACCCGCGATATGATTTTAAATAGAGTGTGGTTATATTCTCCAGATATTGAGACCCGTGTTGTAGATGTATATATGGGCTATCTTCGGAAAAAGATTGATTCAGGATTTAAAAAACAACTCATCCACTCAGTAAGGGGATTTGGATACACCATCAAGGAGTAAATAACATTAGTATAATTTCAAATGTCAAATTTCAAATCAATAAGGTACTATATTTGAAATTCTTGCTATCCTCTTGCTTTCTTCAACTTAACTTCTACCGTGGTTCCTTTATTTGGTTTTGAACGAATGCGGATTGAACCGTGATGATGATTAACAATATTTTGCGCCAGGAATAATCCAACGCCCATTCCTTCTCCTGACTGAGTGCCTTTATAAAATTGGTTAAAAACAGAAGAAAGTTCATCTTTTTTAATACCAATTCCACTATCTTTGATAGTTACTTTTAAATAAGAAGCATTAGATTTTAAGGTAACATCGATAGGAGTATCAGATGGAGAGAATTTTATAGCGTTATGTAAAATTCTCATAAAGACTTGGACCATTTTTCCGTAATCACAAATAATAGTATCTTGGGTCTCTTTTACCGAGCTATGAAACCTGATTATCCTTCGGGGATATTGGCTTTGAATTGAAGCAATTGCTTCAGAAATGAGTGACGTCGCTTTATATTCTTCCAATATATACTGTAATTTTTGAGAGTGTATCCGGCTGATTTGTAATAAATCATCAATCATATTAATGAGCCTTTTTGTCTCTTTTGCGAGTTCTTGAATCCATTTTGCTTCGGCTGGGTCAAATTTTTGAATTCGGGAAGTAAGTAATTGAATATAACCATGGATTGAGGTAAGTGGTGTGCGCATTTCATGAGAAGTGATAGAGATAAACGTGTCGCGGTTATGCGCAACGTTTTTCGCTTCACCTTCAAGTATGCTATTTCTTATTATTAAACTTGCAAGAACGTTGAATATTTCTAAAAGAGATAACGCTTCTGTAGAAAGTTTGTATTTTTTTTTGTAAGACCTGGTAATAACCATCCCGAATGTTTCCCGGTTATAAACGAGCGGAATTTCAATTATCGCTTGTATGTTTATTTTTGAAAGGTCGGGATATATTTTTGTCAGTTCTTTCCCGGCAACGATAAAAGGTTTTGTATTATGGAAAAATCGGTATTCCAATCCTCTTTTTAACGGAATATAAGATGCGGCATTTTTATTGGTTCCGTAGACATTTATAAATACTCCGTCAGAGTGGAGTAATAACAGTCCTTCATCTGTTTTTGTGAGGGAGAGTGCTTCTTGCATGACGAGCGTATAGGTCTCTTCTATGGTGTGTGGATCTAAAAACTGCGAAAATAGTTTATGCCTACTTTTTTTCAGCTGTGCCATACTCATTCTTACATATTATAACATTTACTGTAAGTAGATTAAACTCTAATAAGCCATTTTCTTACACTATTTATTATGTCAAGAAGAATATCATCCACTATATAAACTATACAACACCGGTTCTCAGTTTACAATAAATGTCTTATGTTGGAGTATGTACTTTTCTCTAGTCCCAAACAAAAGGGGCAGAAATAAAACATATTGTCTACATTCTACCCCTTTTCTGAGGTGTGCTTTATTCATAATAAAGCTACTTTTTATCACTTTCTTACGCTCTTCTCATCGCCCTTCCTACGCCAAGCAATAGAACAGCTCCAAGAATTGCTACTATAAAGGAACTCAGGTTAAAGCCTGTAACTCCTACTCCAAAAATAAGATTAGAGAGGAAACCACCGACTACTGCTCCTAAAATTCCAAGTACAATCGCGCCAAGCATACCACCTTCTTGTGGACGAGGATCAACAGCATTTGCGACTACTCCTACGATGAGTCCAAATACTATCCATAATAAAAAGGTCATATTTTTCACCTCCTTTCTTGAGTAATTCAGTCGTCTTCGAATGTATACATTCATCTTAATACTCAACATTAAGAACAAAACAAAAAAACGGTAAGTATTGTGAAAGAAAAGTTGAGGCTAAAATGAGTCCCAAAACGTTATTTGGGAAGAGTTTTGATATTATGGAAAATAATAATAATCATCGTGATAAAAGGAACTGATAACAGCGCGCCAATTACACCCATTAGTTCTCCTCCTATAATGATGCCGAGGATAATAACAAGGGGATGAAGTCCTACTGCGCGTGCCATAATACGGGGAACCAAAAAATTATTTTCAACAGTTTGGATAACAAAATATACGAGGGTTACTGTTATTGCCATGGTAGGAGTGATAGTGAGGGCGACGATAATTCCAGGGACAGATGAAAGAATGGGTCCAATAGTTGGCGCAATCTCCAACATACCGGCGAGAAGGGCAAGTGGCAATGCAAAATCCAGACCTAAAATAGTAAGCGCGAACCATGTGAGTACGCCAATAGATAATGATAAAAATATTTGTCCGCGCAACCATGCGCCAAGTTTATCTTCAATTTGTACCAGAGTTGATAAGACCTGTGATTCATTTTCTTTGGGAAAAAGACTTGCTAACCCTTTCTTTATGCGATCGCGATCAATCAGTAAATAAAAACTTACGATAAGTATGGTAAGGATGGAAAATAAACCACCAAACACTTGTTGGGTAAGCCCAAGCGCGTTTGGGCCAATGGTGGCAAGTTCTGATGTGATGATTGAATTAATTTGTGACGAGTCTACTTTCAGTTTAAAAAGGCGAGCAACTTCATCAACATACACTGGGAATCGAACAAATAAAGATTCAATCTGGGCGGCAAAAAATGGAATCAGCGGAACAATGAGCATTACTAAAAAAATTACTGTCGCAAAATATACAATAAAAACAGCAAGGATTTTAGGGATTCGTCTTCGTTTTAAAAATTCTACCGGAGTAGCAAGAGCTGCCATAACAATATAAGCAAGAAAAAAAGCTACCAGAATATTGCGAATAAGGTATAAGAGCCATCCGAGTGCAATGAGAAGAAGCGCGGCGATAAATTGATTTTTTGAAAGATATTTTAGAATGGGATTGGTCATAAGGTTCAATTAAAGTATAGATTAATATATATGAAGTGTAAACTAAGAATCTCTGCTTTGTATAAGGGTATGAATAGATAAAAAATGTTAATAGTTGGGTTTCGAGTTAATAAATGTTCACAAGCTCAGTGTTCGTCAGGACGAAACTTGGGGTTTTTCCTTATGTGTCGCAGGTATTTCACCCTTAGGTGGAAAATGTTACGTTCGTTTGAACATTTTGTGCAGCTCTTTAAGATTTACTTCTATGTGTGTTGGACGTCCATGAGGGCAGGTATATTTGTTGGGAGTTTTTTGAAGCTCTTCTAGTAAGTTCTTGCATTTTTGTTTGGTGAGCACATCGCCTGCTTTTATAGCAGATCTGCACGCAAGATAGGTAAGCATTCGATAAGCGCGTTTATCAACTGTTTTTATCGCTTTTTCTTCAGACAAATCATCAAGTAATTCTTGTAATAATTCTTTCGGATTTCTATCGCGCAAGAGATTAGGAATGGCAGTAATTTTAAAAGTATTATTTCCAAAATCTTCGAGTTCAAATCCAAGTTGGTTTAGCAGTTCACTATGTTCAGATAGTAATTGAGCGTCAGATATTGAGGGTTCAATTGAGAAAGGAATAGGCAATTCGTATTGGTCATTTCTTTTTTTCTGTTCCAAAAAGGCTTTTTGGAATTGTTCAAACAAAATTCGTTCATGTGCGGCGTGTTGATCAACCAATAACAGTCCTCGTTTTGTTTGCGCTACTATATACAGGTTATGGATTTGGATAACATCCGTGGATTTATGAATTTGAGTACTATCTAATACTGTCCAAGGAGCAACAGTATCTTTTAAAAATAACGCCGCATATGATTCTGTAGCTTTCTTTTTTCCGAAAAACCTTTTTTCATCAGTACCGAATGATCTATTTTCAATAAGATTGTTTTGCATGAGTGTTTGATTCACTGCATTTTTAATGGCGTTAAGTACAATTTCTGTATCTACAAATTTGATTTGTTCTTTCCGGGGATGAATATTGATATCAACTATTTCGTAGGGGAGTGAAAGAAATAGTACAAAAATTGGAAATGATGTTGAATCAAGTAATGTATTATATGCTTGTTTAATTGTTTGAGAAATTAATTTGTCCGTAACCCGTCGATGATTTACAAAAATAAATTGCTTATTAGGAGTACTCATACTGGTGTGTGGCTTGGTAATAAATCCGGAAATGTTACTATATGAATCTTTAAAAGAAATTGGCAACAAGTTTTGAAATACTGATGATCCTAGAAAAAGTGATAATCTATTCAGTATATTCTCAGTTTTAGGAACATCAAAAATTACTTTATCGTTGTGGGAAAAAACAAATCTAATAGTTGGAAAAGCCAGAGCAGCATTGCTGATCATATCGGTACTATGTCTCAGTTCGGTGCGTTGACTTTTGAGAAATTTTTTTCGCGCTGGTATTGAATGAAAAATATCTTCAACAATTACGCAGGTACCAATAGGAATTCCAATCGGTGAGATAGCTTCTAATAATCCATTTCGAACAGTTATTTGTGTTCCAGTTGATTGATTTTTAGGTCGACTTTGAATAGTAAGGCTGCTTATTGCGGCAATGCTAGAGAGCGCTTCCCCGCGGAACCCTAACGATTTTATGGCAACAAGATCTTGCTCTTCGAAAATTTTACTGGTGGTATGATGTTTAAAAGATTCTTGTAAATCTTCTTTACTCATGCCTTCACCATTGTCTGTAACAACAATTTTTTTCAGCCCGCTTTCTGAAATATCTATTCGTATATAATCTGCATGAGCATCAATCGCATTATCTAATAATTCTTTCACAGCATACGCCGGCCGTTCAATAACTTCACCAGCGGCGATTTTAGAAATGAGATGTTGGGGCAAGAGGTGAATTTTTCGCATAGAATAGTTTGATCATCATAGTATAGAAAGAAGAAGGACGCAAGAATACGTAGTAAGATTTTTTATTTAAAAAATATATGGAACAAACATGTTTGTTTTCTGCATATAATTTTTATAAGCAGTTCCAAAATGTTTTACGAGTAGTTGTTCTTCTTTTTTGCTTTGAATATAAGACATCAAAGAGATAAAAGCTAAAAAAACTATAAATAAGTAACTTCTCGCGACAAGTTCAGCTCCAACACAGGAGAGAATAACTCCAACATAAATTGGGTGTCTTATATAGTTAAAGTGTATCAAAAAAGTAGCCAATAGTTAAGAAATACGTTCTTCAACTTAGGTTTTCTCGTATTCTCCTTTTATTGATTAGGTGGTACTAGTCTGCTTCTAAATATTTCTTATTTTCTGTTTTAAATAGTTTCAATTGATCTTTTAGCTCTGCCAGTTTATTTAATGCTTCCAGTGGAGTCATTTGATGGATGTCAAGTTCTTCTAGTTCTTTGTGGATAAGGTGATCGACAATTGTTGTTGGCGAGAATTTAGGGTCAATCGTTTCAACCTCAGTGGATCTAGCGAAGTTCGGGATGACAGGAGAGGTGGTAATAAAAGAAGTTTGGGGAGTGTCAATGTTTCGTTTTTCTAAATTTCGCAATATTTGTTTGGCATTCTGTATAATTACTTCGGGTATACCAGCTAATTTTGCTACTGCTATTCCAAAGCTATGTGAAGCACCGCCGGGAAGGAGGGTGTGAAGAAATATTGGCTCTCCGTCTTTTTCTTCAACTGCCATATGAAAGTTTTTAATTTTGTCTGAATAGTGCTGTTCCAACGCTTGCAACTCATGATAATGTGTTGCAAATAATGTTTTTGAATTTTCATTGTTCGTTACTAAATATTCTGCAATTGCCCAGGCTATGCTTATTCCATCGTATGTGCTCGTGCCGCGTCCAATTTCATCCATAACTATCAAACTATCTTTGGTCGCATAATGTAAAATATACGCTGTTTCTACCATTTCTACCGCAAATGTCGAAAGTCCAGAAGTAATGACATCAGACGCGCCGCTTCGCACAAAAATCCGATCTACAATACTCAGATACGCTTTTTCCGCAGGAACAAAACAGCCGAGTTGCGCCATTAAGGAGATTAATGCTACTTGTCGAATTAATACTGATTTTCCTGCCATATTGGGTCCGGTAATTAACATCAGTTGTTGCTCAACCGTATCCAATCGAATATCATTGGGGACAAAGCGAGTCTCTTCTAATAATTTTTCTACCACAGGATGGCGACCAGCAGTAATTCGAATTTCGCCGGAATATAATAATTTTGGCCGAACGTACTGTTCGGTTTCTGCCAAACAAGCAAACGTAAGAATACAATCAAGTCTTGCAATACTTTGCGCGGCTTGTTGGAGTTCGAATAACTGTTTTAGCGTTTGGTTTAAAACATTGGTAAAGAGTTCAAATTCCACATTATTTATCTTTTCTTCCGCAGTCAAAATAAGTTCTTCTTGTTCTTTTAGTTCCGGAGTAATAAATCGCTCACCATTTACCAGTGTTTGTTTGCGAATATAATTTGCTGGTACAGCTGGTAAATTTGGTTTGCTAATTTCTATATAAAATCCAAAGACTTGATTAAAGCGTACTTTGAGGGATGTAATACCAGTACGTTCGCGTTCCATTTTTTCAAGTTCTAAAATCCAATCTTTACTGTTTGAAACACGTTTTCGCAATATGTCGAGTTGGTTATGTACGCCTTTTTTAATCAGTCCGCCTTTTTTTAAATCAATGTTTGGTTCATCCAAAATATCGGTCTCGATCAAATCTACGACCGCTTGAACTTGTTTAGGAATTTCCTTATAAATTTGTTTTAGGAGGGGAGAAGTATAGTTTCGCAATTCATTTTTCACGGCAAGGATTGTTTTAAGCGACTGTTTTAAATTCACCAAATCTCGCGCGTTTCCAATGCCAACAGAGAGACGAGAAAGAATGCGTTCAATGTCGGCAATCTGTTTGAGTTTTTCACGCAAACCGTTTCTTTGCGCTCGTTTCTTTAAAAAAATTTCAACCGCGTCATAGCGTTTTTCAATTTCTTTTTTATTCCGCAAGGGTTTTCGTATCCATTGTTTTAATAATCGTCCACCCATCGCAGTTACTGTCCGGTCGAGTATAGAAATAAGAGTTCCTTGGGTATCGTGTTCGCGAATTGTTGAAAACAGTTCCAAATTTAAAATCGTAGAGCGGTCCAACTTTACATAATCTGAAGCAGTTGTGGCAATTATTTTTTTAATATGTGAGACTTTGTCTTTTTGAGTATGCTTAAGATATCCTAATAACGCTGCGGATGTTTGGATTGCAAGTTCTTTTTCTTCGATATCAAAACCAGCGAGGGTGTTAACGCCAAAATGCTGTTTCAACATTTTTTTAGCTTGTGAAGAAAATATCTCCCACTCGTGAAAGCAATAAATATTGAGATCTTTTTGATGATTGAGAAGTTTTAATAGTTCTGGACTTTTATATTGTTGGGGAGAAAGAATGCATTCAACCGGGTTTAAGAGTGAAAGTTCATCTTTTAAAATTTGGCCCAAATTGCCCAGTTTTACTTGAGTTGTTTGAAAATATCCGGTAGAAATATCTGCGGCGCTGATTGCCAACGTATCTGCTTCAATTGCGAGGCTAATAATATAGTTATTTGCTTTTTTATCGAGCGCTTTTTCATCAAGTACTGTTCCCGGAGTAACAATTCTGATTACTTCCCGATCCACAATGCCATATTTGTTAGGCAGACTTACTTGTTCACAAATTGCTACTTTGTAGCCTGCTTTCACCAGTTTTGCTAAATATCCATCAACCGCGTGATACGGGACTCCTGCCATGGGGATTCTGCCGTCGCGGCCTTTTGGACGACTGGTGAGGGTAATATCTAAAACTTTTGCGCCAATATGCGCATCATCCATGAAGAGCTCATAAAAATCACCCATTCGATAAAACAACAAACAATCTTGGTATTGTTTTTTTATCTCCTGGTATTGGCGCATCATGGGCGTAGTAAAATTTTGCATAAGGCAGCGAGGTGGATACTATAATACTATAAATTAAGGAAATTAGGAATAATAGAATTAGGATGTTTAACATATCGAAATTCTCCCGACTATGAAATAGCAGGAAAAACAAATCATCTATCATCTATCGTCTATTTAATTAGACATTAGTCATTTGTTACATTGACACCGAAGCTCGTTTGTGATTGTATATATATATGCCTGCCAAAAAAAGATTCTTCAAAAGAAAGAATGAAACACTGAGTGCAAAAAAAAGAGATGTACATAAAAAAAGTGTTAAAATAACAGAAGAACCGATAGAAGCTGTACAACCCGTGGAATCAGTTCCTGCGGTAAGTCCAGAAATCAATACAACCCCTCAACAAATTTCACCAGAACCATCACAGCAAGTCGTTAATGAACCTGTCGCCTCAGTTCAAGCAGCTGAAACGCAACCGTCTGAACCGATCCAACCAGAAGTTTCGGCGGGAACTCCTAGCCAAAAAGAACCAGCAACGTCAAGTTCTCGTGATCAACCATCTCAATCAGAAAACCCATTAAGTACTCAACCGGTCGATACAGCTTCTCAAGAACAAAATCAAACAGCCACGCCTATAGTTGTGGAACCGGCTCCAATTACCCCAACCGCTCAATCAGAACCAATGCAATCAAATGATTCTCCCCATTCGCGTAGCGCGATTCTTATGATTGGCATTGGAATTCTAGTCGTAATTGTATTTGGGGCTTTTGGATTTTTAATGTATCAACTAGGAATAAGAAAAGGCGAGGAAGAAGCAGTAAAAAATATTTCATCAATGAATGTGCCTCCAACTATTGCATATCCTTCGCCTACGTCGGTTCCGAGTATAACGGTTAGCCCAAGCGCTTACACGATTATGCTTCAAAACGGCAGTGGCATCTCTGGTGAAGCAACAAAGGTGCGGAGGTTATTAGAAGGACAAACATACCAGATTGGTACTATTGGCAATGCTGACCGTTCAGACTATAATCAAACGATTATCCAAGCAAAAAGCACAGTAAATAAAGCATGGCTTTTAAAATTGCAGGAATTTTTAGGAAAAACCTATTCAGTATCTGACATAGATGTTTTACCAGAGTCATCGACATCAGATGTGATACTTATTGTAGGAAGTAAAAAAGCAACAAGTCGGTAAGTTTTACGCACCACGACTATTCCTCACCTTCATCAAGACATAACTTCAATTTAGTTTTGTTATAATTAATGAGGGTTCAGGGTCAGAAGTCAGAATTACTGTATTCGCATTTCATGAAACAAAAAAAATATCTTCTTTCAATTGATGGGGGTGGGATAAAAGGGATTATTCCAATCAGCGCGTTAGTGCAGCTTGAACAAACTACGGGAAAACTTGCGAGAGATTCGTTTTCGTTTGTTGCTGGAACATCAACTGGCGCAATTATCGCCGCAGCCGTTGCAGCCGGAATTCCTGCCCGCATATTGCTTGATTCCTACATTCATTTATCAACAGAATTATTTCGTTTCAACGCGATTACCGGAATTAAACGATTCTTTTTTGGATATAAATACTCGACACAACAATTGCATGATTTAATTGCTCAACAACTTGGTGAGTTCTCAAATTGGACATTAAATGATTCACCAATAGATTTACTGATTTCTGCCAAACGGGTAAAAGACGGAATGCCATGGTATTTTGTGAAAGATAATCCAAAAAATTCCAAACGAACCGGCAGCCTACCTCTTGTTGATTGTGTTACCGCGTCTGCAAGCGCTCCTACAGTTTTTTATCCGTGGACTATTCCGGAAGATGTCAGTTCGCTTCCTCCTGGAATAGACCCTGTTGGGACATTGACTGACGGTGGGGTTGGCATAGCGGGAAATCCTGTGTACCAAGCGTGTGTTGAGGCATTTTATTATCATGATAGTTACACCCCGGAACACACCACAATTGTTTCCTTAGGCACAGGACATTTTCAGAAAGAATCGATGCCCACATGGTTGATGTCTTGGTTAACGTGGGTACTAGAAGAATTACTGCATTCATCCGGGGAACAACAAACAGAAATTGTGTACCGGCATTTTTCTCAAGTCCCTTTTTTTAGAATGGACCCAGATTTAAAATTATTCGATCCAACTCTTTCAGAACCCATTGTCCTTGATGATGTTTCACAAGTAGGCCGGTTGGTACATATTGGGAAAAAATTTGCCCAGCAAATTGATTGGAAAAAAGTTCTCGGTGGCGATGATATGGAGTTTAAAATAGACCACCAGAATACGATGTGGCAACAATACAAGTGGCCCCGATAAACATTCTTCATCTGTATTTTTCTGGTACAGTTGTCAAAGAATTTGCATCCAAACTTTCTATCATAAGTTGATTTATTGGGCCGAATGTATTATATATATCCCTGCTGTGAATAACATAAAACTTTTGGGACTCCTTATTGTCATACTTTTTTTTATTACGGTTATGCAAAAGGGGATAGTAAAACCTTCACGGCAACAAGACATGAAAAAAAATGAGCCAACCAACATCCAAAGTAAACAACCCACAGATGTTCCTTCCGCTGTTCCATTAGAAGACCAAAAAGAACAATCAGAAGTAAAAGGTGAATCAACAACCAAAGTTCCGCCATCACCAACTCCACAGACGCAAACCGACTCCTCATGGTACTATCCGAATTCAACAGTCAAAAGTTCATCAGGAAACAATCTTTCTCTTGAAAGTAATGATAATTCAGATGCAATTACTGAATGGTACAAAAATAAAATCCGGGGAATGAATATGAATACTAAGACGTTTGTCAAAACAAATTCCAATGGAAATATTCTCAATAAATTAGATGGAGTAGGGCAAGGAACAGAAGTGAGAGTAGAAATTTCTCGGCAAAGAGACCAACCTCTTACAAAAATAACAGTGAGTCTATAAAGGAAATAAACTAATAGTTGACAAGTACTAAATAATTTTGATAATCTATACCGGATTCAGAACTGCCCCGTTTTTAGGGGTAGTTTTCGTATATGCAGACATTTTTTTTATCATATAAAGCAATTATATCATCATCATTCTTACGTCATTTCGTAACTTTTTTTTCTGACATGATTGACTCAGTCCAACAGTCTGATACGGTGCAATTTGGTTCACAAATAAGCGCATCAATGAAACTTCCCAACAATAAAATTCCGAATAGAAAAACTATTGGTCTGATTTTAGGAGCTTTAGTGATTGCATTGGTTTCTTTTATGACCGGGTTGTCGGTAGGTAAAGGTTTATCTCATGTATTGGGAGTAAATGACCAGCGTGCTGACGCTCCAGCTGCAAAAGCGCATCAAACAATTAATAAAGAAGTGGCAATTTCATTAAAAAATAGTAAGAATGAAGAACTAACAAAAGTAAAATACCTCGTCCAGTCAGCAGAATTACAAGATGAAATTTTAATAAAAGGCCAGAGGGCGCGCGCAATAAAAGGACGAACATTCCTGATTATTGATATAAAAGTTACTAACACCTATACTCAAGCAATTCAATTAAATACCAAAGACTATATGCGCCTGACAATCAATAACCAAACAGAACGATTGGCTCCTGATATTCATAATGATCCAGTTCAAATTCAGGCGATTTCAACAAAATATACCCGTGTTGGTTTTCCAATAAACGATACTGATAAAAATCTCGTATTACATGTTGGCGAAATTAACGGAACAAAACAAGACATTAGAATTACCTTTTAGGAAGTAAACTCACACATTCTGTCCTGTAAATCAATCACATCTTCTCTGAATTTATCCAATTGATTGATTGTGTAATTTTCAATACTTAATTTACTTGCAATATTGAGTATGGCAAATTCAAAAAAGAATATCTCTCCAAAATTAGTAGAAGAACTTACTGAGGCAATTTCTCGTGTAGATTACGGGAGTGTTGAAGTGATTGTTCAAAATAAAACCGTAACCCAAATAACGGTAAGAAGTATAAAAAAAACAAACGTTATCGTATCATCTGAAATAAAAGAAGAGAAAGTAGAACATGAGAAACAGATTCGAAGATCTATCTATATTCCAAATAAAAATTAGTACTTACAATTTATGCAATTAATTTCATATTCTATTTCGTAAATTCTTCCCTCCCGCATCATATCTATGGGTTTAATAAATAACGTAAGAAATTTTATGGTTTACCCCATTTTAATTATCAGCAAGGTTAAAACTAAAAATAAGGTATTGACAATTGTTGTATTATAAACTATAAAAGAATAAGAAAATAGTTGTGATTAAAAAATTTTCTGTCAGAAATCTTACAATTTTTTAATCATATTTTAATTTATAAACTGCATTCTTGTAATCCATAAATGAGAATGCACATACAAACAGCTGACCGCAAACGGAGGCTTCTAAATCTAACTTGATTTAAAAAGTTAGGTTAAGATGCCTCCGTTTTTTTGTTGACTCTGCAGTTTACGTCTAACGAAGCAAAGCAGAAAAATAAAAAGCGGCTCAAGAACGAAGTGTTCCTGTAAGGGAAATCCTAAAAAAGAGAGGAGGTGAAATAACAAATGACAAAACAAAAAATTGCAGTAGCAATAGCAACCGGAGCATTACTTCTTAATGCATTTACGCCACTCGCGTTCGCAGATACAAAACTCGAGATTTCCGGCAACGGAAGTTCCTCCGAAAATGATCTAGCAGTCGAAGCTAATCACTCAACAACTGTTGTTCAAAGAAATAAGGCAAACGTTGTAAATAATGTGACTAGCAGCGCAAAAACAGGAGGAAATAACGCCAACGATAATACCGGAGGCGACACAGTGATTGACACTGGAAATGCAACATCCAAAATAAATGTCTCAAATGCCTTAAATAAAAACGTCGCAAAAGTAGACGATTGTAATTGCAATGGAGGCAAAACAGATGTACTCATTTCTGGCAACGGATCTTACTCGGCTAATAAAGCCGATTTAGATAAAAACTCAACTACCGACATTTTCCAAAATAATAATGCATACGTATCAAACTACGTTAATGCAGATGCCAAAACTGGAGATAACGATGCTAATCGCAATACTGGTGGAGACGTATTAGTCCGAACCGGACATGCATTAACAAACGTTAATCTTTCAACTGAAGCAAATGCAAATATCGCATTAGTTGGTAGTAGAGAAGGCGCAGGAAATGGGGGAAACACAACTCTTCGCATCATTGGCAATGGCTCTCATAGCGAAAATGAAATAGACTTAGAAGCCAATCGTTCTGTCACCTTGGTTCAAGACAATTATGCAGACGTCCGCAATAACGTATATGCAGATGCTTCTACCGGCAGAAATGATGCAAAAGACAATACTGGTGGAGATGTCGTAATCAATACTGGTAATGCAAAGGCAAAAGTTGATGTTTGGAATAGACTAAACTTCAACGCAGCAGAAGTAGGTTGTGGATGCGATGCTGATCTGTTGGCAAAAATTTCCGGAAACGGATCTTACTCCGACAGTGACATAGTATCAAATAACCGTGATGACCTTAGTGTCTTCCAAGATGGAAATGATGCATATCTTTCTAATTGGGTAGATGCTAACGCCAAAACAGGCAAAAATGACGCCAATCGCAATACCGGAGACCCATCTCATCGTAGTGATCCAGTGGGAGTCTTAACCGGCGCAGCATTTGACGATGTTTCAGTTAGCAATGAAGCAAACGCTAACAACTTTGGTCCCTTTGGATCTTTCCGTCTTCCAGGTGGAACTCATGTGAGTCTCGGCTGGGATTGGAGTGACCTTTGGGGATCTTGGAGCCACAGCTAATCCATCAGTTGTAGGAGTGTCTCGTTAGCACTTCGACGAGACACCCTACAACGAAGGAACAGTCTAACAACGGACTGAGGAATTAAAAAAATGAATAATATATTAATCAATAAAATTAAAAAAATAGTAGCGATAGTAAGTATTGTGCTGGTACTTTTTGTCCAAGCAGTTCCAGCATATGCTATAGACGAGCCAACAGCTCCGAGTGCTCCATCGGAACCGGCAGCAAGTGCTCCATCAGCGCCTTCAGCACCAAGCGCACCATCAGGACCCAGTTCAATCAAAGATACTCATAAAGATTCTTCACATGATGACAATAAAGATACCAATAAAAAGGAGGATACTAATAAAAAAGAGGATACTAAAAGTTCTGATCCAAAGAGTAGTGATAGTTCAAGTAGTTCTAACGGCGTTCAACCATCTCCAACTCAATCTCCTCAATCACAGCCAACAAATAATCAATCGTCCAAGCCAGACGGCACAAAGGTGAATGGAACAAATGGGACTAATTTGAATGGTCAGCCCGGTGACGCAACAGTAAAAACTGGTGATGCTACTAACAGTGGTGTTGTCTCAACGTTAGGAAATTCAAATGCTTCAACGTCACCTTCAAGTGGAGGAAGCGGATCAGGTTCTGGAGGAGGAAGTGTTGAGGTAGTAAATAGTGGAAATGGTTCTGGATCTAATAATAGCGGTTCAGTTGGTTTAGTAAAAGACAATAAGACTATTCAGAACAATGACGCGTCGGTTAGCAATAATTTAAATAAAGAAACCGTTACCGGACAAAATACCGCATCTCAAAATGTAGGGGATTCAACTATAAAGACAGGTGACGCAAATACTTCAGGGACCGTTATTACGGCAGTAAATACCAATGTTGATGGAGTAGCTGTATCTCAATTTAATATTGCAGATGACCATAAAGGTGATATTGTCTTGGATTTTGGCGCAAATTGTGTATCTGGTTGCGGAGGGGGATCAACACAAGTAGCAAACATTGGGAATGGAAGTAATTCTCAAAATGCCGCAGATGTACAGGCAGCTGCAAATAAAAACACATTCCAAAATAATGACGCGACTGTTGGAAGTAATTTGACACTTTCCGCAGATTCCGGACATAATGCCGCAAATGAAAATACTGGTGGTACTTCAACAATCACAACGGGCAATGCAAATGTAGACGCAAACGTATTAACATTTGTAAATAATAATTTAGCAGGAAATGTCGTATTTGGAGTTGTGAATATTTTTGGAACCCTTGAGGGAGATATTCTCTTACCTCAATCAGCTCTTGATTCAGCTGGAGGATGCTCAAGGTGCGCAAATGGGTCAACGACCGTCGCAAATACGGGGAACGGATCAAAGTCAACCAATAATGCATCAGCAAACACGAGTTCAACCAATAATACTTTCCAGACAAATGATGCAAATATTGAAAATAATTTAACCTTCAATGCGACGACTGGCGGAAATGATGTCAGTCGCAATACCGGTGATGATTCATATGTAAAAACAGGGAGTGCAACTGTTAATTCACAAACTCTCAATATTGCAAACTCAAATATTGATGGCGGTACTTGGTGGTTAGTAGTGGTGAATAAGGCAGGGGAATGGGTTGGAAAAATATTAGGAGCTCCAGACGGCGCAAACTTTGCTGGATCATCTGGCACGGATTTCAAGGTAGGAAAGAATGGAGAAATTACCGCAGTCAATTCTGGAAACGGTTCTAACTCAAATAATAATACCAGTGTAAATCAATCATCAAATAATACTACCGTACAGAATAACACCGCTAAAGTTGTGAACAATGTAAACCTATCCGCAAATACTGGCGCAAACCAAGCAAATGATAATACCGGCGGCGCATCAACTATCAAAACTGGCGATTCACAAGTTTTGGCTAACCTAATTAACTTTGTAAATAACAACATCACTGGTGGCGCAAAACTGGCGGTTACGTTTGTAAATGTATTCGGAAGTTGGGTAGGAGATTTTGTAGCCCCTGGCCAACAACAACGACCAAAAGATACCAAGCAAGCGAACGCGAATAATAATACCCAACCAACAAACAATTCTCAAAAACCAATCGGCGGAGCTTCATCACAACCAACATCAGTGCAGCCAACTCCAACCAACGCGCCAACAAATAACACCGCAGCGAGATCTCATACCACGACTTCCGTAGTTGAAGCTCCTCATCCAGCACCTAAATCATTCTCTAACGGAGATGAAGGGACTGTGTTAGGAAATAGTAGTGTTGAAGGGTTATCAAACAAAACATTATCAAAAGTTACCGTTGCAGGATTAACAACCGTAAAGAGTAATCAAACCCAATCAAAAGAAATTCGCATTAACTTAGCATGGGGCGTTCTTGCACTTCCTTTTGCAACACTTCTCTATTTTATCGTAAAAAAAGTTTCTTCTATCACTGCTGCTTACAGGAGAAATCATAAAAAACAGTAACTATTCATACGTGAATCTTACATGCTTTTCATTCTTTTCCAATTAAGCAACGATTAAATGAATATAGGATTTTATGAAAAATGTAACAATTCCAAAGCGCTGCCAGACAGTACTATTTGGCATAACTATTGCCTTCATATCTTTAGTTGGAATCTCCACTCAAGTATTCGCTGAAGAAACAGTTATCTCAGTGTCTGATAATGGTTCGACTTCTCAAAACGCTGTTTCTAGCCAAAATTCTTCAAATACGAAGGTGCAGCAATCAAACGATGCCAAAATTGAAAACACAGTGCATACCTCATCTCAAACAGGAGAGAACCAAGCATCTGATAATACGGGAAAAAATACTCATATCCAAACCGGAGACAGTGTTTCTTCCACTACTGTTGTAAACGATTCAGTAAATACCAATGTTGCAAAAGACACAAATTGTAATTGTCCACAAGATACTACTTCAGTCAAGATACACGGAAATGGATCAAACTCTCAAAACACCGTAGCAACTTCGAATAACTCATCTCAAAGAACTATTCAACAAAATGAGGTAAGTATTACCAATAAGCTAAAAGTGCGTGCTGATACGGGAAATAATACTGCAAATGATAACAGCGGAAATACCTTAATTCAAACAGGTGATATTCGTTCAACAACACAAGTCCAAAATAGTAGAATAAATTTTTCAATTGACTCACAAGGAAATACACCATCTAAAGTTACTGTTGACATAAACGGGAATGGGAGTGGTTCAGTCAACAAAGCAGTTGCTACCTTAAGCCAGGATAATACCACTCTTTCAGAAAATTTTGTCCACCTTGTGAATGATGTTGTACAGAATTTAAATACAGGAACAAATTTTGCAAAAGGGAATAATGGGGAAGTGGCGGTAATTACCGGAAATATATTAAGTAGTACCCAGGTTATTAATCAAGATATTAACACAAATATTGCTAACCACGCGTGCGCGTGTAATGTTACGTCGCAAGGCCCCCCGGAAAAATCTAAGCCACCTGTTGGGGGAGTTCCTCCAAATCAACCATCTCCATCACAACCTACTCTATCAACTTCTCTTGGCGGTGGGCCAGGAGCTTCACGGGTGACAAAAACTGGAGCAGTACTCGGAGCTTCAATTGGAGGAATACTGCCGGTTACGGGAAGTTATTGGTTATTTATGGCAATGATTGCAAATATTGTTATGTTTTTCTTAGGTTGGTATCTGCGGTTACGCTCGGGTAGATCGCCAGGATTTGCATTTGCATTCTCTTTATAAAAGCGGGCTTTTACAGCCCGCTTTTTTTATGATTTTTGGCTTTGACTTTGGATAGGAGTTGTATTAGAATGGCTGAGATGAAAAAAATACGAAAAAAAGAGGAATCACCATCACGTTATTTGTACTATGTGGGGAATATGCTGATTGGAATTGCTCTCGCGAGTCTTTTAGTAACCTTATTGCCATTGACAAAAGCGTTCCTATTTCCGCAAGCATTTGTTTCTGAAAGGCATCAGACAAATGGGTTATATATTACGATCCCTAAAATTCATGCACAAGCCGCTATTGTCGATAACGTAGATCCGTTGAATGAAGCAGAATATAGCCAAGCATTAAAAAAGGGAATCGCGCATGCTCGTTCCACTTCCCTACCAGGGGAACAAGGGACTATTTTTCTTTTTGCTCATTCATCAGGAATGCCGTGGGATTTAACCTGGTACAATACTATTTTTCTCCGATTAGATGAATTGCAAATTGGTGACCAAATAACGTTATTCCGTGATGGGAAAAAATTTGTATATTCAGTAGATAACAAAAAAGTCGTATGGCCGCAAGATACTTCTTATTTACAAGAAAAAAAAGAAACACGACTTATCTTACAAACCTGTTATCCAATTGGTACTTCTTTTCAGCGGTTGTTAGTTTTTGCAAGACCCCAATAAAAAAAGCCCCACCTTTTTATAGGCAGGGCTTTATAACATATTCTTTATTTTTAATAAAGAACATTCGAAGACCCATGGTTCACGATGTCAACCATAGAGCGAGCACTCCCGGTATCTATAGTAGTTGACCCGCCATTATTGTGCCACCACCACCAATTTCCCGAAGTATTGTCATTAGCTCTGTTCCGTCCAGTGTTGAGTGAATTATGAACATCATTCCAGATATCAGTATTATTTGACTGGAATTGTTTAAAGTTTTTATCACTTTGTACACTTACGTCAGAAGTCGACCGTGATCCATTCCCATGCACAGAAATCCAAATATCTGAATTCTCGCATCCACACAAATTTCCTGATGCGATATTTGAACCAGCATGGTTGACTATCTTTACATCAGATGTTGCATTGCCTGTGCGAATTGCATTATCTCCGCCAGTGTTGCCACTTGCACTGTTACCACCAGTATTTACATGAGATGAAACATTGTTATGTATCTGCGTGTCATTGCTCTGTACTATAGTGGTAGATTGATTACTTTCAAAGTCGACACTGCTGTGTGATCGGCTGCCATTGCCACTAATATTTATAGAGATTTCTGCAAAAGCGGCTGGCAAAAATGTTGAAGCGAGTAACGCTGCGGTTGCAATCGTGGTACTTACCCTCGTAATTATTCTATTCATATCTGCACCTCCTTTCTTTCCTGGTTGGACTACCATTATGGTAGGAAGGTGTAATAAACATATTGATATCTGGTTAAAAATGCGTAAGAAAATTGCTCAACAAAAAGCCCCGCCTTCACTTCATGTAGACAGGGCTTTTGTTTACTATACACGACTCTTTAATAATCATGTATAGATTACTCTTCTGATTCCGTTTTACGGATTCAGTGTATTAGAAACTGGGTGCACTGTTACTCCAACAATTGATAATGAATCTCCTGTGGTGATTCCTGCACCTGCGCCGGTATTCCCATTTGCTTTATTTTTACCGGTTTTTGCTTTTGAGTACACTTCTGTACCAACAGAAAGACTATTTGATTGACCAACAGAGGTAGTATTACTGTTTTTCAATTTTATTGTGTTCTTACTGTCGCTTCCATTGCCGAAAATCAAAGCACTATCAACTCCTTCACGTTGGCAGCCGCATGGTGAAACACTTGCAGTGTTAGTTCCACCATATACAGTGACTGCAACATCAGATGTTGCTGCTCCCGTATAAATGGATGTTGTACCACCAGTGTTGTTATTTGCTTCATTGCTGCCTGTGTGAGCAGAAGAAACAACTTCTGTTACAACAATACTTGTATTTGTTTGAGTGACTGTTGTAGAGTTGTTATTAGTAACTTTGATCTTATTTATTGATCCACTTCCGTTACCAGAAATTTCTGCCACGGTGTTAGCGAATGCTACGGTAGTAAAGAGTGAAGTTATTAACGCTGCTGCTGCGATTCCTGATCCAATTTTGTATGTTAAATTCATTTTTTATTCACCTCCTTCCTTTTGAAAGTCCGAAGAATTAAGGTATCAAGTAACAAGTACATGGGTAACTAATACTTAATACCTAACACTTTTTACTTTCTTGTTTTTACAACTCACATCCAGATTTCGTCTCTCCCAAACAAGTATCTATTCCTGCTGAGCCGTTTGTTATGTCTTGTCCAACTCCTCCATCAAGAAAATCATTTCCATTTTCGCCGTTTAAAATATCATCATTTTCTTCCCCAAAAAGCTGGTCATTGCCGTTTCCGCCAGATATCAAATCCTTCTCTTCATTCCCATGTAATATGTCATTTCCATCCTCTCCATGAAGAATGTCCTTGCCCATGCCTCCTAAAATCGTATCGTTCCCAATTCCCCCAATAAGAATGTCATTCCCATTTTCACCAATCAATGTATCATTACCTGCCTCACCTCGAAGGATATCGTTCCCCTGTCCACCGAGAATACAATCGTCGCCACCACCGCCATAGATAATGTCATTGCCTTCAAGGCCCAGAATGAGGTCATTGCCTGATGTGCCGTGAAGAATGTCATTTTTTTGAGTTCCATATATTGGTTCTTTTCCGTTCAAATTAATTCCATTGCATGCTTGCGGGAGATCAAAAAAAATTCCAATGTGAATATCAAAGAGAAGTTGTTTATTTTGAAATGCGTTTCCTGCAGATGGGTCAAAAGTTATTTTCATACTGTATATAGTAGAATTTGCTGAAGGGAGCGTTGAAACAAAAATTCCATTTGGTAGTGCGCTGTCAGTAAAAAATTGCTGTAACGTTTTTGGTCCAGTCGAGCTTGATCCACCATATTTATCTGTCCCATTTTCAGAAATGGTAATGAGCAATACAGAAGCTAGATTTCCAGTTTGGGAATTCAAAATACCACGAATTGCAACTGGGTGGTTATTACTTGAACCGTTTTGTATCGTAACTGACCGAGATTGAGATTGTCCTGGTGTTAGGTTTTGTACCGTAAAAAGTGGTGTTCCATCAGGAACTCCCCAATTTACAGTAAGATCTCCTACTGCATATGCAGTACTCGTTTTAAAAAGTAATTTTATATCGTCACGTCCGTACCAGATTACGGTTCCTAATATAAGTAATGCAATAAGCGAAAAATTTTTTCTCATGGTAATTCTATTGGACTACTGAGATTTTGCGGTTGTGGTGTTGTCCGCAATACAAAATTTATTGAATTCTGGTTCGTATCAAAACCATTGCCATGATTCATATCAGCGCCGCTTGTCATTGAAGCCTGGGTAGATGTGGAATATGCTTTCCGTTCTATACTTTGTCCGGCAGAAAATGTGGCAACTGGCGTTCCTTCGCCCAATGGAGCTGTATGTCCCCCTCCCCATGCGACTCCATCTATAATAGTACCGGTATCAGCGGGACCAAATCTGAGCGCAATACTATTATCAGCAGCTATAGTCGCGGAAGAACTCGCGTTTGCATGGATTTGAGCCGCATACCCTCCAGATGTACTTGCCCATAAATAATATCCATGAGCAGGAATAATAGTAGAAGATGTCCATGATTTTAATGCAGTAGCGTCATCATTAGTACCGGGTTTTGTCCGTTTTACTAATCTATGTCCATTTAAATCAATTGAGGAAGGGGTAGGATTATATAATTCAACAAAATCACTCCCGGCAGACCCGGTTCCAATTTGTATTTCACTAATCACAATATGATTTGCAATGTTATTTGGAGGTTCAGGTGGATTTTCTGTATCAGTAGGAGTAGGAAAAATCGTTGCGCTGGGGGTGGCAAACTCTAATGCTGCAGAAAACGTACTGGTATTGTTACTCGCAGCGTTCTTAAATAACGCAAATGTTGAGCGATAGGTAAAGAAGCCGATTACAACAATTAATAAAAGTGAACTTATTAAGAATCTATTCATATGAATTATACTTTTGCAAGATATTTCTTTTCGATATCTTTTTCAATCTCGTGTTTGATGCTCAGAAATTCAAAACCAATAAATAATAGTGTTGGGATTACAACAAGCAATAAAAATCCGGGAATAGTTTTTAAAAATAAAACAATATTTCCTAAGTATGGAATGCTATAAATTCGTTTTCCAATAATGTTATTTTGAGAAATGGTTTCACTGTCGGTGGTATTGTTCGCGTCACCTTTTGTTTTATAGGTACTTTCTTGCGAAATTTTTACCATCTCGGTAATCCGGTGAGTAATAGTCATATTTCCACTTTCAAAAGCAACAATATCTTCTTTTTGATACGTCGGTTGTTTTCGTACGAATACAATACTTCCGACTGGAATAACTGGTTCCATACTTCCCGTCAAAACAACATACGATCGAATACCCGCAAGTATTGATGACTGGGAAGTAATAAGAGTAAAAATGACTAAAGGTACGAGTAAGAAAACAATGATTGTTAATTTTGTGTAAATGATTTTGAGTAAAAGTTTCATAGGTGAATAAATTTTTGATTTCATTGCCTTTTTCCTGGTTGGTAGGAAAGTTGATCACTTTCCTACCAACCACCGATACTTATTTTGTAAAGAACGTTCTTACCTTTTTATTGACTTGTTTGGAAATTCAAATCAAATGATGAATTTTTTCCTTGGTACGTGTCAGTCGCATCACTGTCAAATGTTACTTTCGCGACAATTTTATGAGATCCACCTGCTGTAATTCCAAAACCCAAATCAATGTTTGTCAATGAACCGTCATTTACGTGTCCAGTTCCTTTTAGTACATCACCGCCATCAATGGCTCCATTCCCATTGACGTCATCATAAATTTGTAACGTTAATTTATCTCCCAAATCTGGAGAAGATGATGTGCTATGTCCGACACTTACCAGTTTGGTAAGCGTAGCATTCACGGTTCCAGTATTTGCGAGGGTAATACTTTTTGTTTGGAAATCACCCGGAGCAATATTTGTTACGGTAAACGCAGGAGTACTCGTAGTTCCTCCTTGCGGAGTGACCGTAAGTGTTAATGTTCCAGATCCAAAGGTATTCCCCGTATTACTGGAGGAAGACGTAAATGCTGCAAAGGTGGCCCCAGCCATTAAAGTTAAAGAAGACAAAATTGATATAGCACTTATAACAATTTTTCTATTCATATTTTTCACCTCCTCATGGATCATCATCTATGGATAAACTATTTTATCCACTATCGGTTTAATGTCTGATCCAATTACAGAATCAAATCACATTCTCTAGTCATGATAGATTCTGTAAGACTTTAAACTGGGCACACCTTAAAACCACAAAAAATCTCTTAAACTCTGGGCAGACGAATTCAAGAGATTTTTTACAACAAGAACACAATTAACAGGGCAGGCTGTTTTCATAGTATGCGTTTTTTGTATGATGTACTTTTTTGGGTAAAATTCAGTAATGCGATGTTATTGGGCAGATAACGCTTGCAGAACTGATTTCTGGGTGGTACTTACAAAAGTGTCAATAAAATTATACTAGCAGATGTTACCGTAGAGGTGTCAATATGACGAATTAAATCACAATATATATAAATACAATCAAAATTTTTTTCACGTTAAAATAAAATTTTTCATGCAAATTTACAATGTGTTATGGATTAAAAATAGCAAATTACAGGAAAAACTTACAAAAATCCTTTTTCTTTCATAATCCTTACCATTTCTTATTCAGCATCTTAACTGTGGAGTTTATACCTAATGAAGAGTAAAACATGTCCACTGGTAACACTTCTGATCTTTATGAAACAATTCGATTCTGCACGTTGGTCTATTACGTCGCCTCAGCGTTCTGGGAGTGAAGGCAAAATTTCTGTGGTGATTCCCGTGCGAAATGAGGAAAAAAATGTTGAAAAATTAATTGAACAATTATATGCTATTTGTACCTCACACAATTTTTTATACGAACTTATTTTTGTTGATGATTACTCAACAGATCATACCCGGAATATTCTTCGATCACTTGCCAAAAAATATCCAATTGTGTTGCATATAAAAAATGGCACAATAGGAAAAGCGCAATCATTCCTTGAGGGTTTTCAAATAGCGCAAAACGAAATTATTTGTACCGTTGATATTAATTCGCAATACCAACTGGACATAATTCCTGCAATGGTGGCAAAGATACTCTCCAATAAGGCAGATATTGTTGTTGCGAATCGTAGAAAAAAAACAGCAAATGTTTTGGTAAAAATAATCAATAAAGGATATCAACGGTTCTGTATTAACTTCTTACATAATTTAACCTGTGATGTCCAATCGGGATTAAAAGTATTCCGAAAAGAAATTTTACCCCGCATCCATCTTGACCCAACGCCGTGGACATTTGATTTAGATTTTTTACTCAACGCCCGAAATGCCGGATATAGAATTGATTGTGTTGATATGGCTGTTGAATCAAGAGAATCTGAGGAAAATTTAATTGGAGAGTCTCTTGAATTAGGGATTGCCGCATTCGCAGAAAAATTTGCTGATTCTAAAATCGTGCCGTTTCCACAGTCCCAAACACAAGTTGAAGGACAGGGATTCCATTATAACGGACAAAAATTTATCCATTACACTAATTTATCAGAGCATGAAAATGCATTTTATCGCGTAACACCAGCGCAAGCAAGCGTAATGCTTTCTTGTCTTTTGTTATTTATTGTTGGACTCATAACTCAAACATATGAGACATTGGTGATTACTCTTTCAGTACTGTGTGGACTGTATTTTTTAGATTTATTATTTAATTTCTTTGTGATTGTTCGAAGTTTGGCAAAACCCTCTGTTTTCCAAATTGACGATGCAGAAATCCACCAATATGATTTTTTTGAGTGGCCAGTATATACTATTTTATGTCCACTCTATAAAGAATGGGAAGTCCTACCCCAATTTGTGAGTGCGATAGACCGGCTTGAGTATCCCAAAGAAAAATTACAAGTGCTTTTGTTGTTAGAACAAAATGATACGCAAACTATCCGGCGCGCTTATACTTATAATTTGCCACCACATTTTCAAATCGAACTTGTCCCTGATGGCCTTCCCAAAACCAAACCCAAGGCGCTTAACTATGGATTACATTTAACTCATGGAGAATATGTCGTTGTCTATGATGCGGAGGATGTGCCTGACCCACTACAACTAAAAAAATCAGTCCTCGCGTTTAGAAAATCAGATTCTAACATTATTTGCATGCAGGCAAAATTACATTTTTATAATTCACATCAAAACCTTCTTACTAGGTTATTCACCGCTGAATATTCATTATGGTTTGATGTGCTCTTACCTGGTTTACAAACAATCAACGGTCCAATGCCATTAGGCGGGACTTCAAACCATTTTAAGACTGATGTCATCCGTACCCTTCGTGGGTGGGACGCGTTTAATGTAACAGAAGATTGTGACTTAGGAATACGCTTGTTTAAAAAAGGGTATAAAACCGCGATTATCGAATCCACTACCTATGAGGAAGCAAATAGTAAATTAGGCAATTGGTTATCACAAAGGAGTAGATGGATAAAAGGGTATATTCAAACCTATTTTGTGCATATGCGAGACATCCAAGAATTTTTCAAACCATCAGCTTTTGTCCATTTCTTTACGTTCCAGCTTATTGTGGGAGGGAAAATAATCTCACTTGTTATTAATCCGTTGATGTGGCTTATTACTATCAATTACTTTTTGTTCCGGAGTCATATTGGGCAGTTTATTGAATCACTCTTTCCTCCCATAGTTTTATACATCGGCGTAATTTCTTTGGTATTTGGTAATTTTTTGTATTTATATTACTACATGATAGGTTGCGCAAAGAGGGGACATTTTGGTCTGGTAAAGTTTGCGTTTCTTGTTCCGGTTTATTGGTTAGGAATGAGTGTGGCATCATGGATTGCAGTATATCATCTGGTAATAAAACCATATTATTGGGCAAAAACATTACATGGATTTCATTTGCGGAAACCAATTGGACACACAATCAGTACGTTTGGAAAAGATTTTGCCGGAAAATATGTTCCTTTTGCGTAAAATACTATGATCAATACCTATGTTTTAAAACTGGGAAACCTGATAAATGAAAAACTGATTACAGTTCTTGCTATTCTGTTGAGCGTTTCTGCAATTCTATATTCCTATTTTCATGGATATATTATTGCCTATGGTGATGCGGAGTCACATTTAAATATTGCCAAAAGAGTAGTGCATGGCATTACGCCTGGTTTTTCACAATTGGGCGGAATTTGGTTACCACTTCCCCATTTAATGATGACCCCATTCGTGCATTTTAATTTTTTATGGCGGACTGGCATTGCTGGATCTATTGTTTCAGGATTCTCGTTTATAATCAGCTGTATTTTTTTGTACAAAATAACCTGGTTAGTAACAAAAAATACTCTTGCCTCTTTCATAACATTTCTTATTTTTGCTTGTAACCCAAATGTGTTATATATGCAAACTACCCCCATGACAGAATTGCCCCTTATTATGTTTTTTATCCTTTCTTCTTATTTCTTTTTTAAATTCTTACAACAAGATACAGATTTACTTTCACTGATTCTCTCAGGGATTTTTGGCTTTTTTGCGTCGCTCAGTAGGTATGATGGATGGTTTCTTATTTTGGTTGAGGCAGGAGTATTGTTCTCTCACTTTTTATTTAAAAAAAGAGACCGGGGAAAAACTGAAGGAATGGTCATTTTATTTTGTACGGTGGCGTTCTTTGGAATTTTTTTATGGATGGCATGGAATTTTTTGATTTTGGGAGACCCGTTATATTTTACCAATAGCCCATTTTCTGCGAAATCGCAACAGCAAGGATTTTTAGCGCGCGGGCAATTGCCAGCATACAATAATATCTTTATGTCATTTGCGTATTACTCGTGGACATCGGCGTCCAATATCGGGTTGCTCATTACGATCGTTGCGTTAGGAGGGATTGCATATTTTTTATGCAAGGAGATGAATAAAGAAAAACTACTCATATCCGTAGTGCTTCTAGTTCCATTTTTCTTTTATGTTATCACTCTATACATTGGCCAGTCGATTATTTTTATTTTGCCATTAACTCCTGCAGATTTTCCATGGCATCTTTTTAATGTGCGATATGGCGCCATGATGATCCCAGTAGCGGCGATTTTTTCTGGAATTTTAGTATCTTTTTCTCAACGATTCATAAAAATAGGGGTGATTGTATTGTTCATAGTTCAAACAGCCCTATTTACATCCGGATATGCAAAAAATATTACGCTTGAAGATGGGATACATGGATTATCTAGGGCAAAAACGACTGGTGCGGAAGATTGGTTTGTAAAACACTACAATGGAGGTTTGGTGTTATTAGACGACTATGTACGCCCATTAAGCGTTATTCGGGCAAATATTCCAATGGAAAATACTATTTATGTAGGGAACAAACCATACTGGGAGAAATCGCTAGAACAACCAGATAAATACGCAACATGGGTGGTCATGAAGAAAGATGACTCTGTGTGGAAGCATCTCTATGACAATCCAAATACTCGTGGGCGCTTGTATAAATATTTCCAAAAAGTATATACCACGCCTGATTTCATGATATTTCGAAAAAACACCCCCCTAGCTTCAAAGTGACAGCTGTGCCTTGTTGTTGGTATAATAGAAGTAAATTCTATGCACGAATCTGAATTAGGGAAATTACTAATTTCTAATGTCGAATCAAGCACCAATTTGTAAATGTCATCTCGAGGAAGAATGACGAGAGATCCTCTACACGATACAAAACCTGATGGGATTTCTCAGCCATTTCAAGGCTTCGAAATGACATTATTTGGCCATTGGGATTTGATTAGAAATTAGTCATTAAGATATTAGAAATTTTTATCATGTTTTATAAACTATTCCAATTCATCCTTTTTTTTACTATTTGTATGTCCTTATCCGCTACTAGTTCTTTTGCTGATGAAACGTTTTGGGAAGTTCAGTCGGTTGATACGATGAAATATTCTCGTGACAGGGCGCGGGATAAAACTGTGCAGAAGCAGATACCAGATTTCGTTAAAAAAATTGCAGAATTAGGAGTAACCCATATAGCTATTAATACTCCTTACGATGATGAATTTTTCCCTACCTTAAAACTGTGGGTTCAAGAGGCGCGAAATAATAACTTGAAAGTATGGTTTCGCGGAAATTGGGCTTCCTGGGAAGGCTGGTTTGATTATCCGCGGTTTATCAATTTTTCAGACCATCATCTAAAAACAGCTGAATTTATTCGTAAGCATAAAGCGCTTTTTGCTGATGGTGATATTTTTACCCCAGCACCAGAAGCAGAAAATGGAGGCATGGGAGATCCACGAAGATCTGAAAAAATCGCCCAGGAATTTAATCAATTTTTGGTGGATTCGTATGCGGCCTGTGAAAGCGCATTTTTTGAAATTCATATTCGAGTAAGTTGCGGATATTTCTCAGTAAATGGAGATGTGGCCAGGGAGATCCTTACGAAAGATACTGTTGAAAAAACAGGTAAACTGGTTGTAATTGACCATTATGTAAAAACTCCCGAACAGTTGGTTGAAGATATTATTTTTTTACATAATAGATTTGGCAGCCAAGTTGTTTTAGGAGAATACGGTGCGCCTATCCCTTCAATCCACGGATATATGACAGATTTGGAGCAATCGCGATATTTGCAAGACACATTTAACAAACTTTTACCTATTCGAAAAATGATACATGGGATAAATTATTGGACTGCGTTTGATGGCTCAACCCAATTATTCACAAAAGATGCGAGTCCAAAACCAGCAGCAGAAACTATTGCCCGTTACTTTAAGCCGACTGTTATGTTTGGGACCATCACGAATACCCTTGGAGATAAGCTGTCAAAAGTGGTTGTTAAAACAAAAGACGGGTTATATAGCACTTTATCAGACACCCAAGGAAATTATGTTTTTGCGTTACCGTCGGGAAGCTATGAAATTTTCGTCCAAGACCCGTGGTACAAAACAGAAAGAGCACAAGTAGAAATTACGTCAAGTGACCAACGAGTAATCCAAGATTTCAGTCTTACCCCAGCAAAATTGAATTTCCTTTATCGCCTCAGATTAAATCTAAAGGCATTATTTGGAATATAGTTCTGCAGCTCTTCAGTTTTTTCGTCATTCATGTAAGAATTCACGTTAAATTCATGGCTAATACATACTAATAGTTAGTGTACATAGAGTATCAAATGATATATTCTTTAATAACAGTTTTTATTCCTCTTCGTGTTGTCATAATAAGAGTATCTTGTCTATTCATTATTCATTGTTTTTGTTATGATAGATTTTTTTGCAGACAGTTACGCTATCTCCTCATTAAATCTTTTCCTGCAGAAATAAAAGGATGGGATTTTTACCATAAAGGGAAAATAATTTTTTATATAAAATGAGTACTATATCGGTAATAATTCCAACCTATAATGAAGAAGGAAATATCATTCAATTAGTTGAAAGACTTCATAAATCATTATCAGAAAAGGGAATAACCTATGAAATTATTTTTGTAGATGACCATTCTACAGACAAAACTCAGGAAATTATCACCTCACTTATAAAAACTTTCCCCATACAACTTTTTGTGAAGAAAGGGAGAAACGGAAAAGGACAGTCTCTATTGGAAGGCTTTTCACACGCGCAGTATGAGATTCTTTGCATGATTGACGCAGATTTACAGTATCCACCCGAAGCAATCCCCGGTATGTTGCACATGATTTCTGAAAACATAGATATTGTAGTTGGAGAACGCGCCAATAGAAAGAGAAGTTTGCATAGAAAGATAGCAAGCGCAACTTTTTTTAGAATTTTTAGTAAATATCTCCATAATCTAGATATTGATGTCCAGTCAGGGTTAAAAATATTCAAAAAAGTAATTATAGAACGGATTGAACTTGAACCATCTGAATGGTCGTTTGATATTGAATTTTTAGTAAAAGCGCGAAATGGCGGATATACTATTGGTACTTACAATATTAATTTTGACCCACGATTGAGTGGAAAATCAAAATTAAACCTTTTAACCGCGTCGTCCGAAATAGCATATTCTTCCCTTAAAGTTAAATACGGCCATGACGGTATCATCCCGTTTCATCCAGATACTGTAGCAAAAGAAGGACATGGTTTTCACTATAAAGGGAAAAAGTTTATTCACCATACAACACTTAGTCATCATGAAAGCGCATTTCACCGGGTAAATATGTATCAAAAAATTACCTTGTTTTCGATAGTTTCTTTATTAATTGTCGGAATGACCATCAATTGGCATACAACAATCGTAGTACTTTTAGCCATACTTACTTTTCTCTATTTTGCTGATCTCCTTTTTAATTTTTTTCTTATCTACCGGAGTTTTTCTATGCCTTCAGAAATTCAAGTATCGAATGAAGAAATGGCACAGGTAAACGATGCATACTGGCCACTATATACTATATTTTGTCCGCTCTATCATGAATGGCAAGTTGTTCCTCAATTTATTACTGCGATAGATAAACTGGAATACCCAAAAAACAAATTGCAAGTAATGCTTCTCTTAGAAGAAGATGATGCTGAAACAATTAATAAGATTCAAGAATTCAATTTGCCATCATACGTTGAAGTAATGGTTATCCCCCATTCAATACCAAAGACAAAACCGAAAGCGCTTAACTATGGATTACAACATGCCAAAGGAGATTATCTTGTCATTTACGATGCAGAAGATATTCCAGAACCAATGCAGTTAAAAAAGGCAATTCTTGCGTTCTCAAAAGTTACCAGTAAAACCCTGTGCATGCAAGCAAAACTCAATTTTTATAATCCTCATCAAAATATCTTAACCCGAATCTTTACTGCAGAATATTCGTTGTGGTTTGATTTAGTGCTTACTGGTTTGCAATCAATCTCAGCGCCAATTCCGCTTGGAGGTACGTCCAACCATTTCAGGACACGGGATTTGCATACGCTCAAAGGGTGGGATGCATTTAATGTAACTGAAGATTGTGATTTAGGGATGCGATTGGTAAAACGGGGATTCAAAACAGCGATTATTGATTCAATAACTCACGAAGAAGCAAACAGTGATTTAATCAATTGGTTTCGACAGCGGACTCGTTGGATTAAGGGATATATCCAAACGTACTTGGTGCACATGCGGGACCCCAAAGCATTTATTACGAATTGGAAAGAACCACACGTGATTACCTTTCAATTAATTGTAGGAGGAAAAGTGCTTTCCATGATTATCAATCCATTTATGTGGGTTATTACCATATCATATTTTGTGTTTCGTCCTCTTATTGGAAGCTTCATAGAATCATTCTTCCCTACTCCCGTTTTGTACATGGGAGTTTTTTCTTTAATTATTGGCAATTTTTTATATATGTATTACTACATGATTGGATGTTACAAACGCGGACAGGATGAAATTGTAAAATATGCATTTTTAGTACCTTTTTATTGGCTCGCTATGAGTGTGGCGGCGTGGTTGGCATTTTATCAAATGATAAAAAGTCCCCATTACTGGCCCAAAACGGAACATGGATTACATCTCAATAATAAAAAAGCAGTCGCTCAAGCAAGTTCGGTAATTGGGAGAGATTTAGTAAGTGAAAAAGTATCGCTGAGTGTTAAACCTGTTGTAGCTAACCCAATAAATCCGTTTATAACTTAGAGACATGAATAAATTACAAGTTGCAATTTGTATACCAGCATATAATGAAGCACAAAATATAAAAAAGCTCCTTGGTGAACTTCTTCGTCAAAAAACAAAACGAATAAAAATTAATAAAATTGTTGTCGTTGCTTCTGGTTGTACTGATAAAACGCCTCAGATCGTAAAGAAAATTGCAGCTCAGAATTCAATAATTTCATTAATTTACGAAAAAAAAAGAACGGGGAAAGCGGCTGCAATTAATGAGTTTTTAAAAACAACTCATGAAGAAATTATTGTACTTGAAAGTGCGGATACGGTACCTTCCCAAGATACTATCGAAAAGTTATGTGTGCCATTTTTGGAAGATTCAAAAATAGGTATGACAGGAGGCGCTCCAATTCCAGTAAATGATCCAGATACGTTCTTGGGATACATCATTCATGCGTGGTGGTGGTTTCATAGGAATATCCCTCGGTTTGGAGAAATTATCGCCTACCGAAATATACTTCCCCGAATATCTGCAACAACAGCGGTTGATGAAGCATACATCCAGGCAAAAATTATACAAAAAGGGTATAAGGTTGTTCATATTGATGATGCAATTGTCTACAACAAAGGTGCGGCAACACTCAAGGATTTAATCAAACAAAGAAGACGAGTATTCAACGGCCATTCACGATTATTCAAAGAAGAAAAAATTAAAATCAGTAATATGACAAAATCAAGTGTCAAGTTATTATTATTTTCCTATCAAATTAAATCAGTCAAACATTTATTTTGGTTATTTGGAGGAATACTGGTAGAAATCTACGCGCGGATTCTAGGCACGTATGACACCTACATCGTAAAGATTAATCCGTATGCGTGGGAAGTTGCGTATACCACAAAAGATATTTCTGATGTGGAAATAACAGAAGGGGAAGAAAGAGAAGAAGGATGATACTTTTTGTAAACTTCGCTCCAATCGAATTTATGGGTGGGGTTGAGAGAAGAATATATGAAAAATATAGTAATAATTAATGCCTACGGAAAAAAAAATATAGGTGATGCAACAATTTTATATGTAGCATTAGAAATGTTGAATAGCGTTTTAGATAGAGGGGTTGGTATAAATTTAATGCTTGTGGATAAAGATTCTTATAGTTTAAAGTTAAAAATATTTCAAAAAGTTAGTTTTTTTCAATCTCCATATGGATACGCTATTAAAAGTGCAAAATTACCAGTTTCTCAATTGGTAAAAATAGTTCGTTTTTTTATTATTTATATCTTGTCAACAACTTATATTTTTCTCGGGAAATTTTCTGGAAGGTTATTCCCAAATAAAGGATTCTATTCATATATTACTTCTATTTATCAATCTGAAATTGTCATTAGTATGGGGGGAGGGTATCTTACAACCAAAAATAAAGTAAGAGATTATTTTGGGTTGTTATTAAGTTTATTACCCATTTATATAGCTAAGTTTTATAAAAAGCGAATTCTATTTTTACCAATGTCTTTTGGACCATTTGTTAGTAAGTATCACCAATCATTAACATATAATGCGGCAAAAAACACTACAATTTTATGTCGTGATGATATTGCATTAAAAGAAGTTAAAAAATTATTTAGTAATGATAAAACTACAAAAGTGCTCTATTGTCCTGATCTAGCGTTATTTTATTCTAGTAAAAAAAAATCTAACTTACATCAAAAATTTGGTAGTAATTATATAGTATTAACAGCACGAGAATGGTTACCGGACGCAAAACAAATCCAGTTTGAAGAATCACTTGCAAAGTTTATTGATTTTATTGCTATGAAATACAATTTAAATACTATTTTTATTCCTATGGCATGGAATCATATAGAAGATGATGATAATAGAGTAGCTAAACGAATAAAAACTTTTGTTAAGTCAACAAACAGTTTTACAATAGTTAACGCAAAAAGCCCCATAGAAGTTCAAGAAATTTTAAGAAATGCTAAATTAGCAATATGCACTCGCATGCATTCTGCGATTCTCGCAACAACTGTAAATACACCCTTTATTGCAATTGGCTATGTATATAAAACCTTAGGTTTTGTCCAAAAGATGAATTTAGAAAAATATTATATGGACATTGCTGAGGTTAGCTATGAAAAGTTAATAAAAGAATTTAGTAATATAATTAACCCAAAAAATTATCAAAAAGTCTATTCTCAATTAATAGAAAAAAATCAAGAAATACATATATATAAGAAACTAATTAGAGAAGAAATTAGAAAAGTAATCAATAACACTTAGTCATTTTTACTGCCGAAAAATATTGAGAAGGAGATATAAATGATAATATTTCTAAATTTTGCTCCTTATGACTTTATGGGTGGAGCGGAAAAATGGATGGTTGAAACAGCAAAAAAAGTGAATAAAACCGAACAGACTTTGCTAATTGATGTTTCGCCCAACATTGCAAATCTTTATGGAAAGTTAATATTGCATCGTGAATTTAAAAGTCATTTTAAAGACAATGATATTAAAAATTTGCCCCAAAGGATTAGTTTAGAACTCTCAAGTTTTATCCCATTTACCAAACAATGGAAGATATCTCACAAAGCCTTTAGAGATGCGCGGCTTATTTACAGCAAATTTGAAATATTAGAAATATGTATTAGTTTATACTTTGGAGATTTAAGAGCTATTCGTAAGACAGTTGCTGGTATTATTTTAACGCCTTATTATTTTTCTCCCCAAACAATTTTTCAAAAAATTCATAACATATTATATTCATCCTTTTTATATGTGTTCTTTCTCAGACAATCCAAAAGAGTTCATTTACTTAATAAACGAGATGAACACTTCTTGCTGAAAAAATTTAACTTAAAAAACATTCTGTATCTACCACTTGGTCTCAATTTACCACTTACAACAAAAAAATTAATATATATAAGAAATGGTAAAAAATTACATATAATCTACGTTGGTGAATTGTCGGAGAGAAAAGGAGTGGATACAATTATTAACATTATTGAAAATTCCCCAGCAGATTTTATTTTTACTATTATTGGTGATGGGCCACTAAAAGAAGATATTATAACTCTGACAAAAATAAATCAAAATTGTAAATATTTAGGATACGTTGATAATAATACCTTGTATGACGCATATAACAAAAATGATGTAATACTCTTCCCCTCTCGGGCTGAGTCTTTTGGATTAGCTATGATTGAGGCTTCATCTTTTGGTTTAAAAATAGTAAATGCTCAAGAAGTTAGTTTAGGACTACCTAATTATATTGAGCATACAGTAAGTACTCGAGATGTTAAAAAATATATAAAAGTTTTAAAACGATTACTTAAAGAGAAATCTACGCAAAAAAATCAAATAAAACAAATTCAAAAATATACATTTGATAATTTTTCTAACTCAATTCTGGATCCTATTTTCATGAGAGAAATAGTTGGATAGTTTTGTATAAATATGAAAAATATTAATAGTAAATTAAAAAAGAAAATTTCTGTAGCAGTTGGGATTCCAGCATATAATGCTGAAAAAAATATCGGTAGACTATTGCAAAGTATCTTGGAACAAAATCAAAGGACTTGCGTATTAAAAAAAATAACTGTCTACTCTGATAAAAGTTCTGATCGGACCGTGAAGATTTTAGAAAAGATAAAAAAAAGAAATCTTCTAGTTATAGATGCCAAAAGAAGAAGAGGTTTTGCTTATGCATTAAAATACTTGTTGTATCAAAACAAAGAAGATATAGTAATACTCTTGAATGATGATATCATCATCAATGATGCAAAATTTATTGAAAAAACAATCAAGCCATTTAGAAAAGAAAATAATCTGGGATTAGTTAGTTCGAATCCACAACCAATTTTAAGAAACAATTTTATAGAAAGAGCTGTGGTTTCTGGCTTTATAGCTTATGATAAAATGCGTCATATTTTAAACAATGGATCTAATGTATTTACATGTGACGGTAAAACTCTCACCTTATCAAAAGAATTTATTAAAAGTATTAGATTTCCCAAAAAACTAAATGAAATGGGGAATGTTGATGAGTATCTATATTTTACATGTTTGAAAAATGGATTTAAATATAGTCACGTAGAAGATGCAAGAGTTCTTTTCAAACCACCTTCAACAGTAAAAGATTTCGTGAAATGGATGACAAGAAATCAATCAAATAAACATATTCTGCATAAACATTTTGGAGAATTGATAGAGAAAGAATATAAATTGCCAAAAAAGATTTATCTCGCTTTTACTTACTTTAGATTACTTGAACTTCTTAAAAATCCTGTTGGAGGTATAATGATTTACGTTCTTGGAGTTTATGCATCTTTCCAAGCAAGAAGATCGGCAAAGAAAAATTTTAAACTTACTTGGGATGTTGTCTCAACAACAAAGGAATTAAATTATTTGGATTAAAATTTATAGTTCATTACTAATAAAATAAAGCTTTAAAATTTTAATCTGAGGTACAATATATATGCAATATTTAGGTGAGCAAAGGAAAAAATTTGAATTACTGAACTTTCGTAGTCATCTTCTAGAAATAAAAAAACAGCCACTTTTTTTAGTTCTTTTTTTTCTCACATTTTTAAGTTCTTTGTCTTTTTTCTATTACTATCAAAATGGACAGCATTTATTATATGCTGATTCAATTTCTCGGTTAAATATTTCCCGGAAAGTTATTGATAATATTACCCCTGGATTGCCACAGTTAGGAAACGTATGGTTGCCCTTGCCGCAAATCCTTATGCTTCCATTTATTTGGAATAATTTTTTATGGCATTCTGGAATTGCCGGTTCAATTATGTCCATGAGCGCGTATATTTTGGGAGGAATATTTATCTATAAATCTGCTCAGTTATTAACCAGGTCTATCGCCGCTTCTATTTTTAGTTTATGTATCTTTGCCTTAAATATAAATATGCTCTATCTCCAAACTACCGCAATGTCAGAGTCGGTATTTCTATGTTCTTTAGCTGCAGTTATCTATTTTTTTCTTAAGTGGTTTCAAACAAATAAAAAAAGGTATCTTATTCTAGCGGCACTGGCCATTAGCGCTATGACCCTTATCCGGTACGAAGGGTTAGCGGTTTTATTTTCGTCGCTTCCAATGGTATTTGGGTATACTTTTTTTAAAACAAGAAAATTTTCTCGGGCAGAAGGAAATGTAGTAGTCTTTGCAACACTTGCGGGTTTAGGATTTGCATTGTGGACATTGTATTTAACCGCAATATTTGGTGACCCGTTATATTGGAAAACGTACTATGCAACTCCGCAAGCAACAGGTGGAGCAGGAGTAGCATTTACTCAAGCAAAACCATTTCTTGCAGCCTCGTGGCAGTATCTTACATCATATGTGTGGATGATTGGATTAATTCCAACGATATTTTCTTTTGGAGGGATAGTTATCATGCTCATTCATTCAATACGTGCTAAAACCATTTATTTTATTCCCATTCTTATGCCGCTTTCAATTTTTTTATTTATGATATTAACCCTGCAAAGAAATACGCCAATTGTGCAACCTGATTTGATACTTGCGAACCTTTTTTCTGGTAAGACAAGTGAAGGAACAGGATTTAATATTCGCTATGGGATTTTGTTATTGCCATGGGCTGCGATTATGTCTTCTTACATATTTAGAATACGTTTTTTTGTTTTAAAGTTCTTATTATTTCTCGTTTTTGGAATACAATTGTATTCTTATATCAATCCAATATATACTGTTATATACCAGATTCCAGCGCGGATTTACCAGAAGCCGTACTTTTCATTAGTAAATTGGTTACAAAAAAATTACGATCATGGATTAATTTTAATCAGCGCTTCGGGCCATGAAGACCAAATGTTTCAATTAGGGTTTGATTATAAAACCTATATTCATGAAGGAACCAATAAATATTGGAAAGAATCACTCGATAATCCATCGCGCTATGCAACGTGGATTGTTTTGGACAAAGGCCATCCCGAAGATCAAGTTGCAAATAACTTAAATAATCAAGGAATTTTAGATAGAGACTACCGATTAGTTTTTACCAAAGATCTAGCAAAGATTTACCGGATAAAAGCAAAGCCATATTTTGACGTTTCAAAAAAATAGCATGTTAAAACATCTAAATGATTATGAGGGAAAACGACACATAAATAGAAAAGCATATGAAGATTACCTCGTCTTATTATTAATAGTATGCGTTAGTTTTTTTTCTTTCCTCTATTTTTTCCAAAATGGTCAACACATATTATATGGTGATGCGTTATCTCGCTTAAATATTTCCAGAAAACTTATTGACAATCTTACTCCTGGATTTGCTCAATTAGGAAATGTATGGCTTCCACTTCCTCAGATTCTTATGCTTCCTTTTATTTGGAATGGGTATATGTGGCATTCTGGTTTGGCGGGTTCCATTATGTCTATGACTGCATTTATATTAGGTGGAATTTTTCTTTTTAAGACAGCAAAGTTATTAACTAACTCTACTTTAAATTCTCTAATAGTTTTAAGTATTTATGCATTAAATATTAATTTACTCTATTTGCAGACTACCGCTATGTCAGAACCACTATTTATTTCGGCATCAATTGGAATGGTATATTTTTTCCTAAAATGGACCCATACAAAATCCTTAGGATATTTAATATTGTTAGCCCTCTCAGTAAATGTAGTTACGTTAACCAGATATGAGGGACTTGCAATTTTATTTTCTTCGGTTGCGATTGTTTTAGTATTTTCATTACTGGTTACTAAAAAAAGGTCCAAAGCTGAAGGAAATGTTATTGTGTATTTCACCTTAGCACTTTTAGGATTTGCGTTATGGACTGTATATTTGGCAACCATATTTGGTGATCCATTTTATTGGAAAAATTACTATGCCGCCTCCATTACAACCGCTGAAGGAAGCACTGTAAAATATGCCCAAGGATTATCATTGTTCCCTGCGGTATGGAAGTATTTTACTTCAATTGTATGGATGAATGGATTAATTCCTGTTATATATGCAATCTGTGGATATGCAATTATAGTTTATAAATCTCTTAAAAATAAATCATTGCTTTTAATGCCATTTTTAGTTCCAGCGGCGTTATATCTATTTATGGTATTAACACTGATGAGAAATACGCCAATTGGTCAGCCTGATCTCAATATTACGAATGTACTTAGTCCAGATACAAGTTATATCCCAGAATTTAATATTCGATACGGGTTAATTATGCTTCCATGGATTGCCTTAGGATCGTCATTTTTATTTGCTATAAAGTATAAGTGGTTAAAAATACTGATTTTTTTATTTTTTGGAATTCAACTTTTTTCGTATCTAAGACCTATTTATACAATAATATATCAAATTCCAATTAGTATTTCGGGAAATAATACACAGGGAACTCAGAGGGATAAAGCATTGGTGACATGGTTGAAAAAAAATTACGATGGAGGATTAATTATGATCAGTGCGTTGAAACATGATCCTCAAATGTTTCAATTAGGATATGACTATAAAACGTATATTCATGAGGGTACGGGAATGTATTGGAAAAAATCTATTAAAGATCCCACAAAATATGCAAAGTGGATAGTTATGGATAATGTTAATAGGGATGACCAAGTAACTAAATATTTAAAAAACTCAAAGAGTTTAAAGAAAGACTATGATCTCGTATATAATGTCCAAGATATAAAAATCTATAAAATAAAAAAATAACTATGAAAGATACTTTAATAGAACGTATACTCATTATTTTTGCAATTTGCATCTCTTTTCTTGCTACATACATTTCATATACCAATCATTATCTCGTGGTATATAACGATGCGGCTTCCCATATAAATATTTCAAGAAGAGTTGTTGATAGTTTAACTCCGGGTCTTGCGCAAATTGGTACCGTGTGGCTTCCTCTTCCCCATATCTTAATGCTGCCGTTTGCATCAAACGATTACCTGTGGCATACCGGTTTTGCTGGAAGTGTTGTTTCAATGGCAGCGTTTATCATATCTGTTCCTTTTATGTATAAAACAATACTATTAATAACACAAAGTAAAACGGCATCAATAATAGGGGCTTTATTATTCGCATTAAATCCAAATTTACTGTACCTGCAAACAACCGCCATGACCGAGCCTCTGCTTATTGTCTCTATTGTGATTGCTGTGTATTACCTCGCAAAGTATATAAAAACCAATACAGTACTTGATTTAATCTTATGCAGTACTTTTGTGGCTTTTTCTACCTTAATTAGATATGATGGATGGTTCTTATTTTTATGCTTAAGCGCACTGCTTCCGATATGGATTTCTTTTATACAAAATAGAAAGCGCGCAGAAAGTAATTTTATTTTATTTCTATTTGCAGGGGGATTTGGTATTTTCTTATGGCTTCTGTGGAATTTAGCTATTTTTGGTGACGCGCTTTATTTTATAAGAGGACCTTATTCGGCCGCGGCGCAACAAAAAGTTTTAGAAAGCGTGGGACAGCTGCCAACCAAAGGGAGTGTATATATGGCCTCTTTCTACTATATGAGGTCAATTTTCGAGAACAATGGAATATATTTAGCTATAGCTGCAGGTATAGCTGCGGTGTTTGTGCCTTTTTTGATAAAACAAAAAACACAACTCATTGTTATACTCGCAATTTCATCTCCCATATTATTTAATATTATTGCGTTATATTTAGGCCAATCTGCAATGAATGTGCCTCATGCTCCGCATGATCCTGGACTGTTCAATATTCGGTATGGAATAATGGCGTTGCCCGCGATTGCGTTAATTTTAGGCATACTTGCATCCAATAAATATTTAAAATTTGCTGTTGTGTTGGTGCTTATAATCCAAAGTGTTATGTTCGTAAAACAAGGCATTCCGATATCGCTTGCAGATGGCCTTCATGGATTACACAATACATACTATACTGTCGAAGCAAGCAAGTGGTTGGCAAAAAATTATACCGGTGGATTAATACTTACCAGCCTTGCTTCTCACGATGCCTTTGTTGCGCGGGCTGGACTGCCTATGAAATTGTATATCCATGAAGGTACCAGAGATTATTGGACGGAAGCGTTAAATAAACCTTCCCAAAGTGCAACTTATATTGCGGTGCTTTCATTTCCTCCTGATTCCGTATACCGAAAGTTATACAAAAATCCTGACTTTTTAAACAACTATGTGAAGGTTCATACATATGAGAAGTTTGAGATATACAAAAGAAGATGAAATATGTAAAGAGTATATCTCTGCTACTGTCGCTATTCGTTCTTGGCTTCCTCTATATTCAGAATACGTTTGTCTATACTGCCGATGAACATAACGTTTTGTGGAAGATTCGATCAATCGACACCATGAAAACTTCACGAGATAAAGCAAGAGAGAAACTATATAGGCCTGAATATGATGAAAATATAAAACAAGAATTAACTGCAATAAAAAAAGCTGGCGCGAATTATGTAGCGGTAGATACCCCATATGATAACGAATTCTTGCCGTATCTACGAAGATGGGTAAAACTGGCGCGAAAAACCCGACTCCATGTATGGTTTCGGGGCAATTGGTCAGCATGGGAAGGGTGGTTTGATTACCCTAAAAATATGACTCCTGACCAGCATTTGGCAAAAACAAGTGAATTCATTCTTACATATTCTGACCTTTTTGAGGACGAAGATATTTTTGATTCGTGTCCTGAATGTGAAAACGCAGGTCATTGGAGGCAACCAGATTATAATAAGGAATATAATACTTTTCTTCAAAAGCAACGATTATCAAATCAAAAAACATTTGAAAAAATTGGAAAAAAAGTGCACTCAAACATCGCATCAATTATTGGTGGACGCGCGCGAGAAGTGTTAGATCAAAAGACATTTGATGCGCTTGATAATACTGTTGCAATCGACCATTACATACATAATCCTTCAAATATGGGTGACTATATTACGTATTTTTATGATAAACACCGTACAAAAGTACTGGTGAGTGAACTTGGCGCTCCTATTCCTGATATTAATGGGGAGATGTCTGAAGAAGAACAAGCTCAATTTATATCTCAACTTTTTGAGCAACTGTATAAACACAAAGACGCAGTTGAAGGCGCAAACTACTATGTTCTTACCCTTGGTACCACAGCATTATTAAATGCCGATTATACACCGCGTAAGGCATATTCTATTGTAAAAAACTATTTTAGCCCTGGGGTTGTAAAAGGTAAGATTACGAATCCTTTAGGGGACAATCTGAAAGATGTAACTATCAAATTAATTGATGGAGCAAGCAGCACTAAAACAGATGACCAGGGAAATTATATCCTAGCCATACCTCCTCGCTCAACCACGTTATTTGCTATGGATGAGGAATACAAAACGAAATCACGCCACATAACTATTTCTGAGAATGGCAAAGAGCTTGTACAAGACTTTGTAATTGACCCAATTAAACCCGGCTTGTTCTATAAACTAAGGCTTCAAATGAAAAATATGCAATGGCATTTTTAATAAATGTTCCTCTGTTCGGTGTCATTATCCTGGCTCAGATTATATCGGGATTCCGATGAATCGGGGTTTGCAAAAGCCGTGTCCGACGGGCCAACGTAAAAGTCCTATTTGGTATATAAGTCTAAAGCTTCACAGTTTCCTCTTATTTATGTAAGAATTCACCTTAAATTCATGGCTAATACATACTAATAGTTAGTGTACATAGAGTAAAGAATGATATATTCTTTAACAAGAGTTTTTGTTCCTCTTCTGGTTGTCATAATAAGAGTATCTTGTCCATTCATAATCCGTTGTTTTCGATATGATAGATTTTTTTGCAGACAAGTTACGCGATCCCCGCATTAAATCTTTCCCTGCAGAAATAGAAAAAATAAAAGGACGAGGATTTTACCATAACGGAAATGAATTTGTACACCATGCAAACTTGCACCAAAATGAAACTGCGTTTTTACGTTTAGTATGGAAACAAAAAATAGTTCTCATTTCCATTCTTCTTGTTTTATACCTTTCGCTCATTGTTGATTGGCAGGCCACCATTATTTTTCTAATTGCCTTGCTTATTGCGTTATATGTCATTAATTTATTTTTTGACTTATTTCTTATCTATTGCAGTTATGCAAAGGCTTCTGAGATACAAATAAGCGATGCAGAAATCAAGAAGGTTAGGGAATCTGATTGGCCATCGTATACTATTTTTTGTCCGCTGTATAAAGAAAGTAATGTCGTCCCGCAATTTATCCAGGCAATGAATGGCCTTGACTATCCCCAAAAAAAGCTGCAGATATTAATTATTCTTGAAGAAGATGATACGCAGACCCAAAAAGATATTGCCCAATTGCAATTGCCTTCAAATTTTCAAGTTGTTATAGTCCCTCAATCTCTTCCAAAAACAAAACCCAAAGCGCTCAACTATGCGCTTCGGTTTGCCACAGGGACGTATGTTGTTATTTATGATGCAGAAGATATTCCAGAACCACAACAGCTCAAAAAAACAGTCATTGCTTTTGAAAAATCAGATGAAAAAGTGGTATGTATCCAGGCAAAGTTAAATTTTTATAACCCTCGGCATAATACTTTAACCCGGGTATTTACTGCAGAATATTCACTCTGGTTTGATTTAGTATTAACAGGGCTTCAAGCAATTAATGCGCCTATTCCATTAGGTGGTACCTCTAACCATTTTCGAAAAGTTGAATTGCATGCGTTACGGGGGTGGGATTCATTTAATGTCACTGAAGATTGCGATTTAGGAATGAGATTAGTAAAGCAAGGATATAAAACTGCAATTATTAATTCTACAACCCATGAGGAGGCAAATAGCGATTTAAGAAATTGGTTTGGGCAAAGAAGCAGGTGGATTAAGGGGTATATACAAACCTATTTAGTCCATATGCGCCGTCCCCAAGAATTTATGAGGACGTGGAAAGACCCGCATTTACTCACTTTTCAATTAGTCGTAGGGGGAAAAGTTTTGTGTATGTTTGTAAATCCAATGCTTTGGATTATCACTATTTCCTATTTTGCCTTCCGCCCATTTCTTGGAGAAAAGATAGAATCTTTTTTCCCCACAGCAATTTTATATCCCGCAGTATTTTGTACAGTAGTTGGAAACTTTTTGTATTTTTATTATTACATGATTGGATGTGCAAAAAGGGGATACTACGATGTTATTAAATACGGACTTTTTGTTCCCCTCTATTGGCTCATGATGAGTGTTGCCACCTGGAAAGCTGTAATAGACGTTTTCATTCGCCCCCATCATTGGTTCAAAACAAAACACGGGTTACATTTAGATGATCACCCAAAACTTGCTCAAAAGTTGATGCTTCCAAAAAATATTGTTCCTTCTATCAAATATGCTGAAATTTGATTTCAATACAATAAGAACTTATTTTAAATTCGTAATACGGATTTTTGTAGATTTTGTGGGTGTTTTTATGCCTTTGCCCCAGGTGAGCAAAAACCAAAAAACTGAAATTAATTCGATAAAACGAAAGAAAAATATTCTTATATTTAACTGGAGAGATACCAAACATAAATTTGCCGGAGGTGCAGAAGTATATATCCATGAGTTGGCAAAAAGATGGGTAGAGAAAAGACATCATGTAACCCTTTTTTGCGGGAATGATGGGAAATCTTCCAGAAACGAAGTTATTGAGGGAGTCCAAATTGTTAGACGAGGTGGGTTCTATTTTGTATATCTGTGGGCATTTTTGTATTACATCTTACGATTTAAAGGAAGATATGACCTTATTATTGATTGCGAAAACGGCATACCATTTTTTACTCCCTTATACGTAGACGAACCAGTATATTTCCTTATTTTCCATGTACATCAAGAAGTTTTCTTTCTCTCACTGATTAAACCAGCTGCACAATTTGCCGCCTTTTTAGAAAAGAAAGTAATGCCATGGGCATACCAAAATATTCCCATCCTTACAATATCTAAATCTTCAAAAAAACAAATCCGAAATATTGGTTTTCATACCAACAAAATTGAAATTATTTGTCCCGGGGTTGAATTAGAAAAATTAAAACCTTCAGAAAAGTACCCATCACCACTCATATTATATTTGGGAAGATTAAAACCATATAAATCAGTAGACGTCCTTATTAAGGCATTTACGAAAGTAAGCAAAAAAATTCCCTATGCAAAATTGGTTATTGCAGGGGACGGGGAGAGCAGGCATGAGTTAAAATTACTTGCCAAAAAATTAGGTATAATGAACAAAATAATTTTTACCGGAAGAATATCAGAAGAAAGAAAAATTAAACTCATGCAAGAGTCATGGGTTTTAGTAAATCCTTCTCTTATGGAAGGGTGGGGAATAACAACAATAGAAGCAAATGCCTGCGGAACCCCAGTTGTTGCATCTGACGTTCCTGGACTAAGGGACTCAATAAAAAACCCTCACACAGGTTTGTTAGTTCCCTATGGAAATGTAAATGCATTTGCAGATAAAATTGTTGTTCTTTTAAAAAATGAAAAAATAAGAAATAAAATGCAAAGAAATTGTGTTGAATGGGCAAGTTTTTTTAGTTGGAATAATAGCGTTCGAAAAAGTATAAAGATATTAGACATATGAAAGCATACATCATAAAATTCAAAGAATTGTTTTTTTCAACGCCATATATATTTTTCATTCTATATATGAAAAAATTATTAAGAAGTAGTCGTTCTATCCTTGATGTCGGATGTGGAGAATTATCACCTATACGTTTTATAAAAGGACATAAATCTGGAGTTGATGGTTATGCTCCATCGCTAAAATTAGCAAAAAAAAACAATACCCATGATAAGTTTTTTCTAATTGATATAAAGAAAATAAAACAAAAATTCCAAAAAAAATCTTTTGACGCGGTAGTTGCGATAGATGTAATTGAACATCTCAAAAAACAGGAGGGTTACAATCTGATAAAAGATATGGAGTCTCTAGCGTCAAAAATTATTATTTTTTATACTCCCAACGGTTTTATCCCACAACATGATAGTAAGAATAAATTGCAAGAACATTTATCAGGATGGACGGTAAATGATTTTCATAAATGTGGATATACGGTCAAAGGAATGTATGGGCATAAATCTTTAAGAGGAGATTTTCATAAATTAAAATACAAGCCAACATTTTTCTGGTTAATAACTTCCGAGCTTTCGAGCTACTTCTATACATTTAATCATCCAGAATCCGCGGCATCATTATTGGCGTATAAACGATTTAAACAGTAACTATGAGGAATAAAACTGTCTTATCAGTATCTGTTGGGATTCCAGCATATAATGAAGAAAAGAATATTAAAAAACTAATGGATTCTATTCTTTCTCAGACAATTGACAATTATGTATTAAAAGAGATTATTATTGTTTCAGATAGAAGTACTGATAATACAGTAAAATTAATAAAAAAAGTAAAAAACAAAAAAATTAAGTTAATTATTAATGATCATAGATTAGGTCTGGCAATGAGCCAAAATAAACTTATTGAGAATTTTTCTGGAGACATATTAATACTATTCAATGCTGATGTATTGCCAACAAATAAGAACTTTATTGCAAATGTTGTAAAACCATTTTATAAGGATTCTAATTTGGGAATAATAGCACCAAAGCTAGTTCCTCTTAAGGCAGAAGGATTCATTGAAAAAATAATCAATTATAGCGTCTCATTTAAAAAAAACGCATATGAAAAATGGAATAATGGAAATAATTTATTATTATGCTGTGGTGGATGTCGAGTGTTTTCTAAGAAATTTTTGAGTAATTTTAAATTTCCTAAACTTGTGGCTGAAGATGCATATTCTTATCTAGCATGTAAAAAAAGACAATTAAATTTTTTGTATTTTCCTCACGCAGCGGTGCATTATAGATCTCCGGATAATTTTTATGACCATCAGTTACAGAGTGCCAGATTTTTAGAAAGCCCACAAGAATTGACTAAATATTTCCCTGATCAGTTGGTTATTAAGAATTATGCATTACCTAAATCTATATTAATTAAGACCGCCATTCAGTATTTGATAAAAAATCCATTTTTATTTATTAGTTATTTAATGATATTTGTACTGATTGTCCTAAATCCGAACAAAAGATATTTCTTGAATCGTAAATGGCATCCTGCTATCTCTACTAAATACTTACTAGATGAAAAATGAAAAAATCAAAATACTAATACCAAATGTTACAGGTCCCACCAATATGGGCGATCAAGCAATATTGGAAGCGACGTTAAATATAGTTAAAAAAATCTTTTTGAATTACTGGTGAAAGCACATAAAAATAAAATAAGTATAAAAAAAACTTTACAGGAAAGTTTTCATAGAATAAGAAATGAAGAACAAAAATGTTGGAATAATATTCTTAATACTATATGAATAAACCATTATCTATATCAGTTGGTATCGCCGCATATAATGCTGATAAAAATATTGGGAATATGTTGCGATCTCTTATCCGCCAAAAAGGAAATAGATATTCTCTGCTAGAAATAGTTGTCCATTCAGACGCAAGCAATGATAACACAGTAAAGGTTGTTAAGAGTATAAGAAATAAAAAGATTAAAATTATTGATAATAGACAAAGAAAAGGTTTTGCTGGATCAGTTAAGAAATTGTTAGAAGTTGTTAGAGGAGATGTCATCATACTATTAAATGACGATATCAAAATTATAGATAATCTTTTAATAGAAAAATTAATTAAACCTTTTATTGATGATAAAAAAGTAGGTTTAATTTGCGGAAATCCTTTGCCTCTTCCTCCAATTAACTTTATTGATAATGCGATTACTTCAAGTGTTAAAGCATATATTAAAATGAGATACACTTTTCGGGATGGAAATAATAAATATTCTATTGATGGCAAAATCTTAGCTCTTTCTAATCTATTCATAAAAAAATTACATTTCCCCAAGAATATAAGCGCGATGGGGACGGTAGATTTATACTTATACTTTTCATGTATTTCACATGGGTTTACATATCTTCATATTAAAAATGCGGTTGTTTATTATAGAAATCCTACAACTTTTAAAGATTATGTAAATTGGACTTCAAGAAATAATGCTAACATATATGAGTTAAAGAAAAGATTTGGTCAGCTAGTTGATGAAGAATATAAAAAACCAACATTGTTGCTTTTATGGTTTTGTATGGGTGAATTTATTAGAAATCCTTTGGGATGTTTATTCATCTTTCTAACAAATTTTTACATACAGTTCAAAGCAAAAAAAATGGGTAAAAATTTTAATCCTACGTGGGAGGTTATAACTACGTCTAAAAATCTAAGTAAAATTTAGGAGTTAATCTGAACTGTTTGTAATAAATGAATATCGTAATATTAAAGCAGTAATAACAGAAAAAGCTATGTAAAGCAAATGGGATATAACCTTAACAAGAAAGTCTTTCATCTAAAGTATGAAACATATATCTGCTATTTCGTTTTTAATTTTAGTAGGAATAATTTTTTATATGGCAACATTTAGAGGTATCTGGGGAAATCCACCTGCGTCGAGTATCAAAAATAATTTGGACAAAGCAACAAAACCATTTGAACTTTCTCCCGAACGGAGTAGATTTTTATTAACTCAAAATTTATCAGAACATCATTCTTTTGCTTTATCAAAGGAGCAAGCAGATGCAGCGTCACCCGATGTTGGTTATTATAATAACAACTATTACATTTATTTTGCTCCTGGTATTTCTTTGTTTGCATTGCCCTTTTATGAATTAGGAAAGCAATTCAATTTAGCTCAAATATTTTCTTATTCAGTTATTATGATTTTTGCAATTGCAAATTTAATATTTATTTACTTAATTGGCCAACGGGTTTTTAAATTTCCTGTATGGTTAAGCGTTTTAACGTGTATTATTTATGGTTTCTCCTCAGTCTCGTTAAGTTACGCAACAACTTTATACCAACATCACACTACTGTATTTTTTATACTTTCTTCTTTCTATGGAGTTTGGGAATATAGGAAAGGTAAAACGTGGGGATGGATGTGGGGAATTGTAATTTGGATAAATTATGGTTTGGCAATCCTTATTGATTACCCAAATGCAGTCCTCATGTCTCCAGTAATGATTTATTTTTTTATATCGGCTGTTAATTTAAAACACGATAATAAAAAATTACGTTTACATTTCCGTCCTTCAATTATTTTTACCTCATTCTTTTTTATTATTATTTCACTTCTTCACGGATACTATAACTATGTAAATTTTGGTGACTGGAAAACGGTGAGCGGAAGTTTAGTCGGGTTGAAAACGATACAAGAACAAAAATTAGAGAAAGGGAATCTCCAAAAAAACCTAAAGGCACTACAACAAAAAAAAGCTCCAATAAAATTTTTAAAAGAAGAAAATATGGTAAACAGTTTGTATACATTACTTATTGCCCCAGATAAAGGCGTTTTTATTTTTTCGCCAATTTTTATCCTGGGTTTTTTAGGAATCATAAGTGTTTTATCAAAGCTTGATATGGAGAAAAGCGTTTTACTTTCTATTGTTTTGGTAAATCTTATGTTTTATGGAAGTTGGGGAGACCCATGGGGAGGGTGGGCTTTTGGCCCTCGATACTTGATACCAATGATGGGGGTATTGGTTTTTTTCATAGGTTTTTGGCTCAAACAGCTTCATTATTCTCTATTTCCTCGAATTATTACATTCTTACTCATGCTTTATTCTACGGCAATTGCCTTTTTAGGGGCGCTTACTACGAATGCTGTTCCGCCTTTACCCGAGGCAATTTATCTTAAAACGAAATATGGGTTTTTCTTTACCATTGATTTTCTAAAAGAAGGAAGAAGTAGTAGTTTTATATATAACAATTTCTTTTCACCATATATGGACCTTACTACATATTATGGATTTCTCATTACATTAATGATGGTATTCATATATCTATTAGTTATTATTCTCCCAGTATTTTCTTCCCAGAAAGAACCATAAAATTATGGCTGAAATTAAAATACCTATACCAAACCAAGAATATTTCCTCGATAAATTTAAGCAATTCGGTTGGATAAAAATCGTTGCAATTGTTGCGTTTATTTTTAGTCTTACTAGTATTTGTTATTCCTTTTTCAACGACTATATTGTTATCTATGGAGATGCGGAATCTCATTTGAATTTGGCAAAAAGAGTGTTTGATAGTATTACTCCTGGGTTTGCCCAATTAGGCGGAATCTGGCTCCCGTTACCCCATATTTTAATGCTCCCTTTTATTCATGTTGATTGGTTGTGGCGGACAGGCTTGGCTGGGTCTATTGTTTCGGGGACCGCATATGTAATTTCATGTATTTACGTTTATAAATTAACTTTTGCAGTTTTTAAAAATAAGTTTGCTTCTGTTTTTGCCTTTTTAGTATTTGCTACCAATCCAAACATTTTGTATTTGCAATCGACTCCTATGACTGAATTACCCTTGATTTGTTTTTTTATTTTATCTTCTTATTATTTTATTCTCTTTGCAGAATTAGCAAAAAAATATAAATCAGCCGAAAAAACAGACAACAAAGAGCAGGATGAAGAATATATCTATCTTATGTATGCGGCCTTTTTTGCGTTTTGCGCTTCTTTAAGTAGATATGATGGGTGGTTTTTGGTGCTTATAGAGGCGGCGCTTATTATAATAGTATATTTACCCTTAAGAAAATATTGGGAAGTATTTAAGTCTAAAAAATTACAGAGCATTGCGACAATCGTTAAAAATAAATTTTATGTATTCGACACTATGCGGTTTGACAAAATGCAGGGGTTTATTGTATTGTTTTCAACGCTAGCATTTTTGGGAATTGGATTGTGGTTACTGTGGGATTTTTTAATTCTTGGCGATCCATTTTATTTTACAAATAGCCAATTTTCCGCAAGAGCCCAACAACTAAACTGGCAAAAAAGAGGACAGCTTCCCACATTCCACAATTTACCTCTTTCATTTCTTTACTATTTTGTGACTTCTATGAGTGATAGTGGACTTCTTATTTTTATCATGGCGTTAATTGGATTATATTTATTGATAAAAAATATCCATAAAATAGAAGAATTTCTGGTTTTTGTATTATTGGGTATTCCATTTCTTTTTAACGTCATTACGCTTTGGTTAGGTCAATCAATAATTTTTATCCCTCATTTAACTCCCATTGGTTTTGATTGGAGAATCTTTAATGTTAGATATGGCACTATGATGATGCCATTTACTGCTTTTTTTATAGCGTACTTATTGTTTAAATCAAAAACTCCTGGCAAGTTATTAATTATATTTCTTATCTTTATTCAGTTTGGATTATTTATAGTAGGATATTCTCCGGTAGCGACATTTGTTGATGGGAAAAGTGGATTGTCTTCTGCCAAACGTCCGGATGCAGAACGATGGTTGGCAAAAAATTATGATGACGGACTTGTTCTTCTAGATGATTATTCTCGCGCTACCAGCATTATTCGCTCAGGAATTCCCATGCATAACATTATCTATATTGGTAATAAACCGTACTGGGAAGATTCACTCCGAGAGCCAGAGAAATATGCCAAGTGGATTATTATCCAAAAAGAAGATGACTTATGGAAAGGCATTTACACAAAAACTGATTTACAAGGAAGGTTGTATAAATATTTTAAAAAAGTTTATACTTCAACAGATATCTTAATTTTCAAAAAAGCATAATAAGGTCTATAATTCAGGGGCTTTCGTTTAATAAGTAAAATTTGTAAGAAAAATCTTTTCTTACAAATATCTTACTTGACAATGAAAAGAATAATGTTTAATGTTTATATATAGTTCAGTAATTATTTATGAAATCCTGCCTTAAGATTATTTCTAGTTTTGTAACTGCATTAAGTCTTCTTGCTTTTCCTTTGTCTCCAGTTTTCGCTGCTGCTCCAGATGGATTGGGTCCTTGGGCCGATTTTGTAGTTTCAGCAAATCAAGCAAATACAAAGAGTGGAGTACCAGTAAGTGTGGTAAATCCCGCAAGAAGCAATCCAAATGCTGCTTTGGGAGTTGCGGAAAATGATACTGTTGATAGTCACTTTTTCTCATTAGGTTTCGGCGGTTCGATTACTTTAGGTTTTGATAACGGAATTCGGAATGGTGTATTAGTAGTTGAATCTACTAACCTGCCATATCCTCCAGAAAAAGCAAAAGTAGAACTTTCAGAAAATGGCGTAACATGGTTCGATGCGGGAACTCTGGTTCGAAGTGGTCAAGTGGGTAAACCCGATGGACTTACATGCGCTAAATTTGCCCGTATTACTGACGTGAGCAATGTGAATGATTTCTCCGAACCAACTGCAGATGGATATGATGTAGATGGAGTAAAAGCGCTCGGTGATCCATGTACTCCTCCGGTAACTGGTGGAACATGCGGATGCAGTAATATTACTCAAACAAATGTTACGGATATCTCTACCACAATAGTATCAGTGGCAAACACAGGCAATAATAAAGTAAATAAAAATACAGGTGGATCACAAACAATAACTACAGGAGATGCAAGTAGTGTGGTGAATGTATCAACTACAGGTGGAACAAATACGGCAACTGGTAGTGGATGCTGCTGCAAGGGGAGTACAACTGCAATCATTTCTGGAAATGGCACAGGGTCAATAAATACGATCACTATTAAAAATGGTCCCTCAAGACATAAATTCTTCTAAATTCCTCACTCTGTAATCATGTATGTTTCTAATATCATGGTTGCAATGTATTTTTCTAGGTAACAGTTGTTCAATCCCGTCATTCTGGCTTGTCCAAGTCTGACTTGGCTTGTCCAGAATCTTTTGAATGAATCTTGTTCCTGGCAGATTCTGGCGAAGTCGTTGGCGGGTACCAGTCGGAACCCGGCTGTGTCGGGTGCTGAATAGTACCCGGCTTACCAGGTATAGAATTGTATCTGGTTGCTTCCCAGAATGAAGACTTATAAGCTAAGTTCTCCTATTGAAATTATAAGGTAGATTGATTATAGTATTGTTCAGTAATGCAAAATTATATTTTTACTTCTGAATCAGTATGCGCTGGACATCCTGATAAAATTTGTGACCAAATTAGCGATGCGATCCTCGACGCAGTTTTAGCAAAAGACCCACATGGAAGAGTGGCAGTTGAAACGGTTGTTACTTACAATCAAGTGATTATTGCTGGAGAAGTTACAGCTCAAGGAGAAGTAGATTATAAAAAAATTGCAAAAGAGCAAATACGAAGATTGGGATATATAGAGCTCGCGTATAATTTTTCTGATAAATCAAAAATAGAAGTACTAGTCCATTCTCAATCACCAGAAATTGCAGTTGGAGTAAAGAAAAGAGGCGCAGGAGACCAGGGAATGATGTTTGGATATGCGTGTACAGAAAGTAAAGAATTCATGCCACTTCCTATTCTTTTGGCCCATCGATTAGCCCAACGCATTGATACAGTCCGTGAAGAAAAAATTATGCCATATCTTCGGCCAGACGGAAAATCACAAGTTACTGTTGAATATAAGAATGGTAAACCGGTGGGAATCCAATACATCGTATTAGCAGTTCCTCATGAAGAGTCAGTAGAGCTTCCCCAAGTAAAAAAAGATTTATACAAGCATGTGGTGCAAGAAATTTTGCAAGAATATAACTTTAAAATTGATAAAAAAAATGTGATTGTGAATGGGACAGGAGTTTGGCATAAAGGTGGTCCGGCATCTGACTCTGGACTTACCGGCAGAAAAATTGTAGTTGATACGTATGGCGGATATGCGCGCGTTGGAGGAGGGGCATTTAGTGGAAAAGACCCAACCAAAGTAGACCGGTCAGGAGCTTATGCCGCGCGCTATTTAGCAAAAAATATTGTCGCCGCAAAGTTGGCGGATAAAGCAGAGGTTGGCCTAGCATACTTTATTGGAGCAAAAAAACCATTAATGCAGCAAGTAGAAACATTTGATACTGGCCGAAAAAGTAATAAGTATATTGCTGATTTTTGCAATGAATTGTTGGATACGTCAGTTGAGGGAATCTTAAAAAAACTCAATCTTCGTAAACCAATTTATTTATCAACCGCCGCATACGGCCACTTTGGAAGAGAGGAATTCCCGTGGGAAAAGGTTGTTTAAAAGATTATTAATTTGCTTTTTCTAAATTGGAATACAAGAAATAGAGGAATAATGATTTGGTGTTTGCTTCTTCGAATTTTGTAACTTTGTCTTTTAATTTCATTGCTCCTTCTGGGTCGTAAAAAGATTTCCACATGACGAATAAATCTCCCCATGGTTTGGTTTCACTACCTCTGTTGTTATGAAAGTCAGTATCATATTTTTCAAAATTCTCAAGTTTTCCTAAGTACGTTGACGCGGGTGTAAACGGCAATAATTCAATGCCGTATTTCATATTGGGTTCATCGCTAAACCAGGTGTTAAATTCCACTTTTCCTCCCCATACAATTGATGCAATTTTTTGTTTGTATGGCAATTGATAAATATCTTTTTTATCAAACCAATAATAATTTGTAGATTGTATCTCGGTGTTGTACAAATAGAGCGCGTACTTTTCAAGTTCAGCGTTCTTTGTTAATTTACTCCATAAATAGAGACTATACCAGGCATTGATTGCCTCTGATGATGATTCTTGGTTATTCCCATCAGTAAAACTAGCATATCCATCAGCCCAAGAATGGCCTTCATACATATCAAAGTTTCTTAAAAACGGATATTTAGACGTATCACGTTTTGTTGTTGCAATATCCCCTATCATTTCTTGAATTGATGGTTGAATATCAGGGAGAATTTCTGGATTATATTTTGTTAATACTGCGGCAGTCAGAATATAGTACCCGTAATGAAAATGGTGGTCGTTTAATTTGTCATTTCCAAATTCTGGCTTTTTGGCAATAAGGCTTGTTTGGTCTTTGTCGTACGAAAATCCATTCAGGCTCTCAACAAAAATAGGTTCTACAAATTTTAGTAGTTTTTGTTTTTCCTCTTCCATACCTAAAGAATCTGCCAGCAATATAAGGTTGGTTACTTTCCCAAACCATGTTCCTAATGTGTAATCGTTACTTGCTGGTTGTTTCTTTTTTATCACCTCTTGTATGTCTACTAGTAATTGGGCAATTAATTCCTTTGGCTGGCTGGAAAATTTTTCAAATGATTCATTAGGGACGGTTTTAGGGATTGATGTGGAAAATTCTTTGACGCTTACCAGTTGCATAGGTCCACGGATGGTTTGGTATGTACCGAGTATTGATGGTTTTTCTACGAGGTTTTCATACTGATGAAGGTATAACGCAATGAGCGGTGTTTTTCCATAGGTTACAATGTGGAAATTTGTGGTGACAGTTTTACTATCTTGGGTAAAATCTGCAGTTGTTCCTTGTATTTCACTATTTGAAATTGATTGAAATGCTTTATAATTTTTTTTATCATCCAAAATTCCTACAAATATTTTTTGAGGATTTTGAAGAGAGAGTGATTTATTGCCAATAGTTATTGGAGTCTTTTTCGGGAACGCGATAATATAGTTATGCTTTCGCGTTGTGAGTAAAAGAGATTGCGTGTTTAGAGACTTTTCTGTTGTAGCAGTGTCATTATTATTATCGAATACTTCAAACCCATTTGGGATTGATATCAAAATTTCTTTTACGCTTGTATGGATTTGGGTAAAAGGAATACCATGGGCAAGCATGAACGAAAGTTCACGATTGTCTTTTGTTGACATTGAAAGTCCTACATTCCAATCACCAACAGTACTTATATGTGGTTTATTCAGTGCTTTATCAAATCCAATAGTAAAGTCTTCAACATACGATGCATGGATTGTTTTTGCAGAAGGCTCAATATCAGGCAATGAAAAGCCAATACCAGTTGGACTTAATTGAAAGGCAAGCGGTAACGCGTAAATAGGTTGGGTTGGAAATTTGTGGTATACATTACTGTACCACTGATTTGAAATAACCGGTGTTAACGAATGAGAAACAATTGAAACGGGTTTTGCTTCAACTTGTTGAGATATTGATTCACTCTTCACTGCTTGTGGTGGCAAATTTTTTGGCAAGAACAGGTAAAAAAAAATACCGCCAAACACGATTGCTGTGATTATTAAAATAACAAAAGGGAACGGTTTCATAATTTAGTAGATTTATCTCGCGCTAATAAGCCATTCCAAAAATCAACAAACAAATCAATTGGTTTACTAATTTTTTCATCAGTACTATGTAAGTCAAGACCCATATCCTCATTTTGTAATAAACTATTGGCATCTGAATTATTCTTTATTTTGAAATACATACTGATTTTCTTTTCCTCATTTGCAGTAGGATTTTTTTCTTCAGGCCTTAAAATATCTGGCTGAATAGTAATATTTTGGTTCAAGCGTTCATTATATGCTTTTAGTTCATGCATTTTTTGTACTGCTTGATATTGGTTTATACTCAAATCAGCACTAATTCGGATATTGTCATTTGAATAAATAATCATGACATTTGAAAGATTTTCAACAGGGGATCCTTCGGTGATCTGAATTCGTCCAACAACTCCATTGAAAGGGGCAACGATTTTTAAATGCTTCAATTCTTCTTGTGCCACTCGAGATTCTGTTTGCGCGGAAATATTATCTTGGTAATGGTTGAGCGCATCAATTTTTCCTTTTAATACGGGATTATCCATTTCAACCAGCATATCACCTTTTTTCACTTCTTCTCCTTCACGGACGTATAATTTTTTAACTACGCCAGAAGCAAAAGACAGGACTGGCACTACATCTTTAATGACGGTTGCTTTAATTCCTTTACTATTTTGGTTTCGGTACTCGTTTACTTTTTTGGTTAAAGAAATAGTCGCAACAGATATGGCTAAGGCAATCACAATAGCAAAAAAGATCAAGTTTAAGAAATAGGCTGTAAAGTTTTTCATAAATATAATTGTTCCATTTACTCCCCTTGTGTTATTCCATTTTTAATAAACACAAATAAAAAGTATGCATTCAATAAAACCCAGAACGTCGTAATAAGGGTCGTCATAAAATTTGTAGGATTATACCATCCCACCAGTACAGAAAACAAGGAGAGGGCAATAATAAAGACATGTGGCCATATATCTAACATGATTACAGAGTTTCTTTTTGAGCTCGATTCGGTCGAAATCCATTTATATTTGTTTTTAAATAACTCTGATAAAAATGCTCTCAGATATGGATAGAATCGTGCTATAGACGTACTGATAGTTGAAAGTTTCAAACTGCCGAGTAAAAATACTGGCAAAAAGTACACAGTCACAAAATAAGGTAAGTAGTGTATTAACCACTCGTTACCATGGTAAATATCCATAGGATGTTGTCCGGTCAGAAGAAATATAATTGGCAACAGTAAATAAATAAGAATTGCGAAGGCGCTAAAGTAATGGATATTTGAAAATATATACTGTAATTTTTGATCTGTTGTTAAACTTGAAATAAACATTGGATTATGACTAAAGAATAAAGAAAACCCTCCTCGCGCCCATCGGTTTTGTTGTCTAAAATATGAAGGAATTGTTTCGGGTGCTCTTCCACTTGCCAAAACTTTATTGTAAAAAACTGATTCGTATCCCTTTTCGTGCAAAAGGATTGTGGTCCAAATATCTTCAGAATGTTCTAATAATGCGATCCCTCCGATTTCTTGGATAGCGGTCCTTCTAAATATCATATTTGTCCCAACGCAAAATGACGCATTATAACTATTTTTAGATGGTTGCACATATTTATAAAAAATTTCTTGGGATTCTGCAGATCCTTGGGCAATAAAGTTTTTGGTATTAATGTAGTGTTGCGGACTTTGGACCAAGGCCACTTTTTTGGTTTGGAAAAAAGGTAAAAGTTCAGTTAAAAATTCTTTTTTAGGCGCATGGTCCGCGTCAAACACTGCAAAAAATTCCCCGGTGCAATATCGTAAGCCATAATTTAAATTTCCTGCTTTTGCGTAAGACCGTGCGTGTTTTGGTCGCGCAACGTATTCCACCCGAAGCGCCTGGGCTATCTTTTTCACCTCTGGAGAATCACCATCATCAAGTAAATATACTTTGTGAGGATAATCAATTTGCATTGCAGATTGGATCGTATTCAGAATAATTTCATGCGGTTCATTCGCCACAGGAACTAAAATATCAACAGTTGGTGCATATTTCTCAAGCCACGATTTATCATATTTTAATTCACGTTTATGATATTCTGGCTGTATCAAATCAAGCAAAATAGTAATCCATAATGTCCCTAACGTAATAATAGCAATGGCATCAGCGATTACTTGCAATAAGTATAAAGAGATATTTCCCGCGTTTGTTGGATTAAATACATACATTGCATAAAATACAATCGCAAAAGGCGCGATTAATATAAACAATAACGCGGTATTATGAATATGTTTTGTCTTGGTTAATTTCATAGTTGATGCATCAATCTTTTTTTAGGTCTAAAGATACCTGTTTTTTGTAATAGATTAAAAATAGTAATTTCTATTGGAATAAGAAAAATCAAATAAAGTGAAATATAAAAAGGTAACGGCCAGTTATGTTGAAGAATTAGTGTTCCTCCTTTGTCGAGACTATCTAAATAAACGAGCATGAAATTTGGTCCAGTAGAAAAAATTGGTTGTTCTTTATTGTTAAAATATGCTTTCCATCCATTATCATAACTTTCATTGAGATATATTACATTTGATCTCCTTTTTTCAGGAATAGCCACTTGCACTGAAGTTTGGGTTGGGTAAGAAATTGCCAATGGGGAGTTTTCGGGTTTATACACTGTAGTAACAAATTTTTTAACATAATCATCGAGAATTGTCTCATCATTTACATTGGCAAATTCAATGGTAAAGGGAAAATGCTCCATGGTCTTTATATATTTTGTATCGATAATTGCCGCGTTTTTGACTGAATCTTTTGTTTCAAAAACATGATAGGTAGTATCTTTCATACTGATTGTCCCGAGGTCTTTGTATCTCTTTTGCTTGCTTTTTATAAATGCTTGTGTAAATGGCGATGTTTCTTCAAAGAAAACATATTTCGTCCCTGAGATTTTAAAATAATCATCAATTCTCTCAACATACGATTCTGGAATTTCGCTTAAATACGGATGATAAACCAGAAGTCCTGCAATACGTTGGGGGATTTGGTTTGAGTCAAGATGGTTCATATATGAATAGGGAAGTTTAATGGTAAGCGGCGCAAAGTAGCTGGTGGTATCTATTGTCGAAGTCCACACTCGGGCCTGCGAGACATCGGTATTATGTTGTTTTGTTATGAACTTTGTGATTGGTTCTTCCGCATTTCGTCCTGGTTGCGCAGAATAAATAGTTGAAAACCACATTCCTTCAATTACCGCTAATGACAGCAAAAACAGTAAGAATCCTTTTAAGGCGAGTGATGGGATCGTTTTTATTTTCTCAATGACTGGAGCAAATGCAAATAAAATACACAACCCAGCAATAGTTGTTCCTCGAGTAAATTGGATCTGGCTTATTGCTTTGGGTAAATCAATATGAAGTCCAATAAAAATTAACCCAATGTATCCGAGAGTGAATAACATAAGAATTTTCAACCATTTATATTGAGCTGCATGTGGCATAAAAATGTGGAAGAGCGCTGTAAATAAACAAATAAATAAGAAGAGACTTAAACCATAATAATCATATCTTGAGAGGGCTAAATTCAGGAAATATTTATTTGCATATGCAGGACTTGAAAATGCGTACGAAGCCTTAAAGACTACTGGATACCAAAATAAAGAAGAGGAGGCAAGAAACACTCCTATTTGGCTGATTATCGGAAGTGATAAGATATTTTTACTTGAGAAAAGAATAGTGCTTACCATAAGCCCCACGCTCGCTAATCCGAGCATAGGGTGGACATAAAAGAGAAGTCCGGCAATATAAGGAAAGACATACTGAATATGGCCATTTACATATTTGGTCCACAACAAAAATACAAACGGGAAAAAGGTGAAAGCAAACATTAATGAATAATCTCCAACGCCTCCCCAATACTGGCCAATATCAAAAGATAAAACTGTACAAACGAGTGCGCTTATAGGCGAAAATTTCAGTAACCTCAAAACAAGATAAATAAAAACCCGAAGTAATACATATTGTCCAATGGTCATTAATACCATTGCGCGAGGGATATCAACTTGCGCGATTTTTGCGAGAGCCAACGTGATAATATGGGGAATGAATTGATACGATCTCCAGAGGGCTATGCCGTTAGACCACACGTGTGTCCAAGAAGATAAGCCATATTGTTCCATAGACTTAACTCTAAATGCGTGAACCATCCAATCGGGATAACCAGTTGCTAAAAAATCTGCTTTAAAATAAAAAGAAATGAGGAAAAGCGCAAGAATTGAAACACCCGTAAGAAATACTAAATCCCACATCAATGTAATAGATTTACTCGTATTATTCATAACTCAAAAATTGTGTTGGTAGTCTCTAAAGGAATAAAAAACCCAATTAAACGGGTTATGGATGGGCAATAAATCCTAACTGATGATGTTAAGAACTTACAATAATGAAGATACTTTTAGTGTTACATAAAATAAAATCTGTTCTATAGAATATCTTCATATTTTAAGTATCTTATAATGTTTCTATATACCCGTTTATGATACCTTTATATTTAACCTCTAGTATTTTACCAAATTCAGCTGTAAAAAGCAAAAGGTAGAGTTTGGCGCTTGTCAGTATAGGAATAAGGCGCTCTCTGGAACGATTTGTTTAGGAGTAGATGGACTGCTCCAGGACAGTTTTACCATTGAGTCAAGGTAATTATCGTAATATTCAAGCTTAATATCATACTTTTGGCCTGCTGTGAGTGATATATTTCCACTCTTCTCAGTGGCTGACTGGTCATTCCAATTATCAATAATTAATTGACGATTCACCCATAACCGCGCGCCGTCATCAGATGTGAGGTAAAATGTGTATGTTTCTGAAAATTGAGGCTGGATTTGGCTAACCCATCTCGCTGAGAACGTATCAGGCGAGATTGAAGGGTCTGGACTGCCTTGTTGCCAATCAAAATTAACAGTTGGGTCGATCCGCGATACTGAGGGTCCGGTGAGGTTTTTCTCATCAAAATAGGTTGCTAGCAGTCCGTTTGAGGCTGAGTTGTTTGAGAATAACTGGCTTTGTGGGATAATCCGTTTCTGCGTTGAGGGGCTGCTCCAATAGAGTTGAGCTACGGCAAAAACGTGGTTATCAAAATAATCCATCCGAATAGTATATTTTTGCCCCGCGTTAAGATGTATAGTGCCGCTTTTCTCGGTAGCCGACTGGTCAATTAAATTATCAATAATCAGCTGGCCATTTACCCACAACTTTACCCCATCATCAGTACGGGTATAAAAGGTATAATCTTCTGAATATTGAGGCAAAACAAAACCAGTCCATCTGACCGAGAACGTTTCCTGGTAGATACTTTGGTCAGGTGAGCCGAGGCCCCAATCAAAATCAACTGTTGGATCGATCCGTTGCAACTTTTGATTCGTAAAATCTATCTCATCAAAATAAGTCCCCAATAATCCGTCTCCAGCATTTGAAACTTCTTTATACGTTGCAGTAAATGTTGTGTTACTTGAAGGGGTATTTATTGAATGTGTTTGTGTTCCACCATCTGACCATGAAACAAATTGATAGGTTTTTCCACTGAGTGTTTGGGTGCTTGGTGCACTCAGGGTTCTGGTAAACCCTACAATGCTCGAGGTGTTATAAGGGGTAGTTTTGGGTTGGCCATCCAAGGTTACTTGAAGTCCTGACGGGCTCGTAGCAAGATTGATAGTTGATACGTTTGGTTTTACATCTACATATGAGGTGTGTGTTGCGCCTTGTGAATCTGTAACGGTTAAATGGATTCGATACCATACATTTGCAGATGACTCTCCTGTTTTTGGAATTTGAAACGACCCATTTTTTTGTCCTTTGATTGGTCCTAAGAACGGATGAGTATGGGTATCATGATGAAATACAATATTCCAGGAAAATGCGCTTGCGGGTAAAGTGCCATCTTCGGGGTCAGTTCCGGTTCCGGCATAATTTATGGTATCGCCCGCGTTGTAATGCGTTTCATTAACAGGATTAGAAATTGTCCCAGTTGGTGGCTGATTTGTTGATGCATAGAGTTGACTTTGAGGAATGATTTGTTTTTGAGTTGAAGGACTACTCCATGAAAGTTGGGCTATAGCGTAACCATAATTTTCGTAGTATTCCATTTTTATGTTATATTTTTGACCGGCAATAAGCGTTATGGTCCCACTTTTCTCAGTGACGGATTGGTCATTCCAATTGTCAATGATTAGTTTATCGTTAACCCATAATTTTACTCCATCGTCGGTTTTAGTATAGAACATATAGGTCTGAGAGTACTGAGGTTGGACTTGGCCAATCCATCGTACAGAAAATCTATCAGGAGAAATATTTTTTTCCGGAGAATTCCCCCCCCAATCAAAATTAATTGTCGGGTCGGTTCTCGTCAACACTGCTTGGGTAAAATCTGTGTTGTTAAAATATGTAGCTGAAAGTCCATTTCCCGAACCGACAGAAGGAGTTGGAATAGGGGCAGTTCCGTATGAAACTTTATATACAGTTCCATCATTTATGGAGAGATAATAGAGCGAGCCGTCGGTGCCTACCTGTATATCGACCGGGCTTGAAGTTCCTGATCCAAAATCAGAGACAACATTATTGTTTGATGGATCAAGTATTTTAATGTAATTTTTAACATAGTCTCCAAAAAAATAGACACCATTGTAACTTGCAGGGAATTGTGAACTCGTATAAAACGCGGCTCCTGTTATAGCAATCGCAAGAGGATGGTATTGTTGATAAATCGGATTGGTAAAGCCCGCGGTGTTGCATGTTCCTTCACAGGTTGGCCATCCATAATTTGCGCCTTTCGCGCCGACGTTGATCTCCTCCCATGTATCTTGACCAACGTCATTTATAAACATCGTATTGGTGCCAGGTTTAAAAGCAAAAGTGAATGGATTTCGCAGGCCCAGTGCCCAAATTTCACCCCTTTTGCCTGGTTGGTCGGTAAACGGATTATCTGAAGGGATGCTTCCATTTTTGTTCAATCTCAGTATTTTCCCAGATAGTGATGATAAGCTTTGTGCTTGAACTGAGTTTCCTCCATCGCCAACAGAAAGATATAATTTCCCGTCTGCTCCAAAATGGACTGCTCCGGCATTGTGAATGCCAGAATCTGCAGGAATATCGTCTAAAATAATAACTTCGCTTCCCGCTTCAGCAACATTCGGATTATTTGTATCTGCAGTAAATCTGCTCAGCCTGTTTTTTATTGTTGGGGAAGATCGGGTATAGTAGACGTACACATACTTGTTTACGCTAAAATCAGGATCAAAGGCAATTCCCATAAGGCCTCTTTCCCTATAAGTATCTACTGATACAGTTACAAAAGGGGTGCTCAGTAACTGTCCGTTTTTAATAATACGAAGTGATCCTCCTTTTTCTGACACAAAAAGTCTCCCGTCTGGAGCAAATGTCATGGCTGTTGGGACATTCAGTCCTGAAGCCACTGTTGTTTCCTGAAATCCTGAAGGATACGATGCGGCTGCAAAGGCATTTTGTGGGGGATAAACTGAAAAAGAAAAAAGAAATCCTGTAATGACAATCCAAATGGCAAAGAGTCTTTTAATCATTGGCTAGGAGTTCATTAAAACATACATAAAGCCCAACTGTCAAATATTTCTGGATTTTGAGGCTAATTCTTACCGAAAGGTAAAACTATTGAGGGTTGCGTTAATGATTCCTAATGACCGTTGGGTGTCCGCGTCTTCATAATGTGAGTACTTAATGACATAGATATATCCTTCCTTTTCAAGATAAATGTAGGTTTTATGTACTGGTTTGTTCTCGGGATTTCCCACATCAAACTTTATAGGGAGTCTCCCGCTCAGCATAAGTCCAGAAACACCATGAAAGACCGTTCGAGTCTCGTGTAATTTCATCCATGCAAGAGGTTTAATTCTGTCTTGCATGGTAACTTGGGGATTTGATGGGAAAATTTCAATATCTATCCGCGGAAAAAAGTCATTTGACGCGGCGCTTGAAGGATGTACGGTAAATGAGGTGCCTCCATTCAGGATGAGTATTTCTTGCGGTTTCCAATCTGATGGATATCTGACCTCATATTTTCCTGTTTTGTGGGCTTGCCATGCGATATTATCCGGGTTAAATATTTGCGAATGGTACGGTACAACAGTTGGAACAATTCGCTCTTGATTTGGATTAATAACTTGAGGTTTTGGGGTTTGATTCGCCCGCTGGGAAAATACCAAAAATAAAACAATAAGCAAAAAAATACCACCACCGATTAACCCGAGAATAATAAGCCATTTCTTATTTTGCGTATTTGGAACATTTGGCTCTATTGGTTGTGGAACTGGATTATTGGTGTCTATTGCCATAGTATTGGTCTACTACTCCTCCCCATTCAACTGCAGTGAATCCAACTCTTTTTGGCGCAGCTGGTATTTCAAGGGGATTCACTAATATAGGTTGTTGTAAGCCCTTGTAGTACATAATAAATTGGATAAATGTATCTGGTTTTGGCGAAATATCCACATGATCGATAATATCCTTTGACACTAGATCAAATACTGATATAAGCACATATGGAGTGTTAAGGTCGGTGAGTCGTGGGACCCAATACTCTAAAAATTCCTGCTGTTCGTCTGAGACTAATCCCAATTTAGTTGTTATCTCTGTTAAAGAAGCTTTTAAATTTGCTGCTGGCACAACGATGCCATAATTTGGAGGGGTAATTGGTGTAATTGATGCTTCATAAAACAACTCTCGATAGGTTTTTCTTTGATACTGAAGCTTGCCATTTGGATAAGCGAGTACATTTTTCCAGCCATTTTTGGGATAGAATGGATCACTCACGATAATTTCACCTGGAACCTTCAACGATACGTCAACAAATGTTGGTCTAGGAGGATATAAGTAGATTACTGGTTTTGCATCGCACCAATTAGGACACTTGGAAGGGTCATACCCACTGATACTACATGAAGAACCAGGGCCGTTCAAACATAAGGGCACACCTGGACAACACTGGTCTGGTGATTCTGCGGGGCCGTCTATTACGCATCGTTGGCCTGTATCAGGGTTAATACCCCATTTTAAGATATCACCATTAATTACGGTATTTTGATATTCGCGACAAGCAACAATATCTGGTGTGGGAATTGGACCACCTGGCGTGATAGTTGGTTTAATTGTAGGTATCGGTCTTTCGGGTGGAGTGAGAAGCGGGGTTTCTATAACAGGGGGAGCCGGTGAAGGGGTGACCGTAATCCGGCGAAATCCAAAAGTATTGAGGTGTAAATTTTCCCGTTTTTCATCGGCTGTGGGAACTGCAAGAATTTCTCCAATATCATCTCGTGCGAATGGTTTTTGTATCGGGGTAAATCCTACGCCTGCTAATAACCCACCAATAACAATAACAACTCCAAGAATTAGCAAAAGAGCTGTAGTTCCTCCGCGGTTATTGAACAGTTTACGAAATGATACCTTCATGAAAAAATGAATACACATTCATGGTACACCAGTTATTTTTCGTTTGTCAATGAAATGCGTCTTTGTTTGTTATTCGTTTTTTTTGCATGGTATAATTGACGGATTATGAAAAAACTTCTTGAAGTTAAGAATCTCACGAAAAAGTTTGGTAATTTTACCGCAGTAAACAATCTTACCTTTCACATTGACCAAGGAGAAATACTTGGGTTTCTTGGACCAAATGGTGCAGGTAAAACAACTACTATTCAAATGCTCTTAGGCTTGATAACCCCAACCAACGGATCAATTCGGGTATTTGATTTAGATATTACCAAGCATAAAGAAGAAATTTTGCAGCAAGTGAATTTTTCTTCAGCATATGTATCACTTCCAACTAATTTAAAAGTCATAGAAAATCTCTATACCTTTGCCCGGTTATATGGAGTAAAAAACTACCGGAAGAAAGTAAAGGAGCTTGCAATTTTTTTTGATATCACCAACCTGCTCCAAAAAATGTATGGATCTCTCTCATCTGGTCAAGCAACTCGGGTGAATTTGGCTAAGGCTCTTTTAAACAGTCCTCAATTGCTCTTTTTGGATGAACCCACTGCCAGTTTAGATCCTGATATTGCTGATAGATTGAGAAAGTTTTTAAAAAAAATCCAAAAAGAACAACACCTTACTATATTGTATACTACCCATAATATGAGTGAGGTCGATGAATTATGTGACAGAGCAATATTTATCAATCAAGGCAAAATTATAGAAGAAGGAACTCCTCAGCAGCTCAAAAAACGCTTTGGACTACAAGATTTAAATGATATATTTATCAAGTTAGTGAGGGAGGAGGAAAGTTAAAAGTTCAAATTTAAAAATTAAAAGTTACCCCACAAGGGGACTAGCACCACAAGGGTACTATCCACTTCGTGGTGTCGCTTTTTCAAAGCGTCGCAGTTTAAAATTAAAAATTTTGAATTTTGAATTGTAATTTTGCACTTTGCATTTTGAACTTTGATCTAAGTATGAAGTGGCATAGAATTCAAGCGTTATTATTACGGTATCTCTACATTTATCCGCGGTCGGTTCCGCGTATTTTGGATATCCTGGTGTGGCCGATTGTAGATATAATGATTTGGGGGTTTTTAACATTGTATCTACGGCAAGGAAACGCAAATTTTCCTCTCAGCTTGCTTTTGGGAGCACTCGTTTTTTGGGATTTCATTTTACGCGCGCAGCAAGCGGTCACCATTTCTTTTATGGAAGAAATCTGGGAGCGGAATTTATTTAATATTTTTGTTACTCCAATTCGTCTTTCTGAATTTCTGGTTACTACTTTTTTAGTCGGCCTTGTCAGAATCGGCCTTGTAGGAATCTCATTGGGAGTTAGCAGCTTTTTATTATTTCACTTTAATGTTTTTTCGTTTGGATTATTTCTTATCCCATTCGTGCTGAATTTTTTTGTGTTTGGATGGATTTTGGGATTGCTGGCAACTGCAATTTTACTCAGATTTGGTCAAAGCGCCCAAGTTATTGCTTTTACCTTTACTACGCTTCTTCAACCGTTTTTGGCTGTATTCTATCCCGTAAGTGTGTTACCAAAAGTAGTACAACCACTTGCTTTAATTATTCCGGCAACTCATGTATTTGAAGGGATGCGTTCGGTAGTGCTCCATAATACATTTCCAATATATAACCTGGTTATGGCGATACTCTTAAATATTGTATGGTTTAGCGTGAGTGTATTGATTCTCTATAAAATGTTTGCATACGTACAACGTGAAGGAAAACTTTTGAAGCTCGCAGACTAAACTTTCCTTATTTCCACCGCTTTGACAGCGAATCTTTTGGTCCATTTTTCTAGTATCCCATATTTTCATATTGTTTCATTTGATTTCCAACTATTTGATTGGTAAATTGTACCATTCCTGCCGCAGCCCACACAGAAAAAACGATAGAGAATATCGTTAGAACAATCGCAACCCACCCAATTATCTTTGCTTTTGAATTGGGTTGTTTCAAATACTTTATAGCCGGCCACAATCCAAATGGAGGCAAGAAAAAACTAATGAGATATACGCCAATTTGTTTTCCTGTTGAGGTAGAAAGAGCTTTGTCTTTGAGCTTGTTGCCACAATTTGGGCAAAAATAGAGAATAGGAGAGCTGGGAAAGTGAGTTTGGCATTTTGAGCAGATAATTTCTGAATCCATATATTCAAATATACAGCATTGAAAGTGTTTTTGCGACCATCAGAGCTTGACAATTATCCTTGTTGTTTGGACTTTCGCCTCTGTCGCCGTGGTGTCACGCAATTTTACAAAGTAAAAGTATGGGAAAAAATATAAGGAATTACTGCGTTTCCTGTCGGATTTGATTAATTACATTTTGTATTTTTTCATCCGGCATTAGTTCGAACGCGTGTTTTGCTTCTTCCAGCGCTTCTTTTTTATTGTTTAATTGTCTATGCGATAATGCCAGAGTTATCCACAATTTTGCGCTTTGAGGGTGTTTCTTTAGCGCCTCTACGCAAAACTTTTTTGCGACAGTAGGATTCTCATACAATAATAATAATCGGGCATAGTTCTCGTATGCTGGAAAAAAGTCTCCATCAATAGCAATACGATAATATTCTTTCGCTTTTGGGTAATTTTTTCTTTGCTCCTCATAAATCCCTAAATTGTTCCACGCAACCCACCACTTTGGGTTCAACTCAACCGCTTTTTGAAAATGTTTGACTGCTTCTTCAGTATTCCCACTATTAAAAAGTTCATTGCCTAAATTGTTTTCTAATAACGCGCTGTCTTTAGATATAGCTATGTCGTGGTTATACAGAATAAGTCCATTTTGCCAGTCAGTATTGCGGTTCATGGTGCGGAGGGAAAGAAAAATTAAAAGAGTTATAAGTGTAGTTCGGAATAAAAGTTTGGTTTTCACCCTCATCCTCTCCCATCGTGGGAGAGGGAATAGATCTTGGAAAGTCAAAACAAATATTCCAATCATTCCTAATAATCCAACAAATGGGAAATAGAACCATCGGTCTGCAACAGTCATGTCGAGCGGGATGAGGTGGATATGCAACAGGATTCCAATAACAAACCACGCTAAAAAGAAGAAATAAAGTTTGAAGTAGGTATTTTTTGTTTGGTAAAGTTTATAACAAATAAACAATAATACAAAAGTGACCAGTAACACAATTATTAAAGGGAAATAAAAGTTCGAGAATGTGATATTTTTTATGGTCCATTGTTGGCTCATTGCTAAGTCTTTGGGAAAGAGAACTGTTTTGAAATAATAAAAAATTATTTCTGGAATGTTCAACAATCGTTGTTCAAAAGATAGTTTCATCATTGGGGATGGTTCAATGCGAAATGAATTAAGTTTGGTTGATGAGAGCCGAAGTATGATATAAAAAATAAAAGGAATGCTTGTAGTAAACACAAATGGAAGATAATGCTTTTTGATAAACAACAACCAAAACAGTATTACCATTGGAAAAAAGAGAATTGTAGTTTCTTTGAAAAAAAGGGCGAGAAGAAAGGAGATGCCGGCAAAAATATAAAAGATTATTTGACCGCTGATCTTCAATTGTAGTCGGTTTGTTTCTTTGATGTTTTCACCCTCACCTCCTCGAGTCTGGGCCTCGGAGTCGATGACCTGACCCTCTCCCGTCCGAGTCAAACTCGGCTGCGGCGAGGGAGAGGGAAGATCAGATGAGCGCTTGCATAATAATACCAGTCCGAGCATTCCAAAGAAAAAGAACATAATGTCTTGGATGTTTGAAATGTATGCGGTTGTTTCTTGGTTGATTGGATGGACTAGAAAAAAGAGTGAAAGAATAAATGCAATTTTTTTATTGTTTTTCAAAACATATCCAAATACTGTTTGGAAAAATACGTACACAAGAATTGTGTTCCCGATGTGAAATAACAGTTGAGGAAGGTGATAGAAAAATGGATTGGTCCCAAAAAAGTGGCGAGTCACAAAAAAGTAAGTAAGCATGAGGGGTTTATAATAAGTTCCTAAAAATGAACTCTGAATGCCTGGATTGACAAAACTTTGTACAAATAATTGGGGAATCTGTGACATAGAGTGAATTGAGGTATTGTTAATAATTTGTTCAGTATCATCCCCTACAAATCCGTTGAAAAGCATGTTGCCGTAGATTAAAAATCCTATAAAGAAAAAAATAGTTGCGGCCTTGAAGATGGTGAATTCTTTAAAAAAATAGTACAGTGGGTTGAAGGGTTGAGGGTTAGACATACCTTATATAATAGCAAAATTCGAAATCAGAAATTCGAATCACGAAACCAACCTTCGCGAACGCTACGGCCGGCAAGCAATATCAATTGAATTTGCTGCGCCCTTCGGAAGCCTTGGCGGAGGAGGGGTTCGAATTTACGCTTCAGGGCATAAATCTCCAAGGGGGCAATTAATGCATTTGTGAGGGCGGGCTGGACAAGTGTCTCGTCCGTGGAGAATTAAGAGATGGGAAAAGTCTATCCATTTATCTTTGGGAACAATTTTCATTAAATCTTGTTCAATTTTTTCAGGGGTTTTTTCTTTTGTCAATCCAAGTTTGGCAGTAAGTCTCATTACATGAGTATCAACAACCACTCCTTCTGCTTTATGAAACGCGTTTCCCAAAACAACATTTGCGGTTTTTCTGGCGACTCCTGGTAGTGCATCTAACTTTTCCATGGTATCGGGAACTTTTCCGTTATATTTTTCCGCAATAATTCTTGCCGCTTCTTTTATATTTTTTGCTTTATTATTATGAAAGTTAACTTTAGTAATTTCTTTATCTAACTCTTCAAGCGGCGCTTCAGCGAAATCTTTTGCATTTTTGTATTTTTTAAATAATGATGGAGTTATGGTATTTACTAATTTATCGGTTGTTTGGGCTGATAATATTGTTGCGATAAGAAGTTCTAATGGATTCGAAAATAATAGAGCAGTAGCCGGATGAGGATAAACTTTAGAAAGCCTTTTGATGATTTCTGTTACTTTTTCTTCTTTTGTCATTTGTTAAGTATACAACGAAGTCAACAGAGATTCCAGCTAGTAAATTCAGTATTATTTACGGTTGAGGAAGATTTGCAACTCCGCTTTGTGGCGATTGATGGATTTTTGGATATACGCGTATTGTTATGCGGCCAATGCGGTCTGTATCATTATCTTCGACTTTTTGAGTTACTATAATATAAATAATAAAAAGAACCTCCATTATAAATAAGAAAGTAAATGCTTTTAACAATACTTTATTCATATTATTAAATACGTACTGGAATAACTTCAATTGAAAGTGGTTGTTGCTTTCCTAGCCCAAAGAAATAATCAGCTGAATCTGAGTTTTTCAACATGAATTTAAAAAGTGCATAACGCAATTTGACAAACCATGTTTGTCTGTTTACTGGCTGAATGCGTTCATGGAGAATATGTATTGTCCAATTTTTATAATCATCATGAATAATTTCCTTGATTTGCTCAGAAAGCCTGGAAAGTGATGCTTCGACATTTTGTTCTTCCATATATCCATAATTAAGGGTAATCCCAAGAATTGAACCTTTCTTTGGGTCTTCATACAGATTATTTACTTCATAGCGATTGGAGTGGATATATGGATCTTTTTGTATCTGTACCGTTAGAAATATAAGATTTTGAGGAAGGAGTCCATATCGTTCCCAAAACATTTGCTTAATTGCTGGGATAATGTCAGATTTATGTTCTATCTTCTGCGGGGTCATAAATACAATAGTCCGAGGAAGATATGCAGAAGTTTCTTTTTTAATCTTAATAATATCTGCAACGCTCAAAGAAGGATATTTTAGATACGTATCGGTAATCTTTTTTCGTCCCCATTGCCAGGTTTTCAGAATAATTAATAAACAGATACCAATGGCAAGAGGAATATATCCTCCCTCAAATACCTTAAGAGAATTAGCAGATAGAAATGTAAGGTCTATAAGAGATAATGGAATAAATAACGCAAGTGTCTTTGCCATGCTCCATTTCCAATAATGATGTGCCACTAAAATCATAGCAAGTGATGTTACCAGCATAACTCCTGATACCGCTAATCCATATGCAGCCGCCAAATTGCCACTACTTTGGAATTTTAACACTAATAAGACGCATCCAACATACAAAGAATAATTTACAAAAGGAACATATATCTGGCCTTCGTGGGCATGATGAGTATGCACAATTTTAAGATAAGGAAATAGTCCCAATGATACGGCTTGTTGCGCAAGAGAAAATGCTCCTGATATAAGTGCTTGAGACGCGATAACAGTAGCAAGAGTCGCAATTATCACCATAGGAATTAATCCCCAAGAAGGAACCATGCTGTAAAAGATATTGTTTCCTACAACATGTTGGCCGCTTAACATATACGCGCCTTGACCTAAATAATTTATGAGGAGAGATGGATATACAATTGAAGTCCAACTGAGACGAATGGGTAATCTTCCGAAGTGTCCCATATCTGCATACATAGCTTCACCGCCTGTTACCACGAGCATTACAGACCCTAATACAAGAAAAATATTATGGATACTGTTACTCATAATCAGTTTAACTGCGTAAATTGGATTGATTGCAGCGAGTATAGAGGGAGTGTGAAGAAGCTGTGTTAAACCTATCAAAGTAATAGAAATAAACCAAATAATAACTATTGGTCCAAAAACACTTCCAACTTTTGCAGTTCCTTTTTTTTGGACAAGAAAAAGACCAGTTAAAATTGCGATGGTAATTGGAACAACGTATGGTTGAAAACTTGAGGTAGCAATACTCAGTCCTTCAACAGCAGAAATAACGCTTATAGCTGGCGTAATTATTCCATCCCCAAAAAGTAATCCTGCCGCAATAATAAGAAGAGACGAAATAATTAGTTTTGTCCGGGTTTTTAATTTATCCAAAAGGCCATACAAAGCAAATACTCCACCTTCGCCGTCATTATCCGCCCTCAAAACAAAAATTATATATTTAAATGTAACAATAATCGTAAGCGCCCACACTACAAGACTGATCGCTCCAATAATATATTCAGAAGAAAAGTGAGTATTGGCATGTTTGTGTCCAAAGAAAATCTCATTAATTGCGTATAAAGGTGATGTGCCGATGTCTCCGTATACTATACCGAGCGCTGTGAGAGAAAGAAGAAATACAGATTTTAATGAACGCGTTTTATGAGAGCTATCAAGCATAAAGTATTTCCAGAGTATAATCAAACAAACTGCCTTGCACAATGCATACCTGGTATGCATTACTATATCAAAATATATCAAATTTCTCAAGTGAATCACATCTCGGATGCCAGTGAGATTATGTGAATCACATTATATACCTGTTCGGAATCGTCCCATAATACTTTTTTAAATTCTTTGCAGCGATACTTCCCTCCTCGAATCTATTATCCTATAATAAATTGCTTTTTCCCATGTCTTTTTGTATAATAGTGAGTTAGTATTATGAATCTTCTGAGAACTTTATCGAGAACAAAGATAAAAGTCTTTTTTAACATAATCATATTTGTAGTTATTATATTTACGGTTCAATTGGCGGTAGGTTATTTCTTATTTCGAGAATCTTCTTTTAACCAAGTTGAACAATCTTTATCTCGTCTCAACAGCCGAATCCAGCAAGATCTCGTGTATGAAAATGGTAAATGGAATACTCAGTTGTATTTGGCTGATCCTCAAACTCCACATCCCAATGGATCAAGTGGATTTCAAACACCACTGTATATTTTAACTACGGATGGTTTTGTAATAGAGCGTAATCTTCCTATAAATGGGTTATTAGATCTATCAGATTTTAAACACTTGCTTCAATTTACAAACATACGATATATTAGCGGCACTACAAATGAAATCTGGCGTGTCTTGTCAAAACCTCTTATATACGATGGAGAAACGAAAGGGGTCATAATTGTATCAGAATATAATCCTTCAACTCGAGATACTGAAGAAATTGACCAAAGATTGAGAGACACTATTGATCTTATTGCTTCTAAGGTTACTTATAAAAATGGTTCTCTGAATATATCAGGTGTAGATATACGGAATATTCATTATGAAGTTTCGTTTGAAATTGTTGATCAATATAATAAGGTTTTATTAAATAATGGAAGAACACCTTCGTTTATTGATCCAAGTTACGTCCACGAAGAGCTGCCCCAGAAGAATAGCATTATAAGAGATAAAATAACCAACCAGCCATTTTATGTAAAATCACAGGCATTACTTGACAAAAGTGGTAAACCAAAAGGAGTCATAGTAGCAGCCAAGCCCTTGGATGATTTGTATAATACGTTAACAAAATATGTTTTGTTATCGACTATTTTTGAAATTATTATTGTTCTTCCTGTTTCATTTTTGCTATATTTTCTTTTAAAGTCAAGAGTTCCTCTTATTATGCATGACTACCTCACCGAACAAAAACAAAAAAATGAACCTCATCATATTTCGTTTAATAAGGAAGGAAGTTATATAGAAATCGATAATAAAAAAACGATAATTCCCTACGCAACGAATCAATATTACCTATGTGAAGCGATTTTTTCAGATGCTTCAAAAAGGTGGAATCAAGATGAATTGATAGAGCGTTTTGGAGAACGGGTCGAAAAAAACAATTGGCGCAAAATTTATGACGCGTACCTTACTGTTAATAAGAAAGTATCTTTAAAATTGATTGACTATCAAGATAAAATATATCGGATTAATCCGGAATTAGTTTCTAAGATATCTGTTGAGTAGTATTTGAGTAAAGTTGAAAATTTTGTAGTTAAAATGCGGATTCTTTTTTAACCCCTGGTTTTAATACTTGGTAGGATAAGAAGAAACAGAGCAAGATTAAAATGCTTCCTGCTAAAAATGGTAACGGAATTGCAATTGTTGCAATCACTCCGCCAATAATGGGTCCTATGATCATTCCGATACTTTGGTATGACGAATTCAGTCCCATAATTGATCCTTGTGATTTTGCGTCTACCTCTTGAGAAAGAATAGTCGGAATAAGGGTCTGTACAATGCTATTGAATACTCCCAGGATTACTGATGCTGCAATAAAAAGAGGAAGCGACCTTGAAAAAAACATAATCAGCAGAGAAAAAGAAGTAAGCAAAATACTTGTTGAAAATGCCTTTTTCATTCCCAACCATTTTGAATATCGGTGAACAATTAAGTTCTGAGAAATGAGGCCTACTACTCCGAAAACAGTGAACAACATTGCATTTTGAGATTCTGAGAGTTTAAGTATTTTTAATGTGAACGGCTGGAATCCATAAATTAATGCGCATGCAAAAGCAAGGAAAAATACGAGCGATATAAGGAATGTGGCTCCGACATTCCGATCAAATAACGTCTTTACCATCTTGGGAAAATCAAACAGTTTGCCTTTTTGAACTTCACCCATGTGTTTGTTAGTTTCTGGCAAGTACAGAGCTGTGAGGACGGCAGCAATAACGGTAATAACTCCGGCAATTATGAAAGGAATTGCTGCATTAAATCCAACGGTGAGCGCCGAAATGGCCGGGCCAAAAACAAATCCAAAACTGAATGCGGACCCAATAAGGCCGAATGCGCGCGCGCGATCTTCAGGTTTTGTTGAGTCAGAAATAACTGCAAATGCAACCGGAATATTGCCTGCTGTTAGTCCATCAAGAGCGCGGGCTAAAAACAAAAACCATACGTTTGGCGCAAATGCCATGACAAAAAATGATGCTGCTGTTCCTAATATAGAAGTGATAAGAAGCGGGCGTCTACCGTATTTGTCAGAGAGCCTTCCAATAATGGGCGTTGAGGCAAACTGGCAAATTGAGAACATGGCAAACAGAAGACCATTTTGGAAATCAGAAAGGCCAAATTTTTTTGAATATGAATAGAGAATGGGAATTACAATCCCATAACCAAGCATATTTACAAATGCTATGAGCGCGATAATAAGTAAATTTCTGTTTTCTTTCAGTAGTTTCATAATTTATCCGTAATCCTCATTGTACATGATAAATGGATGGCTCAGCAATATAGTATACAAAAGTGAAGTGTATACGCTTTTCCCTGTCTTGTGTTGCGTGTAGCTGACATTCATGGTATGCTTCAGCTATTGTGTGGCAAGATTGGGTTTTCACTGCTGGCGCGTTAGTTTTAGCGTTGGCGTTAGTTCCTTCGATACGAAGTAAAGATAAACCTCCATTGTTGACCAGCGTAATAATCAGTACTGTACTGCTGATTTTCTCGTTTACCTATACCACTTTATCATTATGGTTCAGTTCGGCCAGCACGTTTGTGACTGGATCCTTATGGCTTACCTTGGCTGTTCAAAAATATTTGGCAACAAAGAAATCCCACAAATAATTCATTATGAACATGTTTAAACCCACATCAGCAAAAACGCCGGAAGAATATATTGCCATGATTAATGAACCGCGCAGAAGCGAAATTCAAAAACTGCATGAGTTCATTTCAAAAACTGTGCCACAATTCAAACCATATATTCAGGTTGGCATGATTGGGTATGGAAACTACCATTACAAATATGCAAGTGGTAAGGAAGGAGATTGGGCACTTATTGCTCTTGCCAGCCAGAAAAATTATATTTCAGTCTATGTCTGTTCAGTTATTGACGGGAAGTATGTAGCCGAAATGTACAAAGACAAATTGCCAAAAGCAAATATTGGAAAAAGCTGTATACGGTTTAAAAAAGTAGAAGACATAGATTTGGCGGTTATTGCAGAAATCATTAAAAAAGCAGTAGTTGCAGGAGGAGTAGGAAGTATATGAAAACAATACAGAAAACGTATCGCGTCCATGCACCAATAGAAAAAGTATGGGATGCATTAGTTCAACCCAAAATAATACAACAATGGTCTGGAAGTTCTGCAAAAATGGAAGCGAAAGAAGGGTTCAATTTTAAGTTGTGGAATGGGGATATTCACGGAAAAAATATTACTGTTCAGAAAAATAAAGAATTAGTCCAAGAATGGTTTGGTGGAGATTGGGATAACCCATCTCTTGCGATGTTCACGCTCTCAGAAAAAGATGGAGTCACGACAGTGAAGTTTGTTAATACAAATGTTCCAGACGATGCGGCTAAAGATATTGATGATGGATGGGATCGGTACTATTTAGGCCCAATAAAGAAATTATTGGAGTCATAACTCTTCATCGTTTCATTCCCAAATATTCTTTCCTTCGTGGAGTTTCCGAATTATTATCTCAATCCGTTTTATTACTGTTTGAGTTGTTATCAAGAGATTATATCGTAATTTTGGAAATAATAAACTCTTGCATAATTCTCACAAAAAAATTGTATTATTAATGTATGGGAATGAACAGTAAATTAGAAAAAGAGAAAAAACGTACGTTAGCTCTTGTTCAAGGAAATACCTATACCTTGGCTTTGGACGAAATGAAAGACGAAGATGTCTACGCCTCTACAGTTCAAGATGATTATATAATCAGTCTTGCCTGCGAAAATGCCGAGGGAATGTACATGTACAATAATTTGAGGAAATTACATTGGATGATTCCCGAACCATCCGAAAATCAACATGTTGAAATTGTTGTGCAAGACAAAGATGATAAACGATTTCTTCCAGGGCTTGAAGTTTTCTGCAAATTACTAGACGAAGACAAAAAAGTTGTTGCTAATTTACATATTCCATTTATTTGGCATCCATTTTTGTTCCATTACGGTATGAATACTTCAATCCCCAAAGAGGGAAAATATAGGGCAGAGGTAACTATTCAAAAACCTTCATTTCATCGGCACGATGAAGAAGTAGGGAAACGATATGAAAAAGATGTGACTGTAACATTGGGACCTGTTCATCTGAAGCCTGGCAGAAAAGAACATGGCGCGGAATAGAGTTACTTGATGTCATCCGGAATAAATTTCAGTGCTGCGGAATTCATGCAATATCTTTTTCCTGTTGGTTGCGGGCCGTCATCAAAAACATGTCCTAAATGTCCACGGCATTTATCCAAGACTTCAATTCTTGTTTCTCCTAAACTAGTATCTTTTTTCAACACCAGCGCGTCAGGTTTTATTGGCGCCCAAAAACTTGGCCAGCCTGTTCCGGAATCATATTTTTGTTCGGACCGAAATACCGGTTCATTACATCCAACACTTACATACGTCCCTTTTCTTTTTTCGTAATCTAACGCTCCCGTAAATGGAATTTCTGTTCCTGCTTCTCGGAGAATATGATACTGCTCTAGTGTTAATATTTTTCTCCATTCGGTTTCTGTTTTAAATTTACTTTCATCAAATGAGCCTGAAATAATATTCTCTGTTTGTGTAATTTGAATCTTGGGTGAGGCTGATTTATTCTGGATTGCCATTAAAAATCCAACAAAAATAAAAAACAAGATCGAGAAAACAAAAGTGAGTCTGTTTTGCATAGAGATATTATAAATGATTATCGTAGAAAATCCTATTTAGATTAGATTCTGGAGGCACTCGCTCACCAGAATGACGGAGGTAAATCAACTCATACTTGATTAGTGTAAGTTGACAATGATATTCTTCTTGTATGTTTACCACAGCCCTTATTGCATTTCGCGAATTTCTGGAAGCGTTTCTCATTATTGGTGTTTTCTTGGGAATTTCTCGAAAACTCAAATTAAAAAAAGAAATAGAAATTAGTCTTGCCGCAGGAATTGGAATTCTTATCTCTCTTCTTCTCTCAAGTATTACGTATATATTCGGTGATTATGCCCGGGGAATTCTTACTAAGGAAAATGCAGAATTTTTGGAAAGTTACTTGCTTATTTTCTCTGGATTATTTATTGCGTATGTAGTTTTTTCCCTCCATTCAATGATGAACCGGACAAGAGGGATGAAATTAATCGACGCGCATAAAAAATTGCAAAATAACGCATTTGACGCATCGCTTTTTTTTACGATTGTTTTTTTAGTCATTCGTGAAGGGTTTGAAATTTCGTTATTTACCGCAAGTGTTTCCTTGTTTTCTGAGTTTATGCAAAACTTTTTAGGACTGTTACTTGGTTTTGCTGCCGCATCTGTTGTTGGTTTGTCTACTTTCTTTGCATACATAAAGTTTCCTGTTGGAAAAGTATTTAAAGTAACAGAATATATGATTACCATTCTTGGGGCTGCGTTAGTACAAAATGGGGTAACTACCTTATTAGAGACTCATTTTAAAATTCATTTGTCTGACATTTTCTCACTCCACCTGAACTTTTTGCCAGATAAAGAAAGTTTTATTGGCCATTTGCTCAAAGGGTTATTGGGAATTGACTCAGAACTCAGCCTTGTCCGTCTTACTCTTATGTTTATTTATATTGGGGCAATTTATTTCCTCTTTATGCGCCAAAGACAGGTGAAAACTACCAAAAATAGATAGAGTTCAATTGATCTTTCTTTCCTGAGGTGTCTAGCTATCCGACCCCTAGGGTGGGTAAGATGGTCAGGCGGTGCAAATCTGTCTCGCTGTTCAAGAATTCTGTGCTAGAATTATTTGCAAGTGAAGATTGTAGTTACATCTCAAAATCCGGTTAAAATACAAGCAACAAAAGCTGGATTTAGCACAGTGTTTCCGCGTCAAAAGCTAAACATAACATCCATTTCAGTTCCTTCTGGGGTAAGAGATCAACCAATATCAGCAGATGAAGCATTCAAAGGCGCAAAACACCGAGTAGAACAAGCAGTAAAAAATGTTCCTGATGCAAATTTTTGGGTGGGAATTGAAGGCGGAGTGGAATTAATTAATGAAGAAATGGAAGCGTTCGCATGGATTTATATCCGCGGAAAAAATGGAAAAATAGGAAAGGCAAAATCAGGGACCTTTCTATTGCCCGCAAAAATTGTAAACCTTATTCAGCAAGGGAAAGAATTAGGAGAAGCAGATGATATTGTATTCAATCAGAAAAACTCAAAACAAAAAAAAGGCGCAGTCGGGACACTTACAAGAAATGCTATTGATCGGACCGAATACTACGTACAATCCGTAATCCTTGCCCTTATTCCTTTTTTGAATCCTGATTTGTATTAAGTTTTATTATGAACATCACAAAAACGCTCTATGTTGATAATAGAAAAACATGGCGGAAATGGTTAAAAGAAAATCACGCAACCGAGCCTGAAATATGGCTGGTATATTATCGAAAAGATTCTGGTAAGCCACGTATTCCGTATAATGATGCAGTTGAAGAAGCGTTATGTTTTGGCTGGATTGACAGTACGCTTAAAAAAATAGATGCAGAAACCTTTGCCCAACGGTTCTCTCCACGGAGGCCGAAAAGTTTTTTATCAGAACTAAATAAAGAACGAATCCGGCTGCTTATCAAACTTCATAAAATGACACCTCAGGGATTGAAGGTAATCTCTCATGCGTATGATCCCAATAATGATACTTTTCATATTCCCAAAGATATTTTGAAAATTTTAAAAACAGATAAACAAACATGGGAAAACTTTCAACAATTTCCAGAAAGTTACCAAAGAATTCGTGTCGGGTGGATTGATGGCGCAAGGCCTCGGCCAGAAGAATTTAAAAAGCGGCTGAATTATTTTTTAAAAATGACCAAGCAGAATAAGCGGTTTGGGATGATACAATAATAGTTATGAAAGTATCAAATATTGAAAAAATATAAAACTCTTTCATAAGAAAATCATATCAGAGGTATGACAAAGAACGTTATTTATTTTGGGAGGTTTCTAAATACTGTTTAATTTTTTCCGCATATTTTGCTCTTTCTTCTGGAGTTGGTGATTTTTTCTCGAGTATATTTTTATGAAGGTCATCGTTTGCGTATCGAGCTCAATTTAATAGAAGTAATCCACATTACTGAATTGTCTAATTATCCCAGCATTGATATTTCAGTTTTTACAATTCCCTTAACATCATATACTTTTCTTCCGTTGTATGTCCGTCCCAGTGGTTCTCATCGTAAGAAAGGTGCGAAAAATAGTGGAGTTGATCATCACTAATATGCCATGTAGCTGTGACTTTTTCTATATGAACACAAACAACTGTTAACAGTTTTCTAGACCCTTTATTACCAACGTGTTGCGTCAAGTGGGAAGGATATCTTTTTGAAAGAAGGAGGATCAGTTGATTTCTCTCCCACCAAGCTTTTTTTGATATTCCAAAGTTGATATAATCCTGTATTAACTGTTGTATTTGGTTCAGACGCACCGTTTTCCGAGCTAAGTTAAAAGATTTTCTCATCTTTTCAAAATTCTTGGGACATATTGTACATCTAGCTATAGACCATTGTCAAGACTCATGTACTATCCACAGAATCTAGTATGAAATGCACTATATTGTTTGTAGTTTCAAGCTCGATTTGGTAGAATTAACCCAATATTGCTGGATCGTCTAATGGTAGGACAACGGACTCTGAATCCGTTTATCTTGGTTCGAATCCAGGTCCAGCAGCACCTCTTGACGCATCTCTGGTTGAAGTAAAACATCATGAGGTTTCTTGAAGCTAAAAGTGAGCTTCTCATCCTTTAAAATAAAGTTCTCACCGATCTTTGCAAGCACCTTTTGTTTTTGTTCTGGTTTTCCATGTTCCAGTATCTCTTGAATCTGAAATGCAGTATTAAGGAAATCTTCCATCAGTTCTAACCAAGTCTTGAGAGATTGATTAACATCTATTGTTTTATTCTCAAATTTTGATAATTGTACTAATATCTTATCTTTTTGATCTATAAACTCCTCCTTTGTTAGTTCTCCATTTGTTCTCATATCAATGATTCTCTGTAATTTGTCTCGTATTCTTTGCTGTTCTAATGAGTAAAAAAAGTGTTGATTTTTATTGTTTTGAATCTCTTTTGCATATTTTTGTCTAACAATTTCTAAACCTAATTGCCATGTTTCTTTATCAAGCAAAATCCGTTCCACTTGAGAAAACAAAATTGCCTTAAGTTCTTTATGTGTTAATGGTTTTTCTTCGCAATTTCCTTTTCTGTGCGCGCAATGGTGGTAAATAAATATTTTCCATTCTTTTGTCTTTTTTATGTATTTCCGTTTAAGTGTTGTAGTTACAGCACAACCGCAATTTCCGCACCTAATTAAACGTACAAATTCTCGTACCCATTCAACCTTTTTGGGTTTTGACCTGTCTTCCAATTTATCTTGAACAATATCAAATAATGTTTTTGAAATAATTGGTTCATAATTTCCTTCAAAAAGTTCACAATTGTGAAGGAAATATCCATAATATGTTGGTCGCTTCAAAATAACTTGAAGATGGCTTTTGCTTACTTCCTTTTCTTTTTTTGTTGAAAAACCTTCATCATGTAGAATATTTGCGATGTTTCCCAATGAATAAGTACCTGTTGCAGCCAACTTAAATGCTTTCTCAATCGGAACCGCCAATTATGTCTTTCTGCTTGCCAAGTTTTTTGAAAGTGACTTCACAGGCTGAAAAAACAGCCGATACATATATCAGCTTGATAACATTTACCAATATATCCCAGTCTTCCTGTTCATTGGCAGGATACCCGGATATTCTCTTTCAAGACTCACAAAATACACTCTTGTCAACTGATAATTCCCGCTTACGATCAACGGTAAAAATGCAAACACTTAAACCAAATCAACGCGTGTATTCACATTTCGCCTGGAAAAATTGGTGCGGACCAAAACCAACAGGCGCAATCTCCATAACAGTATAGCTTCCCCAGGGGCAGAAAATTAGCCAGATACCAATAACCATTATCGGTGGTATCCCTCTGCAAGATACACCACAATGCACCAATCCATTTGCTTCTTCGGAGTCAACGGTGAGTATTATGCCATTCGTTGATAAATAATTTGGCAACAGGAAAAATAAGTTGCAACATACCTTCAGAAAAACAACTATTTCATTACAATTCCGCAAAGCTTCGATTCTGTATTCTAATGTTTAATAACCTGTCAGAAGAGAGAGAATGTGAGAAGCAGTTTAGTGTTGGAAGAGGACATCGACATAATAATTAGATGCCTGAAACGTATTGGTTGGTAAGCTATCGGATCCATAAACATAGACACCATTCCCGCCGCTTGCTGTATCAGACAGAGCATGCAGCGGCGCAGAATCATATTGGTTGGTAAAGTATGGTCTGTCTACTGCGTAATTGCCGTTTGGAGCAAAGTAGGATACAACATAGGTTGTATTGGCAGTGATGGTAACAGGCGTTGCAAATAGTACCTGTTGCCAACCTGTGGCAGTCTCGTTTATGAATGTTCCGCTTGCGAGCTTGGTTCCACTGCTTGTCCAAAGACTACCTGTATGGACTCCTGTATTACCTGATCCTTTATAGAACCGAATACCTGTTATTTTCCCACTGATATCCGCTTTGAATTTCACACCCAATTCTACAGCATTGGGGTCAGACCATGACGGATTCCCGGGAATTGTGCCGGTATTCCACAGAGAGCTTGTTATTAGTCCTGCCGGGGTAGGCGTCGGAGTCGGAGTAGAAGCTGCAGATGGGACTACTGGTGGCGTTGGGGTCGTACTGCCTGAGCGTTGTTGGAAAACAACATCTACATAATAGTTGGATGCTTGATAACTAAACGCTGGAAAAGCACTCGCTCCGTAAATATAGACACCGTTCCCGCCGCTTGCCGCATCTGAAAGGGCATGAAGTGGAACGTGATCATATTGAGCGGTAAAATACGGCCGGTCCGAGGCATAATTACCATCCGTATGGTAGGATGCTACATAGGTTGTATTGGCAGTGATGGTAACAGGCGTTGCAAATAGTACCTGTTGCCAACCTGTGGCAGTCTCGTTTATGAATGTTCCGCTTGCGAGCTTGGTTCCACTGCTTGTCCAAAGACTACCTGTATGGACTCCTGTGTTGTTTGTTCCTTTATAAAATAGTATGCCATTTATTGTTCCGTTCACATCAGATTTGAATTTTACGCCCAATTCAACAGCATTTGGATCATTGACATATGGGTTGGCCGGTACCGTTGTACTACTCCACAAACTCGTTGTTCCCCCAACAGGTGTTGGCGTTACGGTAGGTGTAGGCGTCGGTGTCGAGGAAATGGATGATGTACTAAAAACAACGTCGACCCAATAATTAGTTGATTGATAAGAATTATTTGGGAATCCGCTAGTTGCTCCGTACAAATAAACACCATTTGGGCCGTCAACGCCACTTGCGAGAGCTGTCAGGGGACCATTGGTGACTCCTGTTGATGCGAAGTACTGTTGATCGGCAGAATAACCGCCGACATTGGTATGGTATGATGCGATATATGTAGTATTGGCAGCAATTGCTATAGGTGTTGAGAAATTCGCTTGTTGCCAACCTGATGACGACTCACCGGTGAATGTTACTGACCCCAGAAGCACTCCAGTAGAAGACCATACATTACCAACATGGGTATTTGTATTTGAAGGTCCTTTATAGAAACGAATGCCGGTTATATTTCCAGTAGTACTTGAGCGGAATTTCACACCGATCTCAACCGCCTGTGGATCTGCTTGCGAAACTGTACTCGGAGTGATAGTGGTAGACCAGATACTGTTTGATACGCCTACAGCAGTTATAGTAATTCCCGCTCCCGGAGTCTCTTGATTTCCACTGTCATCAACTGCCCGGGATTTAATTGTTACCGTACCGGCAGTGGAAGGCGAAAAAATGTAATTCCAATTGTTTATTCCATTAGCTGGATGCCAAGTATTTCCTCCGTCAACTGAGACTTCGACACCTGCTACCACACCGCCACCCGTGTCTGTTGCTGTTCCTGAAATAGTAGTAGCTCCGGATATGCTTGCCCCGTTCGCAGGTGAGGTTATAGATGATGAGGGAGGGGTGGAATCGGTTGAGGCAGCTGCAGCAACTAAATCTGATTGCAGCGTTACCGGTTGCGCATGCATATCTGCCAGTAAATTAACGGTTGCCTGCTGCATATTGCGGTCTGGCGGATTGGAACCGTTATCATGGTTCCTGTCAAGCCCCCATGACCAGTTAATCATACCTGCACCAAACACCAAACTGCCACTGGGGTATTTGTAGAGTGTTAAACTATGCGTTGCAGACCCCGGTCCATAGTTAGAACCGTTGTCTACGAGATAATACCCTGAGACATCAAGAGTCGTTGAAGACATTTTTATCAATCCTGCAGGTTGAAATCCGTTGTCAGGCGACTCGTCCCATTCAACTCCCAAAATACCTGTTGGAAAGGTGATACTTTGGGTGGTTGGTAACGAAGCGACAGCGGTATTTCTCCAAAAGCGTAACGATGCATAGTCTCCCGATACCTTCACTGCGTCATTTAACCGGATTCCATTGACCCGAAAGAGAGTTCCCGTCAATGCATTTTCAGGTCTTCCCCCATCTGCAGGAGGAGAAAATCTTTTATCTCTCCATGTCCCGGTCCACACAGGCGGATCTTGCGGGTCAATGACTGCGTTGGCATGCGTTTCTTTATATGTAACAAGCGTTCTGTTTGGGGTATTTGTTCCATCAATACTGTTTTCCCATCTGGTTTTCCAAAATATTTCATTGCCTGAGAAAAACGCTAAATTAACGCCTGCCCCCCGTGCCATCTCAACATTAGACCGTTGATTACCTGACCAGTATTCGTCATGCCCGACCGAAAGAAATACTTTATGATTTTTAATAAGGGCTCCATTGCGATCGCTATCAACACCGGTAAAATAGTTCACGTTATACCCGTTTGCTTCAAGAAACCTGATCATTGGATATTCTGCGGTAAAGAGCCAGCTATACCTGCCTCCTCCACCATCAGTTCGTGTGATAAATGGACGATTGTAGCTCACTTTATATGCTCTTCCTGCAGGAGAACCTGTGTACAAATCATTACCTCCATAAGGATTATACGCTTGCCATGTCGTATCGGAGGTTTGGAATAAAAGATCTGAAGTGCCGGCATCGTCTCTAACAATAAAAATAATATGGTTTGTTCCAACAGTAGCATCTTGTCTGACGAGTTTTGCAATATACACACCTGATACCACATCCGGGGGAACAGCCCAGGATGCGGATACTGCCCAGTTGCCACAATCAATGAGTCCTGTTGTTGCATCTGTTAGACAATTAGGTTGGGTTTGAGGAAGGGTAGCAGATGGAACAAGTGTTGTGATTTTTCTTGCTCCCATTCCGCCGTAATAACCAAGACGGTAAATATTAATACGGTAATTCGTTGCATTGGTATTGACTTTAAACTGGATGGTGTTCCCTCTGTTAACGCTCATATCTGTTGCAAATCCCTGGATATTTGCATCACCTATACCACTTATATCCCACTCGGAAGAAGGATTACCGGACTTTGCATTTTCGCAAGGAATAGGATTTGTGACAGGTGCGTCACAGGGAGCAGCGTAGAGAATATGTGGACGAAAAGAAATGAATAGAGCAGCAATTAAGATAAGTCCGATTGCTGCTAAAAAAGAAATATGGGGATTTCTTAGAAAGAAGCTCTTACTTCTACTCAACATAAGGTATAGATTTAGCTTATCATAAGGCTGAGTAATAGTCAATATGATCAAAAATTTGTATCAGATAATTCAACAATACGTGTGTCTTTGGTAAATTCACAATACCTCTCAAACCGTACAAAATTACTGTTCTCATGCTTAAAACAATAGTAAAACTTTCATCAAATTACATTAGTGAAAACAGGAGTTATATAGATGAACTAAGTCAGGAGTTTATAACAATAGATTATTGAATTTTCAAGAGCTTAATTTTACTTTCGGTTCGAATCCAGTCTTCCCAGCAATTTTTTTAGCCTCAGGCTTTTATATCAAACCAAGTCAAACAGGAATTGGATTCGAACCTTCTGTAGAAATTTAGTTTTAATAGAGGAAAAGACTGCGCTTATTGCACAGAATATGAGATTTCTTTTTCAAATACCCCATTGGTATAGACTTTTACTTTGTATGTTCCTGGAAGATGTGTCGCACCAACTTTTTTAAGTCTCCAATCAAAGCTAACCACATTAACAGGTTTTATAAGCGTAATTGATCGATTATCTAAAAACTTACCATTCAAACTACGTACGTACTCAAATTTCGTACCTACTTTTGATGTATTTACAGTCAAAACAAGATAAATAGTTTTGTCTGTAGTTGCAAAGCTAGTTGTGGGATTAAGCGCGTAACCAGTTTTTGTATCAAGAGCTTTTGTGGTTACTACACTTCCAATAATGCCTGGAGCCTTACTGCGAGGTTTAGTTGGCTGAATTGTCGTAATAGTTGCTGGCTGGCCTACTTGTTGCGAGGGATTTGGACGTACATCCGTATTGCTTTTGTTGTTTTTAAATAGAAAGATTCCTCCTAGTAGAACAAGAAAGACAACACCTCCTATGGCATACCATCTTATATTTGAAGGTTGTTGAGAAGGAGAGGAAGCGGGTGAAACTTCTTCCTGAGAAGTTGTTGCTGGATTATTTGTAATTGGTTTTTCTGAGGCAGTCATATTTTATTATGGTTATTTCTGCATGTTATATTGATTATTTCGATATGTATGGGCACCATTAACTTTTCCACCTGGGTTATCGGTTCCTGATTGCTGAGTATCTGTCTGTTTATTCTCACCATCTGACTGCTTACCTGTATCTGCATTAGAACCTGAATCTTGTTTTGAACCCTCTGAACTTGTATCTCCGCCACTGTTCTCTCCTTCATTTTCCGCCTCTTTCGGCTCTACTGCTTCAGCAGGTTCAACTTGTTCTTTCGGCTCTACTGCTTCAGTTCCTTCTTGAGCATCTACAGTCTCATTTTCATTTATACCTCTTTGATTATTCTGCGCATCAGCATCATTTGCAGTGGCTTTCTGTCCATTTTGCACATCGAGCGCATAATCACTTTGTACTGTGGTTGATGTAGTAGTAATTACAGGAATCGTGGTAGTCTGAGCATGAGCTACAGAAACGACTACTACAACAGCGAGAGCGACAAGGATAAGTGGAGATATTTTTTTCATATTCATATTAGATCTATAAATAGCGTACATAATTATAAGAAGCGTGTCAAGTGGATGGAAAAAGAGGGACAACACACCTGTTATCAGAATAAGGAATTTACCCGTATTATCTTTTATAAAAATTTCTTGCGGTTAACTAGCATTAGTTCGGATATTCATGAAACAGGTTCTAATGTTGTCTAGTGCCCGCAGCATCTTCGGAATAGAAGGGTGAGCATCAGGGTTTTGGCTTGCCACGACAAGCAATTCTTCAGGTTCAAATGTATCCATCACAATTCCAATAATTTCCTTATTATCTGCAAGGATGGCGAAGGGTTTACGTTGTCATATCAATAAATTCTTATTATCAAGTATTAGGTTAGAACCAAGGGCTCTGAGGATTGCCCTTTTCTGCTCACTTGTCCCTTTTTGGAACCAAACTCTTGCAGAAGTAATGCTTAAGTTTAGAAATTTCTGGAATGATTATCAAAGCGGATTAACAAGAGTAGGTGATGTCAATTGGAAAGAAATTGATGAAGCGTACTTAGTTCCCAATCCCTACTTATCTGATTTTACAGTCATGTCTCCAGTAACTTATGTAACAACTGTACTTGGAGAAGCAAATCAATCATTACAAAATACAAATTTCCAAATGGTGAGCATTCAAAACGAACTATCAGAACGGCCAGAAACAAATGATTTCTTAGCACAACATTTTACTTTGGATATGCCAGGAATTGCTGAAACAAACAGAGCGCTCATTAATAATACAACCAAAAAAATGGAATTGGTGTTTAGGAAAGTAAAGAAATAGCGTTATTCTTTTCTTTTGAGGAAAATAAATCTGTCATTGTTATTAGTATCCTTTTTAATTTCAATATTAAATTCTTGAGGGTTTATGCTCCGAATTAAATCTCCAATATATCTTGCATTACATTGAAATAAGTAAAAGGGTGTGTGTAATTTTCTCGACTGGTCTAATATTTTTACATAAGGGCTCAATCCTAAAGTATCAAATGTTCTTATCGCATTCAGCGGCTCATATTTTGTTTCGGGATATTTATTGTAAAAATCTTCTGAATTAAATTCTTTATCTCCTATATATGGTGGATTAGATACAATAAAATCTACACTTTGCAGTAAGGCTTCATTAATCCATTCATCTTTACCGGTTAGTACAAAGTTAATATTAGATGCATTGTTCAACGATGCATTATGCTTTGCTAATTTAATAGCTTTTTGCGATATATCTGTGGCAACAAATGTCTTGTCTTTAAAAAATGAAGCAAGAGTTACAGCAATAATACCAGAACCAGTACCTAAATCCGCAACTGTTTGTATCTGTAAATGTTTTATAACAATATCATGTGCAAGGTCAATTAACTGATAGGTATCCGGATGTGGTACAAACACATCGCTTCGAAGCGTAAGTGCAGTGCCATGAGGAGTTGTTATAGTCACCTCTTGTTCTTTTACTATCTTTTCTAAAAAAGCACGCCTATTATATTGGAGATTTTCAAGAGTATTCATATCTTTGTAGCAGATTCATTATAACTATTATAAAATAAATTGACTGGAGTATAGCTATGGAACTACTTTTGGGTACAAAAAGCGAATTAAAACTGCACGCAATTCAAAAAATTCTTGCTCGCTATGGAGAAGGTCAACCATATCAAATTGAGACAGAGGATATACCATCTCAAGTTCCTCATACTCCCTTTAATGATCAAACATACGAAGGTGCAAAAAATAGAGCATATACATTGCATAAAGAACACCAGCAGGAATACGACTTATATATCGGCGTTGAAAGCGGGCTTGTGGAACGGGAAAACAACCTCTTTGAAGAATGTTGGTGCGTGATCTTTGACAAAGATGGAAAAGAATATGTTGGTTACTCAAGCGGTTTTATGCTTCCTCAGGCCATTTTAGAACGTATGCACAAAGGGGAAGCACATAGTGACATTATGGCTGAAATGGATAAAGAAATGAATTTACAACAGAAAGATACTTGGGCAATTTATTCTCAAAATAGGTTAAAAAGGAACACAAGTATCCAAGAAGCATTCCGAAATGCGTTTTTATCCATCAATACTTAGTAAGTATGGATTTCATATCTTTTTCAGGCTTTTAAGTTTACCTCTGATTGCTTTTTCTGCTTGTATACAATAACTATTATAAGTAACGTCCCTTGTTACAAAATGAATATATCCTTGGTCAGATAACTCAAATTTTGGATGCGGGATTTCCACCTCATGAGATAATGGTGCTTAGTAGATTTCATAAACCATTAATGCAACTTTCAGCTCTCATTAGTCAATACAAAGATGAAAAAAGATTTGCCGATATCAGATTTAATACAATACATACCTCAAAGGGAGCTCAGGCAAAACATGTATTTATTCTCAACATGGTTTCCGGGGTATTTGGCTTCCCCTCAGAAATAAAAGATGATGTTGTATTGGAGTTGGTTAAAAAACACGCATCAAAAGAAGATATTTTCGAAGAAGAACGAAGACTATTTTATGTAACGCTGACAAGAAGTAAAGAATATCTGTATCTGTATACATATGAGGGTGCGGAATCAATATTTCTGAACGAAGTGAAAGATTATCTTCATGAGCCAATGATTTTGCAATAAACAAGTATTTCTCCGATAAATAATTCATATTATGTATGAAATATGTGTGCCTAACTTAGGCGGAGGAGAGAATTTCCAATATAAGACACCGTTATCTAAATAACTGCCATTGAAGGTAATATATCCTATGAAGCTTGCTGCGAGTAAATATGAAGAGCTACGTTTGTCGTTTTCTGTGTGTACATTGCTTAATGTATTCATGTTTTAATTCCTCGACCCATTGTATTGAGAAGAGGAGAAAACCTTATACATTTTTGAATTTAGGGGGTTTTAATTGAAAAATGAAATTCGTTGATTTTGTTGATCGACTGAGGCTAGGGAAAAATTAAAAGTGTTCGTTTTGTTCGTCTTGACTTCTGTTATTAACATTGGTACTATATCTCCCATAGGGGGATATATGGCGTACAGGCCAAAAGACACTCACGAACGAATTACTCACCGCCTCAAGATAGCACGGGGTCATCTCGATAAAGTTATCAAAATGATGGATGATGATGCTTACTGCATTGATGTTATGCATCAAATGCAAGCAGTTGAAAGTGGGCTTAAAGAAACTGGTAACCTTCTACTTGAAAATCACCTTAAGTCATGTGTCGCTGATGCTATCACTAAAGGAAAAGCAGATGAGTCTATCGCAGAGATAATGCAGGTTTTTAAGAAAAAATCATAAGAAATAATATGCACAAATTTAATCCAAACATGCATGGTCATTCTGGAGCTCCAGACCCCAAAAATATAGTTTCATATGAGGTTGCTCTAAAAGGTAAAAAACAAATCGCAGAGGGCACATACACTTTCATTTTTGAGAAACCAAAAAAATTTCAATTGAGAGCTGGACAACATGTACGTATGACACTACTTAATCCTACTGAAACGGACAAGGAAGGTGATAGTAGGTTCTTTTCAATAGCAAGCACTCCTCAAGAAAGAGATTTAGTATTCGCTATGAGAATGCGTGATACGGCATTTAAAAGAGTGTTAGGGCAGATGCAAATTGGAGAAAAAGTAAAAATACAGATGCGACTAGATAATCCGCATGGGTCATTTGCGCTACATGATGATAATTCAAAACCCGCAGTATTTGTCGTTGGAGGTATTGGTATCGTCCCTGCATTTTCAATGATTAAGGATGCTATAGAAAGAAACTTGCCTCATAAGATATTCCTTTTTTATTCCAACCGCAGACCAGAAGATGCCCCGTTTTTAGGTAAGTTAAAACAACTTGCAAAACAACACTCCTCTTTCAAATTGATTGCTACTATGACTGAACCTGAAAAGTCAGCAAAATCATGGCAAGGAGAAACAGGGAAAATTGATTTATCCATGCTCAAGAAATACATAGAAAATTTTAAGTTTCCGATTTATTACATTTCAGGATTGTCCGATATGGTAAGTGCAATAAAAACAATGCTCATAGACTCAGGCATTAACGAGGACAACATACGCGCCGAAGAATTTACTGGATTCAATCTGAATGAAATACATGGCACTATGATGCATGATGCGACCAGTCCTAATAGGAAGAGCCATATTCTATTTGCTCTCATAGCATTGGTAATAGTCGCAGTGGTTATTATGCACGTAGGAGCTGCTACTACAGTATTCAAAAACGGTTTTCCTTTCTCTCTTAACAACCCCCTCTTTTATCTCATGCTAGGTTTAATGCTTATCGTTATCCCTTTCAAGTTCAAACACATGTGGAGTTTCATTCACAGAAAGAGGAAAAACCAATGACTGAAATCAAAAAAACATTTGCAGTAAAAGGAATGCATTGCGCTTCATGCGTACGAGTTATAGAGCGCAAACTTAAAAAAGTTGATGGCGTAACAGATGCCAATGTTAATCTAGCAACAAATAAAGCAACTGTAACTTATGAAGATACTGTTTCAGGGCATCATCTTGCCTCTGCTCTCAAAGATACGAGTTACGAGCTGATAGTTGATGAACCAAAGTCAGGAAATCACGACCACATGGCTTCTGAACCCTCTAATCTAAAAGAAAACACAAAGGTATCCCTCGTTCTTGTTCTTATAAGTGCCGTAATAATGCTTTGGGAGTTATTACTTCCCGTAAGCTATAATCTCTCAGAGTTCTTCCATCACCTTTTACCAATCTTTGCAACATACATGATGTTTGTTGTTGGTAGGCCTTATCTTACTGGACTGTGGAGATTTATTAAATATAGAAGAGCTGATATGGATGCGCTGGTAGGAATTGGCACGCTTGTAGCCTTTCTTTATAGCTTTGTTATCACAGCCTTTGAAACACCTCTTAAAAGCTACGTAAACACTCAGCACACATATTATGACGTTGTAATTGTTGTAATCGGACTTATTACACTAGGCAAATATCTTGAAGCACGAGCAAAATCTCATACTTCCGATGCCATAAAAAAACTCATTGGACTTCAGGCAAAAACCGCGCGAGTGGTAGGAGGTAGTGAAGAAATTGATGTTCCTATTGAAGAAGTCAAAGTTGGAGATTTAATCCGTGTTCGGCCAGGAGAAAAAATACCTGTTGATGGAGTAATAACAGAGGGAGAGTCATCAATTGATGAGTCAATGGTAACGGGAGAAAGTATTCCTGTCGATAAAACAATTGGAGTACAAGTCATTGGAGCAACAATAAATAAATCAGGCAGTTTTATTATGAAGGCCACAAAAGTAGGGTCAGATACGATGCTATCCCAAATCATAAAATTGGTTGAAGAAGCACAAGGATCAAAAGCTCCTATTCAGCGGTTGGCAGATAGAGTATCTGAAATATTTGTCCCTGCGGTTTTGATAGTTTCCGTTCTTACTTTTATTGGGTGGGTTGCATTAACTGGAAATTATATTAATGGTTTGGTTAGTATGATTTCTGTTCTTGTAATAGCATGTCCCTGTGCAATGGGACTTGCTACACCTACCGCTATTATGGTGGGTACTGGTAAAGGTGCAGAGCATGGAATACTTATTAAAGATGCTGAGAGCTTAGAAATAGCCAATAAAATCCAAACTATTGTTTTTGATAAGACCGGAACACTTACTAATGGGAAGCCAGAAGTTACGGATGTTATTGCTCTAAACAAACTTACTGAAGAAGAAGTTTTACGACTCGCTGCATCAATAGAAAAAGGCTCAGAACATTCACTAGCAGATGCTTTCATTAAAAAAGCTGAATCAGAAAAATTAAAGCTTACTGACGTAACAAAGTTTCAATCTATTGCAGGTCATGGTGTTGAAGGTCATGTAGGTAAAAATAAAATCTACTTGGGTAATAAGCGTCTTATGGATAGAGAAAAAATTGACTATAACACTGGTAATGAGCAACTGGAAAAATTTGAAAATGAGGGTAAAACAGTAATGATGATTGCAGTAGATGGAGAATTATCTGGTTTAATAGCTGTTGCTGATACTGTAAAAGAATCTGCAAAAGATGGTATTAAAGCACTTCAGAAACAAGGCATAGAAGTTGTAATGATAACAGGAGACAATGAGAGAACAGCAAACGCAATTGCAGAAAAGTTAGGTATTCAAAGAGTTCTCGCTGAAGTTTTACCAGATCAAAAAGAAGCAGAAGTTAGAAAAATTCAAGCAGAAGGAAAAAAAGTTGCTATGGTTGGAGATGGAATCAATGATGCTCCTGCATTAGCAGCAGCAGACATAGGAATTGCTATGGGAACTGGAACAGATGTAGCAATAGAGGCTGCCGACATTACTTTAATAAGCAAAGATTTAAAAGCAGTGGCATCAGCAATTGAACTCTCAAAAAAGACCATGAGAACAATAAAAATGAATCTTTTCTGGGCTTTTGGATACAATGTAATCCTTATTCCAGTTGCTATGGGAGTTTTATATCCGATATGGGGTATATTGCTAAATCCTATCTTTGCGTCTGTAGCTATGGCGGCAAGTTCTGTTTCCGTTGTATCAAATTCTCTGTTATTAAAGAGAGTAAAGATATAAGATAAATATATGAGTGGAATGCATAATCAGAATTCAAGTTCAGATAATAAATTGAAAATTAGTCTTGTACTTAATACATCATTTACTATTTTTGAGTTCATTGTGGGAATACTTTCTGGTAGTTTAGCTCTAATTTCTGATGCAGGGCATAATCTTACTGATACTTTAAGTATTATTATCTCTCTTTTTGGAAGCAAAGTAGCACAACCTGAAGCAAACTCAGAACATTCTTACGGTTATGGTAGAGCATCAATTTTAACTGCATTGCTTAATGCTTTTATCCTTATCGCACTTGCATTCTATATCTTTTATGAAGCAGCACACCGCATCTTTTCTCATCCAAAAGTAGTTGATGGACAGACCATAATGCTTGTTGCGATTATTGGTATTCTGGTCAATGGTTCAATTGCATATATCCTCTCAAAAAACAAAAAAGACCTAAATGTAAAAAGCGCATACATGAATATGTTGCTTGATGCAGTTGCGCTTGTAGGTACACTCATTGCAGGATTTCTTATTACGATAACACACCAGTCAATTATTGATCCTATTGTTAGTATTTTTATTGGCTTATTGTTACTCCATGGTGCTTATGGGGTTGCAAGAGAGGCGGTTCATATATTGCTGGAAGGAGTTCCTGAGGGGATGGATAGTAAGAAAGTTAAAGAATCTATTATGAAAACACCAAAAGTTAAGGGAGTAGACGATATACATATATGGGCAATCTCGTCTCATTATGCGGCTCTCTCATGTCATATTGTCATTGAAGATTGTGATGTCCAGGAAAGCATGAAAATAGTGAAGGCTATAAAAGAAGAATTAAAAGAAAACTTTCATATTGAACATGCAACTATAGAAACAGAATTAACGGAATGTTTACCTACTGAGTAAGCACACGAGTAATATTTTTGATAAAATAGAATAGATTGATATGGAGATTAAGATTAAAAAACAAACATTATTATTAAGCGCAGTAGTTGCTTCATTTGTTGTTATTGGACTTCTTCTTTTAAGAATTAATTCGCTGGAACATCCCTCAACAACTGCGTTAGCTCCCAAGATTCCACAAGGCATTAATTTATGGGCAATATTTCTCACTGGTCTTATCACAGGAGGTTTGACATGTCTTGCTGTACAGGGAGGACTTCTTGCTGTAACCATTGCTCAGAGAGAAGAACAAAAGCTTACAGAAAAGACTAAAAAAAGTGGTAATGCTCTACCAATACTATCGTTTCTCATCTCGAAACTTGTTGCATATACAATACTTGGAGTTCTTCTAGGTTGGCTAGGATCGATTGTACAGCTATCTCTTACTGCCAAAGTAATCATGCAATTTGCAGTTGTAATATTTATACTTGGTACTGCTTTAAACATTTTGAATGTCCATCCAATATTCCGCTATTTTGCTATTCAACCGCCAAAATTCTTAACGAGATTAGTCAGAAAACAATCAAAGCGTGCTGATCTATTTGCTCCTATTCTTCTAGGAGCATTTACTGTTTTTATCCCTTGTGGAACAACTCAAGCAATGATGGCTCTTGCTATTGGATCAGGTAATCCATTTTTAGGAGCTGCAACATTGTTCGCTTTTATACTTGGCACTTCACCGCTTTTCTTTATCCTCGGCTATTTTGCTACAAAGCTTGGCGATGCAATGCATCAAAAGTTTATGCGATTTGCAGCAGTAGCTCTTATTTTATTGGCACTCTATAACTTAGATGGAGCTTTGGCACTATCCGGAAGTAGTTTTACGTTCAGTGGTGTGTTATCTGGAGCTTGGTGTACAGTAAGTGTCTGTAACAGTAATACAAGTTCTCCTGCAAGCCAAACACAACAAACAGCACAATCACCAACAATAACAATTACAGATAGAGGTTATAGTCCAACACTTCTCACGATTAAAGCTGGGTCGCAAGTAAAATTGCATCTGAATAATACGGGTGGCGCAGGTTGTACGCAGACCTTTACAATTCCAAGTCTTGGCATACAACAATCCGTACCATTGGGCACGCAAAGTGACATAACCTTTACTGCTCCTTCCCAGCCTGGTAACTTAGCTTTTATGTGTAGTATGGGAATGTATAGAGGCATGATGAATGTAATATGACAAAAAAGAAATTAAAAATAACTGGTATGCACTGTAGTAGCTGCGCCATGAATATTGATGGAGATTTAGAAGACAATGTGAAAGGCCTAAAAAGCGCGAATACAAATTATGCGAAACAAGAGACAGAAGTTGAATTTGATGAGGAAAAAGTAAAACTTGATCAGATTATTCAACAAATTAAAGAAACAGGTTACCAAGCGACACCTCTTACTTCATAAGCTCCAAGCTATTTTTAAATGTGAAGTTGTGGTTGCAGATGGCGGAATAAGCTTAAAAACAGTTTAAAACCGTAATTAGATTAATAATCATAAATTCCCGAATAAGGACTCAACCAATTTTCTCCATAAACTTCTTTAACAATAGAATAATGCTTTTCTGAGGTTTTCTCTTTGACATCTTTTATACCGCTCCGCTTTGAAATTGCAAGGAATCAAGGCACTGTTCAAAGCTCCGGGTATTATACATTATTGGTAAATCTGAGTATAAGGAGTATATATTTGCATGTGTCTAAAGTTGTATAGCTAGCCTCAAAAATTTATATAAGGTAATTGCATTAGGAACCTAGGAAGCAACAAATAAAATCTGTGTTATTTATCAATCAGAATACGGCAAAAAACTCTTCCTCTAAAAAGTTCACTTATTCACGTTCTACCAAACTAAGAACCCATGTGTCATCTATTCTTCTCAAACTTTGATATACTCCAGGTATGGGAATTCTTTTTGGGTTTATATCGTTTATTGGGTGGGGAGCAGGGGACTTGTTTGGCGTTTTTGCTTCACGTAAAATTGGCGCATATCGTGCCACGACGTATGTCTATCTATTTGGATTCATACTTGCAAGTCTCTATATACCCTTTGCGTTACCAGATTTATATAAAATTACCCTGCCGCTTTTTATAGGTAATTTTTTAATGGGTACAGCTTATTTAATGGGGAATTTTTTACTTAATGAAGGATTTAAACGGTCAAATGTTTCTGTGGTGGGTGTCTCAATTCAATCTTTTCCAGTTGTGATTCTTCTTCTTTCTGCGCTGATCTTCAAAGATAAATTGACGCCTCAGCAATTGCTCTGGAGTATCATAATTTTTTGTGGGGTTTTTTTGTGTACGATAAATTTTTCAGATTTTAAAAATAGTAAAGTCTTTACTGATTCAGGTATCCGGCTCGCGCTCATTGCATCGTTGATATTTTCAATTTACTTTACTTTTTTACGAATATTTTCAGATACGTATGGTTGGTTTTGGCCCAACTATATTTCATTTTTAACCTTCCCTGTGACTTTGTTCCTCATCAAAAAAATGTTCAAAATTAAAGAAAAAATAATTATTCCTGGAAAAAAAGTATTATTCGCAACGCTGTGTTCTGCCATATTATTGCGAGCAGGCGACATTGCGTTTAATTATGGAATTGGAAGCGGCTTTTCAGCAGTGGTTGCTCCGTTGGCAGGGGCTTCTCCGACGCTCTTTATTACAGTATCTTCTTTTTTATTTAAAGATCCAATCAGTCAGCAACAAAAAATAGGAACTGGATTGTGTCTTATCGGGATAGTACTTCTCAGTTTTTTTGCGAACTGACCTGTATAAAAAAAGTTCCAAAATTGACGTATGAATACGTTAAAAAATCTAATGATACATAATGGTATCACTGAATCTTGAGAGGCAAGGGGAGCTTGAGGTTCGGGAGAACAGATATCCTGTTCACGTTATAAAGTTATTTGTACTTGCATTTTTTCTTTAGCTGAACAATACTAGTCTTAAGGGAAAAAATGAAAGAGTCAGAAGTCATTATCAAAGATACATCATCAAATCCTGCACCATTGGGGCTGCTGGGGTTTGGCATGACCACAGTTCTTTTGAATCTCCATAATGCTGGCTTATACGATTTGAATTCCATGATTCTTTCTATGGGAATTTTCTACGGTGGGCTTGCGCAAATTATTACAGGAGCGATGGAGTGGAAAAAAGGAAACACCTTTGGGACAACGGCTTTCCTCTCATATGGACTTTTTTGGCTTACCCTTGTTGGGTTACTTATTCTGCCTCATTTTGGGATATCAAGTCCGCCTAATACATACTCGATGGGTTGGTATCTCTTCATGTGGGGAGTTTTAACAGGTACTTTTTTTATAGGGACACTCAGGATCAGTCGTGCATTACAGTTTGTTTTTGCGTCACTTACTCTTCTTTTTTACCTTTTAGCCCTGGGTGATTTTACCGGAAATAAGCTGTTTACCCTTATTGCCGGGTATGAGGGAATTATCTGCGGTCTATCTGCTATCTATACCGCTGTCGCGCAGGTTTTAAATGAAGTATATGGTAAAACAGTCCTTCCCCTGTGGCCAGTAAATAAAGAGTAAGAATTAGGATGGACCTCATTTCTCGGTTAGATTTTTTTGAAGATAGATTTTCTTGATATCTTTGAAATTGACTCTTTTGATTCCTTGATATTTTGAAATCTAGAGTTCAAAGTTATCAAATATTCAAGATCAAAAAAATCTATCTTCCATCTTCAAAAATTCTATTTATTACCTTATATGAGATTGGAGAGAGTATGACATACGTATCTGAAAAGATGCTTACAGACACATTGGTTTGATTCACCTTTCTTCTTGGTATACACTGATATGAGTGAAATTATCTCAAGTTACAGTATGTTTCGTTGTTATTTCTCTTCTTGTGCTTTGCTTTTCGTGGTTGGCAATACAACAAATGGTTTTCCACAAAACCAAGTCTGTGTCAGTACCATCCATTTCAACCCATGAATTATCAGCCGCGGAATATCAAAAAATACGCAACGAATATATCGAAAGTCTCACCAGCAAAAACCCTAAAATTATTCTGTCTGAATTACGCGAGCACATAAAAACAAGTAACAGTTTGCTGCGTTCATGTCATAGCCTTACCCATGAGATAGGGCAAGCGGCTTATGGAAAATATAAAGATTTTGGAGTTGCGTTAGAGTACCAAGATGAAATATGTAATTCAGGTTATTTGCATGGCGTTATTGAAAGCCGCTTTTTAGAAACCTCAGATATTTTCGCAACGATACAAACCATATGCGACAAATACAATGTTGAAAAATATATCGGGTGGGAATGTTACCATGGGATTGGCCATGGGGTAATGTATTACACCCAAAACGATATGCCGCGTTCACTTTCTTTGTGTGATACGTTTGAAAATCGATCTATGCGTTCAACGTGTATCAATGGAGTCTTTATGGAAAATTTTAATACAGATCAAAAATTGCATCATTCAAAATATTTAAAAGCTAATGACCCTGCTTATCCCTGTAAGGAGCAATCAGCATATGACAAAGCAGATTGTTATTTGTATGCTCCTACTTATTACCTCAGTTTACACAAAAATGATTATCTGGGAGCGCTTAAGTGGTGTAACACGGTAGAACAAGGTTTCGCGCTCATTTGTATTCGAGGCGTAGGAAGTCAAGCTATCAAAGAAAATATCCAAGACCCGTTTGCGGTTGAATCAATATGCATGAGTGGAGATAGCCAAGAAACATATGCGTGTATTTCTGGAATGGTAGGATTATACATAAACCATTTTGGACAGATAGATGAAGCAGATGAATTATGCGATAAGCTCAAACCATCAAATAAACCCGCATGTGAAAAAGCTGTTCAGGCAGGGTCAAGATTATTCCAAAGCTGAATGTTGAATAAAAAAAACAGGTGCTGCCCATCCAACCACAGCACCCAATTCCCTAGGTGTCAAGCTATTCCACCCCTTAGGTGGAAAATACAGAGTGGGCATTTTCTTACACAAATCTATTTCTCAACCACTATAGTCATCTGTATGCAGCAAGTATCAGCGAAAAATGCAGGGCAGATTCGTATTGGAGATTTAACCGTTAATCGTATCGGGCTTGGGACAAACCGGATCCGCAATGATGCTACATCAAAAGCCGCGCTCAAAAAGGCAGTTTCCCTGGGAATTAATTTCATAGATACCGCGGCCGCATATTCTGGAGGATTGAGTGAAGAAACAATTGGAAATACGTTATCCCCTTTATATCCAGATTTAGTTATTGCCACTAAAGGCGGGATGCATATACCTGACTTTCATGTTGATTCCCGTCCGGAGGCGCTTCGGGAGCAACTTGAGACAAGTTTGGAAAAACTCAAAGTAAAAACCATCCCATTATATTTTCTCCATAGAGTTGACCCAATAGTTCCATTAAAAGATTCAATTTCATTTTTAAAAAATATGCAAGAAGATAGGAAAATAAAACACATTGGATTGTCAGAAGTTTCTGTTGCGCAAATTGAAGAAGCACGGACATATATTGAAGTCGCCGCAGTCGAAAATGAATATAATGTATCCCAACGGCAATATGATAGGGTGTTAGACTATTGTGAAAGGGAACATATTCCATTTATTGCCTTCTTTCCACTGCAATTTACTATTTCTGATAAAGAAAAACTCCTCCAACTCCAAAAAAAATACAATGCCTCACCCGAACAACTCAGCATTGCCTGGCTCCTTAAGCGTTCGCGAGTAATACTTCCGATTCCAGGTTCACTATCACCACAGCATCTGGAAGAAAATGTTGCCGCAGGGAAAATAAAATTAAGCGATGAGGATTCTGAGATGCTATCTGGCATTGGTTAATAACCAGTTCTACTAAAGCCTATTTCAAAACCTCCCGTCATCCTGGTAAGCGAAGCGCATCCAGGATCTATTTAGTTTTTTTATTCAGATTTACGGCCCGTTATCTCTACTATTGCGTCCCATAACTCAACAAATTTTAAAAATATTATACCCCAGTTTATTTTTTGTTCCGTCCTGTAGACTGATATTCCATATGAAAGTTGATTTTTGCCCCTGTTTGTGGTACAAATTCTCTATGGCTTCTGTTCAACAAGAAAAGCGAGTTGAAAACGTAGTCAAAATGGTTGTTGGCGGAAGCGTTGGATTTTTTCTCTTCTGGTTAACTTCTCATCCCACCCGGTCTCCCCTTCGCAGACGGCTTCCGAATAAAAAAGTAAAAAACGTTGAGTTGTTGCCCGAAATACGAATATCCCGAAAAAACACCTCATATCATTTTCATCATTGGCTCAACATCGGGTCAATCTATTTATTTTTATATTGGAAAAAAAGGGGATGGTGGCGAAATAAATTTTTCAATGGGTTAATGTTGGGTGGCATTTTACAGGGACTCAGTTATCGTGATGCGTTTACCTTTAGGACACGGCATAAATCTGCATTAGCAAAAATTCGACCAGAACTAGAACCAGTAAATGAATAACAGACCCATATTAGGAACCTTTATTTTAATTTTTGGTCTTGTGTTCGTCGGAGTTTTGTTCTCAAATTTCGTCCGTACCTCAGTACCTTCCTCAGATGTTTTATCTTCACAAGCTCAAAAAACGCAACCCACCAAAAAACCATCACTTGTTCCTTCGGTATCTTCTCCACAGATTTCTGGCATGGCTTATGAAACAAGTCGTGTTACAAGAGTTGTTGATGGAGATACGATTAAACTCACCAACGGTAAAACGCTTCGATACATTGGCATTAATACCCCTGAAACAAAAGACCCGCGAAAAACAGTGGAATGCTTTGGCAAAGAAGCTTCATTACAAAACCAAAAATTGGTTGAAGGAAAAGAGGTACGGTTGGTAAAAGATGTTTCGGAAACTGATAGATATGGAAGACTGCTGCGGTATGTGTATATTGTAGATCCTTCGACAAGCTCAGGAAAAATTATTTTTGTGAATGATTATTTGGCAAGACAGGGATTTGCATACGCAACATCGTATCCGCCAGACATAAAATTCCAATCGCAATTCCGAAAAGCACAGAAAGAAGCGCAACAGAATAAGAGGGGATTGTGGGGAATATGCAAATGACATTATTGAGTCATTAGGATATAAAAACCAATGATATACTGTCTTGTATGAATCTCTTTTCGCGTGATAATGCCCTCACTCTTCTCCGTTGGTCATTAGGTATAACATTTTTGTGGTTTGGGGTGCTTAAGTTATTTAATGTCAGTCCGGTATTGCCTATGATTCGAGAAGCGCTTCCGGCGTTTCTTGCCTCTTCAAATCTCTTTATGTTCTCACTTGCGATTTTAGAGATTGTGATTGGAGTTTTGTTCCTTATTAAAAAATTTGTAAAACTCACAGCGATTATTATGATTTTGCATTTGGCAGTTGCTACTGGTTCGGTTCTCATCACCCATGGATTCAATCCCTGGTTTCCTGTGCTTTCGCTGGCAGGAGAGTTTGTAGTCAAAAATTTAGTATTAATGGCGGCAGGGTTTGTACTCCTCGTTGAACAATCTGAAAGAAGTGATACAATTTCCACATATGAACGTCCAGATAGAACAGTTAACCGAAAAAGAGCTTGATAAGTTCTATAATCTCTTCTCAAAACTTATTAAAAGCGAGTTTCCAGATTTAACAGAAAAAATTGTACACTACATTTTAAATAATAAAAGAGCGTGGACTAAAAGTTCTTATAAGTATTCTTTTAAAATTGGTGGACGTATATTACTCGGTGCTTTTGAATCTGAGAAATTGGTTGGGATTGTTGATGCTTGGCTACCGTTTGGAGGAGTAAGTTTTCTTAATTGGTTACTGGTCGATGGTACTTATCAACGACAAGGAATCGGGAGGAAACTCTTAAAAGAATTAGAAAACATTTTTAAAAAACATGGAGGTCACTCCATATATATTTATACTGCTGAGCGAAATATACCTTTTTATCAAAAACAAGGATTTGAACTTATCGGAATGTATAAAAAAAGTTGGTATGGTTTGGATAAGTATATAATGTCGAAATTGATTCAGGAACCTCGAGAGGAGAATTTTTTAAAGTAATTTACCCTCACTCTAACCCTCTCCCTAAAAAAGCGAGGGAACTTTTTTCTTTTTAATACTCTCTCTCCTTCGAGGGGAGAGGGCTGGGGTGATGTTGAAAAGGAGGTGAACTATGGATTTAACGCAGAAACATTGTGTGCCGTGTGAAGGGGGGATGCCGCCTTTGCCGGATGAAAAAGAAGATGAGTTAATTCAAAAAACTCCGGGCTGGTTGTTGCTTCGGGATGGGACGCATCGGCTCCGACGCCAGTTCACATTTAAAAATTTTAAGGAAGCGATTGCGTTCGTGAATAAAGTCGCAGAATTAGCGGAGTCTGAAGGCCATCACCCGGATATTACTATTTTTTACAACAAAGTCCAGCTTGATTTATTTACTCATGCAGTTGGGGGAATTTCGGAGAATGATTTTATTATGGCGGCGAAGGTGAACCAACTATAGTTATATAAGGTCAAACCTTGTGTTAAGGTTACACCTTGACAAAGGTGTAACCTTTTAGGACTGGGTTCCTTGTCCGCTTGTGCTTTATCCGGTTCCATTTCCTGAAGGGTGATGTTTTTGGTTTAATTTATTTTGGAGCATTGAGATTGCGCCTTTAATGTGATCTAAGTCTTTTTGGATGTCTTCGACTTCTTCCTCCAACTCTTCTTGTTGTTCTTCCTCTTCTTGCTGTTCTTTTTCTTCTTCTAATTCACGGTACGTATCAACCAAAGCTTGCCGGTTCTGCGTGATCATGATAAACGTAGATAGAAAAATGGCCTCCAGCGAAACGATCATCGTCAGGAGGCCGTATGGGAACGGGTCGAAAGCCTTCAGATTCGGCCCAAGAAATCCTTGGTTAATAATAATCCAAAAGCCAAACCATATTGCATGGAAATATACAAACAACATACTTCCAGCAAAACTACTAATATACTCTGCAATTTTTCCCTCAACAGAGTGCAGTTCTTTTAAAAGATTTTCTGGTTTTATGCCTCTTTCGTGCCATTGAAGGCGTTCTTCTTCAGCCATACCCTAAATTGTAAACCTCAATACTTATTTGGTCAACCCTGAAGTTGCCAGACGGGTATTAAGATTAAAGTTGCTAAAGTATCGTAATTCTTAAATTCATAATCTAAAATCTACCGGGGGTTGACTTACTCCTTAACGAATGATTTAATATAGAGAATATCTTTTTGTTTTGCAAGTCCTTCCTCTGAATTTATCATCATTTTTATAGGGTGTTGACAACTAGCAGATGTTATGATAGAGTGCTAATAATACAGAACTTCAAGATCAAATAATATGGCAGACGAAAATCAACCAGTAAAAATAAATATGGAAAAACTCGTACCCATAATCCCAATTCGTGATGGAATTATCTTTCCCAATACTGACTCGGTATTAACCTTTGGAAGACCAAAAAGTTTAATGGCCTTAGAGTCTTCATTCAAACATGAACGCATTGTATGTTTTGTTTTGCAAAAGAACGCAAAATTAAATGATCCTTCTCCGGGAGATTTATACACCACTGGAACACTTTCCCGCATTGAACGCATGATCCGGACCGACGGAGAAATTAACGCGCAAGTTCGTGGAATTGCCCGGGTAAAAATTGTTTCATATGAAGAGCAAGATTCATACTTACTCGCCAAAATTATTGAACTCCCCGATGTTAGTGACAATAGCCCCGAAATAAAAGCCTTGTGCAACCACCTCACCAATGAATTCAGGCGCGCTATGAATTTAGGAAAGCCCGCTGACTTTTTAGTCTTCATGAATATCATGTCAGAGACGTCGCCATCTGAACTTGCCGACTTAATCGCTTCAGTGTTAGACATTAAACCTTCCCAACGCCAAGAACTTTTGGAAATGGTTGATGTAAAACAACGGCTGGAAAAAATCACAGAACTTCTAGCCCGGGAAATTAAAGTATTGGAAATTGAACGACGAATTGCCTCCAAAACCCAAGAACGGTTTGAAAAAGGCGCGCGTGAAGCAATGCTTCGGGAGCGATTAAAAACTATAGAAAAAGAATTAGGGGAAGAAGAAGGGAATGAAGCAAAAATGATGCTTGACCAAATTAAAAAAGCAGGAATGCCTGAAGAAGTCGAAGAAAAAGCAAGAAAAGAAGCGCGTAAGTTAGCCCAAATGAACCAATTTAATCCAGAAGCGGGATATATTCGAAACTATTTAGATTGGTTGGTTGGGTTGCCGTGGAGTAAAGTCAGCAAAAGTACTATAGATATTAAAGGTGCAGAAAAAATCTTAAATGAAGACCATTTTGGACTGCAAAAAGTAAAAGAGCGCATTATTGAATACCTCGCGGTTCATCAGCTGGCTGGAAAAATTAAAGGGCCAATTCTCTGTTTTGTCGGGCCACCGGGAGTTGGAAAAACATCTATTGGTAAATCAATCGCGCGGGCATTAGGCCGTGAATTTGTGAGAGTTTCATTGGGAGGAATTCGTGATGAAGCAGAAATTCGTGGACACCGAAGGACGTATGTAGGCGCATTACCAGGACGCATTATTCAAGGTATCAAAGACGCGGGAACCAAGAATCCAGTCTTCATGCTTGATGAAATTGATAAAGTCGGCACAGACTTTCGCGGGGACCCATCTTCAGCCTTGCTTGAGGCATTAGACCCCGAACAAAACAATGCGTTCTCAGATCATTACTTGGAAGTTCCTTTTGATTTGTCAGATGTACTATTTGTTACTACTGCAAACGTGTTGGATACCATTCCGCCGGCACTTCGAGACCGCTTAGAAATTATTCACTTTGCCGGTTACACCGCAGATGAGAAATTCCACATTAGCGAAGACTTCTTAATGAAAAAGCAAAGGGAAGGCCACGGGTTAAAACCAGAAGATGTAGACATTTCACCCGACGCTATCAAATTTATTATCCAGCGCTATACCCGAGAAGCAGGAGTACGTAATACAGAACGGCAAATAGCATCAGTATTTCGGAAAGTAGCGCGCCTGGTTGCCGAAGGCAAGAAAACAAAGACTATCATTACCCCAAAAAATATCCAAAAGTTTTTGGGAGCTGCCAAATACAATTCAACCATGATAGAAAAGCAAGACGAAGTTGGAATGTCTACTGGGCTGGCATGGACTGAAGCAGGAGGCGATATTCTGTTTATTGAAGTTGCCTTAATGTCTGGAAAAGGCCAGTTAATTCTTACTGGTCAGTTAGGTGATGTTATGAAAGAATCGTGTCAGGCAGCAATGTCATATATTCGCGCCCGCGCAACAGCATTGGGGTTGTCAGAAAAGTTCTATCAAAAGATAGATGTTCATGTGCACGTACCGGAAGGCGCGGTGCCAAAAGACGGCCCGTCAGCGGGAATTGCTATTACCACTGCAATTATTTCTGCGCTTACTAAAATTCCCGTGAATAGAAAAGTAGGTATGACCGGAGAAGTAACCTTACGCGGCCGGGTTTTGGAAATCGGAGGGGTAAAAGAAAAGGTAATTGCTGCCCACCGGGCAGGACTTCGGACTATTATCTTGCCGAAAGAAAATCAAAAGGATTTGGAAGATGTGCCAAAAGAAGTATTGCAAGACCTCAAGTTCATTTTTGTCTCGCATATGGATGAAGTACTCGATATCGCGCTTGCGCGGCTACTTGTTCGAAAGCAAATAACAGAAGTTCAACCCCGCGTTATTCATCCCCAGCCTCAGGTGGTGGGGTAAAAAAAGATATCGCAGATAATTATTGACACCTACCCTGTTCTCTGGTATGATCATCCGAATTTACAAACCTGTAGCGAATCATATGGGTTTATATGAGGGGGTACAGGTTAAAGTGGTACTTATATGAACATATTATATTGTACAAATAATTTTTATTGTCTTCCTATTCCACAGGTAGTACCCGCATGGGCACAGATGGGGTATACAGCGCAGACTCGTGACTAGATGTCACAACCCTATCTGGAAACACCTCGACATTCTATCAGTAGGGCCCAATAGCTGGGTCTAATTGTACGACTGCTCAAGGTGCTTGCACCTTGAGATTTCAATCACATCATGTCTTACTGGTCTGGCGAAAGTCAGAGAGATGCGGTTTAATCCGCAAGTAACCTAAAGAGAGGAGGGATTGTCTCGCACCCAACGGTTCGGCACAACACTACAATACTCAGCGGAAAGTTGCGGCATTCCTCCTTACGGAGGAGAAAGGCTAGAAATGGAAAACATCGGTTCTTGGGTTCTTACCCTCTTCACAGCATTTGAGGGCTTGATCGTCCTAGGGATCTTCCTCTACGGAGTCTACCTGATCGTGAAGATTGTCCACAACGTGTTCCATCTGCTGGCGGGACTACTCTGCATACTCTGGGTGTGCAGTATCGTAGTCCGGGTTTTTCTCGACTGGCACATGCTGGGGAACTTCGACCAGTTCAAGACGGAGTTCTTCGGTGTGACTGCCGGGTCAGGTGCGCTCATGCTCTTCACGATGGAAGGCATTTGGTTGGTCATATCCATCGTGAGCTATGTCATCGCTATTGGGTTTTTAGCGTTGGCTCTCTACAACCCAGCTGGGCTGCAGGCCCTGGCGCCCAAAATCGGTTAGGAGATGTGAAGAAAAGTCTCAAGTATGAGAGCTTCGGCCGCGTATGCGGCCGGGACTCCCGGGGCGCAGAGCACTTCGCTCTGCGCCCCGACCCTACACTTTATAATTTCTTAAACGCTTTTACAGTTAGGTTATAGAAAATACTTCTATTTTGTACTATAATGCCGCAGAGCTATGTTTCATGTTAAAAAATTAGATTTGCTTATTTCTCTTTACATTTTCTGCATTTGTGTTTCAGAACTTATGGGTGGGAAAACATTTCCACTGGGAATATTTAATCTGAATGCAAGCGTTGCTATCTTCTTTCTTCCCCTTGTTTACTCGATTAATGACATTATCACCGAAGTCTTTGGAAAAGAACGGACGCGGAGCATTATTACCTGTGGGCTTATTGCTGTTGCCGGCATTTTACTCTTTTCTTTATTGGCAACGTGGCTTCCTCCTTCAATGCGTTTTGCAAAGAATGAACCGGCATATGACACTATTTTTGGAGTTTCCGCGCGCATTGCTGCGGCAAGCCTTACGGCATTTGCCTTGGCCGAATTTTTGGATGTATTAGTGTTTGTTCGCCTTCGAAAAAGATTTGGCAAGAAAAGGTTGTGGCTGCGCAATAATGTCTCAAATTTTGTCTCACAATTCTTCGACACAGCCGTGTTTATAACCTTAGCCTTTTATGCGTTTGACAAACCACTGGGAAGTAATATAACTTTTCTCTGGAGCATTATTTTGCCGTATTGGTTATTAAAGTGTTTTATGTCTGTCATTGAGACTCCGTTTGTGTATTGGGGAGTTAGATGGCTGAAGAACGAGAAGAAGGATTAACTGTCATCCTGAAGAAGCATGGAATAATTCAAAATTCAAAGTGAAGGTACTTTTATTTATAAATTATTCCTTGTAAAATTTTGAACTTTAAACTATATGGTATATCCAAACCTTACATTACCAAATCTCCCGGCCCGTCCTTACTATTTTTCAAACTTCGTCTCAACTATCGACGGCAAAGTCCAAGTAACTTCAGACCCAAAAGCATATTGGCCGATTGGGAGTGAGACTGATTATGTTACCTTAATCCAACTCCGGACCTACGCGGATGCTTTAATTCACGGTAAAAATACCGCTTTATGGCATAGAACATTTGATAGTTTGGCAAAGCCTGAATTTTTAGAAGCGCGGAAAGAATTGGGGAAAGGTGATTTGTTATACGTTGTCATCAGTGGCCATCCGGATGATTCATTGATTCCTTTTTTGGATAATCCACCAAAAGGAGTAAAGGCATTGCTGGCAACTACCACAACTGCAAAAATTTCAAAAGAATTAGAAAAAATAGTCAAAGTTGTGCGGTTCGGCACAAGTTCAGTAGATTTACACAAACTTTCAGAATTCCTGTTCAAACAAAATATAAAACACGCGCTTGTTGAAGGCGGCCCGCATCTCATGGGCTCATTCTGCAAAGCAGAATTTTTAGATGAGCTCTTTGTAACTATTGCGCCAAAGATTTTTGGCAATGAAAAAAATACCCTTACTATGGTTGAAGGATTTTTATTCCCCCCTAAAAAAGTTCCAAGCTACAAATTAGTTTCAATGAAGCAAGTCGAAAATGAATTATACCTCCGGTATAAGGTTAAACCTTTGTCAAGGTTTAACCTTAACGTGCCATAGCTAAAATATCTTTAAGGAGAAATAAGAGCAGACAAAGAAATGTTCCCAACGCTAGGAAAAATGCTCCTTTGAGTAGTTTGGCGATTTTATGCGGGTACGCAACTCCCATATCACGTACTCCTTTTTGAATTTCCCGTTGATACAGCAAATTATACGCTATTGATAAGATAGCAATAATCAGAAAAACTGCATATAAAATAATTGGTAATAGGTTCATATAAATCTTTCATATTAGACAGCCGGATTTCCTCCTTGAGGAAATATTTCTTGCCGGAATTGTAGTTTGTTTGATTTGTCCCGTGATTTAAACCATACCGGAACACTTAATCCAGTTGAGGTATTTACCAACATATTTGACAAAACGTGTCCGAGGTCTTGGTAGTGTTGAATACTTGAAAAAATAAATTCTTGCTGATGGGTTGGCCTATCAAAGGTAAGCACGATATCTCCTAGGCCAATAATTTGGTTTAATATTCCATGCGTATGTACATCAACTTCTGTACATTTCACCTGATCCATCAAAACTTCATTGATTACATCTGACGCGAAGGGAGAATATTTTACCTCCAAAATCTTACGTGAGGTAACCATGTATGCATGCAAATACCAATCGATAAGAATTTTTGCGCCAATGTTTAATGCTAAGGTAACGATAGTCAGACAACTAATAAGAAAAAGTTCATAAGACTTGATGACTGTAATAAACATTACCCAAGAAGCAGCTAGAAATAAAAAGGTTAAGAAGAGGGTAATAGCCAGAGGAATATACATAACAAACTTATGTTGCCGCTTTGCAACCAACAACTGTTCTCTGGTGTAAGGAAGAAATTCGGAAAAACCATTTTCTATCATGGCACTATGTACTTTTTCCATAAATATTCTCCTTTCGAGAGTTTGGCTGATAAGTTCCGGGCTCTTGAGTACATAGTGCCTCTAGAAATAGAGGCTCTCCTTATTCAGCAAGTTATATGTTAAGCTAAGCAATTAAGAAAAGAGATAGAATTAGGTAGGAGGAGCGTAAGAAATGACAAAATTATGTATAATGAGATAAGTTTAAAGATATGAATGATACATTTATCCAGAACGCAATTTCATTCCGTGGTGAAGAAGGAAAAAAGTGGATCGAACGAGTTCCTCATATCATACGAAAGTATGAGCAAAAGTGGTCAATACAAGTTGGCGATCCATTCGAACTCTCATACAATTATGTTGCTCCGGCTGTAACATCTAATGACACTCGCGTTGTATTAAAAATTGGATTTCCGACCGATAAAGAGTTTAAAACCGAAATTGAAGTGCTCAAGATATTTAATGGAGCTGCCATAACAAAACTTTTAAAAGCGGATGTAGAAAATGCGGTACTATTACTGGAACGTTTAGACCCAGGAAAGTCTGTAGATACGTTAGAAAATGATAAACAAGAAACAAAAATTATTGCGTCAGTTATGAAAAAACTTTGGAAACCTGCTCCAAGAGACCATACTTTTCCGACTGTTACAGATTGGTTTAAAGGATTTGCTCGGTTAAGAGAAAAGTTTAATAAAACCAGTGGACCATTGCCTCAAAAATTGTTTGATAATGCAGAAGAATTATTTCAGCATTTACTAAAAACGACCACAGAAGAATATTTACTTCATGGAGATTTGCATCATGGAAATGTGCTTTCAGCGCAACGAGAACCATGGTTGGCAATTGATCCCAAAGGAGTAGTTGGTGACAGAGTTTACGAAACAGCCGCTCTTTTGCATAACCCAGCGGACTTATTAAAAAGAGAAAATCCTAAGAAGATTTTAGAAAAAAGAATCAATATTTTATCTGAAGAACTGAGCTTCGACCGTGACCGAATCCTCAAATGGGGAATTGCCCATACCGTGTTATCTGCAATTTGGATGGTTGAGGATTTTGGAAAAGATTGGGAATATGCAATTGAGGTAGCAGAATTACTTTCCACTCTGCAATAAATCAACAAGACTTGCATTATCAGGAGTTTGTTGATAGTGTACCGCCAGCGGGATTCGAACCCGCGATCTCAACCTTGAGAAGGTTGCGTCCTAGGCCACTAGACGATGGCGGCATGGTTGTATTTTACCTCAAATGTAAGTTCAGGACAACTTTTCAGTCGTCATTCAAAACTGGATCAGCATATAGCTTTGTCATTTCGAGGAGGAACGACGAGAAATCCCTCGATGAATTTCAAATTTCCAATTTTCCCCTCGCAAGGGGATCAATGACAAATATCAAATTTCAAATAGAAACCGAGGGATCTCTCAGCCATTGCAAGGCTTCGAGATGACTCGATACCTGTTATAAAGCTTATCTTGAGTAACCTTTCGCGTTTGAGTATACTTAACCTATGATGAATTTGAATCCTTTGCAGTACCTTTTAGTAGTAGTTCCCCTTACTAACCAGCAAAAAGAACAAGCAATGGAGGATTTTTTGAATTCTCTGCATCAGTTGTTGCCAAATAATACTTCGCTCAGTTTAGAACTTGTATCAAGCGACCAGTTTCTCAAATTTTATATTGGTATCCCTCACGCTTTTGTGAATATTGTGAAATCACAAATGTATGCGCAATATCCGGAAGCTGAGATTGAACAAACCGAAGATTATTTATCTCAATTCAAGGGACACCAGGAAGTTGTCCAACTGGATTTTAAACACGATAGCGTCCTTCCTTTAAAAACGCACCATCAATCAGAGGAAGATTTTCTTAAAAACCTTTCGGCAATTTTATCGAAAACTGAATCACACGAAAAAGTAATTATTCAATTCGTATTAAAACGAATCGGTTCAAGTCCTCTTGACCGCGGGGTAGGTTCTTTTCGGTTTGGCACCCTTCCTTCACCTCACAAACTCTCCCGGGATTTATATAAAGGGAAATTACGAATTGCTTATTTTGCTCCTCATCAAGAAACCGCGGTCCTTAAATTAAAAATCATTGTTGGGTTATTCAAAGGTTTTAAAGGAGAACACAACGAATTGAAAAAACCAACATTTATATTTACAAAAGATTTACCGATACAGTTCAAATATCGAACTTTTACAACTGGAGATTTATGGTCCGCTGCAGAACTAGCAACGCTATATCATTTTCCTTATGAGGGGACTATTGTTTCAAATGTAATAAACACCACTTCAAAACACGCGCCTGCTCCCGATAATTTACCGGTTGAAGGGTTAATAAACCCAAACATCGTTTCATTTATTGGGGAAACAAGTTTCCGCAACGAACATAAAAAATTTGGCATTAAACGCGTTGACCGGCAACACCATCTCTCTGTTGTTGGAAAAACAGGAAGTGGAAAAAGTAAGTTGTTAGAGTTACTTTTAATCTCAGATATTCAAAACGGGCAAGGGTGTTGTTTGCTTGACCCTCACGGTGATTTAGCAGATGAACTTTTACAGTATGTTCCAGAACGTCGCATAAAAGATGTAGTGTATGTAAATCCAGATGACCGGGATTTTCCCATAGGATTTAATCCCTTAGAACCAGTTGACGATTTACAGATGCGCCAGCACCTGTCAACGTTTTTTATTTCAATTTTCAAGAAGTTATTTTCTTATAACTGGAATCCTCGCATAGAACATTTAATAGGGTATATTACTTTGTCCCTTCTTGAAACACCGGACTCAAATATTTTGGGAATTCCCAGAATTTTATCAGATATTCCATTCCGCCAATGCGTTATTCAACAAATCCAAGACCCGGTAGTAAAAAATTTTTGGGTAAATGAATTTTCAGAATACAACAAACGTTTTGGCAATGAGGCGATAGCCCCAATTTTAAATAAAGTTGGAGAATTTATTTCAAATCCGGTGATTCGTAATATGGTTGGACAACGCCGCAATATGCTTTCTTTTGAAAAGTTTATGAATTCCGGGAAAATTGTCATTATGAATATTTCAAAAGAAAAACTGGGCGATGAAAATGCTGCATTGTTAGGCTCAATGGTTATCGCTAAAATCCAACAAGCAGCGTTAGCGCGTTCAAAATTCCTTGAAGAAGAGCGACGTGATTTTTATTTTTATATTGATGAATTCCAGAATTTTGCAACTGATGCATTTTCAAGTATTTTAAATGAGGCACAAAAATATCATTTGGATTTAACAATCGCGCACCAGTCCATTGCACAATTGCCAGAGGAAGTAAAAGCATCCGCATTTGGGGATGTTGGTTCTATGATTGTGTTTGCCGTTGGAGGAGATGATGCAGCTTACTTACGTAAAGAATTCTCGCCAGTTTTCTCTCCCGACGATATGATTAACCTCAATAATCGTGAGATGTATGTAAAAATGTCAATAGACGGAAGAATTACCAATCCATTCTCGGCGCGTACGCTTGATGTTCCAAAACCAGAATCAGATTATTCGCATGAAATAATCGCCCATTCCCGTACGACCTATGGAAAAAATAGGACAACTGTTGAAAACGAAATTATCCAATGGACAACGTCTACTGAGTTAATAGAGAACAATACAAATGACGATGAAGGATCTCCCGAACCGATTTTGTAATCTAATAGAAGGTTAAATTTGCCCAGTCATATCTTTTTCGTTTGATGGATATGAGGCTTCCCCTAATCTATTTTTCTTTCTTGTTAAGTCTTGATGTCTGTTGTTTGTAGCTAAACCATTTAGTATAATCGGATGTGTGAATAAAGTTGTTTTGTCAGTAGTCATTCCATCTTACGATGAAATGAAGAATCTTCAAAAGGGAGTGCTGGATAAGGTAGAACATTTTTTGCAAAAAAAGAAATTGCCGTATGAGGTGATTGTAATCGATGATGGCTCCAAAGATGGAAGTGCAGAATTTGTAGAAGAATTTACCGCTGATAATCCACAGTTTAAACTGATTAAAAATGGTCACACAGGAAAAGCAGGGGCAGTTTCTGCTGGAATGTTGAAAGCAACTGGTGAATATATCGTTTTCGCGGATATGGACCAGGCGACTCCTATTGAAGAAATAAACAAGTTGTTGCCATTCTTTGATGAAGGATATGACATTGTAATAGGTTCGCGAAGCACTACACGAAAAGGGTCTCCTCTTATTCGGCGTTTTATTTCTCGGAGTAATATTATTTTGCGTAAACTAATTGTAGGAATACCAGATATTTCAGATACCCAATGTGGATTTAAAATGTTTCGTCGTGACGTTGCCCAACGGCTTTTTACTAAAATCATGGACATCCATCATGGATATACAAGACTTTCTGGTTCTAATGTATCTTCGGGATTTGATGTTGAACTCTTACTGCTCGCGGAAAAATACAATTATAAAGTAAAAGAAGTACCGGTAAAATGGTTGTATGTAGAAAGCCGCCGGGTAAACCCAATCACAGATTCTATTGCAGGGGTAAGGGACTTAATACGAATACGAAGAAATGACATGAAAGGCATATATGCAACAGATGCATAAACGTTTGGGGAATTCTACCTTTTATACCACTGTCGGGTTATATGCAGTCGTTGCCATTCTTGTCTTTTTGTATTCCTTTACGCAAGTAGATTTGGGCTTAGTGCTCTCACGGTATCCTGCGGTATATCAAATTCAACAAAGTTTTCAATACATTGGATATTTCAATCGGCCACTTTCTATGTGGATGTATACCGGACTCCTAACATTATTGTTTGGTTTTTATTTTTTCTTTTTACGTCTTGCCAATATCAGCACAATTTCGAAGAAACAACTTTGGTTAACGATTATCATCGTAAGTGGTATCCTTACCTTTGCGTATAATGCTTTTTCGTACGATATATTTAATTACATCTTTGACGCGAAAATCCTTACCTTTTACCACCAAAATCCCTATATACATAAAGCACTAGACTTTCCCCAAGACCCGATGCTTTCTTTTATGAGATGGACACACCGAACCTATCCCTATGGTCCAGTTTGGCTTGCAATTTCAATTCCGCCTTCTTTCTTAGGGATGCAATTTTTTGTTCCAACTGAACTGTTATTTAAATTTTTGGCTTTGGGAAGTTTTTTCGGGACAGTATATTATATTGGAAAAATTTTACATAAACTTTCTCCAGAAAACGAATTGTTTGGCGTAGCATTTTTTGCATTAAATCCATTGATATTGCTTGAAAGTATAGTCTCTAGCCATAATGATATTGTTACCATATTTTTTGCTTTTTTTTCTCTCTATATGCTTATTCAAAAAAGATATGCTTTTTCATCATTTTTACTTCTTTTATCCATAGGCATAAAATATATAACAGTATTTCTTCTTCCTATATACGCAACCGTATTTTTACTCATACATCGAAAAAAGACAATCTCATGGGATACGATATGGATTTATTCAATGGCCTTCATGTTATTTGGAGTGATCGCGGCCACTCTTCGTTCTAATTTTCAACCGTGGTATTTATTGAATATTTTGCCATTTGTAGCAGTTACGAAAAAGAAATATTATTTACTTATTCCGGCAATAATTGCTTCTTTATTTGGATTGGCAGAATATATTCCCTACTTAAGATATGGGGATTGGAATCCGCCGGTTCCCACTATACTCTTGTATCTACATAGTACGGCGATTATACTTTCTGTACTATTAATAATAGGATATCGGGAATTTCGTTTAGGCAAAGCGAAGAGATAAAGAGATCGGGAGAAAGCGCAACGCAAGTAGATAAAGGTTTAACCTTGACACACATTATGAAATTGAAAAATATTAAATCAATTTACATTATTATTGTCCTTGGATTAGTTGTTTTGTTTTTTGCTACGCGTTTATATAACATACTCAGCCTTCCTATTTTTACCGATGAAGCAATTTATGTACGGTGGTCTCAAATTGCTAAACAAGATGCAAACTGGCGATTTATTTCACTCACTGATGGCAAACAACCATTATATGTCTGGATCACTATGGTTGTCATGAAATTTATCAAAGAGCCTTTGTTAGCTGGACGACTAGTTTCGGTTGGCGCTGGATTTATGAGTATGGTGGGTTTGTTCTTTTTAGGAAGAGAACTTTTTAAAAATAAATGGATTGGCTTCATAAGTAGCGCGCTTTACATTATTTTCCCTATGGCATTAGTATATGACCGAATGGCGCTTTATGAAAGTTTGGTTGGAATGTTTGCGGTGTGGAGTTTGTACTTAACAGTTTTGTTAGTAAAAAGCCTGCTGCTAGATATCGCGTTAATTTTTGGGATGGTAGTCGGAGCAGGAATGCTTACCAAGACAAGCGCTTTTTTGAATATTTATTTACTCCCTTTTTCTTTATTATTATTTGATTGGAAAGAGAAATTTCTTCAAAGAAGAATCTTGAAGTTTACTGCGCTTGTTATATTATCATCGGTAATAGCATATGGCATGTACTCGATATTAAGACTATCTCCATTTTTTCATATTATTGCAGAGAAGAACGCAATCTTTGTATATCCATTACACGAATGGATAAAACATCCATTTGCGTATTTTCATGGAAATATCCTTGGACTGTGGGATTGGTTTAGAAGATATTTAACCTTATCAGGAGTTTTACTTATTGTATTATCTTTTATTATTGATAAAAAACAATACAGAGAAAAACTGTTTCTGTTCGTAATGTTTGCAGCTCCATTTTTAGGGTTAGCGCTTTTAGGAAATACGCTATATCCACGCTATATTTTCTCAATGACTGTTATTTTACTTCCTCTCATTTCTGTTGCGTTGTATAGAATGTACCATATGACAAAAAATAAACTTGCTGCTATTTTAGTATTTATCTTGTTTGCGCTATTACCGTTATGGTCTGATTTATTTATTCTTACTGATTTTGCCCATGCGCGGATTCCATTCGCAGATTTACAACAATATAGTAATGATTGGACATCTGGTGGAGGAGTGCAAGAAGCGGTAGCGTTTTTTAAAGAAGAAGCAAAAGATAAAAAGATCTTTGTTGGTACTCAAGGGACATTTGGATTAATGCCATACGGACTAGAAATTTATTTAGTGCAAAATCCGAATATTAAAATTGTTGGGTTTTGGCCCATTGAACAAACTCCGCCAAAAGATTTAATAGAAGCCAGTGCAAAAATGCCAACCTATATTTTGTTTTATGAACCGTGTTCGAATTGCCAAGGAGTGGGAGAAGCGCCAACAACATGGCCAGTCACCTTGGTAAACCAGTATAAACGTGGTATAGGAAACAGGCCTTTGTCCATCTATAAGGTACATCCATGAGTAGTCTTTTTAAAAGATCACTGGGACTAGTAATTATTCTTTCTCTCTTGCCGCTATTTTATATTTTAGTTGATTCCCGACTACCTCATACTCATGATGGGTTTGTCCATTTGGCTCGAATGGCTGCTTATTATAAAGCACTTTCCGATGGACAGTTTCCTGTTCGATGGGCGGGAGATTTAAATTATGGATATGGAATGCCCTTATTCAATTTTATGTACCAAGTGCCATATCTCATTTCTTCCTTCTTTATTTTGCTAGGATTTGGGTTAGTTACTTCATTTAAATTAGTCCTCGCCGTAAGTTATATATTTTCGGGTATTTTTATGTTTCTGTTCGGCAAAGCATTTTTTAGAGATGAAAAAAAGGCATTGCTGGTTACTATTTTTTATCAGTTTGCGCCGTTTCGTTTGGTAGAATTATTCGTCCGGGGGAGTTTTGGAGAAGTATACACCTATACATTTTTTCCGCTTGTGTTATATGGATTGACAAAACTATTCCAAAAACTAAATTATAAAAATTTCCTTATTACTGCATTAGCGACTGCGCTACTCATTTTGTCCCATAATGCCTTAAGTCTTTCATTTTTTGGAATAGCAGTTTTGTTTGCCTTGTTCTTTGCAAAAAGCAAACAACATTTCTTAGTTGGTATGTGTGCATTAATCATCGGAATGTTGTTATCTACTTTTTATTGGTTACCGGCAATTATAGAACACAAATATACATATGGAGATTTATTTATGAAAGAGATGTATAAAGAACATTTCCCGCCGGTTCAAGATTTCTTTATTCCAAATGTTAATAATGACGTAAAGTTTCAAACTGGGGGAATTTCTATACAATTTGGATTATTTCATGAGATAGCTATTTTACTGGGAATTGCTCTGTTAATTCGTCATCCTGGTAAACGAGGAGTAGACGAAGGAGCTCGCTTGCTTGACAAGCGTGGGTCGAGCATATCGAGGACCTCTTCTATAAATAGATTCTGGACCAGCCAGAATGATGAAAAACTAATAATATTTTGTCTTTTAATATTTGGACTTATTCTTTTTTTCATGCAACCCATTTCTACATTTGTCTGGCAACACATTTCACTTCTTCGACAATTCCAATTTCCGTGGAGATTATTAGGACTTATTGCGTTCACGACTTCTCTTATTGCTGTTACTTATTATTCTTTTTCATTTTTCAAAAATAAATGGGCTCTATGGATTTTGTTAGGACTGGTGATTATTTCAACTTTCTATTATTGGAAACCGCCATTAGGGTTTGATAAAGTTGATGAAAATTACTATTGGAATTTTCCGCTTAATACTACTTATTTTGGAGAAACAGATATTATTTGGTCCGCAGGTCCGGCAAAAAGTTATCCAAAACATCCGGTAGAACTTATTGCAGGAGATGCAAAAATTACTCAGTACCAAAAAAAATCATACCAACATACTTTTTTGGTTGGTGCAAAAAACCAATCACAGTTTGTAGACCACACGCAATATTTTCCCGGATGGAAAGTCTTAGTAGATAATGTTTCAATTCCAATACAATTTCAAGACCCAAATTGGCGGGGACAAATTACGTTTCATGTACCATCAGGAAAACATAATGTGCTAGTCAAATTTACTGAGAGTCCAATTCGATTAATAGCGGATATGGTTTCGGTCGTGACTATTGTCTTGCTGGTAGTGCTATTCTTTTTCCGAGATTTTCACCCTCACCCCAGTCTTATCCCCTCCGAGTCAAACTCGGCTGCGGCTAGGGAGCGAAGGAAGAGAACATAAAAAGTTCCCTTTGGGGAGGAGGTTATGGTGAAGGATATATGATGAAAAAAGAATTTTTTTTAGTGTTTACTTTTTTCTTGTTGCTTATTGCTTGTTTTTTTTACAAAACTTTTCTTCATGGGTATGTTCCGTTTCCGGGAGATTTACTCATTGCAGAATATAAACCTTGGTCTACGTATTCATATTTAGGTTATAATCCTGGTTCGTATCCAAATAAAGCGCAATATTTTGATGTCTTGCGGCAGTTATATCCTTGGAAAACATTTGTAATTCATTCTTTGAAAACTGGAAATATTCCATTGTGGAATCCATTTAATTTTTCCGGTTCACCTCTTTTAGCAAATTTTCAGTCGGGAGTTTTTTATCCATTCAACCTTGTATATTTTATTTTTCCTTTTATTGTTGCATGGAGTTTATTAATAATCCTTCAACCATTTCTAGCAGGATTATTTACTTATTTTTATGGTAAAAAAATTGGTCTATCACCGGGTGGATCTTTTTTTGCTGGTATTGCTTATGCATTCTCTTCATTTGCCATTGTGTGGTTAGAATATAATACCATTGGTCATGTGATTATGTGGTTGCCATTAGCCCTTCTCTCGGTCGAAGAATTATTACAAAAAAAACGATATTTGTGGATTTATGTATTTATCTTTTCATTGGTGTCATCGCTTTTTGCAGGCCATCTACAGATTTTCTTTTACGAGTACATTTTTGTTGTAATCTATGTCGTCTATCGCTTATTTCATGTTCGTCAAACCAAACAATCATCACAAAATGAAATTGTAGATAATGTATTACTGTGGGTTGCATTATTTTCTATCCCCCTTTTTGTAGGCGCAATACAACTTATACCAGGATTTGAATTAATTTCCCAATCTGCCCGAAGCAATCATGCATATGATTTTATAATTCATAAAATTCTGATTCAACCATGGCAATTAGTGATGTTTTTTGTTCCAGATTTTTTTGGAAATCCAGCAACAAGAAATTATTGGATACATGATACGTATGTGGGAAAAGTTACATCAATTGGGATAGTAGCAATTCCATTTATTCTGCTCGCCTTTTATCAGGGGAAAAATATTTTTGTTAAGTTTTTTACTTGTTCTGCTTTTATTATTTTATTGGTTATAACCAATAATCCTTTAACGGCGCTTTTATATTCATTTTCCATTCCATTTATATCATCAAGTGCCCCAACACTTGCGGTATTTTTATTTTGTTTTACTTTAGCTATTCTTGCTGGATTTGGTATTAATGTTTGGCAAAAAGATCAAATTCCTCGCCGTAAAATATTTTTTACTCTTGCAGTTCTCGGAGGCATTTTTTTACTTATTTGGATTTCAACGTTATTGTTCCGTGGACATTTTGACAATATATCACTATCAATTGCGCACAAGAATGTGCTGTACGCAACAGCGATTAGTTTTTTAACAATAATTTTAATACTTATTGGTTTATACAAAAAAAATGTCAAAATAGTATTACTCATTATATTGGTTTCCTTGCATATTGGTGATACATGGCGTTCTTTTGAAAAATTTAATCCGTTTGTTCCACAAGACTTAGTATTTCCACAAACTCCGGTTACGCAATACCTCAAAGAGCAAACGGGAATAAATAGATTTTGGGGATATGGATCTGCAGGAATAGAAGCCAACTTTGCAACTCAGTACCAGTTATTTTCATCAGATGGGTATGACCCGTTGTATTCAAAACAGTATGGAGAATTTATTCAATCGTCACAGGACGGAAAAATTCATACAGACTTTACCAAGGAAAATCGTTCTGATGCAAAAATAAGCCAAGGCTTTGGGGAAACAGATTTTTCTGCAAATCAGTATCGTATCAAAATTTTAAACTTGGTTGGTACGAAATATATTATCGACAGAGTAGAAAATGGAAGTACAAGCAAAACTTTTCCACCAGAGCAATTTCAATTAGTATATGAAAAAGACGGATGGAAAATTTTAAAAAATCTTAAAGTTACACCACGCGCTTTTATGACATCCAATTATCACCTGTTTAAAGGTGCTAAAGAATTTGAAAAGAAATTTTTTGCAAAGGATTTTGATCCTACAAAAGAGGTATTACTTGAACAAGAACCACAAGGAGTTTCGCTAAAACCTGATGCAAAAAGCGAGGTAAGTCTTGTTTCTTATACACCAAGTAAAGCTACATTTAATACAACATCTAGTGCAGATACATTACTTTTTCTTTCGGATACTTTTTCCTCTGGGTGGGATGGAAAGATAGATGGAAAGTACGCACCTGTGTATCGTGCAAATTATGCGTTTAGAGTAATACCGGTCCCAGCTGGAACCCATATAGTATCATTTACCTATCTTCCTCAGTCATACAAGATCGGCGCAACAATTTCTTCAGCAAGTATATGTGCACTAGCTTTGTTAGGAGTTTATTTATTTTTTCAAAAGCAGAGGTATAATAAGAAGAGAAGAGAGTAAGGGACTCAAAAAATGAGCAAAAAGGTTTTATTATTGTTAATTATTATTATTTCTTTGGCAGCTTTTTTACGATTTTATAAATTGTCTGAAGTTCCCCCTGGAATTAATCGTGATGAATCTTCAATTGGATTTACGGCTTACTCTTTGTTAAAAACGGGTAAGGATGAATATGGAAGGCCATTTCCCGTTTCTTTTCAATCATTTGGTGATTGGAAACTCCCGCTGTATATTTATTCTGTAGTTCCTTTAGTTAGCTTGTTAGGACTGAATGAATGGGCTGTCCGATTACCATCTGCTTTTTTTGGGACACTCACAGTTCTCATCACATTTTTATTAGTAAGAGAGTTGTTTAGTAATCGCGGACCCACGCTGAACAAAATGCCGAACAACACAGAAATCATTGCTTTGCTAACATCATTTCTTGTTGCTATAGCTCCATGGCATTTGCATTTATCTCGTGTTGAGTCAGAATCAAATACGGCGGTTTTCTTCATAGCCTTGGCGACGCTGTTGTTTTTAAAAAGCGTAGTCTTTTCATCATCAATTTCTTCCACAAAAGGAGGAGAAAATAAAAGATCCCCTTTCCCTCGAGGAGAGAGGGATAGGGTGAAGGTGAAAACATGGTTACTTATTCCCAGCGCAATTTTATTTGCCTTATCTTATTTTACCTACGCTGGAAATCATGTTTTCACTTCGTTACTTGTATTAGGGTTATTATTTCTCTATCGAAAAGAAATTCCTAAAACAAAAATAACTGCTATCGCTGCTGTTTTATTTTTATTGTTGAGTGGATTTTTGTTTTATCACACTCTTGTTGGGGCAGATAAAACAAAACTATCAGGCATCAATATTTTGGGAGACCCGGCTGTTGTTCATTTAAAAATAGAACTCCTGCGAAACGAACACCAAAATCCGCAGTCCGTATTAAGCATATTAACTCATAATAAAATTTTGTTTGCTGCCGAGCGAATTGTACAAAATTATTTAAATGCTTTTTCTCCTGAATTTTTATTTATTAAAGGTGGAGAGAACCATGCGCATAATATTTTGAATTTCGGAAATATGTATTTAGTTGAAGCGCCATTTTTGTTTTTAGGGTTCATCTATTTATTAACCGTATTAAAAGGAAAAGAAAAGTTATTAATTGTATGGTGGTTTTTAATTGCTCCTATTGCCGCAAGCATTACGAAAGATGCTCCTCATACCAATCGAATGTTTGCAATTTTTCCTATGCTTCCTTTAGTCACCGCATTAGGAATTTATTGGCTGGTCGCAGTATATTTCCGGAATAAATCATATCGATTAATAACAGTAGGAATTGTAATAGTATTATTTATGGTTAATTTTGTGATATATATGGATAGATACTATATTCATTTTCCCAGAGACGAAGTTGCTGGATGGGGGAATGGATATAAGGAACTCAACAAAGTACTTATTTCTTCCCCATATAACGTTAAGCATATTATTATGAATAAACCAGAATATTCACCATACAGTTTTTTACTGTTTTACCAACAGTATGATCCCTCAACCTATCAAAAAGAATCAATATCCTATCCAATAACAGACGATGGATTTGTGCATGTAAAAGAATTTGGAAGGTATGAATTTCGGGATATTGATTGGGGCCAAGATACTCAACGCTTAAATACTTTATTAATTGACCAAACAAATCAAGTACCAGAATTTGTGAAAAACACGTATCCAGTGAAAGAAATAAAATTACCAAATGGAAAACCAATGTTTACGATAGTTGAATCTATTCCGCCGGAACAAAGAATTGCGACCAAATGAAAAAAAATACAATAATAATCTTATTACTTGTTTTGTTTACTATCCCTGCAGTTGCTGGATTGTTGCATAAGGGTTTTTTTGAAAGCGATGACGGAGAATGGATGATTATTCGATTTTCTGCATTTTACCAAACATTGCGTGAAGGACAATTTCATCCACGATTTTTGCAAAGATTGAATTTTGAATATGGATATCCAGTTGCAAATTTTCTGTACCCAGGATTCATGTATCTTGGAGCTCCTATTCATCTTTTGGGATTTGGGTTTGTGAATACTATCAAATTAATTCTCTGGTTATCAATGGTGAGTTCTGCTATTTTTGTGTTTCTATGGCTGTCAAAAATTTTTAATAAATGGGCGGCAGTTCTCGGTTCAATAGTTTATGTATATACACCATATCATCTCTATGATTTATACAAACGCGGATCTGTTGGAGAAGTTTTATCACTGGCTGTTTTGCCGTTTATTTTATGGCAGATTGAAAAAAAAAGCTTATTTTGGAGTTCTATTGGAGTTGCATTTTTAATTCTCTCTCATAATACTCTTTCTTTTTTATTCTTACCGCTGATTATTGTTTATGCGGTTATAAGGTCCTTCAAAAAAAATCACATAAAACTCACAATTCGTAATTCATTATCCATGATTCTCTTCGGCGTGGGGCTTTCTATATTCTTTTGGTTTCCAGCACTCTTTGATTTACAGTACACAAAATTCTCTCAAACCACTGTTTCAAATCCACAAGAATATTTTGTAAATTTATCACTCATTGGGTATTCATCAATTGTTATTTTAACTCTTGCGCTATTTAGTCTTTTTAAGGGTCGACCTTTGTCAAGGGCGAATCTTGTAATAACAGGACTTTTTTTACTCATAAGTTTAGAAGGGATTTTTCTTGCGTTGCCTATTAGCTCGTTATTGTGGAATATACTTCCGATAAAATTTATTCAATTTCCATTTCGGTTTCTTTCTCTATCATTGATTGGATTAAGTTTTTTATCGGCATTTATTATCCATCAGTCAAAAGAATACGCCAAAATATTTTTATCGGTGGTAATAGTAATTCTACTTGCGATTTCTGCATTTCCGTATCTTTCGCTAAGCAAATTTTTTGATAAAGGGGATTCATTCTATGCAACAAATGAAGATACAACTACGGTAAAAAATGAGTACATGCCGAGGTGGGTACAAGAACAACCAACCCAACGTCCGTCATCACCCGTAGAACCTCAATCACTGATAAGTAATTTCTCTGGAAATTCTAATAATTTTAGTTTTAAGGTGGCCTTTAACAAAAACACTACAATAGCAGTCCAAAAGGTCTATTTCCCAGGATGGAAAGCATCGATAGACGGAAAAGTGACCAAAATTCAATATGAAAATCCCAAAGGCTTGATTATTATTCCAGTTGCTGCGGGAGAACATATTGTTCATGTATTTTTCGAAGAAGGTGGATTACGGGTAATAGCTGATATTGTTTCTTTTGCAACGTTTATTGGTTTAATCATCTATATTATTTTGAATAAAAGAAATTCTCCAAAAGTACGTTAAAGATTTGTCAAATTTGTACAAAAAATGTATAATCTACAACAAATGAATTCAATAACCCTTTCTCAAGAAGACTATTATAAGCCGTTATGCCCTCAAGATAGAGATCAAGGCGATCCGTATTTTATTGAAGCGCCAAAAGATTCCAACTCAAAGTTCCGCTTTTATGTGTTTACAACCGGTGAAGTCACTGAGGAAGAAAGAGCGTATCCATACTATGGTTCAAATGACTTAAAGCATTGGAAATTTTTGGGCGGTTCGCTTGTTTCAGATGTAAATAAATCTCACTGGGCGCCATGTGTGCAGTACGTTCCTGGTTTAGAATATCCTTATGTTATGATTTACTCACACGGAAAAGGACTGGGAGAAGACGCTCATATAGGGCATGTGCTCAAGCGAGCTCACAGTAAATCACTCGATGAACCGTTTGTTTTTTCAGGCCAAGAGCTTACCGCGGGAATAGACTTTGCTATTGATGCGGATATATATGAGTGGAATGGACAGAAAAAATTAGCCTTTGCCATGGATTTTATTAACGACCATCCGTATGGAACAGGTATAGTAGAGGCCTCCATTAATCATGATCTAACCAAAATTACCAGCCAGCCGTCAACACTCGCCCGTGCGCAATATGAGTGGCAACTGTATTTACCAAAACGAACATTACCTTGGATGACTATTGAAGGAGTAGATTGGTCAAAAGGTGACACGGTAAAATGGCATACAGTTGAAGGGCCAATTGGTGGATTGGTATCTCCAAAAGGTGAGCGAGTTGTTTTATACAGCGGTGGCAACTTTGCAAAATTTTATGCTGTTGGTGCTTTGATAGAGAACGAAGAAGGTGAGTTTGAAGACATTTCCAGTGAAGAAAGGCATTTTGTCCTTCGGCCGCAGCCCGACAAAGGATTATACGCATTAGGACATCCGAGTTTGGCTAGAATTGACAGAAAAGAATATTTAATAATTCACATGAGAGTTGGTTCGGAAGACGCGCTCCGTCAATTTACCCTCACGCCTTTGTTATGGAATGAAGAAGGTTACCCCTATTGTCCGCCGCTTATGTAAAATTCGAAATTCAAAGCACGAAATCCGAAACGAATCGGGATCCAGCGTAAGTTATAACAAAATGCTACATCTTTAAACCTTTTGATTCCCTCGCGCTTTTAGGGAGATGGTTAGGTCTTCGACGGTGAGCTCAGCCGAATCGGTGAGAGTAAAAACTCGAACAATTATAGATTTTAGGCTATAATATTTCTAAGATGAGTTTCTTAAAGTCTTATTTTGGGCTCTGGATTGTTTTCTTTATCTCTCTGTTGGCTATTGTTCCTCTTTTTCAATCAGGCTTTTTCCCTATGCATGATGACACCCAAGTAGCGCGCGTGTATGAAATGGGAAAAGCCCTTAAAGACGGGATGTTTCCGGTCAGATGGGTTGCAGACTTAGGATATGGATACGGCTATCCACTTTTTAATTTTTACGCCCCGCTTGCTTATTACTTTGGTGGCATGTTCAATCTTTTTGGTTTTGATGCACTGATTTCGACAAAAATCATGATGGGATTTGGGATGATTTTTGCCGGAATATCGATGTATTTATTAGCTCGACAATTTTGGGGTGAGTTTGGAGGTATAGTTTCAGGACTGATGTATGTTTTTGCTCCGTACCATGCGGTTCAACTCTATGTTCGAGGAGATGTAGCAGAATTATGGGCATATGCTTTTATTCCCTTAGCGTTTTGGGGATTCTATAAAATCTTTATTACTGAATCTACTTTTCACCGTCATTCTGGTAAACGAGGAACGAGCGCATCTCTTCAAGCCAGAATGACGAATAGTATTTGGAAATGGACAATAATTAGTTCTGTTGGGTATGCATCTATTGTCCTTTCCCACAATCTTACCGCTCTAATGGTTACGCCTTTTCTGATAATTGTTATATTGCTAACGTGTTATATTGTTTTAAAACATAAAAAACCATACGCTATAAGCTATACGATATTAGCGTTTATTCTGGGAGTACTTCTCTCCGCTTTCTACTGGCTTCCAGTTTTTGCTGAGATGAAATATACGAATGTTCTTTCTCAAATTGGTGGGGGGGCAGATTTCAAAGACCATTTTGTTTGTTTTTCCCAATTATGGAATAGTCCATGGGGGTTTGGAGGATCTACCAAAGGGTGTTTGGATGGAATATCATTTAAAATCGGCAAGCTCCATATTTTGTTTGCAATAGTATCTTTATTTCCCGTTCCTTTATTTTGGAAAAAAGAAAAGAGGAAAGTATTTGTGATAGGAATGGTGTGGTTGTTATTCCTATTTTCCATATATTTAACTCTCGATTCTTCACAATTTCTCTGGAATTTCATAAAACCAATGGCTTTTTTTCAATACCCCTGGCGTTTTCTTATCCTCATTTCTTTCGCTGCGTCTTTTTTAAGTGGAGCTGTCATATGGTTTGGTTTGCAGTTTGTTAGGAAATCAAAACACGGAAACCTATATCAATATCTCGTTATAATCTTTGTAATCGGAATTATTGTGTTCCAAAACCTCAAACTATTTACTCCACAAAAATTTTTTCAAGTTAATTCTGCCCATTACACAAATGACTATGCCTTAAAATGGGATGCGTCAAAAATTTCAGATGAGTACATGCCGCCTTATTTTACAAAACCGCCATCTTCAAATCAGACCATCAATTCAAAATTAACAGTTATAAATGGATCGGCAGAAGTTTTACAACAACACCAGAAAACTCAAAACTATTCAGCCACATTACTGGTTCAAAGACCGTCAAAAATATTACTCCAAACAGCAATTTTTCCTGCTTGGAAGATTTTTGTAAATGGTCGTGTAATAAATTGCAGCAATACAACTCGTGGATACTTGTTCCCTTTGCCTCCAGGGAATCAACGTATTGAAGTAACCTTTGTTCAAACACCAATTGAACGAGTTGCAAACATTCTATCTCTTGCTGGAATAGCTGTTCTTATTATTGGTATAATTTATTCACGCAAAAGGCTTTATCATGAATAAACAAAGTGTCGAGATTACGGTCCCCGTATATAATGAAGAAAAAGAGTTAGAACACAATATCACGACTCTGTACAAGTTTTGCAATGAGACTCTTAACGAGTACGATTGGCATATTACGATTGCCGATAATGCGTCAACAGATAATACTCCCGTAATAGGGGCAACACTGGCAAAAAGACATCATCAAATTTCGTTATTTCGGTTAGAGCAAAAAGGACGCGGTCGGGCAGTCAAGCGGGTATGGAGCCAATCAGGGAGAGATTTTTGCGTGTACATGGATTTAGACCTTTCCACAGATTTAATCCATTTGCCCATTTTAATAGAGCTACTTAAAAAAGATTATGATATTGCTATTGGTTCTCGACTAACAAAAGGAGCCCGCGTAGAAGGGAGAACCGCACTTCGAGAATTTACATCACGCACCTTAAATTTTTTCTTTATTCGTCTTCTTTTTCAAACACATTTTACTGATGCTCAATGTGGATTTAAAGGGGTAACAAAACAAGTAGTAGATAATTTACTGCCGCACATTAAGGATAATGAATGGTTCTTTGACGGAGAACTATTAATAGTAGGAGAAAAGAGTGGATATAAAATTGGGGAAATTCCAGTGCATTGGGTAGATAATCCTGGTTCAACGGTCAGGTTGCTTTCTACTATCTTAAACGACTTAGAAGCAATGACGAGATTACAAATTGGGAAACCATGGAGGCATATCAAAAAACTAAAAAATAACAGAGTATAAATATGGGTGAACTTGATATTCTTACACTCGCGAAACGCTCCATCTATAGTATTTTTGCATTAATTTCGAGAACGTTTATTTTAAATATTATTTCCTTTGGCGCTTTTCTGGTAATTTCTTCTCAACTACCTGCGTCTGTTTTGGGAGTATATACGGCAGTTATCGCAATCCAGCAAATAATTAGTTTTTTTACCGATTTTGGATTAGGGGCTGCTTTGGTTCAACAAAAAGGAGAACTTGATCAAAGAGATATAACCACTAGTTTCACTATTCAGTCAATCGTCACATTTGTAATTTTCTTCGTAATAGTTGCTCTGAGGCCAGTTATCATGAGTTTTTTCAAATTGAATGATGATGCTTTTGGATTATTACTCACCTTAGTATTTTCAATTTTTCTTTCTTCATTTAAGGTAATTCCATCTATTCTTCTTGAGCGAAAAATTAATTTTCAAAAATTGGTTATTCCCCAAATTGCTGAATCACTAACATTTAATATTATTTTGGTTTTGTTAGTTATGAAAGGTTTTGGAATAAGCAGTTTTACGTGGGCTTTTTTAGTTTCAAGTCTTATTGGTATTCCGGTGTATTATTATATTTCACCGTGGAAGATTCGATTCGGAATTTATAAATCATCCCTGGGTCATTTAAAATATGGAACTCAATTCCAAGCAAAAAATGTTTTGGCAACAATTAAAGATAATCTCTTATTTGCAATTTTGCCCAAATTTCTTTCATACACTGAAATAGGGTACATTGGATTTGCCCAACGGCTTGCATTTTTTGTATTTCGGTTTGTAGTAGATAGTGTTACAAAAGTAACCTTTTCTTCTTATGCCCGTATCCAAGAAAACGCGAGCCATTTACGAACTACTATAGAAAAATCACTTTTTTTTGTCAGTGCCGTGATGTTTCCTATTTTATGCGGAATAATAATTACTGCTCCTTATTTCATCCAGTATTTTCCCAAATGGCATCTTAAGTGGGAACCAGCGATTTTAAGTTTGATTTTTTTCTGTATGAATGCTGGAGTTTCATCACTTTCATCCATTTTAGTAAATGTATTAGACGCAACAGGCAGAGTAAAAACCACTTTGCAGCTTATGGTAATGTGGACTGTACTGACGTGGATTTTAACTCCGTTACTTATTTATATATACGGGTATAATGGCGTTGCAATTGCCTCTTTCTTGGTTACTTTAACTGTTTTCTTCACGGTATATTTAGTTAAAAAAATAATCCAGTTTAACTTCCTAAAAAATATTTATAAACCTCTTATAGCGACAGGGATAATGTCCGGAGTAGTCTACTGTACGTCAAAATTAATAGCAACTAATTTAGTCACGCTTTTTTTTGTTATACTGATGGGAGGAGCTGTATATCTATTTACCATCTATCTCATAGCCCGAAGGGAGTTAAACGAAGATATTAAAATGGTTTTTTCAAAACATGAGTAATATACTATTATCAGTGGTAATTTCTGCATATAATGAAGAAGCAAAAATTAAAGATTGTTTAGAGTCAGTAAACTGGGCTGATGAAATAATTTTAATTGATAATTCTTCAACAGATAAAACTGTAGAGATTGCCAAGAAGTATACGTCAAAAATTTTCACCCGGCCAAATAATCCAATGCTCAATGTAAACAAAAATTATGGATTTTCAAAAGCAAGTGGAAATTGGATTTTAAGTTTGGATGCCGATGAGAGAGTAACTCCTCAATTAAGAGAAGAAATTGGAAATTTGTCACGACTTACGCTGGATTCCGCCGCAGCAGGAAAATTTGAGATTGGAAATTCCAACGTAGTCGGCTATTGGATTCCGAGGAAAAATATTATTTTTGGAAAATGGATGCAACATACGGGTTGGTACCCAGACTATCAACTACGTTTATTTAAAAAAGAAATTGGTAAATTTCCAGAAGAGCATGTGCATGAGATGGTTCACGTCGAGGGGGAAACAGAGCACTTACATGAACCATTGCTTCACTATAACTTTGAAACAATAGACCAGTTTTTAAGAAAACACTTAACGATTTACTCCACAAATGAAGCAGAGCAAATAATAAAAAATGGATATTCATTTCACTATCTTGACGCTATTCGGTTTCCATTAAAAGAATTTTTAAGCAGGTTCTTTGCACGGGAAGGGTATAAAGATGGACTTCATGGATTAATAATTTCAATGTTGATGGGATTTTATCATTTCGTTATATTCATCAAGATTTGGGAAAAACAAGGTTTTAAGGAACATGAAAGTCCACAATTTTTTTCAGAAATTGAAAAAGAAGCGCAACGTGCGGGAAGAGAATTCAGTTATTGGTTTACGACAGAAAAATTAAAACATACGAAGAGTTCACTTAAGCGTTTTGGTTTAAAATTGCAAAGAAAATTGAAATAGTTATGAACCCACCAACACACTCATTTTTTTCACTCAGAATTATAAGTATCATTCTCTTCTTTCTTATTGTGTGTAATTTATTAGTTTTAAATTTTATGATTTTTCAATATAAAACACAACAAAAAATTCAATTAAAAACGTTATTACCAAACGTAATGCAAAATGATGAATCAAAAATAAACATCCCACAACCTGTACCTTCAGATGTCTGCACTTCAAATTGCGTATCAAAAATATATGAAACAATTCATCAAGCAACCGCATCACTTTCATTGTCAAGACCACAATCTAAGACTATTAATTTAGAACCGACAAGTTCTGATGGGGCAACAATAAAAGAAGTATATGTTGCATTTGGATCAGGCACTAATTCCACAGATGATTGGACTAATGTGTCAGGGCTGGCATTATATGTAGATAATACTCAGTATGGAAAAATAAAAAACGTAACTTTTGAAGCTTCTCTTTTTATTCCAACCGGCAATGAAAAAGCATACGCGCGACTCTATAATGTAACTGACAAACATCCTGTATGGTATTCAGAGATTTCATTAGAAGGAGGAGCGTCTCAATTATTAATTTCTCAGCCAATTACTTTGGACGATGGCAACAAATTATATCAGGTACAAATGAAAACAAGTCTAAAATATCAAGCAAATATTACCCAAGCACGATTACATATAACGGTTAAGTAACGGGTTATTCCATGTAATAATCTTTAACCAATTGTTCAAGTAAATATGACGAAAGTTCTCAAAATTGCTCTATTGCTAAATTACTTCATTGCTTAGAAAATAACAATTTAACAATTCAGTAATAGAAATTTATTTTAAAACCGTAGAAGACTAATCATGTCTTAAGATCATAATATGAAAACCATCTATATTACAATTGTAGATTATCATGGAAAAGAAAATACTATTGAATGTTTAGAGTCATTGGAAAAAATGGATACTCAAGATATTGCTTTGCACGTAGTCATAATAAATAATGCAGAACAAGGTGACATCTCCATAGAAAAAAAATATAAGAATTTTTCGATACACATTTTTAATCCCCATACCAATTTGGGTTTTTCCGGCGGACACAATATGGGAATTGAATATTCTTTGAAAAGTGGCGCTGATGCTGTTTTGATTTTAAATAACGATACCATAGTTCACTCAAATCTTATCAAGGAGTTGATTGTTCCACTTGATCATGATAAAAACGTAGGTATTGTTTCTCCTAAAATATATTTTGCAAAAGGATATGAATTTCATAAAGATCGTTATAAGGAAGATGAATTAGGGAAAGTTTTTTGGTATGCGGGAGGAATTATGGACTGGAAAAATGTAATCGGCCATCATCGTGGAGTTGATGAAGTTGATATGGGACAATATAACACTGTTGAATCAACAGATTTTGCAAGTGGATGTTGTTTGCTAGTGACCAGGGAAGTTTTTGAAAGAGTTGGTATTTTTAATGAGTTATATTTTTTATATTATGAAGATACTGATTTAAGTGAACGAGTCAAGCGAGCAGGATTTATCATTCAATATATTCCACAAGCACTATTGTGGCATAAAAATGCAGCATCTGCGGGAGGTTCTGGTTCTCAATTACAAGATTATTTTATTACGAGAAATCGGTTATTATTTGGGATGAAGTATGCACCGGTTCGTTCAAAAATCGCATTATTAAAAGAAAGTATCACCATTCTTGGTAAAGGGAGAGAATGGCAAAAAAAAGGAGTCAAGGATTTCTATGAAAGGAAATTTGGTAAAGGGAGCTTTGTTACCTCAGAATAAATTCACTAAATTTTATCAGCGTAGTTCTGCACCTCAAGGGCACTTGCTTCTTGGAAGCGGCGCGTTCTGTTTTACGTAGTTCGGCGTGAGGCAGCGAAACCAGGCAGAACCTTACGCAAAATTACGCAGAATGATAAGGAATCATGTGGAGTAATTAAAGATGGCAACTATTACAGCAATAATTATTACTAAAAACGAAGAAGAAATGATTGCGGATTGTTTGGATTCAATTGGATTCTGTAATGAAATTTTAGTTATTGATAGTGGGTCTACAGACCGAACGGTGGATATCTCGCAACGCATGGGTGCTCGGGTTATGAGTGTTTTGACAGATAATTTTTCAAAAATTCGCAATTTTGGTTTAGAAAAAGCAAGAAAAGATTGGGTTCTCTATATTGATGCCGATGAACGGGTTTCTCCGGAACTTGCCCGAAGTATCCAAGAAAAAATTCAAAAGTCACGGACACAAGAATTTTCGGCATATAAACTACACCGGAAAAATTTTTATTTAGGCAACCATGAATGGCCAGTAATTGAAAACATGGAGCGGTTTTTTAAAAAAAGTGTTTTAAAAAAATGGCAAGGAAAACTTCATGAAACACCTTTGTTTGATGTACCGATTGGGGAACTTGATGGTTTTTTACTTCATTACACGCATCGGAATTTAAGCGCAATGTTGACTAAAACAATCATCTGGTCAAAAACTGAAGCCGAATTGCGTTTTAAATCAGGACATCCTCGGATGACATGGTGGAGATTTCCGCGAGTCATGGTTTCCGCATTTTATAATTCATACATTACGCAACAAGGCTGGAAAGTAGGCACGGCCGGACTTATAGAGAGTATGTATCAAGCATTTAGTATGTTTGTAACATATGCGAGATTGTGGGAGTTGCAAAACGCCTCCAAAGAACCGGATTATCTCAAAACGCAATCAGACATTCGATATGACACCAATGAAGACACGATTTAACTTTAAACAAGTTTTTTTATTCTTTCTCCCGGTTGGATATATTTTTCTTGTTTGGTTTATTTTTGCAAGTCCTTATTTCCTTAAAGGGTTAGTTCCATTTCCTTCAACCTATCAAGTCAACCATTTTCCGCCATGGAGCAGCTACGAAAAATTCTGGAGGCCAGTTAAAAATGGCGCAATGCCTGATATTATTGACCAGATTTATCCATGGAAACGCTTTACTATTGACACTATTAAGCAAGGTCAACTTCCATTATGGAACCCGAATAATTTTGCCGGTAATCCGCATTTAGCCAATTTCCAAACCGCGGTTTTTTCTCCGTTTAACCTGCTCTTTTTTTTATTGCCTTTTATAGATGCGTGGAGTGTAATGATATTACTACAACCCCTCTTTGCAGGTTTATTCACTTATTTTTTTTTACGTGAACTCTCCGCAAGTAAAGTTGGTTGTGTAGTAGGAAGTATTACCTATATGTTTTCAGGATTTATGGTGGTATGGATGGCATACGGTACGCTTTCTATGACTATGGCGTTTCTTCCTTTACTGCTCTATGCAATAGAAAAAAGTTTTCAAAGGAAAACAATCCCATTTTTACTTATTATCAGCATTGCAACTGCTTTTTCTTTTTTGTCCGGACATTTCCAAACCGGCTTATACGTTTTTCTATTTTCATGTGTATATTTCTTATTTAAATCATTTACCAGAAAGAATATAAAAACATCATTAATAGTAGGTTTTTTTATTTTTTTGGGAGTTGGGATTTCTTTGGTTCAACTCCTCCCGTCAATTAAATTTTATCAACATGCAGTGAGAAGTAATATTTTTATTCAACGGGGTGGAGGAATACCTCTTCATTATCTTGTGACAATTTTTGCTCCGGATTTTTTTGGAAATCCTGTTACACGGAATAATTGGTTTGGGTACTATGCTGAATGGGCGAGTTTTATTGGAATTGTGCCATTAATTTTTTCGGTTATAGCTATATTCAAAAAAGAACGGACAGTACCGTTGTTCTTTTTCATAGGAGGAATTGTCGCGCTTGTATTATCTCTTGATACTTCATTACTTACCCTTCTTGGAAATTTACGAATTCCGGTACTTTCGACCAGTACCCCTTCTCGGATTATTGTTTTGTTTAGTTTTTCATTTTCAGTTCTTGCAGGGATTGGTTTTGATGTATTTCAACAAGCATTAGAAAAACGAAAGAGAAAGAAAATCTTTCTCACGATTTTAGCAGTAACAAGTGTTCTTCTGCTGGGATGGTTTATGATATATATTTTGGAGCTTGTTCCGGTAAAGAATAGAATCATAGCACAAAAAAATATGATTCTTCCAACTATATTAGTGTTTAATGTTATCATTCTAACATGCTGTAGTTTTATATTTAATAGGAAAAAATTTACGAGATTGGCATTACTTATTCTTCTCGTTTTTGTTACTGTTGATAGTATTCGTTTTGCCCAAAAATGGATGCCCTTTGATCCTCGGGAATTTGTTTTTCCTGATTTGCCTGTTATTTCAGCAATGAAAAAAAATATTGGTACTGGCAGAATATTTGGTAATATAGGAGCCCAAGTCTCAACATTTTATCAAATCCCTTCTGTAGAAGGATATGATCCTTTATATATTCAACGATACGGAGAATTCATGCGGACATCATTGAACGGTACGTTTCAACAAGCCGAACGGTCTGCCGTACGGATTGGTCGAAGTGGGGTCTATCTAGATAGAGTACTTGACTTATTGGCAGTAAAGCTTATTTTCCATCCTCGGGCAGATACAGGTGCTTCATGGGCATACTCTGTATGGAAAGATCCGCAGAGATTTTCTGTAGTATATGAAGATAATAAGTTTCAGTTATTTAAAAATAACACTGCTTTAAATAGGGTGCAGGTATTTACCAATTACGAAGTTATCTCTGACGGGAAAAAGTTACTCAAGCGATTTTTTGAAGAAGATTTTGATTTTAGAAATACTCTTTTGTTAGAAGAGAATCCAAAACTTGGGAAAAATAAAAAAAGGCAGTCAGATGTTTCGGTTACATCTTATACGCCAAATAAAATCCTTATATCAGTTAGCTCAAATCAACCTGCTTTATTATTTTTATCTGATAATTATTTCCCTGGATGGAAAGCAACAGTAAATGGAAAGGAAGTTAAGATATATCGTGCTAATTACACATTCAGAGCAGTTGTTATTCCTGCAGGACATGCAACTGTTGAGTTTTCGTATACTAATCTATTATAGCAAGGATATAGGCTTCGTGTTATTTTATTTCGACTGAGTCAGACTTAGAATGACCAGAAATATTGTTGAGTTGTTTTAAATCGATACTATTTGGGGAGTTTCCAAGCGATTTTAAGCCTTTTAGTAGAGAAAACAAATAAGTAAAGTATTTCTAAAATACCAAAGGTATTCAAAACGAGGATCGCGATAAACCAATTTCGTTTTTTATTTTGTGCGGATTTCCAAAGCGCAAGGCCTTTCCAAATAAGCGACCACATGTAGAGTAAAAAAAGCAGTACTGGATTCATATGTAATAGATTATTGAGCGTGTCCATATATCTAATATATCACATTTTTTGCATGGAAGGCAAAAAAATTGGTACAATACATAGATGAGTATTGGTATTTATGATCCGTACCTAAATACCCTGGGCGGCGGGGAAAAATATATGCTTACAGCAGCCTCGTGTTTGTCTCAAAAGCATTCTGTAGATGTTTTTTGGGACAATCAAAACGATCTGAACCGTGGGAGTGATCGCTTCGATATAGATCTCTCAAAAGTAAGAAGAGTTTCCAATGTTTTTAATGCTCACCACTCAGCTATTCAAAAAATTCTTCAGACTTCAAAATATGACGCAATCTTTTACCTCAGCGACGGTAGTATTCCCTTTGTAGGGTCAAAAAAGTTATTTATACATTTCCAATTTCCAGTCGAATGGGTGCATACCAGTTCAATCAACTATAAAGTAAAATTATCACGGGTTTCATCAATTATCTGTAATTCAGAATTTACAAAAAGATATATTGACAAAAAGTTTAGAGTTTCAAGTATTGTTTTGTATCCGCCAATTGAAATTCAAAAGTTTAGGCAACCGCAGCAGAAAACGAATACTATCCTGACTGTAGGCAGGTATGGCAAACTGCCAGATGGGACTGATTATAAAAAACAGTCCTTACTTATCCAGGCGTTTAAGAAGTTCTATAAGAATCCAAAAATGAAGAACTGGAAATTAATCATCGTTACCAGTTTTCTGGACAGAGATTCACAATATATTTCTGATTTGGAAAAAACAACCCACGATTTTCCAATTGAAATACTTAAAAATGTTCCCAACAAAAAAATTATAGATCTATATAAACAATCAACAATATATTGGCATGCGTCAGGTTTTGGTGAAGACCTAGAAAAAAATCCAGACCGAGCAGAACACTTCGGAATCTCAACAGTTGAAGCGATGGCAGCAGGTGCAGTGCCCGTAGTTATTCAAGCAGGTGGACAAACAGAAATTGTTACCAATGGAGTAAATGGTTTTTTGTGGAATACCGAAGAAGAGCTTTTAAAAAAAACTGAAGAAATTATTGAAAATGAAAATCTCCGCAAGTCATTATCAAAAAATGCTCAAGAAAAAGCGCAAGATTTTAGTTCAGAAAGATTTGCAAAAGAATTAAACAAGATTTTTGTTTAAAAATAGAATTACCTGAAAGCTGATTTCAGAAATGAAAAAATTTGGCTTTATTATTATTATTTTCTTATTGGTTGTTTTTGGATTTTTTTATCAAGTCTTTTTGCAAGGAAAGCTCCCTATTCCGGCAGATACAATTGTTGGGTTATATCATCCTTACCGGGATTTTTATACAAAAAAGTATCCTCGTGGAATTCCTTTTAAAAATTTTCTCATTACAGACCCAGTCCGTCAACAATTTCCATGGCGTTCATTGTCAATTGACATAGAAAAAAAACTGCAACTTCCGTTATGGAATCCATATACTTTTGCCGGTACCCCATTGCTGGGGAATATGCAATCTGCTCCGTTTTATCCGTTTAATCTTCTTTTCTTTATATTACCGTTTCCACAGGCATGGACAATTCTTATTGTCATAGAACCGCTATTAGCGGGAGTCTTTTTATACTGGTATCTTCAAAATCTTCATTTGCATAAATATGCATGTTTTCTGGGCGCCATAACATTTTCATTTTGTGGATTTTTTACAGCTTGGTTAGAATGGAATACCATTTTACACGTTGCATTATGGTTGCCCTTATTGTTATTGGCAAAAGATCACCTCATAAAAAAATTATCTTTTTTATGGATTGTTATTTTTTTGATTGCAGAATGTTTTGCAATATTTGCAGGTCATGCACAAACATATTTGTATTTTTTCCTTATCAGTAATTTATATTTATTTGTACGATTGTGGAAAAAAAATTCAAGGCACAAAACATTTTCTCATGCACTAAAACTGATTGGAAAACAATATATTCCTTTTTTGATTCTTGGAATAGGAGTGTTTGCAATTACTTTTGTACAATGGTTTCCAGCAATTAGATTTATTATAGAAAGTGCTCGAGAAGTTGATCAAATTATTTGGGGACAACCTGGATGGTTTATACCTTGGCAACATCTTATCCAATTCATTGCACCAGACATCTTTGGAAATCCCACGACCTTAAATTATTGGGGAGTGTGGAATTATGGAGAATTCATTGGATACGTAGGTATTGTTTCACTGCTCATGGCTTTTTTTGCCTTATTTTTTAGACATGACAAAAAAACACTTTTTTTTGGCACACTGTTTTTTTTGTCTCTCTTATTTTCACTTCCGACTCCATTTGCAGAAGCTCCTTATATTTTAAAAATTCCGCTGATCTCTACTAGTCAACCTACTCGGTTATTATTTGTTACAGATTTTTCGTTGGCAATTCTTGCTGCGTTGGGTTTTGATTTATATATGAAAAATAAAAAGGGAATTCTCTATCCAGCGATCTTTTTAGGACTTATTTTTGTAGGATTATGGATAATAATATTATTTGGCAACAATTTAAAAATAATTACTACAGAGAATTTATTAATTGCAAAGCGAAACCTTATTTTCCCATTCATATTATTCATCGGTGTGTGTGTTCTTATAATTTCAAGTTTATTTTTAAAAAGAAAACCGGTTCAAATAATTTGTATTCTATTATTACTAGGAATTAGCATTTTTGATTTACTCCGATTCTCTTGGAAGTTTACCTCATTTTCAGACAAAAATTATTTGTTTCCTCAAACAAAAATAATTTTATATCTTCAACAACACATTGGGGCTCAGAGATTTATGACAACCGATTCAAGAATTCTTCCTCCAAATTTTTCAACGGTGTATAAACTTCAAAGTGTTGATGGATACGATCCGCTGTATCTTCGAAGATATGGAGAGCTCATTGCAGCATCAGAACGTAATAAACCAAATATCTCCCCTCCATTTGGGTTTAATCGGATTGTTACTCCACATAATTATAATTCTAAAATTATTAATTTATTAGGTGTTAAGTATGTATTGAGTCTTTCAGATGTTAGGGCTTCCCATCTTACGAAAGTATTTCAAGAAGGTGAAACGCGTTTATATGAAAATAAAAACGCCTTACCTAAAGCATTTTTTGTTGATGCAGTTGTAACTAGTTATGAAAAAGGAGATGTAATAAAAAGAATGTTTGATGATACATTTGATCCAAGAAAAATTGCTATTATAGAAGTTCCTCCAAACAGTGGAGAAATGGACAATGCGCAAATTAATAGAGGCACTGTAAAAATACTCAAATATTCAGAAAACGAAATTATTATACAAACAGAAAATTCTCATGATGGGTTTCTCGTTTTAACTGACAGTTATTACCCAATATGGAAAGCATATACTGCTCGTGAAGGGTCTTCCGATATGATACAACTAAAGATATACAGAACGGATTTTCATTTTCGTGGGGTATATATTCCTGCTGGGTTAAGAAGAGTTGTTTTTTATAATGAGTTTGACCAATTACTAAAATAGTATGAAAATAAGTATTGTCATTCCAAATTATAATGGAAAACATTTATTAGAAAAAAACCTGCCTTCAGTTATTCAGGCAATTGAATATTATACTATCAAAGAAAAAGCTCCAGGAGAAATTATCATAGTAGATGATTGTTCCGAGGATGATTCAGTATTGTTTGTGACAAACGAAATTAATAAATTAAAAGAACGTATACCCATAAAACTATTTAACAATGATCACAACAGAGGATTTTCTACGACCGTAAATAGAGGAGTTTATGAGGCAAACGGCGATATAGTAGTTTTAATAAATACCGATGTTATACCCGAAAAAGAATTCCTTGTTCCCTTGTTGAAACATTTCATAAATGAAAAAGTTTTTGCTGTTGGATGTATGGATAAAAGTTTAGAAGGTGACAAAGTAGTTTTCCGGGGGAGAGGAATTGGAAAATGGAGTCGTGGTTTTCTTATTCATAATCGGGGGGAAATAAACAAAAGTAATACGCTTTGGGCAAGTGGAGGAAGTTCGGCATTTCGGAAAAGTATATGGGATAAACTCGGGGGTCTTCAAGAATTATATAATCCATTTTATTGGGAAGATATTGATATGTCATATCGGGCATTAAAATCAGATTATCAAATAGTATTTGAGCCAGAAAGTATAGTAACTCATAAACACGCAGAGGGAATTATTAAAAGAAAATATTCCCCATCTGCAATAAAAAAAATCGCGTATCGTAATCAATTTATGTTTGTATGGTTAAATGTAACAGACTTAGATTTACGCTTGAGTCATATATTATGGTTACCATATCATTTTTTCAAAGCAATTATTCGGGGTGATAGTGCTTTTTGGGCTGGATTTTTTTATGCTTTTATTCGCATCCCAAAAATTGTACAATCTAATTTTCAAACGCAAAAATTATTTAAAAAAAAGGACAGAGAAATATTTCCAGAATTTATAACATGAAGTTATCCATTATTATTCCAGCTTTTAACGAAGAAAAAACTATCGCTCAGGTTATATCAAAGATTGTAGAATTAAAAATCCCTGAATGGGAAAAGGAAATTATTGTTGTTGATGACGGATCAACTGATGCTTCGGCGTCAGTGATTTCAAATATCAAATATGAAATTTCAAATATCAAATATGTTTTTCATAAAAAAAATCAAGGGAAAGGTGTTGCGGTGAAAACAGGCATTGAAAAATCAGATGGTGACTACATTTTAATTCAAGACGCTGATTTAGAATATAACCCTCAAGATATTAAAAAACTACTTGAGCCCATCAAAAACAAAAAAGCAAAAGTTGTATACGGGACGCGCTTAAAACGATTACCAAATTTTCAAAAGGATGAACGCACCGTACAGTTTTTTGTCCAATATCTTGGTAATAAATTTTTAAGTTTAGTTGCTAGCGTTTTGTATGGTCAATGGATTACTGATATGGAAACAGGCTATAAAATATTCCCTCGAAAAGCACTCGATAAAACAAAATTGCGTTCAAGAAGTTTTGATTTTGAACCAGAAATCACAGCAAAACTTAAGAAACAAAAATATAGAATTTTAGAAATACCTATCACAACAAATCCAAGAGGTTTTGAAGAAGGAAAAAAACTACAAGCGCTCAAAGATGGTCCAATAGCTTTGTGGACTTTATTGAAATATCGTTTTACCGATTAAAAGTGAAATCCAAGCATTTTCATGTGAGGGACTATCGTTATCAAATTTGTTATGGATTTGAATAGTTCTACAAGCGCTCAGCTTGAAAAAGATCATTGGTCCTTTGTAAATCCGAGCCAAATTTATACTTCTACCGAAGAACGGAGCAGATAATTATGAAAAAATTAAAGCTTGATTCAATACTTCTTTTTCCATTGGTAATTGCATTTATTATGAATTATCGTATTGGACCTGGAGAAACGCCTTACTGGCTTTTTGGCTTTATTTTCTTTGGATTACTTGCTTATATTGTTTTAGATATTATTGCCATAAAAGAAAAATTATATTTCTATTGGAAAGCAATTATTTTATGGATGGTCGTATTCGGAGTTATTGGGAGTGCCTTTGTTTCCGCAATCATCGTGAGGCATCAAACTCATCCTATTTATATGATTCATGATATTATTTTGCAGCAAGAAGCAGCTATTCGTTTTTTCCTTGATGGAAAAAATCCATATGCTGTAACATATTTTAGAACTCCTCTTGAACAATGGCATTTTTCTGATACGGATGTAAACCCCGCGCTCTACCATTTTGTAATGGAGCCGTTTTATTTAATTTTCGCATTACCTTTTTATTATATAAGTAACCATACAATAGGATATTTTGATGGAAGAATACCTTTGTTATTTTTGTTTATTGCATTGCTCACCGCTGCCTGGATTATTCCCAAAGACCAAGATAATAAACGGTTATTTATAACTCTCTTAGCATTTAATCCGGCAGTGCTTGCATATACATTAGAGGGGCGTTCTGATATGTTTATGTATGCATTTTTGTTTTTTGGATTAGCATTACTTGAGAAAAAAAAGTATCTTCTTTCGTCAATTCCAATAGCACTATCGTTTGCGATTAAACAATCAGTTTGGCCATTTGCTCCATTTTATTTTGCGTATGTATATTTTAAAACAAAGAATATTAAGCTAACCATTTTAACTTTCATCTTATTCGTTATAACTTTCGCTATAATCGTAGTTCCATTTTTCATCTGGGATCCGAAAGCATTTTGGGATAGTACAGTAAATTATTTATCAGGTAATACATCACACAGTTATCCAATTTCTGGTTACGGAATTGCTCAGATTTTACTTTCACTAAAAATTATTAGCAATAATCATCAATATTATCCATTTACTTATTGGCAACTCGGAGTGGGAATTCCTTTATTTATTGTTTTACTAATGTACCTTCGAAAGAATCTTACCGTGAATAAATTAATAGTAGCATATGGGGTATTTTTGATGGTTTTTTGGTACTTTTCCAGATATTTTAATAACAGCCATCTAGGATATTTATCAGTAGTATTTTTATCTGCGTACTTTTTTCCAGAAGATCACGAAGATATACACCCCTCCAAAGAGAAAAGAAACAACCATTCCTAATTGCGCAGATAAAGGTTGATACGCAAATCGAACTGTATGATTTCCTTTTGGTATGACAATAGCGCGAAACGAATAATTAGCCCGATATACTGGCGTTGCAATCCCATCCACAAATGCTTTCCATCCGGGATAGTAGTTATCTGAAAGAACTAGTAATTTCCGTGTTTCAGCTGTTGTATGGATAATTACCTGATTTTCTTCATAGTCTACAATATCTACTTTAGTTATCTTTAATACAGATTTTTCTGGACGAAGAATAGGTTGTTTTTCCAAAAGTACCGTTTGTTGGGGATTAAATGAATCGCTAAACAGTGTAGGAAGTATTTTTTGTTGAGGTATTACTTTGAAAGCATCAACTAAATACGCGTGAGGAAGTGATAACGTACTTTCTATAATTTGCCACGTATTATTACGCCAAACTATTTTTTGAGCGTGAGAATTTTCTGAGTTTTTTAAAATTATATATTTTACTCCTAACAACTGGAGCAATCTATTTCGATTTTTTTCGAGTGATGCAGAGAGGGTAGCTTCTGAAGTAATCTCAACATCACTCCTTAAAAGATTGTTGTTAGCTTTTCCTAAATTTGAATATGTAACAAGTCCACCATATCGTCGAATGTAAAGTGGATCGTAATAATTCGGGTCGTAAAAGTTAAAATAGGTTGCGAAATCAGTTTTAATTGTCGCTTCACCAATGCCCAATACTCTGTCATAATGGCTAAGCTTTTTGATTATAGTTATTAATTCATTTTCAGGAAGAATAGATTGTTTTGGAGAAAAAGGTAGAAATTTATTGCTGTTATATAAACCTATTATACAGATTACAGCGATCGTACTATAAAGGAGAAATCGTTTTACAAAAATACTTTTAATAAAAAAATAAGCTACCAAAATTCCTAATCCTAGGAAATATATTATAGTTTCAATAGCAGTATTTCTTAAGGCAATTGTTCGGCATTCTAGTACAAATTGGTTATTGCATGAAATATCTAACTTATAAAACATGAACGTTCCAAAAACTATTGCTATGATGCTACAAGAAAATAGAAGAATTTCAAAGAGAATTTCTTTGGAGAGCTTCAGTGTATTTTGTATTCTTTGAAATCCAAATCCTGCAAGAATTGCTAGAGAGAAGGATGTTAAAAATAATATACGAGATGGGATACTTGTTGCAATAATTGGAAGAGGAATCCTATACAATAATTCCGTACCAATCCATTTTAATGAGAGAATTATGGTAATCACTGTTGTTATTGCAAAAAACGTCCTCAGAGATACATACTCCATTTTATTTTTCCAAAAACTAAAAAGTGCAAACAAACAAGGTATGCTTCCTATGCTTGCTATTGTTTCTATATAATCAGCGGCACCCCAATGATTGTAGGTTGCTGGGTTCCCAAAGTAATTTGGGATAAGTATGGTAATAAAATGTTGAGCTGGTAATAAGAATTTATCAAAAATGAATTTTGAAGAATCAGAGTCTATATTCGCGTAATTAAAAAGTTCAATAGTTAAAAATAGCTGTACTGATGATAATCCCATACCAATAATAAACAGACCAATCAGGAAAAAAATGTCCCGTATTGATATCCGTTTACGATTTCTAATATTCTTATATCTAAAAAAAATATAAGCTATACAAAAGAAAAGAATATAGAAAATAATTTGCGGTTGTACTGAAAAAAACATAAAACATATAAACAAAGGAAGAAGAAATATTTTTTTACTTGCACGGTTTTTAAAATAGTCTTCTACGAGATATAACATCAGTGGAAGCGTAAAAATGGCAAAATCATAGTCTGTAAAAATTGAACGAATTATTACAAAACCAGAAAATAAAAAAGAACATGCGCTGAAAATACTGGCTGCAATTGACAATCGTATTTTGCGAGCATATACATAAGTGGCAATGGCAATAAGTAACGGTTGAAGAATTACTTGTAATGACCAAGCGAAATAGTTCGGGAAAAGAAAGAATAAAAAATTGAACGGATTCAAAAAACCAACGTGCATGGTAGCTAAAAGTGGCATTCCCGCTCCGTTGTAAGGATTCCATAAGGGCAACTGGAAATTTTTTATAATTTTCATCCCTAACGCTTTAAAAGGATACAGTTGTCTAAAAATATCCGAGGCAATAGGCTTATGCGCAATCGTAATTGTTCCATTCGACATAAATTGTGACTTCCATGGTTCATACCACGCCAAAAGATAATCTCCAGGAAAAGGGAGCAGTCCATTAATAAAAAATTTCCAGAAAATAAGCAGTGATATAGAGATAACTGTTAGAATTGCTAGGAAGTCTTTATAATTATTTTTTGTCATTGGAATAGAAAAATAAAATTGAACGAATAAACCATTGATAAGCTCAGCAAATTTAAAATATGGTATCATAAAGGAATACGCATTGCTAGAAATGAAAAAAATTACTCTTTTGCTGCTCGGTATTGTATTTTTAGCGGCTGTTTTACGCTTTTGGCAATTGAGTGAAAATCCTCCTTCTCTTACCTGGGATGAAGCTGCTTGGGGATACAATGCCTATTCATTAGGTACTGATGGGAAGGATGAATTTGGACGTTTTCTTCCTCTGGATTATTTAGAATCGTTTGGAGATTTTAAACCTCCCGCATACGCATATCTTGACATTCTTCCGATTAAAATTTTTGGGGTCAATGAGTTTGCGGTCCGAGTCCCTTCTGCTTTTTTTGGGACTTTAACCGTTTTAGCAACATACTTTTTAGTCAAAAGAATCCTGCAAAATGGAACAAAAAAACCTGAATCTGAAACACATGAATATGTAGCGTTATTTACAGCTTTGTTATTAACAATTTCTCCGTGGCATATTAATTTATCACGGGCTGCATTTGAAGCAAATGTCGCTTCATTTTTTATCGTTTTCGGAGTCTGGATGTTTCTTGAATGGGTTCATGGGTATAAATGGGGATTGTTACTATCGGCATCCTCTTTTGTAATTTCCATGTATACATTCAATACTGCTCGAGTTGTTGCTCCACTTCTTGTTTTAATGCTTGCTATTGGTTTTAAAAAACAACTCCTCTTGCGCAAAAAAGAAACTATTCTAGCCTTGGCGATAGGTATAATTTTAATACTTCCAACTACAAAATTTTTAATCTCTCCTCAAGCAAATTTACGATTTCGAGAAGTGAATATTTTTTCTGATATTAACTTGATTAAACAAAGTAACCAGGAAATTCTCAATGATAACAATGCGTGGTGGTCAAAAATAGTTCACAACCGGAGGTTAATTTTTACCGTTGCGTATATAAATCATTATTTTGACAATTTGAATCCAAGCTTTTTATTTATTAAAGGTGATGGGAATCCAAAATTTTCAACGCAAGATGTAGGCCAATTATATATTTGGGAAGTCCCATTTTTAATTGGTGGCTTAATACTACTTATTAAAAAAAGGGAAGGCTGGTGGTGGGTTATTCCATTATGGTTGACTATTGGAATTATTCCTGCAGCAACAGCTAGAGAAACTCCGCATGCGTTGCGTATTGAGACAACACTTCCTACGTTTCAATTCCTAACAGCTTATGGATTCTTTTCTTTAATGAAGCTAGTATCAAAAATTAAATATCAAATATCAAAAATTCAGATTAGATATTTGATATTTTCTTTGTGTATTTTATTTTTAACATTTAATTTTTTATATTATCTCCATGGATACTATACTCACTACCCACGCGAATTTTCTGGTGAGTGGCAGTATGGGTATAAAGAGTCAATTATGTTTGCAGAAACGGTACAAGATCAATATAACAAAATATATGTTACCACAATTTTAGGTAGACCGTATATTTATTACCTGTTCTATACTCAAACACATCCATTAGATTTTAGAACTAATAGTGATGTAAAACGTGACGTTTTTGGATTTGTTGAAGTAGACCGATTTGGAAAATATTATTTTGCTCAAGATTTACACAAACTAAACAGTTCTGAAAACAATATTTTATACATCAACATTCCAAAAGAAGTGCCCGTACAAGCGCACATCATAAGAAAATTCAACTTATTAAATGATGAACCTGCTCTTGTTGCGTACACCTTATAACTATGAAGAGACAAACGATTCTATTGTTACTTATATTATGTATTGGAGCCGCTATAAGATTATGGCAACTAGGCCATGTTCCTCCATCTCCTGATTGGGATGAAGCAGCGCTTGGGTATAATGCATATTCAATCATGCAAACAGGAAAAGATGAATATGGAAAATTTTTACCTGTTGTTTTAAGGTCGTTTGATGATTATAAGCCCGCCATGTATGCATATTTCATTATCCCTTTCATTCCTGTATTTGGGCTTAACATAATTTCTGTCAGGTTACCAGCGGTGTTATTCGGATTACTTGCAATAGTAGCAACTTATTATTTGGTAAAAGAATTATTTGGAGAGCATATCAGTATTGGAAAAAAACATATCCCAGTATATTATTTCGCGCTCACCGCATCATTTCTTCTTGCAATTGCTCCTTGGCATATTCAATTTTCTCGTATTGCTTTTGAATCACAAATAGGAGACGCATTTAATATTTTTTCAGCATTATTTTTATTGAAAGGCTTAAAAAAACCGTGGTTCCTATCGCTTGCAACTTTTTGCATGGCTTTTAATTTATACGTTTACCAAAGTGAAAAAGTTTTTACCCCATTGTTGTTTATGGCGTTTGTTATTATTTACCGAAAACAACTATTTGCTATTTCAAAAAGATATCTCATACTAGCTGCTCTCATAGGCATTATTACTGCGTTGCCAATGATATATTACACCGTAACAAACAAAGAAGCGCTTGCACGCGCAAGGGGCGTAAGTGTTTTTGCAGACCAAACACAATTGCTCAAAAATAACGCAGTAAGGCTTATTGAAGATAAAAAAAATCATGACATTATTGGACAAATTGTCGATAACCGAAGAATTTTATTTGGACGGGAAATAATATTTGGGTATTTATCGCACTACGATTTAAATTGGTTATTTATTAAAGGGGACTTAGCCCGCCATCATGCTCCTCAAATGGGATTATTATACTTGTGGGAATTACCTTTTTTACTGATTGGAATTTATCTATTATTACGGAGCAATATTGATAAAAAAGCAAAATGGTTTATTTTTGCATGGTTTTTACTTGTTCCCATCCCTGCATCAATAACCAGTGGAGTGCCACATGCTGTTAGGACTTTGAATTTTCTTCCAACATTTCAAATATTTACCGCTTTAGGAATTATTGCTTTTTATAACCAAATATCAAATATAAAATATCAAATATCAAAAATAAAAATAAAATATGTAATATTGGCCTCATGTTTTTTATTTTTGACATTTAATATTTTATATTATCTAGATCAATATTTTGTCCAACAAAATTACTATAATTCTAAAGAATGGCAGTATGGATATGAAGAAGCAGTAAGCACAGTAAAATCTGTTGAAAATAATTACTATAAAATTATCGTTTCAAATAAGCCTCATTTGGACCAATCTTACATGTTTTTCTTATTTTATCTTCAATATTCTCCAATGAATTATCACCAAGAATCACAAAAAGTATCTGGAGGCTTTAAAGAAAATCATCAATTTGGAAAATATGAATTTCGTCCGATTCAATGGGATATTGAGCAAAAAGCGTCAAAAATATTATATGTAGGAAGGCCAAATGATATTCCTGATAATGCGCATATTCTAAAGACAATATATTTCCTCAATGGAGATTCGGCAATAAAAATAGCTGAAGGTTAAAATAGGTAATGAAAATTCTTTCTTTCTTTGAACGATATAAAACACTTCTGATTTTAACATTCATTTTAACAATTGGTTTATTTTTTAGATTATATATATTATATTCTGTCCCTCCGAGTCCTTCTCTTGATGAAGCGTCAATTGGATATAACGCGTATTCTATTTTAAAGACTGGCAGAGATGAATACGGATATCAATTTCCTTTACTATTACGGGCATATGATGATTGGCGTCCAGGAGTCTACGTATATTTAGTTATTCCGTTTGTTCAATTATTTGGTTTATCAACTCTCGCAGTCCGACTGCCATCCGTAATGCTATCTATGGTATGTATAATTGCTACCTACTTTTTGGTAAAAGAGTTATTTCCAAAAAAAATAAAAGTGCTAACAAAAAAAACAATAGACGTAGATTTCCTTGCGCTTATTACTACGTTTCTTCTGGCAATTTCTCCATGGCATATTTATATTTCGCGTCTTGGTCATGAAGCCAATTTGGGACTTACTTCAGTTATCCTCGCACTCTTATTTTTTCTTATTGCTATGAATCAAAAAAGTCTAAAATTCTTGACTCTATCATCAGTATTCTTCAGTTTATCTTTATATTCATATCAAAGTCAAAAAATAATTGTTCCAATATCACTACTTGGATTAGGGCTCATTTATTACAAACAACTTTTCCAAATGAAAACAGCTGCTGCCCTTGCGTTTTTTATTTTTCTTTTATTGTCAATTCCTGCAATAATTATTTCCTCCTCCCCTCAAGCGCTTATTAGATTTAAAGGAACAACAGCTTTTTCATCTGAAAATCAACGCTATAAAGATCATCTGATAAAATTTACTGAAGCAAAGAATAATGGAAATATTATTGGTCAAATTATTTATAATCGTCGTTTAACACCCGCGTCAATTTTTTTTACCAATTATATTTCTCATTTTAATCCTTGGTGGTTGTTTACCAATAGTGGATATGAAAATCATAAGGTTCCAGGATTAGGATTATTGTATATATGGGAATTGTCTTTTATCATAGTTGGATTTTTGTTTCTCGTGCTTTCTCAAATAGACATTAAAATAAAATTATTCATTTTACTCTGGTTTTTTTCTTCTCCACTTCCAGCATCAATTACAACAGAAGCGCCCCACGCAATGCGTTCATATACTTTTCTGCCCACATGGCAAATCTTTTCCGCATTGGGAATATACTACGTGTTTATATATTTGAAAAATATCATTATAAAAAAAGTATTTATTGTGTTTTTTCTAGCAATATTACTTTTTAGTATTACCGCTTTGTATTCTCAGTATTTTTATGTCTTTCCTCATGAGCAATCTTCATCTTTCCAATACGCATTTACTCAAGCTATACCTTTTGTAATTGATAATGAAAAATCATATGATAAAGTAGTATTTTCAAACCAGGAAAACTTATATCAGTCGTATATGTTCTTTTTGTTTTATACAAAATATGATCCATTGTTATATCAAGAACAAGGTGGAACAAAATCAGGAGGATTTGCAGAAATGCATAAATTTGGAAAATATGAATTTCGTCCTATCAATTTGAGTAAAGAAAGTAATTCTCAAAAAACACTCTTTGTAGGAAATTCAAAAGATTTCCCTCAAAATAGAGAAGCAATGTTCACTGGTTATTATTTAAATCATTTAGAAGGAATAAAGATTGTTTCCATAATGTAAATATGAAAATCAAATTGACTAATAAAATGATCATTATATTGTTATTATTTTTTTCTTTTATTCCTTTGGTAGATCTTTTTCATTCTGGTTTACCAATTACTCATGATGGGCAAGACCATGTAGCTCGAATTGCCAATTTCTACAAAAATCTTGAAGAGGGAGTTATTATTCCCCGCTGGGCGGCACAATTAAATTGGGGATATGGACATCCAATTTTAATGTTTCTATATCCATTTCCTTCATACATGGCATCCATATTTCATCTTTTCAATTTTTCTTTTGTTGATAGTACCAAACTAGTTTTTGGTGTTTCATATGTCTTAAGCGCTTTAACTATGTTGTTATGGTTGCAAAGTTTTTTAAAAAAAGAAGAGGCATTGTTGGGTAGTATCCTCTACATATACGCACCTTATCGATTTATTGACCTCTATGTCAGAGGAGCAATTGGTGAACATGTCGCGTTTATTTTCCCCCCACTCATTTTATATTTTGTATATCAAATTGCTAAAAGATATTCTTATTGGAACGTAATTGGTAGTTCACTTGCTTTCGCAGGATTACTTCTTTCCCACAATGCAATTAGTCTTATGTTCATACCACTTATTCTTTTGTATATGATTTTTAATGTTCAACAAGTTAAGGTTCATAAGAAGTTAATACTGTATCAGTACATGAGTCTATTTGTATTAGGTTTTGGATTGGCGGCCTTCTTTTTACTTCCTGCATTTTTAGAAGGAAAGTATACGTTACGAGATATTGTTACGAAAAATGAATACGCTTCGCGATTTGTCAACTTTGGACAATTTTTATATGGTGCATGGAATTACCGAGGAAGCGGCCAATTTACCTTACAACTTGGTATTGTTCATTGGTTACTAACGATTGGATCGGTTACTGTTTTATTCGTTTCCAAAAAAAAAGATAAACAACGGAGCGTCATGATTCTTACGTTATTAGGGATTTTCATATTTTCTTTGTTTCTTATGACTTCTGCATCATTATTTATTTGGCAAAAAATAACACTGCTTCAAAAGTTCCAATTTCCCTGGAGGTTGTTGTCAGTTGTTACTTTTATTACCGCAACTATGGGAGCTTTGGTTGTTTCCCAAATTCCACAAAAATATAAAAAAATGGTAATCCCTGTTTTTCTTATTCTTCTAGTGTTTCTGAGTAAAGATTATTGGCATGCAAATGGATATTTACAAAATCCTGAATCTTTTTTTACCAACGTATATAACGGAACCACCGATACCGGAGAAAGCGCGCCGATTTGGTCTGTCCGATTTATGGAACACCAGCCAAAAGCTCATCTAGAAGCGATTGACGGTAAAAGTTCAATCCAAGAACACCAGAGAACCTCAACGAACCATTCATATGAAATCAATGTGCAGAATAAGAAGACTCGTTTAGTAGAGAATACCTTATATTTTCCCGGATGGAGAGTTTTTGTTGATGGGGTTCAAGTTCCTCTCCAATTTCAAGATGCACGCTATCGGGGTTTAATGACATTTTTTGTTGAAGAAGGATCTCACCAGGTCCTTGTTCAGTTTAGTGAAACAATGCTTCGTTTATTGTCGAATTGGATATCAATCCTGAGTTTGGTTTCTTTAGGTATCTATACTATACTTAGCTATAGAAGGACAAAAAACAATTCTTAAAGTCATTCCCAATAAGTATGCCAAAATTATCGGTCGTACTCGCAACATATAACGAAGAAAAAAATTTGCCTGACTGTTTAGATTCGGTAAAAGAACTAGCCGATGAAATCGTCATTGTCGATGGGACATCAACAGATAAGACGGTTGAAATTGCAAGAAAATATGGCGCAAAAATTACCGTTACTGATAACCACCCAATCTTCCATATTAACAAACAAAAAGCCATAGATAAGGCAACGAGCGATTGGACATTACAACTCGACGCGGACGAACGGGTAACTCAAGAACTCGCAGCAGAGATTAAAGAAAAAATAAATTCAAATTCTCACATAAATGGGTACTGGATTCCACGGAAAAACCTTTTTTTAGGAAGATTTCTCATGAAGGGTGGCCAATATCCTGACTATACACTTCGATTATATAAAAAAGGGAAAGGAAAGTTGCCTCAAAAAGATGTCCACGAACAAGCCCAGGTGGACGGAGAGGTTGGTCACTTACAAAATCCACTCATCCATATCGCAGACCCAGAATTTAAAAGGTATCTATTAAGGTATAGTAGATATACAAATTTAATAGCAGATGATTTACAAAAACGAAAAATAGGGTATAATCCTATTGTTGGGATAAAATATTTACTAGTACTTCCCATATGGTGGTTTTTACTCACCTATATTCGACATAAGGGATTTATGGATTCCTGGCAAGGATTTGTATTCTCTTTCTTTTCTGCTCTTCGGTACCCAGTTTCTTATGTTAAATATTTAAAAAGGAAATAATATGCATATTTTAGTAACAGGCGGCGCAGGATATATTGGAAGTTTTATGGTGAAACGTCTTTTGGACCATGGCCATAGCGTAAGCATTCTTGATAGTTTAGAACGGGGAAGAAAAGAAATTCTTGATTCGCGCGCGCAGTTTTTACAGGGGAGTCTTTTAGATAAAGACTTTCTTCATACAGTTTTTTCTAATCATACATTTGACAGTGTTATTAATTTTGCGGGTTATATTTCCATGGGAGAGTCAATGGAAAAACCAGTATTATATTTTGAAAATAATACGTTTGGAACTTTAAATATTTTAGAAGCAATGGTACAGAGCCAAACAAATAATTTTATTTTTTCATCAACAGCTGGAGTATATGGAAATCCCACAAAAATTCCTATCCCAGAAGATCATCTAACGAATCCAACAAATCCTTACGGGGAAAGCAAATTAATGGTGGAAAAAATTCTGGCGTGGTACCAAAAAATCCATAATCTCTCATTTGTGAGTTTACGATATTTTAATGCGGCTGGTGCGGCACTCGATGGTTCAATGGGTGAAGCGCACACACCAGAAAGCCATATTATTCCAAATGTCATAAAAGCCTTATTATCAGATCAAGAGTTTACGTTATTTGGTACTGACTATAAAACTAAAGATGGTACGTGTGTTAGAGATTATATTCATGTCCTAGACCTTGCAGAAGCGCATATATTAGCATTGCAAAAATTAAACCGCCAAAAAGGTGGGTATATATTTAATGTAGGGACAGGCAATGGATATTCAAATAAAGAGGTAATACAGATGATTGAAAAAGTTTCTGGTAAAAAAGTAAAAACAAAAAACATGCCACGACGTCCAGGTGATGCCGACCAATTAATTGCAGATGCATCTAACATACAAAAAGAATTAGGTTTTAGCCCCAGATACTCAGATTTAGAAACTATTGTTTCTAGCGCGTGGAAATGGCACAATAAAATATAGACCTGAGAACCAAGAACTTCGAATGCCAAATGAAAAAAATCTGGGTGTTGATAGTATTTATTCTCCTATTTATTTCTTCTTTTACCCTGGTACATGCAGAATCTTCATATGTTCTTCCTTATCCTTCAGAAATGCCAGGGAATTCGTTTTACAAAGTCCATAAAATAATAGAACTGGTAGAACAGTATTGGTATTTTGGGTCACTCAGCCAGTTTAAATATAATCTAAAATATTCAGATAAATATCTTGTGGAAGCGAAAACTTTATTTGAATATAAGCAATATTTTTTGGCAGTTAACGCATTGCATACCTCAGATCTATATTTTGAAAATATACCAATTACCATACAAGACGGAAAAAAAGAAAATAAAGATATATCAGAAAATGAAAAACTTCTGCAAGAAGCGGCGCGAAAGCATGTAGAAGTTCTCCGAGACCTTAAACAAAAAATTCCTTCAGAGTTCATCTGGCAACCAGAAAAATCTGCGTCAACATTATTACCATTAGATAAACTTGTCAACCACTCTATTACCATTCGCGGACAGGTTTTATGAGTAAATTATTGTTCATTTTATATATAATGACCCTCTTAGTTTTCAGTATTTTTTCGTACCTATTTGTAGATCCAAACTTATTTTATCTTCACAAAATCTTCACTGGATTTGCTTTTCTGCATAGAGAACTTACTTCTTTTATCTATCTTATTTTCGTTTTTTTATTATTTGGTTGGTATTGTTTTTTCTTAAAACGATATAACAAAAAAAAATTATCTGAAAAATTGTTATTAAAAATAATTATTGCAACGGCAGGTATATTTTTTTTTGCTTATCCTGCAATGTTGTCTTATGACATTTTCAATTATTACGCGACAGCAAAACTAACATTTTTTTATAAAGAAAATCCTTACCTTATTATGCCTATAGAACTTAAAAATGAACCACTTCTAAGATTTATGCATTCCCCTAATAAAGTAGCATTATATGGTCCAGTATGGATTTTACTCACTGCGTTTTCTTTACTGATTGGATTTGGCAATTTTATTATCACGCTCTTTTCTCTAAAGGTAATAGCACTGATATTTTATTTTTTAACTTTGTGGATAATTTACAAAATGGCTAAAAATTGGTTTTCAGTTATTCTTTTTGGATTACATCCATTGGTAGTTATCGAAACAATAGTTAGTGGACATAATGATATAGTTATGATGTTTTTTGCTCTTTTTTCTTTTTATTTATTACAACGAAAAAAAATCTTGCCAGCAGTTTTCATGCTAATTCTTTCCATTCTTATTAAATATGCCACAATAGTCCTCATTCCGGTTTTTATATTTTCTCTATGGAAAATGAAATCTCATGAAAAAATTGTATGGCATCAAATCTTTCTGTATGCAACAGTATCAATGGCATTCGTGTTCTTCTTATCGCCGTTGCGTGAAGAAATGTATCCTTGGTACGCAATTTGGTTTTTATCTTTTGGAAGTCTTATCAGGAGAACAAGAATAACATTTTTGTTGCAATCACTATCTTTTGGTTTGTTGCTTCGGTATCTCCCTTTTATGTATACAGGCACTTACTTTGGAAATACACCTATTTTGAGAATTATATTAACGGTAATTCCGATAGTTTTAATGCTTTGTTATATTTTTTCTAAAAGTATCATATGGCCAAAACGATTTTTGCGATAAGTATTGTTTTAATAGCAGCATTTATTGCAGGATTTCCACTTCTTCACTATGGACTTCCGCCAACCCATGATGGAGAATACCACATCATTCGTTTTTACCAATTCGACAAAACGCTCAGAGACGGCAATTGGTATCCTCGTTGGGCTCCAGATTTAAATAATGCATATGGTGTTCCCTTATTTAACTACGTATATCCGCTTCCGAATTATATCGCGTCATTTTTGCACGCGTTTAGTATAAGTTTTATTGACGCTTTTAAATTAAATATGTTCATTGCAACACTTGTGGGAGGAGTTTTTTTCTATCTATGGACAGAACGGTATTGGGGAAGCATAGGTGCTCTTGTTGCTTCAATAGTATACACATTTTCTCCCTATCATTTTGTTGATATCTATATTAGAGGATCGGTAGGTGAAGTATGGGCACTAGCGCTTTTTCCAGGATTCCTTTTTTTTATTACCAGTTTTATTCAAAAGAACAATGATTTATATGGTTTATTAACTTCTCTATCGATCGCTTTGATTATTTTTTCCCATAACATTTTAGCGTTGATGTTTATATCGTTTGGAATTGTATACTCCATTATTTTATCATTAAAAATGAAAATAAATAAAAGACAAATTGTTCATACATGTTTTTTCTTTTTATTAGGATTATTAATTGCTACAGTTTTTTGGCTACCAGCGTTAGGAGAAATAAAATATGTTACCGGCTTACAACTTTCTAATATAAAAGATAATTTTCCAGAACTATATCAATTGTTATTTCCCAGTTGGGGAAGTGGTTTTTCGGGAAGAATTTCAGGAAATGAACTTTCATATCAAATAGGAATAACTAATCTGTTAGGGGTATTCTTAAGTATCATTTCATTATTTTTCTTTAAAAAAAGGAAGGATGCCTTATTTGCCGTTGTAACATTCTTTGTAATTTCTTTTATTATTACTTTCTTTCTCATGTTAAAGAATTCCCATTTTTTATGGGAACATGTACCACTTATGCATTATTTTCAATTCCCATGGCGATTATTAAGTTTAGAAATTGTTATTACTTCGTTTCTTACTGGTAGCATATTCGGATTTGCAGAAGATTCAAAAAGTAAGTGGAAAATTGGCGGTTATATTACGGCCTTTCTATTTATACTATTCAGCATTACTATTACCTTACCTTATACACAACCTGCATATTATCACCAGAGAGAAGATAATTATTATACAAATCGATCAAATTTTATAGATGGAACAAACAGTCCTGGTGACCAATTTAAAACAATTTGGATGAAAAAATACCAAAAGACGAAAGAAAAAATAGAATTCAGCGTTAAGAACACCAAAATTGTGAGTTCGGATATCAAAAGTACTGAATATACCTATAAGATTGACGCACCGAATAAAACAGAAGCTGTTGTACATACAGCATTTTTTCCTGGATGGACTGCATTTATAGATACCAAAAAACAACCTGTTGTTGTAACTCAGGATGGAATGTTCTGTTTTTCTATACCAAAAGGTAAACATATTGTGTCTGTATTATTTTTAAATACCCCAATTCGATCAATTGCCGGCATAATTAGTTTAGTGGCAACTATTTTTACAATTGCTTTGTGTATCAAATATTGCTGTGTTACAATTAAAAAATGACTATTGCCATAGATATTTCCCCATTAGCTAGTGGGCACAAAATACGCGGTGTGGGATTCTATTTACAAAATTTAAAAGATTCCTTAGTAAAATATTTTCCTGACAATACCTATATTTTTTTTAATCGTCAGGAAGAAATAAATCAGAATATAGATATTATTCACTATCCATACTTTGACCCTTTTTTTGTAACTCTTCCTTTCATAAATAAATATAAAACAGTAGTTACTGTTCATGACTTAATGCCATTCGTATTTCCAGAACATTTTCCAGCTGGAATAAAAGGTACTTTAAGCTGGCAGTTCCAAAAACGCGCCTTGCAAAAAGCAGACGCAATCATTACAGATTCTTATTGTTCACAAAAAGATATTATGTGTTTTACAAACGTACCTAAGGAGAAAATTCATGTTATATATTTAGCGGCACATCAAGAATATAGAAAAATAGAGTTGTCTGATTCACAAATTAAAACCCTTCAAAGAAAATATAATCTGCCCGAAAAATTTTTACTATATGTGGGCGATGTTACTTGGAACAAGAATCTTTCCCGACTTGTAGAAGCAGTTGCAAAAACTGACGTTCCTTTAGTTATGGTAGGAAAATCTCTGGTAAATAAAAATTATGATAAAATGAATATCTGGAATCAGGATCTCGTACAAGTTCAAAAATTAATTGAAAGAAATGATCAAGTTGTCCAGGTGGGATTTATCCCGACAAAAGATCTCGTTGCTTTATATAATCTTGCTACAGCTTTTATAATGCCATCTCTATATGAAGGATTTGGATTGCCAGTACTCGAAGCTATGGAATGTGAAGTTCCGGTAATTGCCACGAAAGAAGGATCGCTTCCCGAAGTTTGCGGAGATGCTGCCTACTACGTTGATCCTTATACAATAGAAAGTATTGCAAAAGGGGTGAATACGGTATTCTCTGACGAGATAATACAGAGGAAACTTATAGAGAAGGGACAGGTTCAGGCTAAAAAATTTAATTGGGAAAAAACCGCAAAGGAGACAATAAATGTATATAAATCAGTATGAAAAAAATAATTCATAGTGTAGTACAAAATCCATTAATCTCGGGGAGCGCTATTATTTTCCTTGGATCTAACTTATCAAATGTATTTAACTTTTTATTTAACTTGTATATGTCCAAGACTCTTATACCAAGAGATTATGGAACACTTATTAGCCTCGTTTCCATAATTACGCTTGTTACGTTTCCTGCAGGTGCAGTAACACCTACTATTGTACGATTCGCAGGAGTTTATTTTGCTAACAAAGATTATGATAACCTTCGCGGGTTATTTTGGAAGTTAACAAAGGCATACTCGTTTATAGGATTGACGTTACTATTTATTTTTCTACTATTTACAAATCAAATAGGAGAATTTTTCCATATACAAAATATTGCTCTTATTCGGTTTTCCGCATTTATGATTCTTATTGGGTATATTGGCGTAGCAAATTCAGCCTTTTTACAGGCAAGACTCGATTTTTTATTCATGTCTATTTCATATTTTGCAGGTGCTATATTAAAATTATCTTTTGGAATTTTACTTGTATCTATGGGATATGCTACTGCGGGAGGATTAGCGGCATTTTTTATCTCTTTATTAATTCCCTATTTCATGACTTTTTATCCACTACTGTTTTTATTTAAGAAAGGAATTAAGACGCCAAAAATTAACATCTCGGAGTTATTTACGTACGGGATGCCCGCCGCTCTAGCACTTTTTGGTCTAACTTCTCTAATTTCCACAGATATTTTGTTGGTGAAACATTTTTTTAGCCCGGAAGCGGCAGGTGCTTATTCAGTGCTCTCTTTATTGGGGAGAATTGTATATTTCTTAACTGCGCCGATTACAACAGTACTCTTTCCGCTTATTGTTCAGAAACATACAAGAAATGAAAATTATCATGGTGATTTCAAGCTTTCGTTGTTGCTAGTATTATTACCGTCAATTATGATAACAGTTGCCTTTTTCCTTATCCCTGAATTTATTATACGTATATCAACCAGATCAGATTACGTATCCGTTGCGCCAGCACTGGGATTTTTTGGGGTTTATATATCTGCATATTCATTACTAGCAATAGTTACTAATTTTTATTTATCGATAAAAAAAACATTTATTTTTATTCCTCTTCTTATAGGAGCTGGTTTACAAGCTTTATTAATATGGTTCTTCCATGGCAGCTTTTATCAGATTATTCTTATATCGTCTATTATTACAACTTTACTTCTTGTATCTCTTTTACTATATTATTGGCAGTTATATGGTAAAGAAACAAAAAAATAATCGGACATATATTTCAATTATTATCCCCGCATACCAGCAAGAAAAAACAATTCAGAAGGATATTCGTCATATTCGTGATGTTATGAACCAAATTAGATCAAAATACGAAATTATCGTTGTTATAGATGGGTTTATTGATAATACGTATCAAAAAGCAAAAAAAATTAAATCAAAAAATATAACGATAATCGGTTATCAAAATAATAAAGGAAAGGGCTATGCAGTAAGGTATGGGATGGCCAAAGCAAAAGGTAATATCATTGCTTTTATTGATTCTGGTATGGATATTAATCCAAATGGAATAAATATGCTTCTGGAACATTTTAAATGGTATAACGCGGACATTATTGTTGGAAGTAAATTACATCCGGTATCTAAAGTAAATTACCCAGTAATACGAAGAATATTGTCATGGTGTTATCGAACACTGGTAAAAATTTTATTTGGGTTATCGATTAGAGACACGCAGGTGGGAATTAAATTTTTTAGAAAAAAGGTTCTAGATGACGTGTTGCCTAGATTAGAAATAACGACATACGCTTTTGATATAGAATTGTTAGCAGTCGCACATAGCTTAGGATATCGAAGAATTTATGAAGCACCGATTGAATTAGATTTTAAGAATTCAAGTAGTATTACCTCAAAAACTTTTTGGCGAGTTATTTTTTCTATGTTAAAGGATACATTTATTGTCTATTACAAGCTCAAAATATTTAACCATTATAAGCAAAAGACGAGAAAACATATATATCGGAATTCAAAAAATATTATTAAGCGTAAAAAGATTCACTATTTAGGTGCTTAATAAGAAATGTAATGCACATACTTCTTTTAAATTGGAAAGATATTAAAAATCCGCAAGCTGGGGGCGCAGAAATTGTTACCCATAAACATGCGGCAGCATGGATAAAAAAAGGTCATCGGGTAACTTGGTTTACCACCGCATTTCAATCATCATTATCTCGCGAGAATATTGACGGAATTGAGATTATAAGAAAGGGAAATTATTTGATTGTACATTTACTCGCATTCTTGTTTTATCTCAGTCAAAGAAAGAATATAGACATAATAATAGATGAAATCCATGGTTTTCCATTCTTTACTCCTTTGTATACAAAAAAACCAATTATCGCATTTATTCACGAAGTGGCAGGGGAGATATGGGATACTATGTATTCGTTTCCTTTCAATATTATTGGAAAATGTATTGAATCTTATGGATTAAAATTATATAGAAATATCCAATTTTGGGTAGATGCTCAGTCAACCATTCAAGAGCTTGAGATGTATGGAATTGAAAAATCTCACTGTATCGCAATTCCTTGTCCAATCCAAAACAAAGTTTTATCTGCTATTCCTACAAAAGAGAGAAGGCCGACATTTATATTTATGAGTAGAATTGTAAAAATGAAAGGTATTGAAGAGGCTTTAAAGGCATTCGCATATATACAAAAATATGAAAAAAATAGTCAATTGTGGGTTGTTGGAAGAGGAGAGGAATCATATATAAAGCAATTAGAAAATTTAGCCAATAAATTAGAAATAACACGTCAGGTAACTTTTTACGGAAAAGTTGAGGAAAGAAAAAAACTAAATTTATTGCGGAGAGCACATATACTACTTCATACTTCTATAAAAGAAGGATGGGGATTGGTAGTAGTGGAAGCAGCAAGTCAGGCAACTCCTGCTGTGGTTTATAATGTAGGAGGATTACGTGATGTTGTACAGAAAGATAAAACAGGAGTTATTGTTCATAAAAATACACCTGAGAATATTGCTAAGGAGGTTCTTGCATTGTTATCTGACAGAAAAAAATATATTGCTTTTCAAAAGAACGGACTAAAATGGGCGAGAAGTTTACAGTGGGAACAGGTAACTCAAGAAAGCATACAACTGCTCAAAAAAACATATGAAAAAAATAAAGGCAACCTCATATAAGAAAGTTTCACTCATTACGGTTGTGATTGCAACCTATGACTCAGAAAGAACTATTGAAAAATGTTTGCAATCTATTAAGGAACAAACATACCCTTACATTGAGATAATTGTTGTTGATAGTCATCTCTATCATAAAAGAAAACAAGAGAAATGTAAAAAAATTATCAAAAAATACGCACTATATTTTCGGGATGGTCCAGAAAGAAGTATTCAAAGAAACAGAGGAATTAAAGAAGCAAAAGGGGAGTATATATTAGTTATAGATCAGGATATGTATTTATCTTCAACTGTTGTTGAAGATTGTTATAATGCGTTACGCTTAAATAACTATATTGCCCTTACGATTCCAGAAATATCAGTTGGAAAAGGTTTCTGGACTGAATGTGTTGCTCTTGAACGTTATGTGAGTACTTATCTAGAAAAAGGAATGAATGAGTGTTGTAGGTTTTTTACTAAAAAAAGCGCGTTAAAAATCGGAGGGTATGACCCAGATATAGTCGGAGTAGAAGACTCAGATTTTCACTATCGAATTTTGCAATTGGGAGAAATTGGAAAGATCAAAAGCGTTATTTACCATGATGAAGGGAAAACCAGTTTTTTCAAACGGGTAAAAAAGAAATATTATTACAGTAAAGCATTCAGAAAATATCTAAAAAAACATCCTTCAATAGCAAGCGCGCAATTTTTTCCGATAAAGTATGCATACTTTAAACATTGGAAATTGTTCGTTAAACAACCTTTAGTTACCGGGGGAATAATTCTTTTACGGAGTGCTGAAGTCATAGCAGGAGCTTTAGGAATACTAATAAATACTAAATTAAGAAACCCATAAGCATTCATTTTGTGATAGTATATAAATCTAGATGCAACTGCGAAAGAATTTATTTTCTGATATCAAAAAACAAAAAGGACCAATTTCAATTGTTCTTATTGGGACAAAACCAGATATTATTAAGCAAGCGCCATTGATTAAAAAACTCCAAGAGCGAGGAAATTTTACTGTTGTTGTTCATTCGGGCCAGCACTCGCAATTCAACTTATCTGGAGGACTTGAAGAAGAATTTAATATTAAGACGGACGTGCATCTTGGAGTATCAGGAATTTTATATCAGCAGCAAGCACAAATTATTGAGAGATTTGGATCATTTCTTCATGAGATTAAATCATTTAATAAGGATGTTATTCCATATGTTTGCGCAGACACAACTACCGCTTTAGCAGCAGGGATTGCTTCTTTCTCCAATCTCATCAGTACAGCACATGTAGAAGCAGGACTTCGGACAATGTCTCCACCAAGGGAACTTACGTTAAGCTTGCTCGAGAGTGGTTTTAATATACGTGAGTACATAAAAGAATTACGTAAAAAAAAGGATTGGACCAAAGGATCATACGAGCCTTATCCAGAACAATTCGATACAAGAGCAGCAGGTCCTTCTGCAGGAATTCATTTAGCTCCGGTAGCATTAAACGCAAAGCATTTAATACAGGAGGGATATTATCCCAAACGAATAGTAATTGTAGGTAATACTATTGTAGATGCGTTAAAATTTATTCAAGAAAAGGTAAAAAAAAGTGAAATTTTTGAAAAGTTTCCGGTTTTGGCAGATGGTGATCTTATACGTTTTTGTATTCATCGCAGAGAAAATATCACCTCTTTTCAAAGATTTATGGCAATTTATGAGGCGATGGAAGTATTGATTAAAGAAGGAAGGAAAATTGTATTAATATCTCTTGGCGCAACCGAAAAAGCATTTGCAGAATATAACTTAAAAAAGAAAACGATTGCGCTTGCCAAAAAATATCCTCATTTTATTTACTCTCCTGTATTGCCATACTATGCTGATACTATTGCGATAATGCAACGGTGTAGTTTAGTGGTTACTGACTCAGGGAGTATACAAGAAGAAACAAATACCTTGGGAATCCCGGGGGTAGTACTTCGTTTTAATACCGATCGTCCGGAAGCAGTATTTCAAGGAAGTAATGTAATTGCTCCTCCGATAACTAAAGATATTATTTTAAAAATAGTCCGTTCAATTTTAGAAAAAAAATCGATACAGCAACAAATGAGGAAAGCGCCAAAATTATATGGAAATAATGTGAGTGAAAAAATTGTACAAGTTACAGAAAATGCTTTAAAAAAGAATTCTGAATTTAATATTTTTGAATTTATGGAACATCAACGTCTTGGATTAACCAATAAATCTTTTTGGAGAAAAAGAGAGAAAATCACATGGTGATTATTTACAAACTATAAATTCTTTGTTATTATTTCATAAATTTGATGAGACAGAAAAAAATAACCAAAAGTATAAAGACAACTTCCGGAGGGAAAAAAGTACTTATAACAGGATCTTCAGGTCTTATTGGTTCAGAAGCAGTAAAATTTTTTATTCAACATGGTTTTAGCGTATATGGCATCGATAATGACATGCGAAAATATTTTTTTGGACCTGCTGCCAGTACAAAATGGAATAGGGATAATCTAAAAAAGCATTTTAAAGATAAATATGTGCACTTTAATATTGATATAAGGGATAATAAAAACCTTGAATTAATTTTCAAAAAAAGTGTATTTGATCTGATTATTCATACTGCTGCCCAACCATCACATGATTGGGCGGCGAAAGAACCTCTTACTGATTTCGGTGTAAATGCATTGGGAACGCTGCATCTATTAGAGAATTATCGACTATATTCTCCCAAGGCAGTTTTTATTTTTACTTCTACAAATAAAGTATATGGAGATACTCCAAATAGGTTGCCCCTTATCGAAAAAGAAACTCGTTATGAACTGCCTAAAAATCATACATATTATAAAGGAATCGATGAAAGCATGAGTATTGATAACTCTAAACATAGTATTTTTGGCGCATCAAAAGTCTCAGCAGATATTATGGTGCAAGAGTATGGAAAATATTTTCAACTGCCAACAGTAACTTTTCGCGGAGGCTGTCTAACAGGGCCAGCTCATTCTGGGGCAGAGTTACATGGATTCTTAGCATATTTAGTAAAGTGTATTGCAACAGGTAGGGAATACAATATTTTTGGATATAAAGGAAAACAAGTGCGTGATAATATTCATGCTCACGATCTTATTAATGCCTTTTACGAATTTTATAAAAAACCAACACAAGGTGAAGCATATAATATTGGCGGTTCGCGATTTTCAAATACCTCAATTCAGGAGGCGGTTAAAAAAATAGAAGGAATTTTAGGGAAAAAAGCAAAACTTAACTATCTAAAAGATAATCGTATTGGAGATCATATATGGTATATTTCTGATATTTCAAAATTTCAAAAACAATATCCTAATTTTAAACTATCGTATTCGAATGACCAAATCATTGAAGATATATGTCGGCATGGACATTTTACTTAAAAATTTATGATGAGTTTTGATCATCAACTCGATGCTCTTCTTAAGAACACTGGAGATATGTGTTTGAAAAGAAGAGCAAGGTTATTGCTTTCTGAACTTAATCCAAAAAAAACAGATACTATTTTAGATGTAGGATGCGGTGATGGTTTTTACCTGTATTTAATATCTAAATTAGGAAATTATGATCTTGTTGGCATTGATGATAATGCATCTTCAGTTGAAGCAGCAAAAGAACAAGTAGGGAAAAAATCTGCTAAATATATTGTTGGAGACTTATTAAAAATGCCTCTTCAAGCAAATTCTATAAACAAAATCGTATGTAGCGAAGTGTTAGAACATTTAGATGATCCGGTAAAAGGTCTTACAGAAATGAAACGGGTATTGAAAAGAAAGGGACAATTATTTGTAACTGTTCCCCATTTACACTTCCCTTTTTTTTGGGATCCTATTAATTGGATTTTACAAAACTGGTTTAAAACACATATTAAAGAAGGTTTTTGGGCAGGAGTGTGGAATATGCATATTCGTTTGTACACTGTTCAACAGCTAAAAAATGAGGTTCAAAAAGCCGGATTTAAAATTGAAAAAATTGAATGTCTCACTCATTACGGATTACCATTTAATCATTATCTGACCAATATAGGATTCCGTTTAAGAACGTCAAAGAATGTTTCTGAAGAAGTTAAAAAATCTATGAGTAAATTTCATCCTGATTCAAAAAAAACGTGGTTTACGTACGTGTTAGAGTTTATTAATAAGTTAGACAAAAGGAACAATCGGCATTTTTCTTCTCAAGTTTCCACTGTAGGAATTTATTTAAGAGCACGTAAAATATGAAAGCATTTGTTACTGGCGGAGCAGGTTTTATCGGGACACATCTTGTACGGAAACTTCTCAAAGAAAACTATCAAGTTATTGTATATGATAATTTTTCATCAAGTGTTTCCCAAGCTTCTCAAAAATCATCTAAAAACTTAAAGGTAATAAAAGCTGATGTTCTAGACAGTAAGACATTACAAAAAAATATCGAGAATTCAGACATTGTTTTTCATTTATGCGCCAATGCAGATGTTCGAAAAGGCGGGTTACAAACAGATTTAGATTTACAACAAGAAGCGATTGCAACATATAACGTGTTAGAAGCAATGAGAGTACATAAAATTAAAAAAATCGTATTTCCATCTAGCATGACGGTATATGGAAAAGTGACAGAAAAAACAGTTTCAGAAATGTATGGTCCTTGTTTACCGATCTCTTTATATGGAGCTGGTAAATTAGCATCAGAAGGCTTAATAAGCGCATTTTCAGAATCATTTGGAATACAATCGTGGATTTTCCGTTTTTCAAATGTAATTGGTGGACGTGCAACACATGGTGTGATTTTTGATTTAATCCGCAAACTTATAAAAGATCCTTATCAACTAGAGGTATTAGGAAATGGAAATCAAACAAAACCATACATTTATATTTCCGATGCGCTTAATGGAATGTTCTTTGCTCAGCACAAAGCCCGCGGTCAGATTAATATATATAACATAGGAACATCAGATAGTGTTTCAGTAAAAGATATTGTAACTATAATAATCAACTTGATGAAACTAAAAAAAGTAAAATTAAAATATGCCAAAACAACATATGGTTGGGTTGGAGATGTCCCAACTATTAATCTTGATATTTCTAAGTTGAGTAATTTAGGGTTTACCCCTACATATTCATCTTTTCAAGCAGTAGAACTAACTGTCAGAGATTTATTGCACGAAACTGCCTATTTTGAGAATGAAGCTAAAAAATAGACCTACAGTATTACTACTTTCATTTATTTATTCTCCTAATATTGGTGGGGTAGAATCTCATCTTGATGATCTTGTAGAGTCATTAATTCATGATGGATTCAAGATAAAGGTAATTACCTATCAACCAATCACTTCTTCAAAAAATGCCCCATCATTTGAGAAACATGGTAATTTGGAGATAAGAAGAATCCCTTGGTTAAAATTTAATCTTTTTAACAAACTGGAGAAAATTCCTATTCTAGAAATGTTATATCTAGTTCCGCCGATATTTCTGTTTACTTTTTGGTATCTTTTAAGAAATAATAATAAAATTGATTTAATACAAAGTCATGGGTTTAATATGGCAATTGTTGGGAGTTTTCTTTCAACAATATTTAGAAAAAAATTAGTTGTAAATACACACGTATCATTTAATTTTATTAGAGGGTCATTTTATTCAAGAGTACTGGCTTTGATTTTAAATAAGGCAAATAAAATATTAGTATTGACCCATGCTGCTGGAAAGGAACTAACAAAAATAGGGATAAACAAAGAAAAAGTAGTTGTGTACCATCAGTGGATTGATACAAAACTTTTTCGTGCACATGAAAAAGAAAAAAGTAGGAAAAAAATGAAATTAGATATTGATAATTTCTTAATTTTATTTACAGGAAGATTTATTCCTCCTAAGGGTGTTGATACCCTTTTAGAGGCGTCAAAAAAAGTTCCTAAAAACGTTCAGATTATTTTTGTCGGTTCCGGTCCAATGAAAGAAGAGATTGCAAACCTTGCCTTAAAAAACAAATCGATTGTTTTTATAGGAGAAATTCCAAAAGAAGATCTGCCATATTATTATTCATCAGCAGATATTTGTATAATCCCATCAAGACAAAATACGAAAACATACTCTGAAGGAATTCCCAGAGTGATGATTGAAGCATTTACCTGCGGTACACCAGTGATTGCTACAAATTCCGGCGGGCTTTCAGAATTAATAACTGCTGATGTTGGATTTTTTACAAAACCTACATCAGGTTCAATTTTAAAGATAATAAGAACACTGGTAATAAAAAGAAATCTCTTAAAAAGAATGAATGAGAATTGTATTAAGTATTCAAAAAGACAATTTAACAGATCTGCAAATATTAAAATAATTGAAGAAAGTTTGTTATGAAAAAGTTTCGGTATGGTAGTTTGTTGATGTTATCCACGCTTCAATTTGAAGGACATTTCCGCGAATACTTTGTCCAGAATTCTAAAAAAGTTGTAGCTTTATACACACTTCCACGTGCAGGCGACGTAAATAATTTTGTAGAGTTCTATAAGAATGGAAAACTTATTGGGAAAAAAGAATTATATTCGCCAAAAAATATTTTTTTATCATATGCTTTTATATACGTTCACTATATAAGAATATTGTTTAAATACTTTTCGAGAGAAGAGAAAATCTATTTTTTAAATTTTGTTCCACTTTTTTTCTTTGGAAATTCAATTATTCGTTTACTAAAAGATATAGAATTTATATATTGGATCGGAGATTATTGGCCAATGAACAATTTTCCTATACCTTTTTTTAGAAGACTTATGCATTTTTATCATGATCACACAAAGTACTCATTGTATTTGAGTAATCGTATTAATGAAAGGATGAATTACGGAAATATAGTTAATAATTTTTACAAAAAAACACTTATGTGGGGAACTTACTCTGGAAAAGAATTATCTAGGGAAAAAATCAAAAATACTGTCACACTAATTTTTATAGGAGTTTTAGTAGAATCACAAGGGATAGATCAGTTAATTTCAGTAGTAGCAAAAAACAAGAATATAAAATTAAAAATTATCGGTAGTGGTGATAAGCTGTTAGTAAACAAGTATAAAAAATTAATTAGACAATTCAATATTGAAAAAAGAGTCCTTTTTCCTAATACGTTTTTATACGGAAACGATCTTTTAAAACATATTAATGAGTCTCATATAGGCATAGCGCTGTATACTGTAGATCCAGATTCTGTAACTTATTATGCAGATCCAGCAAAAATAAAACAATATACTGAAATTGGTTTGCCTGTAATTATGACTGATGCTGCACAAATTTCAACTTATATAAAAAAATTCCGAGCAGGTAAAATCGTAGAAAGAAGTATAGATTCAATTAGTAAGGCAATTACAGAAATAGTAAAAGACTATCCACTATATATATTGGGTGTAAGAAACTTTAATAAACACTTTAATTATAAAACGTTGTATAAGAATGCTTTCAAATTCTTAGAAGATTAACTATAATAGAACCACTTAAAAAAGAATGGAAGTAAATTATTATAAATAATGTGGGTTACGTTTGTCTGGGAATCTGCCAACCTTTAGTTTCTGAAGAAGACTATCGAAAAGGTCTTACCAAATGTGGTAGCGAAACATGTAATCTGAACGGACACTTTTGTAAAAGGATTTAACTGTTCCGCATGTGGTACAACCTATCAAGAGGACAAACACATCAATGTAAACAAAAATGACGGAAAAAGTACTGATTACTGGAACTACTGGATTTGTTGGTTCACATATGGCTGATTATGTTTTAGAGAAAGGCCATAAAGTATATGGGTTAAAACGATGGAATTTATCAAGGCTTCGAAATGTTTCTCATCTTTTATCTAAAATAGAATTTTTAGATTGTGACCTCACAGATAATGTTGGAATTGCATCCATCATAAAAAAAATAAAACCTACCAAAATATTCCACTTTGCCGCGCATAGTTATATTGGACAATCATGGAGTCACCCAAATACTTATATGGATGTTAATTATGGAGGAACTGTTAATTTATTAGAAGCAGTTAGACATGCAAATATAAGTCCAAAAATCCTTATTGCTGGATCTGTATCAATGTACGGAGATATTCCAGAAAAATATCTACCGATGAAAGAAGATACGCCACAGAATCCCCTTAATCCTTACGCAGTTTCTAAAATGGCCCAAGATTATATTGGTTACGTATATCACAAATCGTATGGTTTACATGTTGTGAGAACCCGTGCATTTAATTTAGAAGGTCCTCGAAGAGATAATGTTTTTGGTCTACCGTGGTACGCATATCAAGTTGCAAAAATTGAAGCAAAACGACAACGTCCGGAAATAACAACGGGGTATGTTTCGGCAAAACGGAATTTTATTCATGTGAAAGATATCGTTCGTGCATATTGGTTAGCATTAGAAAAATGTAAACCAGAAGTTTATCTTGTCGGAACACAGAAGAAAGATCATTTTCATACCTTTGATGATGCAATAAAAAAGCTTATAAGTTTATCTACAACAAAAAACATTAAACATAAAGTTGTTGAAAAATTTATTCGTCCCACAAATGAAACAGTTGTTATTGGAGATTCTTCCAAGTTTAATAAAGCAACAGGATGGGAACCAAAAATACCATTCGATGATATTATGGCGGATGTTTTAGACTATTGGAGAATGTTTGTGCAGAAAAACATGTATTAAAAATATGATAAAACAGGCAGTTATTTTCGCTGGAGGACAGGGAATACGGTTAAGACCCTACACTTTAACTACCCCAAAACCTATGATCCCATTTTATGGGAAACCATTTCTGGAATACACTATTCAAGAATTAAAAAGTAATGGTATTGAAGAAATAATACTCTTGGTTGGGTATCTGCACGAAAAAATTGAAGAATATTTCAAAGATGGAAGCAAGTTTGGTGTAAGTATTATCTACTCATATAGTCCTTTAGAAGCAGATACCGGAACAAGATTACGAAATGCTAGGCATTTATTTAAAAGACATATACTTTTGTTATATGGAGATAATTATTGGCCATTAGAATTAAAACAATTAAGAAAGTTTTATAAAAAAATGAACCTTCCTGCATCGATCACAGGGTATAGTAATCATGATCGTTCTACCACCAATAATTTACGAATAGGAACTAATGGAATTGTTGAACTTTATGATAGAAAGAGAAAAGAAAAAAATGTGAATGCTGTTGATATTGGATTTTTTATTATAGATAAAAAAATCCTGATGTCTCTTCCTACAGGGAATTTTTCATTTGAAGATATTATTATTCAAAAACTGGTCCATTCAAAACAACTTGCAGGATATTTAACTCATCATAAATATTACGGGTTAAGTAATCTCGAAAGAATTCCTATAATTGAAAATTTTTTTAAACCAAAGAAAATTGTTTTTTTAGACCGTGATGGAGTGATAAATAAAAAAGCTGAAAAAGCGAAATATATTACAAAATGGGAGGAGTTTATCTTTTTGCCAAAAGTGAAAGAGGCATTAAAAATTTTAAAACAAAAAGGATACGATATATATATTATTACGAATCAGGCGGGAGTATCCCGTAGAATAGTAACAGTCGAACAGATTAAAACTATTCATCAACGGATGATTGAAGAATTACAAAAATACCATATTTCTATTAATGGTATATATATGTGCACTCATGGATGGGATGAAGGATGTTTTTGTAGAAAGCCTAAACCTGGTTTATTATTTAAAGCAGCCTCAGAAAATCATATTAATTTATTTGAAAGTCATTTTATTGGAGATGATCTCCGGGATGTTAAAGCAGGTAAAGCTGCAAATACAAAAACATATTTAGTCAATTCCAAAAAAAATTTATTTCATATAGCGAGTAATTATTTATGATTATATCTAGAACTCCCCTTCGTATAAGCTTTGTTGGAGGAGGAAGTGACATTCCTGCTTTTTATAAGAAATCATCAGGTGCTGTCGTAACTACTGCAATAAACAAATATATATATATTGCAGTTAATAGACAATTTGATGGAAGAGTCATTGTAAATTATTCAAAAACAGAAGTTGTGAAAAAAATTGAAGAGATTGAAAACAATTTAGTGCGTGAAGCATTAAAACTCACAAATATTAAAGGTGGCATTCACATTACTTCGATTAGTGATATCCCTGGTGAAGGTACAGGGATGGGTTCATCAAGTTCTTACATTGTAGGGTTGTTACATGCATTATATGCCTATAAAGGAAAACATGTCAGTGCAGAGCAACTTGCCCAAGAAGCATGTTATATAGAGATGGATGTATTAAAAAAACCAATTGGAAAACAGGATCAATATATAGCAGCGTATGGTGGATTTAAGTATATTGAATTTTATCCAGAAGATAGCGTTAATATAGACCCTATAATTTGTCTCGCTAAGACCAAAAAGAAATTGGAGGAAAAATTATTACTATTTTATACAGGTATTACTCGGTCTGCGGATACGATCCTCAGTAAACAACAAAAAAATATAATGGAAAATAAAAATACTCGCGTTTCTCTTCAGAGAATGGTCGAATACGCTCAAGAGATGAGAATTGCATTACGTCAAAACAGGCTTACAACTTTTGGAAAGCTTTTACATAAAAACTGGATATTGAAAAAAAATATGGCCGATGGCGTATCTTCTCAAAAAATAGATCAATGGTATGAAACTGCGAGAGATAATGGAGCTATAGGTGGAAAATTGCTTGGTGCTGGAGGTGGAGGATTTCTTTTATTTTATGCTCCTAAGGGTAAACATAGTACAATTATTAAAGCCTTAAAAGGGTTAAAATTGGAACCAATCAAATTTGAGCAACAAGGTAGCAGAATAATTTTTGTGGGAGATTAAATGAGTAATAAAACTAATAATAAAAATAAAACCTCTCTTATTCCAGTAATTGACAGATATTTTTTAGAAATAACAGAAAGTATTAAAGAACTCGACAAAAAAAGTATCCAAGAATTGGCGTTTTCTATTATTAAAGCAAACAGCAAAAAAAAGAAAATATTTATTTTAGGAAATGGAGGAAGCGCAACTACTGCATCTCATTTTGCATGTGACTTACAAAAAGGAACAATAGCGGATTTCGAGGATATTTCAGAAAACCGATTACAAGTAATTTCTTTAAATGATAACATTGCGGTTATGACAGCGTATGCAAACGATTTATCTTACGAACATATTTTCGTTGAACAAATAAAAAGTTTAGGAGAAAAAGGCGACCTATTAATTGTCATATCAGGCAGTGGAAATAGTATGAATGTAATTAGATCTGTGGAGTACTCACATAAAAAAGGAATGCACATAGTAGGTCTTTTAGGTTTTAAAACAGGTGGGAAACTTTCAAAACTTGTAGATAGGGCGATTATTGTCCAAAGCACATCATATGGTCCAATAGAAGATATACATGGAATGTTGTGTCACATTACTGCGTCATTGGTTGCGAATATAAAAAGAAACAAAAAACCAGCAAAAAATAAAGCCGTGCCTTTTGCATAAATTTTTAACGCAGCTTGATAGTATTGGAATTTCTGTGTTATAATTTTTTCCTATATGCCATACTCTATTAAATATCATCCCTTTGCTCAAAATGATAATCCAGAAGTTGCTTCTCTAAAAAAACAAATCTTTAAAAAAATCGAAAAACTTTTCTTACTCAAATTCGCTAAACGCGAAATTGTACCTGGGGTGGATATGATTGAAACTTCTGGAAAAAATATTAGCGTCGAAGAGTTAATTAATTCTGTTGATGCCTCTCTAGATGGTTGGTGGACAGAAGGAAGGTATGCTGAAGAGTTTAAAACTCAGTTAAGGCATTATTTAGGTATTAAACTATGTCTACTGACAAATTCCGGTTCCTCTGCAAATTTACTTGCATTTTCTTCTTTAACATCTCCGCTTTTGAAAGAAAGACAATTAAGACCTGGTGATGAGGTAATTTCTATTGCAACTGCTTTTCCTACAACCGTTAATCCAATAGTCCAAGCAAGATGTGTTCCTGTTTTTGTTGATATTGATTTAAAGACTTTAAATATAGATTGGAAGCTGTTGCCAAAAACACTTTCAAAAAAAACAAAGGCAATCATGGTAGCACATACACAAGGGAATCCGTTTGCTATTGATAAAATTGTTGAATTTGCGAAAAAGCATAATTTATGGGTGATTGAAGATTGTTGTGATGCATTAGGCGCAGAATATAAAGGTCAATTGGTAGGGACTTTTGGAGATATTGCGACATTTAGTTTCTATCCCGCACATCAAATAACTCTTGGAGAAGGAGGAGCTGTGGTAACAAATAATCCTTGGCTTTATCGTGCTGCCCGATCGTTTCGTGATTGGGGAAGAGAATGTTGGTGTGAAAGTGGAGAAGATAATAAATGCGGCCGAAGATTTAAATGGCAATTTAAAAAATTACCATATGGCTATGACCATAAATTTGTATATGCCCATCTAGGATACAATCTTAAACTTACTGATATGCAGGCTGCAATTGGGGTGGCGCAAATAAAAAGATTCCCAAGATTTCTTGCAAAACGTCGTTCAAACTATAATTATTTGGAGAAAAAATTGAAAAAATTTAATAAATACATCATGTTTCAGGAAGCGTTAAAGGGAGCAAAGCCTTCATGGTTTGGGTTCATGCTTACATTAACGAAAGGATGTAATTTTAATTTACACGATTTTGTTACGTACTTGAATGAGAAAAAAATTGCAACACGTCCATTATACTGCGGCAATATTACGTTACATCCATCATTCGAAAATGTTAATTATAGAATAGTTGGCGATTTGGCAAACACGAATTATTCCATGGAAAATACGTTCTGGATAGGAGTACATCCAAATTTAGAAAAAAAACATATGGATTATATAATATCTTCGATAAGTGAATTTGTTCAAGAGCATAAATGAAATTGAAAAGCGATTCAAAAAGCTTCTGCCCACAAGTAAGTATAATTCTTCCTATGAGAAATGCATCATCAACTCTAATTAAGGCACTCGATAGTATATTCATCCAAGATTATCCGATTCAAGAAATCATACTGGTGGATAATAAATCAACTGATACGTCAGTTGACCTGGTAGAAGAATATGCCAAAAAACATAAAAAATTTAAAATTACCATATTAAAAAATAAAAAAGATATAAAAGTTGCGGGTAGTTTTAATAAGGGAGTTACCTATTCAAAAACACCATATGTAATTTTTATGCACTCAGACTGTTGTTTTACTTCAAAAAAAGAACTTGGTAAATTACTACAGCCAATTATTGATGATAAGAAAGTAATTGCGACTTATGGAATAAATGAAAATCCTCTCTCAGCATGGATGCAGTATTCTTTTTGGGAAAAATGTTTGTTGTCTCGTGATGTTGGAAAAGAAATGCCAGGAATGGTAGGGAAAATAGATTGCATTCAAAAAAACACATTTTTAAATGTTGGAGGGTATAATACTGAAGGATTTGCGGCATCAGGTGGAGAAGACGCAGATTTATATTTACGCTTAAGAGATAAAGGAATGGTAGTTGAAACATCTGCTAAAACATTTCATCTTCACTATTTATATGGTGATTTTTCATTGAAAGATCTCATTAAAAAAAAGAGATTAACGGCATTGACCTACGGGAGACTTTTACGAATTCAAGGTTTGCATAATGGAATAGTAGGTGTTTTGGCAATGTCGTTTAAACCTATTTTAGCACTGAGCGCTTTCATACCAGGTATCCAATTCTTAGGCATTCCTGCTTTGATTGTATTTCCATTTTTATACTATAGAAGAATGTTTACCACATTTTCTACGATTACTGATCCCAAAATTATATTACTGCCGTTAGTGGGTATTTTTCTTGTTTATTATGAATCTTTTTGGATTGTGTATGGATATTTTCAAATATTGAAAATATGAATTTATTAAAACGAATTGTCAAAAGGAATAAACCACTTGCTTCTATTTTATTCCGAATATATTTACAGTCACTTTTTTTATATAGAGAAATTCTAACTATTGGTATCGCGTTTCTGATAAAACTTGTTAGGAAAATTACAATTCACAAAGATATCACAGCAATGACAATTACCAAAGATGCTGCAAAGCTCAGTTTTTACGGAAGAACATTTTATTGGAATCCAGATGATAGACATAGTTTATTGGGAATAATATTTACCGGTTCATACGAACATGATGAAATTGCAACAATGTTGCAATTTCTTAAAAAAGACATGACTATTTTTGATATTGGATCTAATTATGGATTACATACTACATTATTTGCAGATAAAGCTGGTCCTGGAGGACATGTATATGGATTTGAGCCGGTAAAACCAATTTATGAATTGCTGCAAAACAATATCTCAATAAATAACTTTAATGAAAGAATTACCGTAGAAAATATGGGATTGAGTAAAAAACCAGGAAAGACAACTATCTATATATCGAGCGGTCTGGGATCAGGATCTTCATCTCTGAGAAAACGATGGTCTGGAATTAATGTAAAACAAATATGTACGCTTACGACACTGGATGACTATGTACAAAAGAACAGAATTAAAAAAGTAGATTTTATTAAGTGTGATGTAGAAGGGGGAGAGTTTCCAATATTTCAAGGAGGAATAAAAACACTTCAAAAATATAAACCAATACTTTTTTTCGAAGCAATTGATAATCACACAAAGTTATTTAACTACGCGATTGATGATGAAATTGAATTCTTAAAAAAATTATCATATAGATTTTTTGTGTTGGACAAAACAAAATTAAAAGAAATTACCGGACCTTTTTTAAATGGTAATTATTATGCACTTACACCAACACATCTTAATGAACATAGAATATGAATAATGAAGCATTAAAAATTGTTCAAACAGATTCACGGGAAATAATAAAAAATCTTGGAAGAAGAGTTGAACAATTTGCTGGAAAAACAATTCTGATTACCGGTGCAAATGGAGTAGTTGGATCGTATTTTGCCCATACTATTGCGGTACTCAACGATGATAAATATCTAAAAAAACCGATCCAGTGCATATGTCTAACTCGTCATAAAGTTTCTAGTAAATCTCGGACCGGACATCTTCTCAAAAAACCTTATATGCATTTTGTTACAGCTGATGTAACAAAAAAGTTTAAATTACCCTTCCGTCCAGATTATATTATTCATAGTGCGTCATATGCATCTCCAAAGTCATATCTTGCAAAACCTGTTGAAACACTTGAGGCAAACTCTACAGGAACAAAAAATTTACTGGATTTAGCATTAAAATACCAAAGCAAAATGATGTTTATTAGCACTGGATCAGTCTATGGCGATGCTAAAAAAGGAGACACCAAATTTACAGAAGAGCATACAGGAAATGTATCACCGCTTGATACTCGGGCAGTATACTCTGAATCAAAGAGATTTGGGGAGACGTATTGTAGTATATACGCACATTTTTTTAACGTTCAGGTAACAATTGCGCGGTTATCAAACATGTTTGGCCCGGGTTTTAAATTAGATGATGGACGGGCAATTCCTGATTTTTTCAATCAAGCATTTTATAAAAATAAAATAGAAATCAATGGAGATCCCAAGACAAGTAGAGCGTATTTATATATTTCAGATGCTATATTAGGAATGTGGATGGTTCTTGATGGGAAAAAAGGTGAAGCGTACAATGTATCAAGTGAAAAAGAATATAAAATGATAGACATTGCGTCAGAGTTATCTAAGTTATTTAAAGGATGTATGGTCAGTATTAAAAAAGATGCAGCGAAACAGTATTTGAAAGGAAGTCCTGTCCATGCAATTATTAGTTCAAAAAAACTTCAAAAAGAATCTTCGTGGAGACCTCGAATTTCGTTAACAGAAGGACTAAAAAGACTACAATTATGGTATAAAGCTGAATATTCATTATGAATACACAGGTTAAAACATTAGAAAAACAAGCAAAAAATATTAGAAAAAGTATTTTATATATGATCAATAAATCAAACAGTTCTCATATAGCTACCGCATTTTCTTCAGTTGAAATTTTAACTACCCTATTTTTTTCAATCATGCACATAAATCCGAAAAAACCAACTATGCCAAATCGTGACCGATTTATTATGAGTAAAGGTCATGGAGCTGCAGCAAATTATGCAGTCCTCGCGCATAGAGGCTTTTTTGACATGAAGTTATTGGATAAGTACGCCCAAGATGGCGGAAAACTCCATGGACATTCAACCTATGGATATGTTCCAGGAATTGAATTGAGTACTGGTTCATTAGGACATGGCTTACCTGTAGCTCTTGGAATGGCAATCGCAGCAAAGCGAGATAAGAAAAAGCAAAGAATGTTTGTGTTATTGGGAGATGGAGATTGTCAGGAAGGATCAAATTGGGAAGCAATTATGGCAGCAGGAAACTTTGGGGTTGATAATTTAATTGCGATTGTTGATTACAATAAAATGCAAGGTTTGGGAAATACCAAGGACATTATGGATATGGAACCTTTTGTTGATAAATGGAAATCTTTTAAATGGGAAGTAAAAGAAGTAGATGGACATAATATTGCAGAACTATTATCGGTACTGCAGCAGATTCCATTTAAAAAGGATAAACCATCGGTAATTATTGCCCATACCATAAAAGGGAAAGGAGTATCTTATATGGAAAATAATATTGAATGGCATTATAAAACTCCTCAGGATACATTGTTTATTCAAGCATTAAAAGAACTAGAATCATGAGAACAGCATTCGCGAACGCTTTATTTGATTTAGCAAAAAAGGATAAAAATATATTTGTCATAACCAATGACTTAGGATATTCAGTTCTTGAACAATTTATAGAAGCTTATCCAAATCAGTATTTAAATATAGGTATTGCAGAACAAAATATGATTGGTGTTGCTGCTGGGTTAGCATTATCAGGTAAAACTCCTGTTGTATTTTCAATTATTCCATTTACGACAATGCGGTGCTACGAGCAGGTACGTGATGATATTTGTTACCATAATTTAAATGTTAAAATAGTAGGAGCAGGAAGTGGACTTTCTTACGGAAGTTTAGGACCAACTCATCATTCAATTGAAGACATTGCAATTATGCGGTGTTTGCCTAATATGACTGTAGTTTGTCCTGGGGATCCAATTGAAACAGATCTGGCAGTTAGAGCTGCGATGGAAATGGAAGGACCAGTTTATCTCCGTATTCACAAAAAAGGTGATCCTGCAATACATTCAAAAAAACCATTGTTTAAGATTGGTAAATCTATTATCATGCAAAAAGGAAATGACGGGGTATTAATAGTTACAGGAAATATGCTGCCAACTGCTTATGAGGTTGTTAAAAAGTTACAAGATGAAGGAAAAAAAATAACATTACTTAGTATGCATACTATTAAACCATTAGATATAACTATCATCAAAAAAATTGCACAACTCAAAAAACCTGTATTCACTTTAGAGGAACACAGTATTATCGGTGGACTAGGAAGTGCTGTTGCTGAAGTTTTAGCTGAGTCTGGGTTTTCAGTGTCATTTAATAGGATAGGAATTCAAGATAGATTTACAAAGGAAGTTGGTAAACAAGAATATCTTCGTAAGGTTAATAAATTGTCTCCTGAGTATGTTTATACCAGAATAAAAAGAATGCTATGAAAACCGTAATTCTTTGTGGAGGAATAGGGTATCGATTGAAAGAAGAAACAGAATTCAAGCCAAAGCCAATGGTACAAATCGGTGGTAAACCTATTTTATGGCATATCATGAAAATTTATAATCACTATGGATTTAACGAGTTTATAATCGCATTGGGTTATAAAGGAAATGATATTAAAGATTATTTTCTCAACCAACGGTACTTTGCTCATGATTTTTCATTACATACGAAAAGTGGTTTTGCAAACATACATAAAAATCGTGAAAATAAACAACTCGATGATTTTAAAATTACTTTTGTAGACACCGGAGAAGAGACATTACCAGGAGAACGTATTCTACGATTAAAAAATTATATCCCAGAAGAAGATACAGATTTTATGGTTACTTATGGAGATGGAGTATCTAATATTGATATTAAAGAATTAGTAAAATTTCATAAAAAACAAAAAACAATTGGTACTGTCACCGGTGTCCATCCACGCAGTAAGTATGGTTTGCTAACGACAAAAAAAGACAGTATAGTTGAAAAATTTGTTGAGAAACCAGTCTTAAAAGATTGGGTAAATGGTGGATTTATGATTTTCAAAAAAAAATTCTTTGACTATTTACGGCCACGTGAAATGGAACACGAGGCGATTAAAAGACTCATAAAAGAACGGCAATTATCAATGTATATTCATGAAGATTTTTGGCATTCGATGGATACTTATCCTGACGTTGAAAACTTAAATAAGTTTTGGCAAGACAATCCTCAGTGGAAAGTATGGCACTAACGTATGGTAAAAAGACTTGTTTCAATTAAAGGGAAAAAAATACTCGTAACAGGAGCAACCGGATTTATTGCAGGTCACCTCACAGAAGAATTATTACGTCTAGGAGCAAACGTAATTATTCCTCATCGGAAAATTGATAAGAAATCATATTTCTATTTAAATGAGATTTCAAAAAAAGTAATTCTTGAAAAAGTAGATTTGACCAATAAAAAAAGAGTATTTGAAATCATTAAAAAACATAAACCTGATTATATTTACCATCTTGCTGCCCAAACTACAGTTGTACAAGCATTTAACGATCCGTATGAAACATTAACCAGTAATATATTGGGAACTATTCATATTTTGGAGGCAGTCCGGCTTAATGATTCTGTAAAAGGGATTATTGTTGCTTCATCAGATAAAGCATACGGCAGAACACAGTCAACATATACAGAAGAATCTCCCTTGCGTGGGGACCATCCGTACGATGTTTCAAAAACATGCACAGACTATATTGCTCAAATGTACTATAAAACATATAAAATGCCAGTCGTTGTCACAAGATTTGGAAATGTCTATGGGGAGGGAGATTTGAATTTTGATAGAATTATTCCCAGTATTTGTACATCTATGATTACTCAGAAAAAACTTGAGATTAGAAGTGATGGTACATATATAAGAGATTATTTATATGTAAAAGACGTAGTACAAGGCTATATCACACTGTTAAAAAATATTAACACAATTCATGGAGAAGCATATAATTTTTCATCAAAAGATACATTCTCTGTATTAGATTTAGTAAAAAAAATAGAAAAAATAATACAGCAGAAGATTGATTATAGTATATTAAATAATGCAAAAAACGAAATTCCATATCAGCATCTCAACGACAAAAAAGTAAGAAAGTTAGGTTGGAAAAATCAGTATTCATTGGATACTACATTCCAACAGATTCTGCAATGGTATGCTCAAATATTATAAATTTGTCTAATAGTTATGTATAAACCTCAGAAAATGATTTTAACAGCGGGACCCTCGATAGGTAAAAAAGAAATAACCTATGTAATCGATGCGGTAAAAAACGGTTGGAACGAACTTCATGGTGACTATTTACATAAATTTGAAAAGGAATTTGCAAAGTTTATTGGAGTTAAGTATGCACTTGCTACGTCCGGAGGTACCGGTGCGCTTCATCTGGGACTAACTGCCTTAGGAATTGGTAAAGGAGATGAGGTAATTATTCCAGAAATTACTTACTTTGCGTGTTCGGACGTAGTTACTCTTCTTGGAGCAAAACCTGTTTTCGTGGATATCTTAAAAGATACTTGGTGTATCGATCCTGAAAAAGTTGAGAAGGCAATCACAAAAAAAACGAAAGCAATTATGCCAGTACATATTTATGGAAATGTTTGCGAGATGGATGAAATAATGCAAATTGCCCAAAAAAATAATCTAGCAGTTATTGAAGACGCTTGTCCCGCAATTGGATCACTCTATAAAAATAGAAGACCTGGGGGTATCGGTGATTTTGGAGCATTTAGTTTCCAAGGTGCAAAAATCATGGTTACAGGAGTTGGTGGAATGTTGGTGACAAATAAAAGAGCATTATATAAAAAAGCACTTTATATTAATAACCATGGAGAGGATCCTGAACGGAAATTTTGGCAAACATCAATAGGGTATACCTATGAACTATCAAATATTCAAGCTGCATTGGGGTTAGCGCAACTAGAAAGAATTGAAGAATTTGTATTTAAGAAACGAAAGATTTTTGAATGGTACTACGAAAAATTAAAAGATATAAAAGGGATATCCATGAATATTGAAAAACCAAATACACGCAGCAATAAATGGATGTCTTCTATCGTCCTGGATAAAGATTTTGGATTAACACGGGAAGAATTTCAGAGAAAATTAAAGACTAAACTAATTGATACTCGTGCATTTTTTTATCCTATTAGTATGTTTCCTATGTATCGGGAAAAAAACACCCCTATCGCACATCATATTAGTAGAAATGGAATTAATTTACCAAGTGGATTACAATTGACAAAACAACAAGTTGAATATATCGCACGAGAGGTAAAAAAAATATTGCAGTAGTTATATGAGAATTTTTCTTTTAGCTAATAATCGGGTGGGACTTCAAATAGCTGAATTCTTAAAAAAAGATAAGGAAGATATAGTAGCTTTAGCAGTTCATAATCCTGATAAACAACGATATACCCAGGAGATAATTCATGCATGTAAAATAAAAAAAAATAATATCTTTTTCGCCAAAGAACTTCGTAATCCTCAGGTTATCAAGAAAATAAAAAAAATTGAGCCAGATATTATTATTGCCGCATTCTGGGGGTATATTCTAAAACCGGAAATTATTCAACTTCCACTGAAAGGATGTATTAATTTCCATCCAGGGTATCTTCCGTACAATCGAGGAATGAATCCCAATGTTTGGCCAATAGTAGAAGGAACCCCAGCCGGAGTAACACTGCATTATATAGATGATGGGATAGATACAGGAGACATTGTTTCTCGGAAAAAAGTAAAAGTCGAACCATTTGATACAGCTGAAACACTTTATGATAAAACATTAATTGAAATTGTTGATTTATTTAAAAAAACCTGGCCAGTCATTAAACACGGTAAAGTAAAAAGAATTTCTCAAAAAATGTTAAAAAAATCTACATTCCACTGGGCAAAAGATATAAGTTTGCTTGATAGAATTGATTTGGATAAAACATATTCAGGAAGAGAACTTATAAATATACTTCGAGCAAGATCTTATTCAGATAGATATTATGCATATTTTGAAGAAGAAGGTAAAAAGATTTATGTAAGATTGCAATTATCTGAGAAGATCTAAACTCCTGAATCAACGTATATGTATGAAAAAAAAAGCTATAATCTACCTTCAATATCTATAGTTTCATGCATATATAATTTTGACCTAGGAATTTATAAAAAACATTTAGATTCTGTAAAATCTCAAAAATACCCCAAAAAACTTATAGAGCACATCGTAATAGATGGTGGTTCTGAAAATAATGCTGTTTCGCTTGCCAAAAAATATGGATGCAGAGTGTTTGTTCGATCGGATCTCAAACTATTCCCTCAAGTGAGAATGTGTATGGCAATACAACGAGCGAAAAACCAGTTAACACTTGTTTTAGAACCAGATAACATTATGGTTGGTGAAGATTGGTTGCTACAAATGGTTCAACCATTTGCAGAACATAAAGAAATTTTTTGTACTTACAGTTTACACAATAGCTATACTAAAGACATGTCACCAATGATGAAGTATTCTGCACTGTTTGGTTCACAGGATCCGACATTATATTATTTGAGAAAGTCTGAGAAGATGCCTTTGTTTTCAAGCAAATACAACATTGGAAATGTTGTTGAAGAAAATAAAAATTATTTTGTTGTAAATTTTAGTGAAGAAAACTTTCCGACATTGGGTGATAATGGCCATATGTTTACAACAAAATTATTGCAAAGTGTAGCTACTAATCCACAATACTTTACTCATACTGATGCCTCTTGGGAGTTGTTAAAAAAAGGCAATAATACCGTTGGAGTAGTTAAAAATGCTGTAATCCATGTTTCATTAGGAGGTATTTTTGATGTGATCCATCAACGGGTTAGTATGAAAGAATTATGGACAAACAAAAAAAGCAAACAAAGGAGATATTTAGTATTTAATCAAAAATCTAAAATCGATAGAATAAATCTCATGAGATATATTTTTTACTCATTAACGTTCGTTATTCCCTTCTTAACTAGTGTAAAGGGATATAGAAAAATAAAAGAGCCGGCTTGGTTCTTGCATCCTCTGATATGTTTTTTTATGGTAATTTCTTACGGTATTTCTGAAGTAAAATGGAAAATTAAATGCAGAGCTCTGATATAATGTTCAAATACAACATGATATCAATTTGGTCTAAAAGACGGTCTATATTCATAATCCTAATTTCTATTTCCTTATTTCTTGTTCCATTTTTTTGGTTACGTTCAGGTGAATTAGACATCGGTGGTGACTCTTCAAGATTATACTATTATGATCCATATGGATATTTAAAGAATGTAGTACTTTATACCATTTCACCAGAAGGAAAAGGATTAGAGTTTTCATTTCAAAATACTCTTCCATTTGTGGTTTTCTTGCTTTTCTTAAAAACTATCTTACAATCTTCATCAACCTTAATTAATATAGTTAACGGAACAAGTTTGGTAATTGGATTTTTATCGGTGTACGGAATCATTAAGGAGTTACTTGTTAATAATATTAAAGAAAGAAAAAATATACTTTCAATAGAACTATCTTCTATATTTGGGGGTCTTCTATATTTATTTCTTCCCTTGTCCTTTTCAGGAGGATGGGATAGAGCATTATCGACTCACACGCAAATTTTTGTAAATCCATTGATGGTATGGTTTGTAATTCGTTTTATTCATACTTCGAGATTATATTTTTTATTATTTGCGTTACTTGTGTCTTTTCTCTTCTCTCATAATTTTAGTTTTGCTGCTGCACCTAAGTTTACCGCATTTTTCTCGACTACGATGTTGTATTTGGCAATCTATGGAATATTTCTAAAAAAGAGAAAGATATCTTTGAAAATTTTAATAGTAATATTTTTACTATTTGTAAGTTTACATGCTTTTCATTTAATTCCTCAGTTTTCGAATACTTTTGAAAAAAGCAGTCTTTTGTACTACAAAGTTTTTACCTCTGATGCAAAAAACGAAGCAATTTCGACTTTTTTAGGAGCTTTAACTTATGTAACACAGTTTTCTCATTTGATTGGATTACCATCCATATATAACTTCGCTAGTGAATTTATGGTTGGATTATTACTACTGCCCTTATTAATTATTATAGGTTCTATAAAAAACGCTCAAATAAAACAAAAGGAAAAAGAATTATCATTAGTATTTTTATTTATTCTATTAGGATTACTTATAACTTTTTTCTTGGTGACTGCAAATATAACTGATGCGGGGGTTTCTTTTTATAAATTACTATTTTCTATTCCAGGATTTACCATGTTTAGAAGTTTTGAAGGGCAATGGTTATATGCATATGTTTTCTTTTATGTACTTGCTTGTTCATTCTCTTTATTTTTTGTAATTAGGCGCTTTGGTAGATTAAAACAGTTTTTATTTTTTTCAGTTTTAACGAGTGTGATTTTAATAAATGCTATACCCTTTATAAGAGGGGATATTATTAGGAGTACTTTAGCAGGAAGTAAAACTATTAAAAGTCCTATTATTATGGATCCTCAATACGAAAAAATGATTCAACACATTAGAGATATTCCGTATGACAGTAAATTTATGCAAATGCCATTTGTCGATGGATTTTATCAAGTGCTTACTCGAGAAAACGGCGGAGCATACATGGGACCATCAACACTTGCATATATTAGTGGTAAAAAGGATTTTGGGACCACCACTCACTTTGCGCCATTTACTCATGCATTATTACAAAGTGCAAAGGAAAAAGATCTAAAAACATTTAACAATATAATGCCGTTATTAAACATTGGATACCTTTTTTATAATTCAGATCCATACATGTATGACAGTTTTCCAACATTTCCTTATCAAGAAGTACGTGAATATATGCCTGGGGATCAAAAATCATATATAGAATTTATTAAAAAACTTCCTTTATCTAATACTACTAATTTTGGGAGTAGATACCATATTTACAAAGTAAATAATAATCTCTTTTTACCGCATATATACATTGCTAAAACGGTAATGACAATTAACAGTGGTCATAATGCCTACGAAAAAATACTGAAAGATTTCCGAGCAAACGATGAGTTAAGAAATGCTTTTCTTTATACTGAAAGTGGTTTAACAAGATCATCATACAAAAATATTCCCCAAATAACATTTACGAAGATTAATCCAACTAAGTATATTATTAATGTCAGTAATGCTAAAGAACCATATCTACTTGTCTTTTCTGAAGCATTTAACCCAGATTGGGAATTGTTTTATACAAATAACAAATATAAAAACATAGAAATAATAAATCGTTATTTTAATAATGAAATACGAGAAACAAAACATAACAATATTTTTTTTGACAAAGAAACACTTCAGACATTACCAATGAAATCTCTTGCAGATGAAAAGCACTTTTTAGTAAATGGATATGCCAATTCATGGTACATTGCTCCATCAGATACTAAAAACAGTTCTTACACATTAATTTTAGAAATGACTAGTCAAAGATTATTTTATTTAGGATTATTTATTTCAGCACTCAGTTTTGTAAGTTGCCTGTCTATTACTATTATGCTACTATTGATGACTAACAAGAAGAAGCTATGAAAAACTATACTAGTTTGTTAAAAAATAAAACGTTTTATTTATTAAGAAGTAAGTTAAAGAAATTTAGAATAGTTTTACTCGTAGGTTTTTTTATTGGGGTTCTGATAGATATTATATATTTGACTCCTTATTTTGATTTATCTATTTTTTCTCTTATAGTTTTATGGATAATAATATGTTTATTGTATAAATATAACAGCGTTACTACTTTAAAACTTGCCCTAATATTTTTGGTAATTTTATTTATTTTGTTTATTACTTCCCGTAACTTGGTTCAAACTGAAAGAGTATCTACATGGTTTTATTTAGTATTTATGTTAGGGATAATTCAGCAATTTATAGATCTTAGAAAAAAATAATAAAGTGTGAAAAGATTCCCACTCGTCTTAACGATTATCACATTAATAATTATTCCTTTTTTTTGGTTTAAACCTGGAGAAGTAAATCTGGGTGGTGATTCATCAAGGCTCTATTTTTACAATCCGAAGGCTTATTTAGAAAGTGCAAATCTCTATAATATTGCTCCTGGCCAGACAGGAGGAGAAATGATCAGCTACTTTTTCATACCTTTTGTATTACTCTTACTCTTTCTTAAATTCTTCATTGCATCAACTTCTATTTTAATAAACGTGTATCACAGTTTTATGTTAGTATCTTCATTTTTATTTATCTATCTTTCTATAACAGAAATATTACGGGTAACAAAAAAACATTCAAAGTTTTTAATAAGTATTGTAAGTATTATTGGTGGGCTTTTTTACTCGGTATTTTCTATATTAGCATATAATTGGGATAAAGCTCTCATTACACATAATCAAATCTTTTTAAATCCATTATGTTTTTATCTTTTATTGAGATATGTTGTTTCAGATAATATTTTGTATGCATTATTATGTATCTTAATAACCTTTATTTTTGCACCAAACTTTAGTTTTATCGGAGCGCCATCATTTTTTGCTTTTTATCCTTTCGTGGTATTCTTTCTCTTCTTATACAAAAGATTTGTTCTTAAAACCCCTTTCTATTGGAAAACATTCTCTTTCTTACTTTTAATTTTTTTATCGATTCACTCCTTTCATCTTATTCCACAAGTATTGATGTTTTTTAATAGTGAGAGTAATTCATATCAACGCGTGTTTTCTCTCAGAGGATCTATAGATGCGCTTCAGTATTTCAAAAGTGTCGCGTCAAATATAAAACTTTCGAATAACTTAGTTACAACTCCTTCATTTATATCAAAGTATTTTACTTGGGATTTTTTGTATTTAGTTTTTCCAACTGTCATTATAGTTGCGACAATAATTTTGGCAAAAAAAGGAAGTGATATATTAGCAAGGAAAACTTTACTGCTTTTATCTCTTCTTTTTCTTATTGTTGTATTTTTTGATACGGCAAATATTACGGCTATTGGTTTTCTCCTGTACTCATTTCTTTTTAAATTTCCTGGCTCAGCTATGTTTAGGAATTATTATGGACAGTTTTTGTATGCGTATTATTTCTTCTATGCGCTAGTCTTTTCATATGCTTTGTATTTTATATTAATTCATTTGTCAAAATTGAAACAAACAATATTTATAGTTTTATTATTGGCTTTATTTTTAACAAGAGGGTGGTATTTTATTAGAGGTGATATGGTAAACCTTCCTTTTTACCAAGAAAATAACGTTAAAGTACCGATTACAATAGATCCAAACTTGGAACTTGCCCTTCAATATATAGGAAAAGAACCAATTGACGGCAAGGTTTTGACATTACCTCTTACGGATTTCGGGTATCAGGTATTTCAGGGAACACATGGAGGGGTATATATGGGCCCTTCAACAATTGGTTTTCTTACAAATAAGAAAGATTTCCCAGGTTATGAAGGATTTGGTCCATTTGCTGAGTTATTACTAAGCAGTATAGAGAAAGATGATTATAAATCAATAAAAAATTTATTAGCAATTCTTAATATAAGATACATTTTTTATAACTCCGATCCTTATATTTATGATCAACATTTTAAAATATTCCCATATAATACTGTTAGGAAATATTTTCCCAATCAAAAATCTGTACAAGAATTCATTAATAATATTGGTGCTAAGAAAGTGAAAGATATCGGGGGGAAATATCATATCTATGAATTAGATGAATCCTTACCTCATATTTACGTTGCCCAGAATGATATATCCATAAATCAAGCTTCACAATTTGAATTTCTTTTATCTCAGCGGAATCTTTCTGCAGAAAGAATTGCTATAAGTAATCAAGTGGATTATCGTGGCAACACCCCTTTTTTAGCAGTTAATAAAATAGATATCTTTACAACCATTAATAAAGATTATCCAATTCCTGTACAGTATCCCTATGCGAAATGGGAGCTTAGTTCCCCGATTTATCCATTCGTAGTGGTTAAGGAGCAATATAAAAGTAAGAATGCCCAAAATAATAATGACGTCTTTGTTGATTTAAAGATTCTTTATGCAACGAAGCGAGTGTCAGAAATTGTAAAATGGGAAGGAAGGATGCCACTTACGGAGAATATTCAAGAATATAAAGAATTACTTGCGAAAGGGCAAAGATTGGAAGAGTCCCCTCTGACAAATTTCAATAAATACAACACCATAAATTCTTCACTAGCTCGCTATTTATATCAAATTGATTCCACAATCAGTTTTATAGAACATACAGATACTTCATTTGCTTGGAAAATAGAAAAATTAAAGAGAGTAGAAGAAGTGTTAAAGAATAATGAAGAAATGTTTGAGCTGGTACTTAAAAATAGTAACAGAAAAGAAGAAGAAAAACAGGAAATTAAAAAAATTGTTAACTATATTGATACGTTTAAAAGAAGAATAACTTTATATAATTATACTCCTGGAAAATTAGGATATGCCTTTCCTTCATCAATAGATAGATTATTCAATGCAAAAGTGTATGCGGAAAAGGGAAATGCATTGCAAGATGGTTTACGGTTTGTCATAGGTACACAATCCGCAGCTTTTCTTCCATATCCATTATCTGATCGATGGTTTGAAACAAAAGAAGTTAGCATATCACCAAATAGTACCCTTTTCACCATAGACATTCCGATTAATGAAAATTATTCTGGAAAGTGGGAAGCTCAAGAAATAAAATATACACCTGACCTTGACCATGTTATTTTAGAAACTCATTGGAAAGGGTTTACTAAAAAAATACCTTTCATAAAGGAAGGACATTATTTAATTAATTTTGATTACAAAACAGGAGGAGATTTATTTGATATTTCCTTTTCCTTTAAAGATAAAAAAAATAACTATCGGTATATATTTAAAGAACCAAAAATTTCAAAAGATTGGAAAGAATTTAACGCAGTAGTTAAAGCAGAAGCGGTAGAGAATGAAGGGTACATACATATAGACCCAGTTAAAAACGCAACAAATGAAAGAATTGAAATCAAGAATTTTAGAGTAACTAAGCTTCCTTTCCACAACGAAATTCTTATTGTTGAGTCTAAACAATTAAAAGAAAATCATGTACCAAGAATAATTTTTAAAAGAATTAATCCTACAAAGTATAAAGTAACTGTAAAAGGAGTGAAAAATCCATTTTCCATAATATTTCTCGAGGAATACAACAAGAAGTGGAAGCTTTACCCATATGATGAAAGGTCAGACTGCACCAGTCTAATTTCTCATTTTGGTGGAGAGATTCAAGAAGGTTGTCATGAAAATAGCTTTATTGTCGGCAAACTGTTAAATTCATTCTTCAAAAAAAGCATTGCTGATAATAAGCACTTTGTAATAAACGAGTATGCAAACGGTTGGCAGATAGAGCCTTCGGATATCGGTAATAGAAGCGAAGTTACATTTATTATCGAAATAGAGTCACAAAGAGTATTTTATCTTTCTCTACTTATTTCCGGTACTGCTTTTGTGTTATTATTATTTCTTATAATGAAATTGTCGTTAAAACGATGAAAATTATTAAAGATTACGTAAGAAATTTCCAAGACGTTCTTTTGTATCTCTTATTAAAAAACTTCTTAAAAAAAAGTGACACAGTGCTTGATGTTGGTTGTGGGGTTAATTCTCCGCTTTTACAGATTAAAAAAACATTTAAAAGCACAGGGATAGATGTATATAAGCCAGTTATTCAGGAAAGTAAAAAAAAGAACATACATGATTCCTATGTACTTGGAGATATAACAAAGCTTTCAAAGTTCTTCAAGGCAAAAAATTTTGATTCGGTAATCTCGTTAGATGTAATAGAGCATTTAACTAGAAAGGAAGGAATGGTATTAATGAAGAACATGGAAAAAATAGCAAAAAAAAATGTTATTATCCTCACTCCAAATGGATTTTATCATCAAGATCACTATGATGGAAATCCGCACCAGGAACATAAGTCAGGCTGGAAAGAAAGTGACTTTTTAAAACTTGGATATAGAGTGTTTGGGCTCAGAGGATTAAAATATATAAGAGGGGAATGTGCAACTATTACACGAAAGCCTTGGTTGTTTTGGGGAATAATTGCCTTTTTTTCTGAGCCCTTCCTATTGTTCTTTCCTTTTTTGTCGTATCACTTATTTGCGGTAAAAAACATAACTTCCCATGAATAAATTTTTCTGGTTTTTTTCCTCTTTTATATATAATTTACTTGGTCCTCGAAATGCGTGGCGTTTTGCTATGTCTCCTCTTCCAAAGTTTATTATATTTTCAACCATAAAGTTTTTTGGGAAAAACGAACTCATCTTTACCTCAAAATACGGATTCAAAATTCAGATTCCTATCGAAGAATATCTTATAGGTGGTTATCTTCATCTGGGGGAAACAAATCCTCATGAGACAAAAGTTATTTGGAAGATTCTCAAGAAAGGAGATATATTTTTAGATATAGGCGCATATAGAGGATGGTACGCACTACATGCAGCCAACATTGTTGGTGACAAAGGGAAAGTTATCGCATTCGAACCCAATCCATCTGTGGCTGAAATTCTTCAAAAGAACATTTCTATAAATGATTTTAAAAATACAAGTGTCGAACACATAGCTCTTTCTAATACAAGCGGAGACCAAAATTTTTGGGTTGGTGAGGCAGAAATGCTGGGATCACTTAAAAAAGAACACCTTTCAATAAATAAACAAAAATCCCCAAAAAAATTATCGGTTAAAACAGAAACACTAGATTCGTATTATAAAAGAAAAAAACTACATCGAGTTAATATGATTAAAATAGATACAGAAGAAGCCGACTTACAAGTTATCGAAGGTGCAAAAGATACTCTCAAAAAATATCATCCATATCTAATTGTAGAAGTATTTGGGCTTTCTATGAATACAGACAAAAAGCGAAAATATGAGATTATTCAATATCTTGCCCAGCTTGGATATAAAACTTATGAGTTCTATGGAGAAGGATTAAAGCCATACATTAATCTTCAAAAAGATCCGGGAATAATTAATCTTTTCTTTGCTGCAGATAGCAAAGAACTAAAAAAGCAGCATCTTCTATGATAAAAGGTAATGTATTAATACACCTTTTCCTAGTCAGTATATTTATTATCGTCATTACTAAAATATATAGTCCATGGTTCACGCATGGAGAAATTATCGGGGGAGACTGGCCATACTATTTTCCTGAAATGCTTTCTGACTCAAGTTTAATATCTTCTTTGTGGACATCAGCAGGGAGTGGCGTAAACAATAATTTTTCACTTTTTTTATTTCACAATGTAATAACTACTATTTTTTTTAAGTCCTTGCACATCCCATGGATATTGGTCTATAAAGTTTTTTGGTTTTTATCTTTTTTATTCCTATCAATAGCTTCCGTTTCCTATTATTTAAAGGTCACTTATAAAAATATCAGTATATTAGGATATGCCCTAGGAATTTTTTTATATATAACAAATACCTACATTCTTATGATTGTAGGTGGAGGACAAATGGGAATAGCATTGGCATATTCGTTGGCGCCTTTTGTTCTTGCTAGGTTTATCAAACTCATATCTTTTTTCAATTTTAAAAGTAACAATCTTAAACTTTCAATATTGGCGGGTTTGGCATTATCATTACAGATTTTATTTGATGTGAGGATTGCATATATAACAATGCTGGGAGTCTCTTTATATTTTTTACTGACATGTATAACCCAACCTTCCCAGAAAAATATATTTAATAATCTATACAAAATACTTTATGCGTTCGTAATTCCAATTAGTGTTACGCTTTTGCTTCATGCTTTCTGGATTATTCCATTTTATTACTTTCATCTATTTTCAATTCCCAGTGAATTTACCAGTATTGGACATTTTGATTTTTTTAGCTTTGCAGATTTTTCTCACAGTTTTTCACTATTACATCCAAATTGGCCAGAAAATGTATTTGGGAAAACATATTTTTTAAAACCTGAATTTCTTATACTGCCTATCTTGGCATTCAGCAGTTTGTTTTTTGTAGATACAAGTAATAAAGGAGATGATAATACAAAACGTAACGTTTTGTTTGGGGTAGCGCTTGGATTATTAGGCGCTTTTTTTGCAAAGGGAGACAATCCGCCTTTTCAAATAATGAATGCTTGGGTATTTCTGTACATACCGGGCATGAATTTGTTTCGGGATCCGACTAAGTTTTACTTATTTATTGCGCTTTCATATTCAATTCTGATTCCTTATACTATTTATTCTATTCACGAATGGATAAAATCAAAAATCAAAGATCAAAAATCAAAAATAGCAGGTAAATATAAAATAGTTGATCTTTCATGTTTATTTTTAATTTTTATTACTTTATATTTAATACTTCTTATCAACCCTGCGATTTTTGGACAATTAGAAGGGACATTTGCCAACAGTAAAGTCCCCAGAGAATACCAGGATTTGAAAAATTTCATTGTCAAGCAACCACAATTTTTCCGTACCTTTTGGATTCCTACTCAATCACGATTTAGAATCCAAACAGAACAGCATCCATTATTAAATGGTAATGAGTTTTTTCACACGGCAAGTAATGCTGGTATTATTAAAGAATTGAGGAAAGGTTCTACCCGTGATCTTTTGTCTCGAATGTCTGTTAAATATTTCATAGTACCATATGACTCAACAAGAGAAATATTTTTGGAGGATAGAAAATACAATAAATCGAAAAGAGAGTTTGTAGAACAAGAGATCGATAAAATCGATTGGTTAGAGAAAATACAGGATGACAAATTGACAATATATCAATCGTCCGGTTATCATGATCATTTATCATTGATTGGAGATGGGAAAATTACTTACAAAAAGAAACAGAGTACGATGTATTCTGCAACGATTTCTTCCTCTCAGGGGACCAGATTATTTTTTGGAGAAATATACCATCCACTATGGAAAGCAAAAATTGATAACAAAACAATCATAGATCCACAAAAAAAAGAATTAGGTATGGAATTTTCTATTCCAAAAGGAGAGCACAGTATAGATATTTATTTCTTCCCTCAAAAAATTATGCCATATACGTATGCATTTTCAGCGATTGTATTGGTTTTTTTAATAGTCTTTCTCTTGGTAAGCAGTTCTAGAACTATGCACACCATGTTTAAACTTCTCGTTAGGAAAACATAATTTTAAGTGCACTTCCATAAGTATTTTCCCATGTATTTTTTTCAGCAAATTGAATGGCAGCTTTTCGATACTGTTCATATCTTTTCTTGTTAGATACCATTTCTATAATGGCTTGCGCAAATTCTTCTTTAGTGTCTTGTACCACAAGCGCGCAGCCTTTTTCTTGAGCTTCTTTCCCCAACGGTGGAACTTGAGTTGTAATAACTGGAAGACCATTCGCAAAATACAACCTCATTTTGGTTGCATCTGCGTACCATCTCACTGAGGAAGGAATCGAGCGATAGGGCGCAAGTCCAACCATGCAGTGTTTGGAGATATCAGAGATTTTTTTTAAATCAAATACGAATCCATACTGTTTTACGTTGTTTTCCAGATGATATTTGTGTATAAGTTTTTGTACTTTTTCTTCTTCGCTTTGTAAACCTGATCCTAAGACATGAAGTATGACACGAGGAATTTTTTCCTTTATTATCTGTAATGCTTCAATTGCTAAATCAAGCCCATTTTCCGGCCCGATTGTTCCAACAAATAAAAGAGAATTAGATTTTAGTTGGTTCGTAGATAGATATGAAATTTGAAAAGGAAAAAGAGCGTTTGGTACTTGAATGACATGTTTTACTTTTTGAGGATTCAACCCTGCTTTCAATCGCGCGGGCATCATAGCGGGAGAAACATCCCAAATATAATCTGCATGCATGACACACAATCTATCAAGCCAAAGATAGATATTATTAAATAATTTCGATTCATAGCGGATGGGAGAGTAATCTGAAACATAGTACACAACAGTATCTATTTTTCTCAGTTTTTTAAATATAATTCCAACTAACGTATAAATTGACTCAAGTCCTATAAACAAATCTGTTTTGTTTTTTTTAAACAAAAGTACTTCAAAGGTTGTGGTAATATCACGAATCTTAAAGGTGGGTTGTGTTTTTAATGTATTAAATTTCTTTAAAACAAATAATGGAGGAAAAAGAAATGGAGGATTTTTGCTCTGTATCAGTTTGCCATTTTTATGTGTTTCAACAACTGGTACAATGGTATCACTTCCAGGATGTTGTGCATCAATAAGAATAATTTCTTTACTCCGTTTGCCAAAAAAAGAAAGAAGGGGCTCTATCATTCCATTTGTTGGAGTACGTTTCCCATCTTTCCAGTTTGAGAATGTTGCAATAACAACAGAATTAAATGTTAAGTTCTTGCCCATTCTATGGTTCTTTCTAATCCTTCTTTTAAATCTATTTTTGGTTTCCAACCCAAGGAAGAAATTTTTGTGATATCGGCTCTCATATGACGTTGATCTCCTGGTCTTCCTTCTTTTCTTATAATCTTATAAGTCTTCGGGTTTTTTCCCATTGTCGCGGTGATAATGGAAACAAGTTGATTTACCGATGTATCTTTACCAAATCCGAGATTATATACTTGCCCAAATGTTCTTTTATCATCCAGTGATCTAATCCATGCATTTGCCACATCGTCAATATGGACGAAATCTCTTGATTGTTTGCCATCCCCAAAAATTGTTACCGGTTCATTTCGTAACACATTACCAATGAAGATTGCCATTACGCCTTGGTATGGGTTTGTAAGACTTTGCCGTTTCCCGTATACATTAAACATACGAAACGAAGTCGCATTAAAAACGAAATTAAGGTCTTTTCTTTTTGCAGTAGCATGTACAAAACGTTCTGCAGCATACTTACTTATTCCGTAATACGAGATGGGAATTGTATGTGTCGTTTCTTTTACCGGAAGCTCTTTAATTTCTCCATAGACAGTCATGGAGCTTGCATAAAGAAATCTGCTTATTTTGTGCTCAATACATTTTCTTACAACATTTACTGTTCCTATGAAGTTTGAATTTATGTCTAGCATAGGGTCTGAAAAGGAGCTTATATTAGATGCGCAGCCGGCGATATGAAATACAGCATCCAGGTTATTTTCAAATACTTTTTCAAGATGCTCTTTTCTACTTACATTCCCTTCAAAAAAAACAGCTTTGGGATTAATATAATCTTTTATTCCGGTTGAAAGGTTATCGAATATAAAGACCTCATGTTTCTGTGCAATAAGTCTGTCTACAATATTACTTCCAATAAATCCTGCACCACCAGTGACCAGTACTTTTCTTTTTTTCATTAATAAATTTATTAGGTTTTACCTATTGACTTATGAATCACATAGTATATTATTAGCTTTTAGTACTTTTGTCAATTATTAGATACATCAGTCAAAACATGAACTCTGTGTCATCTTACTTCCTCAAAAAAAATGCTTCTAGAAAAGTCGACCTTATTAAAGATTTTTTTAAAAAAAAAGAAACAGTTTTAGATTTCGGTTGTGGAGATTTAACCTTTGCTGAGATACTTAAAAAAAATAAGTCATTTCTAGCAATAAGCGGTCTAGATGTAATTGACTTTAATAGTAAAGTAAAAAATATTCCCTTTTTTAAATATGATGGGAAAAAACTTCCATTTAAAAATAATACATTTGAAACAGTTATTGCATTTTACGTATTACATCATTGTGATGATATTTGGTTTTCTTTAAAAGAATGTTTGCGGGTTGCTAAAAAACGGGTTATTGTTGTAGAACCAATTTCTAGATATTCATTTGAAAAATACATTATGGGAATTTTAGATTTTGTTTACAATTTATGGAAAATTGAAACAATTCCCCTCACCTATCAATTTTTTCCTATCGAAGAATGGAGAATATTTTTTAAAAAAAATAAATTTAAAGTTCGCATCACTGATGACGTTAAAAAATCTGTTCTTGCTCTTATACCAGTGGGGAAAATTTATATATTTGAAATCTTAAAATCACCATGAAAAAATTATTAGATATTGGCTGTGGTCCTGGTACAATAAGCAATATTTCTTACTATGAAAAAATGAAAAATACTCATACTATTTATGGAATAGATTTTATAAAGCAGCATGTACAGATTATGAAAAATAGATTTCCCCAGGGCACATTTATAGAAGGTAATGCTGAAAAGATACCTTTTTCAAATAAATATTTCGATACTATTATAATACGCCATGTCTTAGAGCATGTTGATAATCCTCAAAAAGTTATTTCAGAAATAAAAAGGGTATGTAAAAAAGACGCAAAAATATTTATTGCAGTACCTCATGAGAAACTTGAAAAAATAATGAACGTTTTAACACCCCATTATATGGAGAAAGGACATCATCACCAACGAGTATTTACTCCTAATATGTTAGAGAATATGCTTAAAAAAAATCGTTTTGATGTTGTAAAATCATCTACAGAAAAATGGCCGTTGTTTATTACAACCGTATTATTAGCATTGTTATCTCGCTTTACCAAAACAGTTGCAATGCAAGAACAATCAGGAGTTTTTATGATAAAAAAAACAAACTACTTAAAAGAAAAAAAGTTTTATTGGTTATATACCAATATTTGGAATACCTTTGAGTTATTTAATAAATTGTTTTTTTTCTTGAATTTTGTTATTCCCTTCGAACATGAAGTTATTGCAAAGAAACGATGAAAAGAAGAAATGCCATTGACGTATCTGTAATCACGCTCAATTATAAAGAATCTTCTCTCACTAAAAAATGTATACGAAGTATTTTGAAAAGCAGAGGAATAAAGTTTGAAATTATCGTTATTGATAATAGTCAAACGGAAAAAGATAAAAAGGATCTCCAGAAATTAAAAAATAAAAAAATAAAAATATTATTCCCAAACAAAAATTTAGGATGTGCAAGAGGATATAATTTAGGAATAGAACAATCACAGGGAAAATATATTTTCATTTTGAATAATGATACGGAAATTAGAAACCCCCAAGCTCTCTTTTTAATGTTTCAATATCTTGAAAAGCACAAGTCGACTGCGGTTATACAACCCAAAATTAAATCATTAAAAAATCCCGCTTACTTTGAATATGCCGGAGCGGCAGGAGGATTTATTGATATCCTTGGATATCCTTTTTGTCGAGGGAGATTATTTGAGACTGTTGAGAGAGATGACGGACAATATAACAATAGTGTTGAAATCTCTTGGGCATCAACATGCGCATTTTTTGCAAATAAAGAAGCACTTATAAAAGCGGGAAAATTTGATCCCATCTATTTTGCTTATGCAGAAGAGATAGATACCAGTTTGAAACTCTGGAATTTGGGATATAAAGTAGTATACTTTCCACAGGTAGAAGTTTTTCACCGTGGAGAAACCTCATGGAAAAAAATAAGAGGGAGAAAAACATTTCTTATCCATCGTAATCACCTCATATTATTTTTTAAGTGTTTTCCTCTCAAGAAAATTTTCACTCTTTTGCCTCAAAGGATTTTTCTTGAATTTGTTAGTCTTATTTACTATATTATTCATAATAGTAATTTACATATATTTCCGGTTATGTTTTCTCATGTTTCATTATTTTTTTTATTCCCTCAAATTATCAAAAAAAGAACAGAGTTTTTTAAAGAGACGTCCAAAAATAAAGCTCCAGTTTATAATCGATCAATTGTGTATGAATATTTTCTTAATAAAAGAAAAAAGTTTACCTCATTAGATTTATTAGTACTTAAAAAATATTATGAAATTTCCTGATATAAGAGACGCAGAAATATTAATTACTGGGGGAGCTGGTTTTATTGGGAGTAATTTGGCTCAAATGCTGGTAAAGAAAAAAGCACGAGTTACCATTGTTGATGTAATGATAAGACCTTATGGTGGGAATTTATACAATCTTAAAGATATCGCAGACAAAATAACGGTAGTTAATGAAGATGTTAGGAAAAAAACAATTGTTAAAAAACTTATTGATGGAAAAGATATGGTTTTTCATTTAGCAGCTCAAACTGGGAGAGTGATTTCTATGAAAAAACCCTGGCTTGATTTAGAAATAAATTGTTTTAGCACGCTTTCAATTCTTGAAGAAATAAGAAAAAAAAATAAAAAAGCAAAGCTAATATTTACCAGTAGTAGAGGAGTAATTGGTAACCCATTATATTTTCCGGTTGACGAAAATCATCCCACAATACCAAGGGATTTGTACGGAGCACATAAACTTCTTGCTGAAAAGTATTGTTTTATTTATGGAAGGGAATATGGAATTGGAGTAACTGTTTTGAGATTCAATAATATTTATGGACCGAAGTGTCAGGTACGGAGTAACCACTATGGAACTATTAATTTATTTATTCGATATGCGCTTGAGAAAAAAGCTCTTCCTATTTATGGATCTGGTAAACAAACCCGTGATTATTTATATGTTTCAGATGCAGTTAACGCATTAATGGCAGTAATAGATAAAAAAGTAAACAATGAATATTTTTTTGTTGGTTCTGGAAAAGAAACAACACTTCTTGAGATTGCACAAAAAATAAAAAAACATATCCGGTCAACAACTTATCATTTAGTTCCCTATCCTAAGGAATTAGAAAGTCTAGATTTTGAGAGATTTTCTTCATCTTCTAAAAAGATAAAGAAAATGCTTGCTTGGGAACCAATAGTTACGCTCGAAGATGGCATTCAGAAAACAGTTGCCTACTATAAGAAATACCTGCCGTACTATTTATAGTATATCTGTTCGAATGTGTTTCGTAATTTTAAATAAAAAGTGGTACAATACGTGAGTTCTATTTGCCTTATGATTAGTTTTGTCATTCCGTTGTTAAATGAGGAGGAGAGTATTCGGGATTTTTATGAAGAGCTCATAAAACAAGCTACTAAACTAGATAAAAAATACGAAGTTATTTTTGTTGACGACGGTTCTAGTGATAGTTCACTCAAAATATTACAAGAGTTTGCCAAGCAAAATAGAAATGTTCACATATATTCATTCCGCAGAAACCAGGGAAAAGCAGAAGCGCTGACCTTTGGTTTTCAAAAAGCGCAGGGCGATTATATAGTTACCCTTGATGCAGATTTGCAGGATAAGCCTTCAGAAGTCCATAAACTTCTTGCAAAAGCGCAGGCTGGGTATGATGTTGCATGCGGTTGGAGAAAAGATAGGCAGGATCCCATTCATAAAAAACTTTCTTCAAAACTTTTTAATTATCTTACTGGTGAACTGTGGAGAGTGAAGTTACATGATTACAATTGTGGATTAAAAGTGTATACAAAAGATGCGGCAAAATCTCTACGGCTTTATGGAGGAATGCATCGATTTATTCCGCTGTTAGTGAGTCAACAAGGATTCTCAGTAACAGAAGTTCCTGTTGTTCATGAACCGAGAAAATTTGGCAAATCAAAATATGGATTTTCAAAAATTTGGAAAGACTTACCAGATATTTTTACTATGCTGTTTCTTGCAAAATATAGTAAACGTCCTTTACATTTTTTTGGAACGGCGGGTGGACTCCTTATATTAATTGGGTTAATAATTTTAGGGTATTTAACTATTCTTCACTTTCAAGGCGAAGCAATTGGGAGAAGGCCACTGTTACTATTTGGGGCAGTAACAATGATTGCAGGATTTCAAATTTTCTTCACAGGATTTTTAGCAGAGTTAATGTTAAATATTCATCAAAAAAACGAACTTCATTTCCCTCTGAAATATGCAACAGAAGAAAATTGATACATAATTATTAGTTTTCATGTAGTGACGTATTGATACATCACAACAAAATAGATGAAGATACAGGATTTATTGTTTGTTATTTTTTTTAGTTTTTTACTCTACAAAAGAAATCCAAAAATCGCTGTTGCTTCGGGTTTAATACTTCTGTTTGCATCAATTCCTCTTTTTGCAAGATGGGTTTTCTTTACTGCCGAACGATTTGTTTGGTATGCTGCAGCATTTTTTTTACTTTCTGTTGTATTTCATGTGATTAATGTGTATAATCAGCCACAGAAGAAATAGTATGCAAGAAAATAGATTTACAGGAATATTAGAAAAACCAGAAGGACCTAGAACTCAACATGTTGGTTTGATCAGAAACTTACTGCGTAGTTCACATAGTGGTTTAGCTATTCAAGCGCTTGGAGTAGGCGGAGTACGAGACAAAAGTGCTTTGACAGTTGAAAAACTGCCTCAAGGAGACCATATAGAAGTTTTTAATAGAGGATTTAATAATATGGCAGAACATAACTTAGTTGTTGGTTTATCTACTGGTGCAATTGCTGATCTTATTGGATTAGACAAAGATGAAAAAAGGCTGGTAGTTACGGGAGGCCTTATGCATGATGCGACAAAGAAGTTAGAAGTTATTATGCTTGGATACAGGGCAGCTTTGCAGGAGGGGACAGTGGACGAAGAAAAAAATAAAGTTATAATAGATTCATTAACACGCGCAGGAATTACTGATAAAGAACTTACTATAGAACAGGTAAGAGATACGTTAAGCGCATGTTCTCAAGAACAGTTCTTTGATTTTTTTGATCAAAAAGTTAATGCACCATTCATACATAGAATGCTCAACACATCAGATCTTTCCCCAGAAGAAAGAGAACAGCTATTTCGGGTAGCAACATCTGATAGTGCAAGTGGACAACCAAGAGTTATTTCAATTGTAAGTCATTATGCTGAAAACTTGCCAAATGACGAAGTTACTGACAATTTTAGAGAAAGAACTGCAGCATGGAAGCGACAAGGGATAGTTCCTGAAATAGAACCAGATAATATTGATTTCCTTTCAATGATTCTTTGGTATTCTGATTCTATTGTTGCTCATAACAGAATTGCATATCTGGATGAGCGGTTGGATGATGTGGTAAAACGAGGTGCTTATGGAGAAATTGATAGAAAAACCAAAGACACATTTGGTCAGACATACTACGAAGTAGCTCGTTTAACAAATCATATGATTGAGAGGATTCTAAAGGCTCGTGGGGTTGCAAATGGAACTATTAACCCTGAGCTCCCCCCAGAAGAATTACCTCGCGTTATCTTTGATCATATACAACAGAAAGATACTATTTTCCAAGGAAAACAATAAAAAGGAGATAAAAAAATGAGTACAAATATATATTTAATTCGCCATGGTGATGTTGATAACCCTGATAACGTTTGTTATGGCAGAGAAGTTGATGTTCCGCTTACTGAACTCGGAAGGAGACAGCTCCGTGCAATTGGCGAAACCATAAAGCAGCGAGGAGATAGTCCTTCAGCTATTTATACCAGTCCGATGATGCGAGCGGTAGATTCTTCAAGAACAATAACAGAAGTCTTTCCGGAGACACCTATTGTAGTTGATAAGGGATTGTTGGAAGCAGATACACCGGGTCTTGCGCAGTATTCTATTCCATGGATGGAAACAGTTGCTAACAGTGATATTTATAATTACACTGGGCCAGAAATGGCTGGGATTACTGTTGAACAACCAGAAGAAATAGCAGAAAGAGTTCTTGAAGTTGTTCAACGAGTTTCAAAGGAACATGATGGTCAAACCGTATTCTTGGTTAGTCATGGTGATCCAATTGCCTTTGCGTGGGCTCGAATTAGACAAGCGGAAGGGAAATTACCTTCTAGGATAACATTTGGTCCTGAAGGAACATATCCTGAAAAGTCTGAAGCTGTTCGATTAGTTGTGGGGGAAGGTGGAAATATTGTTGAACATAAATTAATAAGGAGTGAAGAATGATTTATTAATAAGGAACGAGGGAGGTAAGTTTAGTTTAGAAATTCATACTCAATATTCACACCTACCCTCATGCTAACCCTCTCCAAGTCTGACTTGGTCAAACGCGACAGGAAGGAGAGGGAAATTAATCTCTGCTATAATAAAATCATGAATTCAATTGATCCTCGACAAGTTGCTTTTGGAACTATTACTTATTTTCCTAAATGGTATCGCGGCAGACTACAAAGTATTAAGCATACTGATAAAGTGCGGGGAGATTTGGCTTTGATATTTTTTAGAAAAGGAGTTCCTCAAGGGTTTCAGGTGATTGCGATTGACGGGAAAAGTTCAAAGACATTTCAGAAAGAATTAGCAGGTATTCCAGGGTTAAAAGTTGTTAAACGTAAATCAGAAAAACGTTCTCCAAATAAACGATTGGCAATTCAAATCGCTTCAAAAATTCCAGGAGTAAAAGTTATCGTGCTTACGGAAGCCGAGAAAGTCTCGCTTTTGGAAGATTGTATTACACAAATAGTCACGCCGCTTCTCCAAGACAAGGCTGATATTGTTATTCCAAGGCGAAACCCTGCATTATTTAAATCTGAGTATCCACGATACATGTATGATTCTGAAATGGAAGCGGATAGCCTGTACGATGAAGCGTTGAGAGCTCATGGATTTCTTGGACCAAAAGATGAACAGCTGGATTTATTTTTTGGCCCGCGGGCATTTCAGAATAAAAAATCAGTTATTCAACTCTTTATGAAACAATATGACTTTAGTCTTGCAAACCTTTCTCTTCCGCAAGAGTATTTTGATACAGAAAATTACTCAAATACCATGTATTTTCCTATTGTCGCAGCTTTAAAAAAGAAACTTCGGGTTTTAGGTGTTGAGGTTCCGTTTGTTTATCCAAAAAACCAAAAAGAAAATGAAGAGAAGGGAGTAAGGGAGTTGTTTTTGGAGAAAAGAAAATCCCAAAAATTGAGTATTTTGGTAGAACTCCTTCATTTTTTAAGTTATTTAGATAAAAAAGAATTCAGTAGGGTAAAACCCGCATAATTTGCTTCTGAGTGAATCTCCATAGTACAATACATGAGTGAGAATAGGAATTGATATCAGCCAAACAGCGTATGAAAAAACTGGTGTGGCTCATTACCTCACCAATTTAGTTGAAGAACTTGTCCGGAGCGGTAGTTCCCACCATTATGTCCTGTTCTTTTCATCATTCCGCAAGAAAATTCCAAGCCGCTTGTTGCGTTTGGACGAGCACAATTCAAACGTAGAATTTAAAACATTTAAGTTCCCCCTTAAGCTATTAGAAATTATCTGGAATAGGTTCCATATCTATCCGATTGAATGGTTTGTAGGTGATGTAGATATTTTTATTACCTCAGACTGGGTAGAACCTCCTACTATAGATGCAAAAAAAGCAACAATTTTATATGATCTTATTGTATACAAATACCCGCATGAAACTGACGTAAAAATAGTTGAAACCCAAAAGAGAAAATTAGAATGGGTAAAAAAAGAAAGTAGCGTGGTTTTGTGCATATCAAATGCGACAAAAAAAGACGCGATGGATTTGTTAAAAATAAATGAAGACAAGCTAAAAGTAGTTTATGGAGGAATAAAGTAAATTTCTAATACGTCATCCTGGTTAGCGACGGAAGGAGCGCATACGGGTTCTCGTTATTTGTCATTTCGAAGCCTTGAAATGGCTGAGAAATCCCCGCATTTCTGTAATGGCCATGGGATCTCTCACATTCGTTCGAGATGACATAAGATTCTGGACAAACCAAGTCAGACTTGGACAAGCCAGAATGACGGCTTAAATAATATGATTATTGGTATTGATGGTAATGAAGCAAATGTGAAGGGGCGGGTTGGTATTAGTGAGTATGCATTTCGCTTACTTCATGAGTTTTACAGCTTTCGGCCAGGCGGAATAAAGTTCATAATCTACCTCAAAAACCCTCCTTTAGAGGATTTGCCGGCCAAAAGTGACTTTTGGCAATACCATATTGTGTGGCCATCTACTTTATGGACACAAATTGGTTTGCCATTTGATTTATTTGTCCATCGTCCCCGGCCTTCGGTATTTTTTAGCCCCACCCATTATGCTCCACGGTTCTCCCCAGTTCCAACCATTATATCTGTCATGGACCTTTCCTATATCCATTTTCCTGACTTATTTAACGGCGCTGATTTATGGCAATTACGGAACTGGACACAATATTCCGTGAAACAAGCGAAGAAAATATTTACAATTAGCAAAGCAAGTAAAAATGATATAATTAATGAATATCATGTTGCAGAGGAACGGGTTGTTGTCACTTATCCGGGAGTTAAGCAAGTTACCGGTCTCAAACCAGAGCTATATGCCATGAAACAGTTACAAGATAAATATAATCTATCAGAACATTATATTTTATTTGTTGGCACGATCCAGCCCCGCAAAAATATAGAACGACTCATCGAGGCGTTCGCAAAAACGCTGAACCAAGCAGAACAAAACTCAGAACCACGCACAATTAAGGATTTACAGCTATTAATAGTTGGTAAAAAAGGATGGCTGTATGAAGAAATACTTAAAGCTCCCGAAAAATTCGGTGTAGAGAATTCGGTCAAATTTTTACAATTCGTTTCAGAAGAAGAACTTCATCAGCTCTATAATCACGCGCTATTCTTTATCTTACCCAGTTTATATGAAGGCTTTGGCCTGCCGGTTTTAGAAGCAATGAAATATGAGTGCCCAGTGATTACCAGTAAGGTAAGTAGTCTTCCTGAAGTAGCAGGAGATGCTGCTTTGTATATAGATCCTGAAGATACTAATGACATTATGCAAAAGATGAAAAAATTATTAAACGACAAAAAACTCAGGAATGAACTTATTGAAAAAGGGAGAAAGCAAGTCCAGAAATTTAGTTGGGAGAAGACTGCAAGAGAGACGTTGAAGGTTTTGGAAGAAGTAGCGAATCAATAATCAATAGATATTTTTGATGATGGAAGATAGATGTTCTGGACATTGAATACTTGACGATCAGATTTTTTGATCAAGAAATCAAGATCCAGAATATCAAAAATGTCCATTTTAAAAAGAATTAATTGAAATAATTATGAAAGACAAAATGGGCCGGGAGCTTTCGGGTTCAGAAGTTCTTCAAAAAAGTATGAATAGAGGAAACGCAATTCTCTCAGAGTTTGGGGTATTTCTTCTTCACATTGTGGGGAATATTCCCTCACACTATTTCCGAAGGTTCTGTTATGCCATTGCCGGAATAAAAATTGGAAAAGGCTCAACCATTCACATGGGAGCTCGGTTCCATACGGTGGGACAGATTGAAATTGGGGAAGATTCTATTATTGGTGAAGGAGTAGCACTTGATGGGAGAGAAAAAATCACCATTGGAAACCATGTTGATATTGCTTCAGAAGTTATGATTTATACGGCCGAGCATGACATTGATAGTGAAGATTTTCATGCAATTGGCGGACCGGTCATAATAGAAGACTATGTGTTTATTGGCCCGCGGGCGATTATCCTTCCCCAAGTTACAATCAAAAAAGGAGCGGTAGTAGCGGCTGGCGCAGTTGTTACCAAAGACGTAGAAGCATATACTGTCGTCGGAGGAGTTCCAGCCCGACATATTAAAAAAAGAGGGATAAAAGAATTCCATTATAAACTCGGACGGGCGCGATGGTTTCGATAGCTCAGTACATGATATACCGAAAAAGTCGAAGGCCATCTAAAAATAGTCTTCGACAAACTCACACAAAAATACTCAATGGTATCCATTATTATTTTATCCTACAATACAAAAAATTTACTTCGTGAGTGTTTGCAATCTGTCTATAAACATCTTGCAAGCTTTGACTTTGAAATAATTGTCATAGATAATGCCTCATCTGATAAAAGCGCTGAGATGGTAAAGTCGGAATTTAAAAAAGTCCAACTTATCCAAAGTGATAAAAACCTGGGGTTCTCAAAAGGGAATAACCTGGGGGTATTATACGCGCAAGGAGAATACTTATTCTTTCTCAATTCTGACACCCAATTAGTTGATGACTCTCTTAAACATATTGTAGAGGTGGTTCAAACATATGCAAATGTTGGAATAGTGGGAGGAAAGCTTATAAATCCCGATAAAACAATTCAACGGTCCTGTGGTAATTTTTACAGCCTCCCTGCAGTATTTTTGATGCTATTTACTACAGAAAAATTAGAAATGACGCAATCAAAAGGTACTTCACTCATTTCAGTTGATTGGATAAGCGGAGCCTGTTTTTTTATTCCCAAAAAAATATTTAATGAAGTGAAAGGTTTTGATGAAAATTTATTTATGTACACTGAAGACGTTGAATTGTGTTACCGGGTAAGGAAAAAAGGATATGGAGTGTGTTATTATCCAAGGATGAGTATTTTGCATGCGGGACAAGGAAGCTCAAATCGTACGTTTGCTATAATTCACATTTACAAGGGCTTGCTCTACTTCTATAAAAAACATAAAAGTTATTGGGCATACATAGTGGTTAAGACAATGCTCGTAGTGAAAGCCCAATTGGCAATATCGATTGGAGTGCTCACCCATAATAAATATTTGAAAGATACTTATTCTGCCGCTCTTAAATTCTAACTATGAAAATTGCTCGCTGGTTATCGGAACATATCTTGTTTATAATTACGCTTTTTCTGCTTGCGTTTATTCCCTTATATCCAAAGTTGCCGTTAATCGACATAAGCCACACCTGGGTGAAAATCCGCATTGAGGATTTTTTAGTTTCAGGGGCACTTATTATTTGGATCGTTCAAGTAATTCGGAAAAAAGCAACCGTTAAAACGCCACTTACTCTTCCTATTATCTTATTTTGGGCAATAGGCTCAATCTCAACCGTGTATGCCGTTTTTTATATTTTTCCCTACATTGCAAATGTATTTCCAAACATTGCCTGGTTAAATTATTTGCGAAGAATTGAATACATTTCTTTGTTCTTTATTGCGTTTTCTGCAATACGTAATAAAAAATATGTTCAATATATTCCTATCGTACTATCCCTTACTTTAATTGGGGTAACAATTTACGGACTCGGACAAAAAAGTTTTAGTTTTACTTTTACCCTTTTTCAACATGCATTCACCATTGGATGGCCCCAAACATTTTACGCGTATTCTACCATGAATGAAGAATTCGCTAAAGGAATCCCATTACTGCTTTCTCCGTTGGGAAGAATCCAATCCACCTTCGGCGGACATTATGATTTAGCTGCGTATTTAGTCATGGTTATTCCGATAATGGGAAGTATGATTTTCGGATTTAAAAATAAGTTTTCAAAACTCTACTTTTTATTAACTGCTATTGGAGGTTTAGTGCTTTTATTGCTTACCGCATCACGGGTTTCTTTTGCCGTATATTTATTAACTATTTCTTTTATGTTTGTACTCCAAAAGAAAAAAATACTGATTATTCCAGTTGTTATTTTAAGTATTCTTCTTCTGCAATCATTTCAAGGAATTTCCCAACGATTTGGAAGCACAATATCCCAAGTAGACCTTGTTGTAGATGCGCGTACCGGTAAGGCGGTCGGAATTGCTAAAAAAGTAGATAAAACCGGAGCAAAAAAACCAGTCCTTATAGAAGAAACCCAACAAACAGGTGAAACTTTGCCACAAGGTACAGGATTTATTAATCTTCCTGCTGAACCAAGTACCAAAACAATCACCAAAGTTCAATATAAACGATCTATGCTTCGGGCAGGATCAGAATCTGCGCAAATAACAAATATCGAAGGAGATTTTGTGGTTAAAAAAGCCCTCGCCTATGATGTTTCATTTACTACTCGTTTCCAAGGCGAATGGCCGCGTGCCTTAGAAGCATTCAAACGAAATGTTTTGCTTGGAAGTGGGTATTCATCAATCAGCTTAGCGACTGATAATGACTATCTACGTATGTTAGGAGAAGTTGGTATTTTTGGCACCGCATCCTTTGCGCTCATTTTCATCATTATTGGAATCTACATTCGGCGTGTCGTACATGAGGTGAGTTCTCCCGTTGCCAAAAGTCTTATTTTAGGAATTACAGCTGGGATATTTGGACTTGGACTCAATGCGATTTTAATTGATGTTTTTGAAGCATCAAAAGTCGCGTTTGTATTATGGATGCTGGTTGGAGTGGCAATAGGGTTGTTGCATATGTATCAAAAAGAACGAATTCATTTTAGAAAAGAAATAGTAAATGTATTTATCTCAACACCAGCAATTACTATTTATTTGTTATTAGCTAGCATTGGGATTTTCTCAATTATGCTTAACAACTACTTTGTTGCGGATGATTTCACTTGGCTTCGGTGGGTAGCTGACTGTAAAAAAGTGCTTTATAGTAACGGCGTTACGAAGTGCGAACCAACAAATACCACTTTGCTTAAATTCTTTACCGACTCACATGGATTTTTTTACCGCCCTGGTGCAAAACTGTATTTTTACATAATGTATGCCATGTTTTGGTTGAGCCCATTTGCATACCATGTTATGTCACTTCTGGGTCATTTTGTAACAACTACCTTAGTATTTTTAATTTCGTTCGAAATTCTCAAGAAAAAATCATTTGCCTTAATTACTGCGTTCCTTTTCTTAGTAATCAGTTCTCACGCGGAAGCAATCTTTTGGATCTCATCATCGGGGCATATTTTTGCATCAGTATTTATTTTATTAGCGCTCTATCTTTTTATTCTTTGGCGAAAAACAAAAATGGGTATCTTTTTAATAGGATCGTTGTTCTCTTGTATAATTTCGCCGACATTTCAGGAGTTAGGAATTGTTGCTCCTTTCCTAGTTATCGCTTATGACCTTATTTTTGAACATCCTCGGGTTTTAAAACACATCGCCCGCTGTTGGTATTATCCACTGTTTCTTTTTATAACGCCTTTCTATTTAATCATGAGAAATAATGCAAAAAGCCTTGGTCCGCAAGGCGATTACAGCTACAGTCTTTCCCACCTTCCGTACAATATTGCTGGAAATTTGTTGGGATACATCATGCTTACTATAATTGGAAGTAACTCCCTTGATTATTATCGACAATTCAGAGATTTTGGAAAAGGAAATATTGTAATCGCAGCAATTATCATCATTGCAGTTTTTGTAGTGTTTGGATTCCTTTATAGGTCTTATGCGAAACACATAAAAGCGGCAGATATCAAAATAATTTTTGCTTCTCTGGCATTCTTTATTATTCCTTTGCTTCCATTTATAGCTCTTGGAAATATCGCACCGCGGTACGGATATCTTGCAAGTTTTGGGGTATTGTTATTGCTCTCATTTGGCCTGCAAAAAATAGATTATATACTTGAAAAAGCAAATAAGTATCTAGGGTTATGCGTTGTGGGATTATGTGTCGCATCATTTATGTACCTTCATATTCAGGAGTTGGAACGGATCAATAAGCAGTGGAAGCAAGCTGGGGCAATGGTGAACAATGTATTGATTACTTTAAACGATACCTTTCCAAAGCATAATGCTACCCCGCAAAATCCGGTTTTTTACTTTGTAAATATTCCAACCCGCATTGGCGAAGCGTGGGTATTTCCGGTTGGGCTTCCTGATGCATTATGGTTTACCTTCCAAAACGAAAATCTCACCGTCCATACAAAATTACCGCTTGATTTAGCTCTTGATGCAGCAGAAGGTTCACAAAGCGCTCGGGTTTTTGAATTTGATAAGGTTGGCAATGTTTCGGGTATTGAACGTACAAGAACAACAAAAGAAGTAACTATAGAAAAGAAATAAAGTTCTCATTGTTCCATTGCTAAATTGTTCAAGATAATCTTCTATCAGTAATTCAATTTTGTTTATTGAACAGTTCGGGTAACGTATACCGTTCCGGTTTGAAATTGCAAGGAATCAAGGCACTGTTGAAAGCTCCGGGTATTGTACATTATTGGTAAACTTGAGTATAAGGAGTATTATATTATTTGCCAACCTCAGCTAAATGGATTAGAATGAAAAGGTGAAAAGGGTTCAATATTTGTTGTTGGGAATAATACTCATTGGTGCGTTTTTTGTCCGCTTATATCGATTCAACAATCCGATCGCGGATTGGCATTCTTGGAGACAAGTAGATACCTCATCTGTTTCCCGTAATTTTGTTACTCACGGTTTTGATGTGCTTAGGCCGCGATTTGATGATATCTCAAATGTCCCGAGTGGGTTAGATAATCCGCAAGGTTATCGATTTGTTGAATTTCCTATTTTTAATGTTTTCCAGGCAGGCATGTTTCGTTTGTTTGATTTTTTTACCCTTGAGGAATGGGGAAGGCTAGTCACCATTTTTTCTTCCCTTTTGTCTATTGGGTTTCTCTTTCTCCTGGTTCGAAAGTATGCAGATTCCATAACTGCGCTGTTCTCGGCATTTTTTTTTGCGTTTATTCCATACAATATTTTCTACGGACGGACCATTCTGCCGGACCCGATGATGACAATGGCTACGTTGGGTGGAATTTACTTTTTTGATTTGTGGATTGGAGAAAGTTCAAAGTTCAAAGTTCAAAGTTCAAAATCATCCCACAAGGGTACTAGCACCGCAAGGGCACTATCCACTTCGTGGGGCCGCTTTTTCAAAGCATCGCAGTTTAAAATTAAAAATTTATTATTGTTTGCTATTGCCGCTATCTTTACTGCGTCAGCGCTCTTATTAAAACCTTTTGCTGCGTTCTTTTTACTTCCTATGGTAATTATTGTTTGGAATGCGTATGGGTTCAACTTTCTTAAAAAATGGGAACTGTGGGTTTTCTTGATTCTTTCTGTACTCCCATTAGTAGGGTGGAGAACATGGATATTACAGTATCCAGAGGGCATACCGGTAAATAATTGGTTGTTCAATGGGAATGGAATACGTTTTCGACCATCATTCTTTCGGTGGATTGGATACGAACGGGTTTCAAAGCTTATCTTAGGATATTTTGGTATGCCCATAGTTTTAATTGGCCTTTTTACAGTTTTAAAGAGGAAGAAAAAAGAGTTATTTTTTTTGTCGTTTGCGGTTGCGAGCATACTTTATGTATGCGTTGTCGCAACAGGGAATGTTCAACATGATTATTACCAGATTCCTTTAATTCCAACTATTGCGATTTTTATGGGGTTTGGAGCAGCATTTTTGGTACATCCATCCAAAAAAATTATCAATAAATATGTGGCTTATGCTATCTTAGCCAGCTGTACAGTTCTTGGCTTTATTTTTAGCTGGTATCTTGTCCGCGATTATTTTAATATCAACAATTCTGCAATTGTAGAGGCTGGAAAAACCGTAGATAAAAATACTCCTCAAGACGCAAAAGTTATTGCATTATATGATGGGGATACCACCTTTTTGTATCAAACAAACCGCAGAGGGTGGGCGAGTTTGGAAAAACCGTTGCCAGAAATGATTAAAATGGGCGCACGGTACATGGCAATTGTAAACCCGACTCCGAATGATTTAAGCGGGTTTGGAAAAGAATTTGAAGTAGTTGCATCATCACCACAGTATTTAATTCTTAAGTTAAAGTAATATGAATATCTTATTGGTTTCATCATATCTTCCTTATCCGCTTTATTCAGGTGGCCATATTCGTTTGTATAATCTGATTAAACGGTTATCTAAAAAACATCACATTACGCTCATTTGTGAGCAAAGGTCGTATCAAACAAAAAAACATATACAAGAAGTTGAAAAATTTTGTACCAAATTAATTACGATAACACGCAAGAAACAATGGTCCCTCACAAATATTGTAAAAACCGGTTTTTCGTCCCAGTCTTTTTTGATTACAGGACATACGTTGCCAGAAATGAAAGAGTTTATATTACGAGAATTATCCCGTCAATCATTTGATTTAATCCACGCGGAAACTTTTTATATTATGCAAAATATTCCTGAAACAACCATTCCCTTGGTTCTTGCTGAACACAATATTGAATATCTCGTGTACAAGCGGTACGCGGCAAATTTTTCAGCACTTGCCCGGCCATTACTTGAGATAGATATTTTAAAGATAAAAAAGTACGAAGAAGCTTGCTGGAAACGGGCGACAAAATTGGTGGCGGTTTCCCAAGTAGATAAAGAAATTATGGGTAGGCAGGATGTTCAGATAGTTCCTAATGGAGTGGACCTTAAGAAATTTCAAATTTCTAATATCAAATTTCAAATGTCAAATAAAGAGAAAAGAGTATTATTTATTGGGGATTTTCAGTGGTTACAAAATAAGGATGCTGTTAAATGGATTTTAAAAGATATTTGGCCAACACTAAACTCAGAACTCAGAACTCAGAACTTAGAACAAAATATAAAACTCTGGATCGTGGGGAAAAATATTCCTTCTTCAATTAAAAAATTGACTCATGATCAGTCAGTTATTTTTGACGAGAATGCGCCCAAAGAAACTGAAAAAATTTACCAACAAGCAGATGTCTTGTTAGCGCCAATTCGAGTTGGAGGTGGAACCCAGTATAAAATTCTAGAAGCTATGGCGTCAGGTGTTCCAGTTATAACCACTCCACTGGGTATTGCAGGGTTAGAAGTTAAACCTCAAAAAGAAGTCCTGGTCGCGAACTCAGTTGAAGAGTTTGTTGAGAAGTTGCAAGAGATAGTAGAAAATAAAAAGTTGCGGGAAGAATTAGTGCAGAATGCCAGGAGAGCAATCGAGAAATATTACGATTGGGATAAGATTACGGAAAAGTTAGATGAAGTATATGAGGCGGTAAAGAGTACTAATGACGAATCAAGAGAGACAAGAGACTATAGAAGATAGATTTTTGAGGATGGAAAATGGAAGATGGAAAAAGAGAAATTAGGAATTTACACTATGTTAGATTTATCAATAATTATCGTTTCCTATAACACAAAAGACTTTTTACGGAAGTGTTTGGAATCTTTGCAAAAAAATCTCTCAAAAAAATTAAAAGTGGAAATTATTGTAGTTGATAATAATTCTTCAGATGATTCTACTGATATGGTAAAGGAGAAATTTCCAGATGTAATGCTCATTGCCAATAAAGAAAATTTGGGATTTTCAAAAGCGAATAATTTAGGAATAGAAAAATCTGCGGGAAAATATGTCTTATTTTTAAACCCGGATACAGAGGTTCCTCAAAATACAGTAGAAGAATTACTCAACTTTATGGACGGCCATCAAGACTGTGCCGCATCAACAGGTAAAGTAGTAATGCCAAACGGTGAATTAGACGATGCCGCTCACCGAGGATTTCCAACTCCCTGGAATGCCATAACGCATTTTAGCGGATTATCTAAGGTGTTTCCAAAATCAAAATTATTTACTGGCTACAGTCTTGGATGGATGGATATTGATTCAGTTCATGAGATTGATGCATGCGCTGGCGCATTTATGCTTGTCCGTCGGGAAGGTGGCAAAGAAGTACAATGGTGGGACGAAGATTTTTTCTGGTACGGTGAAGATTTAGATTTTTGTTACCGTCTCAAACAAAAAGGGTGGAAAATTTATTATGTTCCTGCAGTTTCCATTTTGCACTATAAAGGTGTTTCGGGAGGAATTAAAAAACATTCGCAAGGAATATCAACTGCAAGCAAAGAAACTAAAATAAGGGCAACAAAAGCCCGTTTTCAAGCAATGAGGATTTTTTATAGAAAACATTATGTGCAAAAGTATTCTCAATTGCTCACGTGGTTTATTATGCAAGGCGTAAACATAAAAGAGTGGATTACTCTCAAATCGTTGTAATTTTCTCATAGACAAGTTCTGCTATAATAATTTGCATGAGGATCGGAATTGATGGGCGGCTATGGAATGAATCAGGTGTCGGTCGATATACCCGAAACTTGGTAAGAAATCTTGTAGAAATAGATAAAAAGAATGACTATGTATTATTTGTGCAAGGTGATGATAGTGAACATATCCAACAAGAAGAACTCTCAAACAGTAACGGTTCCTGGAAACTCGTTGCAGCAGATATCCATTGGCATACCCTCAGTGAGCAATTTAATTTCCCCCAACTTTTGCAAAAAGAAAAAATAGACCTCATGCATTTTCCCTACTTTTCTGTTCCCATTTTTTATGACCGGCCTTTTGTCGTTACGATCCATGACCTCATTTTGCATCATTTCTCAACAGGTCAAGCCTCGACACTTCCATTACCGTTATATAAGTTTAAATTATCAGGGTATAAATATGTTGTTGCTCAAGCGGCAAAACGGGCTTCAAAAATTATTACCGTTTCTGAATCAGTAAAAGAAGAGATTATCAAACATTTAAAAGTTCCAAAAACAAAAGTAGTAGTAACGTACGAGGGAGTAGACGAACAAGTCTCAATAAAAAACAATCTTCCATCCCGAATTTCTGGGACCTATTTTTTGTATGTCGGGAATGCATATCCCCATAAGAATCTTGGCCGGCTCATTGAGGCCTTTTCTGAAATGCTTCAAACTAAATCGGAATTGAAGCTCGTTCTTGTTGGCAGGGAGGACTATTTTTATAAAAGATTGATGAAACATGTTTATACCTTGGGGCTGCAACAATCAATTCTATTTTTGCGGTTTGTGAGTGATAGTGAGCTTGCAGGTCTATACCAACATGCCGCAGGATTAGTTGTGCCTTCACTTATGGAAGGATTTAGTCTTCCGCCGCTTGAAGCCATGTCCCAAAATTGTTTGCCGATTGTGTCAGCTATTGACGTCCATCAAGAAATATGTAAAGATGCTGCAATCTATTTTAACCCGGAAGACAAAGCAGACATTGCAAAAAAGATGATGAACGTTTTGGATGAGAAAATGAAGACAAAAACCTATATTGAAAAAGGTCACCAACGAGTGATGGAATTTTCCTGGAGTACCATGGCAAAACAAACACTCGCGATTTATCAGGAGTGCTTACCATAGGTTATGAAATTGCGCCTCATACTAGCTTCTTCATCTGCCCGCAGATCTGCAATTTTACAACAAATTGGAGTTAAATTCATCGTAAAAAAAAGTAATTTTGAAGAACAAGTACAAACATCAGAATGCGATGAACAGACAGTTCGGAACTTAGTGTTATTTAATGCCCGAGGAAAAGCCTTTGATGTAGCTCAATCGATTTCCTCAGGGGTAATTATTGGAGCTGATACTGTTGTATACTTCAATAACCAGGTGTTAGGCAAACCCCAGAATGCAAAGAACGCGAAAAAAATGCTTTTGCAACTTGGTGGTAAAAAGCATGAGGTATATTCTGGGGTAGTGGTTCTTAGAAAGAATAACGAAAAAATACAAGTTGTTTCAGATTATGTCAAAACGGATGTTTATATGCGTGATTATTCCGCGAAAGAAATTGATTGGTATGTTGGTACGAAAGAACCGCTCGATAAGGCAGGTTCATATGGAGTCCAGGAAAAAGGGGCAGTACTTGTTGAGAAAGTCGAAGGGGATTTTTATAACGTTGTTGGGTTACCAATCAATAAAGTATTAGAACTCGGAAGAAGCATTGGAGTTTCGATAATCTAATAATCTATACTCCTTATACTCAGGTTTACCAATAATGTATAATACCCGGAGCTTTGAACAGTGCCTTGATTCCTTGCAATGTCAAAGCGGAGCGGTATAAATCATTAGATTAGGAAAATTTGTTTGCAGAAATTTTCAGATACTATTAGCATGAAATATTCTTATGAAAGTTGCACTCGTATACGATCGCATAAATAAATGGGGTGGCGCAGAACGGGTTTTGCTTGCGCTCCATGAAATGTTTCCCCATGCTCCTATTTATACTTCCGTTTATAATCCAACCTCTGCTCCGTGGGCAAAAGTATTCCATAAAATAATCCGTTCTTTTCTCCAATGGTTTCCGAAAGCTTCTTCTTCCCATGAGGCATATGCAGCTTTTATGCCATTGGCATTTGAAGGGTTTACTTTTGATGAGTACGATTTAGTTATTTCGGTAACCAGTGAGGCAGCAAAAGGGATTATTACGAAGCCCCAAACGGCACACATTTGTTATTGCCTCACCCCTACGCGTTATTTATGGAGTGGGTATGATGAATATTTTAAAAATTTCTTGTTACAATTTGGAGCATCACCACTTATCTCGTATTTACGACAATGGGACAAAATAGCGTCAAACCGGCCTGACAAGTTCATTGCGATTTCGAGTGAGGTGCAAAAAAGGATTCAAAAATATTATGGAAAAGAATCAACAATCGTGTATCCGCCAGTTCGACTCCAAAGTTCAGGGTACAGGGTAAAAGGTACAGGGTATAGGAAAAACCAAATCTTCTGGCCTAAACCCTATACCCTTTACCCTGTACCGTACTTTCTTGTTGTCTCCCGTTTGGTACCTTACAAACGGATTGACCTTGCAGTCCAAGCATGTAATGATCTACATTTGCAGCTCAAAATTATTGGCACGGGTTCAAAAGAGCGTTATTTAAAACAATTAGCCGGGTCAACTATTGAATTTCTGGGAAACTTGACTGATGCAGAACTGGTAGGATATTATGAACAATGTACAGCACTGATTTTTCCCGGTAAAGAAGATTTTGGAATAACCATTGTTGAGGCTCAACAATTTGGGAAACCGGTGATAGCTTATAAAGGTGGAGGGGCACTTGAGACCATCATAGATGGCAAAACAGGCATATTATTTGCCCCTCAATCAAGACAAGCGCTCAAACAGGTATTAAAAACATTTCAAAGTTCTCACTTTGATCCAAACGCCTGTAGGAGACAAGCAGAAAAATTTAGTTTTGAACAATTCAAAAAAAACCTTTTTAAGGCTATAAAACAGCAGGGTTGAAATTTGAATTGTCTCATAGTATAATAGCGACTATTGTATGAAAATAGTAATTTTCGCAGGAGGAGTTGGCTCACGATTGTGGCCATTATCCAGAAAAAATACTCCAAAACAGTTTGAGAAGATTATTGGAGATAAATCTACTCTTCAACAGACAGTAGAACGTCTCTATCCTGAGTTTAAGCCTGAAGATGTATATATCTCAACAGGCAAACGGTACGAAAAAACTATTCGTGAGCAACTTCCCTATATTCCCTCGGAAAACTTCATTTTTGAACCTGAAATGCGCGACGTAGGCCCCGCAATTGGTTTGGCAACAGTAATTCTTGAAAAAATTGCTCCAGATGAACCAATGGCGATTTTATGGAGTGACCACATGGTAAAACACCTTGAAGTGTTTAAAAAAGCACTTATAACCGCAGAGCGCATGATTGAAGAAAAAAAATCAGATTTTGTATTTTTAGCCCAAAAACCCCGTTTTGCAAACCAGAATATTGGTTGGATAGAGCTTGGGTCTCTGGTGGCGTCTGATGAAGCTTTGGAAACTTATCAATTCAAGCAATTACGATATCAGCCAAAATTAGAAGAAGCAAAAAATTTCTTCGCGAATACCAATTTTGTTTGGAATTTGGGTTATTTTGTTACTACGCCTCGATATTTAGCTTCACTATTTACCCAACATGCTGCTGAAATGTGTGAATCATTAGTTAAAATTAGAGATACATGGGGAACAGATCAGTTCGAAACAATGTTGGGAGACATCTATCCAACACTTGAAAAGATAAGTTTTGATAATGTAATTTTGGAAAAACTTACCCCCAATAACATGTACGTTATTTCTGCTGATTTGGGATGGAGTGACGTTGGCGCTTGGGAAGCTCTAAAAGAAGCGTTGAGCGACACAAAAGATGAGAATGTTACAAAAGGAAATGTGATTCTTGAAGGCAACAAAGATTGTTTGGTATTTAATTATACTGATCAATTAGTGGTGGGAATTGATTTAGAAGAAATGTTAGTTATTAATACAGGCGATGTTACTTTAGTGTGTCCGAAAACAGCAGTACCAAAAATTAAAAAGTTAGTGGCAAGTTTGGCAGGGACCCCACATGAACATTTAGCCTAAGAATAATGCAGAACCTTTTTCTTCTGCGTGGTTTCGCGTGCAGTTCCATTTGGTTCGGCGTTGAACAATATTCGTGGAAAAAACGCAGAACTACGCTGAATATATAAGGTTTGATATTATTCATATGTATGTCAACTCAGACCCGCAAAAGTACGCCGTATGAATTCATAAAGAGGTTAATTGATATTATTTTCTCAACAGTTCTTCTGATCATATTTCTTCCTATTATTATTGTAGTAGCAATTGCAATCAAATTAGATTCTAATGGTCCCATTTTAGCTGATACTCCTGAGCGTGTTGGAGAAAACGGGCGGTTGTTTAAAATGTTTAAATTTCGCTCAATGGTGCAAAATGCCCATGAAATGCTTCGCGAGAATCCGAAATATGCAAAATTATATGACGAATACAAAAAAGGAAGTTATAAACTTCGTCATGATCCGCGCGTTACCCGTGTTGGCCGTTTTATTCGCAGACATTCATTAGATGAAGTTCCGCAACTGGTCAATGTTCTCATCGGTGATATGAGTTTAGTTGGTCCAAGGGCGTATTATCCCGATGAATTGCGTGACCAGCAAAAAGAATATCCAAATACACAACCCTCTGTAAAAGTAGTACTTTCAGTAAAACCAGGTATTACTGGATTTTGGCAAGTATATGGAAGGTCAGAAATTAATTTCGACAAGCGCATTCAAATGGACGCAGACTATGTAGAAAAACGATCTATTGTATATGATTTATGGATAATTGCTAAAACTCCTTGGGCAATGATCTCTGGAAGAGGAGCGCTATGAGAATTTCAAATATCCAATTTCAAATTTCAAATAGAAATAAAGTACCTTATTCATTTGATATTTGAAATTAGAAATTCCTACCGGTCTCTCCGCTCTGAGATTATCCCACTTTAGTATATTGTTGAGTTAGTGGTGACTGTAGTTGTTTCTGTGATGCGATTTTTCTCTCTCACCGTGTGGTTTTATCCTATGTCTCCACACAAAAACGTTTCAGACGATGTTTATGTTTGAGGGCTCCGGGAACTTCACGAACAATTTGGGACATTAAGCCACTCTGTGTCTTTACTTGACCAAAAACACCAAACGAAAGGTTTACACGGTGGGTTTTGCGCAGTGTAGGAAAGATTTTCCCCACAAGACACTTTACAAAGTGGACAGAAAAAGACAAAATACATCACCCCCCTTCACGTTCTGGTTGAACATGCTACATCGTAGCAGAAGGGGGCTTTTTTATGGAATGAACTCAAACTGGGGTAATGTCAG